>OGEQ01000011.1_pt1 | contig 202171 bp, 175 predicted proteins | sample 1570731 | NCBI WGS metagenome assembly OGEQ01 (sample SAMEA2582132, study PRJEB24529) | metagenome | biome: Human gut stool | place: China | collected 2011
GTAATTTTAAGAATAGTTAAGCTATTTTTTCATAACAACTTAACAGATTCATTTTATTTGTTATAAAAATTAATTTTATACATACTAATTGTAACATATATTAATATTTTTTCAATATTTTGTTATAAAAATTTTAAAAAAATATATAAATAATAAAATAGGATTTATTATGAAAGAATTTTTAAACTCCATCATAGCAAATCCTATTTTCTTTAAAGTTAATCTAAATATTATTTCACATTATATTAAATAAAGGTTGTAAGATTTCTTAAATTTATTTAACTAATATAAATATTCATCTCTTAAAAACTCTATTTTTTCCTTAGTTAATCCGTATTCTTTTAAAAAATATGTTTCATAGCTACCATAAGTATCTTTTATCTTATTTAAACTAAGTTCTATAAATTTCTTTTTTACTCCTAAAATCCCCTCTATTAATTCCTTTATGGTTTCATTTGATACATGCTTTTCATAAATTTGAAGTATTCTATGATTTTCCCCTTTTCTATATTCATTACTTAACATATAATCTTCTATTACCTTTTCTTCTGGCACACCTAAAAGCAATAATATTAAGGCTGATCCTAAACCAGTTCTATCTTTTCCTGAGGTGCAATGCTGTAATACAGCTAGGTTTTTAGGATTTTCTATTATATTTATAAGTTCCTTAAAAGCTAAATTATTTAATGGCATCTCACTATATCCATCCATAAGTATCTTTTCAGGAAGTTCTTGATTGCTATCCTTTGATAAAATTCCTTTTAAATAGGATTCCATATTTAGATTTTGATTATCTAAAGTTCTCATTGCAGATATATTTATATTTTTTGCCCCCTCAACATTTCTATCTGGGCTTAATTTAACTTCTTCTAAGGATCTATAGTCAAAAATATATTTAATTCCTAGGGTTTTAAAATATTCTAAATCTTTCCTTTTAATTTATTTAAAGCTTCTGAGCGATAGAATAATCCCCACTTAACCTTTCTTCCATCCTTTGTTTCATATCCACCTAAATCTCTAAAATTACAAAATCTTTTAAGTGGCACAAGTCTCTCTGCTAAAATCAACTCTTCATTTTCACTTTTTATAAAATAAAAAGTTCTATTCTTAGGCTCTGGATCATTAAATTCAAATTCATTTTCTTTTTCTATATGTTTAATAAACTTTAATTCTCCATTAAGTTTCTCAGAGTAATATAAAGTTCCAGTAACTTCTTTATTTAATGTTATTTTTAACAATTCTCCAGAGATTCTTATTAAATTTCCATTTAAGCTTCTCATAAAACATCATCTCCTAATATAACCCAAATCCTTTTTTAAATTATACTACTTATTTTTATAAATTGTTAACTTTTATTAAACCTTATATATATTTTCTCTTTATCATAAACTTCTTAACTCTCTTAAGTTTAAAGAAATTTTTTCAAAGAATTAATGTTTTTCCATATTATGTATGATAAGATGTTATTATAAGATGTAAAACTTATTATTTATATATTTTTAGATATAATAAGATTTATTTTTCTATAGTAATAAACTATTAAACTTTTTATTATATTTAAATCTATTTTATTTATGCTTAAGGAGGTCCCATGGAATTATTATTTATATTGCTTTTTTTAATAATGCTTATGACTGCATTTTCAACCTCACTAAGAGAAACTAAGAAATAATTTATTAAAATTTATTTTACATTATATATTCTGACAAAATAAAGGCAGTAATATTTAATATGTAAAAATTAAACATTAAATATTACTGCCTTTAAATAAATTTATTTTTTAAAATCTTACTTTCTTATTATAAATTTATATCCATATTTTTAAATACACCTTCTACATTTAGAACTACTGTCAATATAAATCCTAATAAAAATATTCCAACTATAATTGGAATAAAACAACTTCTTACGTCTCCAAAAGTAACAATAAAAACTGTTATAACTATGCAAATTATATTTATAAAATGCAACATGATTAAATAACCCTATATTTTCTTTTTTAAATCTTTCCTTAGTTTCTTGCATAAACTCTCTTAAATCATCTTGCTTTATTTCACTACCGGTTTTTAAAAGACTATAAAAATCTTCTATTAAAGTTATTTGCTCTAATATTGATATTACAATATAAATACAGAAAATTATTGCTATTAATTGTATGTATTCCATATTAATTCCTCTTTTCTAAATATATATTTATATTATATCAAATTTACATTTAGCTATATATTGGCTTATAACTTTAAAATATCAAAAATTTTTACAATATCTTATTTAATATATATTTTTAAGTAACAAAAGGTTATTTCCTATCTATAAAGATGGAATATAATTTGTATTTAATAGAAAAACTCAATAAGTATATTGAGAAAATCACATAAGCAAAAATAATTTCCGTAAATAATATCTAAAAATCAATAAAAAAGATGAGCTGATTTAATAGCTCATCTTATATATTGTTCTATCTTGAAGCATACATCTCTTTTTCATTATTTATAAACACTTCAGCTATAACCTCATATGTTTTAGCCCAAGCATTGATAATATCTTCAGTTGCATCATCACCTAAAACTTCTTTTATTGCTCCTAATAAGTGTTTACCTACTATTGGATAATGTTCTGGTTGAACTTGTGCATTACAATGTATAACTCCTATTCTATTAACTACAGGTTTTATAGCTTCTAAGTTATCTATATTTTGAGCAACTGCTAATATTGCCATTGCTAAAGCTTTTGGTTGCTCTTCAGATTCTTGTTTATTCATATTGAACAAAGGTTTTACTTCAGGGTTTTGCTCAAACATATTTTTATAGAAAGTTTTTGTTATTTTTAATCCATTAGATTTTAAAACTGGTACTGTACTTTTTATTATATCTATTGTCTTTTGATCTAACATAATCTCCTCCGTAATATTTATTTTTAATTAATAATTATTATTGATTATATTATACAATAATTTAAAATTTTTTCAAGTTAAAAACATTAAATATTTTTTTAGTAAAATGTTAACTTATAACTAATAATACAAAATCATAAATTATAACCAATATTTAAATCTGCTATACTATTTTATTAAACAAACACTATAATTAGTATTATCTATATAAGTAAATTTAATAAAATACACCCTAATCTATAAACCTAATAATATACCGTAAAATTAAACTTTTATTAAATTTAAATAAAATTTGAAAATACAAAAAACACCCTTTCAATGTTTATATAAAATTATTATTTTATATTAACATTAAAAGGGTGTTCTCTTACTTTTATATATCATTATCTATTATTTTTTGATTTTCTAAAATGCTTAAAACGTATTATTCATCCCATCCTTCAGGGAACTCAGCATTGTGATACACTTCTTGAACATCGTCGTCATCTTCAAGCAAGTCTAACATTTTTTGGAACTTCTTAGCATCGTCTTCGTTTATAGCAGTTTCAGTATCTGGTATCATTTTAACTGCTGCTTCTAAGAATTCTAATCCTTCAGCTTCTAAAGCTTCTCTTACTGTACCAAAATCTTCTGGTGAAGTTGTAACTATGAATACTTCTTCCTCTGATGCAAAATCTTCTGCTCCAGCATCTAAAGCCATCATCATTATTTCATCTTCATCTAATTCAGCTTTTTCTATTACTATTTCACCTTTCTTTTGGAACATGAAACCAACACATCCTGATGTACCCATGTTTCCGCCACCTTTAGTGAAAGCACTTCTTACATTACCAGCTGATCTATTTTTATTATCTGTTAATACTTCAACCATTACAGCTACTCCTGATGGTCCGTATCCTTCATAAACTATTGATTCGTAGTTTACTGAATCTCCTTCTCCAGCAGCTTTCTTTATAGCTCTTTGAATGTTATCGTTTGGCATGTTTGCAGCCTTAGCTTTTGCTACAGCGTCCTTTAATCTTGAGTTACCATCTAAGTTTGCTCCACCTTCTTTAACTGCAACAGCTATCTCTTTTCCTATCTTAGTGAATATTTTTCCTCTTTTGGCATCCATTTTACCTTTTTTAGCTTGTATATTATGCCATTTTGAATGTCCTGACATCCTTATTCCTCCTAACATATATGTGAACTATAGTTTAAATTTCTTTAAATATCTTGAAATAACACCTAAATATTATATCATAGAGATTTTTTCTCTTCAACTTGGCTCTTTTCTATAGTTAAAGCTTACTCATCAAAACTTTCATAAAGTCTATTTCCTTCTTTAAAATAAACTCCTTCTAAATCAGTACTCATTATAGCCTTTCCATTTGTTGCTTCTGTAAAGCTTTTTTCTATTTCATCTATCATAGTTTTTTCTGCTAATATATATATCTTAACATTATCAGTAAACTCTGTATCCTCTATGTGCCAATTATTTTGACCGCATATATATTGAATCTTTCCATAAAGATCATAATCTATTTCTGTACAAAGCATTGCTCCTTCTACTTTTTCTACAATACCTGCTGCACTTATAGCTATGGCCGCCCCTTTAGTATAAGCTCTAGTAAGTCCCCCTGTGCCTAATAATATTCCTCCAAAATATCTTGTTACTACTACTGCACAGTCTGTTATTCCTTGTTTTTTTATTACCTCTAATATTGGAATACCTGCTGTTCCCTGTGGCTCACCATTATCACTATATCTTTGTATTCCCATATTTTGTCCTATAACATAGGCATAACAATTATGTCTTGCATCCTTATGTTTATTATTTATTTCTGCTACAAACTCTTTAGCCTCTTCCTCTGTTGTAACTCTTTTAACATAGCCTATAAAAACTGATTTTTTCTCTTCAAATCTATCTTCAGCTGCTTTTTTTACCGTTATATAATTCATAATATCTACCTACCTTTTAATACATCGTATATATTATCTATTCCTTTTTCTATCTTACTATAATCTATTTGGGAAAATCCAATTCTAAAGCTTTTATCTCCATCATTAGGATTTTTAAAGAATATGCTTCCTGGAGTAATTATAGTTTGTCTATCTTTCAGTTCATAAAATAACTTTTTAGAAGTTATGTCTATGTTCTTATTTATGTTTAAGAATAAATTAAGTCCTCCCTTAGGCTCTCTATAAGAAACCATATCTCCTAATTTATTATCTATAAGTTCTTTTATAAAATTATATCTCTTTGAATATTCCTCATTTAATCTTTCTATATGCTCTTTCCAATATCCCTTTGCAATATAATCCTGAAGAGCTCTTTGCATTAAACTTGAGGTAGCTATATCACTATTAAACTTTAAAGCTTGAAATTCCTCTTTAAATTTATCTGGTGCTATTAAATATCCCATTCTTATACCTGGTAGAAATATTTTAGAAAAACTTTTTATATATATAACTCTTTCAGAATCTAAACTCCTATATGGTATATACTCTAAATCATTAGAATAAACTAATTCTGAAAGATAATCATCTTCTAATATGTAAAAATCATATTTATGTGCTAGTTCTATTATTTTTTTCTTTTTTTCTAAAGAACAACTTATCCCTGTAGGGTTCTGAAAGTAACTCATAGTATAAAAACACTTTATTTTATTTCTCTTTAATAAATTTTCAAACTTTTCAATATTAGGACCATCCTTCTCCATTGGAATTTCTAATATATTTGCTCTTCTAAGCTTAAATACTAAAAGTGCTCCTCCATAAGTTGGCCTTTCTATTACAATATTATCATTTATATTAACTAAGGACTTACCTACAATATCAATACCTTGCTGAGCTCCAGAAATTATAAGTATATTATCTAAATTATTTTTTCCATTCCAAAACTCTTCATTTATACTTCTTCTTAGTTCTAAATAGCCTAAAGGATCACTATACATTAGTGCCTCTACACCATCTCTAACTAATACATTGTCTAAAACTTTCTTAAGTTTTTCTACTTGGAAGAAGTTTGCACTAGTAGTTTCCCCAGTAAAGTCTATCCAATTTTTTAAATCTCCAGAGGCTATTTTTCTAAATAAATCATTATAATCATGCTTAAAACTTTTTCCTACCTCCTTATTTTTAGCATAAGTTCCACTTCCTTGGGATTGATATGCATATCCTTCTTGTACAAGTTTCTTATAAGCATTAATGACAGTTACCTTATTAACTTCTAAAAAGTCTGCTAACTCTCTTATAGTTGGTAACTTTTCTCCTTCTGATATTTCCCCATTTTCAATTAAACTTTTAATATTATCGTATATTATTAAGTATTTACATAAACCCTCTTTAAAAACCACACTAAATTTCTTCATCTCTTACACCTTATTTAAACATTATCTTTTATTAAATATACTTTTTCTGTTATAAGCTTTTGGCCACATGGTGAGAATTTTTCTCTTCCATTTTTCTTAACTATATTTTTCTTATAAAGATATCCTAATAATTCCTCAAAATCTATTTTAAACCCTTGGAATTCTTCTGATTTTTTTATTTCTTCTGAACTTAAATAATCTTTTTGTTTTTTCATAAAATCAGCTAAAGCTCTTGTTATTCCTCTAATATTTCTCTCTAAGAAGCTTTCAATATAAAAATGTACGTATTCTAAAGCCTGTTTATCTGATGCTTTGAATATTCCATTAACCATTTTCTCAAAGTTTTCATCTAATTTCATAAGCATACCAGTAGAGCTCTTTGTTATTAAATATCCATTAAAATTTAAATATAGTCTACTAAAACTATCTACTGAATACATAAGCGCTTCAAAGGCAGCGTAGAAATGTTCATTATGAATACATTTCTTATATAAATTCATATCTTGTAAAAGCTCACTTAAATAAACAAGGTTCCACTTTTCACTATGAGCATCTGTATAATATTTTATTAAAGTAAATTTATCTGATATTTCTTGGTCCTTGCAAAAAATTAATTTTGAAGATATGAATTTTCTATGTATTGTGCTTCCTGTTATTTCTTCTTGACAGAAATTAACTAGAAACTTTTTAGATACTATTTTTAAATGTAAAGATACGCCTAGTTCCTCACCATAAACATCCTTTACTCCTTTAAAATCTCCATTTACAATAACAAATAAATCTATATCTGACCCTTCCCATATATCTCCATTTATTATACTTCCAAATGCCGTCACTCCAATAACATCCTCATTCTTTTGAAGATCATTTATAACTGTTTTAAAAGAATTTTGATATTTCAATATTATTTCACTCAAATTTTTTTCCTCCTTAATAACTCCCATTAATTAAATAATATCTATAAACAATTCCCTTTTTCCACTAAAACTTTTAAAGACTCTTTCAATAAACAAATTCCAACCTCCATCTGTTCTAACATTTCATAAGAAATATCTAAAGCTTTTTTTCCTTCTCCTTTTTTTCCATAAGTATTAGATTGATAAAGGTTAGCTGCTGCCGCTGTATTTTGTATTGCAAAACTTAAAAAATAAATAATGTCCAAAGCTGGTCTAACTACCCTATCATAATACATTTTATATTCGTCACCTATATTTAATGTAGCTACACTTGCTTGAATAGTAGCTGCTTTTAATAAAATATCCTGTAACTGATTATATGCCTTATTAAAATCATCTGCACATACATTATTACTTTCATTATTACTTGCAGCTGCTTGAGCTGCAAAAAGATCTTCCTGTCCATTAGAGTTTCCTGATCTTTCTCTACGCCCTCTTATGTTTCCACGATCTAAAGTATCCGTAGTCTCCATAATTCACATCCTAAAAATTAATATCATTATTATACTTATATATATTATAATTTATGATGTGACAATTGTAATAATAAAAGCTAAATTCTTATTGAATTTAGCTTTTACTCATAAATTTAATACTCTTATTATAACTCGTATTCTCTACATTTATTTTCTACTTCTTCATCTACTTCTGCTTTTATATAAGTTCCTTCTTCTCTATATTCTTCTTCACTTACATTAGCATTTCTATGAAGATAAGCTACAACTTGTTGAGATGTATAAGGAATTATATATTCCTTGCTTTTTAATGTATAAGGCAATTCTTCACTTATTGCTTCTAATAAATTATCTAGGTTTATTCTTTCCCTAGCAGAAATTTTTACTACCTTATTATATATTGAAGAATATTTTGCTTCTAATTCATTTAGCTTTTCTTCATCAGCCTTATCAATTTTATTAAGAACTAATATTTTTGCTGATTCTAAAGCTTTTAATTCACCTAATACTTTTTCTACAGCTATAATTTCTTCTTGTGCATTATCTGAGGAAGCATCTACAACATGGCATAAAAGATCTGAGTATATAACTTCTTCTAAAGTTGATTTAAAAGCTTCAACTAATTCATGAGGAAGTTTACTTACAAATCCAACAGTATCTGTCAATGTTATATCCCTATTATCAGGAAGTTTTATAGCCCTTGTTGTAGTATCTAAAGTTGCAAAAAGCATATCTGCTTCAAAAACCTTATCCTTAGCTTGAGTAGCTAAAGTTGAAGCTGATTCTGCACATAGAGTATTTCTTAAAGTAGATTTTCCTGCATTAGTATATCCAACTAAGGAAACCTGTGAAGTTTTATCCTTACTTCTTCTCTCTCTTTGAGTTTCTCTTATCTTCTTTATTTTTTTAAGCTCAGCTTGAAGATCATATATTCTTTCTCTTATATGTCTTCTATCTATTTCAAGTTTCTTTTCCCCTGGTCCTCTTGTTCCTATTCCACCACCAGTTCTAGACATAACAGTTCCAAGACCCATAAGTCTAGAAGCTCTATACTTAAGCTGAGCAAGTTCTACTTGAATTTTAGCTTCTCTTGTCTTAGCTCTTCTTGAGAATATTTCTAAAATAAGAGTTGTTCTATCAATTACCTTAACTCCTAAGTTAGCTTCAAGGTTTTTAACTTGTGCCCCTGATAATTCATCATCAAAAATTACTAAGTTAGCTCTTGTTAATTGTCTTATGTTAGCAATTTCTAAAACTTTACCTCTTCCTATATAAAAAGAAGCATCTATTTTACTTCTATTTTGAAATACCTTTTCTAATGTAGGAATATCACAAGCCTTAGCAAGTTCCTCTAACTCATCTAAGCTTTCTCTTGTGTCACATCCTACTAAAATAGCTCTTTCACTATCGTCTTCCTCAACATTGCTTGTTTTAATAACTTCTTCAACATGATTAATCTTATCTAAAATATTAATTTGTAAACACTTATCTATAGTTAAATGAGGAGCTTCTTCACTTATAAGAATCTCATTTTCTACATAGCAAAATCCTAAAGAAGCATCTTTAGCCTTGCCTTCCTCTACAGCTATAGCCATTATTGTATCAAGCTTTAATTTCATAAGGGCAGATATATCTAAAGCAGAAAGTCTAGAAACCCCACTTGGATGAGTATGTATTATTCTAACTCCAGATAATCTTTTTTCGTGTATATCTATTAATGGAATCTCTACACTTGAAGAATCTCCTATAGCTACACTAATTACCTTTCCTTTTCTATTTATTCCTACACTAATTTCTCTTTCTATTTGAGAAGATAATCTAGAAATAATATTTATCATATCCTCTGTACAAACACTATATTTTGGTACATTTATTTTATAAAGTTCTTCTAATTCTTTAAGTACTGAATTCCTTATTCCATCAGTATTTCCATGTATCATATATTACCACCTCGTGATATTTATTATGTTTCTTGACAATTTTCATTTAATTTTATACTATAAATACAATATTGTAAATAATACGGAATAGTTAGGGGAGAAAATTATGGAAGATAAAAATAGAAATTTACTAATTTCTGAAAATCAAATTAAAGAACAAATAGCTATTGTAGGTAAAAAAATAACTGAAGATTACAAAGATAAAAACCTTTATGTTTTATCTCTATTAAGAGGAAGTTTCATATTTACAGCGGATTTAGTTAGAACAATAGATACTAAAACTCAAATAGGATTTATGACTACTTCAAGTTATGGCCATGGTGAAGAAAGTACTGGTATAGTTAAAGTTGTAAATGATATTCCTGATAATATTGAAGGCTTAGATGTCTTAATCGTTGATGATATCATAGATTCAGGTATAACAATGGATTTTGTTATAAACCATGTTAAATCACTAGGAGCTAAATCAGTTAAAACTTGCACTCTTTTAGACAAACCTTCTAGAAGAAAAGTTGATTTAAAACCAGACTATTGTTGTTTTGAAATAGAGGACTTATTCGTTGTTGGTTACGGATTAAACTATGGTGATCACTATAGAAATATACCTTACATATTTAACTGGGAAAAATAATTTAAAGGAGGAATTTCCTCCTTTTTTAATAGGCTAATTTGTATCTTCTCTACTTTCTTCATTAATACCTTGTAGCATATTTCCACCCCACATGCTATTTGGAACTTCTCCAACTATGACAGTATCTGAAATTGGAATTTGATTTACCACTTCAACCTCTTTTGATTTAAGTGGTAATATTATTTTAAGATTAGTTTTTACATTAACCAAAATTTTATGCCTTGTTTGATTTATTCCTGCACTTTCAAATAAGGACTCATAAGTAACTACCACTCTTCCTATAGGCTCCATTTTAACAGTTATACTAGGCCCCCAATAAGACATTATATTATTTTTTGTTATATATCCAATTGGCATCTTTACACCTATTGATCCAACTTCCTTTATATCCCTCTGTGATTTTATAGCAACCTCTGTAGCTAACTCATTTAATTTTATAGTGTCAGCATTAATCATTTTTATTGCCCCATATGAATCTTTTTGAACTTTTATCACATCATTATAATTAAATTTTTCTGTATAAACCTCAGCAATATTAGTATTTATAATATCTAAAGTTTTAGCTTGCATTTCCGAATCTGAGACAAGTAAAACTGTAGGTGCAATTATTTTATCAAAAGCATATATGAAAATTAAAAAACAGGCAATAATCATTAATAAAATAATTATTAAATATTTTTTAAAATCTATAATTTTACTTTTATTTTTATTTACATAATACAAAGACTACACCTCTTATAATTTGGTTTACTCTTAATATTATTATGCTATAATATAATATAATATTTCTTTAAATATATAATAATATAATTATGTAGTTTTTTAGAAATAGAAAGTTTTATTATGATAGGAGGAAAAAATGACTGAAAGAAAAAGAGAGTATAAAGATAGAAAGCAGAAGAAAAATTCACCTAAAAATCAATCGAAAGTAACAAAATTTTTGAAATGGTTCTTTATAGGGGTTCTGCTTCTAGGGATAACTGCCATAACAATAGTTGGGTTTTATGTTCTTTCTATTATACGTTCATCTCCAGAATTAGATGTTCAGGCAATTCAATCTCTAAATCAGCCATCCATTCTTTACGATGATCAGGGAAACTTTATGGATAATGTTATAACTCGTGAACAACGTTATGTGGTTAAATCTGATGAGATACCTGATAACTTAAAAAAAGCTTTTGTAGCTATTGAAGACGAAAGATTTTATGAACATAAAGGAATAGACATAAAGAGGATTGCTGGAGTAATAGCTTCTAATATTAAAGGTAAACTCTCAGGAAGTAATACAGTTCAAGGAGCTTCAACTATAACTCAGCAACTTATAAAAAATGCTGTGCTTACCAACGAAGTTAGTTACGAGAGAAAAATTAAAGAAATGTACTTAGCTTTAGAATTAGAAAAACATCTTTCAAAAGATGAAATCCTTACTACGTATTTGAATACAATTCCTATGGGCGGATACCAATATGGGGTTAGCGCAGCTGCTCAGAGATTTTTCAGCAAAAATGTTTCAGATTTAAATTTAATTGAATGCGCTTATTTAGGAGGGCTTACTCAAGCACCTACTTCCTATGATGGTCTCTCAGAAATAAATAAAGAAAATCCAAGTAGATATTTAAATAGAACTAAATCGGTACTATTTAAAATGCATGAACTTGGCTATATTTCAAGTGAACAATATAACAATGCGATAAATGAAATTGATACAACTGGTATAAAATTTAAACCAAATAATAAATTAAGTAAAACTAATTTTGAATGGTTCACAAGACCAACTATAACTCAAGTTAAGCAAGATTTAATGAATAAATATAAATATACACAAGATGAAGTTGATAAACTTATAGCTAATGGTGGATTAAAAATCTATACTTCTATGGATAGAAATCTTCAAAATAACGTTCAAAAAGTTTTAGATGATCCAAATAACTATAAAGCTATAACTAATAATCCTAATGAAAAAAATGAAGATGATGTTTATAAATTACAAGCATCTGCTACAATAATAGACTATAAAACAGGCCATGTTAAAGCTTTAGTTGGTGGAAGAGGAGAGCAACCCGCTATGTCTCACAATAGAGCTTATTATGATTTAAAATCTATAGGTTCTGCAACAAAACCATTAACAGTTTATGGTCCTGCCATTGATTTAGGACTTGGTGGTGCTGGATCTGTAGTGAATGATTCTCCACTAACTAATAAAGAACTATCTTCTACTGGATATAAGGATCAACCTAAGAATGAATATAATAGCTATAGAGGACCTTTAACTTTCAGAGAAGCAATTAAAATCTCTAGTAACTTAGCAGCTATAAAAGTTGCTAATGAAGTTGGTGTTTCAAACTCTATAGCTTATGGAGAAAAATTAGGTCTTGTTTATGGACCTCATTCTAGAGGTATTTCAACAACTGCTTTAGGACAATTTCAAAATGATCCTAATAATCCTGATGGAGGAAATACTTATACCCTTGCTTCAGCCTTCGGTGTTTTTGGTAATAATGGTGTTAAAACAAATGCTAAATTATATACAAAAGTATTAGATTCTCATGGAAATGTACTTCTTGATACAAGTACTCCAGAAGAAATTAAAATATTTAGTCCTCAAACTTCTTATATAGTTTATGATATGCTTAAAGATCAAGTAGAAAGTGGCTCTGCAAAACCTGCTAAATTTGGTAATATTCCTGTGGCTGGTAAAACAGGAACTACTACTGGAGATAAAGACTATTTATTTGCAGGATTAACTCCATATTATTCTGCTGCTATTTGGATTGGATATGATAAACCTAGAGAAATGAGAACTAGTAGTGGTATAGTTACGTCACCTATTTTCGGAAAAATAATGGGATTAGCTCATAAAGGCCTACAGTATAAAGAGGTTGAACAACCTAGTGGAATAAGTAAGATTGCTGTATGTATGGATTCTGGTCTTAAGCCTACGTCTCTTTGTACTCAAGACCCTAGAGGCAGTAGAGTTTATTATGATTGGTTTATTAATGGTTCTGCTCCTAATCAATATTGTAATTATCATACAAATTCTCATGTAAATAATTTTAATAAAAATAATAATACTACTGGAGTAAATGAAAAAAATAAAAAGCAAGAAACTAAAACCGAAGAAATTAAACCCAACGAAAATAATAAATCAAATGAACAAACTCCAAATACTAATCCTGATAATGCACCAAATAATGTGCCAAATAATGATAATAACAATAGCAATAACATAGATGGAAATATGATTCCCCCTCAAAATCAAACAGAAAATAATACAAATAATGGAGTTATAACTCCAAATCAAAGTATAAATAATAAGAATTAGTAATATTAAAATAACACTATTACGCAACAGAATAAAGATTTTCTTGCATTTTAACTTTATGAAAAATAAAGCCACTAGAAATTTTCTATTTCATAGTGGCTTTATTATTGATTTTAATCCCTCTATATCTTTGTAATATAGTACTATTCATTAATGATACCTCTTTACTTTTTATTAACATTTAATTCCTCTATTTTTCATTTAAACATCTAGCATATGAATAAATCAATATTAGTTCTTGCATTTTTTTATTATTCATATTAAAATTAGATATAAAGTGTGACGTAAAAAATAAAAAACTTATCAACAGGAGGAGGAATTTATGGAAATACTTAATAACTTAATAGTTAGTTTTAATGATTTTCTTTGGGGTTATATATTAATTATTTTATTAATAGGTTCAGGTCTTCTATTTTCTTTTAAAACTAAATTTGTTCAATTTAGATATACAAAAGAAATGTTCCGTTTATTAGGAGACGGTATAGGAAAGTCAAATAAAGAAAAAGGCGGAGTTTCTTCATTTCAGGCATTTTGTATAAGTACAGCTTCAAGAGTTGGTACTGGTAATATAGCAGGTGTTGCCATAGCCGTAGCTGTTGGTGGACCTGGGGCTGTTTTTTGGATGTGGCTTATAGCCTTAATAGGTTCTGCGTCTAGTTTCGTAGAAAGTACATTAGCTCAAATATATAAAACTAAAGATAAAGATTCTTTTAGAGGTGGTCCTGCCTATTACATGGAAAAAGGACTTGGAAAGAGATGGTTAGGAATTATATTCTCAATTCTTATTACAATCTGTTTTGGATTCGTATTTAATGCAGTTCAAGCTAACACAGTAAGTGTTGCATTCAATAACGCTTTCGGACTTTCAAGAGAAGCAATTGGTATAATATTAGTAATAGTAACTGCTTTAGTTATCTTCGGTGGCATTCACAGAGTTGCTAAAGTTTCAGAAATAATAGTTCCAATTTTAGCGGTTCTTTATATTCTTATTGCTATTATAGTTTTAATTTTAAATATTACTGAAATTCCATCAGTTTTCAAACTTATATTTGAATCAGCCTTTGGAATAAAACAATTAACTGCCGGTGGACTTGGTGCCGCTGTTATGCAAGGTATTAAAAGAGGTTTATTCTCAAATGAAGCTGGTATGGGTAGTGCGCCAAATGCAGCTGCTACAGCAGATGTTACTCACCCAGTAAAACAAGGTTTAATTCAAACTTTAGGAGTATTTACTGATACATTATTAATTTGTTCTTGTACAGCATTCATAATACTTCTTTCAGGTCAATATGCCGATAGTTCACTAACAGGTATAGAATTAACTCAAAAAGCTCTTGTATCTCAAATAGGACCTTTCGGAGCTTATTTCATAGCAATTTGTATATTATTATTTGCTTTTAGTTCTATTGTAGGTAACTTCTATTACGGTCAAACAAACATAGAGTTTATACACACTAATAAAATATTATTAAATATATACAGAATACTTGTTATAGGTATGGTATTATTTGGTTCAATAGCAAAAGTAGATTTAGTTTGGAATTTAGCCGATCTTTTCATGGGATTAATGGCTATACTAAATATAATAACTATATTATTCCTTGGTAAATATTCTTTCCTTGCACTTAAGGACTATACAGCTCAAAAGAAAGCAGGAATTAAAGAGCCAGTATTTAAAGCATCTTCTATTCCTGGATTAGAGAATGTAGAAGAATGGCAATAATAAAAAAGCTTTGAGATTTTTTTCTCAAAGCTTTTTATATTAATCTTTCAAATATAATCTTTTTCTCCACACTTAAATCTTTAGGATTTATTGTTATTTTAAAAATTGGAGGACAACCTTCCTCTCTCCATTTCTTCATATAAGCTGGTGTAGCTTTATAATTATAATAATAAACTTCTTCATATTCATCTGAAAATTCTAAAACTTCAAGTCTACTATCTTCACTTAAACTTATTAATTCTTTATGAACATTATTTATTATTGGCCAAAAATATTTCATTGGTATATTATATTTAAACTCATTGTTTACTACTCTACTCTCAAATAATGCTCTTTTTAATATCCTATTCTCTTTATGACACTCATCTATATTTAATCTAAATATAACTTTTCCTCTTTTGTCTTCATCTAATTTTATGTTTATCATATAATAAACAACTCCTATTCATAACACTATAAAATATAGCATCAAATCTATAAATCAAATCTATTTAATAAAGATTCTCCAAACAATTTTCTAATTATGTATTTTATTCCTTCTATTTCACAGGATTTTTTCTTAACCATTATAAGTCTTCCATTATCAATAATATCTTCATCAGAATACGATATTAAAGCAAGTTCTTCTTTTATTAATTCAACCCATTCTTTAGAATAATATGTCTTTAATCCTCTTAAAAATTTATTTTTTATAAATGGAATTATACTATTCCCAATAATAAATACAATTTCACATCCATTTATATTGTTTAAGAGCTTTTCAAACTCCTCGTTTTCATAAAACTTATTACTCTTACTTCCGGGAACAATTATAACATCTAGATCTACTTCCTCTATAGATTTTACATTTTCAAACTTTATATCATACATTCCATCTTTTATTATATTATTTTTTGTACCTACTAATTCCACCGAAATTATTTCTTTATCTAGTGATTTATTTATATCATGAAAAATTTCTAAGAAAGATATTACTGTGCTTACTACCATCTTATCATAAATAAATATTCCAAATTTTCTCTCTTTTAAGTCTTTGATTTGACTATTAAAATCTTCCTTAGATAATCTATATGAATAACCATCTTTATTTTTATACATAATCTTGAAACCAATTTTTTCAAGTCTTTCTCTATTCTCATCTAACGAAACTGTATCAAGCATATATAAACCACCAAATTCATTGAAAAAGTATTCTAAAATAAGATATACTGCTTCACTTCCATAACCTTTTCCCCTATGCTCGCTTTCTATTCTAACATTTAACCTAGCAGTTTTAGTTATAGAGTCATATCCATGAAAGCTTGCTTCCCCCACTGGATTGTCATTATAATCAAAAACCAAGCAATATAGATTTCTTCCATCTGTAGGGCTCACCATCTTTTTATAAAAACTATCCCACTTATACCTAGGAAAAGATATTGTTTTGCCTATATCAGTCATACTCATCTTATCTCCCCATAGCTTTTCGGTATAACTTAGTTCTTCTAAATATGGTGTTCTTATATAAACCTTTCTTCCTTCTCTCCTATAACAGTTTCTTTTTTTTATCACATTACCACACCAATCATTTATTAATTCAAGAGTATTTTATCATAAATTACCACAAACTGTGAAATTTTTTATACATTATTTATTAATTGTTATTTTATTGTTTAGTTATACTAAATTTAATAATAGATTAGCCTAAACTCCATAACATTTTTTTCCTTCTAAAGTTGCTAAATCACTATTTTAAGGCAACATTTAAATATTAATATATTTTTTTAATTTTTTGTTGATTTTTATTTTAAAAGTATTTATAATTATTTGTGTTTGTTTAGTAATTTTAAACTTAAAGTTTAGTAAAACTTATATTAATGAAATTGAGGTGTAAAACTTGGAAATAGGAGATAAAATTAGACGTCTCAGAGTGGCCAAACAGTTGACTCAAGAAGAATTAGCAAATAGATGTGAATTATCTAAGGGATTTATTTCTCAGCTTGAGAATGACCTTACTTCTCCATCTATAGCTACATTAATAGATATATTAGATATATTAGGAACTAATTTAACAGAATTCTTTAGTGAAGATACTAATGAAAAAATAGCCTTCTCTAAGGATGATATGTTTGAAACTGAAAATGAAGAATTAAAATATAACCTTATGTGGTTAGTTCCAAATGCCCAAAAGAATGATATGGAACCTATAATGATAACTATTAAACCCGGAGGACAATATATTGAAGAAGAGCCTCATGAGGGTGAGGAATTTGGGTATGTCCTATCTGGAGCAATATATCTTCATCTAGGAGAAAAAAAAGTAAAAGTAAGAAAAGGCGAGAGTTTCTACTTTAAACCCAAGGCTAATCATTATATTTCTAATGCAGGAAAAATTTCTGCAAAGGTTATATGGATAAGTACTCCACCATCATTTTAGTATAAACATTTAGAAAGCAGAGGTGTTAGATTTGAAAGATAATAATATTATTGAATTAAAAGGAATAACTAAATCATATGGAAAAGATACAATTTTAGATAATCTTTTCTTAAATATAAAAAAGAATGAATTCCTAACTCTTTTAGGACCTAGTGGATGTGGTAAAACAACCACTTTAAAAATTATAGCTGGTTTTGAAACAGCAGATAGTGGCCAGGTGGTCTTTGAAAATAATATTATTAACGATATACCACCTTACGAAAGACAATTAAATACTGTATTCCAAAAATATGCTCTGTTCCCTCATATGAATGTGTATGAAAATATAGCTTTTGGATTAAAACTAAAAAAAATTCCTAAAGATATTATAGATCAAAAGGTTAAAGAAATGCTTAAATTGGTTGCCCTTGAAGGATATGAAAATAGAGATATTGAAGCCCTTAGCGGTGGTCAACAACAAAGGGTTGCCATAGCTAGAGCTTTAGTAAATGAACCAAAGGTACTTTTATTAGATGAACCTTTAGGTGCATTAGATATGAAACTTAGAAAAGAAATGCAAATAGAACTTAAGAAAATCCAACAAAAATTAGGAATTACATTTATATTTGTAACTCATGATCAAGAAGAAGCTTTAACAATGTCAGATACAATAGTTGTTATGAATAAAGGTGAAATTCAACAAATGGGAAGCCCTGAAGATATATATAATGAACCTGCTAACTCATTTGTAGCAAAATTCATAGGTGAAAGTAATATAGTTGATGGAATTATGTTAGATGACTTTAAGGTTGAATTTGGTGGAAAAATATTTGACTGTGTTGATAAAGGCTTTGAAAAGAATGAAGCTATTGAAGTTGTAATAAGACCTGAAGATTTTGAAATGGTTAAATATGAAAATGGTATGTTAAAAGGAACTGTTACTTCAATTATATTTAAAGGTGTTCACTATGAAATAGAAGTAAAGAATGAAAATCACACTTGGATATTACACAATACAAAACATGCTGAAATAGGATCTAAAATCGGATTATCGCTTGATCCAGAAAGCATACACATAATGAAAAAAGAGAGTGATGTTTAAATATGAAAAATAGAAATAAGAATTTATCATTTGCAGCTTATCCATACGTTTTATGGAGTGCTATATTCATAGTTATCCCTTTGCTTTTAATAGTTTTCTTTAGTTTTACAAGTAAAGTTGAGGGAAGATTTGTTTTCTCTTTTGAAAACTTCCAAAGATTATTTGAGCCCATATATTTTACTGTTTTTATACGTTCTATATGGCTTGCTGTTTTATCAACAGTTTTATGTTTAATTTTAGGTTATCCAATAGCTTATATGATTTCTAAATTGCCTATAAAAAGAAGAAATATGTTAATACTTTTATTTATATTACCAATGTGGATGAACTTCTTACTTAGAACATATGCGTGGATGGCTATACTTGGTAGAGATGGACTAATTAATACTCTTTTAGGTTATATAGGAATAGGTCCAATTAAAATGCTATATACTGACGGAGCAATCTTACTTGGAATGGTATATAACTTCTTACCATTTATGGTTATACCAATATATACTGTACTTATAAAAATTGATAAAAACTTAGTTAATGCAGCTTATGACTTAGGTGCAAATAAAGCCCAAGCTTTTAGAAAAGTTATTTTACCACTTAGTATTCCTGGAATAATCTCTGGAATAACTATGGTATTTATGCCAGCTGTTTCAAACTTCGTAATTCCAAACCTTCTAGGTGGTGGAAAATATATGTTAGTTGGTAACCTTATAGAACAACAATTTACTACTATCGGTAACTGGAACTTCGGTTCTGCTTTATCAATCTTTATGATGATATTAATACTAATTTCAATGGCATTTATGTCTAAATACGAAAAGAATGGAAAAGAAGGAGGTAAACAGCTATGGTAAAAAAGTTAGGTGATTTTATTTCTAAATTTTATTTAATATTAGTATTTATATTTTTATATGCACCAATAGTAACACTTATGATATTTTCATTTAACAAAACAAAATCTATGGCTGTTTGGGGTGGCTTTACTTTTGATTGGTACAGCTCCCTACTTGAAAATGATAGAATAATATCAGCTCTTTATTATACAATTTTAATAGCAGTAATAGCCTCTGTTATTGCTACAGTTATAGGTACTATAAGTGCTATAGGAATTAATAATATGAAAAAAGGTCCTAGAACCTTATTATTAAACGTAAACTATTTACCTGTGTTAAATCCTGATATAGTTACAGGTATTTCATTAATGACTTTATTTGCTATTGGTGGAGTTTTATTTAATTTAAAACCTGGTTTTTGGACTATGCTTTTAGCTCACATAACATTTGATATTCCTTATGTTATATTATCTGTTTTACCTAAGCTAAGACAATTGCCTCCAAATCTAACTGATGCAGCTTTGGATTTAGGAGCAAAACCATCTTACGCTTTAAGAAAGGTAGTAATTCCTCAAATAATGCCTGGTATAGCAGCAGGATTCTTAATAGCATTTACAATGTCAATAGATGACTTTGTTATAAGTTTCTTCACTACAGGTCCTGGTGTCTCTAACCTTTCTATAGAAATTTATTCTATGGCTAGAAGAGGTATTTCTCCAGAAATAAATGCTCTTTCAACATTAATGTTTATAGTTGTCTTAGCATTACTTCTTATTGCTAATAGAAAACAATCTTTAGTAAAGGAGGAACGTTAATATGAAATTAAAAAAATTTTTAGCATTAGCTTGTTCGACACTTCTTTTATCATCTCTTTTTCTTGGTTGTGGTCCAAAAAAAGATGAAGAAGCTACTCAAGATAAAAACAATAACGTTCTTTATGTTTATAACTGGGGAGATTACATAGATCCAGAACTACTTACTAAATTTAAAGAAGAAACCGGAATAGATGTTAAATACGATGTTTATGATACTAATGAAATAATGTATCAAAAACTTAATAGTGGTAATGTATCTTATGATATAGTAATTCCTTCTGATTACATGATAGAAAAAATGAAAGAAGAAGATATGTTAGCTAAGATAGATTATTCTAATATTCCTAATTATAAATATATAGGAGAACAATTTAAAAATTTAGCTTATGATCCAACTAATGAATACTCAGTACCATATATGTGGGGAACAGTTGGAATAATATATAATACAAAGAAAGTTAGTGATCCTGTAGATAGTTGGAATATCCTTTGGAACCCTAAATATAAGGATCAGGTTATAATGCCAGATAGCGTTAGAGATGCTATGGCTGTTGCAGAAAAAAAATTAGGATATTCATTAAATACTGAAAACTTAGATCAAATAGAAGCTGCTAAAAAGGAACTTATGACTCAAAAAAAAGATGGATTAATCTTAGCTTATATGGTTGACCAAGTTAAAGATGCCATGGTTGGTGGAGAAGCTTCCCTTGCTGTTGCTTGGTCTGGAGATGCTGTAACAATGATAGAGAGAAATCCTGATTTAGCTTATGCTATTCCTAAGGAAGGATCAAATAAATGGTTTGATGCTATAGGAATTCCTAAAAATGCAAAGCATAAAGAAAATGCTGAGAAGTTTATAAACTTCCTTTGCGATCCTGAAAATGCTGAGCAAAATGTAGAATATATAGGATACTCTACTCCAAACACAGCCGCATATGACCTTTTACCTGAGGATATAAGAGATAATAAAGTTGCATATCCAGATAAAGAGTCATTAAAAAATTGTGAGGTATTTATAGATTTACCTTCTAAAATACTTAGAAAATATGATGAAGCTTGGTTAGAAATCAAGTGTGTTTATTAAAAAAGTTCTTTATCAAAATATAACAAATAAAGCTTACAAACAGTATGAAGAGAATATCTAGATGAGCTTTAGAATTTAAATTATTAGCGAAATCTAGTAATTCTCGGAATATGTTTGTAAGTTTTATAAAAAGTTATTTTGATAGAGACCCTTTTATATTATCCACAAATTTCTTCATAAAATACTTTTGGGAACCATAGCTTAATTTCTTTCTCAGCACTTTCTATTGAATCTGATGCATGAACTGAGTTTTCTGTTCCACTTAAGGCAAATCTTCTTCTTATTGTTCCAAACTCAGCCTTTTCTGGATTTGTTGCCCCATTTAGAGATCTTATTTTATCTATAGCATCTTCTCCTTCAAGAATTAAAGCTACAAGAGGACTTCTTGTTATATATTTTATTAGAGAATTAAAAAATTGCTTATCTCTATGTTCTTCATAATGTTTTTCAGCAAAATCCTTATTTATTTGCTTCATTTCCATAGCCTTTATCTTTAATCCTACTCCCTCATAAACCTCTAATATCTTACCTATTAAATTTCTTTCAACGGCATCAGGTTTTATTAAAACAAGACTTTTTTCTAATCTCATTGAAATTCCTCCTCAATATTATTTCCCTCTAAGATATATTATACATATAACTTCCTATTTATGTAAACATTCACAAGAAAATTACTAAATATTTAATTGTTAAATTATTATTTCCACCTTAGTTAGAGAAATAAGTGCCTTTTATATAGTATTGTAATTATAATAAATATAGGAGGTGTTTACTGTGATTAGAAAAGAATTTCTAGTAAGTGGTAGAGTCCAAGGAGTAGGTTTCAGATTCTTTTGTAAGTATCAGGCAAGCTTATTATCTTTAACTGGTTATGCTGAAAATTTAGATGATGGTCAAGTACTTATAGAGGTGCAAGGTGATGAATCATCAATAAGAAAATTTAAAACTAAAATTTTAAATGGTAATGGTTTTTCAAGAGTTATTTCTATAGATGAGAAGGATTTAACTGTTGATACCCGCGAAAAAAGATTTTCTACATACTAATTATAGGTAAAGGAAATGGGGCTATTATCAAACTTAAAATTTATAAATATACAATAAATGTTATTCACTAATTATTATAATATAGTTTATAAATTTTGTTTTTAAATTTTTAAAAGCCCCTACTCCTTTTTATAGCTTTTTATAAATCACAGCTATCTTGTTCATATCCATATCTTGAGCTTCCATTGCTATTAAACTCTTCATTTTCTTTGTATGAAATAAATGTACCATCATCTGGTTCATGATCTTTATGTTTTTTATTATTATAATTCTTATTATTTTTATTACCTTTCATATTTATCACCCACCTTTAATTTTATTATTTCAAGGTAGGCTTATTTATATACTCTATTTTTAAGTTGATTATATATTATAGTTTCATAAACTTTTTTACTTAAATTATAAGTTTTTATATGAACAAAGTCTTAACTTCTACCTATTGACTTAAAAATTTTTACTTATATTATAAGTTATCCCACATATCTTGTATGCTACTATAATCATCTAATACTTCATCAATTAAATCTAAAGCATCTTCATTGTTCCAAGATTCATATTTTTTTCTTTTTACTACTTTAATTATGTTTTCTTCTTTTCCTTCTTTAATTAAAATAGAATCTTCACAGGACTCTTTATACTTTTCTAAATCCTTTTTAATTGTATTGCAAACTTCAATAGTCTTAATTCTATTGTTGTCTTCATCTCTAAAATCTATAAGTATTTTGTCTAAGTTAATTAACTCATTTAAAAAGTCAAAATGCCAATTAAATCCATAATTTAACCATAGATCATAGGTATTTTCTTCTCTTTCGTCAAACCTAATCATAATTAAAAGCAAGTCTAATTTTTTATTGCTTATAATACTGCTTTTTAGGGCAACTAAGACATTATCACCTATATCCTTTAAAGCTTCTAAATAATCTTTAACAAAAATTATAGGTACTACTTTATCATTTACTTCTACTATTAGTGGAATTAATGTTCCAACTTCACTTTCTTTTAAAATATCATCTACAGTTAAAGCTGCCATATTATCACATCCTAAATATTAATTAATTGCTTCAAATACCTTATATTATATAAGATATGTATTGTAAATACCACAATTAAAGCTTTACATCTCTTTCTTTATTATTATTGTTATTATGCCCTATAGATGTTATAATAAAAAAAGTTTAATGAGACTTTGAAATTAGGAGAGATGAAAATTGATTAAATTTAAGAAAAAGCTTTTAAGTTCAATATTGATTGCTTTATCAGTATCACTTTTTGCGCCAATAAAAGCTACTGTTCAAGCTGCTGAAATTTCCCAGCCTAATATAGTTGGAAAGTATGCTGTCACTTTAGATTATGAAACTGGTGAAATTATTTATGCAAAGGGAATAGATGAAAAAGCATACCCTGCTAGTACAACAAAGGTAATGACAAGTCTTTTATTTGCTGAGCATGCTTCAAAGAATGATTCTTTTCCATATACAGCAGATGCAAAAGTTCAACAACCTTATACATTAAACGATAGCTTTGGACCAATACCTGTTGGCGAAGGAATGAATGCTAATGATTTAATGAAAGCTTTACTTATGTTTTCAGCCAATGATGCTGCTGCTGTAATTGCAGATGGCGTGGCTGGAAGTACTGAAAAATTTAGTGTAATGATGAATGACGAAGTAAAGAAATTAGGACTTAAAAATACTCACTTTGTTACTCCAAACGGCTTACATAATGATGATCACTATTCAACAGCTTACGATTTAGCTGTTATTTTACAAAATGCTTATAAAAATCCTTGGGTAAGAGAAACTATGGCACTTAAGGATAGCGACATAACTGTAAATGGAAAAAAAGTACTTTTAGAAAATAGAAATAAAGAGCTTGGCATCAACGGAAATATTGGTGGAAAAACTGGGTTTACAACTCCTGCTGGGAGATGTTTAGTGTCAGTATACGAAAGAAATGGTAGAAAAATAATAGGTACTGTTTTAAATTCTCAATATGATGCTAAGGATGAAATTGTATTTAATGATATGAATAAAATTATTGATTACAGTTACTCTGTAGATAAAGTTCCATACATAAAGGCTGGTACAACAATAGATACTATTCCAGTTGAATATAAACTTTTTAGATGGTTTGGACCAACTAAAAAAATAGACGTTCCTTTTGTTGCAACTGAAAACATAGATTATTATAAAAATTATGTAAATGAAAAAGAAACATCAAAATCAATAAACTTAAATGATATGAATGCTTGGCAATTAGCTTCTAATCCTGAATCAGCTGCTGTTACTGTTACTCAAAGAGCTTACGTTAAGGATTATCCAGTAAAAGCTGATATAGGTACTTTTACTCTTATAAAAGCTAATTTCTTAAGTTATTTAGGAATAATTGTTTTAGTAGCTATTGCGATTGTATTAATATTACTTATTATAAGAGCAATAAATTTAAGAAAACGTAAAAAACGTAGAAGAAATATATTTTAATAAAAAAAAGATTTAGTCTAAGACTAAATCTTTTTTTTATTATAACCCTTTATAAACCTATTAAATTAGGAATTTAATTTTTCAACAAGCTCTAAAATTTCTAAAGGTTTATCTACATAAAAGTCTGGCTTACTCTCTTCTAATTTTTCAAGAGGCAATGCTGTATATTTAACTCCACAAGTCTTAGCCCCAGCGTTTTTACCGGCTAAAATATCGTAAGGTGAATCACCTACCATAAGAGCTTCACTAGGAGATACTCCTAAATTTTCACAAGCCTTTAAAACCGGCTCTCCATCTGGCTTATGCTTTGTAGTAATTTCAGGAGTTATAAAAGTATCAAAATACTTAAATATACCCATTAATTTAGCTCCACGCTCTGCCATATCACTTTTCTTTGAAGTTACAACTCCAATTTTAATTCCTTTGCTCTTTAATGTTTTTAACATTAAATCGACTCCAGCAAACTCTTTACATTCATCATCATGTAATTCTAAATTTATTTTTCTGTAACAATTAATCATTTCTTCTATTCTATTTTCATCATAGGATTTAAAAATTTCCTGCAATGGTCTACCATAGTTCATAGTAATCTCTTCTTCACTTGGCTCTAAATCTGACATAGTTTTAAATGTATGTTTAAATGATTTTAGTATTAAATCATTAGTATTTATCAATGTTCCATCTAGGTCAAACAATACTGCTTTTATCATAAAATTCTCCTTTATTATTTTAAAAATTAGCTTTAAAATATATATATTTTTAATAATTATATCATAAATTTAAAAAAATTTTAAAAAACCCCTTCACAAATTAAGATTTTTAGTATATATTAATTATTAAATAAATAAGTTGTACAAAGCATTGATGGGAAAAAGTAATCTTTGGAAAGAGTTTTAGCGATTGAGGGATGGTGAAAGCCTCATACTATACCTTTGATGAAGAACATCCTTGAGCTTCTAACCGAACTTCAAAATTTATTTTGGACAGTAGACTTAGACGGGTTTCTTTCCGTTAAAAGAAGGACAGTGTTAAGATGCATTGTTATTAAGTGAGTGCTTTTGTACTAACATAGGTGGTACCGCGGAGATGATTATACAGCCTTCGTCCTATTAAAAATATAGGATGATGGCTTTTTTTATTGTCTTTTTATAATATATTTTTAAATTTTATTATTTTAACTATACGTATAAATCAAAACATTTAAAGAAATTTTAATAACCTGTTTGGGGCCAAACAAATTTATAAAAAAATATATGTAGCAAAAGATATATCTACATTTAAAATTAAGGAGTTGTTTAAAATGGAAAAATTATTTATACCAAAGGACTATAAACCTTTATTATCACTTAGAGAAACAGAGGTTGCTATTAAAGAACTTAAAGACTTTTTCGAAGATTCTTTAGCTAAAAACTTAAACTTAACAAGAGTTTCTGCTCCACTTTTCGTAAATAAAGGTTCAGGATTAAATGATGATCTAAATGGAATCGAAAGACCTGTAAGTTTTGATATGAAAGCTATACCAGAGTTTAATATTCAAATAGTTCATTCTCTAGCTAAATGGAAAAGACTAGCTCTTCATAGATATGAATTTAAACATGGTGAAGGTCTTTACACTGATATGAACGCTATAAGAAGAGATGAAGATTTAGATAATATCCATTCTATTTATGTTGACCAGTGGGATTGGGAAAAAATAATAGATAAAGAGGAAAGAAATTTAGAAACTTTAAAAGAGACTGTAAGATCAATATATAGTACTTTTAAAGCAACAGAAGATTTTATAGTATCAAAATACCCTCACATAGAAAAAATTCTTCCTGAAGATATAACATTTATAACATCACAGGAATTAGAAGATCGTTATCCAGATCTTACTTCTAAAGAGAGAGAAACTGCTATATGTAAAGAATTTGGAGCTGTATTCATAATAGGAATTGGTGGAAAATTAGCTTCTGGTGAAAAACATGATGATAGAAGTCCAGACTATGATGATTGGACATTAAATGGAGATTTATTATTCTACTACCCTCTATTTGATGAGGCTGTAGAACTTTCATCAATGGGAATAAGAGTTGATGAGGAAAGCCTTTTAAAACAATTAAAAATAGCAGAATGTGAAGAAAGAAAAGAACTACCATTCCATCAAATGCTTCTTGAAGGAAAATTACCGTATACTATAGGTGGTGGAATTGGTCAATCTAGAATATGTATGTTCTTTCTTAGAAAAGCTCACATTGGAGAAGTTCAAGCATCTATGTGGGATGAAGATATGATAAGAACTTGTGAAGAAAACAACATACATTTATTATAAAAGTTATATTAAAATTTTGATTTTTATTTAATTTAACTTTAACTTTAAAAAATTCAATATTATCCCTCTTATAAATATAGTATAATTTCTTTAATAAACTAATATTTAAAAGGGGGATAATTATTGTGAAAAGGTCTATTTTAAATACATTATTGAATGTCCTTGCAATAGTTTTTATAGTTTTCTTAATGATTAAGGTAAGTGTGCTTACGGGGAGCATACTACTTTTATCATTTATAATATTTAAATTAACTATAAATAAGCATTTAATTTATATGTTTAAGGGTGCTAAAAAACTTAGGGCTAATAATTTAGAAGAAGCTTTATCTCTTTATAGAAAGGCTGCTCTATGTAATAGTTCTAATGTAAAAGCTATAAAAACTTATGTTTTCTTAGAACTTAAAATAGGATCTTATGCTGAAGCTTTAGAAACTTTAAAACGCATAGTATCTAAAAGAAAATTTTTACCTGAAGATGCAAATCAACTTGATTTGCTTCAAGCAATACTTTATTGGAAATTAAATGATATAAAAACTTCTCTTCAAATCTTAGATGACTTAAAAACTAATAATTTTAACTCTCTAAATTTTTATGAAGTTTATGGATATGTTTTAATTCAAGATGAGAATTTTGAAAAAGCAATTTCAATAAGTAATGAAGGATTAAAAGTTGATGAATTGAGCCAAATAATAAGAGCTAATTTAGGAGAGGTTTTCTATAAAATTGGGGATATAGAAAAAGCTTGCTTTTATTTTGATGAATTAATAGATGAATGTGTAAATTTTTCAGAACCTTATTATTTCATGGGAATTATATCAAAAGAAAAAGAAGATTTTTATAAAGCTAAAGAACTTTTAAATAAAGCACTTAAGTATGATGAGTCTATTCTAAGTAACCTATCAAAAAATGATATAGAAAACGCTTTAATAAGTATAAATCATTAATTATTGTGATATTTGATTATAGCTTTAATTTTAAATTCATTCTATAATGTATAAGGAACTTTAAAAATTGTTCCTTATATTTTTTTGATAAAAAAAGGAAGTGATTATCTAGTGAAGCTTTTAAGAGAAATGCTTATTATAGTATTTATATACTTCTTAGGCGAATTTATTTCTAAAAGTTTTATACATAGTGTACCTGGAAATATTATTGGAATGTTAATATTATTAGTTTTACTATGTACTAAAGTTGTTAAAGTAGAAGCTATTGACTGTGTTGCTCAATTCTTCTTAGATCATTTAGCCTTCTTCTTCGTTCCTGCAGGGGTTGGACTTATGACATCTGTTGGATTATTAGAAGGAAATGTTCTTAAATTATTATTTATTTGTATAGCCTCAACTTTTGTTGTAATAGGAGTTACCGGTTTAGTTGTTCAAGCTTTAATAAGAAGAAAAGAAAAAAAACTACTAGGAGATGAAGTTAATGAATAACCTTGTTAATAATCCTTTATTCGGAATTTTATTAACTCTTTTTGCATTCGAAATTGGTATGACCATATACAAGAAGACTAAAATTCCCCTACTAAACCCTTTATTAATAGCAATTGCTCTTGTAATTGTAGTTTTAGTTTCATGCCATATAAGTTTTGAAACTTATAATATTGGTGGTAATTTTATAAATGCATTTTTGGGACCTGCAACTGTAATTCTAGCAGTACCTTTATATAAACAGTTACAACTTTTAAAAAATCATTTTGTACCGATAATGACAGGAATAATAGTTGGAAGTTTTGCTTCTATGTGCTGTGTTATAATAATGGGATATTTCTTAGGAGTAAATCATGAGCTTATTGCTTCTTTAGTTCCTAAATCAGTTACTACACCAATTGGGGTTGAAGTATCTAGCGGACTTGGTGGAATACCTTCAATCACAGTTATAGCAGTAATAATAACTGGTATCACAGGTGCAATAATAGCTCCTATGGTATGTAAATTACTTAAGATTGATCATGAAGTTGCTATGGGAGTTTCTATGGGAACAGCTGCCCACGCCGTTGGAACTACTAAAGCTTTAGAAATTGGTGAAACTCATGGTGCTATGAGTTCATTATCTATAGGTGTTGCTGGATTAATAACAGTTTTCCTTGCTCCACCAATATATATGCTATCTGCATTAATATTAAAATTTGTCTAAACAGTGATAAAATTTCACTGTTTTTTTCTTTTTATGACTATATTTTCTTAATTATAGAAATACTAAAAATATAGATCTATAATTAAGGAGAATTAAAATGAAAATATATAAAAAAATTCTAGGCTTTTTTGCCTTAGCAGTTCTATTAAATCCAAATACTCTAACCTTAGATGCAAGCACTTTTTCTAAAGAAGATCAAATTCAAAACAAAGAAATTTTATATGATATTACAGCCTTCACCACAGAAAAAAACACTCTTAACTTAATAATAAATCAATTGTTTAAAGAAGATAATACTCTATTTATAGATGCTTATTTTTTAAATACAACTGAAAACACTACTTTTGAAAACTTAGAAAATTTTAATATCTCAGTTTATGATACCAATAATAAAGAGGTATTAAATAAAACCTTTAAAAGTGTTGTTATCCCTAAGGGACTTCCACCACAACATGGTAGAAGAATTTTATTTCCAATAGAAAATGAGTTTTTTAATCTACAAGAAAAAGATTTATCAAAATTATCTTACAAATTCACCTTTGATTACAATTAAAATTTTAAAACCTTCTCTTAACCAAATAAAAAGGAGTTGTTTTAATACAACTCCAAAATATATTTTATTAAATAAATTCCATTTTCCATGTGAAATAACCTTTTTCTTCATCTTTTTCATATATGAAGTATGCTGCAAAGGTATTTCCCTTTTTACTTTTTAAATTTCTAAATCCGACTTTTCCATTAGCTAATAGAAGTTTTACCATCTGAGGTGTTACTTGTTTTCCAAAGGAAGCTATATACTTGTCATTTTTCCATATGGTATATTTACATCCATTTTTCCAGTTAACACATCCAAATCCTCTTTCTCCTTCTATAACAGGATTTCCACAGTTAGGACATTTTCCTAAAATCTCTACTCCCTCTGGTGCCTCTACTTTAAAGTGTTTTGCCATGGAATCATCATTTTTTATAGCCTTAACTCCCTCTATAGTAAAGTTTTTTATAAGATTTAAGAAATCTTCCTTTTTAACCTTCTCTCTTTCTATATCTGAAAGGGTTTTTTCTAGTCTTCCTGTGTATTCTAAATCTAAAAGTTCCTTAACAGGGAATATTTCAACAATTGTTCTACCAAGCTCTGTACAAGTTAAACTTTTTCCCTTTGTAGTAATATATCCTACATCCTTAAGTTTTTTAATTGTTTCAGCTCTAGTAGCAGGTGTTCCTATACTAAATCCACTTAGTATCGAAGCCATCATTTCTTCACTATCTTCCTCTGCATCCTCTTTAAAACTCTTGCCACAAGTCTCCATTACCCTAAGTAAAGTCTTCTCAGTATGCTTTTTAGGTGGTTTTTTAGTAACCTTATTTATTTTACTATCTACTAAGTCTACTACTTCTTTTTCATTTACCATTGGAAGAATTGTATCTTTACTATCTATTTTTTCAACAACTCTCCATCCTTCTACAAGCTGAACTTTTCCCTTTGAAATAAATACACCCTTAACCTCTTTATCATTTACCTTAGAAGTTATTTTTGTTTCCTCAAATTCAGCTACAGGCATAAATTGCATAATAAATCTATTTTTAACTGCTGTATAAACTATTCTCTCATCTTGAGTTAAATTATTAGGTTTCATGTAAGTTGGAACTATGGCACTATGGCTCTCAACCTTTGAATTATCAAAAACCCTTTTATTTTGAACAAACTTTATTTGCTCCTCATAAGGTAATCCTACCTTAAGCTTTTCTAAAACATTTCTAGTTCTATCAACTAAGCTCTCCTCTAAAGCCATACTTCCTGTTCTAGGATAAGTTATAAACTTCTTTTCATATAAAGACTGAGCTACTTTTAAAACCTTATCTGAAGTCCATCCTTTGTATTTACTTGTTATATATCCTTGAAGATTAGAAAGATTAAATAAAAATGGTGGATATTCTTTTTTTCTTTCTGTTTGCTTTTCAATTATTTCAGCATTTTTATCCTTTATCTTTTCTTTAATCTCATCTAAAACCTTTTTATCTTCAAACTTCTCTGAATTATTTTCATAATAAGTTCCTTCAAACTCCTCATTTTTTGAAGTCTTAAAAGTACCATTAAGTTTGTAATATGCACTTGATTTAAAGTTCTCTATTTCTTTATCTCTGTCATAAATTATTTTTAAAGTAGGTAGAAGAACTCTCCCTATATTTAAAATCTGTCCATCATTTAGCTTATATTTTATTGTAGTAACAGAAGTTAAATTTATACCTATTATCCAGTCTGCCCACTGTCTTCCTATACCAGCATCTTGAAGGGATTGCATTTCTTCATTAGGTTTTAACTTTTCCATTCCTTTTTTAACTTCATCTGGTGTCCATTCATTTAATAAAAGTCTATAGACAGGTTTCTTTTCACTAAAATATAGGAAAATTTCATCTGCAATTACTTGTCCCTCTCTATCAAAGTCAGTAGCAGAAATTATTCCATCTACATCTTCTCTATCTATAAGACCTTTTATTATCTTTATTTGCTTTTCCGCACCCTTATCAATGATGTTTCTATTTAAAGAATCTTGTTTTATTTTATATCTAAAAACTTCTGGGATAAAAGGGAATTTTTCCATTCTCCACCCCTTCATGTTCTCATCATAATCCTTTGCATCAAATAACTGCAATAAGTGTCCGAAAGCCCATGTTATAAGATATTCTTCGCCTTCAAAGTATCCATCTTTTCTCTTTTTTATATTAAAAGCATCTGCAATATTTCTAGCAACAGATGGTTTTTCTGCAATTATTACCTTTTTCAAAGTATCACTCCTAATTATAATCCTTTTGTTATATTATCTCCTCTTCTATATCTTTGACAGATTTAAAAATTTATTTCACTTATTAAAATAATAAGGGCTGTCTCAAAACTTAGCATTTAATTATAAGTTTTACTAAGTTATATTGATACAGCTCCATTAATTTATCTAAAATATATTAAAAAATCAAATTCAAACATTATTTATTATAATATAAAATTGCTTTTATTCCTAGTCTTTATAAGCTACCTCTCCATTTATAATTGTATAAATAGTTTTTGTAGCTATTTCAAAAGGACTTCCATTTAAAATTACTAAATCTCCATCCTTTCCTTCCTTTAAGCTTCCAACCCTTTCATCAATACCTATTATTTCAGCTGGATTTATTGTTATTGCTTCTAAGGCTTCATTAAAAGTAATTCCTTCTTTCATAGCCATAGCTGCACATAGTGGAAGATTGTCTATTGTTACTACTGGATGGTCTGTAGTTATTGCTACTTTAATTCCTTTATCTATTAAGGCCTTTGGAGTCTTAAAGGTTTTATTTAAAGTCTCAGCCTTTCCATTAAAACTTAAAGTTGGTCCAACTATAGCATCTAAGTTTTCTCTTTTAATATAATCACTTATCAAATCTCCTTCTGTACAATGATCTAAAGTTAATTTAAGATTAAATTCCTTAGCTATTCTTATGGCAGTTAAAATATCATCTGCTCTATGGGCATGAGCTTTCATAGGTATTTCTTTGTTAATTAGTGGAATTAAAGCCTCATATTTTAAATTCTTACTAAAATCCCTATCCTCTATTTCAGCATCAATTTTTCTATTTTTATAATTAACAGCCTCTGTTAAAGTTTCTCTTAATAAAGCTGCAATAGCCATTCTTGTATTGGGCATTTTATTCTTTCCAGAATAAACTCTTTTTGGATTTTCTCCAAAGGCAACCTTTATTGCTACAGGTTCCTTTATTATCATATCATCAATACATATTCCACTTGTTTTTACAGCGGCAAACTGTCCTCCTATTACATTAGCGCTTCCAGGCCCAATTACAGCTGTGGTAACCCCTGCTTCCCTTGCAGATTGGAATCCTCCATCAAAAGGATTTATTCCATCTATAGCTCTCATTTGTGGGGTTATAGGTTCACTAGCTTCATTGGTTCCATTTCCTGCCCCATTATTTCCTTCTTCATGTAGTCCTAAATGACAATGTGCTTCAATAAACCCTGGAAATATTAATAGTCCTTTAGCATCAATAACCTCTTCTTCTCCTATGTATTGACTTAAATCTTCCCCAATTCTACTTATCTTTCCATCCTTAATTAGAATATCACCTTTTTCATATATCTTACCTTCTTCACAGGTAAATATTTTCCCATTTTTAATTAACATTTTTTATCCCCCTTTTATTTATGTGATTTAATAAATATTACCTTTAGCTATTCTTTAAATCATACTTTATTTTAAAGAAAGTTTTTATTAAATATCTCTATATAATTATAGCACTAAATAAAAAATCCCTCTTATTCTATTAAAATAAGAGAGATTTTTAAATTACATTTCATTTAACATCCATACAAAAAAGTTTAATACTCCAGCAAAGGAAACCCATATGATATAAGGAATCATAAGAATTCCTGCTATTTTATCAAACTTTAAAAATTTAATTGTGGTTATAACTATAAATATTAATAATATGATGAGTTCTATAAATGCTAATCCGTATAACTTAAAGTTAAAAAATATTATGCTCCAAGCAAAATTTAATACAAGTTGTATTATATAAAACCAAAGGGCTGACTTTGTTTTTTCTCCTTGCTTATGCCTTAAAAATATTCTGTAGGCTGCTATTGCCATAAGTATATATAAAATAGTCCATACTATGGGAAAAACTATGGCTGGTGGACTAAACCAAGGTTTATTTAAAGTGCTATATACTTGTACACTCTCCTTTATAAACTTTCCAATAACATATCCTCCACCTAAAGTTATTAACAAACTTATTATTAAATCACCTAAATTAAATTTTCCATTAACCTTAAATATATTCACATAAATCACCTCTTAGGTAATTATATGTATTCCTTTTGATATATATTATATGTATATATCAGAAAATTCAATTTCAGCTCTTTCCTTTAAGTTGTAATAATTGTTATTAAAAATATGTTCTGTCCTATCAATTTCCTTAAATAAATCTACATCATAAAAATATAATTTAAATCTATTTCCATGTCCCTCATATATGTCAACTTTTAAATCCCCGCCTTGCATTTTCATAAGGGATTTACTTATATAAAGCCCTAATCCACTTCCTTCTTGTGTTCTATTTAAAGCCTTATTACTTTTAGTAAATTTGTCAAAAATATATTTTTGTTCATCATAACTTATAGCTATTCCATCATTTTCTATCATTATTACAAGATCTTTTCCTTCAAAATATATTTTTACATATATGTTTCCATTTTCACTTCCATACTTTACTGAATTTGATAATATATTTAATATTATTCTTTCTAAAAACTCACTATCAATAGCTATGAATATTTCTTCAAAATCAGGATCAAAAATAAAATTTATTTTTTTCTTACTTATATATTCTGAAGAAGCATCTAATATATTTTCAACAACTTCAACCACATTAAGAACCATAATATTTGTTTCTATCTGCCCCTCTGATATTTTATTAGCATCAATGAAATTATTTATTGTCCTTATAAGTCTTAAACAATTTTGTTTAATTACTAAATTATTTCTTTCTATAGAATTAATATCTCTATTTTCTATATTTAAATTATTTAATTGAAGAGCTGAATTTATCACATTTATAGGTGTTCTTAATTCGTGACATATATTTGTAAAAAATTCTCCTTTTATATTTTCTTCCTCTAATTTATATTTTAAATACTTGTTTAACCTTAGGGCATTATTCTTTTTAGTGATATCATTTATAATTATAATTTTGTAATTATCTCCAAAGGGTATGGTATAAAATTCTCCATTTGAATAACCTCCCTTAATATTTTTAAAAATTATTTCTTTATAAGAATCCATACTTCCTTTCTCTTTTAAATAAACTTGCTTTTCTAGTATTTTTTCATATAATACTTCCATACTTTCAAATAATATAGATTCTTTGTTTTCAACCTCTAAGAATTCTAAAGCTTCATCATTTAAATAGAATAATTTCTCACCCTTAGAAATAAATATATAATCTCCAATTGCAGAATTAATTTTATTAAACAACAATTCTTCTCTATCTAATAGATTCTCTAATTCCTTTAACTCTTCTATTTTTTTTCTTAAATACCTATTATTTCTATCAAATTCACTTCTCTTAAATAACATTATCCTATTTATAGTATTAAAATTTTTATTTAATGAAAATCTTATTATTCCTTCAACTAAAATATAACATGATGAAAAATCTAGTATTTGACTAAAGCAAACACCTAATAAATAAGTATCTCTTAAATTATGAAGGTTATCTAAAAAAATAATATTTCCAACAGAAAAAACTAATAAATAAAAAATTAAATAATAAAAAAATTTATCTAACGTATTTTCCTTATCTACAACAATTACTATTAATAATATTAAAAAGAAAATAACTATTAATATAAACATTAAATTATATATATACACATCTTTAATAAAAACTTTCATTAATTTAACATTATTAATAACTAATAGATAAGTAATATTAAATGTAATATTTAATATTAAAAAAATCTTATTTATCTTTTTAAAATTAAAATTCTTTTTTTTTCCTAATGCTATAACAAATACAATAAAGTATTGAAATAATAACCCTATTATTTTATAAACTATCATCTTATCTACTACATATATTTCTAATGAAGTAAATGAGTAAAAAATTTCAGGAATAAGAAGCCAAAATATCCCTATATTAGTATAGGAAATTAAATTCTTTTCTTTATCTATATTACTACTTATACCTATTAGTAATGATGTTCCTAACATTATTACTGAGCATAAATCTAAAAATTTATAAAATATAATATAATCTTCTTTTTTTATAAATATTATAGATGATAATATTATTGATATGTATATTATTCTTAATATATAATATTGCAATCTAGGATTTTCATATTCCACTTTGTATTCCACAATTTTTCTCCCTACTAAACTCTAATCTAACATTAGTTCCTGCATCCTTAATAGAATTTATATATATAGTTCCATTTTGTAGTTCAACTAAACTCTTAACAATATATAATCCAATTCCTGTACTTTTATTTTTTATTCCTTTTTTATTTCCTTTACTATATCTTAAAAAAGCTTTTTCTATAAAATCTTTATCCATCCCTTCTCCAGTATCTGTAAAATCAATAATAACCTTATTTCTATTCGATTTTATTTGTACTCTTATTCCACCTCTTTTGGTATATTTTATTGAATTAGAAATTAAATTTAAAATAATTCTTTGAATGAATTCTTGATCGCATTTAACATATAACTCCTCTTCATCTGTATCAAATATATAAGTCAATTTCTTTTCTTTTATATACTCAGCTAAATTTAATATAGAATCTTCTACTAAAGTTACTATGTTATAAACTTTAAAATTTGGCTTTAGATAATCATAATCAATTTTCGATGAATCTATAAGATTATTAGCTAATCTCATTAATGTAATGCAATTTTCCTTATTAACTTGATTATAATGACCTATTTTATTTATGTTTTCATCAACATAAAACTTCTCCTGAACTTGGACTGATGAATATATGACATTTATAGGTGTCTTTAAGTCATGAGATATGCTTGATAAAAAATCATTTTTTATTTTTTCTGATAATTTTCTTTTTCCTAAATCAAATTTTATCTTTTCTGAAAATTTAAATTCTGTTATATTTTTCATTGATATTATTAAATAATCTTTTGTTTGTAATAAAATATTTAATTGCCAAAAAATTTCAATTTTACCTGAAGAATATGAAGCTTCTCCTCTTTTTGTTATTAAAAACTCGTCTTTATTTTCAATATTTATTATTTTAAATAAATTTCTATTTATTACTTGTCTATTATTTTTTAAATTTAATTCATTTGAAAATTGTTTATTTATAGAAAATATTCTATAATTATGATTATTTAATATTACTATGGACATAGGAGCGTTGTTTATAAAATTTTTAAAATAAGTTTCATTATCTTTTAACTTTTCCTTGAATTCTTTAAATTCATTATTACTCTCTTCCATTTTTTTATTTAATATTTTAAGTTTTTTATTTTTATCAATTATATCTTGATGTAAAGTTTTATATGGTTTTGTAATAAGCATTTCAGAAATCCAAACGTATATTATAAGATATATAAATATTTTTAATATATATATTAAAAATAGCAAAGCTTCTAAATTAAAAATATATACTAGAGCATATATTAATACTAAAGATAGATTTATTATAATGAATAACTTTAAGTAATTTAATAGATTATTCTTAAAAATCTTAAAATCTTTTAAAAGATATAATATAAGCAAAAGAAGTACTGTAGATATCACCCCAAACACAATTACATCAAATAAACATATACTAACTAAGGATATTATAGTAAAAAAAATAACTATTAATTTCATATTTAAATTTACATATTTTACATATACTATTATCATAAAGCAATAAATGCTTTCTAAAACATTACAAATAGCTAATATTTTTAAATTTAAACACTGAATTATTTCTTTTTCCCCAAAGAAAAACATTAAATAAACAAGTGATATAAATTTTAATATAGCAATTAACAACAAATACATACTTATTAATTTAAAAATTTTTTTATTAGAAAATTTAAATACAGTTGTAGCAATAAATGTTATACTAAACACCAATATAGTTTCAATTATTATTGGTAAATAAAATGCTGTAAGTGGTCTAAAAAAATATACAATATATAAAATAGTTGCTATAACTAAAATAATATTAATTAAATTTTTAACTTTACTAAGTTTTAAATACATATAGTCATTCTCTATATCACTCAATATACTCCTCCCCCTTAAATATACATTATCATAAAAAAACATAATAAATTATTTATTTTTTGTAAATTATTGTATTTAAATGTAAATTAAAAAACCATAAATACTGGTATTAACCAATATTTATGGCCTCTAAAAAATCTTTAAACTTATTACTATTTCTTACCTCAATTAAATCATTATCTTTATTTATATATTTTATAAATTCTGGATAAAATTCAACAGCCTTAATTAAATCATCTGTAGCCTCCTCTAAATCTTTTCCTAAAATAGCCTTAAAGCAACTTCTATTATAATATAAAAAATGATTTTCTGGATTAAATCTTAAACCCAGAGATAAAATCTCTATTCCCTTTTCTATATTACTTTCTTCCTTATATATAACTGCCAAATTTAAGAATGAAAAAGCATACCCAAAATTCTTTTTAATGGCTTTTTCATAAAATTTCTTAGCCTTATCATATACATTTAATCTTTTATATATTACTCCCATATTAAAAAGTGCTAAATAGTGCTCTCCATCTATTTGAAGTGCTTTAGAAAACATTCTATAAGCCTCTTGAAGCATACCCCTTTCTTCATATATAGATCCTAAATTTATATGAGCCCAAAAGTCTTCTTTACAAACCTCTATTGTCTTTTTGTAATACTCTATTGCACCTTCTTTATCTCCCACATTATCTAATGCATTTGCTAAGAAAAATATAGCTCTATCATAAACTGGGTTTATATCTATAGCCTTTTTATATAATTCTATAGCCTTTACATAATCCTCTTTTTCATCATAAATCACTGCTAATCCATAATAAGCTCTAACCTCAAAACTATTTATACTTAAGGCTTCTTCATATTTTTCCTTGGCCTTTTCAGTATCTCCTAATTCATCTAGCATTAAAGCTATACTTATTATTAAATCAATATCTCTTTCTCCTTCTAAAAGCTCCTCAGCTCTTAAATAATAATTTAAGGCCTTTATTAAATTCCCTTCATCATGAGCTTTATCACCACTACGTATATAATTATCTATAATTCTATAGTTATTATCCATATATCGTCTCCTATTTTTCTAATCTATTATATCAAAATTATCTTAACTTACATAAAGCAAAAAGGAGGTATCAAAATTTTGACACACTCCTAATTAATACTCTAATTAATTATATATATCTTTTAAATATTTTTCAACAGCCACTGAATAGTATCTTCCATAACTTCTACTTTATTTTTTTCATTTAACATTTCATGTCTTCCATTTTCATATAGCTTATACTCAATATTTTTTACTCCTACTTTTTCTAATTTATCTTTTAAGTTTATTACACCTTTACCAAAATTCCCTACTGGATCTTTATCTCCACCAAAAATATAAATAGGCATATCCTTGTTTATTCTATTCATATTTTCAGCTTTATGTATGCTTCTTACCCCTCTTAACAAATCATAATAAAAGGAACTTGAACATATAAAACCATATCTTTCATTTTCTATATACTTGTCTACTTCACTTTCTACACTACAAAGCCAATCAAAATCTGTCCTATTTGGTTTAAAATTCTTATTAAAGCCTCCAAAAATCAACTTGTCCATAAGTTTACTTTTATGTTCTCTTCCCTTTAATGACATTTCTACTTGAGCTACAAATTCTCCAAGTGGAGCTAACTTATCTGGCTCACCATTAGTTCCTGATAAAACTAACACATCCACTAAATCATTATATTCTTGAACTAGCCTCTGACTTACAAAAGATCCCATACTATGTCCAAAAAGTATTATTTTATATCCTTTATGTTTTTCTTTAGAAGACTCTATTAAAGTTTTAGTATCATCAATCATCCATTGGAAACCATCATTTTCAGCTTGATATCCTAAAGATTCTAAATCTTTAGCTGTAAAACCATGCCCTCTATGGTCATGAGCATAAACTAAAAATCCTGCTTCAACAAGTTTTTCTGCAAATTCATCATATCTAATAGCATCCTCTGTCATTCCATGTAATATGTGAATAACTGCCTTAAATTCTTTAGAATTACTCCATTTATATCCTTGTAATTCTAATCCTTCATCATCTTTAAATATAAAATTCTCTCTCAAATCCATCAACTCCTTTTAGACTGTGTAGTATAAAAATCTTCTTAATACTAAGATACTACTTAATCTAAAATCTTTAAACAGATGCTTTAAGCGATTTACTATTTTTTATCAACTTATTAATATTATATTAATATTTTTTTATCCTCTGCATAAATTTCAAATTTTTCTCTCCATATATGAGCTCTTTTTTCATCAATTTCAGCTACATAATTTAAAAATCTATTTAACTCATCTCTTTTAAAAAGACCCTTAAAAAGATGTCTAGGAAATGAAACCCTCTTTTTATAGTTATTTTTAGGATCTATTATTTTAAGAGTATAATCATCTTGTATATATATATCCTTACACCTTATATCAATTCTTTTAAATCCCAATCTTTCGAATTCTAAAATCATTAAATATAATTCCTTGCAAAGATTCTCATCTAGATTTCCTCTTCTTAGATACTTATCTAATCTAACCCCATCAACATATTCTCTTATAATATATCCTGGCTTAGCTTCATATATTCTTGGAAAAAATCTAGACTTTCTAACTCGTTTTAATATACTGCTTTCATCCTTCCAAACACTCATTCTTCTAAAAATTTTTATTGCTTTATTATTTTCAAGGAGAAATACAACACCATTATGCCCCTCCCCTAATAATTCTGCTTCTTTTAAAGATTTTTCTAAATTACTACTTATATCTTTAAGGCTATAATCAAAATTTTTACTCATTTTACCCCTCTTATTAATAAGTGCTTAATACTATATTATACATTTTTTATAATAAAAAATGACTAATTTCTTAATTAAGAAATTAGTCACCTTGAATAAGTATATAAAAATTTAAGTTATGCTATTCTTTAATACCAAATTGGTGCAGATAGCGGGACTTGAACCCGCACACTCCTAAAAGTAATACCCCCTCAAGATATCGTGTCTGCCATTCCACCATATCTGCATAAAATATTGCCCATTTTAGGTATATGAACAATATTATTTATATTATTACTTATTATTTTAATCCTTATATTTTTGAAAAGCTAGTAGTGCATTTAAATTATCAAAAGAATATACGCTATTTGTTTTTTCATCTCCAAAGCCCCCATAAAGCACACTATCTTTATTTTTTATTTGATAATATTTTAATTTATCTATAGCCTTGTTAAATAATTCCTTATCTCCAATGTAATTTGCTATTAAAGCTACATTAGAGTATATTGATGGAGATTCAATCTGTGAGGTAGCATCTCCATTTTTACCATTGTATGTAGCTACTAAGAATCCGTCTTTCTTAAACTTTTCTTTTATCCATTTAATAGATGACTCCTCATTTTCTCCAGCTTCAATTCTATTTAAAATTACTATTGTAGATAATAAGAAATCAACATTTTCTTCTTCATCATATTTTTGAGTTTCTTCATAAAATACTTTTCTATATAAAGGAACCTCTTCAGATATTCTTCCATTTTCTATTATACTGTTAGATTTTTCATAAATTCCTTCCCACTTCTTATCTACTTGACTCAATAATTTCATAGTAGGCAAGTCTAAATAACATAAAGTAGTTGTATTCCCTTTTCCATAGTCATCTATATAATCTACTAAAGTTTTATTTTCTTCTGCATGTTTAAGTAAAGAGTTAGCAATATTTATAGCATAAAATTTATAATAAAAACTATTCCATCTGTTGCTGGCTAAAAGAAGAGCTTTTATTATTCTAAGTTCATCTATAGTTGCAGAGGACGGTGAATTTTTATCTCCTTCTTTCCTCCAACTAATAAGTCCATTTTTTAATCTCATTTCTTTTACTATGTCAAAATGCTCATCAAATAATTCTTTATTATTAGAATTTACCGAATATAACATCATAAGCCCTTCTGACTCAGATAATACTGAGTACCCCTTAGTTATATCTCCTTCTGAACTTTTATCTATATAATTTGTATATATTCCATATCCACTTTTACTTAAATCCTTCTCTATAAAATCAAAAAGCATTTTTTCTTCTGGTGGATTGAAATTATCATTCCAATTAACATCCATATGTACTGGTTTTAAATACTCTCTATTAAAAAATAATATAAAAATAGCAATTATTAAAATACCACCTATAGCTATTAGCCATTTTTTCAAAACATCACCTCCCAAAGCTTTATCCATAGCGTATTAAAATATATAGGTCACTTAAGAATAAAGTGACCTATATATATTGTAATAAACATTTACTTTTTTAACATATTTATCAGTTTCTTTAAATGGTATATAAGTAAGATTTTTTCCATCGTTAGAATGTTCATTACTATTAAGCCATTCTTGAACCCGTCCCCTTCCTGCATTGTAAGCTGCAATTACAAGGTCCCAATCTCCAAACTCTTTATGAAGATTATTTAAATACCAACATCCAAACCTTATATTAACTTCTGGCTCTAATAATAAATTGGTATCAAAATCAATAATCCCTTGTTTTTCAGCTATCCACTTTCCAGTAGAGGTGGTAATTTGCATAAGCCCTTTTGCATCCTTATTAGATTTAGCATCTTCGTCAAAGTTACTTTCTGCTTTCATAACCGCCATAACAAAATAAGGATCCAAATTATACTCTTTACTATATTTCTCTACATAATTCATATATTTTAGTGGAAATATAACATTTTTTAATATATATCCACTGCCTAAAAATAGTAAATATATGGCTAAAACAATTATAACTAGCCTTATAATTTTCTTCATATAACTCTCCTACTGGTATAAAGTAAAAAATTCTAACAAATCATCAATTTGTTCCTTTGTTTTAATTAAATTACCGCTATTATCAATTATTATGTTAGCATAATCTTTTTTTCTTTCAAGACTTAATTGAGAATTTATTCTATTTATAGCTTCCCCTTTACTAAGCTTATCTCTAAATCCCATTCTTTCTATTTGACTACTTTTATCTACCCAAACTAAAACAACCATATCCATATCCTTATGCATATCATTTTCTATTAAGGTTGCCCCATCTACAACTACAAGCTTAGTGTTTATTTTTTCATATTCTTTAAGTTTAAGCTCTATTTCTTCTTTTATATAAGGCATTATGATTTCCTCATACTTTATTCTTTCTTTTGGAAATCTAAAAATATGGTTTCCAAACTCTCTTCTTCTAAAATCACCTCTCCAATCAAAGAAATGACCTCCAAAAGTAGCTTTTACCCTTAAAAGTATATCTGGGTATTTTTCTAATACTTCTCTTGCAATAATATCTGCATCTATAACTGGGATTCCCGCCTCTTTTATCATAGAAGAAATAGTGCTTTTGCCTGAGCATATTCCTCCTGTAAGGCCTACTTTAATCATAGAATCAGTACCCTCCTTATTTTAACTTATACCAATCTTCTCCAACATTAACATCAACATCTAATGGTACACTTAATTTAATTGTATTTTCCATTTCCTCTTTTAGAAGTTTCTTAACAATGTCTAATTCTCCTTTGACAACATTTATTATAAGTTCATCATGAACTTGTAATATTAACTTACTATTTAAATTTAATTCTTTTAACTTGTTATATACATTTACCATAGCAAGCTTTATTATATCTGCTGCTGTTCCTTGTATTGGAGCATTCATTGCAAGTCTTTCTCCTAGGGCTTTTACTATTTTATTTGAAGCATTTGCTTCAGGTATATATCTTCTTCTATTTAACATAGTTAATACATATCCCTTTGTTTGAGCTTCATGAATAACCTTAGAAATATACTCTTTAATTTTTGGATATCTTTCAAAATATATATCCATATATTCTTTAGCTTCTTTTCTTGAAATATTTAAATCCTGTGAAAGACTAAAATCTCCGATTCCATATACTATACCAAAGTTTACTGCCTTAGCCCTACTTCTCATTAATGGAGTTACCTCTTCAACTGGTACTTTAAACACTTCAGAAGCAGTCTTAGTGTGTATATCTGAATGATGATTAAATGCATCTATCATATTTTCATCACCAGAAATATGAGCTAAAACTCTAAGTTCTATTTGTGAGTAGTCAGCTGATATTAATAAATCTCCTTCTTCTTTTGGTATAAATACCTTTCTTATTTCTCTACCCATTTCATATTTTATAGGTATATTTTGAAGATTAGGCTCTGTTGATGAAAGTCTACCTGTGGTAGTTACAGTTTGATTAAATGTTGAATGTATAGAACCATCTGTATCTATAACAGACTTTAATCCTTCAACATAAGTTGAATATATTTTTGAAAGCTGTCTAAAATATGTTATTTTTTCTATTATAGGATGTTTGTCCTTAAGCTTTTCTAATACTTCTGCGTTAGTTGAATATCCAGTTTTAGTTTTCTTTATAACTGGTAAATCTAATTTTTCAAATAATATCTTACCTAATTGTTTTGGAGAATTTATATTAAACTCTTCATCTGCAAGTTCAAAGATCTCTTTTTGTGTTTCCTCTAACTCTCTTTTAAACTTAATAGATAACTCATCTAAAATATCTTTATTTACTTTAAATCCTATTGATTCCATAGAAGATAAAACTGTTTCTAAAGGAAGCTCAATATCATACATAAGTCTTTCCATTTTCTCTTCTTCTATCTTTTTCTTTAGAACTAAAGTCAACTCTTTCATAAATGAAATTCCAACTAAGTCTTCCTCTCCCTCTTTTACATTAGGGAATTTTGAAAGATAGTTATTTATTAAGGATAAAAGAGTATATTCTCCCTTAGATGAGTCTATTAAATATGCTGCTAATTCACAATCAAATGCTAATCCCTTAAATTCTATTCCTAATTTTTTTAATGCTGTTAAAGCATTTTTTATACTATAGCCATTTTTTAATATATCTTCATTCTCAAAAAATTCTTTAAAGGCTTTAATATTCTCCTCTTCTTGTGCTAACTCTCTAAAGTTAATTAAATAATTTTTCTCATCATAATTAATAAATATTTTATCAATCTCTATAGTAGAATACTTTTCTTTATTTAAGTAAGTAAAATTAATATATACTTCTTCGTTTATATTCTTAAATAAATCTTCTAATTCTTTATTATTTTCTATATTAGTTATTTTAACTTCTATTTCTGGCTCTTCTTCTTCCCCATTTGATAATTTATCTAATATAGATTTCATTTGAAGCTTTGTAAATAAAGCTTTTAACTGATCTTTATTATAATCATCCTTTGATTTAATCTCATCTAAATCAAAATCTATAGGAACATTAGTCATAATAGTAGCTAACTTTTTAGAGAATATCGCCTGTTCGCTGTACTCAGTTAAATTTTCTTTTAACTTTTTACCACTTATGTTATCTATATTTTCTAAAACTGCCTCTACTGAACCATACTCTTTTATTAATTTAAAGGCTGTTTTTTCTCCTACTCCTGGTACCCCTGGAATATTATCAGATTTATCTCCCATAAGTCCTTTAACATCTATGAACTGAGTAGGAGTAACTCCATATTCTTCAACCATTCTATCATAGTTATAAACTTCTATTTCAGAAACACCCTTCTTAGTTATACATACGTTTATATCCTTAGCTGCTAGTTGAAGGGCATCCTTATCTCCAGTCATAATATAAACTTCGATTCCTTCACCTTCAGCCACCTTAGCTAAACTTCCTATAATATCATCTGCTTCGAATCCATCTAATTCGTAAGTTGTTATTGAAAATAACTTTAGCATTTCCTTAACAATAGGAAACTGCTCTGCTAACTCAGGAGGCATTTTCTTTCTTCCAGCCTTATAATCCCCATACTCTAAATGTCTAAAAGTTGGTGCTTTTTTATCAAAAGTACAAACTATATAATCAGGTTTTATATCCTCTCTCATCTTAAAAAGCATATTTGTAAAACCATAAATAGCATTTGTATGAGTTCCTTCACTATTGCTAAGCAAAGGCACAGCATAAAAGGCTCTATTTAAAAGACTGTTCCCGTCTAATATCAATAATCTTTTCATCCTAATCCTCCAATATATTATTCTATTAATCTAACAAAAAACTTTACTATTAATAAATTTCACTTCTAATCTACTCTGTAAAAAGTAGTTAAAATAAAATTATAAATAATATGAAGAGAATATCTAGATGAATTTTAGAATTTAAGCTATTACGTATAATAATTTGCGTTAATAAGCGAAATCTGTTTGACCGAAGGGAGTTTTTTCGCTTTAGCAAATTATTAGAAGTAATTGCTATAAATTCTTAATGAAATCTAGTAATTCTCGTAATATATTTATAATTTTATTTTTAAAGTTTTTAAACAATCATCTCTTTTAATGATTTTTCCCATTAGTTCTAATAATATTAACACATTTTAGAAAATACTTAAATCTAATTCCTCAGATAAATCCTTCATAACATGTGTTCCTGCTATACTATTTCCCTTATCATCTAAAGAAGGTCCAAAAATCCCTATTCCCATTCTTCTTGGAACAGCAGCCATTATTCCGCCACCAACTCCACTCTTTGCCGGAATTCCTATATGTACAGCAAATTTACCTGAGTCATCATACATACCGCAAGTAACCATTATTGTTTTTATTATTCTGCAAATTTCTCTAGATATTACTCTTTCTCCATTCCAAGGTAATACTCCATCATTAGCAAGCATAGCACCAAATCTAGCTAAATCTTTAGCATTAACTTCTAGAGAACATTGTTTAAAATATAAATCTAATATGTCATCTATATTTCCTTCTATAACTCCATTGCTTTTCATAAAGTATGCTAAAGCTCTATTTCTATCTCCAGTTTCCTTTTCAGATAAATAAACATCTTCATTTAATTGAATATCATCATTTCCTGTTACTTTTCTAGTAAATTCTAAAATTCTCTCAAACTTTTCCTCTTCACTATCACCTTCAATTAAAGATGTTGTCAATATTGCTCCTGAATTAACCATAGGGTTAAAAGGTTTTTTAGAAGGCTTTCTCTCTAAACTTACTATACTATTAAAGCTATCTCCAGTTGGTTCAACACCTACCCTTGAAAAAACTCTATCTTTTCCATTATCTAATATTGCAAGCATTAAAGTTATTACTTTTGATATACTCTGAATAGTAAACTTTTTATCATACTCTCCTGCCCCTACTTCTTTTCCATCAAGAGTAACTATATATATACCTAAATCTTCTTTATTAGCTTTTTCTAATTCTGGAATATAAGATGCCAGTTTTCCATGTTCAACATATTGTCTATTATTTTCTATTAAACTCTCAAGAAAATTTTTCACCTTTTTTCGCTCCTTAGTTTAATTTTTTTATTCAATAAATTAATAATTAATATATAAACATTATAACATTTTCAACGAATTATTATAAATCTTTTAAAATACTTTTATGTTCTATATGTAATATAAGAAAAAAATATTAGTAATTTATGTTTATTATCTCAATAATATATTACTTCAATCAACTTTTATTAAAGTTCCTTCATAGAATATAGAATAAAAAGTTTCGAGGTTTTTTTATTATGGATATAGATGATATTAATATACTTATGAAATATCTAAGCAATCTTCCAATGAAAGAATATAAAAAGAATTTTACCTTTTTAGGAGAAGGAATAGCAAGAAAAGTTTTTGCTTTAAATAAAAATTTAGTTGTTAAAGTTGCTAAAGGTGAAGATGGTCTTCATCAAAATTTTGTTGAATCCTATATTTTTAAAAATGCTCCTTATAATCTTAAAAGATATTTATGTCCTGTACTTCTTTATAATAAAAGGATTTTAATAATGCCTAGAGCTGAGGTTTTCCCAGACATAAGAAGAAAAACTTTTGTTGATTTAAAAAGATTGCGTGAAGAAAGTTCTATAGAAGAAGATATTTATACCCTTGGAGAAAAATATTTTCTATTTAAAGAAGATTTATATGTTCACAGTTCTTGGGGAATTATAAATGATAACTATTATTTAATAGATTATGGCTGCACTTCTTGTGAAGGAGACTTATATTACGACTTTCTCATGAGAACAAATGGAATTTTATAAAATAATCTTTATTAATTAATTGTTTTATAATTTTTACTGCATTATAATAATGGTAAGAATTTGTAAAGAAAGGATTGATATTATGAATAAATTTGAAAGCATGTTAGAAAATTATGCAAAATTAGCTACTCATATAGGAGTAAATGTTCAAGAGGGTCAACCCCTTGTTATCTCTTCTCCTGTAGAATGTGCAGAATTTACAAGAATGCTTGTTAAGTCTGCTTATGAAAAAGGAGCAAAGGATGTTGTTGTTCAATGGAATGATGAAATATGCGGCAAAATTAAATATGAACACTCTCCATTAGAAGTTTTTGAAAACTTCCCAGATTGGATGAAAGAATCAAGATTAAGTTATGCTAAAGAAGGAGCTTGCTTCTTAAGTATTTCTGCCTCTGATCCTGAACTTCTAAAAAATATAGACCCTGCAAAAATAGCAGCCTTTAGAAAAGCATCAAGTACAGCTTTAAAAGAATTTAGTGAAATGTTAATGAGCAATAAAAATGCATGGTCAATAGTTTCTATTCCAACTAAAGCTTGGGCTAAAAAAGTTTTCTCTGATTTACCTGAGGAAGAAGCAGTAGATAAATTATGGAACGAAATCTTTAAAATAGTTAGAGTTGATACAGAGAACCCTGTTGAAGCTTGGAATAAACATAAAGAAACTTTAAAATACCATATGGATTATTTAAATGAAAAGAATTTAAAATCACTTCATTTTGAAAATTCACTTGGAACTGATTTAACTATAGAATTACCAGAAAATCATCTTTGGGCTGGTGGAGCTGAATACACTCAAGATGGAGTTGAATTCATAGCTAATATGCCTACTGAGGAAGTATTCTCTATGCCTTCTAAATTTGGAGTTAATGGAACAGTATTTAGTTCTAAACCTTTAAACTACGGTGGAAATTTAATAGATAATTTCTCAGTTACTTTTAAAGATGGAAAAGTTGTTGATTTCTCAGCTAAAAAAGGATACGACACTTTAAAACATCTTCTAGATACTGATGAAGGTGCTAAATACTTAGGAGAAGTAGCTCTTGTTCCTTATAATTCTCCTATATCAAACTCAGGAATAATTTTCTTCAACACTCTATATGATGAAAATGCTTCTTGTCATTTAGCTTTTGGTAAAGCATATTCTCTATGCATAAAAAATGGTGAAAATATGACTAATGAAGAGCTTGAAAAAGCTGGAGCTAATGATTCATTAACTCATGTAGATTTTATGATAGGAACTAAAGATTTAAAAATTACAGGTTTAACTCATGATAATGTTGAAATTCCAGTATTTAAAGATGGTAACTGGGCATTTTAATATCTAAAAACATATTTTAAATATATGATTAAATTAAACCTTCAAAATAAACACATGTTTTAAATCTATGTTTATTTTTAAATATAAATTTAAAAACATATGCTAATTTAAAGTAAAAGGCAAAGAATAACTTATTTAAATGTAAATTATTCTTTGCCTTTTTTATATAAATTATTTTAAACTCATTTTAGATTCTATATAATATTTCCACTAAGAATTTTTATATGAATCAAAATATACTCTATGAAGTTTATTTCCATTTATAATTGTTGCAAATCCATTAGAATACATTTGTAAGAAGTCACCTTCATATTTGTATTCTTTTCCATTTTTAATATCTTTAACAATCTTTTGTTCTTCTTCTAAAACGTATATTTCTCCATCTTTCCCTATGTAGATCTTATTTAGCTCTAAGCTTTTTTCTAGAGGTATTTTATTCCAAGTATCAATTGACTTTTCTACATTTCCATAAACTATTTTAAATACTTTATTATCTTTTATTTCTCCAAAGTATATATTTCCAGTTTCATCAACACCTAAAAGTCTAACTTTATATATTGGATTAATTCCTAATTTCTTATTTGGCTGTGTAAGATATATTCCTGATTCTTTTTCACTGTCATATACTAATCTATCTGCCCTTGGCATTACTTCAATATTTCCTGGTGAATCAGTTATTAATTTTACATCAGTTATATCATCATTATTATCTATTCTCTTAACTATAGACTCTTTTGTATCTTCATTTTTAAATTCAATGTATATAACTCCTGTTTTAGTTGAAACTGTTATCTCATTAACTTTATAAGAAGAATTTATATTACCAAGCTCAATTTTTTTAGTTTTATTTGTATCTACATCAATAGAATATAAATTAACTGTATTCTTTTTATTATTATATTTAGTATTAGTAATTACAATAAGCCTATTTCTATCTCTAAGCCAAGTATAATAAGAAATTTGTTCATTTTCAACATCAACATTATTTTCATCATTTTTAAGAGTATTAAGAACTTTAAGTACATCATTATTATTTAAATATGCTATATATTCTCCATCATAAGATATCTTTTTATCAGTTATATTATCTGGTAATTTTACATCCTTATTCTCTTTTGTATGTTGGCTAGCTATATCTATAGCTTTTACATTTACATCAGAATTTAACTTAAAATAAAATTTATCAAAAACAAATAAAACTAAGCATTGTAAAATTACAGACAATAGTCCCCACTTTAAAAATTGCTTTAATTTATCCATAAAATTCTCCTCTTTATTATTTTACTATTATAGCTGAAGGAATAGATCTCTCCCCTACATTTGATGCTGGATTATTTATTACTTTTCCATTTAAGTACATAGTAGTTGATTTACCACCATCAAGGTTTATAGCAGTAACTACATTACAAGTATTTAATAATACTTCCTGTAATTCCTTTAAAGTAGCTCCTCCACTTGTTAAACTTCTACCATCAATAACTAACATTACTATTGATCCATCAGCTCTTTGTCCCATAGCAGTTCTTGGAGCAACTCCCCATCCACCATCACCTTTCATAGGTGTAGGTTCTCCTTCTTTAACTAAAACAGGACCAAAACTTACAGCTTCCTTAACATTTAATTCTTTAAGATTATTAAATGAATACATTCCTGCAATCATTTTTCCTTCTTTTGTTATACCAACTAACTCAATTTTCTTGTCATCTGGTACATCTTTATAAACTAATTTCCCCTCTGATATAACTATTCCAGCAGGAGTTCCTCCATTACCAGTCCATTGAGCCGTACTAGATTTATCTGTAAAAGCTCCTCCATTTACAGCAGCAACAGCATTGTATTCTCTAGCTATCTCAGAAGTAGTTTGTCCTTCTTCTCCTAGGTATTTAGAAACTCCTATTTTTACTCTAGTAGGATCTTTTACAACTATATAATATCCACTATATTTAAAGTTTTCAAAAGAGTATAATTCTATACTATTATCATGTTTAGTTGGTAAATTAACATTTGTCTTTATATTGGTATTTTTATGATTTGTATTTGTATCCTCAATATTAGAATTTAATATATCATTAATTTTTTCATCTGATAAAAATGTAGTTGCCATCCACTGATGATTAAAACTAGTCATTGCTGCACCTACATAAGTCCTTTTAGCATTTTTAAATGGTCCATATAAAAGTATAAAAGGTGCTGTAACAGCAGTAAATATGAATTCAAAAGCAATGAATATTGCTATAGTCTTCCATTTCTTTTTACTTCTCCTCTTCTTTCTACTATCTCTCCCCATTTTTCCTCCTTAATTTAAAATGATTAAATTTCCTTTGTAATCTAAACCAACTAACCCTTACATTCTATTGTTTTTAAAATATTACTTATCTATTATACATTATTTTTAATACAATATTATTACAAAGTTCTATTTTATTTATTAAAATTATCTATTTTTTTAAAATCTCATAATTAATTTATAGATAAATCTTTAAATAACCTTTATCTATAAATTAAATTTTCTTTCATCATATCCTAAAAATAAAACAAAAAATATAACTTTTATAATCTCAAATACTTTTCTCATTTGTTTCAACTCCTTTAAATTCTTACAAAATACTTATGAATTTATTAGTTATGAATTCATATTTTTCTAAATTACGAATTCCTTTCAAATTTATAATCTCCTCTATTAGATATATCCAATAAAATTAAATTAATACTGTAAGATTAAAGTTAATAAGGAAAGAAACTATCAGCATATTTTTTTGTAAAATAAAAAAAACACTTAGGTATTATAACCTAGTGTTTTATAAATACGAGATAAGTCTATAAGCCGAGTTCTGTATTTGACAATCATCTATCTAGGCCTACCGTTGCCGATAGGCTCAAGCGACACACCCGAGGACGGGACGGGCAGCCCCTATATGTCCTCCTATTTGGTCTTGCTCCAGATGGGGTTTACATAGCAGTATAGTCACCTATACACTGGTGAGCTCTTACCTCACCTTTCCACCCTTACCTAGGTAAATCTAGGCGGTTTATTTCTGTTGCACTATCCTTAGAGTCACCTCCACTGGACGTTATCCAGCATCCTGCCCTATGGAGCTCGGACTTTCCTCTCCTAGTTCTAAGACTAGCAGCGATTGTCTGACTTACTCGCAATATTAATATTAACATATATACTTATTTTTTTCAAATTATTTTTACTACCATTTATTACAAATCACAAGTATTGCTACTATTCCAATACAAACAATTGCTAGAGGAATTCCTATTTGACTTATTATAAGGAAGGTTAATATACCACCTATTGCCCCCCACTTTAATGCATTTTTAAAGTAACAATTATTAACAAGATATCTTTTACAAGCATTTTTTTTAAAATTTCTCATTAATTTATTAAAATCTCTCCTTAAGTCTCTAAAGCAGTCTCCATTAAATCTATTTCCAAAATTAGACCACATAATTCTCCACCCTAAGTATTGCTTATACACCATTATATGAAAAAAAACTTGTTTTCTCCATAAAACAAGTTCTTTTTCCTAAAAGTTTATTATAAAATTATGTTTATACATTATCTTTATTTATATTCTTATAATAATTTAATGTGTTTATATCTAACTAATCTCCTACCCCAAAGTCTGTATTTTCAAATAATACTTCTATGGTTTTATTATCCTTTAAGAAAGAATACTCTTTTTCAAACCATTTAATAAGCTCCTCGTCTCTTTTGAAAGAAGTTGTGTTTTCAGTCCATATATTAACTGTTCCATACTTAAAATTATTTAAAAGTATGCCCATATCTCTTTTTATCATATCCTTAGTCTGTCCCTTTATTCCAACCATTAAGCATATTGACTTAAAGTATTTTTTTACTTCTTCTACATCATTAAATCTAGCATTCTTGTTTAAAATATCATTTCTAAAATAATCGTCAAATGTTTCAATACCAGTTTTAAATATTATAGGAACTCCAAAGTATTCTTCTATCTCCTTTAATCTATTTCTATAACACCAATGTGCTTCAAAGAAAAGTTTTTTAATATTTTTTTCAATAACAATCCTTTTTATCTCTTCTAAGGTTTCCTTTGGAAGCTCAAAAACACTTCCAGAGTTTATTACTTCTAAAACGCCATAAATTCCTTTTACATTGCTAAGAACTTCTTTATTTAATTTTATTATCTCTTCAGTATTTTTTGAGTTATCTTCTATATAATCACAAAAAGCACACTTTCCCCATACACAAGGAAAAGATTTTAGAAGAACTATCTCTCTATTATTTTTATTATCTATAACATTATATCTATCCAAAATTTTTTCATCTCCATTTAATTATTCTGTACTCTTAACAAAATATTTTTAGGCAATCTTACAACAACCTGTAACATTATTAAAACTGCTACTAATTTATCACAATAATCTGTTAAAAATTGTGTTATAAAAGCACTTACCACAGGGTTAACCCCTAAATTATTTAAAATAACTATTATATAACTAGAACCTGATGAAGTAATACCACCAAATATATAGGCAGTTAAACAAGCTCCTGTAAAACTTACAAATAGAGTCATTACAAAGACGCTTAAAAATAATTTCTTTCCTTTCATAAGCCCTTTTTCATAAAAATATCCTGCAAAAAATCCAGTAAATATTTGAACTGGTGCAAAATATAAAGAATATATATCAAAGGTTATTCCACTAACCACACTTCCTAAGACTCCAGTTATCATTCCATAAACAGGACCTAATACAAATCCAACCATAATTGTACCTATAGAATCTAAATAAATAGGTAATCTTAAATTTAAGGCTATAAAAGCTCCAATTATATTTAATGCTATTCCTATTCCCATTATTGTTAACTTTAAGCTTTTTGAATTTCTCATATTAATATTCCCTCCCTATTAAATACCATACTTTGGATTATTAAGTATATTTTCAATATCCTCTTTATAACTTGGGAATATTTTATTAAGAAAGCTTACCATAAATTTTTTGCTATTAACTTTATCTAAAACAAATACATTTTTTCTTCTCTTATAAAAATCTGCAACATCAACAACGCTTTGCCCCATTGATATATCTTCGCAAGCTATGTCCACATAAGCTTTAAAACCTTCACAAATATCTCTATTTATAAAAAATTCTACTGCTAAGGGATCATTTATAACACATCCAAGGGTTCTCTCTTGTTCCCAATGGAAATCAACATAAAATCTAGTAATATCATATATAAAATCACCAATTTCATCATTAAATTGATGTATCATTTCTCTTAAATTTGGTGTTAAAACTATCTTTCTTGTAACATCTAAACCAACCATGGTAAATTCACCATTAAACTTTTTTAGAAACTCCCTTGCTCCATGAGGATCTACCCAGTAATTAAATTCAGCTACTGGTGAACAATTTCCATGACTTTTATAAGCTCCCCCCATAGAAACTATTTCCTTAACTCTATGAAAAGTTTCTGAATCCTTTTCTATAGCTCTATATAGGTTTGTTAGGGGTCCAAGAGCAATAATACTAACATTCTCCTGATTTTTTAAAGTATTTAAAATAAAATCAACACCATTTTCTCTAATATACTCACTAGATACCTCTTCTAAAAAAGTTTCTCCTAAGCCATCTTCCCCATGAGTATCCTGTGCTGTTACAAGCTCTCTTTTAACTGGCTTACTTTCTCCTAAGTAAACAGGAATATCCAATCTCCCTAAAAGCTTAAGTGCCTTTAAGGCATTTTTAGCTCCCTGCACGCTTTCAACATTTCCTGATACGGTGGTTATTCCAACAACCTCAATCTCTTTTGACTTTAATGCAAGAATAATGGCTAAAGCATCATCTATCCCTGGATCACAATCAATAATTACCTTTCTCTTATCCATTTTAATTTCCTCCCTTTGATTTAACTTCACCAAAAGGAACTGTTATTATCTTTAAGCTTCCTAATAACTATCTTTTTACAAGATAAATTTTAAAACTAATCTTACTAAGCTTTATAATAATCCTAAAAAAAATTAATCACTTATTAAAAACATAATTTAACTCTTCATTTATACTTTTTAATAATCTTAGTTAAAATTTAAGTTAGTTATTAATAGCTAAAATTTCATATTTACTTACAAAAAAGCTTATAAATTCAGCCTAAAAATAATAAAAACTATATTACAGGCATACTAAAGAGTATAACTATCCTATAATACAGTTACAGCCCTTAGTTTTTTATAGAGGGATGGTTACGAACCTCTACCAAATTACATTGGATTTTTTTATAAAATTTTAGGTATGGCGTAATACCACACCATACCTATTATATAATAAAATCACATAAATTCAAATAATGTTATTTATCCAATATTATGTTTTAATTGTAATATTATATATTAAAAAATTATATGAATTCAAAGGGGTCTTTAGCCTCTTTTGAAACAATAAATTCCACATCTGAATCTAATTTTTCTTTTACTTTTTCACTTACCTTAATTAAAACAGGCCACTCTGAATTAAAATGTCCTATGTCTAGAATATTTAATCCCATTTCCTTATAATCTGAAACAAAATGATATGTTGTATCCCCAGTTATTATTAGATCTGCTCCATGTTTTTTTGCATCTCCAAAGAAATCTTGCCCACTACCATTTACAATGGCAATTTTCTTAATAACTTCATTTAAATCTCCTGCATATCTTAAATTCTTAACACCTAAAGATAATTTTATAAGGTTTATTATTTCTAGAACAGTCATTTCCTTAGTTAACTCTACTACTCTACCAATTCCAGCCTGAGAATCAACTGGGCTTTTATCCATTATGATTCCTTTATTAAATCCTAAGATTTCAACTAAGGTATCATTTAATCCACCTTTAACTGAGTCCCAGTTAGTGTGCGCTGAATAAAGATTTATATCATTTTTTATTAAGCTTATAATTTTTCTACCTAATAGAGTATCTGTTGTTATTGTACTTGGCTTTCTAAATAAAAGTGGATGATGAGTTAAAATAAGCTCTGCACCCATTTCCTTAGCCTCTTTAATAACCTCTTCAGTACAATCTAAAGCTAATAAAATCTTAGTTATATTTTTTTCTCTATCCCCAACCATAAGGCCTACATTATCAAAGCCTTCTTTTAAATTAACTGGGGCAATATCTTCTATTATATTTATAATGTCATTTAATTTCATTATAACATCCCCTTAAGTTTATTTATCTTTTCTTCTAAATCACTTTTTCTCTTTTTAGCTGCTTCTGTATCTTCTTTTATAAAACTTAATATAGTCTCACATCTATTTATTTTTTCTTCTATAAACTCCTTAAATAATGGATGACCTTTTTCTCTTAATAAAGGACTTACTTCATATTCTAATTCATCCTCAAATACTAGTTTTTCTGAATTTTCATTGTATTTTACTTTAAATAATTCATAAAATCTGCCTTCATCTTTAATTAAGTCTTCATCTATTATTTCATAATCATTCTTATATAAAAACTCTCTTAAAACCTCTGGATTTTGAGCTGGCTGTAATATTATAAAATCATACTTTTTTACCTTATCCATATCTGCTAATAAAATATCTCTAGTTAGATTTCCACCCATTCCAGCTAATATGACTCCATTTACTTCTCCTACTTTTAAAGGATTAAGCCCTGGTCCTAAAAGGCATTTAACCCTATTTGAAACCCCTTCAAAAGCAACATTAACCTTTGCTTTTTCTATAGGTCCTTTATTTATATCTGAAGCTATTGCTTTTTTGCATATTCCTTCTTTAACTAAATATATAGGTATGTATCCATGATCTGTACCTATATCAGCTACACTTTCACATTTATCAACATGTTCTGCTATTCTTTTTAATCTCTTACTTAACTCCATATTATCCCACTTTCTACAAATAATTTACCAGTGTTTGTATTTGAGAAACCAAAAACACCAATGATATTATTAAAGACAAATAAATATATCTTTGAGCTAACTTTTTATCATATTTAGCACAAAAATGACTTGCATAATAAATACATACTAACAGAATCATATTCATTATTCCATATATAATTTGTCTTCCTACAAAATCCTTCGCACTTCCAATAGTACAAGGTATAAAATGTGCACTAAAATCAATTGGCATTTTATCAGGCATAGCTCCTGATAAATATAATATAGAAGGTATTAGTATAATGCCTAATATTAATAAGGATGTTATTATAAAAGGAATATAAAATCCCTTATCCCTTATTATTGCCCTTGCATTATTAACTTTCACCTTGAAACTTTCTTCCTTTATTCCCTTTGATACTATTAACTCTTTAAACTTTTCAAATTCATCTGGAGATAATCCATAACTTATATCCTCTGTATGTATATATATAACCCTCTTACTAGAAGTTACAAACATACGAGCAATTCCTACATTATGAACAACACATCTACCAAAACAATATTTATGTTTTCCAAAACCAGATAATTTAAATCCATTTATAACTTTATCTTGTTCTAAAAAACCATTTACATCTTTAAAATTTATCCTAAATTTTTTTAATCCTTTAAAACAATTTATTTCAATGTAATCATCATTAACTTCGTAAACTAAGGATAAATCAAGTAAAATGTAATAAATGCATACAATGCTATAAACAAAGCTTGATACTATTACTAAATTTCTCTCTAAATAACCATTCACTATGTTACTTAATATAATTAATAGTGCATTTCCTAATAAAAGATACGCAAAGACTTCAAATACGCCATGGCCTCTTTTAGCCTTAAATTTTGTCATTTACTACTTCACCTCGTTGTAATTATATCATAAAATAAAAATTTATTCAGAAACTAGCTTCTAGCCTTATTATTACATTTATAATTTACATAAATCATAATTTTTATATATTTATTTTTTAAATTCAAAATCTTTTTCATATAATTTTAAACTTCTCATATTATATAACATTAAAACCTTTTTAAATATTAACTAAAAAAAGATTAGCACCTTTTAAGGCACTAATCTTAAGATACTAATCTAAATAATCTTTTAACTTTTTACTTCTACTTGGATGTCTTAATTTTCTTAAAGCTTTTGCTTCAATCTGTCTAATTCTCTCTCTAGTTACGTTGAATTCTTTACCAACTTCTTCAAGAGTTCTAGCTCTTCCATCATCTAATCCAAATCTTAATCTTAATACTTTTTCCTCTCTAGGAGTTAAAGTATCTAAAACATTTATTAATTGTTCTTTTAACATTGTAAATGCTGCTGCCTCTGCTGGTGCTGGAGCATCATCATCTGGTATAAAGTCACCTAAATGTGAATCTTCCTCTTCACCAATTGGAGTTTCTAATGAAACTGGTTCTTGAGCTATTTTTAAGATTTCTCTTACCTTATCTACTGGCATATCCATTTGTTTTGATAATTCCTCTGGTAATGGATCTCTTCCTAACTCTTGAACTAATTGTCTTTGTATTCTTATAAGTTTATTTATAGTTTCTACCATATGAACTGGTATTCTTATAGTTCTTGCTTGGTCAGCAATAGCTCTAGTTATTGCCTGTCTTATCCACCATGTAGCATATGTTGAGAACTTATACCCTTTTCTGTAATCAAATTTTTCAACAGCCTTTATAAGACCTAAATTACCTTCTTGTATAAGATCTAGGAATAACATTCCTCTACCAACATATCTTTTAGCTATACTTACAACAAGTCTTAAGTTAGCCTCTGCTAATTTTTTCTTAGCATAGTTGCTTCCTTCTTCTATTTTTTTAGCAAGCTCTATTTCATCCTCTGATGATAATAGTGGAACTTTACCTATTTCTTTTAAGTACATTCTTACAGGGTCATCAATGGCAATACCTTCTGGAACAGAAAGATCTAATTCTTCCTCCTCTTCCTCTTCTTGCTCGATTTCACTTATGACCTCTATACCCATTGATTCTAGAACCTCATAGATTTTCTCTATTTGTTCTGGATTTAATTCTATTTCATCAAGCTCATCCATTATCTCCTTGTAAGTCAATGAACCGCTTTTTTTACCTTTATCTATAAGTCTTTTTACTAAGACCATTTTGTCAACTTTTTCTTTACCTTCACCTTTTTTTGCTTTTGTTGTTTTAGCTTTCATTTTATTACCTCCTTCCGCCATTAAAACTACTTACTCCTTTCTAGTTCTTTTAATTTATCACTTATTTCTTTAGCTCTTTTTACTAAATCAAGTGACTCTTTAAACATATTGTTTTGTTCACATCTTTTTAATTCTTTAAGTACAGTAGTCTGTTCCTGTTCTAACTTATATTTTCTAATAAGATTAATATAATCTCTAACAAGAACTTCTATATTAGAAGAATGATCTAGAATAAGTAATTCTTTTACTTCTAACCATTCCTTTAAAACTTTTGGATCCTCACACTTAGCTTCTACATGTTTTCCTAAGTTATTAAATCCTATTTCCTCAATTGAATCATTGATTATCTTTTCTAAGGATTTAATATTAGGAGATATTAAATCATCATCTTCTAAGTATTTCTTTACTAATGAATGGTTTTCCTCCATACAAAGAAGTTTTAAAACACTTCTTTCACATTTAACATAAGGAGGTTCTACATATAATTTTGTTCCATATTCTTCCTTATTATTCACATTTTCATGGTTTTTATTACTATTTATTAAGTTTTTATTTAATAAATCATAAAATGCTTGTTCTTTTATGGATGTTTCTTCTGAAATCCTCTTTATGTAGACATCTTTTTCTATAGGATTTAAATCTGATAGTATATTAACAACTCTTTCAGCATACTTTATCAATCCATTATTATCTGAAAAATCTATACCAATTCTAGCCCTATGAAGCTTATAATCTATAAGTTTTTTTGCAGATTGAATTAACTTTATAAAAGACTCTTTACCATTAGCTCTTATAAATTCATCTGGATCTTTGCCTTTTGGTACAGTTAGTACTCTAACATCTAATCCTGCATTTTGCAATATCTCAAGTCCACGTATAGTAGCCATTTGCCCAGCAATATCTGCGTCATAGGATATTATTACTCTATCTACATACCTTTTTAATAACCTAGCTTGATTGTCTGTCAATGCAGTACCTAAAGAAGCAACTACATTAGTTATTCCATATTGATGAAGTGATATACAATCCATATATCCTTCAACTATTATTAATGTTCTTTCCTGTAATCCATGCTTTATAGCAAAATTTAAAGCATATAGATTAGTTCCTTTGTGAAAGACTAATGTTTCTGGAGAGTTTAAATATTTTGGCTTAGAATCATCTAAAACTCTACCACCAAAACCTATTACACTTCCTTTGTAGTCAAATACAGGGAAAATAACTCTATTTCTGAATCTATCATAAAAAGTTCCCTTTTCACTCTTAATCCCTAATCCAGCTGCCTCAATGGCTTCATTACTAAAGCCTTGTTTTCTAAGATGGTTTATGGTGTTTTGCCACCCTTCCTTAGCGTATCCAAGACCAAAGCTTTTTAATATATTTTCTTTTATTCCCCTTCTTAAAAAATATTCCTTAGCTTCCTTATTATTTTGAAGATTAGAAAAGTAATATCTAGCAGCTTGCTTATTTATGTTATATAAAACCTGCTTTTTCTTTTGAGATTCGCTTTGCTTACCATCCTCTATAGGTATTATTATATTAGCCCTATCAGCTAACTCTTTAACAGCATCTACAAAATTTAAATTTTTAGTTTTCATAACAAAACTTATTACATTTCCAGCTTCCCCACATCCGAAGCACTTAAATATTTGTTTGTCAGGAGAAACACTAAAAGATGGACTTTTTTCATTATGGAATGGACATAAACCAGAAAAATTTCTTCCAGCTCTTTTTAGTCTTACCACATCAGAAACAACATCAACAATATCGTTCTGCTCTTTAACTTTTTCTATAATTTCTTCTGAAATTCGCAAGAAATCTACTCACCTTCTTAATATTTTTTGACAATTAATTATTATTCGACATCAATTGATAAAATCCTTCTCAAATTTTAAATATAACTTTTTTTTAGAAATTTTTCAAGTGTAAACGCATAATAATTATATTTTAGCAATATTTAGCCCTAATTATTCCAAAAATATTTAATACATCACAAACTTTGGAATATATATTTTATTGAACTCATTTGTACAGTAATCATCTGTCATTCCTGCAATGTAATCCGTAACCCCTCTATGTATTCCTTCCTCTTCACATATATTTCTATATAGTTCAGGCATTTCTCCCCAATTATTGTAATAATACTCTATAACCTTCTCTAGTACAAATTCTGCTTTTTTCCTCTCATCCTCTAAGTATTTCCCTAAATATATATTATCAAACAAAAATTTTCTAAGCTGAACAAAGGCATCTCCTATATCTTTGCTTAAAGATACCCTAGGTTCCCCTTTATCTATATTATCAATTGTATTAAAAACACAATCTTTAACTAAAGTGTCTATTCTTTCACTACCACTAGCACCTAAGATTTCAATAATATTCTTAGGCAAATCCTCTTCTTTCAAAATTCCCGCTCTAATTGAATCGTCTATATCATGATTTACATATGCTATCTTATCTGCAAATCTAACTACTTGTCCTTCAAAAGTTCCTGCTACCTTACTAACATTTGAAAAACCACTATGATTTAATATTCCATCTAAAACTTCTTTGGTCAAATTAAGACCTAATCCATTTTTCTCTATTTTCTTTGCTACCCTAACACTTTGTTCATTATGCTTAAACCCACCTGGAAGAAAATCATTTAAAACATCCTCTCCAATATGAGCAAAAGCTGCATGCCCTAAATCATGACCTAAAGCAATAGCCTCTATTAAATATTCATTTAATGATAGAGCTACTCCTATCGTTCTTGCTACTTGAGAAACTTCTAAAGTATGAACAAGCCTTGTTCTATAATGATCCCCATAGGTTCTTATAAAAACCTGAGTTTTTCTTTTTAATCTTCTAAAAGATTTACTATGAATTATTCTATCCCTATCTACCATAAAACAGGTTCTTATCTCATCTGGTTCTTCTAAGCGTTCTCTTCCTACAGATTCATCTGAGAACTTTGCGACTTTATTTAACTTTATTCTTTCAAAATTTTCAATATTCTCTCTTATTTTCATAGCATCACCTACTATATATATTCTATGTACCTATTCAAAATCCTTTATAATTCTAGAGATTTAAAACTTTATATTTTTTATAAAACAAGCTCTCAATGAATTTTTTGACTTTAAATCAAACTATTTCATATTTTAAAGTATAATCTAAAGTTAATCATAATATTCTTATAATAAGGAATTTTTTATTAGGAGGTTAATCATGGGAAAGCATTCTAAAAAGTTTAATGAAGCTGATGAAATTTTTAATGCTGTAGAGTCCATAGTTTTACCTATGTATAATTTAGAAAACTATTCTATAGAGAATATAAAATTTAAAAATACAGATAAAAATAGAGCTGTTTATAAATTAATTGATGATATTAATAATCCTAAAAATACTTTTTGCTTAAAAAAGGTTTATTATGATGAAGGGACTCTCTTATTCATATATTCAGTTATGGAATGGTTTGCTAGAAATGAAATTAAGCTTCCAAAAATGCTCCCTTCAAAGTTTAATGGTAGATTTGTTAAAGCAAATAATATGCTTTTTATGCTCTGTCCATGGGTTAAAGGTGAAAAATGTAACTTCGATAACTTACAACATATCTTACTATCCATAGAAAATCTAGCTAAAATGCATAATTGTTCAAGAAACTTTAAAGCAATTGAAGGTAGTTTAATTAAAACTGGATTTGATAGTCTCTACATATCCACATTAAAACACTTTAATAAGATTCTTTCATCATTTAATACTGCAACTAAAATGAAACATAAGGACAAGTTTTCATCAATATTTTTAGATGTTTTTGATGAAAATATTTATCTAGCTAAAGAAGCTCTCTTAGTTTCAGGTTCTATTAATGACAAAAATTTAAGTAGATCTCTTTGCCATGGAGATTATGTAAATAAAAATATTTTAATTGATAATACTGATGTTTGGGTAATTGATTTTGATAAAGCATCCTTAAATTATTCTATGTATGATTTATGTTATTTTATGAGACGTTTATTAAAAAGATCAAATACTAATTGGGATATAGACTTAACAAGAAAGATAATTAAAACATATAATTCAATTGCTCCTCTTACAGAGGATGACTTCAAATATGTTTTTTCATATCTAGCATTTCCACAAAAATATTGGCGCTTATCAAAGGACTATTATAATAACATAAAAAAATGTAATAAATCAATGTTTGTAGAATCTCTTAAGGAAGTTGCACTAGATACTTATGCTCAGGTTAGATTTGTTGAAGAACTTAGAACATTATTAAAAAAAGATTTTCTACTTACTCTATAAGCTTATTTTTATTCAAAAATGGCGTGTATCGAAATAAATTTTACTAAAAAATTATTTTGATATACGCCTTCTTTTATTAACTATTTTTTATATCATTAACTATCAAACCATCCTCAATATTTATTATTCTATGGCATTGAGATGCTATGTTTATATCGTGAGTTACTAAAATTATAGTAGTTCCTCCTTTATTTATATCCTTAAAAATATTCATAACCTCGTTACTTGTTCTTTTATCAAGAGCCCCTGTTGGTTCATCTGCTAGAATAATTTTAGGCTCATTGATCAAAGCTCTAGCTATTGCAATTCTTTGACATTGTCCTCCTGAAAGTTCAGTAGGATATTTATTAAATTTATCTAATAAATCTAACTCTTTTAATATTCCCATTACCTTTTCTTTCTTATTCTTAATCTTTTTATCACTATATTCTAATGGGATTTTTATATTTTCATATACTGTATAATCATTTAATAACTCAAATGACTGAACTACAAATCCTAAATTAGCATTTCTAATTTTAGCAAGTTCCTTCTCACTTGTATCAGTAATTTCTCTACCTTCTAGCTCATAAGAACCAGAGTCAGCGGAATCTAAACACCCTAATATATTTAATAATGTTGTTTTTCCAGAACCTGAAGGTCCCATTATAGCTACAAACTCTCCAGATTTTATAGATAAATTTATATTTCTTAATGCATGTACAATATTTTCGCCCTTTCCATACGTTCTTACTACAGATCTTAGTTTTATTAAATCCATTTCTTATTCCCCTTTTATTAAATAATTTAACTTATATTTTTTTATATAATATATAGGAATCATTGATACTAATATTATAGCTCCAATAATTATTGATATACTTTTAGCAAAAGTTCCATATTGAAATTGAACTACTTCTGTAACAAAATTAACACTATGTAACATCAAATAAGAGTATGCTATTATTGTAGATATAAAAACTAATATAAATTGTTCTATTATAACTCTTAAGCAAATATCACTTATTGTTGCACCATGCATTATATGAATGGAAAATTCCTTTCTTCTATCTAAAACCCTATTACAAAATATAACAACAAATCCTCCAATAGCAAAAATTCCAACAATATAGATAAGTAAAAGATTTAAGTTAATATTATATTTTATCTCTTTAGTAAAAGTATCTATATTTTCATTTGGATCATAAACTGATATTTTAACTTTATTGTTCTTAGCTAAACTTTCTACCTCTTGCTTTACTTCATTAAATTCTCTAGGATCACTATTGTAAACTAAAAAGGCATTACTTACATTTGCATTAATAATATCCTTAGGCATTGGAGTAATAATAAATGTGTTAAGATTTTTAACCCTACTTAAATCATAAACTCCCTTATCTAAAAAAAACCTATTTTCTTCTATAAAGCCTACAACCTTATAGTTAAAATATTTATTTTCTATAATATCACCTATATTAAAAATTCCTTTATAAGCATTTCCTAATACTATTGGAATATATTTATTCTCCCATTCAACAGAATTTAATTGAGAAAATTTTTCAAAATCTTTTAAGCTTCCCTCTGATAAACCTATATTAAAAGTATCAAAAAAATTTGGACTACATTGAAGCGAATAAACAGACTTCATTTCTTCCCCTTGCTCTGACTCTTTAAAATCATTATCTAAAAATTTCTCTATTCCATTAAAATATGGAAGTTTTATTTCCCCTAAAACAGTTGTAACCATGTTAAAATTCTTATCAATATCTAAAGCAAAGTTAGAAAATTTATTTTCATCCTTTTGGTCTTCTAAAAACTCATCAATAGAGTCATACTTTAATGCTATTTGATAAATAGTTTTATTACCTATTATTTCATTCATAGAACTAAGTTTCTCATTTTGATAATTTTTAGATTCAATAATTCTATAAGTCAATATTATAACTAACATTAGCTGTAATATAAGTAAAATCTTAAAAAACAAACTATTTTTCAACTCTCTAATAGAGTACTTTAAATTATTCATTTCAGTTTTCCCTTCATTATATTAATAGGTTTCACCTTTTTTGCCTTAAATAAAGGTATTAAAACCGCTATTAAGCCAATAAACATAAATATTATAGTTATAAAAATTATACTTTGATAGTAAACATCAAAAGTAAATTCAGGAAACATATAAATCAAAAGTCTTTTCAATAGTAAATGTAAAGAAACTCCCATTATTAAGGCAATACATATGCTTATTAGATACTGTTTTAATATATGTATTACTATTTTACCATTGCTTGCACCATAAGCTTTTCTTACCCCAATCTCCTTTATACTCTTTTTAATCCAATAATATATAGCTATTATTAGATTTAAAATTCCTATTATAAAAACTAAAAATAAAATATCTATAAAGTCCTTATATTCATTTAAGGCTTCCTTTAAATTAAAATCTTTCTTTATATCCTCTAATGAAAAACTTGTATTCTTATTTACTGCTAATTTTTTATAATCATTTAAAATATTTTTTAACGCTTCATTATTCTCTATGTTTATTTTCCATGATGAACGAGTGTCTGAAAATTCATCGCTAGATTTTAAGTTAAATAAAAATGTATTATCATATCCAGTTTGCCTCTCACTACTTCCTAAAATACCAATCACCTTAAATTTCTCTTCTCCTATAGTGAAAAATCTCTCATTGTTTTCTTCAAAAACTTCATCTTTAAAATTTACTCCAACTAATGCCACCTTTTCTCCATTTTCTATTTCTTCTTTAGTAAAATCTCTTCCTTCTAATATGGGAAAACTTTTTTGAAAACCATTTTTAAAATATATTCCTCTTCCAAAAATAGTATCATTATTAAGATACTTAGGTAAAGGTTCATACTCTAAATAAATTTGTGAATTATTATAATTATCAACTATCTCACAGACTTCTCTAAAAGTAACATTATTAGAGTCATTAAACTTAAAATATTTTTCAGTTAAGTTTGAAATATTATTTACTTCTTCCTTGTTTTTATAACTTAAAACTAAAATGCTCAAAACAATTGAAAAAGTAAATACTATTAAAGTAAATGTCGTTATTATATATGTTAATTTTTTATATTTTTTAAAACTAATCATTTTTCACCTATTAATAGCTTGTACTATTAAATAGTACAAGCTATTTTCATAATATTATTTAGTATAAGCGTGCAAAAGTTCTTGAACTTCCAGTTGATGTACCAACACTTCCATATGCATTTCTACCACCAGTACGAGTTATAGTGGATGAATGTGCTCTTGTATTTCCAGTATTTGATGCCCCATTACCAATTCTATATCCATCAGCATTAACAATTTCTACATATGCATATGCTTTTTCATTTCCGGAATCTATAACTGTAGTTGTTGCTCCATAACAATTAGATGAATTTCTACTTCCCTCTACCCATCCATGGTATGATGTTGTTTTAGATGCTCCTGAAACAGTTGTACCCTGAGCTGCACTTACTAAAATACCCCCTGAAAGCATACCATTGAAGCCCCTAAAATAATACTTTTTTTAATCATAAATACCAATTCCTTTCTTTTTTTATTTTCTATATTTTACATTTTTTATTATACAATAGCTTTTTTTTATGTTTTGTCGCACCATGTCTAAAAATAAAAAAAAAAAAAACGACTTTTTTCTGCAATATAAATTATCCATAAACTCTTTTAATAAATACAAAAAGATGAATTCAAACTAATGAATCCATCTTAACTTTAAATTTATTTTCAATATTTTTTTAATTTAAATTATTATTTATTATCTTTTATTTTTAACTTGTGCTTGTGCAGCTGCAAGTCTTGCTAATGGAACTCTATAAGGTGAACAACTTACGTAATTTAATCCTAAGTTGTGGCAAAATTCAACAGATGAAGGATCTCCACCGTGTTCTCCACATATACCTAATTTAATATCAGGTCTTGTTGCCTTACCTTTTTCACAAGCAATTCTCATAAGCTCTCCAACGCCTTCTTGGTCTAATTTAGCAAATGGATCTTGCTCATATATTCCTTTTTCATAGTAATCTTTTAAGAATTTAGCTGCATCATCTCTTGAGAATCCAAAGGTCATTTGAGTTAAGTCATTTGTTCCAAAGGAGAAGAACTCAGCCTCTTCTGCTATCTTATCAGCTGTTAAAGCAGCTCTTGGAATTTCAATCATTGTTCCAACCTTATAATCTAATTGAACACCTTTCTCTTCCATTACTGTCTTAGCTGTTTCAACAACTACATTTTTAACATATTTTAATTCTTTTATTTCACCTATTAAAGGAATCATTATTTCAGGAACTATATTGTATCCTTTATTCTTTTTAACTTCTATGGCAGCCTCTATGACAGCTCTTGTTTGCATTTCAGCTATCTCTGGATAAGATACTGCTAAACGACATCCTCTATGACCCATCATTGGGTTAAATTCATGTAATTCAGCAACTACATTCTTAATCTCAGCTGGACTTACTCCAATTTCTTTAGCTAAGGCATTTATATCTTCCTCTTCATTTGGTAAGAATTCATGTAGAGGTGGATCTAAGAATCTGATTGTAGCTGGTCTTTCTTCTAAAGCTTCATACATTCCTATAAAGTCTTCTCTTTGCATTGGTAGAAGTTTTTCTAATGCAACTCTTCTACTATCCTCATTCTTAGCTAAGATCATTTCTCTAACAGCTAAAATTCTATCCTCAGCAAAGAACATATGCTCTGTTCTACATAATCCAATACCTTCTGCACCAAATTCAACAGCTTGTTTAGTATCTCTTGGTGTATCAGCATTAGTTCTAACCTTTAATTTTCTTATTTCATCAGCCCATCCCATAAATGTAGCGAAATGTCCTGTAATTTCAGGAGATACTGTCTTAACTTGTTCAGCATAGATGTGTCCTGTTGAACCATCTATTGAGATATAATCATCAAAGGTTAATACTTGTCCATTAACTTCTAAAGTTCTAGCTTCTTCATTAACTTTTAATTCTCCACATCCTGCTACGCAGCAAGTACCCATTCCTCTTGCTACAACGGCTGCATGAGAAGTCATTCCTCCTCTAACAGTTAAGATACCTTCTGCGGCAATCATACCTTCTATATCTTCTGGTGAAGTCTCTAATCTTACTAATACAACCTTTTCACCATTTGCTTTTCTTTCCTTAGCTTCTTCAGCTGTGAAAGCTATTTTACCACATGCAGCTCCTGGTGATGCCGGTAATCCCTTTGCAACTATTTTAGCTTCTTTTAATCCATCAGATGCAAAAGCAGGGTGAAGTAATGTATCTAATTGTTTAGGCTCAACTTTTAATATAGCCTCTTCCTTAGTTAACATTCCTTCTTCAACTAAATCAACAGCTATTTTTAAAGCTGCTTGAGCAGTTCTCTTACCATTTCTAGTTTGAAGGAAATATAACTTTCCATCTTCTATTGTGAATTCCATGTCTTGCATATCTCTATAATGCTTTTCTAATGTATTAACTATATCTGTAAATTGCTTATATATTTCAGGATTTTGAGCTTCTAAATGACTTATTGGCTCTGGTGTTCTTATACCTGCAACAACATCCTCACCTTGAGCATTCATTAAATACTCACCATATAATTCATTATCCCCATTAGCTGGGTTTCTTGAAAATGCAACTCCAGTTCCTGAAGTTTCTCCCTTATTTCCAAATACCATCTCTTGAACGTTAACTGCTGTACCCCATTCTCCTGGAATATCATTTAATCTTCTATAAACAATTGCTCTTGGATTATTCCATGATCTAAATACAGCTGTAACTGCCTCTATAAGTTGTTCTTTTGGATTACTTGGAAAATCTTCTCCCTTTTCCTTTTTATAAAGCGCTTTAAATTTTACTACTAAATCTTTTAAATCCTCTGCTGTTAAATCAGTATCTATTTTATAACCTTTTTCTTCCTTAACTTCGTCTAGTAAATCTTCAAAAAGTCTTTTTTCAACACCCATTACAACATCAGCAAACATTTGAATAAATCTTCTATATGAATCATAAGCAAATCTCGGATTATTTGTTAATTTAGCCATAGCTTCTACTGATTCATCATTTAATCCAAGGTTTAGAATTGTATCCATCATACCTGGCATTGAAACTCTTGCACCTGATCTAACTGATACTAATAATGGATTTTCAAGAGAACCAAATTTTTTGCCAGTTATTTTTTCTAACTCAGACATTTTATTTTCAATCTCTTCAATAATATCTTGAGAAATCTTTTTGTCATCTTCATAATACTTATTACATGCTTCAGTTGTTACTGTAAATCCTTGTGGAACTGGTATTCCTAAAATAGTCATCTCGGATAAGTTAGCACCTTTTCCACCTAATAAATTTTTCATACTTGCGTTACCTTCATTAAAAAGATAAACATACTGCTTTTTTTCCATCTCAATACTCCTCCGTTCAATACTATAGTTGAATTTTTATATACTAACAGAGTATTACCCCCGATAGTTACCCATTTAATCTTTCTTTTTAACCATAAATTTAATTTTCTCCAAGCTTAACAAACAACTTTGTTATGTTAGTCTTAGAAATTTTTCCTATGATCTCTAATCTCTCTTTTCCCTCATTTTCTTTAATTCTTTTTACAACTGGTACGGAGTCTATTTCATGTTCTATTATCTTTTTTGCTACATCAAAAGCGCAATCTTCTTCTACAGCACATACTATGTTAGGCATTCTTGTCATTATAACACCAACAGGAACCTTATAAATATCTGTTCCTCCTATAGCGACCTTTAAAAAGTCTTTTCTGGAAACAGCTCCTGTTAAAACTCCTCCATTTTCTACAAACATAGTTCCTACATCATTTAAAAATAGATGTACTATAGCATCATGAAGCATAGTTTCTTCACATACTGTAACCGGTTTAGACATTATGTCTTTAACCTTTATATTTTTTATTTTTTCATAGATGAAACTGTTCGAAGGTTTATCTGAATAAACATACCCAACCTTTGGTCTTGCATCTAATATGCCAATCATTGTAAGTATTGCAAGATCTGGTCTTAAGGCTGCTCTTGTAACCCCTAACTTTCCTGCTAAAGCTTCTGAAGTTATTGGTTGACCCTCTTTTACAAGTCTAACTATTTCTTCCTGCCTCGGTGTTAATTTCAATTTGAATGCTCCTTCCTTAAATAAACTAGGAACAAAAAGGATTTTTTATATTAAAGTGATTTTTTTATATATTAATTGTAACACAACCTAAATCTTTTTAGTATAGCAAATTTTCTGAAAAATCATTCAAATCTGATAATTATCACTTAAAATCATATAGTTTTTTCCTCTTTATTCCATATTCCTTTATTTTACATTTATTTGCTAGTCAACATCATCAAATTTTACCGTATATGTAAAACTTGTTTCATTTTCCAACTTATTATGTTTATGAAATTTGTTTGTTTTATTCTCATTTGTTTTTCCATTTTCTCTTTTTTCTTTCATGTCATTTGCTACACTAAAAGCTTTTTCCTTTAGTCCAAATGCTTTCCCCTTAATATCATTAGCTGCATTTTTGACTATTTTATTAACAATCTCAACACTTCCATCAGCCTTAGTTATTTCTATTGTAATCTTTGTTGCAATAGCGGCTACCACACTTAGTGCTAATATACTTGGGAATATTACGGCAATGGCCCCTGCAGCTATCCCAGCATTAACTGGAATATCAGTTAATGCTTTTTCATCCTTAAGAATTCTTATTCTAGATACATTTCCCTTATCAATTAAATCCTTTAAGAATTTTTTTATATCTTCAAAGCTTTCTGCCTTTTCTTCCATTACCTTTTCTTCTACTTTACTTTCTTCTTCTCTTTTTTTCTCAATATATATTAATGCATTAACAACATCACCATCACAAGCTTCTAATGCCTCTTTAGCTTCTGCGTAAGTAGCATATGTTCTCTCTATTACCTGGTCTACTTTTTCTAATGTTATTTCACTCATGTAAATCACTCCTTTATAAACTTTAACATTTCTAAACTTTTAGGTTTTCTTGAATATACAGAAGATATTATAAAACTAGTAACCTTAAAAAGTTCTGCTTTAACCTCTTCTGTTAATGTTAATCTATATACTTTATCCAAAGAAGTATTATTTAAGAATCTTAAGGCATTATATGTGGCTTTATTTATGTAAAGCCCATGTTCCTTGGGACATTTATCACAAACACCTCCAAAATATCTTAAACTAATGTAGTTTGAAACACTTAATTTATTTTTACAAAATACACAATTATCAAATCTTAATCCATACCCAGTGTATTTTAATAATTTAAGCTCAAAAGCTCTTATTAATAGTTCATAACTTATAGCCTCAGTATTTATTAAATAAAGACAGGTTATAAACTCTTTATATAAATTAAAATTTTCTTCTTCATCCTGTAGTGATATATCAATAAGCTCACATAAGTAAGATGCATAAGTAAGCTTTTCTAGGTCAGTTAAAGATGTCTGAAAGGAAGTTCTTATTTTCCCTTCAGATAACCTATATAAACCCTTTCCCTTGAATAATAAATAATCGCCATAGCATAAAGGGTGCGTTAATGAAAAGAGTTTACTTTTACTTTTCTTTGCACCCTTAGCTATAGCTGTTATCTTACCCATTTTCTCGGTAAAAATCCAAAGCAATTTATCGTTCTCTTTATAATCTTGAGCCTTAATGATAACTCCACCACTCTCTATAAGTGCCAGAAGCTATCCCCCCCTATTTAAGTTTTTTATAACCTAATTCCTTTAATAGTGAAGTATTATCTCTCCACTCTTTTCTAACTTTCACCCATATTTTTATATTTACTTTTGCTCTTAAGAATCTTTCTAATTCATATCTAGCTGTAGAACCAATCTTCTTAAGTGTTTGACCATTTTTTCCAATTATTATTCCTTTATGAGATGCTTTTTCACATATTAAATCTACTTCTATGTTATACTTACCATTATCATCTTGTTTCATTTGTATAACATCTACAGCAATACCATGAGGAACTTCTTGGCTTAAATTTTTAAGTGCTTTTTCTCTAACTATCTCTGCTACAACAAATCTTTCTTGAACATCTGTTATCATATCATCTGGATAATATTTAGGACCCTCTGGTAGATATTTGACCATAAGTTCTAAAAGTTTATCTGTATTTTTAGCTTTCATAGCTGATATTGGAATCATTTCTGCAAAGTCATATTCTTTTGAGAATAATTCTAAAGTTTTAGCAACCTTTTCTGGTGAACTCTCATCAACTTTGTTTAATACAAATATAACAGGAGCTTTTTGATTTTTAAGCTGCTCTATTATAAACTTATCTCCTCTACCAACTTCCTCACATGGATTACTTAAAAATAATACTAAATCTACATCTTTTATAGAATCTGTAGCACTATTTACCATATACTCACCTAGTTTATGTTTAGGCTTATGTATCCCTGGAGTATCAACGAAAATCATTTGATAGTCATCTCCAGTTAATATTGTTTGAATATTATTTCTTGTTGTTTGTGGTTTATTAGAAACAATTGAAAGTTTTTCTCCCATTAATAAGTTTGTTAATGTTGACTTACCTACATTTGGTCTACCAACAATTGTTATAAATCCTGATTTAAACATATTTCCTCCTATTTTTCTAGATCCTTTTTAGTAAAAGATCCAGGTAAAATTTCATCTAATGTTGTCTCTATATAATCATCTTCACTTTTTACTATGAATATTTTTATATCTTTATCTTCTGCAAACTCTACTATTACTTGTCTGCATATACCACATGGATATGTGTATGAATTTAAATCTCCTACTAAAGCCATAGCCTTTAAGACTCTTGCACCTTCTGAAACCCCTTTAAATATAGCAGTTCTCTCAGCACAGTTTGTTGCTCCAAATGATGCATTTTCAATATTGCATCCTGTATATATTTTACCATCCTCAAATAAAGCAGCTGCACCTACCTTAAAATTTGAATATGGACAATATGCCAATTCTCTTGCCTCTAAAGCTTTTTTTATAAGTTCTTTTTTCATAATAACTCATCCTCCATCCTAAAATTTAAATACTAAAAATTTATCAACTAAATATTTTAAAAATTAAAATTGTTATAAGCGTTCCTAATATTGCTCCTGCAATAACTTCCCATACGCTATGGACTTCTGAATCCACTCTGCTCTGGGCCGTTATTAAAGCCATTAAATAACTAAGTATAATTATAATATGAGAATTACTTATAAGTGATATAGCCGTAGCTATAGAAAAGGCTATAGCACTGTGTCCTGAAGGCATTCCACCCTTTAATGGGGTTCCTTCTCCAAAATAAGCCTTTGCAGCAACCACAACTATGCATACTATGGCTAATACAATAAATATAATATAAGGCTCTGTTTCTTTTACTCTATCCATAATTCTAAAAGTTATATTGGTAAGCTCATCCCAAAATATAATATACCCCACTAAGACAGAATTTATTGCAGTTATAAGTACTGCCCCAGCTGCTGTATTTTTAGCTATTTTAGCTAAAGGATGATAGTAATTTGTACTTAGATCTATAGCGCTTTCTATAGCAGTATTAACTAATTCTGCTGCTATTACCATGGTTATTGTTATGGCTAGTATTATAAACTCTATTTTGCTTATATCATAAACAAAACAAGCTGATAATATAATTAAAGCTACTATAAAATGTATTCTCATGTTTCTTTGAGTTCTTAAGGCATATATTATACCATCTATTGCGTAATTAAAGCTATCAATAAGTTTTCTTACCTTCATAATATTCTCCTAAACTATTCTCATACCTTAGCTTTCCCTTGTTATATTTAACTTACCAAGTAACTCCTCTTCTCTTCCTCTCATTCTAGCTTTTTCTTCCTCTTCCATATGGTCATAACCTAAAAGGTGTAAAACTGAGTGAGTTACTAAGTAGCAAGCCTCTCTTTCAAATGAGTGATTAAACTCAATACTTTGTTCTTTAGTTCTTTCTAGAGATAAAACTATATCTCCTAAAATAAGTTCATCTCCATCAAAATAGCATTTATCAAATTCATGCTCTAAATAAACATCTTTATAAACTTTGTCCTCTGGATAATCAATCATTGGAAATGATAAAACATCAGTTGTTTTATCTATTCCTCTAGTTTCATTGTTTATTCCTCTAATTTCTTCGTTGTCTACAAAGACTAAAGAAACTTCACAATCCTCTTTAACTTTTTCTTCTTTTAGCACAAAAGAAATAACTTCTTCTAACTTCTTAGTTAATTCTTCCGTAACATCAAATTTATTCTGTCTATTATCTATGAATATCATTTTATTTTTTCTCCTTCTTGTTATCATCTGGATATTCTATTCTTTCATGATGTATTCCATTTAATGCCTTTAGGAAACATTTTTTTATCTTACTTATATCTCTAAGAGTAAGATCACAATTGTCTAGTTGTCCAGATGCTAACTTATCATCAATAATATTATTGACCATTTTTTCAATTTTCTCTTCAGTAGGTTCATTAATTGATCTTACAGCTGCCTCTGTTGAATCTGCTAGCATAACAATTCCTTGTTCTTTACTCATAGGTTTTGGTCCTGGATATTTAAAATCCTCTTCCTTAACCTCATCTGGATTTTCAGAGTTATTTTTTACTGTTAGATAAAAATATTTAACTAAAGTCTCCCCATGATGGGTAACTATAAAATCATGTATAGTCTTAGGTAAATTATATTCCTTGGCTAATTCTGATCCATCTTTAACGTGAGATATTATTATTTTACTACTTACTTCTGGTTTTAACCTATCATGTGGATTTTTCTTTCCAAACTGATTTTCTCTAAAGAAATATGGTCTCTTAGTTTTACCAACATCATGATAATAAGCTCCTATTCTAGCTAATAGCGGATTTCCTCCAACTTGCTCAGCAGCTAACTCTGCTAAGTTTGCTACTAAAATACTATGATGATATGTTCCTGGAGCCTCCATAAGTAATTTTTTAAGTAATGGATTATTAGGATTAGATAATTCCAATAACTTAGCATTAGTTACTATATCAAATGTTGACTCAAAGAACGGTAAAACACCTATTGTAAGTATTCCAGAAAGTATAGCTCCTGCCGCTGCAAATGTACTATCTGCAAGTATTTCCATAAAGTTATTAGTTGTTAGAGTACCAACACTAAAAGTTAATATTGAACTTAAAACTGCAACGGTTATTGAAGAATATAATATATCATTTCTCTGTTGCATTTTTCTAAGCAATGTTCCTCCTAAAACAACATTTAAAATAGCAAGAATTATTATATTAGGATTAAATCCTACTGCTCCTCCTATTAAAATTACATTTAACATACTAAATACTAGTGATATTTTATAATTTAGTAGAAGGGTTATAAGCATAGGCATACAGGCTAGTGGTATTATATAGTTTGACATCATACCAAAAAGTCTAGCTAGTATTACTGGAAATACATTTAATATACTTATCATAACTATTTTTGAAAACTCTTTATTTATAGCTGTATAATATTTATGTATGTATCCATACTGAAGATACATAACTATTATTACTAAAACCCCTAGAGCAATATAAATACATATTGCTGAAGCTGAATCGCTTAATAATCCTAAAGTTCCTAAAAGCTCTAATTGGTGCGCTGTAACCGGCTCACCTTCACTTACTACTATTTGATTTTTCTTTATCATAACTGGTGGAACTTGCTTTAAGGTTTCTTTTATCAATTCATCAGTTTTTTCTTTATCATAGAAAAAATTTGGTTCTACTACATTAACAAAATTTAATGCAATAGCCTTCTCTGAATCACTTAAATCACTGGAAGATATAAAATCTGTATATTCCTTTTTTGCATCTTTTAAATCCTGCTCATTTCCATCTTCAATTGGAGCCTCATATGCTTTATTTAGACCATCTATGCATACACTTTCTAAATTCTTAGTACTTTGCGCATTCATTGAGGCAATTTTATTTGCCTGTTCATCTGTTATTTTAAATGGTGCTCTAGGAATAAGCTTAGCCTTTTCTTCTTCCGATTTATCTTGAGCTAAAACTTTTTCAACTGAAGAAAAGAAACCCTTTATCTTTTCTTCACTTTGCTTCTGAACATCTGTCCTTAGAGAATATTGTTTATCAACCTTTTCTTCAGCTTCTTTTTTTCTTGCTTCAGTAGCTGATTCATCAATAATTTCCCTATGTGCCTTAATGTCTGACTTAGGTATATCTCCTACCTTTAAATCATACTTTCTTGTTATTATACCAGTCATCAAGGTGCAGTATAAAACTATAAAGGTTATTATATATAAGATTATTTTTTTGTAATCTTTAAATATATCAAATATTTTTTCCTTCAATTTCCCCATAATTACTCATCTTCTCCTCATTAGGTCCTAATTTATCTAGTAACTTAAAGCTATATTTTGTTCTACTACGAAAAGAACCTTTAATCTAATCTTCCCTTCCCCTAAATCCTCAGTTGTAATTATATTATCAACTATTTTTGATTGCTTACTTATTTCTTTGTTTATTGAGTTTTTCATTAACTCAACAGCTTTATTTATTATGGTTTCCTTATCATCAACTATGTCTTTATCTATTTTCTCATAGTATAAGTTTCTATTTATAAACTTTCCTGTACTTTCTATTTTATCATACTTATCAAACTCTTTAGTAGGCTTTTTTAGATAAATTTTCTTTCCCATTATTTCTAAGTAAATATCACTATCCACCTCTCCTGTTCTCTCCTCTTTTTTGCCCTGAACTTGCAATTCTATAGTCTTTTCATAAAAAGTATTCGCAGTAACTTCTCCTTCAGCATCAACTTCATATTCACCGCCTTCTATTCCTTGCTGTGGTATTATTAAAATATCTCCCTTTTTAACCACATCTCCTTCCTTTACAACAGCTGTACCTGAAGTTGTGTATATTCTCTTTATTTCCCCATCCATAGATGCTACTATATTCTTAAACTCTTTATTTTCATTTTCTTCTTTTATTTTTGGACTAACCTTTTCCTCAACCTTTATTTTTAAAGTTCCACCCTCTATACGAGCATTTACCCACATTATGTCTCCATGTCCATTTTCTAATTTTCTTTCTAATCCATAAACATTTACACTACTTTTCTTAACTCCTGGTTTAATATCAAAATCATTTAACATGGTTCTTATCTCAAAAGGAGCTATATTTTTCTTTGTCTCTATATCTATTCGCCATATAAAACCAGAATAGATATATAAGCCTACTAAAAATATTAAAACTCCTACAAATATGCTTATAGACTTTTTAGCTCTAGATAAGAAAAATATCATTCCCTTTGATGATATTATTTTCACCTTTCCATTAAGTCTTTTAACATAGGTTTTTATTTTTCCATAATCAGAATAATCCACATTTAAAGTTACAGTTACTACATCTATTTTCCTTACATTTTCAACATTTATACCATTTCTCCATAAAACATTTAAAAGTTTATTTATATCAAAAGTTTTTATTTCAACTTTTACTTGTCCCTTTTTTAAAAACTCCAAATTCATCTTATGCCTCCTCAAAACTTAAATTCTTAAGTCTTCCTGTTAAAGCAATAGTTTCAGTACCTATAAATCTTATCTCTAACTTTGTTCCTTCGATTATAATAACACCTAGATTGCTATTTATTTTAATTTCATTTTCCTTAAAAACCTCTATACCCTTATGATTTTCTATAACAATTTCACTTTTTCCGTGTACAACTATTTTAGGCTCACCATTTATTATCTCCTTAGGTAAATCTAATTCCTCTGCAATTCTATTAGTGACTTGTCTTAATTTATCACCCACAACTATACCTCCCATAAAATATTTTCATACTAAATCTATGAAAATTTATATTTTTTTATTCTTACATAAAAAAACTAAGCAATATAAAAAGGCATATACATAGCCCTTTTAGCTATGTATATGCTTTTTAAAACAATTCAAAAAATTTTCTTTAAAAACTTCTAACTATTAATAAAATATCTTTTTAAAATTATAAAAATAAAAGAGAGTTCTAATGAACTCTCTTACTTATTTAAATATTCTTTAACTAATTGACTTACAAGTTTACCATCAGCTCTACCAACTGTTTGCGGTCTAACCTTTGACATAACTTTTCCCATGTCTTTCATGCTATTTGCGCCCACTTCTTCAGCTGCTTGCTTTATGATATCTTTTATTTCTTCTTCACTTAACTGCTGAGGAAGGTAATCTAACAAGATTGCAATCTCACTATTGTTTTGATCAACTAGATCCTGTCTATTTCCCTTTTCGAATTCAAGCGCAGCTTCTCTTCTTTGCTTGATTTCTCTTGCTAATATTTCTATAACCTGTTCATCCTCAAGCTTAACACCGTCAGTCTTTTCGACTAAAAGTATTGCTGACTTAGCAGTACTTAAAACTCCAGCCTTGAACTTATCCTTAGCCTTTAAAGCCTGCTTCCAGTCTTCTTGAAGTCTTTCTTTAATAGTTGGCATTTGTATACCTTCTTTCAAAAGAAATTATTCTATAAATTTAAACCAAAAACTATTTGAATTTTCTCTTTCTTGCAGCTTCTGATTTTTTCTTTCTCTTTACGCTTGGCTTTTCGTAGTGTTCTCTTTTTCTTACTTCTGAAAGAACTCCAGCTCTAGCGCATTGTCTCTTAAATCTTCTTAATGCTTGCTCTAATGATTCGTTTTCTTTTACTCTGATTTCTGACATTCTTTATCCCTCCCTCCGCTAGCGTAAATTATTAATGTAATTCACAGCCATGGGCTAAATAACACACGCTATATTATACAACATAGTTTTCTTTAATGTCAAGAAGTTAAATCTAAATTTTAGCCTGGTGGCCAATTTAAATTTCTTCCTCCAAGAACGTGGAAATGGATATGTCCTACTGTTTGCCCTCCTTGCTCTCCGCAATTAGTGACAACTCTGTATCCATCCTCTGCAACTTCTTGTTCCTTTACTAGTTTATTAATAGTCTTGAAAATGTGTGCAAATACTTCTGCATTTTCTTCATTAACTTCATTTAAACTAGCTATGTGTTCTTTAGGAATAACTAAAAAATGTACTGGTGCTTCTGGACTTATATCATGAAAAGCTAAAACTTTATCATCTTCATAAATCTTTTTGCTTGGAATTTCTCCAGCTACAATTTTGCAAAAAATACAATCTGACATGATTTTCACCTCCTAAGCAATGAATCTATTATCTATTATAACTCATTTTCAATGTAAAAATCTTCTTTTTATAATACTATTTCGCCCTCTGCTACTTCTCCCTCAAAAGAATTAATCTTTACATTTAATATTTTACCTGAAACGTTGCAATCAGCCTTGGCATTTACCTTTATATAATTTCTTGTATATCCAGTGTAAACTCCACTTCCTAATTCAACTTCTTCTTCAAATAAAACATCAATAACTTCACCTATATATTTTTCAGCAAAGGCTTTTTCATTAATTCTATTTAATTCAATAAGTTTTTTACTTCTTTCGTCTTTCTTATTTCCATCAACTTGATTTTCCATATTCTCTGCTCTAGTACCTTTTCTAGGACTATATTTGAATATGTGAGTTTTTGAAAGAGCTATTCTCTTTAAGAATTCATAAGTCTCTTTAAACTCTTCATCAGTTTCTCCAGGGAAACCAACAATTACGTCTGTTGTTATAGAAACATCTTCTATTTTATCTCTTAAAAGATTTACTATATCTTCATACTCTTTAGCAGTGTATCTTCTATTCATTCTTTTTAAAGTAGCATCACATCCACTTTGAAGTGATAAGTGGAAATGAGGACATAGTTTTTTAAGAGCTAAGATTCTTCTTACAACATCCTCTGTAAAGAATGTAGGGTCTATTGAACCTATTCTAACTCTTTCTATTCCATCAATTTTTTCTATCTCTTCTAGTAAATCAACTAATGTCACTTTTTCATCTAAATCAACGCCATAAGATGCTGTATGAATTCCTGATAATATTATTTCTTTAAATCCATGCTCTGCTAAGCTTCTTATTTCATCTAAAACCTTCTTAGGGTCTTTTGAACAAACAGAACCCCTAGTATATGGAATTAAGCAATAAGCACAGAATCTATTGCATCCATCTTGTATTTTTAAGAAAGCTCTAGTTTTATTATTATACTCTTCAATTTTTAGGTCCTCAAAAACTTTATTCTTTAAAACAGCGCCAACCTTAACTTGTTGCTTGCCTTCATCTCTAGCCTTATTTACATAATAAACTATTTCACCTTTATTTCTTGAACCTAAAACTACATCTACACCTTCAATTCCTGAAACCTCTGTAGGTGCTATTTGAGCATAACATCCAACTACAGCTATAATAGCCTCTGGATTTTGTCTTCTAGCTCTTCCTATTATTTGTCTTGATTTCTTATCTCCCATGTTAGTTACGCTACAAGTATTAACTACATACACATCTGCCATTTCATTAAAATCTACAACTTCATAGCCTTCCCTAACAAATTTTTCAGTCATCGCTTCTGATTCATATGTATTAACTCTACACCCTAGTGTAGCAAATGCAACTTTCATTAAATATTTCCTCCTAAATCACCAAGCTCATACTGAATAAGAGAAATGCAGGTAAATCCTGCTGTCTCTGTTCTTAAAATTCTTGGTCCTAAAGTTACAATATGAGCTCCTTTTTCTTTTAGGGCTTCTATTTCACTTTCTTCAAATCCGCCTTCTGGCCCAACCATTATTCCAACATTTTTTATACTATCTTTATTCTCTATAGAGTTAACCATAGCTCTTATTCCGTATCCTGTAGCATTTTCATAAGGAATAACCATAAGGTCTAATTCATCTATCTTTTCTAAAACCCCTTTAAAGTCTATTGGTTCTAATACTTGTGGTATTACCGTTCTTTTACTTTGTTTACATGCCTCTAAAGCGATTTTATTTAATCTATCTAATTTTTTAAATTCACCTTTTAATTTAACGTCTACTCTATCAGTGATTGTTGGAATTATTTCTGAAACACCAAGTTCTACACATTTTTGAACTATTAAATCCATTTTTGCAGCCTTTGGCATTCCTTGAAATAAAGTAATATTTAAATTACTTTCATTGTTTACATCAAGCTTCTCTAAGATTTTGATAGAAACCTCTTGTTTATTAACCTCTTCTACCTCACCTAAAAACTCTTCACTTTCAAGGTCATTTACAACAACCTTCTCACCTGGTTTTACCCTTAAAACCTTATAAATATGTTTTACATCTTCCCCTGTTATTTTTGCATGAGTGTCTGAAAACATATGCGCTGGTGTAAAAAACTTATGCATAATTTTATACTCCCTTACTAAATTATTTTAACTTAGCAACAATACAGTTCCATTCTCCATCTTTGTTAACTTCCATAACCTCAAAACCTTCTTGTTCTAATTTATCTATAACCATTTGTCTTCTCTCATGTATTATACCTGAAGTTATGAAAATTCCATCTTTATTTAATGCTTTTTTAACATCATCAACTAGTATGCAGATTATTTCAGCTATTATATTTGCAACAACTATATCAGCTTTTCCATCTACAACATCTAAAAGATTTCCGTATAATACTTCTATGTTGTCAACATTGTTAAATGATATATTTTCCTTAGCTGAATCTACAGCAACTGGGTCTAAGTCAACTCCTACAACATGTTTTGCACCAAGTTTAGAAGCAACTAAAGCAAGTATTCCTGAACCTGTTCCAATATCAAATACAGTAGTATCAGCCTTAACATATTTATCTAAAGCTTGAACACACATTCTTGTAGTTTCATGATCACCAGTACCAAAAGCCATACCTGGGTCTAATTCTACTACCATTTCTTCTCCAGTAGGCTCATACTCTTCCCATATTGGTTTTATAACTATTTTTTCTCCAATCTTTATTGGCTTATAGTATTTCTTCCAGTTATTAGCCCAGTCTTCTTCAAACATTTTTTCTGCTTCAACTGTTCCTTCACCAACATCTAATCCTGACTCTTTTAACTCTTCTACTCTTTCCTTAACATAAGCTATTACGTCATCAATGTTATCCTCTTCTGAGAAATAACCTTTAACAACGGCAACCTTCCCCTTATGTTCTAATATGTTTATATCTGCAAAATCCCAAGTTAAAGGTCCTTGTTCTCTTCCTAATATATCATTTGGATCCTCTATGGCAACACCCTTACAGTCTAATCCGTAAAATATTCCTGATATAGGCTCTAATGCCTCACTTTTAGTTATTACTCTAACTTCAATCCAAGTTCCTTCCATTTATGTATCAATCCTTTCTTATGCTACTTTGACTAATAATTTATTTTACACTTTAGTGTAGTATCTGTCTAGCTTATAAGCATTATTATGTTTCATATGCTCTATTAAATTTCTAAGATAAACTCTCTTTATCATTATTTTTATTATCACACATAAAAAAAATAAAGGCTATAGTCTATTATTGACATAACCTTTAAACTTAATCTTATTTAATTCCTCTAAATATAAAATTAGAAACTATATAAATTGTTTAAAATTTATATAGCTTCTTACATTTAGTTATTTAATATCTCTCTCTAATAATTTCTAAAACTTCTTCCTTAGTTAACTTTATAGCTTTCATACTTTCTATAAATCCATCTAATGCATCCTCTACAAGCTCTTTTCTTATATTTTTTAATATTTCTTCATCTTCTGTTATAGTACTTGGTTTATTTCTTATTGTTTCTATAAGTCCCATAGTCTCCATATCTCTATATGCTCTTTGAACCGTATTAGGATTTACTTTTAACATTTCTGCAAGCTCCCTCCTTGATGGTATATGATCCCCTGGCTTTAAATTTCCAATAACTAAAGATTGTTTTATATGTCTTATTATTTGGAGATAAATTGGTTCCCTATCATTTACTTCAAAAAACATTTTATTTACCTCCTGTTATCTTAATGTCACTTAAATATCCACATTCTAACTCACCTATATAAACTGGATTTTTACTAGGTATATCTATAACTGATAAATAAGCTCCACTTACAAAACCATCATCTCTAACATTAACAAAATTAGCTATAACTTTATTTCCTACAATTATAAATTTACCTAAATCTCTAACTTCTGCCCCATATCTCTTTAATCTTTCATTTTCTATAAGGTCATTATAAAATTTAAACTCTTTTGTATTAGTGTCAAACACTAATACTGAAGTCTTCTCATCTGAGGTCTGGGTAATATATATTTTACCATAAGCTTCAAACATCGTACCACCTTTTCCATTTGGATCAAAGTAAGATTCCTTTATTTCATCTCTTATTTTCTCATCAGGATTATATCTTTTTATTTCTCTAGTATTTACATTTAATTCAATAATGCTCTCATCACTATATATTCCCCTCTTATCGGTCTTATCAAGTTCGTTTAATTTATAATATACTGTATCTTCTTCAGCATTTAATAAAGTTCCAAACTCTTGAGGTATTGAATTTATATGAGAAAATTCTTCATTTAAGTGCAATTCTTCATCTAAATTTATTATATCAACTGTATTAAACTTCTTATCTGATAAATTTATTTCCCCAAATACTATATTATTTTCCTCGTAATTCATTGAAAATAATATATTTATTTTTCCATCTTTATAAGTGACTTTATCTATATTATTATTTCTAATATATTCATCTACTTTAACCTTAAAAGTTTCATAAGTGTTAGTTTTTTTATCCTTAAATCTGACTTCAAGCTTTTGAATACCATTACCGTATATATTAGTAACATCAACCATTACATCGTCATCCTCAAAGAAAGTATTTCTTGTTGGATAAATTCCTCTAAAAAACTTCTTATCCTTAAGCACATCAATATCATCAAAACGCCTCTCATTAATAACATTTCTTCTACTAACTGTTTCAGCTTCAACAGTTACTTCTTCTTCAAAAATATCTCTATCTTTATAAAAAACTAAGTCAACATCTCCAAGTTCACTTCTACTTCCATATATGTCTTTAAACTTTATTGGCGAACAATTAATGTAAATAAATATTCCAGAAAAAATTATAAATGCACTTAAAAATATTATTGTTAACACCAAAGGTACTCTTTTTTTCATAATTTCTAATCCTCCTTACACATGAACCTTTTTTTCAAGTAAATACTTAGAATAAAACCATCCGAACAAATTATATAAGATTGCTATGAAAACAAACCAAATAAATCTTTCGAACATATAAAAATCCATCTTTCCTGGGAAGATTAAAACTAAGAAAAGAAAAGAACATCCTAATATTACCCCTAATATTCCACCCTTTACTCCAAAACTTCTCTCTAATATTGCAAATAAAAAAGTTAATAATATCATTGCTATAAAAAACAAGCCATTAGTTATTAAATTAACAAAACTAACTGGAATCAATCCATAAAAACTACTTATTGAACTAGATAATATAGTAATTAAACTTTCTTTTACTATAGCATCAGTTGGAACCATAATATTAAATATTATATAATTTATAAGCAATGCTACTATTTGAAAGAAAACTAAAGAAAAATAATAAAAACACGCTGATAAAAACTTGTATATAATAATAAACTTTTTAGGAAATGGCAATGTTAAAAGAGTATATGCACTTTTATTTTCCCCTTTAAACTCACCAAGCCATAGATACCAACAATATAAACAAAAGCATACTAGTATTAAAAGCGTTAATAGCATACCCTTTCCACGATTAGAAAAACTACTAAAAGAACCTATAGGAGAAAACATTTGAATAGCACCTATATTCTCTGTTTTTTCTAAATAAATCTTTAATTCATCACTTAAACTATAACTAAAATAGGCAATGTTTAAAAGCATAATTCCAGCAGCTGATCCTATTGTTATTTTTAAATCTCTTAATATCTGTAAATTTAAAAGATAACTTAACTTTTTAAAATTTCCCTTACTCACCTTCATGTACCTCCCTTATTTTCTCTACCATTGACAACCCTTCATTTTCTCTTACATCTTCAACATAAAATTCTATTTTAATATTTCCATCACTTAAAAAGACAACTTTATCAACTATATTTTCAACCTCTTTTAATTCATGGGTTGTTAGTAAAATTCCAATATTATTATCCATATAACCAATTAAAGATTCTATAAACTTCTCTCTTGTAAAAATATCTATACCTGAAAAAGGTTCATCTAAAAGTAAATATTCTGGGTGTCTAGCAAAACCTAGTATAAGTTTTACCCTTGCTATATTCCCTTTAGAAAGTTTATTTATTTTTAAGTCATCAGTTAATTTAAAATCTTTTAGCATTTCATAAGCTTTATCCATATCCCACTTTTCATACATCATACTCATATATTCAAAGGCATCTTTTATTTTCATGTCACCATAAGTATTTAAAACATCAGGTACAAATGCAATATTTTCATAGGTCTTATAATTTAGCTTTTCTCCATTAAAAAGTACTTCCCCCTCATCTTGCTTAACAAGACCCATAATTATCTTTAAAAGAGTAGACTTTCCCACTCCATTTAACCCTAGTAAAGCAGTTATTTCTCCCTTCTTTACATTAAAAGTAATATTCTCTAAAACTTTTTTTCTTCTAAACTTCTTTTTAACACCAACCACTTCTATCATTTAATCACCCCTAGATTTATGTTAATATATTTTTGTACTCATGTATTACTTCATTAATACACCAATCTTAAGTGTATTATATCACTAATACATATACTTGTAAATTATTTACTTTTTTAAATTTATATAAACAAAAAATACCCTAGTCATTTCTAACTAGAGTATTTTAAATTTACTATTTTTTCTTTTTAAATTTTGAGAAGAATCCTTCATCTTTTTCATCTATATCATCAACTGATTCCCCAGATGCCTTCATAAAGGCTTTTAATGCTTCTTCTTGCTCTTTATTTAGATGCTTTGGAACCTCTACTACCATATGAACGTATTGGTTTCCTCTTCCTCCACCATTAACGTAAGGAACACCTTTTCCTTTTAATCTAAACTTAGTTCCTGGTTGAGTACCTGCTGGAACTTTATATTTAACATTTCCGTCTACAGTTGGAACAGTGATTTCAGCTCCTAATGCAGCCTTAGCCATACTTATCTTGTAATCATAGTAAATATCTGAACCTTCTCTTCTAAATATCTTAGATGGAGCAACATTTACTCTTATATATAAATCTCCTGCAGGACCATTATTAGCACCTTGCTCACCTTGTCCTCTTAAAGGTATTATGTTTCCAGTATCTACACCTGCTGGTATCTTAACTGTTATCTTTCTATTCTTTCTAACAGTTCCTTTTCCCTTACAATCTGGACATGGATCTTCAATCACTTTACCTGTTCCACCACATTGATCACAAGTTGTTGTAGATACAAAGCTTCCTAAAGGAGTTTGTCTTTGAACTCTTATTTGACCTGAACCATTACATTTTGGACAAGTCTTAGGAGATGTTCCTGCTTTAGCACCTGTACCATGACAAGTTTCACAATTTTCAGTTCTAGTTATAGATATTTCTTTTTCACATCCAAATACAGCTTCTTCAAATGTTATATTTAATCTATATTCTAAATCAGCACCTCTTTGTGGAGCATTTCTTCTTCTAGATGATCCGCCACCAAATCCTCCACCAAAGAATGATTCAAAAATATCTCCAAAGCCACCCATTTCTGAGAAGTCGAATCCACCAGCATCAAAGCCACCAAATCCGCCACCACCAAAGCCACCGCTTCCATCGAAAGCAGCATGACCAAATTGATCATATTTAGCTTTTTTATCAGGGTCTTTTAAAACATCATACGCTTCATTTACTTCTTTAAAGTTTTCTTCCGCTTCCTTATCTCCAGGATTTCTATCCGGGTGATATTTCATAGCCATTTTTCTAAAAGCTCTTTTTATCTCATCATCTGAAGCACCCTTTTGAAGACCAAGTACTTCATAGTAATCTCTTTTAGCCACTGTTATTCACCACCTATAAGTTTACTTATAAAAAGGGAAGACTATTGAGCCTTCCCTCTATTAATTCTTTTTATATTATATCAAAGCTTTAAGTCTTGTGATAGTTTTAATTATTATTTATCATCTTGAACTTCGAAATCAGCATCTACAACATTGTCATCGTTGCTATTTGCAGCACCTGTTCCAGCATTAGCTCCACCCATGTTGTTTGGATCGAATCCTTGACCTTGTGCTCCACCATTTTGTTGGTATAATTTTTCTGATATTTTGTAGAATGCTTGAGTTAAATCTTCCATAGCTTTCTTGATAGCTTCTATATCGTCACCATCTTTAACTTTTTTAACTTCTTCGATTTTAGCTTCTATTTCTGATTTTTCTTCAGCTGAAACTTTATCGCCAAGTTCATTTAAAGTTTTTTCTGTTTGGTAAACAATTTGCTCAGCATTATTTTTAACTTCTATAGCTTCTTTTCTCTTCTTATCTTCTTCAGCAAATTGTTCTGCTTCTTTTACAGCCTTATCTATTTCATCATCGCTTAAGTTAGTTGAAGCTGTGATTGTAATGTTAGCTTCTTTTCCAGTAGCTTTATCAGTTGCTGAAACTTTAACTATACCGTTAGCATCTATATCGAAAGCAACTTCTATTTGAGGGATTCCTCTTGGAGCTGGAGCAATTCCTGATAGAGTAAATCTACCTAAAGTTTTGTTATCAGCTGCCATTTGTCTTTCACCTTGTACTACGTGAATTTCAACTGAAGTTTGGTTATCTGCTGCAGTTGAGAATATTTGGCTCTTTCTTGCAGGGATAGTTGTATTTCTTTCGATTAATGGAGTTGCAACTCCTCCTAAAGTTTCGATTCCTAATGTTAATGGAGTAACATCTAATAATAATACATCTTTAACATCACCAGTTAATACACCAGCTTGGATAGCAGCACCCATAGCTACGCACTCATCTGGATTAACTCCTTTTGAAGGTTCTTTTCCAGTGAAGTTTTTAACAGCTTCTTGAACTGCTGGTATTCTTGTTGATCCACCAACTAAGATTACTTTATCTATATCATTTAATGAAACATTACCTGATTTTAAGGCTTCTTTCATTATGTCTATTGTTCTTTCAACTAAGTCATGAGTTAATTCATTGAATTTAGCTCTTGTTAATGTCATATCTATGTGTTTTGGACCAGTTGCATCAGCAGTTATAAATGGTAAGTTGATTAATGTTTGAGTTGATGATGATAACTCAATTTTAGCTTTTTCAGCAGCTTCTTTTAATCTTTGAAGAGCCATTTTATCTTGTCTTAAATCAATTCCATTTTGAGCTTTAAAGTCTTCTGCTATATAATCTATAATTCTTTGGTCGAAGTCATCTCCACCTAATCTAGCATCTCCGTTTGTTGATACAACTTCAAATACTCCATCTCCTAAGTCTAAGATAGATACATCGAAAGTACCACCACCTAGGTCATATACTAAGATTTTGTGAGCACTATCCATTTTATCTAATCCATAAGCTAATGATGCAGCTGTTGGTTCGTTTATTATTCTCTTAACATCTAAACCAGCGATTCTACCAGCATCCTTAGTTGCTTGTCTTTCAGCATCATTGAAGTAAGCTGGAACTGTGATAACAGCTTCTGTTACTTTTTCTCCTAAGTAAGCTTCTGCATCTGCTTTTAATTTTTGAAGTATCATTGCTGATATTTCTTGTGGTGTATAATCTTTTCCATCTATATTAACTTTATAGTCAGTTCCCATGTGTCTTTTGATTGACATTATTGTTTTGTCAGGATTTGTTATTGCTTGTCTTTTAGCAACTTGACCTACTAATCTTTCTCCATTTGCTTGGAATGAAACTACTGATGGAGTTGTTCTAGCACCTTCTGAGTTAGTGATAACTACTGGTTCTCCACCTTCCATAACAGCTACGCATGAATTTGTTGTTCCTAAATCTATACCGATTATTTTACTCATTGTTAATTCCTCCTCTAACAATATCTATAATTTAAATCTGTTAAATGCTAATTAAATTATTTAGTTACAGTTACCATTGAATGTCTGATAACCTTATCCCCTCTCTTGTATCCTTTTTGAAATACTTGAGCTACTTGATTTGGCTCTGAGCCTTCTTGTTCCACAACCATCATTGCTTGATGTAATTCTGGATCAAAACCATTTTCTGTAGATATTTCTTCAACTTGAAGTTTTTCTAAAGCATCTTCAAATTGTCTTACTGTCATTTCAACACCTTTTTTAAGATCTTCAACAGTTCCATCTACAGCTAAGGCTCTTTCTAAGTTATCTAATACTGGAAGCATTTTGATTAAAACATCTTCACATGCATCAGTATATATTCTTTCTTTTTCTTTATCTGTTCTTTTTCTGTAATTTTCATACTCTGAAGATATTCTTAATAATCTATCTTTTAAGGCCTCTAATTCATTTTCTAATTTCTTTGTTTTACTTTTAAACATAGTATTTTCTTCCTTTAAAGCCTTTAATTCTTCAAAATCAATAACTTTTTCATCAGCCTTAATATCTTCTGAAACTTCTTCTACCTCTTCATCAATATTAGGATTTTCAGATTTTGTTTCGTTATCTAATTCTTCTTGGATATTTTCCTTTAACTCTTCGTTAAAATCTTTATTATCCACCATAAAGCAGCCACACCTCTTCTCTTTTTTTACTTACTTATTCTTTAAAGTTTCATTTAACTCTTTCATAACTTCAGTCATGATTGATAAGACTTTAGAATAATTTATTCTTCTAGGACCTATTAAAGCTATTGTACCTAAAGATCTATCTCCTACATGATATCCCGCTGATATTATGGAACATTCCTTTGCTTCTGGTACAAATATTTCATCACCTATTTTTACAGTCATATCATCACTATCACTTATAAGTTCTGAAATACTTTTTTTATCATGTAAAAGCTCTAAAATCTCTTTTGCCTTATGAATATTATTATATTCAGGATAATTGAATATATTAATTGTTCCTTCTAAGAATACCTCAGAAGTTTCATCACCTTTTAAGCTCTCATAAAGAGCAGGTAAAACTGCATTTACTATATCTTCATATCCATTTAAAGCTCTATTGAGATTACTAATAACCTCTAAGTTTATTTGTTCAATAGTAAGGTTTTTAAGCCTTTCAGTTATTATCTTACTAATTTTAATAAGTTCTTCAGATATAGGAACACTCTTTACTTTTATCACCGTATTTCTTATTACACCATTATCAGTTACTAAAACACATAAAATACTTACATCATCAACTTTTAAAAGCTGAATTGATTTTACAAAGCTCTTATGTACTGAAGGTGCCTTTACTATACAAGTCATTTTAGTAAGTTCCGATAGAAGAGCACTAGTTTGTTTGATTATTTTATCAACTTCGTATAAGGTACCATCTATTATTGAATTCCTAATAAGACCTTCCTCTTCAGAGGATAATCTTTCGAATTCAATCATCCTATCAACATATAATCTATATCCTCTGCTTGATGGAATTCTTCCTGCCGAAGTATGAGGCTGTTCTAAAAATCCCATATCCTCTAAGTCAGCCATTTCATTTCTTATAGTAGCTGAACTTACTCCAAGATTATATTTTTTAGCGATAGTTCTTGAACCAACAGGCTCTCCAGTTGATATATAGTCTTGAATTATAGCTCTTAATATTTGAAGCTTTCTATCATCTATCACTAATCTCACCTCTTTATTAGCACTCATTATTAACGAGTGCTAACTAGTACACTATTAATATATTACCTACCAAGTTTTTTGTCAATTCCATTTTTTATAATTTCAAATGAAATTTTTGAATTTTACCTTATTTATTCTTTAATATCTCTTTTTTTCTTTTATTTTCTTCAATTTATACTATAACCTATTTTAAATTTTATAATAGAAAATCAGCCATTATTATATTTGATATTTCTATACCTTTTTCACTTAGAAATATTCTTCCTGACTCCCTTATTAAAAGTCCTGCATCTATATACTTATTTATTATTTCCCCATAAACATCATTTATATTCATGCTAAATCTATTTTTAAATTCATTTTCATCTATTCCATTAATTTTTCTAAGTCCCATAAACATAAATTCTTCCATATTATCATTTTTTGAATTATTTATTATTTCTTCTATGGCTTCTCCCTTTTCATTGATAGAATTTATATATTCTTCAACACTACTTATGTTTTTAATTCTTTTTCCATCCATATAAGAAGCTGATGCTGACCCTACTCCTATCCAATTATCCATATTCCAATATGCTAAATTATGTCTACATTCTTTTCCTTTTTTAGCATAATTAGAAATCTCATATTGATTAAATCCATTTTCTTCTAAAATTTTCTTTGCTAGGTGATACATTTTTCTCTCTTCTTCTTCTGTTGGTAGCTTTAACTTATTATTTTCATATAAATTATAAAAAGCAGTTCCTTCTTCTATAATTAGACTATATGCTGATATATGTGCTGGCTCTAAAGATATTATCTCTCTTAAAGTCTCTTCCCATTCATTTAATTTTTGATTTGGTAATCCAAACATTAAATCAACATTTATGTTATTAAAGCCAACCTTTTTTGCTAATAAAAAATTTTCTTTAAAGGTTTTATAATTATGTATTCTTCCTAGTCCTTTAAGAAGATTATCCTGCTTAGCTTGAAGCCCCATGCTTATTCTATTTACACCATACTTTTTCATGACTTCTAGCTTTTCTTCTGTTAAGTTTCCTGGATTACACTCCATAGAGTACTCTATATCTTTCGCCATATTAAGTTTAGCCACTTCTTTTAATAAATATTCTAACTCATCAGACTCTAAAACACTTGGTGTTCCTCCTCCAATAAATATAGTGTTTATTTCTAGATTATTATGTTTCTCTCTTAAACTTATTATTTCCTTATTTAAAGCTTCTATGTAAGCCTTTCTTAAATGATCTTTCCTAGCAAAGGAAGGAAAATCACAATAAAGGCACTTTTGAGCACAAAAAGGAATGTGTATATATAAAGAAATTTTGTCCATAGTTACTTACCTCCATGTAAAATAAATAAACTTTTTAACTAATATGAAATAAATTTTGTAGTTAAATACAAATTATTAGTTATGAGTCTTTCTTTCATATTACAATAAAAAAAGTCATGAGTGAATAAACCCACGACTTTTATATGATTCTTTCACAAAATTAAATATCTACATTTAAATAAAACTAAAATTTTAAGATTTAAGATTAATATTGCCATATAAATAAGTTTACTCAAAAAATTTTTAGCTTTATATCTCTCTTAAATTTATATTTATAGCATTGTGAACTAATAAATCTCTTTGAACTTCTATAATTGAAGTGTTTATTACTTCACCTTCTAAATTTATCTCTAAATCACTATGATCTCCATGCTTAGCTAAAAACTTATCTAAGTCAGAAATTTTAACACTGATAGAAATATTATCTCCATTTTTTCTATTTATAACACCAGTTGCCTTACCATTATTTCTAAATTTTCTGCACTTAATTTTAACATCTCTTTTATTAGCATCTAACATAATAATACCTCTCCTCTACATAATTTTTATTAATTTACTATAAATATATTGAAGAGATTTCCTTTTAATGACTAAATAAAAAATATTTATTTTAGAAATTTAAATTAAATGTATCTAAAAATAATCTAGTAATAAAAGACTAACTACTTTACAAATTATATATATTAAATTTTTAAAATTAAATAAATCCCCATACTTATAAATATCTTTTATTAAGAGCTATTAAAATGTTTGTGTATACCGAAAAAAGAATTCACAAAAATTTTTAAGAATAATCAAAAATTTAATTACTGTTATTAATATTTTAAAGATAAAAGGCAATGATGAATACTTAATACTATTCATCATTGCCTCTATATAAAGAAATTAATTAGTCAACTTTTAAAACTGACATGAATGCTTCTTGAGGAACTTCAACTGTTCCTAATTGTCTCATTCTCTTCTTACCTTCTTTTTGTTTTTCAAGAAGTTTTTTCTTTCTTGAGATATCTCCACCATAACACTTAGCTAATACGTCTTTTCTCATAGCTTTAACAGTTTCTCTAGCTATGATTTTTGAACCTACAGCTGCTTGAATTGGAACTTCAAACATGTGTCTTGGAATTATTTCTTTAAGTTTTTCAGCTATAGCTCTACCTCTTTGATAAGCCTTAACTTCTGGAACTATCATAGATAAAGCATCTACATTGTCTCCATTTAATAAAATATCTAACTTAACAAGTTTTGATTGCTCATATCCTTTTAATTCATAATCTAATGAAGCATATCCTCTTGTTTTTGATTTAAGAGTATCGAAGAAGTCATATACTATTTCATTTAATGGAATTTCATAATGTATAACAACTCTTGTTTCCTCTAAATATTGCATATCTATGAATTTACCTCTTCTATCTTGGCATAATTCCATTACAGCTCCAGTGTAATCAGTTGGAGTTATAATTGAAGCCTTAACAACAGGCTCTTCCATGTATGCAATCTCTGTCATTGGAGGAAGGTTTGTTGGGTTTGTTAAATCAAAAGATTCTCCATTTGTCTTAGTTACTTTGTATATAACTGATGGTGCAGTTGTAATTATGTCTAAGTTAAATTCTCTTTCAACTCTCTCTTGAATTATTTCCATGTGTAATAATCCTAAGAATCCACATCTAAATCCAAATCCTAAAGCTACTGATGTTTCCGGTTCAAATGATAATGCAGCATCATTTATTTGAAGCTTTTCTAATGCCTCTTTTAATTCTTCATACTTAGCTCCATCAACTGGGTATATACCTGAGTAAACCATTGGTATAGCTGGTTTATATCCTGGTAATGCCTCCTCTGTTGGTCTAGCTGCCTCTGTTACAGTATCACCTACTCTGGCATCTCTAACATTCTTTATTGAAGCTGTTATGTATCCAACTTCCCCTGCACTTAATCCTTCTTTTAAAGGCATTAAAGCTGGTGTAAATACTCCAGTTTCAACTACTTCATAAACCTTGTCTGTTGACATTAGTTTAATTTTTGTTCCAGGCTTAACTTTACCATCTTTAACTCTTATATGACACACAACTCCTTTGTAACTATCATAGTATGAGTCAAATATTAAAGCCTTAAGTGGAGCATTTTCATCACCCTCTGGTGCTGGAATTTTTTCAACTATCTCTTCTAAAACATCTTCTATGTTTAATCCAGTTTTAGCTGATACTAAAGGTGCATCCTCTGCTTCTATTCCAATAACATCTTCTATTTCTTGCTTTATTTCATCTGGTCTAGCACTAGCTAAGTCAACCTTATTTATAACAGGTACTATTTCTAAATCATTGTCTAATGCTAAGTAACAGTTTGCTAAAGTTTGAGCTTGTATCCCTTGAGTAGCGTCTACTACAAGAATAGCACCTTCACAGGCTGCTAAACTTCTTGAAACCTCATATGTAAAGTCTACGTGACCTGGAGTATCTATAAGATTTAATATATATTCTTCGCCGTTCTCTCTCTTATAGATAAGTCTTGCTGCTTGAGACTTTATTGTTATTCCTCTTTCTTTTTCAAGCTCCATAGTATCTAATACTTGCTGTTCCATTTCCCTTTGAGTTAATGTTCCAGTTTTCTCTAAAAGTCTATCTGCTAATGTTGATTTACCATGATCTATATGAGCTACGATTGAAAAGTTTCTTATATACTTCTTTTTATCCATATCTAAACCTGCTCTCTAAACTATTTAAAAAGTTTTTGAACAGTTTTCACCCCCACATTGTAGAATAAGTCAAGTTACATTATATCACAATGTGCCATTAAACTGTCAATATACTTTACTTTACATTATTATATAGTTTCCTATAAATTGATTAATATCATTGATTAATTTATTTACTAGGTTAAAGGTGCCAATTAGTATGTTACCAAATAAGCCTTTACTTAAGTTTAAAGTGTGTTCTTTAAAAACCAAATAAACCTCGTCTTTATTTTCATATATTTTTACAGGACTATTGTCTTCACTAAATATAGTTAAATCCATACCTGTTTCTTCTTTTATTCTATCATAATCAACTTTTTCGCTTAATTCATAATTTTGATTATTAAATGCCTCTGTATTTTCTATATTAACACCTATAAGCCCCCAAGAAATTATAGAAGAAACTATTATGCCAAGAGTTAGAATAGTCATAAATTTTTTCAAAATAAAACACCCCCATAGATTACTATCTATAAGGATGTTCAAAATTCTTTTATTTTATTCACTTTTTCTGTTTAATTCTTCTGCTATTAATCTAGCTATATACTTTGCTGTAGCTTGAGCCTCTTTAGAAGTATTTACTTCTGCACCAACTTCAATAAGCATTGAATTCTTATTATATTGTTGGTTAAACGCATTTTTTCCCCTATCATACTTAAAGGTTTCCTGTCTTCTTAAAATATCAGGAAAAAGCTCATTGGCTTTATTAATAAATCTATAGGCCAAGGATTCAGCATTATTAAAATATTGGTTATTCCTAGTTGTAACAAACATAACCTTAGCTAAACTTTCTCCATTTATATTAGCAGTTAAATTCTTTTTGTTATGCTCTCCAACAGAATCTCTATGAATATCTATTACCATCTTAAAATCATCATATTCGTTAGTATATTTTTTAACTGTCTCTCTAGATTTATTGTAAGATTGCTCATATGAAGCTGAGTGATTTGTTTTATCATGAATAACTGATATACCATAGTTTTCTTCAAGTTCTTTTGCAACTAAAGTTCCTACTCCAACTACGTTATGTTCTTCATTGTTTGAAGTTCTCTCCTCAGTATACCCCTCTGAATTATGAGTATGATAAATAAGCACCTCTGGCTTAGACTGATCTAGTTCCTTTTTTAAACTTGGATCATAAACTTCACTATTTTTACTAGCTTCTAATTCTGCACTTTTCTTAGATTCTTCCTCAGAAACTATATCTATACTATCTTTGTTTAAATCAAATGAAGATACTTTTTCAGCAGAAACATAATTAACTTTATCAATTGAAGCTATTTTATTTACTGCACCAAAGTAAGGCACTTCATTCATTACTAACTCTATCGGATCTAGAGGCTTTATATTTAAAGTTTCTAAGGCTAAACTTTTTAATGTAATATTACTTTCTAAATAAGCATTCTCATCGTAATATGTTCCCTTTGCAACAGGCATTCCTGCATTTAAAAGTTGTATATATGATAAATTTTCTCTCATGTCTTTACTTGCTGCAATCTTCATAAATCTAAACATAAATATTATAAGTAAAGATAAAAGAACAATCACTCCTATGGGTATCTCTCTTTTATTAATACCTCTCACATTATCCCCTCCCTCATATTTTCATTTATATGAGGATAGGTTAAATATTATGTTACTCTCTTTAGGTAAATATTTAATTTATTCTTCTTCAAATTCACTCATAATTCTAAAAAATATCTTAATAAAACTTTTAATTTTAAACTCAGTCTTAGTTTAAAAATTTATTTATATCCTCTAACACCATATTAGGTTGAAGGGCTATATTAATTCCATTTGCTATTATTTTTGAAACTGATTCTATTATATCGTCTATTTCTTTTGGGGTAACCATTAAATCTCCTACATAAGGATCTAAAAGGCTCTTTATCATCATTCCCTTTTCATTCTTGTCTATGTTATTTAATATATTATAAAATTCTTTGCCAGCATCTGCTTGATTTATCATTTCATCTAAAACTAAATCCATGGCATCATTTGCAATAGTAGCTGCATCCACAACAGTTGGTACTCCTAAGGCAATAACAGGGATACCTAAGCTTTCTTCATTTATTTGCATTCTATGATTTCCAACTCCAGCCCCTGGTGATATTCCAGTATTGCTTATTTGAATAGTTCTAGCCACTCTTTCTAGTTTTCTTGAAGCTAAGGCATCAATACAAACTACTAAATCTGGATTTATCTTTTCAACTAATGATTTTATTATCTCTCCAGTTTCAATTCCTGTTATGCCTAAAACTCCAGGTGCTATGGCGCAAACTGGTCTTACTGAATCATCTATTATGTCTGGCATAACCTTCTTTAAATGTCTTGTTACCATTAATTTTCCCACAACCTTAGGACCTATGGCGTCAGGTGTAACATTCCAGTTTCCAAGCCCAACTACTAAAGCCGTTCTCTCCTCTGGTAAATTAATAAGTTCTTCTAAGGAGGCTGCCACCACATGAGAAACCTCATCCATTATGCCACCGTCATAATGAGTGTAATCAGGGATATCTATGGTAACATATCTGCCTATAGGTTTTTCCATAGCTTTAGCGCCTTCCTCATTTAATATGTCAACATTTGTAACTTTAATATCCTCTTCCACAGTCTTTTCTTCAAAAACTACCCCATCAATTTCCCTATTATATCTATGTTTATAAATCTCTCTACTTTCAACAGCTAAATCAGTTCTTACATTGTACATTTTTCCACCTCTTTTTAATTTAAATTTATATATTATATATAATCTCCTTAAAAATGATAATTATGTCGATAAACACGAAAAAAGACTTGAACTTATATATTTATGATGTTATAATTACCTTTGTTAATAATGAACTCGTACGCAGATTCCCCAAAACTGCAGATACGCTATAAAAGTTGAAGGGGGTGAACTAGAATGGCAAATATTAAATCAGCAAAGAAAAGAATAAAAGTTACTGAAAAGAAAACTTTAAGAAATAAGATGATTAAGTCAGCTCTTAAAACTGCTATAAAGAAGTTTGAAGTAGCTGTTGAAGCTAATAACAAAGCAGAAGCTGCAACTTTATACGTTGAAGCTGCTAGAGCTTTAGATATGTCTGCTTCTAAAGGAGTAGTTCATAAAAACATGGCTGCTAGAAAGAAATCAAGATTAGCTGCTAAGTTAAACGCTATGGCTTAATTATATGGGTGTTAGAATTTCTAACACCATTTTCTTTTATTAGAAGTATTTCTTTAAGTAAAAAATCCAGATTAGAATTATCTAATCTGGATTTTTTATATTACAGTACTTACTATCATAAGTTCTAACTCTGTTTTTTTATTTAAGTTTGAATTACTCTTAAGTTTCTTTTCTGTATATAAACATAGATTAATACATTTATTAAGCTGTTTATTAGAAAACTTCTTACTCTGATTAATAAATTTTTCTATTACAAAGTCAGGTAAATTTACTCTACTAGATTCTAAAAAATCTTTCTTTATTTCATCAATTCTATACTTTTCAGAAAGTCTTATTTTAACCCTGTGTAACTTTTGAAATTGCTCTCTGATTTGACTTAGTATAAATATAGGATCTTGTCCTCTGCCTATTAATTCATCCATTAAGTCTATGGCTTGCTTTGCTCTTTTAATTGAAATAAGCTCAACTAAATCAAATATATCGTCCTCATACCTAGGAGGAAGTAGTAGATCTATGTCTTTTCTAGTTATTTCTCTCTTCCCAACATAGTTTACTATTTTATCAACTTCTCTTTCTATAACATCAAAGTTATTTTCTACTGAGTCACAAAAGTATTTTAATTCTATTTTTCCTATGTTTTTATTATATCTTTGAAAGATTCTTCCTACCTTTTGTTGTAGTTTTGCTCCTTTTAACTTTTCAACAGAAACTATACAACTGCTTTTCTCAAGTTTTTTTAGTTTGCTTAATCTATTAACTCTATCCCTTTTATCCTTTAAAGTTGTATATGCTATTAAAACACAATGTTCTGGTGTATTTTGAAAATATTCTACACATTGCTTATATAATTTTTCAGTTTCTTTATCTTGTTTATCCCTAAATATATTAGTTCTATTTAAAACTACCACTTTTCTGTCACTCATAAAAGGCAATGTTTCACAAGCATTCATGAAATCATCAAAATTAAGGTTATTCCCATCTAATCTAATTAGGTTTAAATCCTTAAATCCTTCATCTAGTACATTATCAATTATATTTTCTATGCCTTCTTTAATTAAAAGCTCATCTAATCCAACTAATATATAACTTTTTTCTATCTTTCCTTTTTTCAAATTTTCATATAAACCGTCTAAATCTATCATTAAAATATCAACCTTTCAAATCCCAGCTACTTATTTACATAAGTTAAAGTATATACGCACTTTTCTTTTGAATCAAATCAATTATATCATAATCACTATCCTCTGGCATTAAAGTTATTATATTAAAATTATCTTCTATGGATATTGAATATCTTTTTGTTAGTTCAAATTGAGACTCTTTTTTCAAATGAATAACCTCATTAACATATTCCTTTTTCATTATGGATTTTTTAAAATAATCACTATTATTGTTTACTAAGGCAACTTTCTTAAATCCAGATTCTATAACTACAGCCTTATTCCATTTATCTTCCACAACTTTAATTTTAGCTCCAAATACATATAAATTTAAAAGCAAAACAGGTATGACTAAATAAACTCCTATTTTAAATTTTTTAAATCCTTTAATACTCATGTAAACCCATAAAAACATAGTCATATATGCAATTGCAAATACTGGAGATAAATAAGGGATAACCCATACTACCTTATCTAAAAACACTAAAATCCCCCTAAATACCATGAATATTATATTTATTAAAAATACTATAATTCCAATTAAATTTCCACCAATTAAAATAGAAATTAATAGTATCTGTAATAATATTACTATTATTGGAGTTACTAAAAAGGTTGATATTAAAAAGTTAATAGAAAATTTTCCAAAAGCAATTACCAAAATAGGATATATAAAAGCTTGTGCAGACAGTCCTAAGCTTAAGTATTCATTTAACTTTGGTGGTAACATATAAAATCCCTCTAATAATTTTTTATATAATAAAATTATGCCTAAGGTTCCACCAAAGGATAATAAAAATCCCATGCTAAAAAGGTTATAAGGTTTATAAATAAGTAAGATCACTGCTCCTAAGGATATAGAACTTAAGTGGTCATAGGTCTTAAATAGCCTTTTAGAAGACTTTAATAAAGTTATCATAATTAAAGTTCTTAATGCTGAACTAGATGCTCCAACTAAAATTACATAAATAGTACATATACTTAAAGCTATCTTAAAAGAAAACTTTTTATAAATTATTGAAAAAAGTAAGGCTATATGAAACCCTGATATACATATTAAATGAATTACTCCTAAGTCTGATAAAAAATCCTTTTGATTATAAGTTAAATTTTCTTTATCTCCCCATAAAACAGCATTTAAAAGTGCACTTTCAGAAAATGAAAAATTTTCACTTAAGTTTTCATAATACTTCTTTGGTATATTTTTTATTTTATAGACTAAATCCTTTTCTCTTTTTAATACTTTCTTTAAGAAAACCTGTCCAACATGACCTCTATCTAAATTAATATTTCTCTTAAATTTACAAACTCCATATATTTTTTCTCCATATTCAAGTTCACTTCCACTTTGGTTTCTTACTTCAACTATTCTTCCATCTATCTTTCCTAATATGACCTTATCTGTAACTTCTATTATTCTTATTTCTTTAGCCCCTTCTTGTTGAAATTTTGGCTCATAATAGATGGTGCAACTTAAAATAGCTATAAGGAAAAATATTATACCTATATTAAAATTTTCTATATCTAATAAAAGATAGCTAAACAAAATTAAAGGTACAACTAAAAAAGCTGTACCTATTAAGTTAAAACTACCAAAATAGTATGTTATAATTCCTAAAATAGTAAAAATACAAATTAACCCTAAAGGTCTATTTACAATAACTTTCTCAAACTTTTTCATAGAATCTCTCCTTCGAAAAAATTATTGACCTTTTATAGAAATTATAATCATTTATTTAGTTTTTGGATTAAATATTAACGCCATTAAGTAACCAAAGAAAATAGCCGCAGTTATTCCACCTGCTGCACCCTTTAATCCACCAGTAAATGCTCCCATTAATCCTTGTTCATTTACTTCTTTTATAGTTGCTTTAGCTAAGGCATACCCAAAGCCTGGTAATGGAACTGTGGCTCCTGCTCCACCTATTTGAACTAGCTTTTCATATATTCCTAAAGCTCCTAATATTGTTCCTATTGAAACAAAGGCAACTAATACTTTAGCTGGTGTTAGTTTAGTCTTATCTATTAATATCTGTCCTATTACACAGATTGCACCACCTACTAAAAAAGCATTTATGTAATCTTGCAAAATTCTCATCTCCTCATTATTAAATTTCTATAAAAAAATACTCACACAAAATAGCTAACTTACTTATAATAATATTTTTAAATATATTCTATAGCTACAGCATGAGCTATTCCTGGTATGCTTTCTCCTTGTAAGGCAGATGTAGAACTTAATAAGGCTCCTGTGGAAACTAATAAAACTCTTTTTAACTTTTTCTCTTTTAACATTCTATATAAATATCCACAGGCTACAACGGCTGAGCATCCACATCCACTTCCACCTGCAAAAGTTCCTTGTTTTTCATTATCAAATATCTTTTCTCCACAATCTATATAAACCTTACTAATATCATATCCATACTCTTTTAATAATTCCTCTGTTAATTTCTTTCCTACAGCCCCTAAGTCTCCAGTTGCTATTACATCATAATCTTCAGGTTTTCTTCCTGTATCAATAAAATGCTTATATATAGTATCTATAGCAGCTGGTGCCATAGCAGCTCCCATATTATCTGCATCCTTAATCCCATAGTCCTTAACAATTCCTGTAGTTACATGAGTAACATAAGGATAATCTCCTGACTTTCCTAAAAGCATAGCTCCAGACCCAGTTACAGTCCACTGTGAATATTCTTTTCTTTGACATCCATATTCTAAAGGAAATCTAAATTGTCTTTCTGCTGAACTAAAGTGAGATGATGTGGAAGCAATTGCATACTTTGCAAAATCACCATCCATAATCATTGATGATAAACTTAATGATTCAGTCATAGTAGAACAAGCTCCATACACACCAAAAAAAGGAATTTTAAATTCTCTAGCAACAAAGTTTGTTGATGTTAACTGATTTAATAAATCACCACTAAAAAGATAATCTACATCCTCTTCTTTTACATTACCCTTTTTAATTACTCCCTCTATAGCAGTTATCATTAAGCTACTTTCAGCCTTTTCAAAGCTTTCACATCCATTACAGTCATCTTGCAATATTTTATCAAAATATTCTTTTAAAGGCCCCTGACCTTCTCTAGGACCAACCACACTATATGTAGCTATTATTCTAGGTTTACTTTTTAATTCTATTGTTTGAGATCCTACTCTTTTTGTATTATTACTCATTCTTATCACCCCACAATTCCAAATCTAAGTAATAAGTAATATATTAGTCCAACTATTACAGAGGTTCCTGTACCATAAACTAAAACAGGACCTGCAATAGTAAACATTTTAGCACCTACTCCCATTACAAATCCTTCTTTTTTAAATTCTATGGCAGGTGACACCATGGCATTTGAAAAACCAGTAATAGGAACTATAGTACCTGCTCCAGCCTTAGCGGCTATTTTATCATATAATCCAAGTCCTGTTAAAAGAGCCCCTAAAAAAACCATAGTCATAGGTGTCAAACTACTAACTTGTTCTTCTGTGAAGCCATAGTATAAAAAAGTATTTCTCACAAATTGTCCTATTACACAAATTAATCCACCTACTATAAATGCCATTATACAATTTCTAAGAAGCTTTGGTTTTGGTCTTATTTGTTGTTCAAGTTGATCAAACTTAGTCCTTATTTTTTTATCATTTTCATACATAGCTATATTAATCACCCTTTTCTATTAAAATATACTTATATTATTTGTTTTTTATTTTTAATCTATACAAAAAAATGAGCATTATTTTATATGATTACTTTCACATAAAATAATGCTCCTAAAACATTTCATTTATAATCAATCCTCTTCTAGTTTTTCTTTCATAATTTTTAGTACCTTTTTCTCTATTCTAGAAACTTGAACTTGACTTATACCAAGCATTTTTGCAACTTGAATTTGAGTTTTATCCTTGAAATACCTAAGCATTATGATTTGCTTACCCTTTGAATCTAATGAACTAATAGCCTCTCTTAAAGCTATTTTATTGACCATGTCATCATCTTCACCCTTCTCACTAAGTTTATCTATTAAGAGAACCGGCGTTCCTTCATCATGGTGTATAGTATCATATAGATATTGCATACTACTTGCTGATTCTAAGGCTACTATTACCTCTTCCTTATCAACACCAGAGTATTCAGCTAATTCATCTACAGTAGGATCCCTATTTAATTTTTTTATTAGTTCTTCCTTATTGTAATGAAGCTTTTTAGCTAAAGTCTTAGTGCTTCTACTTACCTTTATTATTCCATCATCCCTTAAAAATCTCTTTATTTCACCTATAATCATAGGCACAGCATAAGTTGAAAATTTAACATTAAAACTATCATTAAAGTTATTTATAGCTTTAACTAATCCCATTGACCCAATCTGAAATATATCCTCATAGTCATAACCTCTATTTGTAAATCTCTTGCATATTGAAGAAACTAAAGGAGTATTAACTTCTATAAGCTTATTCATTGCTTCCTTATTTCCTTCTTTAGCCATGACTATGAGAGTTGTATTTTTGTCATAATTAAAATTATCTTTCTCAATACTACTTATATCCATAGACTTTATTCACCTGCCTATGTATTCATTTTTTTCTTCATTATTATTTTTGTACCCTTATTCTTTTCACTATAAACTTCTAAAGAATCCATGAATGTTTCCATAACAGTAAATCCCATACCTGATCTCTCTAATTCTGGTTTAGATGTATATAAGGGTTCTCTTGCTTCTTCTAAATTTTCTATTCCTATACCATTATCTTCTACAGTTATACTTATTTCATCTTCACAAATACTAGCCTCAATAATAACCACTTTACTCTCATCACATTCATATCCATGAATTATAGCATTTGTTACAGCCTCAGAAACAGCAGTCTTTATATCAGTTAATTCTTCAATAGTTGGATCTAACTGAGCAATAAAAGCTGATACACTCACCCTTGCAAATCCTTCATTTTCAGATTTAGCCAAAAACTCTAATCTCATTTTATTATCCATATCTAACCCTCCATTAACCCACTTTTAGAGCTTCATCCAAATTTTCGTAATACTTTATTATCTTAAATATTCCAGATAATTCAAAAACTCTTTTTATGCTTTTACTTACAGATATTATGTTAACTTCACCTGATCGCATACTTATCTTTTTATACCTTCCAATAATAACACCAATTCCTGAACTATCCATAAAAGTTACACCTGAAAAATCCAATACAAGCTTTCTTATATTTTCTCTACTAATTCTATCATCAATTTTTACTCTTACTTCTTCTGCACTATGATGATCTAATTCTCCAATTAAACTTACAACTAAAACATTTCCTATTTTCTCAAAATCTAACCACATACAATCACTCTTATAGAGTTACACCTCCCCAATAGTCTCTTTTCCATATTTTAACATATTTTAATTATTTATGTCAAATAATACTAAAATAAATTAAACCTATAGAAACAAAATCTATAGGTTTAACATTATATTAATCATCATTAAATTTTTTAATTTCTTCTCTAATTTTATTTTCTATATCTTCAAGAGACATAGTGTTATTTAGAAGCAATGTACTAAGAGCTTCATTTATATCTTTCATAAGATATATCTTAAATTCACCCTTTCTCACAGCCTCTTCTATTTCACTATTTAATATAAGCTCATCTTTATTGCTTTCTGGTATTAAAACAGCTTTTCCAATATAAGTGTCTATTTTCTTGCATACATTGAAAAATCCTTCTATTTTTTCATTTACTCCACCTATTGGTTGTACCTGTCCAAATTGATTTAATGAACCTGTTACTGCAATACTTTGATCCACAGGTATTTTACTTAAAGAAGAAATCATAGCAATTACTTCTGCCACAGAAGCACTATCCCCTTCTATCTTTCCATAGAGCTGCTCAAAACTTAGTTGAAAATCTACAGGTAAGGCTTCATAAGAATTAAAAAAGCTACTTAAAAAGCCTCTTAGAATATTTAAAGATTTATTATGAATGTTTCCACTTAAATTGCTTTCTCTTTGTGCATCCATAATTTTTCCGCTACCTTTATAACAAGTACAAGTTATTCTAATAGGCTTTCCAAAACTCATATAACCAAAATCTATAACAGACAATCCATTTACACTTCCAATAATTCTATCTTCTATATCTAAAATTATCTTCTTTTCTTCATACATTTCTAAATAATCTTTTTCAATTTCACTGCATTGATTTATAACTTCTTCTATTGAATCCTTATCTATCAATGATTTATTATTATTTTTTGCCTCTTCATTTCCAAGAAGTAATATTCTCTCTATTTCATCAATATCCCAAATAATCTTCTTCCTTGTTCCAGCTTTTCTGGCTAATTGTTTTCCAATAGCATTAATTCCAGAAGTAGAAATCTTTATTAACTCATTATCTATTATTATTTTATCAATAGTATCTAATAAAGATCTTTTATTTTCATCTATTCCTATTAAACTTGAAAATTCAGCTCTAACCCTAAATATTTTCTTAAAATCTTCATCATTATTATATAAAATATCATAACTTTCAAAATCTCCTATTAAAATTACATTTACCTTAATAGGTATTGGATCTGGATTTAACCCATTTAATGAAAGTACTTCTAAATATCCTCTGTTAAAATCATAATTTATCTTTCCATGAAGTAAAGTTCTTCTCAAATAATAATAGCTATTTGTATTATTCACCAAAGAACTTAACCTAAGTATTATGCATCCTTCATTTGCTTCAAGTAATGAACCTGATTTTATAAGTTTTACATCAGTTGAATATACTCCATTATGATTTTCATACTCTATAGTTCCTAAAAGATTATTTAAGCTTGGATCTTCTTCAAAAATTACCTTAGGCGCCTTTTGATCCTTACTATTTTTTATGATATTACAAACATACTTTGAAAAAATTTCATTTATCTTTTCCTCATCATCATCAAAATTTATTGTGTAATTATCAACTAATAGCTTTTCTAAACTTTCACAAACATCTATAAGATAATTATAAGCTTCATTCTCATTTTTGAAATTATCCTTTATTTTTCCTTTAACACTTGCTGATTCATTTTCTAAATAGGTTCTAAGCAATTCTTTTAATTTTTCAATAGAATCTAACTCTATATTTTTTAATTCTTCAAGAACACTTTCCGCTCCTTCTTTTAACTTATCAACTTTTATAGAAATATCTCCTTTACTATTCTCTTCTAGCTCATCAAATTCCTCTTCTGTCATAGCTTCACCATCTACTAAAGGAATAAATGCAAAGCCTGAAGAAGTTGCTTTTAAATCAAACCCTTCTTCCTTTGCACTCTTTATTAAATCCCCTATATAATAATTTCTCTTTTTTTGTATATCATTTATAATCTCTTCCTTTTCCTTATTTATTGAAGAATTATAAAAATCATATATTTCATCATAATAAAAAGATTTTAGATATTCTAAAGTTTCCTCTAACTTTTCTCCCATTCCATTTTCTAAAAATATAACCTTAGGAACTCTAATATCTTCTAAGGTAACATAACATATATCCTTAGGCTTGCCTCTACTTTTCATTTTATCTTCTAAATGTGATATTAAATCTTTAAGCTTTTGTTTTGAAAATTCATCAATTAGATAAACATTAAATCCTTCTTTATTTATACTTAATGCTTCATCAATTTTCCTAAAAACTCCTTCATATTCATTACTATAGGATTCCTTCTCACCTATTATACTAGTAAAATCTTCATTATAAATTACTTCTTTTGGAGTTAACTCTCTTCTCATAAAAATTCACTCATAAAACTAATATTAGCTTTAATAGAGTAACCTCCTCTTTATAAGTACTTTATTATATTAATATTCTATAACTTTAAAATTAGCCATCATTTTCTATTTTTTATTTATTTTTTTCTTCGACAAAAAAGCCTATAGAAATTTTTCTATAGGCTTTACTAAGTAAATATCTTATTTAATTTAGTTATATATTAATATGTTGAATCTGAAACTTTACCTTCACATATAGCTATTGAAGCTGATGCTCCTATTCTAGTAGCACCATTTTTGATTACAGCTTCAGCATCTTCTATTGATCTTACTCCACCTGATGCTTTAACTCCCATATCTGGTCCTACAGTTTCTCTCATTAATTTAATATCTTCCGGAGTTGCTCCACCTGTTGAGAATCCAGTTGATGTTTTAACGAAATCTGCTCCTGCTTTTTTAGCTAATTCACAAGCTTTAACTTTTTCTTCTTCAGTTAAAAGACAAGTTTCTATTATAACTTTTGTAACCGCTTTCTTATCAGCCGCATCTACAACAGCTTTTATATCTTTCTCTACATATTCATAATCCTTATCTTTTAATCTTCCTATGTTTATAACCATATCAACTTCGTCTGCACCTTTTGCTATTGCATCTTTAGTTTCAAAAGCTTTAACTTCCATAGTGTTTGCTCCTAAAGGGAAACCTATTACTGTACAAACCTTTACTTCGCTGCCTTTTAAAAGTTTAGCTGCTAATTCTACATTAGTAGGGTTTATGCAAACTGAAGCAAAATTGTATTCTAAAGCTTCTTTGCAAAGCTTTTCTATTGATGCCTTATCAGCTTCTGGTTTTAATATAGTGTGGTCTATCATTTTTGCTAATTGTTGTTTATCCATACTACTTCCTCCTAAGATAACATTTTCATTACATATTTAATTATAGAATATAAATTCTAATAAGTCTATAATTTAAGTATTTACATTAAATAAACTTTAGCAATATATGTTTATATAAAATTCTTATTCTAAGGGACTTTGGACAATATCAAAGTATTTTAATATACTTAATATTATGTTATAATACTATCTATCATATAATATGTATTTATAGTAATAATAAATGTAAATTCGTCAACTTAAAAGGAGTTATAATTATGGGTTTCAAAGAAAAATTATCTAAATATTACACTGATTCTTATCTTGAAAAATACGGCGATAGAATGGCTCAATTTCAAGGAAGCGTAATTTCTGAAAAAATCGAAGAAAAAACTATTCTTTGGATATTCCACAAATTAGTTGTTACTTTAATAGTTAAACCTGAGAGAAGTAAGCAAATAATAAAATGCGTATATAAGAAGAATCGTTGGTTTAAAAAACCTACTTTCATAAGTGTGAAAAAAGGAAATAATGTTATAGTTCAAGGACTTAAATCAAATAAGGAAAATGAAAAAGAGTATATTGCTCTAAATAACATACTTAACTTAACTACTAAACAAGACTTAGTGCCTGTAGACCATTCACAATTAAAGAAAGCTAGACAACAACAATTTAAACAAAGATAAAAAGCTGTATATTAATACAGCTTTTTTATTTAAAGCTTACAAACATATTCTTATAATTACTAGATTTCGCTAATAATTTAAATTCTAAAGCTTATCTAGATATTCTCTTCATATTTTTGTAAGTTTTATAAAAAATTATTTAGATACACACCATTTTTATATTAAAAAAATAATAATTTATATATCTCATTAAATTTATTTCTTTACTTTTATAAATAAATATAAGCTATTTATAAAGAATATTATTGTTGAGAAGAATAAAACTATTAACCAATGATTTATACCTAGTACTGTGGTATGGAATATTCCACTAAAGAAAGGAATGTAAATAATACTTAATAACATAAGTATTGATATCCCTACTGCACCTACCAAGTACATATTAGTAAATAATTTTATTTCAAAAATTGAATGTCTTTCTGATCTACATTCAAAAACATGTAATAATTGAGACATAACTAATGTTGATAAAGCCATAGTTCTACATGTATTTAAATCCATTCCGTATAATCCACCAACAATAAAGGTTAGTAATGTACATATTCCAATTAAACATCCTCTTACTAAAATTTTCTCAGTAAGCCCCCTAGCAAATATACCCTCTTTCTTACTTCTAGGTTGTTGATTCATTATATCTTTATCAGCAGGATCTACTCCTAAGGCTATTGCTGGTAGTCCATCTGTAGCTAAATTTACAAAAAGTATTTGTATAGGTAACATAGGAGTTGGAAGATAGAATATGGTAGCTAAAAACATTGTTAAAACCTCGCCTAAATTACATGACAATAAATATCTTATGAATTTTCTTATATTATCATATATTATTCTTCCCTCTTCTACTGCTGATACTATAGTTTCAAAGTTATCATCCATTAAAATCATTGAAGAAGCTTCCTTTGTAACATCTGTACCAGAAATCCCCATAGCAACGCCAATATCAGCTTCTTTTATAGCTGGAGCATCATTTACTCCATCTCCAGTCATGGCAACTATATTACCATTTTGCTTAAAAGCCTTAACTATTCTAAGCTTATGATTAGGAGTAACTCTAGCAAATATTCTCAGCTTATTAACTCTCTTTTTAAGTTCTTTATCATCTAATTTGTCTAATTCTTCTCCAGTTATTACTTGATCTTGAGATTTTGCAATATTTAAATCTTTTCCTATAGCGAAGGCAGTATTTTTATGGTCACCAGTTATCATTACAGGAGTTATTCCTGCTAATCTACATTTTATAACAGAGTCCTTAACCTCTGGTCTAGGTGGATCTATTATCCCTGCAATTCCAAGGAATATAAGTTCATTTTCAAGACTTTCACTTCTAGTTAAATTTTCTACTTTATATGCTCCTCCTATACATCTTAGTGCCCTATTACTCATATTCTCAACAACATTTAATATTTGTTGTTTCTTTTGAGAAGTTAGTAATTTAACTCTTCCTTCTTCATATATATATCTACATTTATTTATAAGTCTTTCTGGAGCACCTTTTACATAGCAAGCCTCTCTTCCGTTCTCTTTAACTATAACTGACATCATTTTTCTGCTTGAATCAAAAGGTATATCAAAAACTCTATTTACATTAGATACTGTATTTTTTAATAGATCTACATTATTAAAATATGCCTTTATTAAGGCTGTTTCTGTAGGATCACCATTTAATACATCATCTAACTTATCCTTTGAAAAGTCATAATTACAATCATTACAATAAACAAAGGCTTTCATTAAAATAGGTGAATTAGGAATTTTATCCACATCTAGTCTACAATGCTTTCCATCTACAAAAATTTCTTTAACAGTCATCTTATTCTGAGTTAAAGTACCAGTCTTATCACTACATATAACTGAGGTACATCCTAGTGTTTCAACAGCTGGTAATTTCTTTACTAAGGCATTTCTTTTTAACATTCTAGAAACCCCTAAAGCTAAAGAAACTGTTACTATAGCCGCTAATCCTTCTGGTATAGCCGCTACCGCCAAACTAACACCTAGTAAGAACATTTCTGTTAAATCATTTCCTCTTATAATACCTAATATAGTAACTAAAGCACATATAGCTAAACATAATACAAGTAAAATTTTTCCTAACCCATCTAATCTCTCTTTAAGAGGAGATTTTTCCTCTTCTATGTCTTGTAACATATCTGCTATAGATCCCATTTTTGTACTCATACCTATAGCTGTTACTCTAAATCTTCCTTTACCTTTTAATACTTTAGTCCCCATGTAAATTAGAGAAGCTTCTTTAGAATTATTTGTTTTGTTAACTCCAACTGATTCTCCAGTAAGTAATGATTCATCAATCATAAAGTTCGTACACTCAAAAATTTCTCCATCAGCAGGTACTCTATCTCCAGCCTCTAATATTACAACATCTCCTATAGTTAATTCATTAGCATTAATTACCTTAATATTCCCATCTCTTAATACCTTACAAGTAGGTGCTGCTAAAGATTTTAAAGCATCTAAAGATTTTTCTGTCTTAAATTCTTGTACAAATCCTAAAATTCCGTTTATTACAACAATAACAAATATAGTAATAGCATCTGCAACATCTCCCATTATTCCTGATATAATAGTAGCTCCAATTAAAACCCATATTATAAAATCATTAAATTGTTGTAATAATATTTTTATAGCAGATACCTTTTTCTTTTCTGTTATTTCATTTAATCCAAATTTTTCTATTCGTTGTTTAGCTTCTTGAGTTGTTAACCCTCTAAAGAGTTCTTTCTCATGCATAACTTTTTGTTCCTCCTTTTTTTCCTAACAATCTATTGTAATATATGTTTAAATAACTGGTTTTTAGAACTAAATTTTTTCTTATGTAACATACTATGATAAAATTAACTCTTAAATTTTACCTCATAGAAAATTCTATTAAACTATGATAAAATGAGTGTTGTTAAACTTTACTTTTCATAATTTAGGAATTAAAATATATTCATGAATTAAAAAAATTAGAATAACAAAGGAGGCAACCTAAATGAAGGATGTTATATACATTACAGGACATAAAAATCCTGATTCAGATTCAATATGTGCTGCTATAGCATATGCTGAATTTAAAAATAAAACTCAAGATACTCTTGCTATACCAGTTAGATTAGGAAATGTTAGCCAAGAGACTCAATACATACTTGATTATTTTGGTGTAGAAGCACCTCAATTTTTAGAAACAGTTAAACTAAAAGTTGAAGACTTAGAAATGGATAACATAGCTCCATTAGCTCCAGAAGTTTCATTAAAAATGGCTTGGAACATAATGAGAGATAAAAACTTAAAATCAATACCTGTTGCTGATGGAAATAACCATTTACTTGGAATGTTATCAACATCAAACATAACAGAAACATACATGGATGTTTGGGATAGTAATATTCTTGCTAAAAGTTCTACTTCATTAGACAATATATTAGATACATTGTCTGCTGAGGCTCAAAACATAAATGAAGAAAGAAAAGTATTCCCAGGAAAAGTTGTAGTTGCTGCTATGCAAGCTGAATCTTTAAAAGAATTCATAAGCGAAGGCGACATAGCTATAGCTGGAGATAGAGCTGAAATACAAGCTGAATTAATAGAGTTAAAAGTTTCTCTATTAATAGTAACAGGTGGACATACACCTTCTAAAGAAATAATAGAACTTGCTAAGAAAAACAATATAACTGTTATTACAACTCCTCATGATTCATTTACTGCATCAAGATTAATTGTTCAAAGTTTACCAGTTGACTATATTATGACTAAAGATAACTTAGTAACTGTATCTACTGATGATTTAGTTGAAGATGTAAAAGTAATAATGAGTGAAACTAGATACAGTAATTATCCTGTAATAGATGAGAATAATAAAGTAGTTGGTTCAATTGCAAGATTCCACTTAATTTCTACTCATAAGAAAAAAGTTATCCAAGTTGATCACAACGAAAGAGGTCAATCAGTACATGGTTTAGAAGATGCTGAAGTATTAGAAATAATCGACCATCATAGAGTTGCAGATATACAAACTAGTAATCCTATATACTTTAGAAATGAACCTCTTGGAAGTACTTCAACAATAGTTGCTAAAAGATTCTTCGAAAATGGAATAAGACCATCAAGAGAAGCTGCTGGACTTTTATGTGGTGCTATAATTTCAGATACATTATTATTCAAATCACCTACTTGTACTCCACAAGATATAAAAATTTGCAGAAGACTTGCTGAAATAGCTGGAATAGTTCCTGAAACATTTGCTAAAGAAATGTTTAGAGCCGGAACTTCCTTAAAAGGAAAATCTATTGATGAAATATTTAACTCCGATTTTAAACCTTTCACAATTGGAGGTATTAAAATAGGTGTTGCTCAAGTTAACACTATGGATATAGAAGGATTTATGCCTTTAAAAGATGAAATGTTAGATTATATGAATCAAAAGGCTGATTCAATGGGATTAGAAATGATTATGTTATTACTTACTGACATAATAAATGAAGGTTCACAAATACTAGTTACAGGAAGAAATCCAGAAATAGCTGAAGAGGCTTTTAAAGTTAAATTAGAAGATTCAACTACTTTCTTACCTGGAGTCCTTTCAAGAAAGAAACAAGTTGTACCTCCATTAACTCAAATAATTACAACAAGAGTTAGTAAATAATTTTACTTAAAATAAAAAAGATGATGTAAGACATCATCTTTTTTTATTATTCAGCTACATTTTCTTCGTAGAATTTAACAACCTCATCAAATTCTTCTTCTGAAGGAAGAACTAATTCTCCTTCTTCACCTTGAGATTTGAATAGGTAAACTGATTCATCAGGATGTTGTACTAAAACGTACTCTTCATCTTTATATTCAAAAGCATCAATAACATCACAAGTTATTGTGTTTCCTTCTTCATCTTCTAAATCTACAACGAAATGCTCTAAATGTTCATCTCCGCATCCGCATCCTTCATGATGGTCATGTCCATGATCGTGACCGTGTCCACCACATCCGCATCCTTCATGCTTTTCTTCTTTTTCGCTTCCGCAACCACAGTTACCTCCGCAGCATTTGTTTAAATCTTTATCTGACATAATCTTTCCTCCCTTGTGGAAAATTTACTTTATATTAATTGTAACCTTAAATACAAAATAATAAAAGCATTTTCTTTATAATCTTTAATTATATTCTTAACATAATATAATATTATAATCAATAGAAAATATTTTTTCTAGTAATTATAATTTATAATAAAAAAACTCTCCTTAAAGTTTTTGCTTTAAGGAGAGTTTTTTTATACTAGTGAGTAAATCCTTGTACTCCCTTATTATCTACTTGAGTTTTGCTTAAAATTCTTGCATTATTTAAATCTTCTATAGCTGCTTTTAAATCTCTCATTAATAAATCAGCTAAGTTTCTACTTAAATCTGCACGACATACAAATCTTTGAATTATTACATTTTGTAAATCTTCTGGTAATGGATAAGCAGGTACTTGCCATCCTTTCATTAATAATCTATCTGCTAAATCATATAATGTCCAGTTTACTTTAACATCATCTTTTAATTTGTAGCAAACTATTGGTAAGTTTTCACCATTATTATATATTTCAAATAAACCAGTTTTTTCAAGTTCACTTGATAAGTACATAGCTACATCTTTTGTTCTTTGATGTATTTGTCTATAACCTTCAAATCCGTATCTTAAGAAGTTATAGTATTGACCAAGAATTTGGCTAGCTGATCTTGAGAAGTTTATTGCCATTGTAGGCATTTTTCCACCTAAATAGCTTACTTCAAATACTAATTCTTGAGGTAAGTATTCTTTATCTTTCCATAATACCCAACCTATACCTGGATAAACTAATCCATATTTATGACCTGATGTACTAATTGAAACAACATTTTTTAATTGGAAGTCCCATTTTAAATCAGGTTCTATAAATGGAGCAAACATAGCTCCTGAAGCACCATCAACATGTATTGGAACTGTTATTTTTGCTGTTTTATTGTATTCTTCTAATTTTTTATCTAAAGCTTTTATATCGTCATATTTACCAGTATAAGTTATACCTAATATACCAACTACACCAATTGTATATTCATCAACATAGTCTAAAACTTTATCTACATTTATACTCATATGTTGTTCATCCATTGGAACTAATCTCATTTCTATATCCCAATAAACACAGAATTTTTCCCAACATACTTGGTATCCTGAAGAGATTACTAAGTTTGGTTTTTTAGATGTAACATCCATACCTAAAGCTTTTGCTCTATTTCTCCATCTAAATTTCATAGCCATACCACCAAGCATACAAGCTTCTGATGATCCAACTGTTGAAGTTCCCATATAATTTAATTCTTTTGGAGCATGCCATAAATCAGCTAATATATTTACACAACGGTTTTCCATATCTGTTGTTTGTGGATATTCTGATTTATCTATAGCATTTTTCTCTAATGTCTCTGACATTAATTTTACTGCTTCATCATCCATATATGTTTGACAAAATGTTGCTAAGTTTTGACGTGCATTACCTTCATCTAGTAAATCATCTTTTATTAATCTATATGCAACTTGTGGTGCAATTGATTTTTTTGCTAATTTATATTTTGGAATAGGTTCATTACTTTCAACTGTTCCAAATATAGGTGTTTCAAATTGACTACCTAATTCATTTTTTCCAAAAAGCATTTTAAATACCTCCTAATTTAGCTAAAAACCACTCTTAATCTCTTCATAACTTTCAAGAAATTAAGAGTAATTTTTAGTTATATAAATCATTTTATCTATATTGCCTTAATGACTACCTCATCAAGTTATTTATATAATACACCTTTTGGTATAATATTTAAATTCGTCAATTCGTTACATTTTGTTAATATTTTATTATTTATTTATTAACATTTAAATTTTCTCTCTAATACTCTTAATTTCTTCAATTTCCTCTTTTTTTCTCTATAAAATATTTTAGAATGATTTTTATTAATAAATACTTAAAATAAGATCCATATTTTTAATTATTTTATTTCAAACAAACTTATTATTTCATATTTTAATAAAATAATGCATATATAACAAAATGTTGATTAAATATATCCTTATATAAAATATATTTTAAAATTTATATTTCATTAACATTTTATTAAATATTTAAGTAAAAAATTTCTTTTCAATAACACCTTAATAGATTCAATATTTATAAACCTTTATTTTCATTAAATATTTATAAAAAAAGAAGTGAATCCTTAAAAATTCACTTCCATAAAATACATAAATTTAATTTGATGTACCACTCTCTAATATTGACACTATGGAGAATAATGTGAAGCATATAGCTCCTAATCCAACCATGACATGAGCTGGTACAAAATATGCCATGTTAACTAATTCAGCCTCTGATAAATATGCTGATAAAAATAAACAAGCTAAGGCTGTTATAACAGGTATTAAAGGAATTCTCTTAGATAACTTGCTCTTTCTTCTCCACACTGAAGCAAGTAATAATACCTTACTTGAAATACTATAGCATACTAACCCTAAACCTATTAATACATATCCCGGTGCTATAAAAGTTTGATTTTTACTAAATAAAAGTACACATATTCCTAATATAAGGTTTATACTTCCTAATACAATAACTAATATGGACCATTTCCAACGCTCCTTATTAGTAAAAGTATTTTGTATTTGTCTACAAACACTAGCTACTAATGATATTAAACTTCCACAAACTAAAGATATACCAAAAAGTACAAATCCAGCTACCAAGCTAGGTACCTTATCTGTATCTCTTAAGAGATTAAATGAAAATATTAATCCTATTAAAGTACATATTATAGGAATAGCTATAAGTACATAGGACATTTCTTTACTAAAACACCCCTTAGGTTTTTCACCTTCTTTTAAATTTTTACTATTACTTGGTATAAGCAAAAAATTTGTTGATGATAATGCCACTGTAGATACACAACATGCTATCAGTCCCACACCAAAACCTATATTTCCAGATACAAAATATGCAGGATTTCCTCCATTGTTTAAATCAAAATATAATCCTCCTACCATACTTATTGCTGCAAATAAATATCCAATGGTAGGGAGAATAAACTTAAAAAATGAATTATATTTATTTATTAATTGTCTTATTATTGTTGCTGCAGTAGTGAATAAAGCTATACATATGGTAGTAAAAAATATTATTACATGACTAGCTATTATATATTCATTACCAAATTTATCTCCAAGTGTATATATGTATGATCCATAAGTAAGACATATTATTCCCATTAATAATGGTATTGCTCTAAATAATATACTTATATAATAATTCATACTCCTCACCTCTTTTATTATATAGTTAAAATTTCAAAATTTTAAAATATTTCTCTATAAAATATTTGAAGTAGCCTATACTTTTAGACTACTTCAAATATAACTCTAATTTATTTCTGCTATTTATTCCATTTATCATGTAAAGCATAAATTATAAATGGAATTAAAACTGTTACTATGAAACTTATTGATAGTATAGTTAAATATTCTGATATACTTTTTCCTGTTAATTGTGATGGTGGTACGAATGAAATAACTAAAGCAAATACTGATACAACAAATCCTGCTATTGCTACTATCATCTTAAATGTTTTTCCACCTGGTACATGATAAGCACGTTTTAAATCTCCATGTTTTAATATTAAAATAATATATCCTATGAAGAATAATAAATATCCAACTAAATATATTACAACTGTTAATGATATTGCAGTAAGGAATGAAACGTTATTTCCACCACCGCCAAATGTTAAAACAGCTGCCCATATAGTAACTACTAAACCTTGAACTAATACTAATGGAACTGGAACTTCATGTTTATTAACTTCAGTTAGTTTTTTAGGTAATAATCCTTTTTTAGCCGCTGCATACATACCTTCTGAAGGACCTACAACCCATGAACTTACTTCTGCCATAACTCCTAAAGCTAATAATAATGCTACTATTCTTGTTATCCAATCAAAACTTTTACCTAAGTTTACAACTACTAATTGATGGAATGTTTGAACAACACCAGCACTTAGGTTTAATTGATCAGCTGGTATAACTGCTGCTACTGTTAAACCACCTACTGTATTAAGAACTATTGCTAATACAACAAGTATAAACATAGCTAATGGATAGTTTTTACTTGCATTTTCTAATTTATTAACATGTGATGCTGATGCTTCAACTCCCATATATGCTAAAATAAATGATACGAATACAACTAATGTATTTACTTTTGTAAAATCAGGTATAAGAGCATGTGCGCTTAAATCAACATGTACTGGATTACCTTTTGCTATGTACATTATACCTAATATAAATAATATAATTGCCGGAACTACAACTCCGAAAACAAATCCTGCTTTAGCTATTTTGGCTGTATTTTTAGTTCCTCCAAATTGTGAGAAAGTTAATCCCCAAAATATAATTAAAACACCTATAAATTTTATCAATGGATTACTATTTAATGCTGGCCAATTTAGCACATAAGATAGAGCCCCTAATATAAAATAAATCATTGTAACAAATCCAACTGTTATTTGGAACCATTGGAAGAAGATTGCCGCGAATCCCCATCTTTCACCTAAAGTATTACCTACCCAAGCAAAGATACCTCCTTCTTCCCATCCATCTACAGTTGCCATTTCTGCTGCACATAATGCAACTGGTAAGAACCATAAAAGTCCGCCTACGATTAAGAAAAATACTAAATTAAATCCTGATGTTGCAAATGTAGGGTATTCATATACAGTCATTACCATTGATGCTGTCATGGCAAAGAACCCAAACAAAGTAAGTGTTTTTACATTTGCACTTGATTTATTTGGCATAATAAACGCCTCCTCTGTTGTTATTGTTTAATTTATAATTTTATAATCTTAAGTTTAATACTTAAGCTTTAACAATTAACAACTATTACCTAAGACAAAAATTTATCATACTCTAAATTTTTGTCTTGAATAATAGCTACTAACTATGTTTAAATAATAACCTTTGTTAACAATTTATTCAAAAGTTTCATTCTTTCATTTTTCTGTATTAATTATTAATTCATTCTATTAATTTTGTTTATCTCTAAAATACTTCAATTTTCTTTTATTTTCTTTCTTTTTAATTTAATCTTATCAAGAGAGTTATTTAATTAACACTTTATTAAAAATTTATCCAATAAATATAAAAAAGAATATTTATTTATTTAAAATTTTATCTTTTCTAATTGACCATATAATAATTTTATATTTAAAAATTATTAATATTTATCCCTATACAAAATTATTAATATTCATATCTATACAAAGATATTTAATTCTTATTTTAATTTTATATTTATACTTTTATCTTTTATAAAACTAGATTATTAATTATTTTTGCTTTATAAATTATATTTCTTAATTATATAACACCAATATACTTCTAAATTAAAACAAAAAAATAAGAGTTAGAGCATAAATACTCTAACTCTTATATTACTTTATACTTCAATCAATATATTAAACGTAATTAGTTATCTACTACTTACTAGTTTGCAGCAAGTTTTTTGTAGTTTTCTAATCTTTCTTTAGCATCTCTTTCAGTCTTTTCGAATAAAGCTTCAGCAGCTTCTGGGAATGCTTTTGCTAATGCAGCGTATCTAACTTCTCCCATTATGAATTCTCTGAAATCACCAGTTGGTTCTTTAGAATCTAATGAGAATGGGTTCTTACCAGCTTCTTTTAACATTGGGTTGAATCTGTACATAGCCCAGTATCCACATTCAACAGCTCTCTTCTCTTCTAATTGAGAGTTACCCATACCAGCTTTTAATCCGTGGCTGATACATGGAGCATAAGCTATTATTAATGATGGTCCTTTGTATGCTTCAGCTTCAGCTATAGCTTTAAGAGTTTGGTTCTTATCTGCACCCATAGCTATTTGAGCAACATATACATAACCATAGCTCATAGCCATCATTCCTAAATCTTTCTTCTTAGTTCTCTTACCTGCAGCAGCGAATTTAGCGATAGCAGCAGTTGGAGTTGATTTAGAAGCCTGACCACCAGTATTTGAGTAGATTTCTGTATCCATAACAAGTATGTTTACATCTTCTCCACTAGCTAAAACGTGGTCAACTCCACCGTAACCGATGTCGTAAGCCCATCCGTCTCCACCGAAGATCCATTGTGATCTCTTAGCTAAGTAGTCTTGGTCTTTTAATATTTCTTTAGCGAACTCGTTAGTTTCACCTTGTAATGCAGCTACAACAGCGTCAGCTCTATCTCTAGTTCCTTCTCCGTTGTCAACTTCAGCTATCCAAGCTTCTAAAGCTTCTTTAGCTTCTGGTTTAACACCAGCTTCAATTGCTTTTCCAGCAAGATCAACTAATCTTTCTCTTATAGCTTTAACTCCTAAGAACATACCTAATCCGAACTCAGCGTTGTCCTCGAATAATGAGTTAGCCCAAGCTGGTCCATGACCATTGTGGTTAGTTGTGTATGGAGTTGAAGGAGCTGATCCACCCCAGATTGATGAACATCCAGTAGCGTTAGCTATCATCATTCTATCTCCAAATAATTGAGTTATAAGTTTAGCATATGGAGTTTCTCCACATCCAGCACAAGCTCCTGAGAACTCGAATAATGGTTGCTCGAATTGGCTACCTTTAACTGTGTTTTTGTTCATTGGGTTTTTCTTAGGTGAAACATCATTTACACAGTAATCCCAAGCTTCTATTTGATCTTCTTGAGTATGTTGTGGTTTCATAACTAAAGCTTTTTCCTTAGCAGGACAAACTTGAGCACAGTTTCCACATCCAGTACAGTCTAAAGTACTTACAGCCATAGTGAATTGCATTGGCTCTTCAGTTTTTAATGCTTTAGCAGCAACTAACTTAGTTGAAGCAGGAGCATTTTTAGCTTCTTCCTCAGTTAATAAGAATGGTCTTATTGTAGCATGAGGACAAACGTAAGCACATTGGTTACATTGGATACAGTTGTCTGCTATCCATTCTGGTATGTTTATACCGATTCCTCTCTTTTCGTATGCAGCAGTACCTGGTTCGAAAGTACCATCTTCCATTCCGTTGAATGCTGATACAGGAAGTTTATCTCCTTCTAATCTATTCATTGGTTCAACAATGTTTTTGATGAATGCTGGAACTTCTTTAGCTTCAACAACTTCATCTTTAGCGTTAGCCCACTCAGCTGGAACAGTGATTTCAACGATAGCGTCGATTCCTTTGTCTATAGCAGCGTGGTTCATGTTAACAACTTTTTCACCTTTTTTACCGTATGAAGTTACAACAGCATCTTTTAAGTATTTAACTGCGTCTTCTACTGGTATTATGTTAGCTAGTTTGAAGAATGCTGATTGCATGATCATGTTGATTCTTCCACCTAATCCAACTTCTTGAGCTATCTTAACAGCATTTAAAGTGTAGAACTTAATGTTGTTTTCAGCTAAGAATCTCTTATAGTTTGCTGGTAAATGTTCAGCAACTTCTTCTGGAGTCCAGATAGTGTTTAATAAGAATGTTCCGTTTTTCTTTAATCCATCTAAAACGAAGTATTTGTTAACATATGATTGGTTATGACAAGCAACGAAATCAGCTTTGTTTATTAAGTAAGGTGATTTTATTGGTTGTTTACCGAATCTTAAGTGAGAAATTGTAACCCCACCTGATTTTTTAGAGTCATATGCAAAGTATCCTTGAGCATACATATCAGTATGGTCTCCGATGATTTTGATAGCACTCTTGTTAGCTCCAACTGTTCCGTCTGATCCTAATCCCCAGAACTTACAAGCTTTAGTTCCTTCTGGAGTAGTATCTATATCTCCAACTGGTGCTAATGAAGTATTAGTTACATCATCAACTATTGATAAAGTGAATCCATTTTTAGCATCCTCTTTATTTAAGTTTTCGTAAACAGCAACGATATCAGCTGGTACAGTATCTTTTGATCCTAATCCGAATCTACCACCAACTATTACAGGAGCATTTTCTAATCCGTAGAATGCATTCTTAACTTCTAAGTATAGAGGTTCTCCTGCAGCACCTGGTTCTTTAGTTCTATCTAAAACAGCAACCTTTTTAACAGTTTTTGGCATTGCTTTTATTAATCTTTCATTTGAGAATGGTCTGAATAATCTTACTTTGATTAAACCAACTTTTTCTCCTTTAGCGTTTAAGTAGTCTACAGTTTCTTCTATTAAGTCAGTAACTGATCCCATAGCTACGATAACTCTTTCAGCATCTGCTGCTCCATAGTAATCGAAACAGTTGTACTCTCTACCAGTTAACTTAGTGATTTCTTTCATGTAGCTCTCAACTATTTCTGGAACTGCATCGTAGAATTTGTTTACTGCTTCTCTTTCTTGGAAGTAGATGTCTGGGTTTTGAGCTGTACCTCTTGTAACAGGCTTGTTAGGGTTAAGAGCTCTTCTTCTGAACTCTTCTACAGCTTCCATATCTACTAATTCTTTTAATTCATCGTATTGTAAAAGTTCAACTTTTTGTATTTCATGTGATGTTCTGAATCCATCGAAGAAGTTTACGAAAGGTATTCTAGCTTTAAGAGCTGCTAAGTGAGCAACTGCTGATAAATCCATAACCTCTTGAACTGATCCTTCTGCTAACATAGCGAATCCAGTTTGTCTTGCAGCCATAACGTCTTGGTGATCACCGAAGATGTTTAATGCTGAAGTAGCTAATGCTCTAGCTGATACATGGAATACTGATGGTAATAATTCACCAGCTATTTTGTACATGTTTGGTATCATTAATAATAAACCTTGTGAAGCTGTGTAAGTAGTAGTTAAAGCTCCAGCTTGTAATGAACCGTGAACTGCTCCTGCAGCACCTGCTTCTGATTGCATTTCCATTACTTTTACAGGTTGACCAAATATGTTCTTTAATCCTCTTGCACTGTTTTCATCAACCCACTCTGCCATTGGTGATGATGGAGTGATAGGGAATATTGCTGCAACATCAGTGAACGCATATGATATATAAGCGGCAGCTGTGTTACCATCCATAGTTTTCATTTTTCTCATTGCCATTGAGATGACCTCTCTTTCATTAATTTTGTAGATATATAAATTAAAATCTTAAAAATTATAATATATTTAAAGTAATTAATTAAAATTACTTATTAGCATAAGTATTATTTTATTAATTTTTTTGCTAATTCTTTTGCTGAATTAATTTCATCATCGTTTGGTGATTCATTTACAGCTAAACTACCAACAACGTCGAATCCATAATCTTTCATTCTTTTAACCCATTCAACCATGAATTCTCCATTATCCCAACCATATGATCCAAATAAGATCATTTTTTTGTTGTTATTTGGAGTTAATTTGAATTGATTAACAAATGGTTCCATATCGTATTGTTCTATTCTATTATTATCCATTGAAGGGCTGCCTAAAGCTATTGCATCGGCTTCTAGCACATCTTCTACTTTAGCGTTTGAAACATGTTTTATTAAAACCTCTACTCCTAAATCTGTTAATTCATCTGCAATAGTGTTTGCTAAAACTTCAACATTTCCACCATTACTCCAATATATTACTGATACTTTACTCATAAAAACACCTCTTATACTTGATAATATATTTTATCTTAAAGCCCAATATTATTTGATACAAAACTAATTTTACTCGACATTAATAATTATACTCTTTGACAGAAATTTTTCAAGTTTCATATTCCGATATTTTGAAACATATTTTTATAGTTTATTCTTAATTCTTGTAAAACTTCTACCATATGCTAAGAATTAACTATAAAAATTTACATATGTGCCGATTTTTTTATTATATCTATGATATTATTAACACCATTGCCTATTTTGCTCATTTTCATGGAATTTAAGTACTTTTCTCTATTTTTTTCTAAATCCTTTATTGATTTTAATAATAATTCTGAATTAAGCTCTTCTTCTTTTATGACCATAGAATATCCACTCTTTTCAAAAGAATTAGCATTTAAAACTTGATCTCCTCTTGAAGCATTAGCTGATAAAGGTATTAATATATTTAACTTTCTAAGAGCTAATAATTCAAATATTGTATTTGCTCCTGCTCTAGATATAACTAAATCTGCTAAAGCCATTAAATCTGGAAGTTCCTCTGATATATACTCATATTGTCTATATCCATCTAAGTTCTTTAACGATTCATCTAAGTTTCCTTTTCCACATAAATGTATAACATTATATTCTTTTAATATCTCATTTAAAATTTTTCTAAAGCTCTCATTTATAATTTTTGAACCTAAACTACCACCAATTATCATAAGAACTTTTTTATTTTCTTTGAAGTTACAGAACTTTCTTCCTCTTTCTTTATCTCCCTTTAAAAGGTCTTCTCTTATTGGAGTTCCTGTTAATTTCCCTTTATTATCCTTTATATATTTTAAACTTTCTGGAAATGTAACACACAGGGTATCACAAAATGGTGATGCTATTTTATTTGCTAATCCAGGGGTTAAATCTGATTCATGAGATACCACAGGAATTTTTTTCATTGAGGCTGCTATTACTACAGGTACTGTAACAAAGCCACCTTTTGAAAATATAACATCTGGTTTTTCTTTTGAAAGTATTCTTGAGGCATCCATAACACCTTTTAATACTTTAAAAGGATCTGTAAAGTTTTTTATATCAAAATATCTTCTAAGCTTACCTGATGATATTGAATAATAAGGTATATTTTCCTTAGTTATTATTTCTTTTTCTATACCATTTTTACTTCCTATATATTTTATTTCAAAACCTAACTCTTTTAATTTAGGAACTAAAGCTAAATTTGGGGTAACATGACCTGCTGAACCTCCACCAGTCATAATTATTTTATACTTTTTCAAAAAAATCAACTCCCTTAATAAAATGTGATTTTATAATATTTTAAATAAACTATGGTTTTATAAATATTTTTTTGTAATAACTCCTATAATTCCCTCTCATATTTTACTCTATTCTGCACAATATATAAATGCAAACTCAATTAATAGTAATACAAACTCAATTAATAACTAAGGAGGAATGAAAAATGTCACAACATTTAGTACCAGAAGCAAAAAACGGATTATCAAAATTCAAAAATGAAGTAGCAGCTGAAATGGGAGTACCATTCTCAGATTACAATGGAGATTTAAGTTCTAAACAATGCGGAAGCGTTGGTGGAGAAATGGTTAAAAGAATGGTAGAACAATACGAAAAAGGAATTTAACCTGAACCTATTAAAGTCTACTGTTAAATAAAATTAAATATTAATATTGTATATGATTAATTTATGCCTAATTATGTACAAAACATTGGAGCAATATTTTAAAATATTGCTCCTTTAATTTTATAATCTAAAGTATTTTACATTAGCTTGAATAGATTTATTCCCATTAAATTCATTTATATTTGGGTAATAAATTAAATCAATGCTAAAGTTGCAGTTTCCACCATCTAATACTCTTAATAATTCCTCTTCTCCATATTTATTAGCAAAATCTTCTTTAAATTCCTCAACCTTATTTCCAAAGGCTATGGCATCTATGGTTTTGTAACTATTTCTTAATTTACATCTAAATTTAATTACATTCTGCTCTTTTCCCATTATCCAAACCCTGCTTACTTTAACATCTTTCTCTCCAAAAAGCGGGCTAGCATTTCCTTTTCCAAAGGGTTCTAACTTATCTAAACTATCTACTAATCCATAATTTAAACTTTCTAAAGGTAACTTAACATCTATTCTAACCTTTGGTATTATATCATAATCTGTTAATTTACAGTTTTCTAATAACATCTTTCTTAATAAAGGTATGTTTTTTTCTTCTACAGATAAACCCGCAGCCATTGGATGTCCTCCAAATTTGCTTATGAGCTCTTTACATTTTGATAATTCCTCAAAAATATTATATTCTTCTATAGACCTTGCAGATCCCTTAGGCATATCTTTTCCCTTAGTCATTATTATTGTAGGAACATTATATTTTTCTTTTATTCTCCCTGCTACAATTCCAGCAATACTTTCATGTATATAGGAATTATAAACTAAAATAACCTTGTCATTTTCCATATTATTATCTTCTATTTGCTTTATTACCATATCAACGCTGTCTTTAGTTAATTCCTGTCTTCTCTGATTAAGCTCAAAAAGCTCCTTAGCTAAAGCATCTGCCCTTTCATCATCTTCAGCTAAAAGCAATTCAACAGATAAGTCAGCTGTTTCAAGTCTTCCAGTGGCATTTATACAAGGGCCTATAACAAACCCTAAGTGATATTGTGCCATTTCTTTGCCTTCAAGACCTGTATATTTCTTTAAGGCTATTAATCCTTTATTTTTAGTATTATTAAGCATTTCTAAGCCATTTTTTACTATTATTCTATTTTCCCCTAATAAATCAACTACATCACACACAGTAGCAATGGCACAAATCTCTAATAATTCTAAAGCTTCCTCCTGTGGAATCCCTAGTTCCTTATATAATGCACATATAAATTTAAAGGCAATTCCTGCTCCACATAGGGATTTAAATGGATAATTACAGTCTTCCTGTTTAGGATTTATAACAGCATAAGCCTTTGGAATTTCTTTATTTATCTCTCCATTTTCATCTTTAACTAAAGGAATATCATGATGATCTGTTAATATTACATCCATGCCTAATTTCTCAGCTAAATCTATTTCTTCAAAGGCTGCTATTCCATTGTCACAAGTTAAAATTACCTTAGTGCCTTCTTCCTTTAAAATTTTAACTCTCTTAGAGTTCATACCATACCCTTCATCTTCCCTATCTGGAATATGATAATTAAAGTTAGCATTGCATCTTTTTAACCCTTTATAAAGAATTGAAGTACTTGATACACCGTCACAATCATAATCTCCATATATGGTTATTTTATCTCCCTTTTCTATTGCTTCTTTTACTCTTTTAACCCCTTTCTCCATATCTTTCATAAGATATGGGTCATTTAAATTTTCAATTCCACCAAATAAAAATTCACGTGCATCTTTTTCATCTTTTATATTTCTATTCACCAAAAGAATAGATGTTAATAAATCTATATTTAATTCTTCCTTTAAATTTTCTATTTCATCTCTTTTTCTTTGTTTAAGTAGCCACTGCTCTCTCACGCCATCACCTCTTAGTTAATTATTTGCACAATGGATTTCTTTAAAACTCTTTTAATTAAATTTTTCATATCTTTTAAACTTAAATTTTCAATTAAGTTTAATTCTTCAAAAATATATTCTCCTCTATTAAACATAGTTTCATATATAGCCATTCTATTAGCAAGAACTATACTTTTTTCTAAATCTAATGAATTTTTAAGCTTAAATCTCTTTATTAGTTTATTTAATCCCTCTTCACTTAAATAATCTTCTATATCCATAGCCTTTGATATACACTTTTCAATAAGTCCTAAGGCCTCTTCTTCCTTTTCCTTAGAGGTTCCTAGATAAATTTTAAATAATCTTATTCCCTTTTCATACTTAACTTCACTATAAACTTCATAAGCTAGTCCATTCTTAGTTCTAATTTCATCATATAATACGGAGCTTACCCCTTCACCAAACCAAAGATTAAATACCTTAAGTAAAGTTACCTCTTCCATACTTAAATCATTTATATCAAATAAACAGCATATTTTTGCCCCAGTATTCCCCTCTATCTTTTTAGAGAATATCCCACAATTAATATTTCTTTCTAAACTATATTTAGATATTTTTCCTCTCTTTGCCCTATTAAAATTTTTCTCTACAATCTCTTTTACTTTTTCTAAAGGAAGAGAAGAAACAACTGATACAACCATATTTTCACTTAAATAGTTTTTTTCATAAAAATCTTTTAACCCTTTAAAACTTATAGCTTCTATATGATTTTTTTCTCCTATTATTAAGTTTCCTATTCTTTCATCTGGTAAGCCATTCATTAAAGCAAGATCCTCTACATGTTGCTCTAAATCTTCTTTCCACTCATCACTTTCTTGTTTTATAACATTTAATTCTTCTGAAAAACCAAATTCCTGAAGATCTGAATTTAAAACTATATCTGCATATAAAGAAAATCCTTCTTCAAAATCTTCTTTTGCAGTAGTTCCATAATAAATAACATAAGGGAAATTAGTCATAGCATTATTAAATCCAAATAAATCATCTAATTTTTCATTTATCTCATCTTCCTTAAGCTTCTCATTTCCTTTAAACAAAATATGCTCTAGGGCATGTGCCATACCTATTTCTTCTTTATTTTCTACATTAGCTCCGCTCTCTAAGCTTATGCAAAAAGATGTGTGTTCTATATCTTTAAATTTATATAATAATCTAACACCATTATTTAAAATTATTTTTTGCATATATTTTCCTCCAAATATATTAAATCTTATTATATTTTAACATACCTAATAACTTGTAAAAAATAAAAAGAGCCGTATCAAAACTCAAAAGAAAATTTATAAATGGAATATTTACTATAAACTTCTTAGATTAACTAAGTAATTTTCCAAATATGTTTATAAATTTTATTTTTAAGTTATTTTGATACAACTCTCTTTAAATTATAAAAGTTCTACTTACATTCTTTTTCTAAGAAAAAGTTAATAAGCATTCCTTCTCTTATTTCCTCTGCTTCTTTTTCATATCCTAGCTTTTTTAATATTTCTAATCCAAATACTAAGGCGGTTGCAGGTCCTCTACTAGTTATTGTGTTTCCATCCACAACTACTGTGTCTTCTTCTACATAATTAACATTTCCAAGTTCCTCTTTAAACCCTGGATAACTTGTAACCTTCTTTCCTTCAATAACTCCAGCCTTAGCTAAAGCTATTGGAGCAGCACATATTGCAGCTACAATTTTATTTTCTTCATTATATTTCTTTATTAATGATTGTACTTTCTCATTATCTCTAAGATTTGTTGATCCTGGCATTCCACCTGGAAGTACAATTGCATCATAAGTTTCTAAATCATCATCTGATATTAATTTATCACAAAGCACCATTGTTCCATGAGCACTATTAACAGTTCTATCTTCTGTAAGACTACATGCATGACATGTTACCCTAGCCCTATTACAAACATCTACAACAGACAATGCTTCTATAGTCTCAAAACCTTCTGCTAAAAATACTAATACTTTTTTCATGACCATACCTCCTACTTAATAATTACGTCCCTTATATAGTCTTCCAATACTAAAATCATTAAACTACTTCCTCTTCCCGCTCTATTTTGTAGTTTAATATCTTCAATATTGACTTCGGCTTTTTCCTTCTGCTTAGACTCTAAAACAAGTTTTTCATAATTACTAGTTAATTCTTTTTTATAGTCATTATACGCCTCTAAAGTTTTATCATCAATACCTTCAGATGGTGGTATAACCTTACCAAATATAACTTTATTATCATCTTTTAAGCTTATTCCTGTTACCCCTGAAGCTACTCTTCCCATTGGATTAATAGCTGTAGCTAAGAACTTAATTCCCATACCATTCTTAGTTACTAAGATTACTGTAGCATTTTCAAAATTTATATCTACATTTACTAATTCATCCTTTGGAGTTTTAAACTTATAAGCTATTTGATTATTAAATTCTCCTAAGAATTCCCTTAAAGATGTCTTTTTAACTAATCCTTCTCTTGAGAAGAAGTAAACAAATAAATCTTCACCTATTTTTCCAAATTCATTTATAGGAGCTACCTTTATTATAAGTTCATCCTTTTCAAATCCATCTACTAAGTCTGAAATATTACTTTCTTCTGTATTTTGAAGTAAGTATGCTGGGAATTTAAATACCTTTCCTTTATTTGAGAAAGCAATTATATTTCTAAAGGAATTAACCTTTACCTTTTCATAAGAATTGCTATTCATATTGCTGAAAGTTTTTATATTTCCCTTTTTATTTATTCCTATGATAAATTCTTTATATTCATAGTTATCTACAAATCTTATACTCTTAATTTGGTTACCACTCTTTAATGGTACTAATTGAACTCCTAGTATATTTCTATCTGTAAACTCTAATTCTGGTTCTGAAACAACAAAATTTAATCCATTAGTTGTTTCAATTTCAACAAATCTTTCTTCATCCTGTGAATCTATTAAAGATACACTTGCTAATAAATCGTCATTTTTAAGCTTTATAGCCATAAGTTTTGAGTAAGCAGTAACAAATTTATCTAAAGTGGTCTTCTTTATTAATCCATTAGCAGTTATAAACTTAAAGCATTTGTTTGGAAGGAAATTTTCAATTGATTCAAGAGCAATAATTTTTTCACCTTCTAAACTTAATCCTCTTATTAAATCCTCAAGTCTTTCTCCTTTATCTTTCCATTTCTTATCTGCTACAGAATTACATTTTATTTGATAAACAGTTCCTTTATCAGTGAATATAGCTAAGGTATCCTTAGTATTTGATTTAATAAGGAATTTTAAATAATCTCCTTCTCTATATTCAATTTCATTTTCATCAACATTTGAACGATTATAAGTCTTAAGAGGAATCTTCTTTATAAATCCTTCGTTTGATAGAGTAACCATAACATCTTCTGCTACTATTAACTCTTCTAGATCTATCTTAGCTTCGCTTTCATCTTCTATTAAGGCAGTTCTTCTTTCATCACCATAAACTTCAGCCACTTCTTTTAATTCATCTTTTATAACTCCTAAAAGAACTGATTCATTTTCTAAAATTTTTCTAAGTGCCTTTATTTTCTTTGATAATTCTTTATGCTCTTTTTGGAATACTTTTATCTCTAATCCAGTTAATCTATAAAGCATTAATTCTAGAATTGCCTCTGCCTGTAAGTCAGTAAATCCAAATTTTAAAACTAAATTCTCATGAGCATCTTTCTTTGATTTTGAAGCTCTAATTGTAGCTATAACCTCATCCATTATTCCTATAGCCTTTATGAAACCTTCAACTATGTGAAATCTCTTTTCTGCTACTTCTAACTCTCTTTTTGTTCTTCTTGTAACAACATCCTTTTGATGGTTTACATAATGAGATATTATTGTTTTTAATCCCATAGTCTCTGGTTTTCCATCTGCTAAGGCAACCATATTAAAGCTTATGTTACCTTGAAGATCAGTTTTCTTATAAAGATACTTAAGAACCTTATCAGCCATATCGTGATCTACAGCCTTCTTAAATTCTATTACGGCTCTTATACCAGTTCTATCTGACTCATCTCTAATATCCACTATTCCATCTAAAGCTTTAGCATGTCTCTTGTCACCAGTCATATCTGATATTGTTTGAAGTATTCTAGCCTTATTTCTTCTATAAGGGAATTCAGTTATTACTATTCCAAGTCTTCCATTTTCTAAAGTTTCAATTTTAGCCTTAGCTCTTAAAGTTACTTTTCCTTCTCCTGTTTCATAAGCAGATAATAAAGTTTTCTCACCAATTAAAACTCCTCCTGTTGGAAGGTCTGGCCCTTTTATATAGTTCATTAATTCTCTAGTAGTAATTTCATTATTATCTATATAAGCTAAAGTACCATCTATAACTTCTCTTAAATTATGTGGTGGTATATTAGTTGAAAGTCCAACTGCTATACCAAAAGTACCATTTACTAAGAGATTTGGATATCTAGCTGGTAATACCTTAGGTTCCATTTCAGAATCTGAGTAGTTTGGAACCATGTCTACTACATTTTTTTCTATATCTCTAAGCATCTCCATAGATATACTAGAAAGTCTAGCCTCTGTATATCTCATAGCCGCTGCTCCATCTCCATCTATACTTCCCCAGTTTCCGTGTCCATCAATAAGAGGAGCTCTTGTACTAAAATTTTGAGCTAAAATTACCATAGCATCATAAACTGAACTATCTCCATGTGGGTGATATTTACCTAGTATATCCCCTACTATTCTAGCTGATTTGTAATAAGGTTTATCTGGAAAAGCCTTTAACATATACGCCCCATATAAAATTCTTCTGTGTACAGGCTTTAATCCATCTCTTACATCTGGAAGTGCTCTATCCTTAGCAACTTCTACTGCATAAGGTAAATAGTTATCAGGCATAACCTCTTCAAGAGGCATTCTGATAATATTATTATCCTTAGGTATTTCAATATTCTTCTTAGCCATTTAATCTCCTCCTTTAGAACTCAGCATACTTATACATATAGTTCTTTCTAGGCTGAACAACATCACCCATTAATAAAGAAACCATTTTTTCAGCCTTAGCGGCATCTTCTATAGTAACTTGTACTAAAGTTCTTGTTTCTGGATTTAAAGTTGTCTCCCATAATTGGTCTGGATTCATTTCTCCAAGTCCTTTAAATCTTTGAATAGTTGCTCCCTTTCCTACCTTCTTTTTAACTTCTTCTAATTCGTCATCACTATAAGCATAAAGAATCTTATCTTTACCCTTACCTGATTTAGCAACTTTATAAAGAGGTGGTTGTGCTAAATAAAGATGACCATTAGCTATAAGAGGTCTCATGTATCTATAGATATATGTCATCCAAAGAGTTCTTATATGATATCCATCTACGTCAGCATCACTCATTATTATTATTTTGTCATATTTTAAATCTTCTTCATTATAATTATCTAAAATTCCTGTACCTATGGCAGTATTAAAGATTTTTAATTCCTCAGAAGCTATAACATTTTCTAACTTTTGTTTTTCTGTATTCATTATTTTACCTTTTGAAGGCATTATTGTTTGGAATCTTCTATCTCTAGCTTGCTTAGCTGATCCACCTGCAGAATCTCCCTCAACTACTATGAATTCATTAGCTTCTTTATTTTTTAATGTGCATACTGCAACCTTTCCTGCTAAAGGTGCTGTTCCTTTTCCTATTTTCTTTCTCTCTGCATCATTAATCTTTTTAATTTTTTCTCTTCTAGCAGCTGCATCTAAGGCATTATTTATAATCATAGTTGCAACTTCTTTATTATCCTCTATCCAATGACCAAATTTAGTGTAAGCTAAATCATTCATCATTGTGTAAGCTTCATTATTCCCAAGCTTAGTTTTTGTTTGCCCTTCAAAGACTGGATTTGTGATTTTTATTCTGACAATAGCTGTCATACCTTCTCTTAAATCATCGCCTTCAAATTCCTTATCTTTTTCTTTTATAAGGTTAAGCTTTTTAGCCCATTCCTTAAAAGCACGAGTCATTCCTGTTTTAAAACCAGTCTCATGAGTACCAGCCTCTGTAGTAGGAATATTATTTACGTAACTAACTATATTTTCTGTTGTTGAATCAGTAAATTGAAGACATATTTCTCCATACATTTGTATGTTATTTACTTCTTTTTCTCCTTCAAATAAAACAGGAGTTGGATGAAGAGGGGTTTTACTTTCATTTAAATAATCTATAAAATCTAAAAGTCCTCTTTCAGAATAATATTCTTTACTTACACTTTCTTCTTTTCTATTATCAATAAGTTCTAATCTTATTCCTTTATTTTGGAAAGCTAATTCTTGTAATCTTTCATCTATTATGTCAAATTTAAAATCTGATGTTGAAAATACTTCTCTATCTGGTAAAAAAGTAACCTTTGTTCCAGTTTCCTTAGATTCTCCTACTACTTCTAATGGAGTTACTGGTGTTCCTGGCATATCTTTTTTAAGCTCTTTGTCATAAGCATATTCAAATCTTTGTCTATATATCTTTCCATTTTGTTTTACTTCAACTTCTAGCCATCTTGATAAGGCATTAACAACGGCTGCTCCAACACCATGAAGTCCTCCTGAAGTCTTATAGTTTTGGTTATTAAACTTACCCCCAGTGTGAAGCTCTGTAAATACCATTTCAACACCAGTTTTTTTCTTTATTGGATGCATTCCCGTAGGAATTCCTCTTCCATTATCTATTACAGTTACACTTTTATCCTTATTTAAAATAACCTTAGCCTTATTTCCATATCCATTTGATATTTCGTCTATAGAGTTATCTAATATTTCCCATATACAATGATGAAGTCCCTTGCTTCCTGTAGAACCTATGTACATTCCTGGTCTTACTCTTACTGGTTCTAACTTTTCTAAAGAAGTTAAAGAGGTAACATCATAATTGTTATTTTTATTGCTCATATACATCCTCCCTTAATTCCTCTGAAATCTCTTTATATATTTCCTCTAATTTAAATAATTCATTTTCTATGTCATTTATCTCTAATTCATTTCTAAATATTTTTTTCTTTGCACTTGTTCCATATCTAGGATCATAATATTTTTCCATAAGTTCTAAGGCTACTTTCTTATAATCACCTTTGGCTACTAAGTCTTTATATTGTTCCACTCTTTCTTGACTTATATGCTTTTTAAGAACTCCTAAAGCTTCATCTAATTGTTCATTTACATTTTCAAAGGCAGTATATTCCTTAACTAATCTCTCTGCTCTAATCTCTAGATCAGCACTTATTTTAATTTTTGCACCTTCATACATCTTTTCAAATAAAGGATCTGATATTAAAATTCTTCCTATTCTTTTACTTTCTCCTTCAATGAATACAATGTTAGAATTTCTATGTCTAAGTTTATCATAAACTAATGCATCAAATCTCTTCTGAGTATTGCAATCTCCTAATCCAACTCCTCCAAGAATTGAACCTCTATGATTTGCACATCCTTCTAAATCTAAAACATCATATCCCTTTTCTTCTAATTTATATAACATTTCTGTTTTTCCTACACCAGTATTTCCGTATAATACTATAAAATCAATTTCTTTTGAGAATTCTTCTATTTTATTTATTATAAAACTTCTGTATGATTTATATCCGCCTTCTAGTTTATAACAATTTATTCCTAAACTATTTAGTAATGAATGTAGACTTCCACTTCTCATTCCACCTCTTGCACAAAAAATAACAAGTTTTTTACCATGCTTATTTCTATAAAGCTCTTGAACTTGTTTAAATATTTCAGGGAGTCTTCTAGAGATGAATTCTATTCCTTGCTCTTTTGCAGCCTCTGCACTTTCTCTAACATATAAAGTTCCGACTACATCTCTCTCTTCATTTAAAAGCACTGGAATATTTACAGACCCTATCATAGGTTCTTCAAAGGCTTCCTTTTGGCTTCTAACATCTATAAAGATATACTCGTCCTCATGTCCATATATCTCCTCATAACTTATTAATCCAAACATTTATATATCATCCTTTCAATTTACTAAAATAGTATAATTCTTTAAAAATACATTGTCAAACATTTGTTCCCATCGAACATATCTTTATAGTACTTCACGATTATTAATTATATCAAAAGATTTTAAAATACAAAAACTTACCTTATTTAAATAAATATCTTCTAATAATATTGTCAACTTTATACTCTCGTAATCATTTTTACAGCAAAAATATAAGACATCCATTAATGGATGTCTTATAATAATTAAACTTCGTATATTCCGATTTGTCTAACGTGTTTAGTGTGTGACCATTCTTTTTTATCTTTATCTATTATACCTTGGATTGTTATTGGTATCCAAGTTAATATGTATAATGGATAGATTAAATATCTATAGAATATTTGGAAATTTCTCTTTCCTAGGAATAATAATGTTCCTATTAAGAATATTCCTATATAAGCCACATTGAATAATGTTAATAACATTATATTGTCTAATATACCTAATTGATTTATTAAGTATGGTTGTATAAATACGTTACATGCATATAGTCCTAAAACTACAAATAACTTTCCGCTCATCTTTTTATCAAACAATAAAGCAAATGGTGTTAATAAGAATTGGAATACACAGAATAATTGCCATACTGTGGCATTAAATAAATAACTTATAACGAATATTCCAAGACCATCTACTGCTCTTATTTGTACGAAAGTTAATAAACCAGCTAATCCAGTTGCTAAAGTAACAAATGGTTGCATTACATATAAAGTACAGTCAAAAGCAACTAAGCTTCTATCTTTTATAGATTTCTTTAAAAGTTTCATTCCATATCTAGTAGCAACATCTGCAAATCCTTGCATCCATCTCTTTCTTTGATTCCATGAAGCTTTTAAAGTTAATGGTTTTTCATCATATATTATGGCATCATGTGCCCAACCTACTTTTTCTCCATTTAATATAAGCTTACAACTAAACTCTAAGTCTTCTGTTAAGCAAGTAGCTCCCCATCCTAACTTTTTAAGAGTTGCAGTATCTATAACGAATCCTGTTCCACCTATTTGAGCTGATAAACCTATATTACTCTTAGCTAATTGAAGCATCCTATTAGCTGATGTAAATGCTATGGCATAAGATTCTGTTATCCATGAATCCTGTGGATTCTTAGAATCTATATATCCTTGTACAACTTTAAATCCTTCACACATTTTATTGTTCATTTCTTTTAAGAAATTCTTATCAACTAAGTTATCGGCATCAAAAACTGCTATTCCATCGTAATGAGTATCCATTTTGAATATTTTATCAAACATCCATTCTAATGCGAAACCCTTACCTCTCTTCTCTTTATTAAATCTTTCAAATACATTTGCCCCTGCTGCTCTTGCAATCTTAGCAGTATCATCAGTGCAGTTATCTGCAATAACAAATATATCATATAATTCTTTTGGATAATCTAAATGTTTTAAACTTTCAACTAGATTTTCTATAACTACTTCTTCATTATGGGCTGCTACAAGCATTGCAAATTTCTTTTGAGGTTCAAAAGTCTTTGTATCTTTTTTCTTATAGAATCCAAATAACGCTATGAATAAATAGTATAGCATTAGAGCAAATACGCCTATTTGAAAAATAGCTGTTACCCAAAATATATACTTTTCCATAAATTCCACTCCTATAATTTAAATTAACCTCTGACATTATAACAGTTGTTTATATATTTTGTAAAATATATTTTTTTGTTATCTTTTAACAAAATATAAAATAATAAATCTAAAATAAATATCATGGTAAGATTTTCTTAATATTTTATAATAATATTTTTATTAAAAACAACAATTATTAAATAAAGGTTCCTCTTTAATTTTAACAAGAAATTTTTAAACATCTTTCTTATTAATATTTAATTGATAGTATTTTACTAACTATATAATCGTCATGTTCTTCAGTGTATTAATCTAAGTTTAAAACCTAATATAAAATTTTAAACCTTTTAAAAAGATTTTTACATACTCTATAGTTACATTAACATCACTGTCCTTTAGATTTAATTTGAATTCATATATTTAATTGCAAAAACAAAACTTATAGATTCTCATATACTTAAATCTAAATATATTTTTTTCATAATATAATTTTGCCATATAACCCCCTTATGAATTATTACAAATTTATTAATTTATAAATAAAGCCAATCCTTGCTATAGTTTTATATTTTGTTAATTTAGAATAAATTTATTGTTTATATTTTAATAATTTTATATATTTAATTATTAAAATAATACTTTTTTTATTTTCTAATTCTCTAAAATTTTTGTTTTATTTTTTATTTAAATGCAAAACATATAATTAATATTTTGAAAAGGATTGATTATATATGAAAATAGGATATGCTTGTACTCCAGTAACTACAAATGCTAGAACAAATCGCAGAATATTACTAAAGGATTTTTCTAAGGATAAATTCCTTTCTATTACAAAGCAAAACTTAGATGATTTACAAAAAATATTAGAATGGAATATTAAAAATAATATTTACTTATTTAGAATAGGATCAGATATTATCCCCTTAGGTTCCCATGAAATAAATAATATAAGCTGGCAAAAAGAATTTAAAGATGAATTAGAAACCATAGGAACTTTTATTAAGAATAATAACATTAGAGTTTCTATGCATCCTGGTCAATATACAGTAATAAATACCCCTAAAGAGGATGTGTTATACAAATCTATAAAGGATATTGAGTATCACTGTGAGTTTTTATACTCCTTAAATGTAGATTATAAAAATAAAATAATACTTCATATAGGAGGAGTATATGGCGATAAAAAATTAGCAAAAGAAAACTTTTTAAAGGGATTTAAAAAGCTTTCGGATTCTTCTAAAAAGCGATTAGTCATAGAAAATGATGAGAGAAATTTTTCTCTAGATGATGTTTTAGATATTTCTAGTAAATTAAATATTCCTGTTATATTTGATAATTTACATAATATATGCTATGGAGATAATTCCTATAGTTTAAAAGAAATTTACTCACTTGTTATTAAAACATGGAATAAAAAGTTAGATGGAAATATGAAAGTACATTATAGTGAGCAGGACATTTTTAAAAAGAAAGGGTCTCACTCTCCTTCAATTTCTATAAATAGTTTTTTAGAATATTATGAAGAGATTAAAGAATTTTCTCCTGACATAATGTTAGAGGTTAAGGATAAGGATATCTCTGCAATTAAGTGCATAAACTCCTTAAAAGAAATAAATAAAACATTAAACTCTAAAGCTTATAGGGAAGAGATAGAAAATTATAAATTACTTTTGCTTCAATACGATAAAGACTTTCAGAAAAAGCTTAACTCCTTTTCTAAAGATTTAATAGAATTTTATAATTATTTAGATAAATTATTACTATCTCCTAAGGATATAATAGGATTTAAATACTCTTTAGAACTAGCTTTTAATATTTTAAAAGATCGCATAAGTAATAGGGAAAGTCTATATTTTAAAAAGCTTATTAATGAAAAAGAATATGAAAAAGCTAAAGTTTATTTAACAAAGTTAGTAAAGAAAATAGAATTTCCCCCTAAGGAATTATCTTATTATATTTCTCAGTCTTAAGCTTACTCTCCCTCCAAAATTGTCACAATTTATATATTAATAAAATATATTGGAATTAACAGTAAAATTTTGGAGGCAGAAAAAGTGAGCTTTTTAAGTATACTTCTTTTTGTAATTGCTGCAAGTTTAGATATACTTGTTGTTTCTTTAGCATATGGTTTAAAAGACATAAAAATAAATTTTTCAAGTACCCTTGTCATAGCATCCATATCTGCTTTAGGAACTTTTATTTCAATGATACTTGGAAAATTTTTAGTGGATTTAATTCCTATAAAATTAGGAGATATTATAGGTGGTTTAGTTCTTCTTTTATTAGGTTTTTATTCTATATATTCTTATTTCAAAGAGAAAAAAATCCTAACCTCACATAATAGTGAGAATGATTCCTCTCCCACCTTTATATTAGAAAACCCAGAAGTTGCAGATAAAGATAAGTCTGGTAATATTGATTTTAAAGAATCCCTAGCCTTATCCTTAGCCCTAGCTTTAAACAACTTTGGTTTAGGAATAGGTGCTAGCATCTCTGGACTCAATATTGCCTTTACAACAATATCAACCTTTATTATTTCATTGATTTTTATCTCCTTAGGCTTCTATTTATCAAAAACAATAAAAAGTAAAAATATTTCAAAAAATAGTAACTTAATTGCAGGAATAATAATCATCATATTATCACTATTTATTATTTTTTAGATACAATTAAGTTTTATTCAAAATATAAAAATACATTGCCATACAAAAAGCAACTATAAATTCTTAAATAAATTAACTTTAAATAAAATATAAAAGGCCTTACTCTAGTAACTTAACTAAAGTATGACCTTTTCATATTTTTAAAATTAATCAAATAATATTTTTATACTAAACTGTTGTTATATCAACATCCTCTGAGTAATCTACTCCCTCTAAACCAAATCCAAATAACTTAAAAAATTCCTTTTTAAAATCTTCTGCATCACTTAATTCAAAAACATTCTCACTAGTTATTTGTGGCCATATTTCTTCAATAGCCTTTTGTACATCCTCAGCCATCTCTAAATCATCTATTCTAATTCTATTTTCTGAGTCTAAATTTAAGTTTCCTTCGTAAAGCTCTTTAAACATTCTGTATATTTGCTCAATACACCCCTCATGAGTTCCTTTTTCTTTCATAACTTTATAAAGAATTGAAATATATAAAGATACTATTGGAATAGCTGAACTAGCTTGCGTTACTAAAGCTTTATTTACAGATATATATCCTTCTCCATTTAATGATTTTAAAACCTTAGTTATCTCTCCTGCAGTTTTTTCTAAATCATTTTTAGCTCTTCCTATAGTTCCTTCTCTGTATATTGGATAGGTAACTTCTGGTCCAATATATGAATAAGCTATTGTTTTAACGCCATTTTCTAAGACATTAGCTTCCTTTAATGCTTCAATCCATAGCATCCAATCTTCTCCACCCATTACTTTTCTAGTACCTTCTATTTCCTCCTCTGTAGCTGGATTAATAGTAATATCCTGTATTTCTCCTGTATGGAAATCTAAAGTTTTACTAGTAAATGGAGCTCCTACAGTTTTTAAACAAGAACTATAAACTTCTCCTGAAACAGGATCCTTTCTCTTTGGAGCTGCTAAGGAATATATAACTAAATCTACTTTTCCCATATTTTCTTTTATTAAATCTATAACTTCACTTTTAACTTCATTAGAAAAAGCGTCTCCATTTACTGATATGAATTTTTTCCCTTCACCTTCTACAAATTTCTTTAATGATTCTATATTATACCATCCTGCTGAAGCTGTTCTTTTTCCTTTTGCCTCTCTCTCAAATGAAACACCTAAGACTTCCGCATCACAGGCTTCTGAAGCTACAATAGCACTTGCTAATCCATATCCAGTGGAAGCCCCTAATACAAGTACTCTTTTAGCTCCCTCTATTTTTCCATTTTCTTTTACGTATTCTATTTGATTCTCAACATTTTTTTTACAACCTATAGGATGTGATGTAGTACATATAAATCCTCTAAACTTTGGTTCTACTATCATTAAGATTTTTCTCCCTTCTTCTTTTTCATTTATTATTTTTAAAGGCTCATATTTTCTTTAGCCCTTTATCTATTCTTTTTAATCTTTGATACTATTTTGTTTGATTATCAAAATATATTGCAATTATCATATTATCATATTTCATATATTTTGTCATTATAATTAATCTAATAAAATCACCAAATATAATTATATAATTGTATAAAAAAAAGACACTCTATAGAGTGCCTTTTTTACTAATTAAGTTCTAACTTTGTTGCTGTAGCTTCTCTTACTGCATCCTTGTATGCTTGTCCGTTAGTTCTCTTAGCTATTTTAGGTAATATTAAACCTAATCCTATTAATACTAAAGGTGTACCAATATTCATTCCTACTCTGAAAATCCATTCTCCTGAGAATGCTTTAACATCTGTTGGGAACATACCTAATATACAAGCAAATGCTGTAAATACAAAACACCAAGTACCTATTAACATTGCGAATTTATCATTTTTAACAAATTTGTACTCTGATTTGAACTTTCCTTTTATAGCTTTTCTTAACATTATGTAAGCTAAGAATACCCATAAATATCTCATTGGCATAACAACAGCATTTAATTTTAATAACCAAGTAAATAAAGCATTAAAGTTTCCAATTCCTAAAGCTGGAACTATTATTAATATTCCAACTAAAATAGAAGTCATTATATATCCATTTATTGGAGCCCCATTCTTATTAGTCTTAGTTAATGCTATTGGAACATATCTTGCATCAGTATCTGATAATAAAACTTTTAATGGAGCATCTATTGAGAATACTAATGCTGAAACTTGAGCTGCAAAGTTTGCTAATGCATATAATATTAATAAAGAATTTCCTATTCCATAATAATTACCTAACTTTTGGAATGCATAGTAAGCACCATTTAACATTAAGTCATCAGGAACATTATTTGCATCAAACATCATTCCCATTGCTACTGATCCAAGAAGTGCTGTAACTGCAACCATTATAGCTAAAGCTATCATACCTTTTGAGAAACCTTTTTTAGAATCTTTCATGTTGTTAACATATGGAGATATCTTTTCAGCTCCTCCAACTGAGAATACTAACATAGCTATAGTGGTAAAATAGGCAAAATCAAATTTTGGTATATAGGTTTTTATAGAAGTCATATTTGGACTTGCTATAGAAGTTCCTGTAATAGCAGGTGCTGTTAACATAAGTACTATATAAAGAATAGACATAACAAACATTGCTGTTCCTGCTATTGTACCTATTTTCCCTAATGAATTTACTCCTCTTGAGGCAATCCATACAAAGAATAAGAATACTACTAAACATACTAATTGAATAATTTTAGAATCTATACCTTTTATAGTGCTTCCATCTTGGAATACTGCCCATCCTAATGAAACAAGTACTGCTTGTGGTTTTTGCGCTAAATAAGGCACATGTACCACCCAATAAGTCCAACCTGCTAAGTAAGCTAATGTAGGTCCCATTGTTTTACCTATCCATGAACTTACTCCACCTTTACTATCTCTAAAAGTTGAGCCTAATTCTCCAACCATAAGTGCATATGGTACGAAATATAAAGCTATTATTAATATCCATGAAGTTATTACGGTTAAACCTTGAGTTGCGAAGTTATTTACTACGTTACCAAAGCCCCAAACTGATACAAAGGCCATTAAACCAAGGTTATACCACATAAGTTTTTTTCCATCATTACTATTACCCATGTACTTTTCTCTCCTAATCATTAAATTTTAGTGGCTTTCATATAAATTTTTTTAAAATACTTGTCTATTTTTAAAAGAATTCATAGAAAATTTGTCACAAATTATTTTAACGTTAAATATTACTCATTAATTTTATCATCCTATTAAATTTAAATCAATATAATGTAATTCCTTTATTAAAATAAAATAATAAGATTTATCTTCTAACAAAAAGAAAGTTATATAATGCTCCTATTAAATTTGAATCATTTTGAAATTTGCATTTTTCAACACTTATATCTAAAGTTGCTATATCACTTTTTAGTAAAGCAAGTTTTTCATTTATTTTCTTATCAAATCTATGTCTAGCACTTATAGCTCCACCAATAACAATTTTTTCAGGGTCAACTATATATTGAATATTGTATATTCCTCTTGCAAGATCCATATACCATGATTCTATTTCATTATTAACTTCCTCATCTCCATCTTCAGCCATTTCAAAAACTTTCTTGCCATCAAGTTCTGATTTTTCTATTCCTTTTAATTTAGATACCCTTGTAACTAAAGCATTAGTAGAGGAAACTTCACTCCAAATTCTATCTGTTAATCCTTCACTATCTCTAGTAAACATATAACCAAATTCTCCCCCATGAAGATGCTTTCCTCTTAAAATTCTTCCATTTATAACTATGCATCCACCTATTCCTGTACCAATTACAATACATGCATAATTTTCTACTCCTTTAGCTGATCCAAGCCATCCTTCCGCTAATCCAGCGCAATTTGCATCATTTTCTATAGAAACCTCTAAACCACATCTTTTTTCTAAAAGCTCCCTTATATTTGGACCATGTATGCACGGAATTGCACTTCCTCCCCCTATAAATCCTGTTTTAACATCTACGGCACCTGGCAAACTACATGCTAATCCAAAAACCTTATTTTTTTCTTTATATGAATCAACAACTTTTCCTATAGATTCAATAAAAATATCTATATTATCCCCTTCAGTTTTCATGCTTCCTTTTTCTAAAATATCTCCACTTTCAGTCATCAAAGCATGTTTTATACTCGTTCCTCCAATATCAATAACAACATATTTCTTCATAGAAAAATCCTCCCCACTATACATAATTTATAACCCAATGCTTATACACATTAAAATTACATTCTTTATAAAAGTAATGGGCTGTATCAAAATATAACAATAAAATATTTCTAAGAAAGCTGCTTTTCTAACATTTTTCAAATATAGGTTATCCCATGAACAAGTAAATGCTAAATCATATGGTTCTCTTAAATTTATTGCACCCCCATTTTTTGGTTGCAATCACCGTAATCAATAAATTTCATATCAATAGTAGCGTTTACAGGTTTATTATATAGCCCATCTAAACATTTTCATAGTGGAGTTTTTTTATATTTATTTGATATTCTCTATTTATAAATTTAATGAAATTATACACTTTATTATCTCCCCTAAAATATTTCATACTTTTTTTAATAAATACCTTTTCATTAAAAATATTATTACTTTTTTTATTACTTCAGTTGAAAAATATCAAATTTATATACCAATAAAAAAATATATGTTAAATTCTAAATATGAACTTTTTTTAAACAAATGTTATTATTTATTCATATAAATTATTTATTATTTTTATATAAAAACTTTTTAAAAATTTAGGAGTGATTTAAATGGAAAAAAGCGCACAAATATTTTGCATATTAGAAGGAATTTTAATGGCAATTATAGGTATCTTATTCTTTATTAAACCAATGGATTCATTATTATATTTCACAATCCTATCAGGTATATTAATAATAATCTCAGGTGTATTTAAAATAATTAAAGCTTTTAAATCTTCAAGAAAAGGCTTATATATTTTTACAGGTATAATATCAGTATTATTTGGTTTAATGCTATGTTTTGTTCCATTAGATAGTATTGATGTATTAGTTGTATTCTATGGTTCTTGGGCATTAGTTAATGGTGTATTCTTACTTGTTGGTGAGTTTACTTATAAAAGCTTTGGTTTTAATGCATCAACACTCTATTCTATATTATTAATAATATTAGGACTATTAATAATATTTGAACCAATTGCCTTTTTAATAGCTACACCATTTATAATAGGAATTTACTTTATTATAATAGCTGTATTTGAAATTTACTTAGGATTTAAACTATAAGAAAACATAGAAAGAGACTATATCAAAAATTAACTAATTTCATTTTGATATAGCCTCTTTTTATTATTTTAATCTAACCTTAAATGTTTTTATTTCAAATGGATTTATAGTAAACTCTATTTTTTTTCCTTCAAATTTAGCTTCTTCTAAATTTCTCTCCATTAAGTTACATTCAAAGGCTTCTTCTATTTCCCTTGAGAATTCTAAAGTATGCTTAGTTCTACTATTAAAGAATTCATACATTCTAATTATTAAATGATCTGTATCTTCAGCCTTTTTAATAACCTCAATCATTATATTATCTTTATTCACTTTTACTAAGCCTAAATTATCTTCTAATATTCCCTCATGTTTTTCACAAACCTTTGTATATAAAGGTTGATTTAATTCATAAGCCTTTTGAACTGTATGAGTCTCTTTCCATGTACCCATGTGAGGGTAAATAGAATAAGTAAAGAAATGCTCCTCTTGATCTGTTTCAGTCCATGGATGTGTTCCTGATTTTAATAAAGTAAGTCTCATATCCCCATCTTGTATATCATGGCCATACTTACAGTTATTTAATAAGGATACCCCAAAGTCTCCCTCTGAAAGGTCAGCCCACTTTTGGCCACAAACTTCAAACCTAGCTTCATCCCATGATGTATTGCTATGAGTTGGTCTCTTAACATTACCATACTGAATTTCATAAGTAGCCTCTGTAGCATTTAAATCTATTGGGAATGAAGTTTTTAATAATACTTCATGTTCTTTCCAATCAACATATGAATTAAACTCTATTCTATCTAAATCTCTATAAATATAAATATTTTGAACTATAGTAGACTCTAAGAATTTTCTTTCAATTCTTAATGTGCTTCTTACTGGGCCTTCTTCAACGACTTCAATGCTTTGAACATCATCAACATTCCACATTTTTTCTTTGTAGTATATATCTATATCCCAGTTGCTATATTCCATAGGCTTATCTTCAAAAGCTTGAAGTTTATTTCCTAAAGTTCCTTCTTTTAATACTTCTCTTTCTGCTCTCTTATCAAATAATGAAACTATATTTCCTTCTTCATTGAATTTAATTCTTAAGAAGTCATTTTCAGCTTCTTTTTCGTTTAGAGATACATTCTCTACTTCTTTATTGGTAGATTCTATTATTTTAAAGCTCTTATATCCATTTGCAGGTATTCCTTTAGCAAAGAAAATTGCTTTTTCTCCATCATCTATTCTTTGACAAATAATTTCTTCCTCTCCATCTAATACAGCTGGATTTTCTATATCTTCTGGAACATCAAAAGTAGCTATATCATCTCTTTCAAATCCTAGAGAGTTAAATACAACAACACTTCTTTCCTTTAAGTTTATTTCTGATGTTATATTATCTAAAGCTGAACCTACAAAGTTATTTCCTTTTTCAATTAAATCTTTATATTCTTCCTTAGTTACATCATAAACCTCTTTAATTGATGAACCTGGTAAAATATCATGGAATTGATTTAAAAGTATTGTTTCCCAAGCAGCATTTAAATCAGCTAAAGGATAGTTTTTTCCTAACAACATAGCCATTGAGTTAAATTTCTCTGCTGAAGTATATAGATTTTCACATACTCTATTATCTCTCTTATTTCTTCCCATTGAAGTATAAGTTCCTCTATGATACTCAAGATATAATTCTCCAACCCACTTTGGAAGTTTATTATTATCTTTTACAGTTTTCTCTAATTTCTTAAAGTAATCCTTAGCCTTACCTATTTTAACCTTAGGTGCTCCTGGTATTCCTTTAGAAAGTCTCTTTCCATTTTCAAGCATTTCATAAGTAGCACCACCGCCACCATCTCCAAATCCAAAGGCAACTAAAACATCATTATTTATATTTTTTTGCTGATATCTATTCCATGCTCCCATTATTGAACCTGGATGAATATTTCCACAGTATGTTGTCATAGTTTCTTTAAATGGATCTTGATCTGGGTAAGTTGTAGTTATAAAATGAGTTAATATTTCTGTTCCATCTATTCCTTTCCACATAAAAGTATCATAAGGCATTTTATTAATTTGATTCCATGAAATCTTAGTTGTCATAAAATAATTAACATCAGATTTCTTTAATATTTGAGGAAGTGCTGCTGAATATCCAAAAACATCTGGAAGCCAAAGTATTTCATTATCCACATTAAATTCTTCTTTAAAGAATCTTTTTCCATGTAATATTTGTCTTATTAAGGATTCTCCTGAAGTTACATTACAATCAGCCTCAAGCCACATTGCTCCTTCTGGTTCCCAAACCCCTTCTCTTACTTTTTCTTTAACTTTCTCATAAACCTTTGGATGGTCTTCTTTTAAGAATTTATAAAGCTGAGGTTGAGAAGACATGAATATATATTCTGGATATTCCTCCATAAGCTTTAATACCGTTGAGAAACTTCTTGCAACCTTTTCTCTTGTTTGAGCTACAGTCCAAAGCCAAGCCACATCTATATGAGTATGACCAACACAAGTAGCTACCATATCTTCATGTCCACACATTTTATCATAGAAATTTTCTTCTATATATTTATTAGCAATTTTTAGGCTTTCATTGTACTCTTTTGTAAATGGTCTTCTTAAATCAATTAAGTTTATTGTGTCATTTAACACAGTTAACATGTCTATTCTTCTCTTATCTTCCTCATGTAATTTAGTTGCTACTATGTGAGGAACACTTAAGTTAAAGTATAATTTTCTAGCTTCTTCATCTATTGTTACTAGCTTACCATGTAAAGTTGATTTTTTGCCCTCAATTCTTCCTATATGTGCATGTAAATCTATATCATAAACTTCTCCTGCCACAGCATTATGAGTTAATATTGTTTCCTGATGATTTACATCTAACCCTTGAATATGTTCTCCATTTACATAAAGGATAAATTGTGGATTTGTAGTATTATCCCAATCTCCTAAAAAAGTATGAAAGCTTAAAGCAATAGTTTGTCCTGAAAATTCATCAGGAACCTTAACAGAAGTTTTAAACCATCCATGACTTTCCTCTCCCCAAAGATCCCCTGTTTTAAAATCTATCCACCATTCTTCAGGTGCATTTTTTATTTCATCTATATTATCATACTTTCCTGCTATAAATTTATAATTATCTATGTTTAAAGTATTAGAATAAACATATCTTCCTATTTCTTCATAAGTCTTTCTTATTCTTTCTGATATAAATCTCATACTAAATTTCTCCTTATCCTTATTTTCTACAAACCTCAAACTTTAACAAAAGGTTGTATCAAAACTTAAAATAATAAAACTTATAAATAGTATGAAGAGAATATTTGGATAAGCTTTAGAATTTAAGCCATTACGTGAAGAGTTTACGTTAAAAAGTTGAGACTGTCCGAAAGATCGCAAGTTTCGAAACTTTAGTAAATTCTTCGGAGTAATGACTATAAATTCTTAGCGAAATCCAATAATTCTCGAAATATATTTATAAGTTTTATTTTAAGTTGCTATTGATACAACCCTTTAAAATATCATTCTATTTAATTACTCTTTAACTGCTCCAATTGTTAATCCATTTACAAAGTATCTTTGGAAAAATGGATAAGCAAATATAATTGGTAAAGTTGAAATAACAACTATAGCCATCTTAGCAGTATCTTTTGGCATGTTCTTAGTAGCTTCTATAGCATTTGCACCAAGTGATGTTGCATTATTTGCTAAGAACTCCATTGAGTTTTCAAGTCTTATTAATAAGTACTGTAATGGTATTAAGTTTGGTTCATCAATATATAACATAGCATTAAACCAGTCATTCCAGTATCCTAAAGTTAAGAATAATCCTATTGTTGCTATACCAGGAAGAGAGATTGGTAATACTATTCTTAAGAATAATCTCCACTCTGATGCTCCATCTATTTTAGCTGATTCTATAATAGCGTCTGGTACTGATGTTTTAAAGAATGTTCTTAAAATAATTATATGGAATGAACTTACACACATTGGAAGTATAAGAGCCCATATTGTATTCTTTAATCCTAAAAATCTTGTAACTACTAGGTATGAAGCAACCATACCACCTGAGAATAACATTGGTACAAATATTACTTTAGTAAAGAACTTTCTGTAAGCAAAGCTCTTTCTTGATAAAGCATATCCATACATTGACATTATAGCTAGTCCAATTAAAGTACCTAAAATTGTAACAGTAATTGTAACCCCATATGATGTTAAAATCTGACTACCTGATGAGAATATATATTTATAAGCTTCTAAGCTCCACTCTTCTGGTATGAATCTATATCCATTTAATTGTAATGATTGCTCATTTGTTAATGATATAGCTATAACAAATACGAATGGCATTATTGCTAAGAAAGCTAATATTGCGAATAAAACATTTAATAAAAAGTTACTCTTTTTTGAGACAGCATTAAACTTGTTTACTTCTTCTTTTGGTTCAGCTTTTTTCTGAAGTCTTTTTTGTTTAATAGTTTCTAACACACATTACACCACCTTTTTTAGAAGAATGCGTTTTCTTCATCTACTTTTCTTACTATAGCGTTAGAAGTTACTATAAGTATTAATCCTACAAATGATTGATATAAACTTGCTGCAGAACTCATACCAATATCTCCTAAGTTCATAAGACCTCTATATACATAAGTATCGATTACGTTTGTTACTGGATATAAAGCACCTGAATCCTTTGGTAATTGATAGAATAGACCTAAGTCTCCTCTGAACATACCACCAATTGAAGTTATGAACATTATGATCATTACAGGTTTTAATAATGGAACTGTTATATATTTTATTTGTTGGAACTTACTTGCTCCATCTATCATTGCTGCTTCATAGTAACTCTTATCTATACCACATATTGAAGCTAAATAAACAACGGTTCCGTATCCAACTGCTTTCCATTGACTCATAAAAATTATGATAAATGGCCAATATTTTGGCTCTGTATACCATGAAATCCCTTTTCCACCCATAGATTGTAAAATACCATTAACATATCCTTTTTCTGGGCTTAAGAATGCATATAAACAATAACTTACAACAACCCATGATAAGAAATAAGGTAAGAACATACTACTTTGATAGAACTTAGCTAACTTTTTATTTAATAATTCATTTAATAAAATTGCTAATGTTACTGGAAGCACTATTCCTAAAATTATAAATACAAGATTATATAAAACTGTATTTTTAGTTATTAACCAAGCATCACTACTTTTGAATAAGAATTTAAAGTTATCAAATCCAACCCATTTACTATTCATTAAACTTTCAAAGAATCCTCCATGAATTCTCCATCTTTTGAATGCTACAATTACTCCAAACATTGGTAAGTAAGCAAATACTAAAAACCATATTGCCCCTGGTATAGTGAGTAGTAATAATTCTTTATTGTTTCTAAAACGTTTTATTCTATCTTTCATTGTAAGCTTCTCTTTTGGAAGCTTTTTAGCTTTACTCTTCACACTTCTTCCCCCTTTTGTTGTAAACGTTTCTCACAATAAAATCTTATCATTTTATGTATTTTGGGAAAAGTTGAAAATATTTAGTTTTACTGTATAAATTTCAATTACAAATATTAAAAAGTTTAATAACAATAGAAAGTCCATAAAATATATAATTTATATACTTTTATTTTTATAATAAAAAAGAGTTAGAGGCTAAACTCTAACTCACTTTTTCACATGAATAATTTAAAAATTAAATTCTCCACTTTTTCCACCTAGTTTTTTTACTAGGTGTATATCTCCTATAACCATTCTTTTATCTACGGCTTTACACATATCATAAATAGTAAGGGCTGCAATAGATACCCCTGTAAGAGCCTCCATTTCAACTCCTGTTTTATGAACTACTTTTGAAGTAGCTGTTATTCTTATTTCATTTTTTTCAGAATCAATTTCAAAATCAATACTAGATCCTGTAATCATAACAGGATGACACATAGGTATTAAATTACTGGTATTTTTCATTGCCATTATACCAGCAACTCTAGCAACACCTAAAACATCTCCCTTTCCTATTTGATCTGATTTTATTAATTCTATAGTTTCACTTGATGCCTTTACAGTACCTGTTGCAATAGCTATTCTTTCAGTTTCATTTTTATTGCTTACATCTACCATAACTGCATTTCCTTTATTATCAAAATGAGTAAGTTTATTATCCATATATGTTACTCTCTCCTCTTCTCTAAACTTTAAAAATTCTATTTTATTCTCTTAATTATTTTATTATAAGAAAAAGTTAAAATCACCGATATTAAAACTATAAGTATTAATATCTTATTTGCTAAACCTGAATCGCCATTCTCAATAGCATAATACATAGCCATAGGTATTGTTTGAGTTTTTCCTTGAATATTCCCAGCAACTAAAATAGTAGCTCCAAATTCTCCAAAAACTCTAGCTATACTAAGTATAATCCCTGTATATAATCCTTTTTTAGAAAGAGGTAAACTTATAAGCCTATAAAGTTTAAAGTTTATTGCACCCATTTCCCTAGCAGCATTTTTTACATCATCATTGACACTAAGTAAGGATGTCTTTAAACTCTGATACATAATAGGTATTGAAACAACTATTCCTACTATAACAGCACCTATCCAAGTAAATATAATACTCATATCAAAATTATTGTATAGAAATTCACCTATTACTCCCTTTTTGCCTAATATTAAAAGAATTAAATATCCTACAGCAGAAGGAGGTAAAAACATAGGAAATATTATTATCGTTTCAATAATGTATTTAAACTTAAAATTTTTTTCCACCATAAAATAGCCAAGTAATATTCCTAAAGTGCAGCTTAAAAACACTGATACTAATACAACTTTTAAGGATATTAATAAGGCTTCCCATATCATTTTTTAGTTCACCTCAAAACCATACTCACTAAATATCTTTTTACTTTCTTCACCTTTTAGGTACTCAATAAGCTTCTTTGCTTCTTTATTATTTTTACTATTTTTTAATAGACATAATTCATATTCTATAGGTTTATGATAATCATTAGGTACCTCATAAACTATTTTACTATTTTTTAAATCTAAAGTATCTGTCTTATATACAAATCCTAAATTAGCTTCCCCATTTTCAACATATGTCTTAACATTTGTTACACTTCTAGCAAAAACTAATTTATCCTCAATATCTTTATAATCTCCTACTTTTTCTAAACTTTCTTTAGCATACTGTCCTGCTGGAACTGTTGATATTTCACCAATTGCAATTTTGCCCTCTACATTTTTTAAGTCTTCTAAAGAATTTATAGGTTTATTGTAATCATTGTTTTCAATTAAAACTAATTGGTTATTTAAAATCTTATAGGATTCATCCTTATTTACAAGGCCTTCATCTATAAGCTCTTTAGCATATTTAGTATTTGCTGAGAAGAATAAATCTGCATCAGCCCCATCACTAATTTGTTTTTTTAAGGTTCCTGATCCACCTACATTATATTGAATTTTCACTCCATTTTCCTTTTCAAAATTAGCCGCAATTTTTTCCATAGGTTTTTGAAGACTTGCAGCAATGCTAACTGTTAAAGTTTTCTCTTCCTTATTATTAGTACATCCTACAAATAATAATGATAACATTCCTATTATCATTATTATAGATAGGCTTATTTTCTTGCGCATTCTCTAGCATCTCCCTTCAGAATATCTATTCCATGTTTTAAATCATCTAAAATATAGTCCATAACTTCTCTACAGGCTTTTGGACTTCCAGGCATATTAACAATAAGAGTATCTTTTCTTATACCAGCTGTAGCTCTAGAAAGCATAGCTCTTTTAGTTATTGTCATACTATAACTTCTTATAGCTTCTGGTATTCCTAATGCTTCCTTTTCTATAACGTCTTTAGTTGCCTCTGGAGTAACATCTCTTTTACTAAATCCAGTACCACCAGTTGTAAGTATAAGATCAACGCCTAAGTTATCAGCCATATTAATCATCTCATCTCTAAGCATTTCTCTTTCATCTGGTAAAACTATATACTTTTCTACCTTAAATCCTTTTTCCTTTGCAATATTAGCTATTACTAATCCACTTTCATCCTTTCTTTCTCCTGAGTATCCTTTATCACTGCTAGTTATTATTCCTAATTTATACATACTCTAAAGCACCTACCTTTTAATTTTAATAAAAAAGTCTATATTAAACTATTGTTGGTTTCTAAATATATAGCCAGAAATCAACATTTACCTAAAACAATTATTAATATAATAACTTCCTTCAATTGTTTAAATTTTATCATTCCAAAACTTTGGAAAATGTGATTTTTATCACATAATATATAAAACTTAAGGAGAGTTATAATTAAATATTATATTATGTTTTATTATTATTTGTTTTATTCTTGTTTTAAATATTATTTTTTTAACAAAGTTTTGTAAAAAAAGCTATACTCAAAATTTATCTTTGAATACAGCTTAATATTCCATAGCTTTATAATTAGTAATTTTTTATATTTCTTAAAGTTGATGGACAAACTCCATAGTACTTTTTAAACTTTCTATAGAAATAACTAGTGTCTAAATATCCTACTTTTTTAGCTATATCATTTATCTTCATATTTGTATTTAATATAAGATCTTTAGCTTTCATATTTTTAGTTTTATTTAAATACTCAGAAAATGAACATCCAACTTCTTTAGTAAATACTTGTCCTAAATAAGAAGTATTTATATTATATTTTCTAGCTAAAGTCTTAAGACTTACCTCTTCATAATAGTTTTCATTTACATAACTTATTATTTGTTGAATTACAGGGCTATATTTTATGGTTGTTGGGTGCATAAGTTCTATAACTTCCCTAATTTCACTACATAATAAAGTTTTAATATCTTCCCTTGTATCTTCACTACAAAGAGCAACTATTTCCTCTCCTAAGCTATTTCCTGTATATTGTTTTTCAACTTTAAATTCTTCCACAATACCATCTAATAAAAATAGTATTTTCACAGATAAATCATATATATTTCTTGGATTTAACTTTTTATCCTCAACAGTTTCCTCAATGATTTTTTCTGCCCCTTCTATATCTTTAGCAATTATTCTTTTATTTAATTTATCTAAAACCTCACTAAAGTTTATATTCTTCTCATTTATATCTTCAACATCCTCTGTTGTTATACACTTATTATATCCTAAAGTAAGAACATATTTTTTTAAATTATTTGCTTCCTTATAACTTGAACTAATTTTATAAAGATCACAAATAGGTTCTCCAACACTTAAAAATACATCTATTCCATATTCATTTATTATTTGTTCTTTTAACTTATCATAATATTTTTTAATCTCTTTTTTACTTAAGGCTTCATCCCAAGAATTTATTAAAATAAGTTCTTCATCTAAGGTGTATATTATCTCAAAGTTATTTTGAGTATTTTCCTTAATTACATTAACTATGTTATGTAACATTTCCTCACTATCATATCTACTTCTAGTATTTATGATACATAGAGAATATCTTTCTGAATTTAAATTCATATAAAAGCATTCTTTGTTTTCCTCTATTTCACCTTGATCCAATTTACCCTTTATAAGTTTAATAAGAATATTATGTTTTCCTAAACTTGATTTATTTTCTTCTTTTTCTTGTTTTATTTTATTTATTGTATTTTTTAAAGTTTTTTCTAATTCTTCTTCATCTATAGGCTTTAATATATAATTTTCAACACCTAATTCTATTGCTTTCTTAGCATAAGAAAAATCATCATATCCACTTAATATTATAAACTTAACATCAGAATTAATTTTCTTTAATTCCTTTAATAACTCTAACCCAGTAACCTGTGGCATATTAATATCAGTTAACACTATATCAACTGGATTTTCCTTAAATTTATCTATGGCTTCTTGACCATTACTTGCCTTATTTACAATTTCTAACCCTAGTTCTTCCCATTCAATTATATTCTCAAGTCCTTGTAAAATTAAATTCTCATCATCAGCTAGCATAACCTTGTACATATTACTACTCCACCTCTCTAAGCGGGAATTTTAAAATCATATTAGTTCCCTTATTCTCCTCACTAGTAACAGTTAACCCGTAAGGTTCCCCATATTTAATTTTAATCCTTTCATGAACATTTAGCATCCCTATTGATTTACCAGAATGATCGCATTCCCTAATCCTTCTATTTATATCATCTAATTTCTCCTTAGTAATTCCTCTACCATTGTCAATTACTTCCACAACTATATCTTCTAAATGTTTATAGATATATATTTTTAATTCATTATCATCTCTTTCTAACCTTATACCATGAACAAAATAGTTTTCAATTAAAGGTTGAAGAGTAAATTTAACAATTCCCTTATCATATAAATCCTCTTCACATTCTATTTTAAACTTAAATTTCTCATCATATCTAAACTTAAATAGCTCTAAATATTTATTACAGTATTTTATTTCCTGATCTATTGAAACTATAAGATTTCCCTTTACTTGACTTCTAAATAAAAATGCTAAGCTATAAAGCATTTTCCCTACTTCTTTATCTCCATTACATATTGCCTTCATCCTTATTGACTCTAGTGTATTATAAAGAAAATGTGGGTTAATTTGATTTTGAAGAGCTACAATTTCAGCCTCTCTTTGACGTAGTTCTGCTAAGTAACTCTTTCTTATATGATCATTTAACTTTTCACACATTTTATTAAAATTATCTGCAATAAATGTTATTTCATCTCTATCCTTACTTAAAGGAATATGAACATCTATATCTCCTTTTTCAACCTTTTCCATGGCTAAAACAAGAGAATCCATTCTACTACTTAAATTTTTAAATTTTATATAAAGAACACACTCTGCAATTATAAATAATAATAAACTAACTAAGAGTGCTGAAACTTTAAAAAGAATAGGTACTTTTGTAGCATTACTTACTTTTATTCTCACTAAAGACATTAATCCATTGTTATCTGGTAATATATCTACATAATAACTATCTTCTAATAAAATCTCATGACGCCCTACTTTAAGCTTATCAAAGTATGGATAATACTCATAATCATATTTATTTTCTGAATCATATAAAATCATTCCTTCTTTATTTAATATAAGAACCTCTGAATTTGTATCCTTATATTTTTTTATAACATCACTAATTATCCCTATATCGTAAGTAGTCATAAGTATTCCTTCTGGCTTTAAAGAAGCTGCATCTCTTATTTCATTTATTATACTAATTTCATTTTTATTATAGATTGCATATTCAATATCCTTTTTGTCTAATAATTCATTTGAATTAAAAGGATAGGTCTTTATTTCTCCCTTTCTATTAAAAACTGATATTTCATTTCTAGAATAACTTATAAAGGATATACTTTTTAAAAAGTTGTTTAATTGAAATGAACTCTTAACAAAGCTTTCTATACCATTATAATAAAGTTTATCACTTGCACTATAATAATCTAATTTTCCTTTTATATAATCAACTAAATCTGAATTTAAATACTTTATAACATCATTTAACCTAAAGTCATCTTCATAGAGCATATTCATTATTCTTCTTGATGTGCTGCTATTATACTCTAGGGTTTCATTTACATCTTGTAGTATTTTATCATTTAAATAAAGATTATTTCTCTTAATCTCTTCAGAAGTTTTACTTAAGAAGTAAATGCATAAAATACTAACTACGGATAATATAACTATTGTATATGTTACAAATAGTCTCTTATAAAGATTTGACTTACTAAACTTCATTTAATTCCCCTCTTCACCCACATTACCTTAGTCAATTTTTATTAAATCATATTCTACCCTATATGAAAAGCTTATCAAATTATGATATTTTATTGTTTTTATGTATTTTTTATGGTTTCATTTAAAATTCATGCATATTTAAATTGTTTTTACCCTCTACTTATCTTAAACTATAATTACAAATTAGTTAAACCATTACATTGTTTTATGGAGTGATAAAAATGAGTGAATTTTTTAATCTTGAAAAAATACTTACTTTTTTTAATTATATCTTTTGGTTTTTTATGCTTAATATATTTTTTTCTATATTAAATATACCTGTAATCTTGTTCTTCTTATTTGTAGGACTTAGTAATATAACAACATATTTACCTTTATTTTTAGTTTCTCTAATTCCTTTTGGAGCAAGTTTTACAACACTGCTTTACTGCATGAGAAAATTAATAAAATACAAAGATTTAGATTTATTTAGTGACTTTATTAAGGGTTTAAAATATAATTTTAAACAATCTACCTTAATGTGGTGTGGAGAATTATTTTTAATATTCCTTTTAAGTTTTAACTTAAGAATATTTTCAACTGTTTACTATAGTTTACCACTTACTTGTGTCTTTATAGTATTAATGGTCTTAACACTATTAACTACAACATATATTTTTGTATTAATATCAAGATTCTCTATGAGTTCAATGGATATTTTAAGAGCTAGTATAATTTTAACTTTTACTAAACCAGCAGTTTCTATTGGAAATATAGTTATATTTTTATTTTCACTTATGCTATTTGAAATTAGTCCTGGAACAACAGTAATTTTTATGGCAAGCATAGTATCTTATTTAATAATGTTTTTAAATAAAAATCTTTTAGAAAGTTTAGAAACTAAAAGTTCACAAGCTTAAAAAGATGTTATATCAAAATAACTTTTAATAAAACTTACAAATAGTATTAAGAAATCTCTAGTAATTTCATGATACATTTGTAAGTTTTATTATTAGCTTTTGATATGGCATCTTTATTTTTTACAAAGTTTACATAAAGCCCTAATATTCCTGTATAATAGCAATGTTACACTTGAACAGAAAATTATTTCATATTACAATATACTTATTATGTCTTAATGTATATATATGTTTAGAACTGATGAAGTTTAAGGAGGAAACTAAATTGTATAAATTTGTAGAAATAAATTCATCAGAAATTGATAAATTTAATGAATCTGATAGAAAGGGTCACATATTCCAAACATCTTATTGGGCTGAATTAAAAAAAGATTGGAAGAAGAAATTTATAGCAGGATATGATAATGATAATAATATGGTTATCACAGCTACTATACTTTTAAGAAAAGCACCATACATAAATAAATATATGGGATATATTCCAAGAAGTTTTACATGTGACTACAACAATAAAAAATTACTAATAGAATTTACTGAATATCTAAGAGAGTTTGCTAAAAAGAATAATATAAGCTTTATAACAATAGATCCAGATATCCATTTAAAAGAAAATGAAGAGGCTCTTTCAGAAGGTACTGAAATAAAGAACTTCCTTAAGAGTTTAGGTTACAAAAACACAGATAGTAAAAACTTTGAAGCTATACAACCAAACTTTGTATTTAGACTTCCACTTCCAACTGAAGGGAATAAAATGGATATTAAGAAGGCTGTATTTAAAAAATTCTCTAGTAAAACTAGATATAATATAAAAGTTGCTGAGGAAAGAGGATTATCAGTTGAAGTTTATGATAAAGAAACTTTAAATGAAGATGTATTAGACAGATTCCATGAAATCATGGTTACAACTGGTAAGAGAGATAACTTCTTAGTAAGACATAGAGAATATTTTAAGGACATGATAGATTACTTATATCCACATTGTAGATTATACATGGTTAAGTATAGCTACGAAAATGACTTCAACAGATTATCAGAAAAATTAAACAAGCAAGAAGAGGCTAAAACTAAGGCTATTAACAAAATAGAAGAACTTAAAGTAAAGCTTGATGCTGAAACTGATGAAGATAAGAAATCAAGAATTGAAAAGAAATTAAATGACCAAGATAAGAGACTTAAAGAAGCTGAAAGACAAATAGAAGGCTTTAAAAAGAAAATATCTGATATAGAACCTTTCAAAGGGCAAGAAATATATCTTTCAGGATCAATATACTTATACTACGGAAACAAAGCATGGTATCTTTACGGAGCTTCAGAAAATATATTAAGAGATACAATGCCTAACTTTGCTATGCAATGGTCAATGATTTGTGACTCTATTGATCTAGGTTGTGATGTATATGACTTTAGAGGTGTTTCTGGAGACTTAAATCCTGAAAATCCACTATATGGACTTTATAAATTCAAAAAAGGATTTAACGGAAACTTCGTAGAATTTATAGGAGAGTTTGATATTGTTGTTGATAATGGAATATACACACTTTATAAAAAAGCTTTCCCACAATTCAAAAAAATAAGAAATGCTATAATGAATAAGAAACAATAAAAAAAGAATGCATATGCATTCTTTTTTTATTTAAAAACTTTATATAAAAAATTTCTCTAAAAAAGTTTCTATACATACTTAAAATTAAATAATTTTTATTTCCTAATTTCATTCTTTTCCCTAGTATAACCCTACCTTTTAATCAATATTTTAACTATTTATAACAAATACTCCTTATAGTTAACTTTATATAATCTAATTAAACTACAAGACCATTTTACATTAAATTTTAAGCATAATACCATATATTAATCTTTTGATTTGAAAGAATTAAGGAGTATAATATAATAGAAAGCATTAACAGTAATCTATTTTCGATATCGTATTTATATATATATTTATTTGTTATAGGAGATGACCCCATGCAAGAAAAAGTTTTAAGAAAATTATTTTTAGGTTTTATACATATCCACATCTTACACCATGCAAAAGTTGAACCTTTTTTCGGATCAAAAATGATTGAAGAACTTAGGGAACATGGATATTCTATGAGTCCAGGAACTTTATATCCAATACTTCATAATATGGAGAGAGATGGTTTACTACTAAGAAAAGATAGATTAATAGATGGTAAGATAAGAAAATATTATAGTATTACATCAGAAGGTAATGAGATATTAGAAGAAGCTAAAAGTAAAGCATTTGAATTATTTAAAGAAATAAAATAAAAAACTATAGTGGTATATATTAATTTTCTATACCACTATAGTTTTTTTAATTAACTATAAATCTTTCAAGAAACTGTTTTGTTCTTTCATTTTTAGGATTTTTAAAAATTTCCTCTGGAGTACCTTCCTCTAAAACTATTCCTCCATCCATAAATACAACTCTATCTGCTACATCCCTTGCAAAGCTCATTTCATGGGTAACTATTATCATTGTTTTATGTTCCTTAGCTAAATCTTTTATAACAGCTAATACTTCTGCTACCAATTCTGGATCTAAGGCTGATGTAGGTTCATCAAAAAGAGTAACATTGGGATTTATAGCCATAGCTCTCGCTATACTAACCCTTTGTTTTTGTCCTCCTGATAAGGTATTTGGATAATTATCCTTTTTATCAACCATACCTACCTTCTTTAAATTTTCTAAGGCAATTTCTTCAGCCTTTTTCTTATCCATTTTTTCTACTACAATCAATGCTTCCGTAACATTTTGTAGAACTGTTTTATTATTGAACAAATTATAATGCTGAAATACCATTGCTGATTGTTTTCTTAAGTCATTAATTTCTTTTTTACTTATTTTTTCAGCATTTACTTTCACGTGACCAACTTGGATTTCTCCCTTATCTGGTGATTCTAAATAATTTAAACATCTTAGGAAAGTTGACTTACCTGACCCTGAAGGTCCTATTATAACAACTACCTCACCCTGTTTAACTTCCATGTTAACATCTTTTAAAACTTCTAAATTTTTATAGCTCTTTTTAAGATTTTTAACCTTTATCATGACTTCTCTCCTCCCCTCTTAATAAACTGAAAGTTTTTTCTCTAAAATCTTTTGTAGGTAATTAAAGAAGCCTATGATTATCCAGTACATAATTGCAACTACCACATAACTTTCAAAGAATTTATAGCTAGCTGCCGCTTCCATTTGAGCCTTAGCTAATAATTCTACAACTCCTAAAGTAAATGCTAATGAAGATCCTTTTACTGTATCTACAAATATATTACCTAAAGGAGGTATTGCTATTCTAAATGCTTGTGGTAAAACTACTCTTTTTAAAGCTTGAGCCCTTGTCATACCTAATGATAGACATGCTTCCATTTGCCCTTTATCTATGGCATCTATTGATGATCTTAATATTTCTGCTATGTAAGCTGATGCATTAAGTCCTAAACCTATTAATGCCGCAGTAAATGCATTCATATTTTGAAGTGAAGGTATTACCTGTGGCACACCAAAATAAAGTAAAAATAATTGTACTAAAAGAGGTGTTCCTCTAAAGAATGATATATAAACCTCAGCTATTTGCTTTAGTACAGGAATTTTGTAAACCCTTATCATAGCAAGAGTTATACCAACTATTAATCCTAATATCATACCGAATACTGATAAAGATATTGTTACGTTAATAGCCTTTAATAACATAGGTATTAAATCTAATGAATATATAAAATCAAAACCTATACTATTATTTTTATTATTATCTATAATATTATTACCATTTTCTTGGTTATTAGGAACACTTACATTCATTCCTAGCCATTTTTCAGAAATAGATTTAAGAGTTCCATCTTTCTTCATTTCATCTAAAGCTTTATTAACATTTTCTGATAAATCTTTGCCTTTTTCATCCTTAACAAAAGGATAGGCATTTTCTATTTTATCTATTGGTTCTCCAGCTAGCTGTAAATTTAAATCTTTTTCTTTTATGGCAGCTATAGCTGAAACCCTATCTATTACTACAGCATCTATTCTTCCAAGTAAAAGTTCATTGAAAGCAGCATCTGTATTTTGATAAGTTAATATTTTTATCTCATTATTTTCATCTTTATCTTTAACTATTTTCTCATAGTTACTTCCAAGATCAACTCCAACCTTTTTGCCCTTTAAATCGTCAAAGGATTTAATTGAATCATTGCCTTTTTTAACTATTATTTGAGCCCCACTATATACATATGGCTCTGAGAAATAATACTTTTCTTCTCTTTCTGGAGTTACAGTTATTTGATTAGCTATTGTATTAACCTTTCCACTTTCAAGCATTCCAAATAATCCGCTGAAAGAAGCTGTTTTAAACTCAACATCATACCCTAATCTCTTTCCTATTTCATTCCATACATCAACTTCAAACCCCTTAAGTTCTCCACCCTCTAGAAAAGTAAATGGATAATATGTTCCTGAAGTTGCTACTGTTATCTTTTCTTTATTAGTGCTATTTTTTTGAATGTTATTACTATTAGTGCTGCAACCAACTAATACCATCATTAAAATACTTATTGTTAGAAATAATAACATTAATTTTTTCTTCATTAGCATGACCTCTTTCCATTTTAATATAGTTCCAATTATATTAATTCCCATCAAAATTGTCAACTTTGATTTTTATTTCGTATTAATTATATTTAGTCTTTATATAGAAATTATGTATTTTTAATATTAAAATGAATATAATGAATTATTTTTTAATAAGGATGGATATTATATGAAGAAAAATTTAATATTTTATTTTTCAACCTCAGGTAATTCACTTTACACCGCTAAGGAAATAGCTAAACATCTAAAGGATGCAGAAATAATCTCCATAGTAGATGCTTTCTATAAAAAAGAGTTTAAATATGAAGCAGAAACCATAGGCTTTGTATATCCTATTTATGCCTCTGGCCTTCCTCCTATGGTAAGTGAATTCCTCTCTAAATTACAATTAAATAAGGATTCATATATTTTTGCAGCTGAATGTACTGGTGGCGGAAAAGGCATAACCTTCTCTATGATAAATAAATTACTTTATCCTAAGAACTTAAGTTTATCTAATGGGGAAAAGTTTTTACTTAACTCAAACTATATAAGAATGGGTAGAAATCCTAAGGTAGGAGAAGATGCAAAAAAAGTAATTGATTCAAACAAGTTTAAAATAGAAAATTTTACTCTTTCAATATTAAATAGGGAGTCTAAAGACTTAAAGGAAAAACATACTAGAATTAATTTACTTTTATATAAACTTTGGAAAGATGGTTTTAAAAATAAAGATAAGAATTTTAACACCAATGAATTTTGTACTGCTTGTGGAATTTGTGCTAAAATCTGTCCAAATAAAAATATAGAAATTATAGATGAAAGTCCTAAATGGAAAGGAAATTGTTGTGATTGTATGGGATGTGTAAATAACTGTCCTCATAAGTGCATAAATATAGGAAATAAAACTAAAAAGAAGAATAGATATAAAAATCCATATATATTAACCTCTGAGCTTCTTAGAAAGTAAGAAATTCTATCTTAAGCTCATATTGATTTCTAGATAAGGCTAAGAAAATTTCTTAATAAAGAATAAAAACTACAAAAAATTAAAGTAATTAATATTTAAATTTTCATCACAAAAATTTTTATTAATTTATATTTATTTTAAGTGAGTATTAAGTTTAAAATAACTTTAAAAATTAAAAAGGGATAAGTTATCAAACAACTTATCCCTTCTCTTAAATAAAAATACCTAATAACTTAAGCAAACTCATGTAAATTAAATTACCCAATACCTTTATTTAAGATAAAACTCTAAGATTACTATAAGATATCAAAGAGCTTTTTTATTAGAAGATTTAATCTTAGTTCAGTAAAAGTAATTATCTCTTCTGATTAAGATTTATATTCTAAAATTTTAGTTACGCCACTTCCGTAAGAAAAATAATTCTTACCTTGCCATACACTAAAATTTTTTAAATGTAACTTTCGGTAGAAATCTTTAAGTTATCTCCTCCACGTTACATTATTATATTATCCTTTTTATGAATTTATATACTATAATTTGATAAATAAATTTTAATATTTTATATTTTTATTGATATATTACTCCATCAATATTAGATAATATATCATCAATTTGATAATCATTTATATTTATATCTATATTTTTACATCTTAATTTTGCTATTAATTCATTCTTTTCATCTTCAAATATTGATGATTGCTGAATACTAGATATAAGGTCTTCTAGCTTATATAAAATGCATAAACCTTCATATGCTCCTAAAGCTGTACATATATTCTCTGTTGATTTCCACTCTGTCATATCATATTCTGAATAATCTACTTTATCACAATAAGAAGTGATTTTTTCTTGATAATATCTGTTTATGTATGCCTGTGCCATATCACTTTCTTCAAAGCCTACTACACTTCCGTCAGGCATAACTAAAATATAGTTATTTTCTGGTGCTTCGTATGTATTCATACTAATCGCCTCCTACTCTTGTTTATTTTATTTTAGTTTCTCCTCACCTAAAAGCCTTATACTTATATAGTTTTGGAATATACTTTTCCATTTTCAGCATATATTATAAGTTTGAAATTTAGTTTTTTAACTTTATTTAAATATATAATTATCGCTTTCTATATTTATAATTTCTGCATCTGTATTTTCTTCTACAAAATCTATTAGATTCTCTAAGGTTGAATCAACTTGCTTTTGGTCTCCACAAACTGCTGAAATTCCTATAACTATAATTTGATGAATATCTTGTTCATGAACCTCTCCTACAGAAACATTAAATTTATTTTTTAATCTTTGAACTATGCTCTTAACCACCATTCTTTTTTCTTTTAAGGAATGTACCCAAGATGCTCTTAAAGTTATTTTTAAATTTAAAACTCTCATAAAATCACCTATTAAATTCTCATAAGAATATTGTTTATTTCTTCACTCACAGTAAGCCTTTCATTTTCAATCCACTCTAAGTCAAAATTTAAATTAAATCTCTTGCTAAAAGAATAATACATATTTACCATTTGATAATAAGTTTCTAAGTCATATAAAGTTCCTGAATAACATTGAGGTTTAAATAGTTCTTCTTGATCATTTATAAATAGCTGATCAACAAAATTTAAAAATTGATTCATTAAGTCATCTTTAGATATATCAAAAGGAATTTTTAAAAGCTCCCATTGAATTTCTTCAAGAAGTTTATATGATTTTAATCTTTCTAATATTATTAAATATTCACTTATATCCATTTTTCTATAGTATGGAACTTCACATTTCTTTGTGCTCCATAAAGCTAATTTTTCATTTAAAGGAAGATTATCAATTTCTAATATTGCATCTGAAGGTCCTAAAACTGCTCTTTTTATACTAATATCCTCTTCCTCTAATCTCTCTTCAATAAATTCCTTATTATCTCTATAAGTAGCTACATATCCCGTATCATATATGCCTTTTCTTCCTGCTCTTCCTGCAATTTGTTTAACCTCCTGAGAAGTTAACTCTCTCATTTGCTCTCCATCAAATTTGCTTATTGATAAGAAAATAATTCTCTTTATAGGAAGATTAACTCCCATTCCAATGGCATCAGTTGTTATTAAAATTTTATTTTTTCCCGTTATAAATTCTTCATACTGTTTTTTTCTAACCTCTGGTGGTAAATCTCCATAGATTATGGAGCATTTAATTCCCATCTGTGAATATTGCTCAGCCATTTGAAGAACTTTTTTCTTTGAAAATAAAACTAAGGCATCTCCCTCTTGAACATTTTTAGGATGAAAACTTTCATCTTCTACAATAAGTGGAATATCTCTATGATATTCTATAATCTCATAGTCGTCTCCACAATCTTCTATAATCTCTTTTAATATATTCTTAGCATTAAAGGCTCCACATATATGTATTTCAGTACAATATAAACCAAGTAAAGCTCTAGTCCAAGCATACCCTCTTTGTGAATCATCTATCATTTGAATTTCATCTATAACTGCCACATCATATTTTTCATGTATATTAGCTTTTTCTATGGTACATGATACATGTGTTGCATCTTCAAATAATATTTCTTCTTCTCCAGTAAGAAGATTACATTTAACACCCTCATTATTTAATCTTTCAAAGTTTTCTAAGGCTAAAATTCTAAGAGGAGATAAATATACACCTTTTCTAACCTCTTTAAGTCTTTGCATAGCAGTATAGGTTTTTCCAGTATTCGTTTCTCCTAAGTGAAGATAGAATTTTCTTTTAAGTCTTCTTGTATGAAGATATTCATCCTTTGGATTTGCTGGAAACTTCTCATCAAATTCCTTAGATATTAGCTCTGGAATATGATGTTTTACAAGAAGAGTCATAATTCCTGAATTAAGAAATACATTGTAATTGTTTCTTAATACTTCATAAAAATCAAAATTAGTGTCATTTTTCTTATTATAATTTTCTAGAATTCTCTTTCCTACCTCTTCTAATAATTCTTCATATCTATCATAAAGAGATTCATATCCTTTTAACCCTTGATCTTTCATCTCTTTTAATTGCAATATTTTTTTTCTTAAGGTTGATTCATGTTCAAAAAGTGCTCCTGCTTTTGAATGTCTTACTATGTTTTCTATTTGATTTATTTGACCTGATAATTTTTTATACTCCCTTTGAGCCGCATTTTTTTTCATTAAAATTCCTCCGAGTTAAAATTCTATAATGATTTAACCTATATATTCTCATTGTAATCTTTTTCTATAAATATCTCAAACAGTTAAAATTTTTCTCTCCCTTTTCTTATTTTCTTCAAAATATATTTTAATATTAATCCCTTTATAAAAGTAAATATTTATTTTATAGAAAGCTTAATCTTAAATAAAACTCCTCACTAATTTTAATATGCTATAATCTTCTTATACATAATTAAAACTTAATATAAGGAGATACATATATATGTTTATAATTACTTATAAAATGCCAAAGGAACTTGTTGATGAACAAATAGAATTACTTCAAATCAATGATATATTTAATGTTTATTATGAGTCTCCACTAGACATAACAACAGATATGTTTGGATATGGCTATAAAGAAAAGGAAAATGTTATTGTTGATTTAAAAGTAGCCTTTGATGGTAATCTAGAAGACTTTGAAAACTTTAAATCTCAAGTTTCTTCATTACTTAAAGAAACACCTTCTTCAATAGATGAAGTTAAAAATGAATTTGAAGAATTTTATATTGATCCAATTCATTTAAATGATCAATGGGTTTTATGTGCCCCAACTGATAACTTTGAAAATAAAAAAGAAATTTTCTTTACTCCTCAAGGTGCCTTTGGAACTGGATTACATGAAACTACTCAAGATATATTAAAATTCATAGTTGAAGAAGATTTTGAAGGAAAATCTCTTCTTGATTTAGGAACAGGTTCTGGAATACTTTCTATAGCTGCTGGAGTAAAAGGTGCTTCAAAAATAGTAGCTGTAGATATAAGAGATGTGGAAGATGAAGTTCTTTTAAATGCTTCTTTAAATGAACTAGAAAATATAGAAGTAGTAGTTGGAAATGTTCTTCATGAAGAATATGAATTAGATGAAAAATTTGATTGGATATTTATAAATATTGGAGGAGAAGAAACTGCAATGTTTATGGATTTTATTGAAGAACACATAGAAAAAACTGGAAAACTTCTAGTTTCAGGCTTAGTTGAGTGGAGCTTTGATTGGGTTAAAGAAAAAGTTGAGAATAAAGGCTTTAAATTAAATAAAAAATTCCAGACTAATGAATGGTGTACTGCAATATTCTCAAAATAAACTAAATTTAATTATTTAACTTTTTAAATTATATTTTAATAAACAAAATAAGCATATATTAATAATATTTGTAATATATGCTTATTTATAAATTCTAAATTAATGGTCTTATCATAACCAAAACTTTATTTTCTATATCTCCTGATTCTATTCTTTCTTCTAACTTGAAGAATCCAACTGACCTATAAAAATTTATTAAGTTATCATGTTTACCATCTGCTAATATCTTAACTCTTAAAAGCTTATAACCTTTTTCCTTGTAAAAGGTTGCTACATTATTTATAAGCTCCCCCTCAAATCCCTTCTCTTTATATTCATCTAACATTTTTATGAAATAAATATCTGCTGACTCCTCAGTTAAAGATTTCATTGAAAGAAATCCTATTTCATTTCCTTTTTCTATATAAACATAAAATGGAATTTGTTCTATTTTATTTATAATTCTCTCAATAATATCTTTATTATAAAGTTCATTCTTAAAATCATTCATTAGATTATATGCTAATTCTTTCTTTAATTCTATATTATCAATACTCTTTATCATACTCTTTCCTCCTATGTTTACAGTTACATTACTTTTCTTATATATTACACCAAAATTTATATTTTAAAAATGATTTTTCTCATTAATACCAAATAAATGTTAATTTTATTTTAAAAACTTATTAATTTTTTATATATGTTAATTTATTACTTATATAATTATTATTTATATAATTATTCTATATATTTTTTTCTTAATATATTTTTTTATAATTTTGATTTTTTTATTTATAAAGAGTTATTATTAAATTGAAAATTTAAACAAATTTATAAAATTGGGGGAATTTATATGGAAGCTGGTCTAGTTAATCTAATTACAAGCAAAGATGAAAACTGGGACAAAAGATGGAAGTATAACTGTGCAATGTTTATATTATGTTATATTTTCATGGGGGCTGTCACAGGAATAACTAATGACTCTTATTTATCTTATTTAAACATCACTGTTCCTAATGTAGTTAAAGCACTTCCTACCTATGCATCAATTGGAACCTTCATAATAGCAATGCTTTTACTATTAACTCATAAAGTAGGATTTAAAAAATTAATATTACTTGCACCTATTTTTTCAATTCTTGGTTTATTGGTTTGTATATATAGTAAAGATGGTTTAATCATAACTTTTGCATATATAGTTGTAAATATTGGTTTGGGAATGTTTGATTGTATTTATCCTGTGATGTTTACATCATATACACCTAGAAAAGAAAGAACTAAAATGTTCTCTAGGGTTATGTACTGCAATCTTATTAGCCAATCAATTTTAACATTTTTAAATGGTAAAATTGTTGTTTGGAAATTTGCTAAATCTTTAGGTATCTCTTATAATAGAGCTTCTGTTTTATCAGGAAATCAAGATGCCTTAAGTTCTGTTCAATTAATGGCATATTCAAATTCATATAAATTTGTACTTTGGATTGCAATAGCCTTAACAGTAATAGCTTCAGTCTTTCTATTATTCTTAAAAGAAAAAAGTGAAGATTATAGAGAAACTCCTGAAGAAATTCAAGCTAGAAAAGGAGAAAAAGTCTTTGATTTCAAATTATTAGCTAATAAATATGTTATCTTATGGATTCTTATATTTGGAATAGTAAGATTTGGTGCTTTATTGGTAACACCATTCTTTCCAATTTATTTAAATAATTTCTTACATATAAGCAGAGGTACTGTTTCATCTATCATAACATTCCAAACAATATCTATGGTAATTGGTTATTTCTGCACCCCTTACCTAGAAAAAAAATTTGGTTCAATAGTAACCATATCTGTAACTACTATACTTTGTGTACCACTTATGATATTAATGGCTAATGGTGCTATATTTGGAAGTAATGTTGCTATGATAGTAGGTATAATACTATTTTTAAGATCTGGTGTAGCAAATGTTTCTGCTCCAATACAAAGTTCTTTACCATTAACCTTTGTTCCTAAAAATTTAGTTTCAGCTTATAATTCACTTATATTAGTTGTTAATTCACTTATAGGAATTGTAGCTGGTATATATACAAGATATTCTTTATTAAAGACAGAATCAGGTTATGGAAAAGCTTACTATATAGCAGGTGCTCTTTACTTAATAGCTAGCATATTTCTTCTTATAATATTTACCAAAAAATATAATAGAACTAATAATGATTCTGAGGTAATTGAAATTAATGCAGAAACCGCAATATCCTCTGTAGATGATAGTATAAAAGAAACTTTAAAATAGTTTTAAGTTTTAAAGTTAAAACTCTGATTAAAATTAGTTATAAACAATTTTAATCAGAGTTTTTTATTTTTTCTATCTAATTAAATATAATAAGGTTTCAAAATATATTTTATATAATAAAAGATTTAATTAGTAAGATTAAACATATTAAACATATCTACTATTCCATATCCCCACTCTGGATTTGGATAAGTGTCCCCTTTTCTCTTTCTTGTACCTCTTGTAATAAAAGCTTTTAAAGTTTGAGAGAACATATAAGGATAATTTCCTTCAACAATTCCCCATTGGAAAAGTAAAACACAAATTCCAGCTACTATAGCCGCTGCAACACTTGTACCATTTGCTAAAGTTGTCTTATTATCTGGCGCAACTGTAAGTGCATTTACTCCTCCTGCTGCTACATCTATAATACCAATATAATTATCTTTAAATCCTCTCCCTGAATAAATTAATTGTGTATTATTTAATTGATTATATGCAGCAACTGTTATTACAGAGATGCTAGTACCTGGGACAGTTACTGTTCCATATGGGTCAGGATATATCATTCTAGTTTTTTCTTTACTTATCCCTTTTGGCGGAAGCCAAATATTATATCTTCCTTCTATATTATTTAATCCTCTAAACTTAAAACTCCATATTCCAGCTTGAACATTATCTAGTATAATTAATATCAATGAATCTTCATAAATTTCTTCAGGTATATAATAACTTACTAACACTGTAGTTCGTTCAATTGTAAAATAATACTTATTTCCTTTTCCAAAGAAAGGTTGAATTATTCCTGTAGTTCCTCCAGTAGGTGAAACTATTTCTACGGAAGCAATACTAGGTATTTGTATCCAAGCTTCAATGATAATCTTTTTTTGATTTTCATCTATATTAAATTCATGAGTAGTTACTTGTCCATTAGGTTTTATAGTTCCTGATCCATGTAATAATGCTGCTCCTTCATTTCCAGCACCTGTAATTAAAGCAATTCCTCTATTTATTAATATAGAATCTAAAAATTCTTCTAAGATGCTTGTTCCTTTATGACTTCCTCTATTAGTGCCTAAAGGTAAATATATAATCATACTTTGAGATCTTTTTAAAAAGTATGAATATAAATATTGTATTCCTGTAAATATTTCAGTTATATTATAAACAGGTATTTTTATTTCATACTCTTTTTTATAATAAAGTGACTGTGCAAGCTTTACAACTAAGAACTTACAATCTGGTGCAACCCCCTTTAACCTAGGATTTTTTCCTGATGATCCAATTATTCCTGCCATTGATGTTCCATGGCCTATTTCATCTCTTGATGGAACTATTGTATATGGATCTCCTCCTTCTCTACTAAGTCTTATTGCTCTATTTATATCTTCTTCTGAATAAAAAGTTCCATAAGGTAAATTATTCTCCCTTGAACTTTCACTTGAAATTGTTTGATCCCAAATTCCTAAAATTCTTGTATTACCATATGAATCCATAAACTCTTCGTTTAAATAATCTATTCCAGTATCTAAAATTCCAACAATAACCCCTTTACCTGTTAGATTAAAGTATGATTGTATTTGAACATATTCAATATTTGCTGCTTGTAAAGGGCTTATTTCCTGAAGTACATATCCTTCTGGATCTTTTATATAAGTAATGTTATCTATTTCTACATCTCTTCCATTTTCTTTTTTATATTTAATCATAGATATATCATTTTCATATTCCTGTAAATTTTTATCAATAGTTATTATGGCATATCTATCATTAATTAAAGTTGCATATATTCCATTTTGATTATTAAACTCTCCTATAATGTCACCTTGATACTGAACTAGATAATTTAAATAATTTTCATTATTAAATACATATTCTGGAGCTGAAGACTTAAATTCCATTTTATTTCCCTCCATAATAAAAATCAGAAGGCACGCTAACTAACATCCTTCCACAATAATACTCAGTATAATCTTCATTAATCTTAGTACTTCTATAAGGTGGTAAAGGAACTCCTATTATATTTCTAAATATTTCATATAAATCTAAATACCCATATCCAGTATATTCATTAGGATATGTTTGCCCAGGAATTCTAGTAGCCCCATATATTAAATAGCTTCTTAATTTACTAGAATTCATTGTTCTATCATTTCTATTTATAATTCCCCATTGAAATAATAAGGCACATACTCCTACAGTTATTGCTGTTGCTGGAGAACTCCCTGACATTCTTCCAACTCTATCTCCAGGAAATATGGTCAAAATATCTTTACCTGCAGTGGTTATATCTGGATTTATCCATCCATTAACATTAAAACCTTTTCCAGATTCCGCTAATAAAGATTGAGTTTGACTATTATAATAGGCTACGGTTATTATATATTTAGCAGTAGATGGATCCATAAGAGTATTTAATGGATTAGGGCTAAGAAATTTTGTATTTTCAGGCAATAAAGAACTTGGAGCTAACCATACATCATATCTTCCATTAGTTATATAATCTCCTCTTAACTCAAAAGTCCATATTCCAGGCTTAATATCTTTAAACTCTACATAAATAAGCTCATTTCCTGTAAAGGTATCAGGAACATAATAGTTAATATTAACACTTGTATCAGTTAATATAAATTTAAATGATCTCTCTAGAAAAATTTTAGCATCTATGAATGAAGATTCTTCTCCACTAGGAGATTTTATATTTAAAGACATTATATTAGGTCTTTGAATCCAGAAAGCTAAGTTAAAATTTTTTATCTCTCTAGGTATTGATAATTCAATTTTTTCAACACTATTTTCAAGTTCTATAACTCCAGAGGCATGCCCTTGTGCACTTCCTTCATTTCCTACTCCAGCAACTATAGCAATTCCCCTTATTGAAGCAACTGTAGTTAAATACCTAGGAAAAAGTCCTCTTCCATCATGACTTGCTTCAGTACACCCTATCGCTAAACAAATTACTAATGGTCTCTTAAGACTGAGGGCATAATTTTTGAGATATTCTACTCCTGCTACAATTTCAACTTCATCATAAACTGGAACATTTTCTATTCCATTTTCTCTAAAAGCTTTTTCATAACTAAATGAATTTAATAGTTTTACAATAGCAAAATCACAATTAGGTGCAATACCTTTAATTTTTCTATTATATCCACGTGCTCCTATTATGCTAGCTAATTTAGTTCCATGCCATATTTCATCTCTACTATCAACAATATCATATGGATCTCTCCCATCTGCCTTACTTTTAATAGCATTATTTATGTCTTCATTATTAAATATAGATCCTACATAAACTGAATCATTAGGTTTTTTAGTACTCTTTTGATCCCAAATAGTAAGTATTCTAGAGGTATCATCTTCTCTCATAAATTCCTTATTAAGATAATCTATTCCGGTATCAACTATTCCAACTATAACTCCATTTCCATCAAGATCTAAATATGGATTATTTACAATTGTGGATATATTATCAGTTTCTTGTGGAGATACTTCCTGTAAAACATAAGGCACTCTTGTCTGTATATAACGAATTGATGGAACATCTTTTCTTAGTTGTTTCAAATACTGTGGTGGTGTTGAAACAACACCTAAGGTATCAGTAATTGTATCTCCACATGCATAAGGAATTTTTTTTAACTCTTCTTTTAAATTTCCTCTATATTCAACTAAATAATTTGGAGAATCTTCACTAAAAAAATTTGGACATTGTACTGATTCTATGGCTCCTCACCTCTTAAAATTAACTCTTATTTTAATTTACTCTATAATTTAAATAATGTTACAAATAACAACTCTAATTTCACTAATAACGAATTATCTCTACGCTTAATCTTGTAACTATTTTTATCTTCTGTTAATTACTAAAAATACTCCTACATATCTATACAAAATACATAAAAACACATAAATAGTTATAATACTATTTATGTGTTTTTGTATTTAAATCGATAATAATATTCTAAAAAAACTACTTTTTAAATTTATTTAGTCTTTCTTTAGTTTCTAATCTATTAGCCCACATTTCTTCTTCTGTCCTATATCCTCTTTGCTGAGCTTGATCTTTAGTATATTTTGATCCAAAGATAAGATCTAATATATGAACTGCATCTTTGCCAGAAGCTTGCATAGTTCCTCTACATGAACCACAGTAAGTTACTATGTTGTCTTGGTTAAAATCATTAGCTCTTCTAGTGTATACTCTCTCGTATAATTCTGTGTTTGAGCTACATACCATTCCTCCAACACCACAACATCTAGTGTTTTTACCGTTTCTTTCAACTTCTTCCCAATTATATCCTAATTGGTCTAAGATCCATCTTACACTTTCATGATGTGAAGTTACATCTCTAGTTACACATGAATCATGTATGTTAAATATAACGTCTGAACCTTCTCCTATTCCTTTAGACTCTGCTGGAATTCCTATTAAATATTTCATTAAATCCCAGTATGCTATAACTCTTTGATTCTTAGCTGTTTCTTTAAATACTTTATAACATGATGGACAAACAGTTATTATAACTTCTGCTCCCATCTCATCTAATATATCTATAGCCTTTTTATTTCTTTCTTCGTATTTTTCTTCTTCTCCGATTAAGTAAGTTACTTTACCGCAACATTGAAGTAATGCACCAACATTTTCCTCTCCTAAAGAATCTTTTAAGTGTCTTAAAACACTTTCTACTCCCCCTGGAGTATAAGCTGGTACTGTACATCCTGGTACAAATACATACTTGGTTTTTTTCTTAGCTTTTTTCTTTTCTTTCACTTCCTCAACTGAGGCTGCTTCAACTGTTGTACAGTATTCTTCTGCACACTCTTTTTCTTGAGTAGCATCACTTGCTTTTAATGCTTCTAATGGTGCTAACCCACCATTTTCTTCAGAAAAAGCTTCTTTCATAGCTCTAAAGTTAACTTTTAAATCTAACTCTTTTGGACATTTTAATGTACATTGATTACATTCATTACATGAATATGCTATCATCTTATCCATGTTTTCATAACCTTTTTCTAGATATTCTCTGAATAAAGCTTTTGGACAATCTGTATAGTCATTAAGCATTATACATTCCTTCATACAAAGCTTACATTGACATTGTCTACATCTATCTGCTTCTCTTAAAGCTTCCTCTTTAGTATATCCTAAAGCAACTTCATCAAATGATTTTATTCTCTCTGCTGGATCTAACTCTTCCATATCTTCTCTTTTACCAGTTATTGATGACCAATCAGTCGGCATTTGTAACTTAGTTTCATAAGTCCAAGTATCATTTAACTCTCTGCCTTCTGTTAAGCTTTCTCCATTTAAAAATCTTATAACAGATTGAGCAGCTCTTCTACCAGTAGCCATAGCTTGGATAACTATTACTGATTCCCCTGAAGCATCTCCCACTATGAATACTTTCTCATTTGAAGATGATTGTAATGTTTCTTTATCACATTCAAATGTAGTGTTTGGTCTTTGAACTAATATATCTTTAGCAAATTCTCCCTCAACACCTTGACCTATAGCAAATACTATTGTATCTACTTCTATTTCACTTGTAGCTTCATCATCAAATTTTGGAGCAAATCTTCCATTCTCGTCAAACATTGAAAGACATTTTTTTAATGTTACTCTTGAAACTCTTCCATTTTCATCTATATGGATATTTTTTATAGCTTGGGCATGATTGAATTTTATTCCTTCTGCTATAGCACCTTCTATTTCATGATTTGATGATGCCATATTATCAAAGCTATCTTCTAAACATATTGAATAAACTTTCTCAACACCATCTATTCTTAATGAAGTTCTAGCACAGTCCATAGCAACATCTCCGCCACCTACTACTAATACTACTTTACCAGCCTTTTCTACATTTCCAGTTAAAGATGCTTCTTTTAAATATCCAGCAGCACTAAATATACCTTCAGCATCAAAATTTTCTAAACTTCTATCAACTCTTCCTTGATGTTTACCAACAGCGACAACCACACTGTCAAATTCATTAACAATATCATTAAACTCTTTATCTTTTCCGATTTCACAATTTAATTCAAAGTTAACCCCTAATTTATCTAGATAACTTATCTCATGCTCTAATCCTAATCTTGGTAATCTATAAGCAGGAATACCTACTCTCATCATTCCACCTCTAACAGGTAGTTTTTCAAATACTGTAACTTCGAATCCTTCTTTTCTTAGATCTAAAGCTGATTGTAATCCAGAAGGGCCAGCACCTATAACGGCAATTTTCTTCCCATTACTATTTTTTATTGAAAGATCCCAATTCTCTTCTTTATCAAAGTTATCTGCTGCATATCTTTTTAATGAAGCTATTGCCATTGGACTTTTTCCTTCATTCCATTTACATTGCTTTTCACATGGATGTGCACATATTCTTCCTAATGTTCCTGGTATGAATAATTTTTCTCTTATAACTTTTATAGCTTCCTCGCCTTTTTCTTCTTTTATTAATCTAACGTATTCTTTAACGTCAGTATGCATAGGACAAGTTGCAACACAAGCGGCTGTTTCTTCCCCCATACAATTTTCAACTATCTTTTCCATATTAGATACGATTTCTTTTTTTAACATTGCCATTCCTCCTATATCGTACTAATTTTTATCTTATAATGTTTTATTAAAAATTCTTCAATGTCTATATATTAATCAAAGGGATAGAATTTAATAAAAATTAAATTTCTAAACCCTTATTGATTTTAAATTAATTATTATATTTATTTATTTTGTTTTTTACTTTTTTAAAATTAAGCTTTTTTTCTTAATGTCTTTGGATCTATTGCAAATATGAAGACACCTAAAACTATTACTATTCCCCATATTGCTAATGATGGAGTTATTTTATCCCCAAATAATAATGCACTGAATATTATTGTCCATAATGCTGCTGTACTATTTAATGCAGTACCCATTGCTGCTCCTATTAAATCAACAGCTTTATACCATGAAAGATAAGTTATAGCTCCTAATATGGCAATTCCTGCATATTTAAATACTAATCCTCTTGAAACTATTTGACCTGCTAGTGGATATCCACCTATAAATGGTAATACTATTACTGCATATGAAACCATTGAAATAAAATATCTTAAACATAAAAATTGTTGTGGTGATGCTTGTATATGATCTTCACCTTTTATATGCTTCATAGCAAATCCTATAATAACACCTTCTAAAGCCCATCCAAATACAGCTACTACTGCAAATAATATACCTTTAAAGAAAGTTGGTGGCACATTACCTGAAGGATTAAATCCTAACATGAATGATCCTAATAAACTAACTGCTATACCTATTACTGCTCTTAGTGATAATTTTTCTTTAAGTATAAAATATGATAATATCGCTCCCACTCCAGGATAAATAACTGAAATACTTGACGCATATGGTGCTGTAGCATATTTAATACCTAATAAGTAAGCACTCATACCTATTGGTGAACCAACTAAAGCTGCTAAAGCCGCTGCTTTACCTTTTTTAGTTTTAAATAGTAAATGGAATACATGTTTAAATTGTTTTCCAAATATTAATACCAATGCAACCCAAACGAAACAAAAACTTTCGTGGAAGAATGCAGTTACTAATGGTGAGAATTCAAAACTTATTTCTGAAACACCTTGTGCTAAAGCAAAAGCTTTGTCTGTAAATATTTTATCCATACCTACTCTTCCCATTAATACTCCATCAAGTCCCCAAGCAAGACCAACTAAAATACCAAACATAAGACCTTTTTGAAATTTTCTTTTGTTTACTTCCATAATTACATTCCTTTCTTATTTGTTATAAATTTCACTTTTAAACTTTCAACTATTTTATATCTTAGCAATTTTCATGCCAAATATATTTTTACTACTGAAAACATTGAGTTTGTTAATTTTTTATTTATTTAAAATACTTTTAATATAAGTTTTAGTAATCATTTTTATCATATTTTTGTATCTTTTTTGAACACTGTCATCTTTTTGTACACTTTTGATATCCCATTTTATTTATTATTTGCCATATTTTTATCAATAGTTTTTTTAATTTTATCTTTTAAAGTAATATGTTAAAATTAATTTCAAATGATAACTTCATAATAGCTTAGTAAATTTATTAAAATTTATTTTTATTGTATAAAATTCAAATAACTTTATAAGAATTATTTGAAAGAAAGGAGTATTTATGGATATAAATTTTGAAAAACTATTTTTATTAGAAAATTTAACAAATCACATTCCACTTGGATTAATTTTTATATCACCAGAAAAGAAAATAGGTTTCATTAACAAAAAAGCTGAATCTTTTTTACATAGTAAATCTAAATCAGTTGAAAATATAGATATATTTTCATTTTTTCCTCAATTAAATGAGCTTATTAATAATTCCTCTTCAAAAAAGAACAATCAAAAAGATGCACTTGTAACTTCTTTAGATGGTAACAAATATAATCTTGATATTTGCCCTATAAATGATGGAGATATATTTGTAGGTTGGCTTTTAATACTAAAAGACTTAAAAGAAATAATAAGTACTGTAAATAAATATTCTAACCAAGAGGCTGCTTATACATTTGATGATATAATAGGTGAAAGTCCACAGTTAAAAAAAGTATTAAGAGATGCTGAGCTTATTTCAAAAAGTCCATCAACTGTTCTTATTACTGGTGAAAGTGGTTGTGGAAAAGAATTACTTGCTCAATCAATACATAACGCTAGCAATGTGTCAAATGGTCCTTTTATTGCATTGAATTGTGGTGCCATACCTAAAACTTTAATAGAAAGTGAACTTTTTGGTTATGAAGAAGCCTCATTTACAGGTTCTAGAAAAGGTGGAAAACCAGGTAAATTTGAATTAGCAGATGGTGGAACTATATTTTTAGATGAAATATGCGAAATGCCAATAGAAATGCAAGTAACACTTCTTAGAGTTATTCAAGAAGGAGTAGTAACAAGAATAGGTGGAAAAACTCAAATACCTATAAACGTAAGAATTATAGCTGCTACAAATAAAAATTTAAAAGAAGAAATAAAAAAAGGAACTTTCAGAGAAGATTTATACTATAGATTAAACGTAATGCCACTTCATCTTCCTCCTTTAAAGGATAGATTAGGAGATGTTCCTATTTTAATAAACTATTTTTTAAATATAAAAAGCCAAAAATTGCACAAAGGTATTCCTAATATAAATCAAAAACTCTATAAAAAGATGATTTCTTATTGTTGGCCTGGTAATATAAGAGAACTTGAAAATTGTGTTGAAAATATAGTTAATCTAAATGGTTCTACTTCTTATGAAATTAATTTTGATGAATGTCATTGTCTTAAAACAGATAACTTAGGTAATCCTATTAACCCGAATTCATTAGATTTACCTGAAAGTTATAATGAAAATTCAATTAAACCTCTAATAATTTTAGAAAAAGAAGCTATAGAAAAAGCTTTATGTACATTTGATGGAAACATAACTAAAGCTTCTAATGCTCTTGGTATTAGTAGAAATGCTCTATATAATAAAATAAAGAGATATGGAATAAACAAATATAATTATTAATAATTATAAATCACTTCACTTTTAGTTTTTTTAGTTCCAATATTGATAGATACTAGTTTATCTTATGCTCTTATAAAAATTGGAACTTTATTATGTTTAATATTATGTTTAGCATCTATAATTTTATTTTTAAAAGTAATATTTAGATAGATTATAAACACTTGAAATATTAGCATTAAAGATTCCTTTACTTCATAATTAAATAAAAGAATCTTTAATGCTTCTTAATAATTAAAAATAGCACAAATTAAACTATTGAAGTATCATTATCACTACTTGTTTTACAGAACAGATTGTTATATAATTTGTTATTGTTTAAGAAGATAATTTTATTTTAAATACAAAATACTCTCTATTTTGTAATACTTTAAATTTTTTATTATAGTTATTCAAAAGATTGCTTACAATATATAATCCTAATCCATTACTATTTTCCTTATTCAAATCAAACTTAAACTCAAATAATTTATCTATATCAGAAACTTTATTATCTCCATATGAATTTTCAATGTATAACCAATCTCTATCTAATCCAATATTAATAATACCATTTGCATCAGTATATTTTACTGCATTACTAATCAAATTAGATAGAATGATATTTAAAGCCGTTTTTCCTATATAAATATTCTCGTCTAATATATAGTTATTTATAGTTATATTCTTTTGATTTACTAATACTTCATACTTTTTTAATACGCCTTCTAATACATCATTTATTTTTAAATATTCTTCATCATTATTCAAGTTTTCTATGGAATGAACTGATAGTATTTGAGAAATATTTTTTGTTAAACTATCAACAATATCAATACATTCGTTAATATAAATATCTCTTTCTTTATATTTTCCAATATTATATTTCATGTTCTCTAGTATTATTTTAAGACTAGCAAGAGGAGTTTTAAGTTCATGAGATGCTCCTTTAAAAAAATTATATTTTAACTTTTCCAGCTTTAATATTTCTTTGTTCTTAAATTTCAAATCATCAATTGTTCTTAATAATGTAGTATATAAATCGTTAATTTGTTCTTTTAATTGTCCAACTTCATCATTAGAATCAAGCTTTAAACGTGCTTTTTTATCAAGTTTCATCATTTTATCTGTAACATTTTTTATTTCCTGTATGTTATTCTTTATTGACTTAGCATAAGCTAAAGAAATGATTGACGAAAATAAAAGTGATATTAATAATGAATATGGTAAAAATTTAAGACTTAAATTTTTTGCATCTTTTTGCATATCAGCTGTAGAAACAAATTGTAGATATATTTTTTTACCATTATTAATCGTTATTTCCCTTTCTTCAATTATCAAAGAATTATTGTTGCTTTCTAAATTAATATTCACTTGTTTTTTTATTTTTACTTCATTATTGTCGTTCACATCTTTTATAAATGCCTTTATCTCACCTGTATTAGAATAAAAATCTAAAGTTTGCTCTATGTAATTTAATTCTTTTCCATTCATATTCCTAGAAATTTCATTTGCCTTATTATAAATTTCTGCTTTTCTGGTATCTAAATATGTCCTAGGGAAAATTAAGAATATTAACAAATGCATTAGTATAATTATTATTCCAATAACAGAGAATGTTTGTATAAAAATTTTAGGAAATATTTTTAAATCTTTCATTTTCTCTCCAGTTTATATCCTACATTCCTAATGGTAGTAATGCAATCTAATTTCAATTTTTTTCTTAGCTCTTTTATATATACATCTATCACACGATCATAGGGAATTTCTTCTGTTTCCTTCCAAACGTTATCAATTATTTGCATTCTCGTTAATACTTGTCCTTCATTATCTACTAAGTATTTTAATATTTCTAACTCTTTTGCATATATATATATATTCTCACCATTTATTTTTACAGTGTAACTGTTAAAATTAACATCTATATTTTTATATTCGAACTTCTCTATCTGTCCAAAGTTCTTTTTAATTAAAGAATCAATTCTAGCCTTTAATACAGGTAAAGAAAAAGGCTTTTCAACATAGCCATCTGCAAAATTAGTGAATGCATCAATCTTATATTCTTCATCACTAAATGCTGTTAATATTAAAATTGGTAACTTACTTTTCTTCCTAATTTCTTTTAACACATCTAGCCCATTTATATAAGGGATCTGAATATCTAAAATGATCAAATTTATATCATTATTAAATTTAGATAGAGCTTCTCTGCCGTCTTTAGCCTCAATAATAATATAACCAAATTCTGATAGATACTCACTTATTCCTTCTCTTATTATTTTATCATCTTCAACAATTAATATTTTCATAGCTACCTCCTTTTTAAATTTATTTCATTATACTATATATTTTCTTTAGCTATTTTTTACGATTTGTATCTTATTTAATTTTTTTAAATAGTTAAAAAAGTATCGGTACCAAATGGTACCGACTATTTTAATCATTATCAATTAATAGTTCTTTTGGATTTTTCTTTAAAATACTATATGATGAAATAATCAAAGATATAATAAGCACTAAACTCATAAATAGAATTACATACACCATAGACTTTGGTAATATATTAATATCTAAACTTGTTAAAGTTTTATTAAATCCATCAACTTCAGCCCCTCCACCAAGCTGGCTCGATAATGATTGTTTTGCTATTTTTTTAGCTATATCACCAGTTACTCTATTTAATATATTATTCCCAAGTTTATCACCTGTATAACTTGCTAAGAAATAAGAGCCTATAAATGCTGGTATTGATATAAAAATCAGCTCTATTAAGAATTGTCCAAAAATTGTTAATTTTGAAATTCCTAAAGATAATAAAACTGCTATCTCTTTTTTTCTAGCATTTATCCATAAAAATAACAATAATGAAACTACAACGCCTGCAAATATCAAAGAGCCAGCAAATAACTTATTAGCTATTGAATATATACCTGATATAGACTGTTGCAATGCAGGGTAATTTGATGAACTTTTAATCAAATTATATTCTCTCCAATTTATATCAAGTTTTCCTATATCTTTTATTACATGTTCTAAATTCTTATCACCTTTTACAAAAAAAGTCGCATCTTGATATGCTGCTGTATCTTCTGTGTTTCCGTAAACTTTAGCAGCTGTATTAATATCAGTTATTAGAGTATTTTCATAAAGTTCTTGTGGCACACTTACAACACCATTATTATGTCCATCAAATAGACCTTTTATTTCTACTTCTACCGTTTCATTTGCACCTTTCTCATTATCAGCATCAAATAAATTAGATTTTATTTTTATTTTATCCCCAACTTTTAGATTATTTTTTTTTGCTAAATCTTTGTGCATTAAAACTTTATTTTTATCCTGATTTTCTAAATGTTTACCTTCAATTAATTTATATGCTCCCGATACAAATTTGTTTTCTTTTGATGATTCATTAACTCCCGTTAGCATAACCGTTCTTTTAAAGTTTTTTGATCTCTCAGGTGATTGATTTGCAAGTGTTTCTTTTGTTTCTACAATGTCATGATCAATTAAATCAGCTACACTATTTATCCTTTTAACATAAGAATATATGTTTTTATTTTCAGATATTTTTTTAATATCTTCTCCTTTTACATTACCTCCTCCCCTAGGTGTACCAGGATTTACTTGTCTATTTATTTCCATAGAAAAGCTACTTGTTATATTACCAAAAGTTTCCTCAGAAGCTCTATTTGTAGCATCTTTAATAGATAAACTAATCAGACTAAGGGCTGACATAGCTAAAACAACTAATAATATTATTACTGACTTTAAACTTTTTCTAGTTACATATGCAAAAGCGTTTTTTATCATTACTGTACCTCCGAGTTAATTTTACTTACTTTTTTTAGTTTTTTACCACTCAACTCTAAAATAATGTCTGCGGCCTCTGCAACCTCTTTACTGTGTGTTACAACTATCACACATTTATTTCTCTCTTTAGCTAACGTCTTTAATATATCTATTATTTCCCCAGCAGTAACACTATCAAGATTACCTGTAGGTTCGTCTGCTAAAATTATAGGTGCTTTCGATACTAAAGCTCTTGCTATAGCAACTCTTTGTTGTTGTCCTCCTGATAATTTCATTACATTTCTTTTTATCTGTTTTTCATCAAGTCCTAATTCGATTAGAATATTTTCTGATGCTTTTTTATTTACCAATCTAATATTTTCAATTGGAGATAAATAATCTATTAAATTATAGTTTTGAAATACTAAAGATATATTATTTTTCCTATGATTACTATATCCTTTTTTATCTATATTTTCATTTTTAAACAAAACTTGTCCAGTTTGAGGTTTATCCAACCCAGCTAATAAAGAAAGTAGAGTAGATTTTCCTGTTCCTGATTTACCTATTATTGCATAAAACTTTCCAAGTTCAAATTTTTGATTTACTGATGATAAAATCTCCTCTCTAGAGTTTGTGTAACTATATGATAAATTTTTAATTTCTAATATATCCATTATATCCTCCTAACTTATTTTTGATAATATTTCTTTTGGCTTCTTTACTAATATCATTGAAGAAGCAACAATTACTGATAAAATAATAATACTTATTAATATGAAATAACTTTGTGTTAAAGTTCCTAAATTTAATATAGAATTGCTATTATTAAGTAAACTATTGCTAACAATCATTGAGTTATCAGATCTGATAAACCCATCTACAATTTGCCTTAATAATAAATTACCTAACACTAAAGTTGACATTATGGATGGTAGAGATATAAATATCAATTCCAAAATAAATTGAATTACAATTTTTATCTTACTTATTCCAATTGATAATAATATTCCTATTTCGTAAATTCTCTCTCTTAACCATAAAATTAATATTAATGAAAGAACCACTATCCCACCTAACATAATAGAATAAGTCATTATTTTTATAATGTGTTTTATCCCACTTACAGATTCTAATGATTCTTCAAATGCATTAGTATCTTTCTCAATTGAATGCTTTGACCAATCAATTTTAAGCTCTTTTATTTTTTTTAAAGCTAAATTTGTGGACTCCTCACTGCTTGAGAATATCAAAATTTTATTTGCAATTTTATTATTTTCTGCCCTGTTTAATGCCTCTTGACTTGTAGCATAATCAACAAAGACCATGTTTTCACTGAAATCAGAAGATAATCCTGTATATTGTTCCTGTTTTTTTCCAGAGAAAATCCCTATAATTTCAAATTTAAATTCTTTTTTTTGCACCTTGTTCTCCATTTCAATCAATTCAAGGCTAATTTCATCATTTAACTTCAAATTATTTTTTTTTGCAAAATCTTCATGTACAAGAATTTTTCTTCTATCATTTTCTTCAATATTTCTACCATCTTTAATGGTAAATACTCCACTGTTAAATAAAATATTTCTTTTAGTTTTATTTGTAGCTTCTAGAGAAAGAATATTTTTAAATTCATCAGGCAAATTATCTCTCTCTATTTTTTGCTCTCCACCAACAACTTTAGCTTTTATTGATTTTGCCAATCCATTATATTGAAAAATGGTCTCTTCAACTTCTTTTATTTTTTCTATATCCTTAAATTGGTTAATATCAAAATAACCACCATCTTTTTTTGTTATTGACAAAGAAGAATTAGAAATCTTATATAAAGACTTTTCTAAGCTAGCACTTGATTTCATTATACTTAAACATGAATATAAGCAAGAAAAAACTATTGTTAAAATAACAAAGATAATAAACGTTCTATTTTTTTTTCTTGTAATATATGCTATAGCATTTTTTATCACTTTTTTAACAAGCTCCTCTCTATTTTTTTATTCCACAACTAATTTCATCCATAGACTAAGTGTTTATTTTATTGTTTTTATTATTTTTTTGACACCCAACTACGCTTTAATTTCAAACATAAAATAAGTAATACACCAGCTCTCCGTAATACTGTTTTTTCATAAATTTTTTACTGACTATAATTTTTACACAATAGCTATTTATAACCGGTTTAAAAAATATATTACACACCTTTTATGAAATGTTTATGAAATATAAATTTTTTATTTTAGATTTCTCCTTAACTATGTCATAATAGTTGGAAAACTATGATTAATGTTACTACTCTAAGAATGTTTTCGTAGATTTTGTAGCAAGCACAGTAAATGTACATATAATTGCAGAAAATTTACCGAAGTAGCCATTTGGGAGAATGTAGGAAAATTTGTGTAAAATAAATTTCCCTAAAGTTTTTTTCGGATAATAACCTAGATAATATTCTTAATATTTTAAAAAGGATTTCAAATTAGTAAAGAAATGAATTATCGAGAATAAATTAAAAATTGTAAATCAGTTGAAGATTTAGTTGGTAAGAATGGATTGGTGAGGTTGAAGGACCTAAATTCTAGTTGAGCTTTTGTAATGATTTAAATAATCATGGTATTAAGTATGAATGGATTAAGAGGGCTTCTAGAAGCCATAAAAGCCGTATTCCCTAATGTTTGTATAGTTCATGGTACTCTAACTGGGATAAATTAAGTACATTCTTTAATTTTTCAAGTGGTATAAGAAAAATGACTCATACTACAATTTGAAATAATCTTTGAGGAGAGAATCGAAACTGCACTAGTAATTTAGCTTGTACATATTTGGATTTAAAGTATATATTTCAAAAATTTGTAAATACTAAAATCAATATACTAATTCATTATCAGTGTTTGAAAAAAAATATAACTGGAAATAAAATTTCCAGTTATATAACCAATATAGAATATTAAATTAAATAAATTATTATACATTCTAATAATTTATTTAATCTTATTTAATTTTACAACTGTCTCTACGTGAGGAGTGTTAGGAAACATATCCATAAGTAAAGTTTTTTCTATTTCATATCCCTTAGCTTCTAAAACTTTTAAGTCAGTTACTAGAGTTTTTGGATTACATGAAACATAGATTATTTGTGGAGCATTAAATTTTATAACGTAGTCTAATGCCTTTGGATGTACCCCACTTCTTGGTGGATCTAAAATTATTATATCTGGTTTATCCTTAACTGTTTTTATAACCTCAGCTACATCTCCAGCTATAAAATTGCAATTATTTAATCCATTTAATTTAGCATTCTCATTAGCTGCCATAGCTGCTTCTTCTATAAGTTCAATTCCAATAACCTTAGAAGCTTTTCCTGCGGCTATTTGACCTATTGTTCCTGTTCCGCAATAAAGATCAAATACTACCTTATTGTCAGCAGCTCCCATAAAATCTCTCACTATGCTATATAGCTTTTCAGCTCCTAGTGAATTTGTTTGGAAGAATGAGAATGGAGATATTTTAAAGTTTAATCCTAAAAGATTTTCTGTTATAAAATCATCACCATATAGAATGTTTACTTTCTCTGGTATAACAGCCTCTGATAAAGCATCACTTTCTGTATGTATTATTGATTTTAATTTTCCTTTTAAGTTTAATCCTTTTATAAGCTCAGTAAACTCTGTTAAATCAAAATCTATTTGAGTTGTAGTAACTAAATTAACAAGAATTTCTTCTGTCTTAACACTTTTTCTTACTACTAGGTATCTTAAATACCCTGTTCTAGGCATTATTTTATAGAAAGGTAATCCTTTTTCTCTGAAATATTTAACTGTTGTATCTAGTATATTTCTAAAATCTTCATCAACTAATACACATTTATCAACATTTACTATTCCAAAAGATTTTCCCTTCATATGCATTCCAAGGGTAAGTTCTCCACCTTTTTCTTCATCTCCAAAAGTGTATTCCATCTTATTTCTATATTCCCATTGAATTGGACTAGTTTCTATACCTAAAAACTCTCCTGTTGGAACCTCAGCCTCTTTAAATAAATCTTTAACTTGTTCAACCTTAAGCTCTAATTGTTTCTCATAAGGAATTGTTTGGGAAGAACATCCTCCACATACTCCAAAGTGTGGACACTTTTGGTCTTCCTCATAACTAGCTTTTTCTCTTACTTCAGAAACTCTAATTTCTGCATACTCTTTTCTTTTCTTAGTTACTCTACCAAAGACTTTTTGTCCTGGAAAAGTATTTTTAGCATAAACTTTTAATCCATCTACAAATCCGAATCCTTTAGCAGGGAACTCTATTCCCTCTACTAATAATTCTATTTCATTACCTTTTCTCATTAGTTGTCTCCCTTACTAATAAATTATTTATTTTCTAAAAACTTTTTCACCTAATGTTAATTTGAACTTTCTACCTTCCATTATAGCTCTGTAAAGTATGTTCATAATAACAAATATTATAAAATAAAAAGGAATTCTTCCTTCTAAAGATATCTTATAGCCAAAAGGTCTCATTATTAAATCTACTATAAAAAAGGCTGCTAAAGATAATAATAATACTACTGTTTGATCTATAATTCCTTCTAGTATTCTTTTAAAGAAAGAAGTGTTTTTCTCACCTTTTTCATTAATATCTTTTTTGTCTTTATCTGGTTTATTCATAAATTCCTCATCAATAGCCATAGTATTGGTATCTAATGATATACTCTCTAATACCGCTGCTTCTTTTTCATATGAGTCCATTTTCTCATTTGTTACTGATGTTTCATCACTTTTTAAAGCATTTTCTTGCTCTTTAGCGAATTTGTTATCGTCCATAATATCCTCCTAAAAGCATTAAATATTATTCTGAAATACATTAATTAAATATACTATATTTATTATCTTATGTAAATCAAATCTATTTAATTATAATGTATTATTATGGCAAAACTATTACATTTTAATTATGAATATAAGAAAGAGAACCCTATAAGACCAAACTTCTCTTGTAGAATCCTTTATTTAATTTAAAACTCTCTTATCTTCTACTCTTTTAGTTATTTCTTCATTGTCTAAATACTCTAAAATTGCTACTAAATACTTTCTAGAAACTCCTAAAATCTCCTTAGTTTCTCCTAAAGTAATAGAACCATTTTTATTTAACCATTCTATTATTTTATCTTTAACACCTTGTAATATCTCTTTGTGCATTACAACATCTTCTGGAAGTTTAATTAAAGTTCCCTCTTCAATTAAAAGGTTATATATTTTTATATATTCCTTTTCTAACTTTTTATCTTCAATAATCTCTTTTATCTTTGGAGAAACTATTCCACTTTCTAAATAAGCTTTTAATATTTTTTCCCTAATCCCATTTTGAGCTTTTGTTAGTTTTATCTCAAAATCCTTTAGTGAAATTATATTAATCCCTTCTTTTATCATCTCTTTTTCCTTCATAAGTTCTAAGAAACTTTGAAATATTTTTTGCTTAATCTTATTTGAAAAACTCTTACTTCTAAGTTCTTCCTTGTTCATGCCTACTTTTAATGGATTTTCTTCATGGAATCTTCTTAGAATTTCATAAATTTCTTCACTCTTTTTAGTGAAAAATTTATTATGAATAAATACTTTAGATTTACCATTATCTATTCCTATAATTTTCTTATCCTCACAAAGCTTTTCCAATATAAAATCTATATTTTCTATATTTCTTCCTAGTCCTTTTATGACCTCTTGTGAGTTTGGGAAGGTTTCACTTAAAGATAGTACTACATTTTCAATTATATCCTCTATGCTACCTTTTTCCATAAGCTTTAGTTCATTTAAATAATCCTCTTTAAACCTTTTAGCCTTTTTTGCTAAGGGATTTATTATTTTACCTCCCCCTAAGGTTGTCATAGGAGAATAATTTCTTATGACTAAGTTATCACCATTTTGAGCGCATATTTCACTTTCTAGTCTTAACTGTATATACGCCTCTTCACCAGGCTTTACCTCTTCTTTATCAAGTAGGACTATTCTTCCAAATATCTCTGATGTACCATGATATATTCTTACTCTCTGTCTATTAACTAAGTTTTTTTCATTGGACTTTAGGTATCTAAACTTGCAATCTATCATATAAGATGGCTCGATAGTATTAGAAGTACAAACAACCATTCCTCTAGTTACTTCCTCTTTGGTAACTCCTGATAAGTTTAATGCACATCTTTGACCAGCTTCCCCTATTTCAACATTCTCATCATGAACTTGAATATTTCTAACTCTAGCTTCTACTCCACTTGGATTAATTTGAACTAAATCACCTAATTTTACACTTCCACTTAATATAGTTCCTGTGACTACTGTTCCAAATCCACTTACTGAAAAGCTTCTATCCACAGCTAGTCTAAAATGACCTTCCTTATCCTTTTGCTCTATTTCTTCTACTGCACTATCTATCTCAGTTATTAATTCATTAATTCCTTCTTTAGTTTTAGAAGAAACCTCTATCATGGTTGCATCTTTAAAACTAGTTGATTTTAAATAATTCTTTATATCTTCTTTTATCATTTCTGCCCATTCTTCATCAACTAAATCCCTTTTAGTTAAAGCAACTATACACTTTTTAACTTCTAAAAGTTCTAATATTTCTAAATGTTCCTTTGTTTGAGGCATTATTCCTTCATCTAGGGCAATAATTAGAAGAACTACATCTAGTGATGTAGCTCCTGCTAACATATTTTTGATGAATTTTTCATGCCCTGGAACATCTATTATTCCTGCTCTTTTTCCTGAAGGCAAATCAAAGAAAGTAAACCCTAAGTTAATTGATATACCTCTTTTTTTCTCCTCATCAAGCTTATCAGTTTCTCTACCTGTTAAAGCCTTTATAAGAGTTGTTTTACCATGATCTATATGACCTGATGTTCCTATAATCACATGTTTCATCTATTTTTCACCTATTTCCTTTAAAGCATTAAATATGACTTCATAATCATCTTCTAAGATAGTTCTAAGATCTATATAAACTGCCCCTTTATAAACTCTAGTTATTATAGGTATTTTATATTCTCTTAACTTTCTTTCTAAATTAACTTCATTTATGCTATCTGAATCTATTCTAAGTAAATAAGTAAGTAATTTACTATCTGGCATTGAACCTCCACCAACTGTTGATTCACCTTCTTCTATAGAAAATTTATAGAACTTATTTAACCCTTCTAAATTCTTATAAAGTCTATTAGCTCTTTCTTCTATTTCCTTTAAATCTAAGGTCATCATATGAAGAGTTGGTATTTTTTCAATTGCCTCTTTTTCATTTAAATAATGTTTTAAAGTAATTTCTAAAGCAGCTAAAGTAAATTTATCAACTCTTAGAGCTCTAGTTAATTGATTCCTTTTTATTTTATCTATGAATTTCTTTTTACCTACAATAATTCCAGCCTGTGCTCCACCAAGCATCTTATCTCCAGAAAATGTTACAATATCTACTCCAGATTCTAAACTTTCTATTACTGTAGGCTCTTTTTCTAATCCATATTTGCTTAAATCAATTAAAACACCACTTCCAATGTCCTCTATTACAGGTATATCCTTTTCCTTTGCTAAGTTACATATCTCATTAGCACTTACACTCTTAGTAAAACCTACTATTTTAAAGTTTGAGCTATGAACTTTTAGAAAGGCTCCAGTTTCTTCTGTTATAGCATCCTCGTAATCATATAAATGTGTTCTATTAGTTGTTCCCACTTCTACAAGCTTAGCTCTTGAAAAATTCATCACTTCTGGAATTCTAAAAGAGCCCCCTATTTCTACAAGTTCCCCTCTAGAAACAATTACCTCTTTATTTTCACAAAGAGAATTTAATACAAGCATTATGGCCGCTGCATTATTATTTACTACTAAGGCTGCCTCAGCTCCTGTAATATCTTTTATGATACCTTCTATAAGGGAGTATCTAGATCCTCTTTCTCCCTTTTCTAAATCATACTCTAGATTGCTATAGCTTGAAGCGGCTAAAGCAACTGCTTCAGTGGCCTCTTTGCTTAACAAAGATCTTCCTAAATTAGTATGAATAACAACACCTGTTCCATTAATAACCCTTTTTAAATTTCTTTCTCTTTTTTTAAGTAATCTATGCTCACATTTACTCTTAGCTTCTTCCTTAGTTAAGGCATAATCTACCTCTTCATTTAGAATAGCTTTCCTATTTTCATTGATTATATCTCTTAAAGCACTTACAACTGTTTCTCTCCCATTTTCATTTAAAAAGTCCTCATTAAAAATACCAAGTATTTCATCTATCTTAGGCAAAGCTCTAAGAAGTTCTTTTGTCATGTTATCCTCCTAAAAATTACTCTACTACTATATATGCATCATTAAAGTCTTCAACACGTCCTATAACAGCACTTTCTACTTCTAAATTTTCTAATCTAGTTAGTATGTCTATGTAATCTTTCTCTTTACAACTAATTAATAATCCACCTGATGTTTGAGGATCAAATAATATATCTTCCATCCAACCTTCAACATTCTTTAGAAGATATTTTCCTTCTAAGTATCTTTTATTCTCATAACACCCAGCTGGTATTAATCCCATACTGGCATATTCTTTAGCTTCTTTAATAAATGGAATTGCATCTTTAAAGATTCTAAAGGTTTTTTTAGATGGTTCTGCCATTTCATACGCATGCCCAATTAGTGAAAATCCTGTTATATCCGTACATGATGTTATATTATAGTCAGTTATTATTTCACCTGCATACTTATTTAAATATGCCATTACTTTTACTGCTTTTTCATAAGCTTCCTTAGAAGCTATCTTAGCTTTAATAGCTGTATTTATTATCCCAAGACCAATTGGTTTAGTTAATATTAAAATATCACCTGTCTCTGCTCCATAGTTTTTAAGAACTTTATTTGGGTGAACAATTCCTGTAACAGATAAACCATATTTAGGTTCATCATCTTGAACTGTATGTCCTCCAACTATTACAGCTCCAGCCTCTAATACCTTATCTGCTCCCCCTCTTAATATTTCACCTAATATATTCATATTTAAGCAATTAGGAAAACAAGCTATATTTAATGCCACTATAGGCTTTCCTCCCATGGCATAAACATCACTTAAGGAGTTTGCTGCAGCTATCTGTCCAAAGGTATATGGGTCATCTACTATTGGAGTAAAGAAATCTAATGTTTGTATTGTTGCCATTTCATCATTTAATTTATATACTGCCGCATCATCAGATGTATCTATTCCAACAATTAAATTTTTATCATTCATATTTGGTAATTTACTTAAAATTTCTGAAAGAGCCCCCGGCCCTATTTTGGCTGCTCAGCCAGAAGTCTTTGATAGCTCAGTTAATCTTTTTTCTATCATAAAACTCCACCTCTTTTCTAAATAATAATATTCATTATATCATATTACTTTATAGAAATTTTATCTTTTATCTTCTCTAAGGTTTTTTCTCCTATACCACTTACATTTGTAATATCATCAACACTTTTAAATCCGCCAATTTCATCTCTATAATCTATTATGGCCTGTGCCTTACTTTCTCCTATTCCATTTAAGGTCATAAGTGTTTCTTTGGAGGCAGTATTTATATTTATAACTGAACTTTCATTTTTCTCACCTTTGTCACCTGATGAATTAGTAGGAATACTATTAGTAACTTCAGCATTTAAAAATTCATTTAAATTTGCCTCTTCACTTTCAACATCATTTATATTTTTAATCACTATACATTGCCCATCACTTAAATATAAAGCTCTATTTATATTACTTAAATCCGCTTCATCAGTGGGTCCTCCTGCTTCCTCTATAAGTTCATAAATTCTACTTCCATTTTTTAATTCATAGACATTAGGCTTTTTTACCTCGCCCTTAATCTCTACAATTATTTTTTCTTCATCTAAGCTAGTTTTTTTCCCTTCTTTTTCACTTTCTATATCACTATCTTTTTCTTCTTTAATATTATTACTCTCTTCTTTTTTTGAACTTGATTCTTTTTCATTGAAATCTTCTAATTGATTATTCTCTTCTGACTCCTCTTTATCTATAAATAGTTTTTCCATATCACTATCACTTATTTTTTTATCATTTGTCTTTGAATAACCAATAAATAAAAATAAAATAGCTATTACAGAAATTATTAAACTACCTATAATTTTTTCTTTTCTCTTCATGACTCCTCCATATTATATAAATTCTTAGAAATTTATCAAAAATAAAGTTTTAAATCAATAAACTCTCATATTTCTTTAATATTATTGACAAATTCTCTATTTTTGAGTACCAAATTTATAGAAAATACACTCTATTGTTGTTATAATAATTATTGCAATTAAAACTAAAAATTTTGGAGGCTCTATGAGTATAAAGTTTAAGAATTTAAAAATAAGACTTAATTTTATAATATCTATGGCTTTTATCTTCTCTTTAATTTTAAGTACTAATGTTTTTGCTGAAAGTAATGTACCTGAAATTAAAGGTGAAGGAATGGTTCTTATGGATGGGACTACAGGTGAGGTTTTAGCTGAAAAAAATGCTAATGAAAAACTTGCTCCTGCATCTACTACTAAAACTATGACAGCTTTACTTACAGTAGAAAAAGCTAATTTAAATGATATTGTTACTATAGGAAAGAATCCTCCTTTAGCTGAAGGAACCCGTGTTGGTCTTCAAGAAGGAGATAAATATACAGTTGAAGAATTACTTAATGCATTATTAATACAATCAGCTAATGATGTCGCTGTAGCTTTAGCTGAGCATATTTCTGGCTCTGAAGGAGAATTTGCAAAACTTATGAATGAGCGTGCAGAAGAATTAGGCGCTAAAAATACTCACTTTGTTAATGCTAGTGGACTTTTTGAAGATGATCATATGACTACTCCTTATGATCTAGCTTTAATAATGAATGCCGCTTCAAAGAATCCAATAATTGATGAAATTACAAAAAAAACAGTTTATGAAATGCCTAAAAGCATTGTAAGTGGAGAACCTATATGGGCAAATAATAATAATAAACTTATTCATCAAACAAGCCCATATTATAATAAAGATATTTTTTGTAATAAAACAGGATATACAACTAAATCAAGGCATACATTTACTTGTGCAGCTAAAAGAGGTGATAGAAAATTAATTCTTACCCTACTAGGTTATGACACTAAGGATCAATACTATGAAGATACAAAAAATCTTTTAGATTATGGATTTAATAATTTCTCTTTAGTTAAATTATATTCTAAAAATGATGTTATAAAAGAATACTATATTGATGATAAAAATAACTTATCTTTATTAGCTCCTGAAGATATTTACAAAACATTTAAGAACTCTGAAATAGAGAACTTATCTACAGATGAAATAAAGAAAAATTTTAACATAGACTTTTCAGTAAAAGCAACTAAACCTATATCTAGGGGTGCTGACATATTAAAGGATACTGATTCTTTTACTGGAATACTTATGATTGGAAATACTCCTTATAAAACCTTAAATCTTTTAAATAGTAATGATATAACTTATACAAGTTTTGAAAAAATTATGTTTAAACTAAAGGGTTTTAGTGGATTTTACATAGCTTTAGGTGTTATAGGTTTAATATTTTTAATAATCTTAATACTATTTATGATTAGACTTATATCAACTATAAAAAGAATAAGAAATAGAAAAAAACGTAATTCATATTTTTATAATTAAAAAACAAGTAGTTTTAAGCATTGGCTTAAAACTACTTGTTTTTTAATTTATTTATTAACTCTTTCATATCCTCTGGAAGATCTGCCCTTAAGCTTAAAGGCTTCTTTGTCTTTGGACTATAAAAATCTAATCCATAAGCATGAAGTGCCTGTCTTGATATAAACTCTTCATCCTCTGTTCCATATAAAGAGTCTCCAAATATAGGATGACCTAAACTACTTAGATGCACTCTTATCTGATGTGTTCTCCCAGTTTCTAATAAACATTCAACTAAATCGGCACCATTATAACTTTCTATAACCTTATAATGAGTTATACTCTCTTGCCCTCTTTCATCTACAACCCTTTTTATAGTATCCTCTGCTGGTCTATAAATTGGTCTATTGATAGTTCCTTCTTTTTCTTCTAAATTTCCATGAACTATAGCTAAATATCTTTTTTGAAATTTATCAGTTTTCATTTCATTAGATAAAACCATATGAGCATATTGATTTTTACCTATGATTATAAGTCCTGAAGTATTCATATCTAATCTACTAACTAGTCTAACTATACAATCTTGATTACTCTCTTTAAAGTAATATAATATACCATTAGCTAAAGTTCCATTAGGATGGCTTCTTGTAGGATGTACAACCATAAAAGGTTTCTTATTTAAAACTAATATGTCACTATCCTCATAAACTATTTCTATATCCATTTTTTCTGGTTCAATATTTTGAGATTCCTTTTTTGAAAGCTCAATTTTTATCTCTTCACCAGTTTTAACAACATAGTTCATCTTTACAGCAACACCATCTACCTTAATTCTCTTGTCTATAGCTGCACTTCTTATTAATCTTGAAGATAATCCTAACTCTTCTTTTAAAAATTCTCTTATTTTTCTTTTATCATACTCTTTAGTTATTTTACTTTCTAAAATACTCATTTCATCTCTCCGAAATTTTTAAAGTCTTTTCCTAATAATATTACTACATCATAAGTTTCATTTCCATCATACTTAGATGAAATACCCTTTTTAATATTATCTATCTTTAAATCATTTTCCATAAAAGCTCTAGAACTTTCATCCTTTATCAAAATCTCTGATTTTTCTATTGGATCTCCATTTCCAACATCAACTTTATCATATCCGTTTTCATTTAATTGTTTTTGTACATTTGCAGCTAAGCCATTTATTTTTGTGCAATTTAAAACTTTTATGGATAAATCCCCCCTAGCAGCACTAGGAATAACATTTTTTCTTCCACTTAAATTACTACTGTTTAATTGACTTTTTAATTCTTTAGTAGCCTTTTCATCTAGAATATAATAAGAAACATTTCCAACATATTTACCTTCTCCAGGTAAAGTCATCATTTTTATATTATTCTTATCAGCTTCTAATCCTTTAAGTCCATATGCAACAGTAACATCTAAAGGAATATTAGTTTCTATATTTTTATTTAAAATCTCTGCTATACTATCTATCTTTGTTATAGTAGATACTGATAAAACCTTATCTATTACAGCATTTATAAACTTTTGTTGATTTTTTATTCTATCAATATCCCCATTAGCTAATCCTGTACCATCATTATTTTTTCTCCACCTAAAAAACTCTTCAGCTTTTTTACCATCTAAGTGTACAGTTTCTCCCTTGTTGAAATGTATGTGTAAATCCTGCCCTGGATCGTCATAGTTCATATCCTGTTCTATATACATGTCAATTCCACCAATTGCATCTATTATTCCTCTAAAGCCTTCATAATCAACTTTAACAACATAATCAATCTTAACCCCTAATATATTTCCAACAAGCTGTTTAACAAGCTTTTCTCCCCCAATTGGGTAGGCAGCATTTATTTTTTGAGATTTTCCTCCAATTTTTACTCTAGTATCTCTAGGTATAGATATTAACTTAGCCTCTTTTGTTATAGGATCAAAGTTTGCTAGAATTATAGTGTCTGTTCTTTTAGCATCTTTATTTGATACATCACTTGTATCACCAATATCCATTCCTAATAAGAGTACATTAATTGGCTCTTCAACCTTTATTACATCCTGTTTTACGTCTTTAACTATGTTAAAAACTTCTCCTAAAAAACTGCCATATTTAAAATAAAAATATCCAAAAATACTTATAAAAAAAATAAGAATAAAAGCTAAAGCACTTAAAATTATTCTTTTTACCAAGCTTTTTTTATTTATATTTTTCTTATCTTGTCTTTTTTTAAATCTATTTTCTTCATTCCCCATATAACCCTCTCCAATTATTTGATTATTTTTCTTGCATTATTAAGAAATTTCTTGCTTCTATAGTTAAGGGATGTATTAAATTGCCTTGTTTTATTACAAATAAAATTGTATTTTCTAAGCCTTTTAATACTCCTTTATCTAAATCTTCTCTTGTTATTTCTCTTAATTCTTCAACTCCTGGGAAATCTCTACCTGGCTCAATATAGTCAGCTATATATATTATTTTTTCTAGAGTACTCATATCTTTTTTGGCTAAAGTATGATATTTCACAGCATCTAAAACCATTTCATCATCTATTCCAAATTTTTCTTTAGCTACTATGGCACCAACAAATCCATGTAAAACTTGAGGTGATTTTAAGGTTATTTCATCTAGTTCATAACCATGCTCTTCTAATATTTTTACTTGTTCATCTACAGGAATATATTTTGCTACATCATGAATTAATGCAGCTAATTCTGCCTTTTGTATATCTTCGCCATTTATTTTAGCAAGTTCTTTAGCAGTTTCAACAACTCCTAAAGTATGTGAGTATCTACTTCCCTTAATAGTCTCTTTAACATAATTATTTATTTCCTCTAATGACCACATAGTTACTCTCTCCTATACAAATTATATTTATCTATTATATCCACTACACCTGGTGGTAAAAAGAATTTAACTTCTAGAGACTCCCTAACTCTTTCTCTTATAATTGTAGAACTTATCTCTATATTAAGTAAATCTAAATATACTATATTAGTACAATATTCTCTATCAAACTCTTCTTTCCTCTTTAATAAATCATTTTTATCAAATCCAGGTCTATTAAAAACCACTAAATTACTAAATTTAAAAATTTCATTTATATTTTTCCATGAATTTAGGTTTACAAGACAATCTGCTCCAGTTATGAAATAGAGCTCTACTTCTTTAAAACTTTCATGTAAATATCTTAAAGTTTCATAAGTAAAGCTCAATCCTTTTTTCTCTATTTCATAGTTATTTATGGAAAAAAAGCTATATGGCTCTATAGCTTTTTTAACCATTTCATATCTAATTATTTCATCAGTTATATCTTTCCACTTCTTATGAGGTGGATTGCCTGCTGGCATGAATATAACTTCATCTAGTTCTAATATTTTATAGGCTTCATAAGCTATATAAATATGGCCTATGTGTATTGGGTCAAAAGTTCCACCAAATACTCCTATTTTTTTCATATTACTTCCCTTTTTTAGGTAATTCTATCTTAGGATTATTTTTTGATGCTCTGTAAAGAACTATTTTGTTTCCTATAGATTGAACCCCTTCACATCCTAATCTTTCACAGATGAAATTTGAAGCTTCTCTTGTCTCTAATCCACTATTTTCAAGAACATTTATTTTTAAAATCTCTCTTGCTTCTAAAGCATCATCAACTTGCTTTAAAAAGTTATCTTCTATTCCGTTTTTACCTATTTGAAATATAGGAGTTAATTTAGCACCTAATCCTCTTAAATATGCTCTTTGTTTTGTTGTTATCATTATTTATCCTCCATTAATTATAGTAAGTATTCAAACTCAAAGTCGTTTAATCTTACCATATCTCCATCTTCTATTCCCATTTCTCTTAACTCATGGAATATTCCTTTATTATTAAGAACCTTATGGAAATATCTTAATGAATCAGGATCATTTACATTAACAGCTAATAATAATCTGTCTACAAATGAACCTTCTACTACATAAACCTTTAATCCATCTTCTTCTATTGGATTTATAGTATATGTAAACTTCTTATCCTCTGGAATGAATCTTTCATCTTCTGGGATTTCTAAGTCAGTAACAGGAATATCTTTAAGCATTCTAGCTGCTTCTTTTATTACTTCCTCTACTCCTTGTGAAGTAGCTGCTGACATTTTAAATACCTTATCAAATCCCATTTTATTAACTTCAGCTTTGAAGTTTTCAAAAATTTCTTCATCAAATAACATATCGCATTTATTTGCTACTACTATTTGAGGTCTATCCCAAAGTTTAACACTATAGTTCTTTAATTCTTCGTTTATTCTCTTGAAGTCTTCAACTGCGTCTCTTCCTTCAACTCCTGAAATATCAACAACGTGTATTAAAAGTCTTGTTCTTTCTATATGTCTTAAGAAGTCTAATCCAAGACCTACACCCTCTGAAGCTCCTTCTATAATACCTGGTACGTCTGCCATAACAAATGGCTCTATTCCTGGTACAGCAACAACTCCTAAATTAGGTTTTAAAGTTGTGAAGTGATAGTTAGCTATCTTTGGTTTAGCCTTAGTTACCACTGAAAGTAATGTTGATTTACCAACGTTAGGGAATCCTAAAAGACCTACGTCTGCTAATAGTTTTAATTCTAAAGCAACCCATCTTTCTTCCCCTGGCATTCCTGGCTCAGCAAAAGTTGGCGCCTGTCTTGTAGGTGTACAGAACTTACAATTTCCCTTACCACCTTTTCCTCCTCTACAGATTGTATATGTATCATCTCTATGAGAAAGGTCTGCCATTACCTTGTTAGTTTCAACATCTCTTATTATAGTTCCCATTGGAACCTTTATTGTTAAATTTTCACCATCTCTTCCGTAACACTTAGAACCTTGACCGTCTTGTCCTCTGCCTGCTACGAATTTTCTCTTATATTTGAAATCTAAAAGAGTTGTCATTCCTGGATCTACTACAAAAGTAACATCTCCACCTTTTCCACCATCTCCACCATCTGGTCCACCAAGTGGAACGTATTTTTCTCTTCTAAAAGAAACAGAACCATGACCACCATCTCCAGATTTCACAAATATCTTGGCCGTATCTATAAACATGTTTTCTCACCTTACTTTCTCTATAAAATGTTCCTTTTATTATATTATAACCTTACTTTAATATAAAAACACAGCTTTTTTAATGCTATGTTCTCATATGGTTAAATTTTTTTATTATTAATTAAAAAGCACCCTAAGTAAGGGTGCTTTTATAAAACTAAATATATTATTCAGCTATAACTTCTTCTACGTTTACTGGGTAAACAGAAGCTTTTTTCTTGTCTCTTCCAAGTCTTTCGTATTTAACAACACCATCGATCTTAGCGAATAAAGTATCGTCTCCACCTTTACCTACGTTAGCACCTGGATGAATCTTTGTTCCTCTTTGTCTTACTAAGATGTTTCCAGCAAGAACGAATTGTCCATCTGCACATTTAACACCAAGTCTTTTAGCTTCAGAATCTCTACCGTTCTTTGAGCTACCAACCCCTTTTTTATGTGCAAATAATTGAAGGTTCATTTTTAACATAGTCTACACCTCCTCTTTTATTATCTCTATATATTTACAACGCGTTTTCTTTCCTAAACTGCTATCCAGCCCTAGGACTAGACTCGCTAAGCTCATTTCAAAAGTTTTAAGTAAAACTTGAGCTTCAACTATTTCTTCATGAGTAAACCCATTTAGATCTAGTTTTAAATATCCATCACTCATTTCATAGTTTACATTAAGTTTTAAAACCTCATCTAAACCAATGATTGCACTTTGAGATAATACTGATACGGAATTACATATCATATCGTACGCCTCTCCAGCTAGAATAGCATCTCTGCATTCCATTGCGTGTCCTTTAATAGTGAAGGAAATTATGTTATCTTCTTTTGATTGAAATTTAACTCTAATCATATCAGAAAATTAAGCTTCGATCTTTTCGATAACGATCTTAGTGTAAGGTTGTCTGTGACCATTTTTTCTTCTGTAGTCTTTCTTTCTTTTGTATTTGAATACAACAACTTTCTTAGCTTTTCCTTGAGCTAATACTTTTGCTACAACCTTAGCACCCTCAACTACTGGTGCACCAACTTTGATTTCTCCGTCTTTAGCGACTGCAAGAACTTCTGTTAATTCAACTGTTGAGTCAACTTCAGCGTTAAGTTTTTCAACGAATAATACGTCTCCTTCTTGAACTCTGTATTGTTTTCCTCCTGTAGTTAATACTGCGTACATTAAAACACCTCCTCATAACGGTCTCGCCACTTAAGGTAAACTAATTAAAGTTATTTTTAAAACCTATTCGTGAGCGGTTTACAAAAGCCATTCTATCATAGCTAAAGCCTTTTGTAAAGCTAAATTTAATATTTTTCGATATTCTTCACCAAATACTCTTTTACGCTTTCTATTTGATTTTTAAAGATCAATGGTTCTACTTTATAAAAGTCTTTAGATTCTTGAAAATTTAAGTAAATATTTAAATCTAATGCTCCAATTTCTTTTAAAAACTCAAAAATATTTCCTCTAATATCTTTTTCATAAATAGAGTTTATTTCTATATGGAAATCTTTTATCTTTCCTTCTCCATTTTTCTTCAAAATCTCATTTCTTAAAAGAAGATTTATATAAGATAACTTTAATCTCTTTCCATGACCATTACATGCTAAGCAATTTTCTTCTATATATTCATAAATACTTTTTCCTTTTCTATATCTTGTTATTTGTACTAATCCAAGCTCTGTAAAAGGAAAAATTTTAGCTCTTTGGCTATCACTTTTAAATTCATCTTTTAATATTTTTAATATTTTCTTCTTGTTTTCCTGTGAATACATATCTATAAAATCAACTAATATTATTCCACCTAAATTTCTAATTTTAATTTGTCTAGCAATTTCTATTGCCGCATTTTTATTAGTTTCATAGGCAGTTTTTTCTTTATTTTTATGATTTGTGTTCTTACCTGAATTAACATCTATAACATACATAGCCTCTGTTTTTTCTATAACTATGTCTCCGCCACAATTTAAATTCACTCTATTATTTCTAAGGCTAAGAATTTCTTTTTCGATACCATAATAATCAAAAAGGCTTCTAGCATCATCATAAAGAGTTACTTTTAAATATTCAGAATTAGAAATACTATCTTTTATTCTTTCATAATCTTCTATAGAATCAACAATTATTGAAGAAGTATAAGCATCAATGTCATCTCTAATTATCTTATTAATAAGGTCTCCTTTACCCATTATTTTTTTTGGATTTAAGGAAAATTTACCTTCTCTAGTAACCTCTTTATAGTTTTTATATAGTTCTTCTATTTCTTCTTGAATCTCAAAAATACTAGCTGATTGGGCTTTTGTCCTAACAGTAACCCCTAATTCACTTGGTTTTACCAATGAATTTTCAAGTTCTTTTTTAAACTCTAGATTTTCTATCTTTCTTGAAATTGAAATATCATTTCTTGAAGTTTCTAAGACGCAATATCTTCCTGCTAAAGATATTTTTGAAGTAACTTTTGCCCCTTTACTTCCAAATTGCTCTTTTAATACTTCAACAATTATTCCATCTCCTTGTTT
>OGEQ01000012.1_pt1 | contig 197338 bp, 203 predicted proteins | sample 1570731 | NCBI WGS metagenome assembly OGEQ01 (sample SAMEA2582132, study PRJEB24529) | metagenome | biome: Human gut stool | place: China | collected 2011
AAAAAGGAGAAATTTCCAGAAGGGTGCATCAGGCGGAAATGGAGATTCCAGCAAGCGAAAGAAATATATATCTTTGGCTGCGGCATGTGAGAAGAATTTTTGCCAAAGAAAGAGGATTAAGGATAAAACTATAAAAAATAAATGTTTGCAGTAGTAGAAGGGGAAAATGTGTTATTCTTGTATCGTAGGAATATAAAACAAACTGCCGAAATTATACTCCGCAAAAGGACATGATGTAGTTCATGCCCTTTTTGTGTGTTTTCAAAGGGTTTTTCTATAAAATGCAGAATTATAAACTATGGAGGTGTATAGTTTTGGCAAAATTTGCATATCTTTATAATATTGGTTTTTTTACAAATGACGGAAAAGGGGTTATGCGAAGTGTACCAGAGTTTTTTAGTAAATTAGAAAATTTGTTAGACACAGATCCCGAAAAAATTATTCGAAAGTTTGATGAAGATACATTTAGGGTATTTAAGTTTTATCACAATGATCCAAAAGATATTATTGTCATTCCTTTTGGAAAATTCATAAAAAAGAATAGACCTTATACATGCGATGAAAAAGATTCTAAAAGTCTAGTGGAATTAAAAGAAGATATGTATGATATTAATTCTCTAGTATACAGTACAAGACATCATGCAATGATGTATACAACGAATCAAAAAGGTCCAAATGATTTGCAGTTGTGTAAATATTTTAATACATTTATCAACAAAAAAGATGGATGTGATTTACAAATTAAGCCAATTTTGTTCAATAAAACGTTAGAAGAAATTAGAAATTCTCCAAGGGTTACGTCTATATTAATTTCTGTTGATTTAGGACAAGATATAAATAATTTTTTTAATAGTCAAATTACAGAGGACAAGAATTTAATTAAAACACTGATTGGATTGTTTTCGGTAGGAAAAGACGATATAGATGGTAGATATATAAAATTAAATATAGGGTTAGGAAGAGGAAAAAAGGATTTAACACTAAATAAAGACTCGGTTCTTGAGTTAATAGGGGATATGAATATTGAATCTCCATATATCAAAGAAATTGAGTTGCGCTATGCAGATGCAAAAACTGAAAAAATAGAGTTGATCAAGTTAAAAAATGGTAGATCAAAAGTAAAAGCTAAATTTACAACACATGATTCAAAATTAGGACCAGAATATTTAAATGATAAAGCAGATGAAGCATTTTTAGCAGTAAGAGAACATTTTATTGAACAGGTAAGAATTTTTCGAGAAGATTTTAAGATTGAAGATAAGGGGGAGCATAAACTGAATGAAGAGTGGAGAGAGGAGAAATCATCGAATTAAAAATATTCTAGTACTAGTTGCTATATTTGTTTTTGGAATGTTTTTTCGAAAAAATGAAATTTTTGCTCCCATGAATCATTGGCTTGGATCATATTTTGATGATGGCAGATTAGATATGTTAGTGTCATTGTTTTCTATTACGATTGGCATCTATACTACGATTACATCAATTTTGGCTATTTCTATCACAAAAATTATGGAAAGAATCTTAAAAGAGAAGAAGGAAATTGAGATTCTTGATGCATTGATGTGGGGCTTAATCAGCAATATTGTTGCAGTACTATTTTTGGTTTTTTTGCCAGAAATACAAGGTGGAAATATCTTGTTATTTCTAGTCATTATTTGGGCAAGTGCACATTTAATATACTTTATCATAATTTTGTTTTTGATATTTAGATTCAATGTTAGCCAAATGGATAAAGAAATAGATGGTGAAAATCAATGGAAAAGAGATATTAAGGTCAATTTAATCACAATACAGGAAGATGTAAAGTTAATTGCTAATAAAAAGAAAAATTCAGAATAATAGATAAAGGGAATGCGAGGCATTCCCTTTTTTCATTCAGGAAAGGGGGGCATTATGGACTACAACAAACAAAAATGGAAGAAAAAGCGAGCCAAAATCCTTCGTTTAGACGGATACAAAGACGTGATCTCTGGTTGGTACGGGAAGACCGAAGAAGCGCAAATGGTGCATCATATTTACCCGGCAGCGGAATATCCGCAATATCAATGGGAGGATTGGAATTTGATTTCTGTCAGTTTTTCCACCCATAAAAAATTGGAAAATCCAAAGACCGGCGGGCTGACAGCCATGGGAAAACATCTGATGCAGATCACAGTGCCAGGCGTGGACTGGCGGAAGAAAAAGAGATCCCCCCTCCCATAAGGCATCAACAGTCCTGTGCTACCAGTGTGTGGGGTGAGGTCTTTCCAACTCTACGAAAAAACAGAAAGGGGGGGAAGCTATGGAAACGGAATATCAAAAACAGGTGAAAAAAATATTCTCCAAAACAAAAAGTAGTATGAAAAAAGCGGGAACGTATATCCCGGAATTTGATGTGAGCATCCGGCGGTATGCGGATCTGCGTCTGCAATATGACCTGCTGCAGGAACAGTGGTATCAGGGCGGGTGTGAAATCACAGAAGAATACACAAACAAAAGCGGTGCTACCAACCGCAGAAAGACGGCGCTGTATCTGGCTATGGAAACATTGCGCAAAGAGCTGCTGGAAATGGAAACCACGTTCGGGCTGACCCCCAAAGGACTGAAACAGATCCGGGCAAAAGGGCTGGAAGGCAGAAAGGACAGCGTGCTGGGGGCGGCGCTGAGGTCTTTGGATGAGTAAATACAAAAATTGGGATACGGTCATGAACTATGCCCAAGATGTCGTATCAGGAAAAATTCCAGCCAACGAGTACCGGATCAAGGGCTGTGAACGCTTCCTGTCGGATCTCAAAAATCCTGCTTACGATTTCCAGCCCCGGGATGCGGAGTTTTGCATCGGCATCATAGAGAAGACCCTTTGCCACCAGCAAGGGGAGCGGCAGGATGGTATGCCTTTAAGAGGGACGCCGTTTTATCTTTTGCCATTTCATAAATTCATTATCTACAACCTGCTGGGGTTCAAGATGGCAGGGACAAAGATAAACCGCTTCCATGAAGCACTGATCTTTATCCCAAGAAAAAATATCAAAACCAGCTTTGCGGCGTCGTTGGCTTACGCATTGGGACTGTTATACCGCATGTCAGGCTCAAAAATATATGTGGTAGCGGCGGCATTGAAACAGACCTTGGAAACCTTTGATTTCCTGAAGTACAACATCGAAAATATGGGGGAAGATCAAGCCAGCGGCGGACCCTTTCGTATCATTGATAACAACAATGAGCATTCCATTTCAGCGGAACTGGGTGGCGGTTTATTTGACCTGACGGCGCTTGCGGCAAACCCAGACGCCCAAGATTCCTTTAACTGCAACGTAGCCATTGCGGACGAAATCCATGCGTTCAAAAAACCAAAGCAGTATAACCTATTCAAAGAAGCCATGAAGGCTTATACCAATAAGCTGATGATCGGCATTTCCACTGCCGGGGACGATCCCAACAGCTTTTTGGCGCAGCGGGTGCGGTACTGCAAACGGGTGCTGGATGGAGAGATTTCTGACGAGCAGTATTTTATATTCATCTGCGAAGCAGACCCCATGCCGGGAGAAAACGGAAAGAAATTTATTGATTACACAAACCCAAAAACACACGAAATGGCAAACCCTGCCTATGGCGCATCCATCCGACCGGAAGAAATGCAGAATGATGCGTTCCAGGCGCAAAACGATCCACAGCAGAGAAAGGATTTTTTCGCAAAGTCCCTCAACGTGTTTACCTCTGCCATGGAAACCTATTTCGATATGGCAGAAGTGGAAGCCTCTGACAGCAAGTATCACTGGACGCTGGAGGAACTGGCAAAGCTGCCCATCACTTGGTATGGCGGCGCCGATCTGTCCAAACTTTACGACCTGACGGGGACTTCCCTCCATGGGCGGTATCAGGATGTGGATATTTGTATCACCCATGGATTCATTCCTGTGGTGCAAGCCCATCTGAAGGCGGAGGAGGACAACATCCCTTTCTTTTGGTGGGAAGAAATGGGCTGGCTGACGCTATGCAACCATGAGGTTATTGAGTATGAGGACGTTGTGAAATGGTTTTTATACATGAAGCAAATGGGATTCAAAATCAAATGGGTGGGCTATGACAAACGATATGCCAGAGAGTTTGTGTTGAAAATGAAAAAAGCGGGATTCAAGATGCGTGACCAGTCCCAACGATATGTGGAAAAAACAGAAGCGTTTCGTGAGATCGAAAAACAGATCAAGCGGGGACGCTTTTCTTATTTGGGGAATATGGCATACGCCTATTGCATCGGCAATGTAAAAGCCATTGAAGACAGTGACGATTTTGTGCGCTTTGAAAAGATACAGCCAAATCAGCGCATTGACCTTTTTGACGCAGACGTCATTGCCACAAAACAAATGCTCATCGATATGGAAAAAAGCCAGAAAGCAAGTGACTGGCTGCAATAAGGGAGGTGGTTTTCTATGAGCAGGAAAAAGAAAAACGGTAAGACGAAAACAAGGGCGGAACCAACATCCTTTTTGTGTTCTCCGGCAGCCTATGACATCCTGTGCGGAACGGGATATACAAAATTGTCCCATAACCCGGAAATCATGGCTGCTGTCAACAAAATCGCAGATCTGATTTCCAGTATGACCATCCACCTGATGGCAAATACGGAAAACGGGGATACCCGCATCCAGAATGGGTTATCCAGAAAGGTGGATATCACGCCAAACAGGTATACCACACGAAAGACCTTCATGGCGGCAGTGGTGCGGACGCTGCTGTTAGAAGGGGATGGAAACAGTGTGGTGCTGCCTTTGACGGAACAGGGGCTTTTGTCCGATTTGGTGCCGGTGCCAGCGTCAGCGGTATCTTTTGCTCAGGATGGTTTTGGTTATCGGATCATGATTCAGGGCATTCCTTATGAGCCACAGGACGTATTGCATTTTGTCATCAATCCGGACAGCAGTTTTTACTGGAAAGGCAGCGGCTATCGGGCTTGCTTGAAAGAAGTGGCAGACAATCTGAAACAGGCAGCCATCACAAAGAAAGGCTTTATGGAAAGCAAATGGAAACCTTCCATGATCGTCAAAGTGGATGGTCTGACAGAGGAGTTTTCCAACAAAGAAGGCAGAAGCCGTTTGCTGGAACAGTATGTGGAAAGTTCCCGTGCTGGTGAGCCGTGGATGCTGCCAGCGGAACAGTTTGAAGTCATCGAAGTACGCCCTTTGTCCCTCAATGACATTGCCATATCTGACAGCATCAAAATGGACAAAAAGACCGTTGCTGCCATTTTGGATGTCCCATCTTTTGTGGTGGGGGAAGGAGAATACAAGGAAAGCGAGTGGAACCATTTTGTCAATACCAGACTGCGTCCCATCTGTCAGGCGATCGAGCAGGAGCTGACGAAAAAACTGTTGATTTCGCCGGATTGGTATTTTCGTTTCAACCTCCGTTCCCTCTATGCCTATGACATCAAGACCCTTTCGGAGGTGGGGGCAAATCTTTACACCAGAGGCATTATGACGGGAAACGAGGTGCGGGACTGGACAGGACAAAGCCCCAAAGAAGGCTTGGACGAACTGGTTATTTTGGAAAACTATATCCCGCAGGGGATGATCGGAGACCAGAAGAAATTGAATGGAGGTGATGGCTCAAATGCGTGAAGATCGACAGATGCGCAGTGTGGCAACGGAATTTCAAACAAGAACAGAAGCCGATGATCTTTATATCAGCGGCTATTTTTCTGTATTCGGTTCCAACTATGAACTTTGGGACGGTGCAACGGAAAGCATTGCCGAAACTGCTTTTGACGGCGCCTTATCCGATGATATCCGCTGTCTGATCGACCATGAAACCAGATTGGTATTGGGCAGGACGAAGGCAGGCACGCTGACTTTGAAAACAGACAGCCGTGGTCTTTGGGGTGAGGTGAAAATCAATCCCAAAGATATGGACGCCATGAATCTGTATGAACGGGTGAAGCGGGGAGATGTGGATCAGTGCAGTTTTGGCTTTGATATTTTGGAGGAGGAATTTTCCGAAAGCGGCGGCGCTGTCCATTGGACAATCAAAAAAGTCAAATTGTATGAGGTTTCTGTGGTCACATTTCCTGCCTATACCGAAACGGCGGTGACGGCAAGAAAAGCCCAGCTGACAGATCACAGAAAGCGGCATCTGGAACTTTGGAAAGCCAGAACGCTGGCAAAACTGAAAGGAGAGGAAATGTAAATGGCATTGAAAACATTGGTACTGCGTTCCAAGTTGGACGCCAGAAAAAAAGAGCTGGAACAGCTCCGGCAGAAAGATGCGGAATTTTCCACACGGGAAAAGGAACTGGAAACTGCCATTGAGGAAATGACGGAAGAAACATCGGAAGAAGACCGTAAGGCGGTAGAGGATGCGGCGGAAGCGTTCCAGCAGGAAAAGGATGAACACGAAACCCAGAAAGGGGAGCTGGAGGCGGAAGTGGAGCGGCTGGAACAGGAAATCGCCGCAGAAGAACAGCGTGCCGCTGCTGCCACCAAAAAGGAAAATCCAAACGAAAAGAGAGGAGCAGAAACGAAGATGGAACAGAGAAAATTTTTTCATTTGAACATGGAGGAAAGAACTGCTTTCTTCGCCCGTGAAGATGTGCAGTCTTTCCTGACCAGAGTCCGTAATTTTGCGGGACAGCAGAGAAGTGTTTCAGGGGCGGAACTGACCATTCCCGATGTGATGCTGGGGCTGATCCGGGAAAATCTGGTGCAGTTTTCTAAGCTGTACGGAAAAGTCTATGTAAGACCTGTCAGCGGCACTGCACGTCAGAATATCATGGGCACCATTCCCGAAGCCGTTTGGACGGAAATGTGCGGCAAAGTAAATGAACTGAAATTCCTGTTCAATCAGGTGGAAACAGATGGATATAAAGTCAGCGGGTATGTTCCTGTCTGCAATGCCACTTTGGAAGATAGTGACATCGCCCTTGCCACAGAACTGCTTTCCGGTATTGGTAAAGCCATTGGTCTTGCGCTGGATAAGGCGATCCTTTACGGGAAAGGCGTAAAAATGCCTTTGGGTATTTATACCAGACTGGCACAGACAGAAAAGCCGGAAAATTATTCCGATAAGGCAAGAGAATGGAAAGATCTGCACACCAGCAACATGGTGACCATTGACACAGCAAACAGCACCGGAACCAAACTGTTCCAGGCAATCATCAAAGCTGCAGGTAAAGCGAAGGGGGAATACAGCAGTGGTAATAAATTCTGGGCAATGAACGAAACCACACATACCTCTTTGTTGGCGGAATCCCTTTCTTTTAATGCGGCAGGCGCTATTACCGCAGGGATGAACAATACCATGCCTGTCATTGGCGGCGAGATCGTGGATCTGAATTTTATGCCGGATAATGTTATCATTGGCGGCTATGGGGATTTGTATCTGCTGGCAGAGCGGGCAGGGGTGAAGCTGGAGCAGTCTGAACATGTACTGTTCCTGGAAGATCAGACCGTGTTCAAAGGGACTGCCAGATACGATGGCATGCCGGTGATCGCAGAGGGATTTGTGGCAATCGGCATCAACAATACAGCGCCTTCCGATAATGGCGTTACATTTGCCGCAGATACCGCAAACCCTTAACAGCGAGCCTTTCTGCGCTCAAGATTGGCTCATTGGCTTTGACGCCGTCTTTCCAGCCGGATGTGCTGGAATATACGGCAGAAACGAGCGACGCGACGAATACCATCACAGCCACACCTTTGCGTAAAGGGGCTGCGGTGGAGATCAGCCACGGCGAGAAAACAGTGGCAAATGGTACAGCCGCAACCTGGGAAGAAGGGGAAAACACCCTGACCATTACGGTACGTTACGGCAACAGCACAAGGGTTTATACGGTAGTCGTGACACATACCGTTGCCTGAAAGGGGGAATAGCAATGACCACAGAGGAACGGCTGCTGCTGTTGAAAAAAGATTTGCAGCTGCTTACCACTGCCAATGATGATTATTTGCGTTGGCTGCTGGAAGCGGCGGCATCCGCCATCCAACGGGAAGGCATCAAGCTGGTAGAGGGGAATCTGGAATGTGATATGGTGCAGATTCATTACGCAGCCTATCTGTTTCGCAAACGTGGCGGAACGGATACGGCGATGCCACGCTTTTTGCGGTATGAGCTGAATAACCTGCTCTTTTCCCAGAAAGGCGGTGCTTTATGACATTCGATGATGGCATTTTGGAAGTTTACCGCATGGAAAACACGGCGCTGCCGGGTGCCATGCCAAAGGAAACGCCGGTCTTACAGGATCGGCATTACTTTGGTTATGACACCTTGGGGTTCCAGCGGTATTATACGGCATTGCAGGCGAAACAACAGGTGGAAGCTGTGGTCAATGTCCCTTTGTGGCAGGATATCCGTGTGACAGATCTGGTGAAGCTGGACGATGGCAGAGGGTTCCGTGTGCTCCTTGCCCAGAAAACAAAAGACGAAAATGGACTGCAAATCACAAAATTGACGTTGGAAAGATGGGAGGAAGGCGATGTACCCGGAAGATAAAATCAAAGAAGCATTGTTGCGGGTGGATGTGGAGGTATTTCACTATTACGCCCTCCATCCGTCAGACAGATATGTGGTATGGGCAGAAGATGGTGAAGGGGCAGAACTTGCGGCAGACAATCGGAAGATCGGACAAGTCCTTTCCGGCACCATTGATTTTTTCACAAAAACAGAGCAGGATCCTGCAAGGGAAGAAATCCAAAGGGCTTTAGGGGATGCGGAAATCTCCTATTCCCTCAATTCCGTACAGTACGAGGAAGAAACGGGATATATCCACTATGAATGGCGGTGGGAGGTGGCTGGCTGATGGCAAAGATTGCCTTTACGGGGCTGGAAAGTTATCTGAAACAGCTGGAAAAGCTGGAACAAAACACCACGGACATCGCAAAGCAAGCGGTGTATGAAGGCGCAAAAGTGACTGCCGATGCCATCCGTTCCGGCATTGAAGGTCTGCGAACGGATGGACCATCCGCTTATGAAACGAAAAGACGGGAAATCCAGAAACAAGGGCTGCAGGAAAGCTTTGGGCTTTCGCCTATGGAAAACGATCAGGGCTTTTTGCATGTGCGGGCAGGTTTTGATGGATATAACAGCATCCAGACAAAGAAATATCCCCAGGGACAACCCAATGCCATGATTGCCCGCGTGTTTAACAGCGGGACTTCATTCAGCAGCAAACAACCTTTTTTCGACCGTTCCATTCGCAGCAGCAAAGGTGCAGCAGAACAAAAGATGAAAGAAGTATTTGAAACAGAAATCAAAAAAATCGTGAAGGAGTGATATAGATGGCAAAGATTGGTTTGAGCAAACCTTATTGTGCGAAATACAGCAACACCGGAAGTACAGTCACCTATTCAGAAGGGGCATTGATTGGAAAAGCCGTGGAACTGTCCATCGAACTGGAAGAAGGCGATGACAACATCCTGTACGCCGATAACGGTCCGGCGGAAAGCGCAAATACCTTCAGCGGCGGCAGTCTGACATTGACCACGGACGATCTGCTGCCAGATGTGATGATGAAGGTGCTGGGCGTTACAGAAGAAACCATTACCAGCAAGGATATCAAGACAGAAACACCCAAATGGTACAACTGGGATGATGACCAGAATACGCCTTATCTGGGCTTTGGCGCCATTGTGAAAGTGCAGAACAACAATGTGATTGGGTATCAGGCAGTGATCCTGCCTAAAATCAAGCTGAACAATCCAAGCGACACCTTTACCACACAGGGAGAAACCATTGAATTTGGCACACCGGAAATTTCCGGCACCATTTTGCGCAGTGATGGAGGGAAACACACATGGAAAAAGGTATCCAGCGTCATGAACAGTGAGGCAGACGCAGAAGCGGCAATCAAACAGTTCCTGTCCATTGCGGGGGAGCCGTAAGCCCGGCAGCGGATACGGGCGAAAATGAAGCCACAGAATTGGAAGATTGGGCAGAATAAAGGAGGAATACCATGAAAACAGGTATGATGGAGGTTGCGGGAACGAAGTATCCTTTGAGTTTCAGCGCAAGGGTGATTGTGGAGTGTAATAAAAGATATGGTTCCATCGATAATATTGGCAGTGCGCTGGAAAGTGAAGCTGGAGATATTGGAAAGGTTTTGACAGAGTGCTTCTGGCTGCTGTCGGAAATGAGCAGAGCCGGCAGCGCTTACCAGAAACTGATGGGAAACGACGCACCGGAACCGCTGACAGAAGATTTTCTTCTGGATGCCGTTGGGGTGGATGATATCGCAGAACTGAAGTTCAATATTTTCTCTACTATTGCCGGAAACATGAAACGGGAAGTGGAAACGGAAGAAGATAAAGAAGCAGAAAAAGACCCAAAGCCCAGGAGCAGAAAAAAGAAAGTATCCGATGGTACATCTGGTACGGTCTAAGGATCGGCATTCCCTATACGCTGGTTTGGCAAATGCCCTTTGGGGAACTGTGTGACCTGATCGCCATTGAACAGATCAAGAAAGAAGGGGCAAAGCTGAAGCACATCAAAACGGAGGAAGAAGAACAAGAAGAATTTTTTGCGCTGTTGGCATGGAAATGAAAAAGCCCCACGAGAGTGGGGCATAGATTACTGATTTTCTCGGATATAGTCATCGTTTGAGAGTAGTGTAATTTTATAGGGTACGAAAAAGGGCTGACGTTTGTCAGTCCTTTGCTTTATCTGGAATATATTCCATTAAATAACCTCACCAGTATCATTAAAGGTAAATGTTGCGGTATAGGTACAATTAAGGGCTTTTGCGATTTCCGCTAAATCATTTTCTGTAAAATTATCACGTTTCATTTTATTGTGTAGATTTTGCGGACTGATACCCATACGGCGTGCAAGTTCCGCTTCTGAAATATTTCCCCGTTTTACCAAGATAATCCTGATTTTTTCGCTGAGTGCCATCTTACCACCTCCTTTTTATATATTATACACATTTAAGTTTATAAAATCAATATATAAAAAATAAAATAAAGATTTTTTTTATAAAATAATAAAAATAGTATTGACAATATAAACGAATTAGTGTATAATTAAACCATAGAAAGGAGGTGGAAAACGTTGTAGGACAAAATAAAAAAGCTTTCCAAGCTGGTAGCACAACTTGAAAAGCTGGTGATTAGGTTAATATCACTCATCGGATGGGTGTTAATCCTAATCAAACTAATCACATAGGGTGAGGGGCGAAAGCCCCAAACCTTATAAAGATTATAGCTGAAAAACTCCAACGATGCAATATGAAAAAATTGATTTGGCATTTATTTTGGACACTTGGTTTTGTATTTGCACTGGTGATTTTAATTGAAAAAATGATTTGAAGGGAGTTTTTTATGAGGTTTGCCGTATTGTTTCAGAATATGAATTGCCAATGGTATTGCAAGAGCAGGTAGAAGCGGAAAATATAAATATGTTACTATTTCATTAAACGATAAGAAAAGGCACTCATTTTTATGGGTGCTTTTTATTAAAAAAGAAAAGACCGCCTAACCTGAGAAGTTAGACGGTCACACTCAAACTATTTGGGGCTGACCGCCCTTCCACAAGCGGCAATCCTCTTTCTATTATCATATTACAGCCTTTGCACAGAAAATGCAAGGGCTTTTTTTATGCGAAGAGGGAGGTGAGAGCATGGCAACAGACATTGGTGCAAGAATCGGCATTGATGGTGAGAAATCCTTTCGGGACAGTTTGAGCGCTGTCAACGCCCAGTTGAAAAATCTGGGTTCTGAAATGAAAGCGGTGGTTTCCTCTTTCACAGGTATGGAGGACAGTGAGGAATCTTTGACCGCCCAAGGAAAAGTACTGGAACGGTCTATCCAAGCCAGTGCGGATAAAATTTCCCTTTTGACTGGGCAATCCGAACGTGCAAAAGCAAAACTGGATGAACTGGCAAGGGAACTGGATGATGCCACCAGAAGTTTCGGCACAAATTCCACAGAAGCCATCCGGGCACAAAATGCTTATAACAAACAGGTGCGTGTGGTAAATAATCTGGAATCCCAGATCAACAGCGCCACAGCTGATATGAACAAAATGAAGCGGCAGATGGATCGTCTGGGAAAATCAGCGGATGATTTATCCGATGATCTGAAGGATGCGGGGCAGGAAGCAAAGCTTGTCGGAAGTTCCTTCAAAGACGCTTTTGCTGGCGGTGTCATTGCCGGAGCCGTGCAGTCATTGGCAAGCGGTATTGTATCTTTGGTGGAAAGCACCAAGGAATACAATAAAATCATGGGGACGCTGGAAGTTTCCAGCCAAAAAGCGGGATATTCTGCAGAGCAGACTCAACAGACCTATACACAGCTTTATGGCGTATTGGGGGATAACCAATCGGCAGCAACGGCAGCGGCAAACCTGCAGGCGTTGAAATTATCTCAGGAACAGCTGATACAAATGACAGATGGTGCAATCGGCGCATGGGCAACCTATGGTGATTCCATTCCCATTGACGGCTTGGCGGAATCCATCAACGAAACGGTCAAAGCGGGAGCGGTAACAGGTTCTTTTGCGGACGTGTTGAACTGGGCAGGTACCAGTGAGGATGACTTCAATAAAAAACTGGAAGCCACAAAGAGTGAAAGCGAACGGGCGAATCTGGTATTACAGGAATTATCCAAACAAGGGCTGACGCAGGCGGCAGAGGCTTGGCGGGAAAACAACGCCGAACTGGAAGCGGCAAACCGTGCAAGCGCCGCATGGGAGCAGACCACAGGGCGTTTGGGAACGGCTTTGATGCCGCTGACTACAAATGTCAAAAATCTGGGAAATGCTTTATTGACAAATCTGCTGAATGTCATGGACGGCTTCCAAAACGGCGGTGTAGAAGGTGGTTTTTCTGTCATTACGGATCTGATCAACGGTTTACAGACAAAGCTGCAAGAAAGCCTTCCTTTGATGATTGAAAGCGGTTTACAGTCCTTGGTAGGATTTACGGAAGGGCTGCGAAGTGGGGTCGGAACGCTGGTGGATGCGGGGCTGTCCTTGCTGCAGACATTGGCAGACGGCATCATTCAAAACCTGCCGACGCTGATTGAAACCATACCCCAGATCGTCATCAATATTGCGGGCATCATCAATGATAATGCACCGAAACTCATTGTGGCAGCATTGACGCTGATCAAGAATCTTGCCATTGGCTTGGTAAAAGCCATCCCCACATTGGTGGCAAATATACCGAAAATCATACAGGCAATTGTCAGTGCCTTTTTGGCGTTCAACTGGCTGTCATTGGGGAAAAATCTGATGACTGCACTGAAAGATGGTATTAAGTCTATGGGACCGGCGATAAAAACAACTGCCGGTAATATTTTCAATTCCATCAAAACGACACTTTCCAATATCCCGGCGGCACTGAAAACCATCGGTTCCAATGGCATTTCTTCTCTTGCAGCCGGATTGAAGTCTATGGCAAAAACAGCTGTTGATGTTGTTCGTTCTGTTGGAACCAATATCCTCAATACTATCAAAACACTGCCGGCGAAAATGGTTGAAATCGGGAAGAATATCCTGGATGGTTTGAAAGAAGGTATTCTATCAAAGGTAAAGGAAATCGGAACGGCGGCATCCGAGGTTGTGGACACCGTCAAAAACATCTTCACAGGGAAAAGCGGGTTTGATACACATTCCCCCTCCAAGTGGTCAGAGGATGTGGGAGAGAATGTTGACATCGGTCTGGCAAATGGTCTGAAAGGGAAAGCAGATGTCCCCATCTCTGCTATGAAGGATTTGACAGACGGTGTGCTCCATGCGGCAGATGAAATGGATGGAGCAGTTACCGTAGCAAAGAAAACTGCCAGAAAAGTAGGGGATGTGCTCCAAGCAGAAATCAATAAGATCAATCAGAAGATCGAAGCGGAACAGAAGAAAGCTTCAGAGGAAGCGGCTGCGGAGGAATTGAAGCAGTATCAGGATAACCTGAGTAAGAAATATCAGGAACTGAGTAAAGCCGAAGGGGAGAACATACAGAAAATCCGAGAGGAAATTGCAAAGCTGGAAGCGGAGTGGAACAAAAAACAGGTGGAGGCGGCCAGAACTACTGCCCAAGAAGCCAATGAAGCCCGTTTGCAGGAATTGCAGACATTCCAGCAGGAATACGAGTCCGCTCTGGATGCCATCGAAAGCAAACAGGAAAGTTTGCAGGATCAGCTGTCTGATTATGGAGAATTGTTCCAGCGCATTGACATCAAGGACGAAGAAGGCAATGTAATCGGTGAAAAATTCCAGCTGGGAGATTTGCAGAAGGAGATTGACCAGATCCAGAAATATGGGGATGCTCTGGACAAGCTGCAGGAAAGAGGACTTTCGGATGGGCTGTTATCGGAAATCACCAATATGGGCATGGAAGATGCCATGGATTACATGAACAAGCTGATTTCCATGTCTGATGGTGCCTTTGATGACTATGTGCAGTTGTTTGCAGAAAAGCAGAAAGCGGCTCAGGAAGTAGCGGCAAAAGTATATCAATCTGAGTTTTCTTCTTTGGAACAGAATTATTTTCAGAAATTGCCCCAGAGTATTGCAGATATGCAGGGACAGATTTTTGCGGCAGGTACCCAGGCTGCCGGACAGTTTGCGGCAGGTATGGAATCCCAGGGAACACAGATGGGAACCGCATTGGAACAGGCTGTGGGCAATGCTGTTTCTGGAAGTCAGGAAACCACAGCCGCCCAGACATTCCAAAGTGTGACTGCCGGCATGACGGAACAGGAACCCATCCTGACGGAATATCTGACAGCGTTGAAAGACCGTTTGATTACATTGATGCAGGGATTCCAGCAGGAATTTCAGAATGTTGGTCTGATGCTCATGGAAGGTGTCGCAAAAGGCGTCAGAGATGGGCAGAGCGGCGTAGTAAATGCCATTGCAGAAGTGCTGGCAGCAGCGGTACAAGCAGCCAGGGCGGCTATGGACATCAACAGCCCTTCCGGCGTATATGAAGAAATCGGCGGTTATATGGCGGAGGGGGTTGGCGTCGGCTGGATCAAGAAACTCAAAAAACTTTCCGGCATCATTGCCGGAGGTATGCAGCAGGTTGTACCAAGCCCGACAGGCGTTTCCGGCAGTGTGACGCAAAATAACAACAGCCGCAGTTATGCTTACGGAGATATCAATATCTATGTGGACCGTATCGATAATGGAAATGGCAGATCGGTGGAAACCTTTGCCAGAGAACTGGAATTTTTCCGTAGACAGCAAAGCACCCGGAAAGGAGGAAAAGCATGAGGTTTGAAACGCTGTATAAACCATATTTTATCTTCCGGGGAAAGAATAGTCTGGACATGGGGGTCATCGTTACCTCCATGCCGGATGTGTACAAACCCAAAAGACGGGTGAGCACACAAGAAATCCCCGGAAGGGATGGAGTCCTTCATGTGGATGAGGGAACCTATGAAAATTACAACAAAGTGGTGGAATGTGCCGTGGTGGAGCGTGCCAATCTGGATGGCATCTGCGCATGGCTGGACGGAAGCGGCGAAGCCATTTTTTCCACAGAACCAGATAAGGTTTATCGTGTCCGAGTGGATAACCAGATCAGCATCGGGAAGATGCTCCAGTATTTCCAGAAATTCCAGGTGACCTTTGACACCTATCCGTTCAAGTACAGTGTCAATGCAGTGGATGATTTTGTTATGCTGACAAAGCCGTCTTTGCTGCGCAATCGTGGAACAGTAGCAGCGGAACCAAAGATCAAGATTTATGGAACCGGTAGTGTTGTGCTTACCATCAATGGCAAGGAGTATCGGCTGAACGGGCTGCAGGAATCTGTGGTATTGGAATCGGAAATGATGGAAGTGTTGGACGGGGCGGGGGTAACCTATACCCCGCATGATCTGGATGATGATTTGTTTCCCAGATTGGAAGTTGGGAACAATGAAATCTCATGGACCGGAAATGTGGAGAAAATAGAAATTGAGCCAAGATGGAGGTGGTTGTAAATGGCACAAAACAATACCATGATGGTAATTGAAATCAATGAGCCTATTTTGAGCAAAGTAATCGCCGTAAGAGGTGACGCAAACTCAAGAAACATTGACGTACAGTTATTTAATAACGGCGTAGTATTTGACCTTACAGGGCATATGGTGACGATGTCTGTGAAAACAGACCCTAGAACACCTATGAAAAACCCTGTGAACGAGTTTTTAAAAGGCACTATCCTTGATGCTGAAAACGGTCGTTGCATGTTCCCTCTCACAACAAGCATGCTCGCAGATGTCGGAACACTGAACACAAGTATCGCTGTTTTTTCTGGCGAAACAGAAGTTTTGTCTACTCTTGAGTTCAACATCTATGTTATGCCGTCGCCAAGAAACGATGAGGCAATTGAAGCTTCAAACGAGTTCGGGGCGTTAGTCGTTTTGTTCTCTGAAATCCAGAACGCTTTGGACGATATGCATGCGATTCGGGAGAATTTTGGTGAACCGTCTGAAGAATCTGTTGAAGCAGGAACGGACACATTCTGGAAAGCATTGGAAAAATCAATTAAAGGATCTTCAGATCTGGTTGCTTATGACATTCCTTCAAAAATTGGTGAAGAAACAGACGGCGAACCATATAACACTGTTTTCGGTAAGCTGAATCGAATTATCAAGTTACAATTAAAAGATGGCGAAGAAATTTTCAGAGAAGATGGCACTTTTACCGTCCCAGAAGGTGTGAACCAGATAACAGTCATTGCTTGCGGCGGCGGTGGCGGCGGTGCATTAAACTGGAATCAATCTCCAAGCGGTGGTGGTGGTGCAGCTTGTGTAAAAAAAACATCTCCTGTTACTTCCGGACAGAAAATACAGATAACTATTGGGAAAGGTGGTTCAGGAGGGGTTGGAGGAAGTTCTGCACAAGATGCAAATGGAAAATCAGGAACCGCAACTGTTGTTGGAAACATAGTTACTTGTCCACCTGGACAAGGTGGAAAAGATTTAAGTAATGACACTGGCGGGGCTTCTGGTGGTTCTGGTGGTGGAAGCGGTGGAAATTCAAAAACTGATGCAGGAGCAGGAGGAAATGGTGAAAATGGTCTGTATGGGGTAGGAGGAAAAGGTTCTTTGATAAATCGTAGAGGTTTTGGTGGAGGCGGTGGATCTTATGGAGATGGTGGGAACGCTGCAAATATAGTTGGAGAATCAGGTAAGGATGGAGGATATGGTGCAGGAGGAGGTGCGGGTTCTTCAAAACTTCCGAACTCTTACACTGGTGGTAACGGTGGAAATGGTATTGTCATTATTAGATGGGGGGCTGGTTCAGATTGATTTATGCAATGGTTCTAAAAAATGTAGTAATTGATATAAAGGAAGGCGAAACAGAACCGTACTATCCACCGGATATTGACGGAAATCCTGTTTTTGCAGTGGAAACCACAGAAGAAACAGAAGTGGGCATGTGTTACCATGAGGATACAGGTAATTTTGACTGGGAATTTCCAGAGCCGGTACAAGAACCGACACAGCTTGATGGTATAGAAGCTACACAGCTTTTGATAATGGAAGCTATGGCAGACCAGTACGAACAGCGTTTGGAAACTGATTTGATGATGATGGACGCACAGGCAACTACATTTGAGGCGGTTTTGTCATTGTCTGAAGGAGGCGTGTAATTATGATAGAAATGTATGTATTGTTAGTCATCAATAAAAAGAGGACTTGCAATGAAACGAATCGCAGCGTTCCTCTTGTCCCTGTGCATTTGAGAAATGACGTTCTGGAAGTTTTAAGACAGAGGGGATACGATGCAAATGGCAATCAGGATACTTGATTTTATTTTGGTCATTATTGTTTTTTTGTCTGTAAAGAAAGGATTTGATACTATGTTAGATTTGTATATTGCACTGGTAATTGCTGGAAGAAGAACTTGTAATCCTGCGACAAATGGTGTGACACTGGTACCAGAACGGTATCGGGCACAGGTGATCGACAACTTAAATGCAATTGGATTGGATGCAGATGGAAATCCCATTGTGGGGTGATATTGTGATTATTTTCGAACAGGATGAACAAAATTTTGACACCATTGGATTGGGGATGCTGGTCCCCAATTCTGGTGAGGTTTACGAAGAATTTAACGGTGATTTTACATTGACCTTTCAACATCCTTACGATGCCAGTGGTAAGTGGAAGCGAATTGAGATGGGGCGCATTGTTTTGGCAGAAACCCCCAGAGGCAAGCAGCCATTTCGCATTTATTATCATAAGCCAACCATGGACGGGATAGAAGTACAGGCAAGGCATATCTTCTATGACCTGATGGATAATATCTGTGAAAGCGTTGAGTTTTCCGGCAGCGCACAGGGAGCTATGGATGCCATCCAAAATAGTTTATCCATTCCCATGCCGTTTACCTTCTATACGGATATTTTGTGTGATACAGGTAGCATTGGCTGTACCATGGATAATCCGGTTTCTTTGCTTTTGAAAGAAGAATGGGACAACAATGAAGGCGAAACAAAGTCCTTTTTTTATTTTTACGGCGGAGAACTGAAACGGGATTTTTTCAACGTTTCGATGTTAGAATCCCTGGGCAGCGACAGGGGCGTTTTTATTGCTTACCGCAAAAACCTTGTGGGGCTGGAGGTCACGGAAGATATTTCTGATGTGGCTACTAGGATTTATCCCATTGGGAAAGACGGTCTGGCACTGGAGGGACAGTACATTGACAGCCCGTATATTGGAAACTATGCCTATCCCAAAATCAAGGTGATTGAGGATACCAATGCGGAAACCCAGAGCGATCTGCAAAAAATCGCCGAGGATTATTTCGCAAATGGCGGGGATGTTCCCAAAGTAAATATAAAGGTGGACTTTACTGACCTATCCCAGACAGAAGAATACAAACAGTATTCCAACCTGGAGAAGGTTTTTCTTGGAGATACTGTCACTGTTTTCAATCAAAAGATGGGTTTCTTAAAAAAGGCGAAAGTGATCTCATACAAATTTGATCCTCTTTTGACAAGATATGAGGAGATGGAGTTAGGGGATTTTTCTCCAACGGTCACAAGCCCTATTACCAAAGGGGCGAATGCTGGAGAGGTTGCCAATACTGCTTATGGAAAATCGAACAATGCTGAAACACTTTTGCAACAGCACTTGAAGGATTTCAACAATCCGCATAGGGTAACAGCTGAGCAGGTCGGTAGTGGTGGAACTGGTGGCGGCAGTACCGTCTTGAACGGCACAGAAGCCCCGTCTGATGCTTTAGGAAACGACGGCGACTATTATATCAAAGACGAGTTGCAAGGCATTTCAGATGAAAACACATTGTTATTATTGCATGGTGAAGATTTCACAGACAGCAGTATATACAGTGAACAAATAACAAATACAGGTTGCACATTGTCAGATTCCGGAAAATTTGGGAAAGCTATAAGCTTTACCAATTTGAACAAACTGGAAACAGTAGAGCAGATATTTGATATAAATGGAGAGTTTACCATTGATTTCTGGTTCAATCAAAGAGAAAAAAAAGCTAATGCAACTTTTATTGGCGGAACCCAAACGGGAACTTTTAAGATAATTCTGTCAAACGGTGTACCAGTTTTTCAGGTGCACGGACAATCAAATATTTATTCAAGTAAAGTAAACACACAGTTAAACCGATGGTATCATTTTGCATTGACCGGAAAAAATAAAACATATTCTATGTTTGTTGATGGCGTTAAGAAAAACACTTTTACCTACACCGGAAATATATCAAATGACATTTTAAGAATTGGTTTGAACGTTGCCCAAAACAGCACTGGTTCAATCGAGGGGGTGATGGATGAAATTAGAATTTCCAATGTTGTTCGCTGGGATTCTGACTTTACACCGCCCACAGAGCCATACACTGTATACAAAAACGCACAAGCAGGCGAAATCTACGTGAAAGAATCTGGAACATGGAAAAAAATTCTCACTGGTATGAAATGAGGTGGTATATATGACTTGGGATATTGTGGCGGGAATTGTGCTCCTTGCCGGATTTATCATCACCATTGTAAAAACAATCATCCCGCTGACCAATGCGCTCACACGTTTGACAGAGCGGATTGATTCCTTGGCGGAACAGGTAGACACATTGGATGAGAAAAAGACAGAAGCACACAAACGGCTGTGGAGCCATAACGAGAATCAGGATGCCATGCTGCAGAACCATGAACAGCGGCTTCATGATCTGGATGGGAAGTGGTACACACAATGAAACGAAAACGAAATACATATACCAAGAAGCTGGTGAAATGGATTCTTGCAATCTCGATGATAGACTTGCAGTTATCTTATTTGCTGGCTTTTTTAGGTAGAACGGAAATCGCAGAAAATCTGTCCATGACGGTGGTGACCGCTATTATCGGTACAGTCATTACTTACTGCATCAAATCTTTCAAAGAAACGAAAGAGGCGGAGAAACTGCGATTCGACCGGGAAACAAACAACGCAAAACAGGAAGAAACTTGGACGAATGAGGAGGTATGAAGTATGAATGATGCTGTGAAATTTTTGATGGAAAACTGGTATTTGCTCATTGCTGGTGTAGGCGTAGCAGTGGCAGCGGGATTTATGCTGTATCACTTTTTCAAGCTGCCCACCAAAGAACAGATTGCCAAAATCAAGGAATGGCTGCTGTATGCGGTGACGGAAGCGGAAAAGGAACTGGGCAGCGGTACTGGACAGCTGAAACTGCGTCAGGTTTATGATTTGTTTGTGCAGCGGTTTCCGGCAGTGGCAGCAGTGATTTCTTTTGATACGTTTTCTGGTTGGGTGGATGAAGCGCTGGAACAGATGCGGGAAATGCTGGCAAAAAATGAACAAGTAGCGGCTTATGTGGAAAACTGCTTTTTGGTACAGGAAATTAGAGAAGGGGTGGCTATTGATGGCTAAAGTAACAGCAGCAGAGCTGGTAGCATTTGCAAAGTCAAAGCTGGGCGTCCCTTATGTGTACGGCATGAAGGGTACTGTCATGACACTGGCGAAATACAATGAGCTGAAAGCCCTCTATGGTGCTTTGGTCTGGAACAGCGATAAAAACAAGGTCGGAAAGGTCTGTTGTGACTGTTCTGGTCTGATCAGTTGGGCAACGGGTATTGTCCGCAACTCCCAGGGATACCATGACACGGCTCTGGAGGTGCAGCCTATTTCTACCATCAACAAGGCGCCCATCGGGGCAGCTGTGTGGCAGAAGGGACATATCGGAATTTATATCGGCAATGGGGAATATATTGCCGAAGATGGCAGTGCTTATGGTTGCCGAAGAAATAAACTGAGTAAGGCAAGCTTTACCCATTGGCTGCGGTTGAAGGATATTGATTATACAGTGAAACAGGAGGTTGATGACGAAGTGGTGGAACAGGCAAAATTGATCATTGACGGGAGAGAGTTTATCGTGGATCGTATCCTGAAGGACGGTGTAAATTATATCAAAATTCGGGACATTGCGGATGTGCTGGGGTATGAAGTGACCAGCAAAGGCAGTATTGCGGTGCTGACCAAACGGTAAAGAAAACGGGGCGGTATATCCGCCCCTTATTTTTATTGAAAAAAGGGCTGACATGTGTCAGTCCTTTGCTTTATCTCGTTCCATTCGCTCATCAATAGCTTTTTTAATGTAGCCATTGACAGATTCCCCGGCTCTTTCAGAGGCGGCTTTAATTTTTTCGTATGTTTCTTTTTGTACGTCTAATGGGATGCGTTTTAGATTTTTTTCTTTGTATTTCGCAGTAGCTTTTTTTTGAGCCTCAGACGGTGCCATTCAATCACATCCTTTCTATCTTAATAATAAGTATATGGTAAATAGATATAGTTGTACACATATAAAATATACAAAAATGTACACATATATTTGTGAATTATGTCAATTGATATAGGTGTACGTATATAGTATAATAAGAACATAAAAAGGAGGTGAAAACATGGGTAAACAAAAGAAAAAAGGTAAGCAAGATAAAGCCCTTCAAACAATTATCTTACTTACCGCAACATTAAACCTCATAGACGCCCTGATAGAACTTATCAAAAAGCTGATATGAGAACAGGGGAGGGAAACCTCCCCTACCAATAAAATAAACTTTTGTATGCCCATTGTCAATAGAAAAAAGAAACATAAATGGAAGGAGGAAAGCAAATGGATATCTTGTGGAATATACTGGAAATTGTTGCGAATATCTTAATCATTGTCTATATTCTAAAAAATTGGAAGAAATAGTTTTATGGTAGTTTTTATAATAAAAAAGGACACTCGTACTATTGACCAAAGTATATATGAGCGTCCATGCAAGTGAAGTTTCCTTCAAAAAACAGTATACTCTCGGAAGGGAATTCTTTCAATACAAAAAAAGGAAATTTTTTACAGCAAGAACTGAAAAAGGGCTGACGTTTGTCAGTCCTTTGCTTGAAAATCAGCTATCAAATTATATCCCATAGCGTTTAAAATTTTTTTTGCATCTTCAAACCCAAAATTCTTTTTGTTCAGCAATTTAGTAAAGCCTTGCGGAGTAATATTCAAGACTTCTGCAATTTGTTTTTGAGATACTTTATTTTCGAGCATGAGTTTCTTGATTTCTACAATGATTTGTTCGTTATTTTCATAGATAAATGCCATAAAAACACCTCCGTCGATTTATTATAATATAAATTTTATTATTAGTCAAATAAAAACAATAAAAAATAATAAAAAATATATTATAAAATGGTTGACAAATAACTATAAATAGGTTATAATTAAACCATAGAAAGGAGATGAGAACATGAGCAAACAAAAGAAAAGCAGTAAGCAGGATAAAAGGTTAGCCGCCATACTCCTACTTACTGCAATAGCAAACCTCATAGAAGCCCTGATAGAAATTATCAGAGAGCTGGTATGAGAACGGGGGAGGGAAACCTCCCCTACCAATAAAATAAACTTTTGTATGCTCATTGTCAATAGATAAAAATGACAGAAAGGAGCGGTAGTATGGAAATGTTATATCTAGGTTTTAAGGGATTGAAAGCGGTATTTTGCATAGCGGTTATTGTTTATGTAGTAAGAAATTGGAGAAGATAAAAAAGGAATGAACCATAAAGGAAAGCCCCTGTAAAAACAGGGGCAATTCTTTTCTCCTCCTGTTGAAATTTCCTGTATTTCATCGTTTCTTTCTCTCAGGTAACTCTGGTATAAACCGGCGATTTTCTTCATAAAAATTCCTCCAAACAAAAATAATTAAATAGTAAGATCGATTTATACCACAAACCGCTTTTATCTAAAAATGCAACTTTCATGCAACTTTTTATAACAAGAATCCAGTAAAATCAAGGCTTTTAGCAGTTTTTTATAGGGTTCGAGTCCCACCAGCCGCACTGAAGAAACCTTGAGAAATCAAGGTTTCTTTTTTTATGTTGTAAGGCTGAAAATGTTTGAAATAGATCATTGCTGACTTTGTATGGTTTTATATGTCCTGTGAATTTCTGTCTGAATGGCAGCATGTCGCAGGACTTTTTTATTGGGATACTATGGAAAATCCCTATGCAGTAAATGAAAAAAATAAATTTTCAGGAGATATTGTGATTCAGCATAAAAGGGAGTTCACGGCTTTTTTTCATAAAAAATACGCACGCGTTTGCGTGCGTATCATTTTTGGTCTTCCGTTTTTTTCATGATCCAGCATTTTCTTGTACATTCATCGCAATTTTTCCGGCACAGGGCACTGCCATCGCTGCGGACGGCACCAGCGTGCTTATAAGCCACATAACCCAGTGTCACACAAAGGATGATAAACAGAAATTGTCCCATACCATTCCTCCTTTAATATGAGTGGTTTCAAGTGGTGTTTTTATTATCATACCAGAAAACGCAAAAATACGCAAAAGTATTATGCAAAAAGGATATGGCAAAAGGCAATAAAAACTGCTATAATAAGACGAATCGAGCCGAAAGGCTTTTCTTTTTGATAGCGTTATTTTTTAAAAAGAATAACGAGGTGATTTATGAAACAGGATTTACATTATGATATGAAAGTGCGCATCATGGGGGAGGAAAAAGCCTTTGGCCCAGGTGTGGCGCAGCTTTTGAAAGGCATAGAGGAAATGGGCTCCATGCAGAAAGCCGCGGAGAAAATGGGGCTTTCTTACAGCAAAGCATGGAAAATGATGAAAACGGCGGAACAGGAACTGGGCTTTGCCCTGACGGAACGCAGCAGCGGCGGCAAGGACGGCGGCGGTTCTGTTGTGACGGAAGAAGGCAGAGAGATGATGCAGCGGTATGGAAATTTCCTCTCTGCTTTGCAGACAGAGGCAGACCGTTTGTTTGCGTTTTATTTTCAGAGGGAAGGTGAGAAATGATGCCGGAAGAAATTGTATTTTGCAAAGGCGGCGGATGTACGGCAAAACTGGGGGCTGGCGTATTGGAACGGGTCCTTTCCCGTCTGCCAAAACCGGAGAAAAAAGATGAAAACCTGCTCATTGGCTTTGAAAGCTCCGACGATGCGGCGGTTTATCGAATTTCAGAAGATACTGCCATTGTGCAGACATTGGATTTTTTTCCGCCAATGGTGGAAGACCCTTATATTTTTGGACAGATTGCAGCAGCCAATGCTCTCAGTGACATTTACGCCATGGGCGGCGATGTGCGGACAGCTCTGAATATCGTTTGTTTTCCGGAAAAAATGGATTTGAATATCTTGGGGAAAATCATGCAGGGGGGCAGTGAAAAAGTCATCGAAGCAGGAGGAACTCTCGCTGGCGGCCATTCTATTGCTGATGCGGATGTGAAATATGGGCTGTCTGTCATGGGAACCGTTCATCCAGACCGCATTTTTCCCAATGATGGCGCACAGGAAGGGGATGTGCTTTTGCTGACAAAACCCTTGGGCATTGGCATTGTCTGCACGGCAAATCGCATGGGAGAGGCTGCTCAGGAAGCTATGGACATGGCTGTGCGTTCTATGACAACTTTGAACAAATACGCTTCGGAAATCATTCGAAAATATGATGTTCACGGCTGTACGGACGTGACAGGCTTTGGTTTTCTGGGACATTTGAAGGAAATGCTGGCAAAAGGGCTCAGTGCGGAGATTGATTCCATCCGTATCCCCCACATTCCAGAAAGTTTGGCTTATGCCGACGGATTTTTCCTCACAGCGGCAGCTCAGAGGAACCGGAACCATGTAGGTGATTTAGTGGAATTTTGCGGTGTGCCTTTTGCGGTGGAAGAATTGCTTTTTGACCCTCAGACTTCCGGCGGTTTGCTGGTGAGCATGCCAAAAGAGGACGCGGAACAGGCGTTAGGGGAAATTGCGGCATTAGGTTTGCCCTGCGGCATTGTTGGAAAAGTCGTGAAAAAAGAGACACAGAAGATTGTGGTATTATAGGAGGAAACACAAATGGAAAGAGTAGACGCACGTGGAAAAACTTGTCCTTTGCCGGTTATTGAAACAAAAAAAGTATTGGAAAGTATGACAGAAGGCACTGTGGAAGTGCTGGTAGACAACGCCATTGCGGTGCAGAATCTCTGCAAAATGGCAGAACAGAAAAAAATGAAAGCAGTCAGCGAAAAACAGAGCGGGGACTGCTATGTGGTGACCATCACTGTGGAAGCAGGCAGTCAGACACAGCCAGATTCGGCTCCGGTGGTTTGTATGCCCGATGGCAGAAGCGCAGGAACGGTGGTTGCCCTGACAGCAGAAACCATGGGCACAGGCGACGATGTGCTTGGGAAAATTTTGATGAAAGGTTTTGTATATGCTCTGACAGAACAGGATCAGCTGCCGGAAACCATCGTTTTGTATAACGGCGGCGCAAAATTGTCTGTGGAAGGTGCGGAAACACTGGCAGACCTGAAGCTCATGGAAGCACAAGGGGTCGAAATCCTCACTTGCGGCACTTGTCTGAACCACTATGGTCTGTCTGAAAAATTGGCAGTTGGTTCTGTGACCAATATGTATCGTATCGCCGAAGTCCTTTCCAAAGCAGGTAAGGTGATTCGTCCATGAAAACACCATTTCCCATTGTTGTCCGTGGCGGCGGCGACTTGGCAACAGGTACCATCCATAAATTGTATCAGGCAGGTTTTCCTGTTATGGTTCTGGAAACTGCCAATCCTTCTGCCATTCGGCGGTATGTGGCTTTTTCAGAAGCTGTTTATGAAGGTGAATGGACGGTGGAGGGTGTGACTGCTGTCTGGGCGGCGAATTTTGTGGAAGCTCAGGAAATTTTGGAGGATGGAAAAATCCCTGTGCTCATTGACCCTCATTGCAAGACTTTGGAGGAAATCCAGCCTCAAGTGCTTGTAGATGCCATTCTGGCTAAAAAGAATCTGGGAACGACCATGGATATGGCAGAAACGGTCATTGCCCTTGGCCCCGGTTTTACAGCAGGGGTGGATGCCCATCTGGTCATTGAAACCCAGAGAGGTCATAATCTTGGGCGTGTGCTGACAGAAGGTGCGGCGGCACCCAATACGGGCATTCCCGGTGTCATTGCCGGTTATGGCAAAGAACGTGTCATCCATGCTCCGGCGGCAGGGATTTTGCAGAACAAAAGCAAAATCGGCGATCTGGTGGAAAAAGGTCAAACCATCGCCATGATCGGCGACGTGCCTGTTACTGCTACATTGACAGGGGTTCTCCGCGGGCTTATCCGAGATGGCTATCCTGTGACAGAAGGGTTTAAAATCGCCGATATCGACCCCAGAGAAAGTGAACAGAAAAATTGTTATACCATTTCTGATAAAGCACGGTGCATTGCTGGTGGCGTGCTGGCAGGAATTTTGATGCGAAATAGAGGGAGTTTTATATGGAAAAAGTAAGAGTGGAAGATGCCGTTGGCATGGTGCTGTGCCACGACATCACAGAAATTGTACCCGGTACGTTCAAAGGCAGAGCCTTTGCCAAAGGCCATGTCATTCAGGAAGAAGATATTGAAAAACTGCTGAATCTGGGCAAACGCCACATTTATGTCTGGGATTTGTCCAAGGGCTATGTCCATGAAAATGACGCAGCTTTGCGGATGGTACAGGCGGCAGCAGGGGAAAACATCGTTTTTAGTGAGGTAAAAGAAGGAAAAATCGAACTGCGGGCAGCCTGTGACGGGGTGCTGAAAATCAATCTGGATACCCTGTACGCTGTGAATAGCGATGATGAGATCTGTTTTGCCACCATCCATGGAAACAAACAGGTGACAAAAGGCAAACTCCTTGCCGCTACCAGAGTTATCCCTCTGGCGGTGAAGGAAGAAGTGCTGGAACGCTTTGAGAAAGCATGCAAGGAAAGCAAAACGCCTTTGGTGGAAGTAAAACCCTTCCGCCCTGCGAAAATCGGCGTGGTTACCACTGGCTCCGAAATCGTTTCCGGCAGAATTGCCGATCAGTTTGGCCCTGTTTTGGAGAAAAAAGCGGCAGAAGTAGGGGCGACCATCATGGGGCAGGTGTTCCCGGGGGATGAGCCCGAAGCCATTACACAGGCGATTCTGGATTTTCTGGCACAGGGAGCGGATATGGTACAGGTGACCGGGGGTATGTCCGTAGACCCGGATGATATGACACCCTCTGCCATTCGTGCCTGCGCTGATGAAGTGGTGACATATGGCACACCTGTTTTGCCGGGGGCTATGTTCATGCTGGCATATGTGCAGGGGAAACCTGTGGTAGGTCTGCCCGGATGCGTTATGTATGCAAAACGAACAGTATTTGACCTGGCGGTTCCTCGTCTGCTGACAGGAGAAAAACTCACCAGACGGGATTTTGTATTAATGGCACATGGCGGACAATGCCAGAACTGCCCTGTCTGCACCTATCCCGACTGCGGTTTCGGACAGTAAAGGAGGGAAGGAGCTTTATGGGAGAGTTGACACATTTTGATAAAGAAGGCAACGCGGTCATGGTGGATGTGAGCCAGAAAGCGGAAACAGAACGGACAGCCACAGCAAAGGGAATTATCCGCGTGAGCCGGGAAGTTTTTGAAAAGATTCAGGCAGGCACCATGGCAAAGGGCGATGTGCTGGGCATTGCCAGAACGGCAGGCATCATGGCGGCAAAACGCACCTGGGAATTGATTCCCCTGTGTCATTTGCTGGCGCTGACAAAATGCAGTGTGGATTTTGAACTGTTTCCAGAAAGCTGTGAAATCGAAGCGGCATGCACTGTGAAAACCGTTGGGAAAACAGGGGTGGAAATGGAAGCTCTTACAGGGGTGCAGATCACCCTTTTGACTATTTACGATATGTGTAAAGCCTTAGACCGTTCTATGGTCATGACGGACATTCGCCTGTGCGAAAAAAGTGGCGGAAAGAGTGGGGAGTATCGGCATGATTGATGGATTTGGAAGAACCATTGACTATCTTCGGATTTCCGTCACCGACCGCTGTAACCTGCGGTGCGTCTACTGCATGAAAGAAGAACAGCAGGAATTTCTGCCCAGCGGCGAACTGCTGACGCTGGAAGAATGGGTCAGACTTTGCAAAGGCGCCGCTTTGGCAGGCATCAGCAAAATCCGCATCACAGGCGGCGAACCCCTTATGCGGCAGGATATCGTGGAACTGGTGGAAGCCATTTCCAATATTACGGGCATCGAAAAAGTAGTTATGACAAGCAATGCTGTCCATCTGGCGCCCCTTGCGGAAAAACTGAAAAAAGCAGGGCTTTCCGGCGTCAATGTGAGCATCGACAGTCTGGATGCGAAGCAGTATTGCAGACTCACTAGGCGCGATGTGCTGTCTGATGCTTTGGCTGGTCTTGCATCTTGCGGCAAAGTGGGACTGCCTGTGAAAGTCAACTGCGTGCCTGTGGCAGGGGAAAACGAAAAAGAACTGCTCCATCTGGCAGAACTGGCGAAGGAATATCCCATGGAGGTACGTTTTATCGAAATGATGCCCATTGGAGAAGGTTCTGCTTTTCCGCCAGTGAAGAATGAAACCATTCGGAAACGGCTGGAAGAAGTTTACGGTGGATTTATTCAGACGGAGAAGGATGACCGGGAAGGCCCTGCGGTGTATTATACAAATGCCCATTTCAAAGGACGCATTGGCTTTATCAGCCCTGTGAGCCGCAGTTTCTGCCACCAGTGCAACCGTATCCGGGTGACAGCGGAAGGGAAACTGAAGCTTTGTCTTCATCATCCAGTGGATTGTGACTTGCGAGAATTGGTGCGCAGCGGCGCGGAGCCGGAGGAAATACAGAAGGTGTTGCAGGAACGTATCCTGCAAAAACCAAGGGACGGTCATACCACCGACGAGAGCCGTCCCATGTGGAAAATAGGAGGATAGTATGGGAAAGATTATGGCTGTGTGCATCAGTGAAAAACGGGGTACACAGAAGAAAAATATTGAGAAAGTACGCTTGATTGAGAATTTCGGGCTGGAAGGTGATGCCCATGGCGGCAATTGGCATCGGCAAGTAAGCCTTCTTTCTTATGAGAAAGTGCGGGCATTTGAAGAAAAAGGCATTTCCGTAGAGGATGGCGCTTTTGGTGAAAATCTGCTGGTGGAAGGCTTTGATTTCAAAACCCTGCCCGTAGGAACCAGATTCCGCTGCGGAGAAGTTTTGCTGGAAATGACCCAGATTGGCAAGGAATGTCATAGCCATTGCGAGATTTATCAGGCGGTGGGGGACTGCATCATGCCCAGAGAAGGTGTGTTTGCAAGAGTGCTCCATGGCGGCATGATTCAGATTGGAGATGTGATGGAAATTGTACCGAGTAGCGATTCTGACAGCAAGTGATAAAGGGGCGGCAGGCAAACGGGAAGACTTAAGCGGCCCTGCGGCAAAAGAAATCATGGAACAGGCAGGCTATACTGTGGTAGAAATGCGGATTCTGCCAGATGAAAGACAGCTGCTTTCGGAAACTATGAAGGAAATCTGCGATAAGGGAACGGCGGACTTGATTCTGACCACTGGCGGCACGGGTTTTTCCCCCAGAGATTGGACACCGGAAGCTACGCTGGATATTGCGGAACGTAAGGTGCCGGGCTTTAGCGAAGCCATGCGGGCAGCGTCTTTGGCAATCACGCCAAGAGCTATGCTCAGCAGAGGGGTTTCTGTCATTCGGAAACAGACCCTTATCGTTAATCTGCCGGGCAGCCCCAAAGCGGTGCGAGAAAATCTGGAAGTGATTTTGCCGGCTCTGGGACACGGACTGGATATTTTAACGGCAAATGCGGGAGAATGCGGGCAGTAAGGAGGAAATCATATGAAGAAGAAATTTGGTATGATGGCATTGGCAATGATTTTGACAGCAGGCATGCTGGCAGGCTGCGGCAGTGAACAGACAGCGGAAAGCAGCGATGGACAGGATACAGTGACAGGTGCGATCATCGTTTCCGCGGCGGCGAGCCTGACAGATGTCCTCAATGAACTGGCGCAGACATTCCAGGAAGAATATCCTGGTACAGAAGTTTCCTTTACCTTCGGTGGCAGCGGTGCTTTGCAGACACAGATCGAGGAAGGCGCTCCTGTGGATCTGTTCTTCTCTGCGGCAGAAAGCAATATGGACGCTTTGGAAGAGCAAGGGCTCATTGATGCAGCCACCAGAAAAGATGTGCTGCAAAATGAAATCGTTCTCATTGCCCCTCAGGGAGAAACAGCAGTAACTTCTTTTGAAACCATTCTGGATAGCGAACCCCAGATTGCTTTGGGAGAAGCGGAAAGCGTTCCCGCTGGAAAATATGCTCAGGAAATTTTCACAAACCTCGGTATCTGGGATGAGGTGAAAAGTCATGCCGTTTTTGCATCTAACGTGCGGGAAGTTTTGGCTTGGGTAGAAGCTGGAGAAGCTGACTGCGGCGTAGTATATGCTACCGACGCAAAGACTAGCGATGCGGTGCAGGTTGTTTCCAGTGCGCCGGCAGACGGCCCTCAGGTGCTCTATCCTGCGGCTATCATCAAAGACTGCGCGAATCCCGAAGGTGCTCAGGCATTTTTGGATTTCCTCACCAGTGAAGAAGCGGGAGAAGTATTTGCTTCTTATGGCTTTACATTTTTAGCAGAATAAAGGAAGGAGAATTCCGTGATGGATGTTTCGCCTCTTTTGCTTTCTGTTTGGGTGGCAGCCTGCGCCACATTTTTTTCCGTAGTGCTGGGCACCCTTGCGGCTTATGGCGTTATGAAACTGCGCCGTTTGCGCCCCTTTGCCGATGCGGTGCTGACATTGCCTTTGGTGCTGCCGCCTACGGTAACAGGTTTTTTCCTGCTCATATTGTTGGGCAAAAACAGCCCTGTGGGACGTTTTTTCAATGAAATCAGATTTCCTTTTATATTTTCCCTCCGTGGTGCAGTGGCAGCGGCATTTGTGGTGTCTTTTCCGCTGATGTATCGAGCGGTCAGGGGTGCCATGGAATCTATGGATAAACAGCTTCTCTACGCGGCGCGGACATTGGGCGCAAGTGAAAAGAAAATCTTTTTCCGCATCATTCTGCCCAACTGCCGCAGCGGGCTTTTGGCAGGGATGATTCTTGCCTTTGCCCGTGCCATGGGGGAATTTGGCGCCACCATTATGATTGCCGGCAATATCCCCGGCAAGACCCAGACCATGGCCCTGGCGGTGTATACGGCAGTTCAGAGCGGCAATCGGCAGACGGCCTATCTGTGGTCACTGGTCATTGTGATTTTGTCTGCCCTTGCCATTGTAGGCATCAATTATTTTGAAAAGAAAAAATATCAGGGAGAGGATGAGGGTTTTTGAGATTACAGGCAGAATTTACAAAAAAAGTAAAAACAGAAACCATTGAAATTTCCCTTGATTTGGAAAATGAAGTGTTGGGTATTCTGGGGCGGAGCGGCTGCGGCAAAAGCGTCACCCTGCGGTGTCTGGCAGGAATTTTACAGCCGGACAAGGGGAAAATACAGTTGGATGATAAAATTCTCTTTGACAGTGAGAAAGAAATTTCTGAAAAAGCCCAGAAACGAAAAATCGGGTATCTGTTTCAGAATTATGCTCTGTTTCCCAATATGACGGTGCGGGAAAATATCACCTTTGCTTTTGGGAAAGAAAAAGAAAAGAACTTTCTGGAGGAACTTTTGGAGCGGTTTTATCTGACGGAAGTGGCAGAACTGTATCCATCAGTGCTTTCCGGCGGTCAGCAGCAGCGAACAGCCATGGCAAGAATGCTGGCTGCAAAACCTGATGTGATTTTGCTGGATGAACCTTTTTCCGCATTGGATAGTTTTCTGCGACAGGAGATGGAACGGGAAGTCCAGCAGGTGCTCCAGAGTTTCGGCGGCGTATCCATTCTGGTATCCCATAATAAGGAAGAAATTTTTCGCCTGACCCAGAAATGTATGGTCATGGAGCGAGGGAAAATTGCGGAAATCGGGGACACAAAAGAAATTTTTGCCCATCCAAAGACAGCGGAGGGCAGATTGTTGATACAGGGAGGGAGCTTATGATTTATCTGGACAGCGCGGCGACCAGCTTTCACAAGCCACAAGAAGTGGCAGAAGCGGTATATGACGCTATTTTGCACATGGGAAACAGTGGCAGAAGCGGTCATGAGATTTCTCTGACTTCTTCCCGTGTCATATTCGGCACCAGAAAAAAACTGGCAGTACTTTTTGGCATGGATGACCCTGCACGGGTGGTTTTTACGGCAAATTCTACCCAAAGTTTGAATATTGCCATCAGCGGGCTTTTTGGAAAAGGTGACCACGTCATTACCACTGCCATGGAGCATAACAGCGTTCTTCGCCCCTTGTACCGCAAGGAGGCAGAAGGCATGGAACTGACTATCATTCCTTGTGATGAAAAAGGCACTGTCCGCTATGATTTGCTGGAACAGGCGGTGAAACCCAACACAAAGGGGATTGTCTGCACCCATGGTTCTAATCTGACGGGAAATCTGGTGGACATCAAGCGAATCGGCACATTTTCCAGGGAAAAAGGCATTTTGTTTGTGGTGGACGCTTCCCAGACAGCAGGGGTATTTCCCATTCATATGGAAGAAATGGGTATAGATGTTTTGTGTTTTACAGGACATAAATCCCTTTTGGGTCCTCAGGGCACAGGGGGGATGTGTCTACGAAAAGGACTGGAAATCCCTAGTTTTTGTGTAGGCGGCAGTGGTGTCCAGAGTTACAGCAAGACCCATCCGGCACAAATGCCTACGCATCTGGAAGCAGGAACGCTGAACGGACATGGCATTGCGGGGCTTTCGGCAGCTTTGGACTGGATCAACAAAACGGGACTGACTGCCATTCGGGAAACAGAACAGAAGCGGATGCGTCAGTTTTACGAAGGCGTCAGAAAGATTCCGCAGGTGACGGTCTATGGTGACTTTTCCACATGGGAACGAGCACCCATTGTTTCTCTCAATATCGGGGATAACCCCTCTGAGGATGTTTGTGATGAATTGGCGGTGGGTTACGGCATTGCTACCCGCGGCGGCGCTCATTGCGCCCCTTTGATGCATGAACAGCTGGGAACAGTAGAGCAGGGAGCAGTGCGGTTCAGTTTTTGCTATTTTATAACGGAAGAAGAAGTGGAAAAAGCCATTTTGGCAGTAAAAGAAATTGCGGAGGCATGGACATGAGACCAAAAGAACTTTGTTTTCTGGTGGCATTTCATACCACCACAGAGGCGCTGGCATTGGAAGAAGCCGCAAGAAGTGCCGATGTGCCCGGCAGGCTCATTCCCATACCCACCCAGATCACAGCGGGATGTGGTCTGGCATGGCGGATGCCCATAGGCGAGAAAGAAAAAATGAAAAGCCTATTGACAAAATGCGACCTGAAATACGAAAATATATATGAACTGATGATTTGAAAGGAGGCGGAAAGATGTTGCTTACAGAAGCATTGCAGATTCCGCCTTCTGCACGTTGTATCTGTGCTGTGGGCGCAGGGGGCAAGACAAGTCTGCTGTATGAACTGGCAGAAGAATACCGCCAAGAAGGAAAACGTGTGCTATTGACGACCACCACGAAAATGTACCTGCCGGAGAAAGACGGCGTACTGGATGGAACGGCAAAGGAAATCAAAGAAAAACTGGAAAGAGATGGTTTTGCGGCGGCGGGAAGCGTTTTTTCTGAAGAAAAAATGGGTTCTTTGCCCAAAGCTGTTTTTGATGAAGTTTTTTCGTTTGCAGATGTGGTTCTGGTGGAGGCGGATGGTTCTAAAAGAATGCCGCTGAAAATGCCAAGACAGGACGAGCCTGTTTTGCCGGAAGAATGTGATTTTCTGGTGACTGTGGCAGGGCTTTCTGCTTTGGAACAGCCGTGGGAGCAGGCATGCCATAGCTTTGCGTTGGTTTCTTCCATGTTTTCTGGAAAAACAGTGACGGAAGGGGATATTTTCCCCATTTTGCAGGCAGGCTATGGTACCCTTTGGGATAAGATACAGGGCTGTGTTTTTTTGAATCAGGCAGATGTCGTTGGCTGGGACAGAGCAGAGAGAATTGCTGCGGATTTCTCTGTGCCCTGCCTTTGGGGAAGCTTACGGCAGAAACAATACCATAGAAAAGAGGGAGATTCCCATGAGAGAAGCATATAAACAACTCCGGCACTACTTGCAGGAATTGGATTGGGTAGGCAGTGGGCTTGTTTATGAAGGCCCTTTGCAGGGCTTTCAGTTTTTGTGGCAGGAGGAAGGTGTCCTTTGGGCACCGGAAGGAGAGATGGAAACAGCAAAAAAAATGCTGTTGACCATTGGAGGAATGAAAAGCCGCACCACTTGTGAAATTGGCGAGAATCATGTGTTTGTGGAGCATTTTGGCATGAGTCCCAGACTGGTGATTCTTGGCGGCGGTCATATTTCCCTTTCCTTAGTGAAATTGGGGAAACTGTTGGGTTTTCATGTGACCGTTGTGGATGATCGGGGAGAGTTTGCCAACCTCCAGCGGTTTCCGGAAGCGGACTGCGTGCTTTGCGGCGATTTTGCGCAGGTTTTTGAAGAAATTCCTGATTTGCCTGCCAATTATTATGTGGTGGTCACTAGAGGGCATCAGGCGGATGAACAATGCGTTCGTCAGATTTTGCGGAGAAAGTACGCCTATGTGGGCATGATCGGCAGTAAGAATAAAGTTGCCAAAACAAAAGAAGCTCTTTATAAATCTGGCTTTCGGCCTGCGGAAGTGGAAGCTATCCATGCGCCCATTGGGCTGAAGATCGGTGCCGTAACACCAGAAGAAATCGCTGTTTGCATTGCGGCGGAAATCATTCAAGAGAAAAATAAGGTGCCTGTGGAAACCATTGAAGATGCTGTGCTGGATGCTTTGTGTGAAGATGCAGGATCAACCATGGCGCTGATTGTTGCGAAAAGTGGTTCCGCTCCCAGAGAAGCAGGGGCAAGAATGGCGGTAAAGGACAATGAGATTCTGGCTGGTACCATCGGTGGCGGAGCTGTGGAACATGCGGCAATGATTTACGGCTCTCAGATGCCGAAGCATCATATCCAAAGAGATGTGCAGGAATTTGTGCTGCGAAAGGAAGAGGGCGCAAAACTGGGTATGGTATGCGGCGGCAGCAATTTGGTGTATTTTGAAAGCAATTGAAAATTTTGTCTTTCCTGAAAAAACAATATGGGAAATTTTGATTTTTGACATTTATTTCTTTTAAAAATCTTAAAAATTGTTTACGTGGATATATATTTTCTTTTAACATGACAAAAACGAGGGCATTCTTTTTTGTAAACACGAAAAGTGGCGAAAAATAGGGCTTTTTTATGTTATTATGTGGAAGATTATGAAAAGTTATCTGCAAAAAACATTGACAAGATTATTAAACTTTCGTATACTAGTTGTAACAGATTTGTAATAAATTCGGGAAAAAGACAAAATGGAGGAAGCTTGTATGAATTTATCCAAAGCAATCCGCCAGGTTTGTGTAACAGCAGCCTGCGTGATGCTCGGTACTGCAACGGTTTTTGCGGCAGATATGGGACAGGCTACTGGCAGCAATGTCAATGTCCGTGAAGCAGCGGGAACAAATGCGGCGGTACTGGGGCAGATCAGCAGTGGATCAGAATATCAGGTGACAGGCAAAAGCGGTAGCTGGTATCAGATCTCTTATAATGGACAGAATGGTTTTGTATCCAGTGATTATTTTAAATTGACAGAAACAGAAGGTACTGTAACAGGTTCCGGCGTTAATATCCGTGCAGAAGCAAGCACCAATTCCAATGTATTGGGCAGTGTGAACGCAGGAGATACACTCACAGCAGTGGGTCGTGTGGATGGCTGGTATCAGGTGGAATATAACGGTCAGCAGGCATACATCAGCAAAGACTATCTTTCCGGTGATTACCTTTCTTCTCTGACTGTAATCGGCAATACCGATCCTCAGATCACACCTGCGGCAGCAGAAGTGAAATATGCTGTGGTAACAGCAGAAAGCGGTTTGAAACTGCGTAAAGAAGCATCTACCAATTCCATTGTTCTGACAGTTCTGCCTTATGGCACAGTGGTAGACGTAGACCGTCAGGGCACAGAGTGGGTGCGTGTCATCATAGAAGATGGCCAGAAAGGCTATGTCAGTGCGGATTATGTTTCTATTCGCAGCGGTGAAGAACCTTCCCGTGGATCTTCTTCCGCATTTTCCGCATCTTCCGCAAAAGGTGAAGAAATTGTTGCTTATGCGGAACAGTTTATCGGTACCCCTTATGTATGGGGCGGCACAAACCTGAATACAGGTGTGGATTGTTCCGGCTTTGTATATGCTGTTTTCCGTGATTTCGGTATTTCTCTGAACAGAAATTCCGCTTCCATGGCAAACAATGGTGTAGCTGTTTCCAAGTCTGATTTGCAGGCTGGGGATCTGGTATTCTTCAATACCGGCGGCGACAGCACCATCAGCCACGTTGGCATTTACATGGGCGATGGAAACTATATCCACTCCACAGACGGCGCTGCATACGGTGTTACCATTACAAGTATGAGCAGCAGTTACAGTGTAAATACATATGTGACAGCAAGACGTGTCATTCGCTAAATAATGATATAAAAAAGACAGGGGAATCCCCTGTCTTTTCTTTTTGAAACGATTTCTAAGATAAAAAATCCCCATTTCTTTGGCATTTTGCTTGCCTGAGAAATGGGGATCTGTGTTTTATGGGTTTTTCTTATTTACCGATGGAACGTTTGTAGGCTTCTACATCTTCGTCAGTCAAAGGCTGTACTTCAGACAGATCCATCCAACGTACCCAGATTCTGCCTTGCAGACGCTGAATATCAAGTGGAGCATCAAACTGATCTTTGTCAATGCCGATGACAGTATCATTGTCGCCGTTGAACATGATTTCGAAGGGTTTATACTGGCCATCTTCAAATACCAGCATCTGTGTGCTGTAAAAGTTCAGATAACCAGCTTCGCTGAGCAGATGTTTTTCCAGACTTTCCAGATCGGGGAAGGTTACTACAACCCATTCGCCGGTAGTGTCGGAGAAATCATACAGCTGAAGACCGTGGAAATCCAGTTCTTCATCACCGGTAGCGCCTTTATTGTCATCTGCCAGACCTTTCATGGCAACAGGTGCGCCGTTTTTGCCGTCACGCAGGATCTGTGTGCCGGGCAGGAAGCATTTTACAAATTCCTGTATTTCCTGATCTCTGAATTTATCTCTTACAGCCCAGAAATCACCATTATCAAAAGAAAGACCGCCAACTTCTTCCAAAAAATCTCTAAGAGTACGAATCATATGCCTTACCTCCGTTAAAAATTTGACATCTTCTCTATACATTTAATAGCATTTTTATCGTTCTGTCAATAGGCAAATCTGCCGTTTCCCATTGAAAATATTCCTCCGGTACATCGCCGCCAAATACAGTGTCTACAAGCATGATTTTCCGTGTCATGGGAATGCTTTCTTCATGAAGGGGATTGACAATGCGGATCTCCAGAGAAATATTGATCCAGATTTGAAAATGCATTTGATTGATGCCTTTGCTTTCCATTTTTGTTTCATAATCTACCTCTGCGGCGCCTTTGGGCTGCATGGAAAAGGGAATGTCAGGCCCCCAGTTTGCAAACAGTTCCACGCCGCTGATACTGCCCAGAGGAACATGGATTTTCTCGTTGTTGAGCAGTTCCAGTTCCTTTGTGATTTCGCTGCTGAGGGTGGTGCAGAAGCGATTGATGGCAATGGTGTCAGCGGAGATGCCGTCAGGATTGCTCTCATTTGCGAAATAGAAATCTTCCGCTTCCATGGAAAGTTCTGCAAGGGTACGTTCCAATGCAGTATCAATGACGCGGTTTGCAGCTGTTTTCGACTCCAGCTTGGACATTTCTTCCGCGATTTCTGTTAAACGTAAGTCAAAAAAACGCAGTCCAAGGCCAAGTCCCATGCCGATGGTGATAACCAGCATCAGCGTTGCCCATGGAATGGAATGCTTTTTTCTGCGTCTGACACCCATGGAATTCACCCCCTGATTCTATTGTATGGCGTTACGTGGAATTTAGTCTGAAAACAATGAAAAAATGGGTTTTTCACGCCAAAATCATGCGTTTTTAATATAATTTTAGGAATTGCATTTGAATTTCTATATAATTTTACTTTATCTCTGATGGGAAATCTGTTATAATCAACGGATAAAGGAGGGTTTAAGATGAGTGATTCTCAACGAAGAAGACGCCCACACAGTCGTCCTGAGTCTGACCACGGCAGCAGCAGCGGCAGGCGCAGAAGTACCCGACCGCACCCCAATGCCAGACGAGGCAGAAAGCGGAAAAAGCGGGATACAGGCAAGAAAATCTCTAAAATATTGATTGTGCTGGTAGTCTTAGTTGGTTTTGCAGTTGCAGGCGCTGGCCTTGGCACCGTATTTGGCATATTGCAAAGTACAGATATGCTCAATACATCGGATGTCATGCCCCAGTCCTACACTTCCATTGTTTATGATGATGCTGGAACGGAAGTGGACAAACTGCATGGCAACGAAAACAGGGAATATGTGAATCTGGAAGAAATCCCATTACACATGCAGCAAGCTGTGGTTGCCATTGAAGATGAACGATTTTATGAACATGGCGGCATTGATATGCGAGGTATTTTCCGTGCGATGATTGAAAATATCAAGACCATGAGTTTCAGTCAGGGTGCCAGCACCATTACACAGCAGCTGATCAAAAACGAAGTGCTTACCAATGAAAAGAGCATTGCCAGAAAGGTCAAGGAACAGTTCCTTGCACTGAATCTGGAGGATACACTGGAAAAACAGCTTGGTTCAAAAAAAGCAGCAAAAGATTATATCTTGGAATTATATCTGAATACCATTGCTTTGAGCCACGGTCTGAATGGTGTTGAATCGGCTTCTCAGTATTATTTCGGAAAACATGTCGGCGACTTAACGTTGGCGGAAAGCGCATGTATTGCTTCCATTACCAACAATCCAAGCTTGTATGCGCCGGATTCTCAGCCGGAAAACAATAAAAAGAGACAGACATTGGTTCTGGATAAGATGCTGGAACTGGGATATATCACCCAGGAAGAGCATGATGAAGCTCTGGCGGAAGATGTATACGCAAATCTGGTATGTACCAATCAGGAAGAATCCACTGGTGTTGCCAACCACAACTACTTTGTGGAAGCTATGATTGACCAGTTGGCAGTAGACCTTCAGGAAGAACTGGGTTATACATCCGCTCAGGCATATAAGATGATTTATAACAATGGTCTGGAAATTCATACGACCATGAATACAGAAATGCAGGCGTTGTTGGATGAAACATTCACAGATGACAGTATGTTCCCGCCCAGTGATGGTACACTGGATGTAACATATCTGATTTCTGTTGCGGATACTTCCAAGCCTGTCAGCGATCCCAACGATACTTCCAATCAGTCTCACTATGAACGGAGAACAACCGTTACCAGTGAAGAAGAAGTAGATGCCTTTGTACAGTCTGTTAAAGACGAACTGCTGGATGATACCCATCAGCTGGTTCTGGATAAAGTAACTGTATCCAAATCCTTGCAGTCTGCAATGGTCATCATGGATCAGAGCAACGGCGAGGTAAAAGCACTGGTAGGCGGACGCGGTCAGAAACCTGGTGACTCCGTATTCAACCGTGCAACACAGGGTCTTCGTCAGCAGGGTTCCGCTATGAAGATACTGGCTTCTTACGCACCTGCTATTGATACAGGTCTGCTGATGCCTGGTTCCATCATCGTGGACGAGCCTGTAACATATGGTTCTTGGTCACCTAAAAACTGGCAGGGTCGTTTCTTCGGGCCTTTGACTGTCAGAGAAGGTATCCGAGATTCCATGAACGTACTGGCTGTTAAAGCATTTATGATGGTCGGTGCGGAAACATCTTACCAGTATATGAAGGATATGGGTCTGGAACACTTGGTAGAAGAAGATAAAGCAGCAACAACCGCTCTTGGTGGTCTGACACAGGGTGTTTCTGTTCTGGAAATGACAGGCGCATATGCTTGTATCGCAAATGGCGGCACATATTATGAGCCTAGCTATTATACAGTGGTATATGACCATGATGGCAATGTACTGCTGGATAAGAGAGAAAAAGAAGGTAAACGTGTACTGAAAGAAACAACCTCATACCTTCTGACAGATATGATGGAAGATGTTATTACCAGCGGTACAGGTACTGCGGCACAAATCAGCGGTATGAATGTTGCTGGTAAAACTGGTACAACCAGTGATAATGTGGACTTGACTTTCTACGGATATACGCCTTATTATACAGCGGGTATCTGGATGGGTTATGATACTTCCAAAGAGATGAAAAATGTCTCCGGCAGTGCCCATCTGAAGATATGGAAACATGTTATGAGTCAGACTCATGCGGATCTGCCCAATAAAGAATTTACAAGACCAGATGGCATCGTAACCTTGTCCGTCTGTGCGGCAAGCGGCGGCCAGCCATCCAGCCTGTGCAGTCAGGACTATTATGGATACTCAGCTCGTTCGGACTTGGCGGCTGCGGACTTCCAGTCTGATAATTCTGTATGTAGCCTTCATAAGTCCTATACGGTTTGCTCCGAAACAGGCAAACTGGCAGGGCCTAATTGCCCGAACCCTATCAATGTGGTTGTGGCAGTGAAAGATGGAAAAATCCTTGGCAAGCCAAGTGAAATTCCAGAAGGTAAACTGGATATTGATGTGAGTCAGGAATGCACTTCTGACCATATTGTAGAACCTACGACACCGGAAGAAACAACCCCTGGAACAGATGGTGAAGGTACTACAACCGATCCTTCTACGGGAACAAGCGGTGGTTCAACAGAAACCACAACGCCCACCAATCCAGTAGATGATCCGAATTTCGGAATACAATAAGAAAAACAGCCTGCTTTGCAGGCTGTTTTTTTACAGGAGGAATAGGATGTTAATAGAAAAAGCCTGTCAGCAGGATTATAAACGGATTTACCAGCTATATTGCGCTGCTTTTCCATGGACGGAGAGAAAGCCCTTTTCCAGAATCTGCAGGAATTGCCGAAAAGGAAAAATGGAAATGTGGGGCATCAAAGAGGACACAGAGTTTCTGGGGTTTTTTGTATGCGCTGTTTATGAAGAGATAGTGCTGATTGATTATTTTGCGGTGATGCCCTCCAAACGGGGGAGGGGCGTGGGCAGCCAGGCTTTAAAGCTGCTTGCAGAAATTTATCCTGAACAATATATTTTTCTGGAGATTGAGCCGGAAAATGAGAAAGCGTCCAATGCCCTCCAGAGAATACGAAGAAAAAAATTCTATCTGCGCTGTGGTTTTCAGGAAACAGGCATCCTATGGGATATGTATGGTGTTCCCATGGAGGTATTGTGCTATCAGAAACAGCTTACTTTGAACCAGTGTGAGAAAATGTACCGTTATTTGTATGGCCGATTCTGGTTTTTGCCCATTCGCCGGATTTCCCATGCACATTCTCAAAATTCTGACATAACATAATAACAGAACTTTTGAAAAGACAGGTGACCAAAATGACGGACATTTGGAAACAAGCAGGTGTGGAAACCAGTGCGGATATGATTATGCCGCTGCCGCTGACACAGGAGGGAATCCGGCAGCTTCCGTTGGAAAGTTTGACCCAGGAAGTGGCTGACGGCGCGGCGGAGAGCATGTATCCCGGCGTGCAGCTGCCCGGCAATCTGAAAATTACGGTGCTGCCTATCGTTCCTGGCATTACCATGTTCAGTTACATTCGCTTTTTCAATGCTTATCCCGGCGCCGGCAGTGTTGACATTTATGTCAACGGCAGAAAAGTAGCATCCAACTTGCTGTATCGTAATTTTACGGAGTATATGAAAGCATTCCCCGGTTATTACCGTGTGGCGGTATTCCGTGCCGGAACGACGGAAAATCCCCTTACGGTAAGTTATATCAACCTCATTGGATACCGTATTTATACAGCGGCTTTGACGGGCACAGAAGGCAACGTTTCTCTGGAAATAATTAATGATAACCGTCGTTTCCTCCAGGGGAATATGGCTTATGTACGGTTTGTGCAGCTTTCCGCCAATGCGCCCAGAATGGATGTATACCTGGACGACAGTCTGGTATTGTCTGATTTGAATTATAAGGAAGTCAGCCGTTATATGGCAGTGGTTCCCGGTGAGCATAACTTGAAGCTGCGGGAATACTTCAGTGGCGCCGTTCTGCTGGAAGACCCTGTGGTGACATTGAAGGGCGGCAAAGCCTATACCATTTATGTTGTGGGCGATATGAATGACCGTGTGGGCTTGCAGGTTGTGATCCCGTTGGAAGGCGCTTCTTATCTTGCTTTTTAAATAAAATTTTCCTGATTGGTCTATACGAAGGCAGAAAAGTTTGCTATAATGACAATACTGTGAATAAATTGTCAAATCATACAAAAAGCAAAAGAAAAGGATGTTGATGTATGTTAAAGGGAAAAACCGTCATTTTGGGCGTAACAGGCAGCATTGCCGCTTACAAAATGGCAAATGTAGCAAGTATGCTGGTGAAAATGGAATGTGACGTACATGTCATTATGACAGAAAACGCAACCCATTTCATTACACCCATTACCTTTGAAACACTGACAGGAAATAAATGCCTGGTGGATACTTTTGACCGGAATTTCCAGTTCCATGTGGCACATGTTTCCCTGGCGAAAAAAGCGGATGTTGTACTCATTGCCCCTGCATCTGCCAATGTGATCGGCAAACTGGCAAATGGCATTGCAGACGATATGCTGACCACCACCGTTATGGCTTGCACCTGCAAAAAGATCATTGCTCCTGCCATGAATACCAATATGTATCATAACCCCATTGTGCAGGATAATTTGAAAAAATTGCAGGCATATGATTATGAAGTGATTCAGCCTGACAGCGGCATGCTGGCTTGTCGTGATGTAGGTGATGGCAAAATGCCTAAGGAAGAAGTTCTGGTAGGTTATATCCTGCGGGAAATCGCTTACGAAAAAGATCTGAAAGGCATGAAGGTTATCGTAACTGCTGGGCCTACTCAGGAAAGCATCGACCCTGTGCGTTATATTACAAATCATTCCACAGGCAAAATGGGTTATGAAATCGCAAAGGCAGCTATGCTCCGTGGTGCGGAAGTTACACTGGTTAGTGGTGTCACAGCTTTGGAACGCCCCATGTTTGTGGATTATGTGCAGGTAGTCAGCGCGGAAGATATGTTCCAGGCAATGAAAGCACGTTTCCTGGATAATGATATCATCATCAAATCTGCGGCTGTTGCGGACTATAAACCTAAAACTGTTGCTGATGACAAAATGAAGAAAAAAGACGGTGAAATGAGCATTGAACTGGATCGCACCCATGATATTTTGAAATACATGGGGGAACACCGCAGAGAAGGTCAGTTCTATTGCGGATTTTCCATGGAAACCCAGAATATGCTGGAAAACTCCCGTGTAAAACTGGATAAGAAAAATATTGATCTGGTCATTGCCAATAACCTGAAAGTAGCAGGCAGCGGCTTTGGTACAGATACCAACGTGGTTACCATGATCTCCAAGCAGGAAGAAATCCAGCTGGAACTTCTGACAAAAGAAGAAGTGGCACACAAAATTCTGGATGAAATTCTGAAACTGAAAGGCTGAGTCTTTCCGATTGTAAATTAAAGAGCTGAAAATTTAGTGTATTTGCTGAATTTTCAGTTCTTTTTTATTGTTTGACTTTTTTGTTGTAGGAGAAGATGTTGGTTTTGTTCAATAAAACGTCCAAATATTCCTAAAAAACGCTCGAGTATGTTGACAAATGAAAGGCACCGTGATACGCTTCTTTTATAGATGCGTTATAACGTACAATATAAGGGTAGTATATGCGAAATACTGTATCACCAATTCATTGACGTGTTTCTTTTCCAATGCTATTCTATTATAAAGACGTTTGTTCGTGGGAGGAGGAACATATATGGATGCAATGAGCGGTATTATCGCTGAAAACCTAAAAAGGATACGAAAAGAGAATAAATGGAGTCTGGACGCTGTATCGGAAATGACAGGTGTCAGCAAAAGTATGCTGGGACAGATCGAACGCGGGGAATCCAGTCCGACCATTTCAACACTGTGGAAGATTGCCACAGGACTTCATATCTCTTTTACAGGCCTTTTGGAGCAGTCTGAAAAAGAAGCTGAAATCATTTCCAAGGAGGAAGTGAATCCACTTCTCAGTGACGGCGGTCATTTCCGCTTGTACCCATTTTTTCCGTATCACCATGAACGGAAATTTGAAATGCTGCATATTGAACTGGATCCGGGTTCCAGATCTATTTCCGAAGCCCATGAGCCGGGAACGGAGGAATTCATATTGGTCTATGAAGGCTGTTTTGTGTTGGAAACAGACGGAAAACGCCATTATGTAGAAGCCGGCAACGCCATCCATTTTCAGGCAGACCGACCCCACGTTTATGAAAATGGCTGTGACGGCAATACACGCATCTGCATGCTGATTTATTATCAAAAATAGTACATAAAAAGAGAGGATGAACGCAATGAGCATTACCGACAGAGTAGAACGAATCCGTTTAAACTATGTAAACAGCAAGCCTGCTATTTCTTATGAAAGAGCACGCATCTGGACAGAATCCCATAAAAGAACGGAAGGGCAGCCTGTTGCCATTCGCCGTGCCCAGGCATTTTATGACACCTGTAATGAGCTGTGTGTCAATATTTTCCCTGATGAACTCATCGTCGGCTGTACCGGTGAATTTCGCAAATGCGGCATCCTGACACCTGAATTCTCCTGGACATGGGTGGATCGTGAAATGGATACCTTTGCAACCCGCGCCCAGGACCCTTACGAAATGACAGACGAACAGCGTGCTTTTGTCAGAAAAGAAATTTTCCCTTATTGGGAACATAAATCTTTGGAAGAAGCATTTTTGGCACAGATTTCCGAAGAAACCAAACGGGTAGCTGTTGATACAGGCTTTGTGGATACAGACTCCAAATGGCGTCAAGCAGTAGGGGAAATCACTGCGGACTATCAGGATGTGCTGTTCAAAAAAGGCTTCGGCGGTATCAAAAAAGAAGCGGAAGCTTATCTGGCTGAATTAGATGCAACTTCTTTGGAAGGTGCGGAAAAGATGGAATTCTATCGCTCCATCGTGCTGGTATGTGACGGTATCATTCGTCTGGCAAACCGTTATGGGGAAAAAGCAAGAGAAATGGCAGCGGAAGAAGCTGACGAAACCAGAAAAGCAGAACTGCTTCAGATTGCGGAAATCTGTGATGTAGTTCCCGAAAATCCTCCTAAATCCTTCCGGGAAGCCATGCAGTTCATGTGGTTCACACAGCTGGGCGGTATCCTGTCCGAAAACCCTCTGGCATGGAACCCTGGCCGTTTTGACCAGTATATGTATCCTTACTATAAAGCAGACAAAGAAGCAGGCGTCATCACAGCAGACGAAGCGCAGGAGCTGATCGAATGCCTGTGGCTGAAACTTTCAGAATGGGTTTGGACAATTTCTGCAAACACAGCTGATTTCTTCGCTGGTTATAACCAGTTCCAGAACTTGACTGTGGGCGGCAGAACCAGAGATGGGAAAGACGCTACAAATGAACTGTCTTATATGTGCTTGAAAGCAACAGAAGATACTCTGGCACATCAGCCCGGTTTGAGCGTGCGTATCCATCCTGATACGCCTGATGAATTCATGGCAGCAGTGACCCATTTGGTAAGCAAAGGCACCGGTTTCCCTGCAATCCACAGCGATAACGCAGGTTATCAGATGCTGGTGAATGCAGGTTATGACCCGGAAGACGCCCGCGACTGGTCTAACTGCGGCTGCGTGGTACCTCATTTCCGTAAAACAGGGGAATGGACTTCCGCAGCAAACCTGAACTTTGCGGCAGCTCTGGAATTTGCCACAAATGAAGGCAAAAGCCGTCTGAGTGGCAAGAAAATCGCTTTGGATGAAAAAGATCCTAAAACATTCTCTACATATGAAGAAGTGGAGGAAGCTTTCTATAAACAGTTTGCTTACCTCATCAAACAGGCTGTTATCAGCTTGATTACAGCCCAGCGCCTTCATGTGGAAATGGTTCCCAGACCTTTCATGTCCGCATGCATCGAGGACTGCATGAAGAACGGCAAAGACCTGACAAAAGGCGGCGCAAAATACAACATCGGCCCTGTTATCACAGGTATCGGTATTGCCGTTGTGGCAAACTCCCTGGCAGCTATCAAAAAGCTGGTATTTGAAGAAAAATCTGTTACCATGGCAGAAATCATCGACGCCATCAACAATAACTGGGAAGGCTATGATGAACTGCGTGCAAGGGTGCAGGCTGCTCCTAAATACGGCAATGACGACGACTATGTAGATGATATTGCGAGAGAAATCGGTAACTTCTTCTATCAGGAAGTTCATAAATATAAAGACATCAATGGCAATCACTTCCTGTCCGCGTTTATGGGCATTTCCAACTATCTGCCCACAGGTAAGGTATTGGGTGCCACACCAGATGGCAGAAAGGCAACAGAACCCATTTCCGAAGGCGTATCCCCTTATGTAGGCACAGATACTTCCGCACCTTTGGCTGCAATGCGTTCCGCTGCCAAACTGAACCAGGATATCCACAGCGGCGGTACGCTGCTGAACCTCCGTCTGAATCAGGATCTGGTGGCAACCAAACGTGGTCAGGCAAATCTGGGCGCAATGATCCAGTCTTACTTTGCTCTGGGTGCGTTCCATGTGCAGTTCAATACAGTTTCCACAGAAACCCTCCGCAAGGCACAGGCCCATCCAGAAGACTATAAAGATCTGCTGGTGCGTGTAGCAGGTTACAGCACACAGTTTGTCAACCTGTCCAAGTCTATGCAGGATTCTATTATTGCCAGAAACGCACACGAAACATTCTAAGAAATCTGACAGACCGGCATTGCCGGTCTGTTCTTCTCATAGCAGAAAGGAATGGGATCAATGAAGGGATATGTGATGCAGTTACAGCCTTTTTCCGTTAATGATGGAGAAGGCATTCGAACCACCATTTTCATGGCAGGCTGTCCTCTGCGGTGTAAATGGTGTTCCAATCCGGAGGGCTTTGACCAAAAGCCCAAAACGGCGTTTTATGAAAAGCTTTGCATCGGTTGTGGATTTTGTACTACCGTTTGTCATGTTCATAACGGAATCAATCTCAATGACCCGAAACAGCGGGAAAAATGTGATGGATGTGGCAAGTGCGCCGATGTCTGTCCGAAGAATGCGAAAAAACGCATGGTTGTGGAAAAAGAGGTTTCTGAAATTGTGGAAGAAGTGAAAAAACATCGCCTGTTTTATATGCAGTCCGGCGGCGGCATTACTTTTTCCGGCGGGGAAACCACCATGCAGCGGGAATTTTTAAATGAACTTTCGGAAACCTTATATGATATGGGATTTCATTTAGCCATGGAAACCTGCGGCTATTTCGATTTTGACGCGCTGAAGCCTGTTTTGCAGCGGATGGATTTGATCTTTATGGATCTGAAACATATAGATTCCAAAAAACATGCCTATTTTACAGGCGTTGGCAATGAAAAGATATTGGAAAACATCAAACGCCTGAAAGAATTGCCGGCGGAAATTGTCATCCGCATTCCAGTGATCAAAGGCGTCAATGCAGATGTGGAAAATATTGCGGCAAGTGCGGAATATGTCCATACCCATTTGCCTCAGGCAAAAATGGAATTATTGCCGTACCATAAATTTGGATTTGGGAAGTATGAAGCATTAGGAATGGAAACACCAGACGATACCTTTGCTGCACCCACTGAAAAAGAGATGGAGGAATTGCGGAAAATCATAACGGATTTAGGCGTTTGTCTGGCGGATTACAGATAATAGATGTTTGATTATTAGATTTGAAACATCTATATGCCTGTCTTCTTTTCTTAACAAAATCTTACTAATTTTCGCCATTCTTTCTCTTGACATCAATGGAGATTCCTTGTAGTATTCATAAAGACACGGAAACTTCAAGAGAATACGGAGGAACACCATCATGAAAAAATTACTTTGCGTATTTTTGACATTGTCACTTTGCACGGCAGCCTTCAGTGGATGTGCTTCGGATGAAGTGCAGAGTACGTCAGAACACACAGTTTCTACTTTGGATGATGGCGCACAGGTCAATGATGCCTTTAATACAGAGGTTATGACGACTTTGGATGGCACCACATTTCTTTTGGGTGATCATGATAACTGGTTCGCGCAGTCTGAAATGGGCTTTGGTATTACCAATACAGAGCCTGTATTGGCGGGATTAAATAACGGCGAAGTAGGCGGAAGTGTCATTTCTCCTTATGCGGTGACATTATTCTATATCCCCAAAGATGTTTCCAATAAAATGATGGAAGCGGAAAACCTGTCTGAAGAAGAGCAGGAAGCTCTGTCTGCGGAACTGAGCAATGAAATTTTCTTCTTCACTGGTGTATGCCGTTTGCCGAAAAATGATAAAAAGGCAGAAGAAGTCTACACAGAATTTACAAGCATTTATAGTAATGTAGAAAAAATCGCAACAGCTTTTGACAGTGATTACTATCTGGGATATAATGATGATTACAGTTCTCTGGTGCTGACAGATGAAGAAAAAAGCAACTTGAATGCGATTATTGAAGATCGGGAAAACTTCAAAAACAAAATCTTTATTTTCCCTGCATCTGAAGTGCCGGAAAGCAATTTTGCCGGAAGCTTCACAAACTTTGAAACGACACTCCTGACTGGGGAAACCGTTACACAGGATGTTTTCGCAGACTATGACATGACAGTTGTCAATGTGTGGGCAACATGGTGCAATCCGTGCATTTCCGAAATGCCGGAACTGGCAAAGTTGGATGAAGCTTTGCCTGAAAATGTAAATCTTATTTCCCTTTGCATTGACGGCAGTGATGATACAGCTTTCACACAGGAAATTCTGGATTACTGTGGCGTAAAATATCCGGTGCTGATGCCCAGTGATAGCCTTCGGACAAACGTAATCCAGTATATTTCCAGCGTTCCTACCACATTCTTCATTGATAAAGAAGGGAATGTCATTGGCAATCCTGTTGTAGGTGTACCTGGAAAATCAGGAGAAATCAAGGCGGCTTATCTGGAAGAAATCAATGCGCGTCTGGAGTTGATTCGATGAATTGTAAACAGAATAATAATCGGGGCGGATGGATCAAATATCCGCTCCTTCTTTTTTCCATGGGCATGATGGCCTTTGGTTTTATTCGTCAGGAACATCTGACAGTATTAAAAAAGGCAATCACCATTTGCCTGGAATGTATAGGAGTAGGCTGATGAAAAAAACAGAAAAAAGACGTCATATCATACAGTTGATCGCAACAATTGTGACCAATGGCTATCTGGTTGGCTTTATGCAGGGCAAAATACAAAGCGGTGGGCAAAAATTCGTCTGCGTACCGGGGTTGAACTGCTATTCCTGCCCCGGTGCAGTAGGGGCATGTCCCATTGGCGCTTTGCAGGCGGTTCTGGGTGACCGGAAATTCCAATTCAGTTATTATGTATTTGGTTTTTTACTCTTTGTCAGCGTATTGTTGGGTAGGGTGGTTTGTGGTTTCCTTTGTCCTTTTGGATTTTTGCAGGACTTACTCTATAAGATTAAAAGTCCAAAAATAAAAGTTCCTGTAAAGCTGGACAAGGGACTGCGGTATCTGAAATATGTGATGCTGGCTGTGCCGGTCATATTATTGCCAATATTCCTTGCCAATCCTTTCGGTATTGCGCCGCCGTACTTCTGCCAATATATCTGTCCGGCAGGGACGCTGGAAGGCGGTATTCCCCTGATGCTGAAAAATGAAAGCCTGCGGGAAATGACCGGATGGCTGTTCAGCTGGAAAATGTTTCTGCTGATATTGACCATCATTTCTTCCATATTGATTTGCAGACCTTTTTGTAAATATGTCTGCCCCTTGGGCGCTTTCTATGGATTGTTCCAAAAATTTAGTTTTTATCACATGGAAGTGGATGCCTCACGCTGTGACCATTGCGGTGCTTGTGAGAAAATCTGTCCCATGGGCGTGGAAGTAACGAAAAATATCAATAGCCCCGAATGTATCCGCTGTGGGCAGTGCAAGAGTGTGTGCCATACAGATGCCATTTCTGCCGGCTTTGTACTGGGATGCGGCGGAAGCTGTAAAACATGTAAAAAAGAAAAAGAAGCATAAAAAGAAAAGCTGGAAGTTCAAATTTTTGAATTTCCAGCTTTTGTGTTTTTCGTCAATATTACAGAGCCGCAATAACTGCGTCGGCAAATTCTTCTGTGGAAGCGGTGCCGCCCATATCCTGGGTCAGTGTCTTACCTTCGGAAATGACTTTGGTCACAGCCTGTTCAATGTCCGCAGCAGCTTTTGCTTCACCCAGATGCGCCAGCATCAGGGAAGCGGAGAGGATCGCCGCTGTGGGGTTGATTTTGTGCTGTCCGGCGATGTCAGGAGCGGAACCGTGGATGGGTTCGAAAATCGCGCCGCTGACACCGATGTTTGCACTGGGTGTCAAACCCAGACCGCCCACCAGACCTGCACACAGATCGGAAACGATGTCGCCGTAAAGGTTGGGGCATACCAGCACATCATAGTCCTCGGGATGCATTACCAGACGCATGCACATTGCGTCTACGATACTGTCGTTGAATTCGATCTGAGGATATTCTTTTGCAATCTGTCTTGCAATGTCCAGGAACATGCCGTCTGTGCATTTCATGATGTTTGCTTTATGCACAGCGGTTACTTTCTTTCTGCCTTCTCTGACGGCAAAATCGAAAGCATAACGGATGATTCTTTCACAGCCTTTTCTGGTGATGAGTTTGATGCTTTCTGCCGCATCTTCGCCAACCATATGTTCAATGCCTGCGTACAGGTCTTCAGTGTTTTCTCTGACTACCACCAGATCAATGTTTTCGAATCGTGTGATAACACCGGGATAGGTTTTGGCAGGACGTACGTTTGCATAAAGGTCAAAAATTTTACGCATAGCTACGTTCACACTGCGGAAGCCTGTACCAACGGGTGTGGTAACAGGGCCTTTCAGCGCAACGCCGTTTCTGCGGATAGATTCGATGGTTTCATCGGGCAGGGGGGTGCCATATTTTTCGATCATGGCTGCACCGGCTTCTGCCTGTTCCCATTCGATGGCAACGCCTGTTGCTTCTACAACTCTTTTTGCGGCAGCAATGACTTCCGGGCCGCTGCCGTCACCGGGGATCAAAGTAACTTTATATGACATGGAAATTTTCCTCCTTAAATTGCATTAGTTGGATTCTTTTGTATAGTTCAGCAGACCGCCTGCCAGCAGAATATCTCTCTGACGTTCGGAGATGTTCAGACGAGTAGGGATTTCTTCCCCGGTTTTTACACAGGTTACATTGACAATCTGACCCTGTGCAGCGCCTTTGATCTGGTCAGCAGCGTATTTGATGACAAATTCATCACCGATTTTGATGTTGTCATAATCCCATTCGTTAACGAATACCAGAGGCAGGATACCGTTGTTGATAAGGTTTGCCATGTGGATACGTGCGAAGGATTTGGCGATAACCGCTTTTACACCCAGCTGAAGAGGTGCCAGTGCCGCATGTTCACGGCTGCTGCCCTGACCATAGTTCTGACCGGCAATGATGAAACCGCCGCCAGCTTTTTTCGCTCTTGCAGGGAATTCCGGATCGCAAGGTGTCAGGCAGTAATCTGCCAGATAAGGCACGTTGGAGCGGAAGGGCAGGAGTTTTGCGTTAGAGGGCATGATGTGGTCTGTGGTGATGTTGTCATCCACTTTGATCAGCGCACCGCCTTTGATTTCTTTAGGCACTTTTGTGTTTTTGGGGAAAGGCTGGATATTGGGGCCTCTTACCACTTTCACACATTCGCCTTCGGGAGCGGGAGGGATAATCAGGTTATCATTTACCATGAATTCTTCGGGCATGGAGATCACAGGTGCTTCACCCAGTGTATGAGGGTCTGTCAGTTTACCGCTTAATGCGCTGGCAACAGCTGTTTCAGGGCTGACGATGTAAACCTGAGCGGATTTTGTGCCGCTTCTGCCTTCAAAGTTTCTGTTGATGGTACGCAGGGATACCGCATTGGTTGCAGGTGCCTGACCCATACCGATACAAGGGCCGCAGCCGCATTCCAGAATACGTGCGCCGGCGGAAATGATATCAGCCAGTGCGCCGTTGGCAGCCAGCATATTCATAACCTGTTTGGAACCGGGAGCAATAACAAGGCTTACGTTAGGGTCAACGGTTTTGCCTTTCAGCAGGGCAGCAACTGTCATCATATCTGTGTAAGAGGAGTTTGTGCAGCTGCCGATGGCAACCTGATCCACAGCCAGATCTTTGATTTCACTTACTTTTTTGATGTTGTCAGGGCTGTGAGGACATGCTACCAGAGGTTCGATTTCATCCAAAGCAATGGTGATTTCTTCGTCATAGATAGCGTCATCGTCGGCTTTCAGTTCGATCCAGTCTTCTTCACGACCCTGTGCTTTCAGGAATGCTCTTGTCACTTCGTCACTGGGGAATACGGAAGTGGTTGCACCCAGTTCCGCGCCCATGTTTGTGATGGTTGCTCTCTGGGGAACGCTCAGTGTTTTTACACCTTCACCAGCGTATTCCATAACTTTGCCTACGCCGCCTTTTACGGACAGTCTGCGCAGCACTTCCAGAATGACGTCTTTTGCAGTTACCCAAGGGCTCAGTTTACCAGTCAGTACTACGCGGCAAACACGGGGCATTGCCAGATAATAAGCACCGCCACCCATGGCAACAGCTACATCCAGCCCACCTGCGCCGATGGCAAGCATACCAATACCGCCGCCGGTAGGAGTATGGCTGTCAGAGCCCAGCAGTGTTTTGCCAGGTTTGCCGAAACGTTCCAGATGTACCTGATGGCAGATGCCGTTGCCAGGTTTGGAGAAATAAATGCCGTGTTTTTTGGCTACGGTCTGGATGTATTTGTGGTCGTCGGCGTTTTCGAAGCCTGTCTGCAATGTGTTGTGGTCAATGTATGCAACAGATTTTTCTGTTTTAACTCTGGGAATGCCAATGGCTTCAAACTGCAGATAAGCCATGGTACCAGTGGAATCCTGTGTTAAGGTCTGGTCAATTTTGATGGCGATTTCCTTACCGGGAATCATTTCGCCGCTGACCAGATGAGATTTAATCAATTTTTCTGTAATATTCATGTGAAAGCCTCCTCAATGTCTCTCATTCTTTGACGTATGCCATAAGGTGTGGTGTCAGTTCCTGCATGGCAGAAATCAATTCTTCTTTACTGATATAGGCAACGCGGCCGTCTTCGTACTGCTTATCTACCCAATCTTTCAGCAGTGCGACTTCCGGAGCGTTTTTGTCGATTTTTTCTTTACCTTCTAATTGCAGATTATGGTTCAGCCAATAAGCGATGCCCGCAGAACCGGAGTTTTTGTTGATTTCTACACCCAGAGGGCGGTTCAGGATTTTTGCTGTATTAAAGATGTTGTAAATTTCTTCATCCTTTGCAACGCCGTCAGCGTGGATACCTGCACGGGTTACGTTGAAGTCTGAACCAACGAAAGGTGTTCTTTCGGGGATCTTGTAGCCCAGTTCTTTTTCATAATATTCGGCAATTTCTGTGATAACGGTAGGATCCATACCATCCAATGTGCCGCGGATCTGTGCGTATTCCATGACCATGGCTTCCAGAGGTGTGTTGCCTGTGCGTTCGCCGATGCCCAGCAGAGAGCAGTTAACGGAAGAAGCGCCGTAAAGCCAAGCGGTAGTGGCATTTACAACAGCCTTGTAGAAGTCGTTGTGTCCGTGCCATTCGATAAGTTCACTGGGGAACTGACCGAAGTGATTGATGCCATAAATGATACCGGGAACACTGCGGGGCAGAGTAGCGCCAGGATAGGGAACACCATAACCCATGGTGTCACAGAAACGGATTTTTACAGGAATCTGATATTCTTCCATGAGGTGACGCAGTTCCTGTGCGAAGGGAACGACAAAGCCGTAGAAATCGGCTCTGGTAACATCTTCAAAGTGGCAGCGAGGGCGAATGCCCATGTCCAAAGCGGCTTTTACTACTTCCAGATAGCCGTCCATAGCCTGTTTTCTTGTTTTATGTAACTTATTGAAAATATGGTAGTCGGAGCAGCTTACCAGAATACCGCATTCTTCCAGATCCATATCTTTTACCAGTTTAAAGTCTTCTTTGGTGGCACGAATCCAACCAGTGATTTCAGGGAATTTCAGTCCCTGTTCCTGACAGGCGCGAATGGCTTTGCGGTCATTTTCGCTGTAAAGGAAGAATTCGCAGGTTCTGATTTTGCCTTTGGGGCCGCCCAGTCGGCTTAACATTTTATATAATGTTACGATCTGATCAACAGTGTAGGGTGCGCGTGCCTGCTGCCCGTCACGGAAAGTTGTATCAGTGATCCAGATTTCATCAGGGCAGTTCATAGGAACCAGTCGATAGTTGAATGTAACTTTTGGTACTTCGTCGTAATTGAAGTTGTCGCGGTACAGGTTTGGTTCTTGAACATCTTGCAGGCTATACTGATATTTATACAGTTCCAGCAGATTTTTCTTCTTGTTGTAAGTAAGCAATAGAATCACCCTTTCGTCGAAAAATGAATTTATAAAGACATATGTCCTTTCTTGTCTTTCCAAATTCTAAGTGTATTTTTATTTATTAAATATATCAATGAATTATAAAAAAGTCAAATAGATTTATTGAATAGATTTATGACTTATTTTTCAATGTAATATAAAAAGTGTTGATTTTTAAGGGTTTTATTTATATCGATGAAAAATAAATAATTAAAAAAATATATAAATTTATTTTTCAAGAGCATTTTTTGGCAAAAATTAATTCATAAAATTAATAGATTGTATTGTCAAAAACAATGAGAGGGTTTATTTTTATGAATGAGATTCTTCCTGTATAAATGATTTTGGAGGATATGAATGCAGGTGCTATGCATAAAACTAATGATTGTTCATAAAGGTGATACATGGTATACTTGATACAAAAAAAGGGGATGAGCATGTTGGAAGAAACATATTTGTTGTTGATGGAAAAAATCGTGGCACTGACAGAAAAAAATGGTGAAACAGATGCGGCTGCTTTGGCCTGGGAAACAGGTATGAAGCATGGAGAAATCCTGCAACGGTTAAAAGAAATGGAAGAGAAAAACTGGCTGGTTACATATGAAATTGATATGTGCTGCGGCGAGGAATATATTGTGGATGGATTGACCGACGAAGGAAAAGCTGCATTGGCAGAGCTGAAAAAATAATGGCTTTCAATAGGCAAAAATAATGAGTAAAAAAACTCCTGATAGATGTTCCGGCATGGGGTTTCTGAAACCTCATGATGAACATAATGCTTATTATATCTTGACACCTCAGCGTATGGAAAAATTCATGGAATTTGCTGATGCAGTGGAAGGTCAGATTTCTCTTGTGTTTTATGATGAAAAACTGTTTGCGGCAGTAAGAAGGGAAAGTATGTTTGATGCGGTGATGGATGAACCTGTATCGAAGCAAACAGAGTATATACTGGAAGATGCGGATTTCATTCAGAAAGCAAAGGGAATTTTGATTGCGTCATAAAAAACAGAAATCGCAGAATGAATATCCATACAGTTTCATAAGAAATGTTTTAGCCTGCATTTGCAGGCTTTTTTAAAATACTGTATCACAGAAGTGCGGAAGGAGGGCATTATGGGATTGTTTGACAAAAAGAAAAACAATACGGAAAAACAGGAAAAACAAACAGAAAAAACAAATCAGAAATCATATCAGCCATTGGGCGCCTGTATCGTCACAAAATCTTTGTTAAGCGGAACATCCAGACTGAAATGGATGTTTCGGGAAAATAACGGCATCGGTACAGGATGGGTTGCTCTGGGGGATACGGATACCCAGGAATATATCAATCAGGTGGAAAATCTGACTGTGGTGGATTTTTCTTTGTTGATGGAAATAGAACCTGCGGTGCGTAATGTTTTTTATATGCCCATAGGTGCGGATTTGGAATTTATCAGTGATGGAAAGTATTTTGTAGATACCAGAACAGGTGAAGAAATTCGGGAACCTGTGAAACATCCGTTGCAAATAGCTTTTGAGAGAAATCTAAAATTTTTGAATCAAGAAACCTATGATGCTGTATTCTTCCAAAATCTGTTTCGTAAAACGGAGAAGTTAGAAAGAGTGGCTGTTGGACAGGTTGATTTGCCCACAGGTCGTGTGGTTCTTGCAGACCCGATGGCTTATTTGGGCAATGAGAAATACCAGACAGTTTTGGAAAAACAAATTCCGAAAGGCTCTTATGATGTGGAGCTTTCTATTATGCGGTCTGCTTTAGCAGGTATAAGAGTAGCGGCGGCAAGGCTCAAAATCACTGACGAGATTCCTTTGCGGTATGAAATTGCCATGCCGAAAGGATTTGAACCAACAGATCTGCAAAAACCAGGTGTGTTTTCCTTTTTTGGGGTAGATACCGGCCTGGCTTGTTTTGCGGATGTGTCCACAGCAAAGGAATACAAAGTATTTCTGGAGGAATGGAAACAGGAACATCCGGAAGAAAATCTGTATCAGGATTATTTTTCTTACCTGTTTGCGGAGAACGCAAAGAGTGATCTTGCTGTAAAAGTGGGCGCTGGCAATTTCCTGTTATGGAAATTACCCCAGAGCGGAAAAAGGCTGGTGATGTTTGCCAGCGGAATGGGCGATGGCATTTATAGTGCCTATTGGGGTATGGATCAAAATGAAAATATCACAGAACTGGTTATACCATTTATGAATCTGGAATACTTTTAAACGGTTTTGTGATTATATATTGAAGTGTAATTGTAAAAGACTCTCTGAACCACTGTTTGGTGGTTTAGAGAGTCTTTTTTGAGAGATGTGTTTTCTATGGAATGTGTATTTGGGGGATGGTTGTTATATGAATCAATCTTTTACAGCATCATAGCCAGCAGTCAGTGCTCTGGTATTGGATTCTGCAAATTTTGCTTTACCTTTTTTCGCAAACATATTGTTCATAGCTTCAATGGCTTCTTCTTTGGTAAAGTCTTTTACCAGATGAATGATAGCGCCTGTCATGATGATGTTTGCGCCTTTGGGATTGCCGATTTCATCTGCAATCTGCATGCAAGGGATTCTTACAACTGTTACATCGTCACGAATGTTTGTGTCGCAGGTAACCATGTCGCTGATGACACAAATACCGCCGGGTGCAACGATTGGCATAAACATACGGAAAGATTCCAGCAGTACGTCAGGCTGTTCCTGCTGAGGGTTGTAGATGTAATCACTACCATATTTTACTGTACAGTTAGCGGTACCGCCGCGCATTGCGGAACCATAGGAAGGAGACCATGTGGCATTCATTCCTTTACTAACAGCGATATCAGACATAATCAGGCCGCAGGTCAGAACACCCTGAGCGCCGGAACCAGCAAAAACCATTTCTTTCATGCTTCTTTCACGCTCCTTTGTTTAAATTCTCCCAGAGGGAAATAGGAAATCAATTCGTTGTCAATGCGTTCCATAGCTTTGATGGGTGTCAGATTCCAGTTGATGGGGCAGGGAGAAAGTACTTCAACAACGGAGTTACCTTCTTTGTTCATCTGCGCTTCGATTTCATTTTTGATGTAACCTTTCAGCTGGTTGATGTGCGCAGGGCTGCTGACAGTACCACGTGCAGCGTATGCAATGTGGAATTGAGATGCAACCAGTTCAGGGAAACGCATAGGGAACCCAGTGATGGAGCAGTCACGGCCATGAGTGGAAGTGGATGTTTTCTGACCTTCCATAGTGGTAACGCTCATCTGACCGCCTGTCATACCGAAGTTGGTATTGTTTACAGTGATAACAGTGATGTTTTCATTTCTGTAAGCGGCATTGATGGATTCAGCAATACCGATGTTGTAAGCATCGCCGTCACCCTGATAAGTGATGATGATGTTATCGGGATTTACACGTTTCATACCGGTTGCAACAGCGCCGGCTCTGCCGTGAGGACAATGCAGACGGTCTGTAACCAGGCCACCGCCCAGGTTGGAGGAGCAGCCAACACCGATAGGGAAAATGATATTTTGATCCTGTCCCAGTTCTTCCAGACATTCACAGATCAGACGGATAATGATACCGTGACCGCAGCCGGGGCAAAAGGACATGGGATTGTCGATAATTGCGGGTACTTTTCTTTCAACAGCCATCTTAATATACCTCCTTTATTTCGCCTGCAAGGATCTGCGCGAATTTGGCTTTGATTTCACGGATGGGAGGCACGCCGTAAACGAAAGGCAGTGCGTAAACGGGAATATCTGCGCGCAGAACTTTTTTGGTAAAGAGAGCTGCGTCGTCTACCAGCTGGACGGTAGCGTTGGCTTCAACAGTGATGATGCCTTTTACGTTCTTATTGATGTGTTCAAAGGCTTTTTCAGGGAAGGGCCATGCAGTGATGGGTCTGATCAAGCCAACTTTGTGGCCTTCTGCCCGCAGTTCACGAATGGCACCCAGTGTGCTTCTGCCGGGAACACCATAAGCAACAAATACATAGTCAGCATCTTCAATGCCTTCTTCTTCAATGCCTTCTTCTTCCCAACGCTGTTCGTTTGCTTTGATTTCAGCGTATTTTTTGTTCAGTTCAACAGCTTCTTTTTTGGAATCTCTGTCGAAAATACCGATTTTCTTGTAGGAGTATTTGCCGTCAAAGCCCCAGTAATTCCGTTTGGGTTCCTGGAAATCAGGCAGTGTAACGGGTTCCATCATCTGACCCAGAGCGCCTTCTGTCATCATCACTACAACAACTCTGTATTTTTCGCCAAGTTCATAAGCGGTAGAAACCATGTCCACAGCTTCCTGAATGCTGGAAGGGCACAGAACGATACATCTATAATCACCGTTGCCGCCGCCGCGAGTTTCTCTTAAATAGTCGCACTGAGAGGAGAACAGTGTACCAAGGCCGTTGCCGTAACGAACGACGTTGATTACCAGTGCGGGCAGTTCTTCGTCAGAAAGAACGGAGATCCCTTCCTGTTTCAGGCTGATCCCGGGGCCGGAAGAAGCAGTCAGAACTCTGACGCCGCAGCTGGAACCGCCATAAACCATATTGATACATGCAAGTTCACTTTCTGCCTGAACAAAAGCACCGCCAACTTCGGGCAGACGCCAGGACAGATATTCCATAATTTCGCTGGACGGGGTAATGGGGTAACCGGCATACAGGCGAACCCCTGCCCGTACGGCAGCTTCTGCAATTGCGATATTGCCTTTCATCATTTCAGCTATTTTCTAATCCTCCTTATTTATTTTCCCAATACATGGAATACGCCATCGGGACATGTGGTATAGCAGATACCACAGCCGATGCACTTTTCATCATCGATTACGACCGGATGGTAGCCAGCCAGGTTGGTATGATCAGCGTGGCTGATTGCCTTTTTGGGACAGAATGCATCACACAGTCCACATTCTTTGCATCTTTCCGGTTTTACCAATACTTTCATGAATTGAACCTCCTGTGTTCTATTAGATAAAACAATGTTCTATAATTCGCCTAAATCATAGCACTGGAATTTATACAAGTCAACTCCCAATATTTATTTTTTTGCAAATGTGTGCGACATGCACAATATGTATCTATAAAAATCCGTTGGAAAGCCTCTTGTTTTTCATGGAATTTTATGGTAATGTGAAAAACAAGTTCTAATCAATAGAACAGGAAGGTGGGATTACATGACATCGGTTATCATTAATTCCGTAGACCGTGCGCTGGATATCTTGAATTATCTCTATGAACAGGGAAAAGAAGTTTCCATCACACAGATCAGCAAAGATTTGGATATTTACAAGAGTACGGTCTATCGGACATTAGCAACATTGGAAAGCAAGGATTTTGTGGAAAAGAATCCGGAAACCGAAAAGTATGGCCTTGGTATGAAGCTTTTTGTCATCGGCAACAGCATCGGTGAGAAAATTGGTTTGCAGAAGGTCATCAAACCCTATGCACAGCGTCTCCATGATGAGTTCAATGAAGCAGTCAATGTATCTGTATTGGAACGCAGTGATGGCGGTGCTTATCATAGCGTAATGATTTACAAAGAAGAAAATAAGCAGATTCTTGGATTTAATTCTGATCTGGGCTCCAGAAATGAGTGCTATTGCGCTGGGGTAGGGAAATGCTTGCTGGCATTTAAAGACCAGATTGATTTGAGCGTTTACGAAAAACATCCCATGAAGCAATATACAGAAAGAACCATTACCACCATAGATGGTTTGGAGAAAGAATTGGAAAAGGTTCGCAGACAGGGATATGCCGTAGATGATGAAGAACGAGAATTGGGTTTGACCTGTATTGCGGTTCCCATTATGAAGGGTTCTACAAAACAGGCCATTGCAGCCATCAGTCTTTCCGGGCCAACAACAAGAATCAAAGACAGTACCTATGAAACAAAAATCAAACGATTGATGGAAGTAGGAAGAGAAATATCTGAAAAGTTAAAATGAGAATCTATTTATAAAAATGACTTTCCTTTGGGGAAGTCTTTTTTATTGTCCCAAGATGAAAACCTTGAATTTTCGGGGTTAAAAGCCTAGTTTACAACTATGAGACAGCCGGTATTTGCATGTTATTCGGATAGATTTATGGATAAATTGTCTATTTTTTATATGCAAAAAATGTGAGTGTTATACAATTCGCATACAAAATAGAACAAAGAAAGGAAGTGCTGATATGTATTTGCTGGTGATCAATCCAGGTGGTACATCAACAAAAGTTGCTGTCTATGAAGATAAGAAAGAGGTTTTGAAAAAGAACATTACACATACGGGTGAAGATCTGAAACAGTTTCCCCATGTATTTGATGAATATGAATACCGTAAGAACATGATCGTAGATGTGCTGAAAGAAGAAGGCTTTTCTTTGGATCAGTTCGACTGTGTTGTTGGCAGAGGCGGCCTGATGAAAGCCATTCCGGGCGGCACTTATCGCGTAAATGACAGAATGGTAGAAGATTTGAAAAATGCCATCAATGGCGAACACGCTTCTAACCTTGGCGCAGTCATTGCAAGAAATATCGGTGATGAAATCGGTGTACCATCCTTTGTTGTTGATCCGGTTTCCGTAGATGAAATGATTCCCGAAGCAAGAATCACTGGTATTTCTGATCTGGAAAAATTCAGCTGGTTCCATGCGCTGAACCATAAGGCTGTTTCCAGAAAAGTTGAGGAAGATATGGGCGGCAAATACGAAGATTTCAATTTCATTGTGGCACACCTTGGTTCCGGTATTTCCATCGTTGCCCATGAAAAAGGCAAAATGATTGACGGCAGCGGCGGCAGAACCGATGGGCCTTTCTCCCCGGAACGCAGCGGCAGCTTGTTGGCATATCAGCTCATCGAACTTTGCTATTCCGGCAAGTATACAAGAGAACAGATGGTTCGGAAAGTAAGCGCAGAAGGCGGTATGTATGATTACCTTGGCACCAAAGATGCAAGAGAAGTAGAAGAAAGAGCGGCAAACGGTGATGAAAAAGCAAAACTGATTCTGGATGCTTTCATTTATCAGGTTGCAAAAGAAATTGCTCTCTATGGCGCTTCTCTGAAAGGAAAAGTTGACCGTGTGATCTTTACAGGCGGCATTGCTTATGCCGAAAAAATCGTCCATGACGTATATGAAAAAGTTGCTTATCTGGCTCCCAAAGCTGTTGTTCCCGGTGAAATGGAAATGGAAGCATTGGCGCTGGGTGCCCTGCGTGTTCTTAGTGGCGAAGAAGAAGCAAAAGAGTATCTCTGATTTGATTGCTATTATATAGGAAGAAAGGCGGTAAAAATATGCTGAAAAACTTTACGGATCTGCTGGAAAGAGTAAAATCCATCGAACCCAGAACGGTCAGTGTAGCGGTTGCTCAGAACGAAGCGGTTATGTCCGCAGTTCGTGACGCGGCAAAAATCGGCTTTATCAAACCTGTTTTGGTAGGGGATGGCGCAAAAATCCGTGAGATTGGAGAAAAGATCGGTTTTACGGATTATGAATTGGTGGATTGCCCTGATGAAGCGGAAGCAATGAAAACAGCAGTGGAACTGGTAAGAAACAAAACAGCAGATGTCCTGATGAAAGGGATTGTCAATACAGCAGTATATATGCGCGGTGTACTGAACAAAGAATACGGTCTGCGTACAGGCAATCTGCTGAGTCTGCTGGCAGTGTATGAACTGCCTCAGTATCACAAACTGATTTACTGCTCTGACAGCGGCATCAACGTAGCACCTGATTTGGAACAGAAAAAAGTGATCATGCGCAGTGCTTTAAATGCCATGAAGAATCTTGGATTTGAAAATCCCAATGTAGCGATTCTGACAGCAAACGAAATGGTGGATCCAAAAGTAATCTCTACCGTTGACGCAGCGGCTTTGGTAGAAATGGTAAAGAATGGTGAACTTCCCGCATGTACCGCAGAAGGCCCCATTGCTTTTGACGTAGCTTTTGATAAACATGCCGCAGAACATAAAGGAATCGACAGCAAGATCGCTGGAGAAGTGGATCTGCTGATTTTCCCTAATATCGAAGCAGGCAACATTGTGGGGAAATCCTGGCTGCAGTTTAATGGTGCAAAATGGGCAGGTATCGTTCTGGGAGCAGCAGCACCCGTTATTTTGGGCAGTCGTTCCGATACACCGGAAATCAAGATCAATTCCATTGCGCTGGCATGTCTGGCAGCTGCGAAATAATATTGCGTGTATATAATAAGGAAGAATTTTGTGCGGAAAGCATTTATTTAGGAGGTAATGTTATGGGATATTCAATTCGTATGGACAGGGTAAAACCTTCCGCAATCAGAAGCGTGCAGAAAAGAATCGCAAGCAAACAGGGTGTTATTTCTTTTGCAGCGGGTCTGCCGGATCCAGATCTGTTCCCTATGGACGATCTGAAAAAATCCACAATGGAAATGATCGAAAAGAAAGGTAAACAGGCTTTCCAGTATGGTCTTTCCAAAGGTAATCCTGAACTGCTTCAGGTTTTGGCAGAAAGAATGCAGAAAAAAGAAGGCGTAGATGCGAAACCTGAAAACATTGTTGTGACCACTGGTTCTCAGCAAGGTCTGGCAATGGCAGCTATGCTGTTCCTGGATGAAGGGGACATCGTTGTAGCAGAAAACCCCAGCTATCTGGGTGGTATCAATGCTTGCCGTCCTTATGGATGCAGCTTCCTGGGCGTAGATACTGATGAAGATGGTATCGTGATTGCTGATTTGGAATGTGTACTGGCAGAAAATCCCAAAGTAAAACTGCTGTATGTCATCCCTAATTTCCAGAATCCTACTGGCAGAGCATGGACACTGGAAAGAAGAAAACAGTTCATGGAAGTTATCAACTGTTATGATGTGGTTGTTGTTGAAGACAATCCTTATGGTGAAATCCGTTTCAAAGGGGAACATATCCCTTGCCTGAAATCCATGGATACCATGGGTAAAGTGATTTATCTTGGTTCTTGCTCCAAAATTCTCTGTCCCAGTCTGCGCGTAGCATGGATTTGCGCATCTTCGGAACACGCAGTGATGTACGAAAGACTGAAAGAAAGTCTGGACTTGCAGTGTAACGAATTTGCACAGCTTCAGGTTGTAGAATATATGAAAAACTACGATGTGGAAGGACATATTCGTAAAATACAGGCTGCCTATAAAGAAAAATGTGATCTGATGCTGTCCTTGATGGAAGAAAACTTCCCTGCAAGCGTGAAATTTACACGCCCCGAAGGTGGTATGTTTATCTGGGTAGAACTGCCTGAAGGTCTTGACGCGGATGGTATTTTGGATGAAGCTGTGGAAGCAGGTGTGGCATATATTCCCGGTGAGTTCTTCTATGCAAATGATGGTGCGAAAAACACAATGCGCCTGAATTTCACAACAGTATCAGAAGAACAGATCCGTAAAAGGATTGTTTTGCTGGCAGATGTATTGAAAAAACACGCTTGATGTCTTTTTGAGGTACGGTTAACAATAAGGAGGAATCAAGATGGAATTGGGTGACACTAGAAAGAGAAAACAACCAAATATCATGGTTGCCTTGGCACCTTTGATAACTGTCATTGTTTTGCTGGTGTGCTGTCAGCTGTTTTTAAACATTGAAATCCATTTTCCTTTGTTGTTGGGAACGATTGTAGGGGCACTTATTGGTGTGTTTTATTTGAAATATCCTTGGCATGAAATTGAAAAGGGGATTTTCGATTCAATTTACTCTGCAATGCAGCCGATTTTGATTACAGGGATCATTGGTTTTATCATTGGTGCTTGATTTCCGGCGGGATTGTACCAGCCATTGTATATTATGGGTTGAAAGTGTTATCACCTGATTTCTTTCTGGTTACTTCCATGGTGATTTGTTCCTTGGTAAGTGTAGCCACCGGCAGTTCCTGGACAACAGCAGGAACTGTCGGGCTGGCATTGGTTGGTGTTGGTACCGGTTTGGGGATTCTGGCACCCATGGTGGCGGGTGCGGTCATTTCCGGTGCTTACTTTGGGGATAAAATGTCTCCATTTTCCGAAACAACAAATTTGGCACCTGCCATTGCTGGCTCTACATTGTTTGATCATATTCGACATATGGCATATACAACAGGTACAAGTTATGTACTGGCTATGATTGGGTTTATGATCTTAAACAAAAATTATTCCGCTGAGACAGTGGATGCGGCAGAAATTCAAAATATGCTGGATGCGTTGGATATGTCCTTTGTGATTTCTCCGCTTTTGATTTTGCCTTTGGTATTCATTATTTTTATGGTGATTTTTAAAATTCCCGCGATTCCAGGGTTGATGCTGAGTGTATTTATGGGTGTGTTCTGTGCCATCTTTGTACAGGGACACGACATCAGCAGCGTAGGATATGTTTTGCAGTATGGATATGTCAGTGAGACTGGAAATGCCATGGTAGACGAATTGCTGACCCGCGGCGGTCTTCAGTCTATGATGTGGACATTATCACTGATTTTGTGTTCTTTGAGTTTTGGTGGGGTTATGAGTGTGACAGGCATGTTGGAAACCATCGCAAAGAACATCTTGAGATTTGCAAAAAGCGTTGGTTCTCTGATTTTCTCTACCATCTGCACCTGCGTTTTTATGAACCTTGCATCTGGTGAACAATATCTGTCTTTATTGATTACAGGCAAAATGTTTCAGGAAGAATATGAAAAAAGAGGTTTGGCACCGCAGAACCTTTCCAGAGCACTGGAAGATGGCGGTACGTTGACTTCTCCATTGATTCCTTGGTGTACTTGTGCAGTAGCCATGAGTACGTATTTAGGCGTTAGTACACTGGATTATTTATCTTACTGTCTTTTGAATTTGATTAATCCATTGGTTTCAATCATTTTTGGCTTTACAGGTATTACGATTTTGAAAAGCAGCAATTTATCTGTGAAAAAAGAAAAATAAACGATTTGAGGAGGCGTATGTATGGAAAAGAAATCATTAAAGCTGCCAATTACTCTGCTGGTGCTGGGAGCATGTTGGTCCATTGTATATATCATTCCATTTATCCAGTACATCTGGTATGATCCTTTTCAGCAATTTATGAATGCCACCAATACACAAATGGGGCTGTTGATTACAATCTATGGGTTCGGTAATGTATTTGGGGCACCTATTGGCGGCTGGATTGCAGACCGATTCAACTACAAGTATATTTATGTAGGTTCAGTACTTTTGAACGGTATTTTTACTCTTATTTTTGTAATGTATCCTACATATTTCATGGCAGTATTGATGTGGATTGGCTTTGCCATCGCCAGCCTGCTGATGAACTATCCCACACATATCAAGATGATCCGTGATTTAACAACAGACGAAAACCAGGGTAAAATCTTCGGTATGAATGAAACATGTATCGGTATTTTCAACATTGTTTTCAATGCAGTAATGATGGTTTTCTACATGAAATTTATGGAAGGCGTTGCAGGTCTGAAAGCAGCTATGATCAGTATTGCGGTACTTTCCTTCGTATTGACAGCAATCGCTATGATCGTATTGGATAATCCTAAAGAAAAAATTGCGGCAGAACGTGCGAAAAAAGCAGCGGAAGCAAAAGAAAAAGCAGCAAAGAAAACCAATGTGGTTGCTGACTTCTTGATGATTATGAAACAGCCCGCAACTTGGCTGGTTGCTATCTCCATCTTCGCAGTTTATTCCTTCCTGACAACATTGACTTACTTCACACCATACTTCACAGATGTATTGGGTGTTGCAGTTACATTCTCCGGCGGTGTTGCGATTTTAAGACAGCATGGTATGACTCTGCTGGGGGCACCCATTGGTGGTATCCTGACTGATAAAGTGGGGTCTCCTTCCAAAGTACTGTTGGGTGTATATACAATTGGTATTTTAGGCTTAGGTTATCTGCTGGTTGCGGATGCAGGTGTAGCAGCGCAGCTGCTGATTGCGCTGACATTGATCATGTCCGCAGCAGTATACATCGGGCGCGGGGCTTATTACGCTACCATTACAGAAGCAGGCGTATCTAGAAACTTAACTGCTTCTACAATCGGTATTGCAGCAGCGGTAGGTTTTTCTCCTGACCTGTTCCAGTTCACACTGTTTGGCTATTGGCTGGATACTTTAGGAACACAAGCATATACTTATATGTTCATCTTCCAGGCGGTTGTTCTGGTGATTGGCGCACTGGCAGCGCTGAAAATTCTGCATATCAAAAAGAAAAATGCGCAAAATGTGTGTGCAGTAGCAGAAGCAGAATAAATTGAATTTATTGATAGAATACAACTTAGAAAAAGACTTTTGTTTCATACAAAAGTCTTTTTCCTATCATGTGTGTCCAAAGAAATTGAAAGAGTGAGGAGGTTTGTGTAATGGAATCTTATGATTTTTTGTTATTTGTTGCGATTATATTGTTTTCTACTAAAATATTCAGCTTGCTTTCTCAAAAAGTAAATATGCCGCAGGTTGTTGGCGCATTATTGGTCGGGGTGTTACTAGGGCCAAGTTGTCTGAATATATTGCATGAAACGGACTTTCTGACAAAGTCGGCAGAAATCGGCGTAATCTTTTTGGTGTTTTTGGCAGGCTTAGATACAGATTTTGATGATCTGAAGGCAACAGGGAAGTCTGCGGTAATCATTGCTTTTGTTGGGGTTTTGATCCCTCTGGGAAGTGGGTTTTTGACATATTTCCTATTTTTCCATGGTGAAAGACCTGATACCATGATTTTCTTGGAAAGTGCTTTTGTGGGCATCGTTTTAACAGCAACATCTGTAAGCATTACTGTGGAAACGCTCCGTGAGATGGGAAAATTAAAAGGGAAAATGGGAACATCCATTTTGGGAGCAGCTATTATCGATGACATTCTGGGGATTATTGCATTAACAGTGATAACCAGTTTCACAGTTCCCGGGGTAGAAATTATGGTGGTTTTGCTGAAGATCTTTTTGTTCTTTGTATTTATTGCTGTTTGCGGCTTTTTTGTATTTCGACTGTTCCGCAAGTTGGAAATCGTATATGGAACAAAAAGAAGAGTAGCGATCTATGCCGTTGTATTTTGTTTGCTTCTGTCCTATATTTCGGAAGTTTATTTCGGAGTTGCGGATATTACAGGGGCTTATTTCGCAGGATTGATTCTTTGTAATGTTACAGAAACGAAATCCTATATTGCATCTAAAATCAATATCACTTCCTATATGTTCTTTACCCCCATCTTTTTTGCAAGCATTGGGATTAAGACAGTAATTATGGGGATGTCACAGGAACTGATATTATTTACACTTGCTTTATTGATCGTAGCTATCCTTTCTAAAATCGTTGGGTGCGGTTTGGGAGCAAAAATCTGTGGTTTTTCCAATATGGATTCCCTTGCCATTGGCGTGGGCATGATTTCCCGTGGTGAGGTTGCGCTGAGTGTGGCACAGAAAGGGGAGCAGGCAGGATTGATTTCATCAACACTGTTTCCTGCCATTGTATTGGTGGTAATTGTTACTACTTTGATAACGCCCATTCTTTTGAAGGCAGTCGTTTATATGAAGGAACAAAAAAAGGTGGATGCCATTGCGGCAAGGTGATGGAAAAGACGCATGAAAAAGAATATCGGATAAATCATAGCAAAAATGTGAAAGCTGGAATCCTTATAAATAAAGGTTTCCGGCTTTCTTATTTTACTAGGAATATATATAGTAGGTGTTTTTTTGAAAATCACCATCACAATTCCTCTTTCAGAAACCAATGAAAAAGAAAATCGCTGTATTCTTAGGTTAAATCTTCTTCAGAAAACACCTTTTTCGGGATTTTGCTTGCCAAAAGGCAGAAATATGGTTATAATAAAACGGTTCATAATTTTGTAAATATTTCTTCACAATTTTGTAAAGGAGATGATTGTATGAAACGGCTGGTAGGTGTAGCCGTAACAGCACTGCTGTCTGTCAGTGTTTGTTTTACAGCCTTCGGGGCAGTTTCGACCAATGCTTCCCCTTGGGCAGTGCCTCATATGGAACAGGCATATTCTTTGCAGCTTATTTCCGCACCTTTGCTTCAGCAGGCTCAGGATACCATGACAAGAGTGGAATTCAGCGAAATTGCGGTGGCTTTTTATGAAAAAGTAACAGGAACAACAGCACCTATGCCGGAAGAAAATCCTTTTTCCGACTGTAATGAACAAGCAGCACTGAAAGCATATGGATTGGGCATCATTGCTGGTGTGGAACCGGGAACATTCGCGCCGGAAAATCCTCTGACAAGAGAACAGATGGCAATCATGCTGGTGCGTACACTGGAAAAAGTGGGCGTTGATATGTCTCTGTATGCAAAGAAAAATCCATTTACAGACACCAAAAACATCAGCGCAACGACAGTATCCTACATTGATAAGGCTTATGGAGCTGGTTTGATCTCCGGTTATCAGAACGGAACATTTGCCCCCAAAAATACATTGAAAATACAGGAAGCAGTCACTGCGTTTCTGAGCGCTTATACATTTTATGAAGGCGTGCAGAATGGCACTTCTGTACCCAAAGGCGACGCGGTAATGGAAAAAACAGTTACCATTAACGGCAAGGAGCTGACATTGGGACAGACAACAGAAGAAGTCAAAGGAACATTCGGCGCTCCTACACGAATCGACGAAACAGTATATGGCTTAGATCGCTATATTTACACAGGAGATGGATATTTCTGGGTGACATTTGAAAATGATGCTGCTGTGGAATTTTTCACACCATCCAGTAAGTTCCAGTATCAGGAAATCAAGGGTGGAGGAGTGCTGAATGATGCGTCTCATGTGGACAGCATCAGCAATGTGGATCATTGTGCAGTATTGAATGGAGAATATGCTTCCGCCAGAATTCCTCTGGATTATGAAAATCAGATTTGTGGTCTGCTGCTTCAGACAAAGGAATTTGCTGCAAAAGACGCGTTGACTGGTTCTTTGAGCGGTGCGCAAAAGACTGATATTGAAAAAGAACTGCTGGAAATCATCAATGTCCAGAGAAAAGAAGCTGGCCTGGCAGTTTTGACAGAAAATCAAGGTCTGGATCAGACTGCGGCTGACCATAGTACGGAAATGGTCAAAGAAAAATATTTTGATTACAAAAGCAAAGACGGCAAGACACCTTTCCAGCGTATGATGGAAAACAATGTGCAGTTCCATACTGCTTCAGAAGTCATTGCAACAACACGAGGTGATGTGGTGCAGCTTTATACGGAACTGCTCCGTACAGCGGCAAAACACAATGGCATTATGGACAGCACCATGACACAAGCTGGGATTGGTGTTGCAAATGATGGCAAAGTATTGTATCTGACCATTGATTTGTGTAACGGATAAAGAAATATAATAATGAAGAAAAAAGACCTCATGAATATAACGGAGGTCTTTTTCATTTTGAAAACAGAAAGGCATTGTGATTCTATGGAAAGAAATCACAATGCCTTTATTCATTATGTTATATGGATAGCAGGAATATTACAGATCTTTCGGGGGTCTAGGGCCTTCAAACTGATAATAGTCTGTTTTGATACGGCCATTGAACAGTTTCCGTTTCCGGTCGGCTTTTCTGCCAAAGAGAGATTCAAAATATTCCATGGAAGTGATGAGGTAAGTAGACCAAGTAGGGTTTTCCTTCATGATGCCGCCCAAAGCACGGTACATGTTTTCCACTTCCTTCAGTTCACCGATACGTTCGCCGTAAGGAGGATTGGTAATCATGACGCCATATTTCCCGGGCAATACGATTTCCTGACAAGGTTTTACTTCAAAGGTGATGCAGTCATCCACACCGGCTTTTTCTGCATTGGCTTTTGCCAGCTCAATGGCATCAGGATCAATATCGCTGCCGTAGATTTCCGGCATGACATCATAGTTGATTGCCTGATATGCTTCCACACGGGCTTTTTTCCAGAGATCTTTGCCGATGCGTTCCCATTCTTCAGAAGCAAATTTGCGGTGAATGCCAGGTGCAATGTTCCGGGCGATCATGGCAGCTTCAATGGGAATGGTACCGGAACCGCAGAAGGGATCCAGCAGAATACGGTTTTTCCGCCAATAGCTGAGCTGAATCATAGCAGAAGCCAGTGTTTCTTTCAAAGGTGCATCCAGTGCGTTTGCACGGTATCCACGCATGTGCAGACCGGAGCCGCTGGTATCAATGGCAAGGGTAACAACGTCTTTCAAAATACCTACTTGGATGGTGTAGGAAGCGCCTGTTTCATCAAACCAGTCAGTGTGATAAGTCTGTTTCAGTTTTTCTACAACGGCTTTTTTGACGATAGCCTGACAGTCGGATACACTGAACAGTGTGGATTTTACGGATTTGCCAACGACTGTGAATTTGCCGTCCTCAGGAATCCAGTCGGCCCAGGGCAGTGCTTTTGTCTGATCGAAAAGCTCTGTAAAGGTAACAGCTTTGAATGTGCCCATTTTTACCCAGACACGCCCTGCACACCGCAGCCACATGTTGGCTTTGACGATGTCGGCTTCTGTGCCGGTAAACTCTACTTTCCCATCAGATGTTTTGATATTTTCAAATCCAAGGGCCTGACATTCCCGTTTTACAACGGCTTCCAGACCAAATGTGGTTGTTGCGATCAAATTGATAGACATAGTGATTCTCCGTTCCATACCTGATTATATTCTTACCTTATTATGATAAGGCACAGGAAAGGGGTGTGTCAAGGGCGGCTCTGTGGGCTTTTCCGTGAAAAAAGGTATGATTGCAGGAAAAATTCTTGAATTTCCATAAAAAACAGGATATGATAGTACAGACAAAACTTGAGCGGAAATGAGGTAAGATATGTATAAATTATTGAAAACTTGCGGCAGAGCCAAAAGAGGGGAGTTCCATACCCCTCATGGTGTTATTCAAACACCAGTATTCATGAACGTAGGAACCATTGCGGCCATCAAAGGTGCTCTTTCCACAGAAGATCTGGAAAGAGTGAAATGTCAGGTGGAATTGTCCAATACTTATCATCTGCATGTACGTCCCGGTGATGAAATCATCAAAAAACTGGGTGGCCTTCATAAATTTATGGTTTGGGACAAGCCCATTCTGACTGACTCCGGCGGATTCCAGGTGTTTTCCCTGACCACACTGCGTAAGATTACAGAAGAAGGCGTTTATTTCAGCTCTCATGTGGATGGAAGAAAAATCTTCATGGGCCCCGAAGAAAGTATGCGTATTCAGTCCAATCTGGGTTCTACCATTGCCATGGCATTCGACGAATGTATTGGTATCCCTGCGGAACGCAGTTATGTAGAAAATTCCGTAGCCCGTACCACACGCTGGCTGGAACGCTGCAAAAAAGAAATGGCACGTCTGAATAGTCTGGATGATACCATCAATAAACAGCAGATGCTGTTCGGCATCAACCAGGGTGCGACTTATGAAGATATTCGTATTGAGCATGCAAAACGTATTGCGGAAATGGATCTGGACGGCTATGCCATTGGCGGTCTGGCTGTTGGGGAAACACATGCGGAAATGTATCGCATCATTGAAGAAGTGGTACCTTATCTGCCTCAGAACAAACCTACTTATCTGATGGGCGTTGGCACACCGGAAAACATTCTGGAAGCGGTAGAACGTGGTGTGGACTTCTTTGACTGTGTACTGCCTTCCAGAAACGGCAGACATGCACACGTTTATACAAACGCAGGTAAACTCAATCTGATGAATGCAAAATATGAGCTGGACGAAAGACCTATTGACGAAACATGTACTTGTCCTGCTTGTTCCAGATACTCCAGAGCCTATATCCGTCATTTGTTCAAAGCAAAAGAAATGCTGGCAATGCGTCTGTGCGTTCTGCATAATCTGCATTTCTTTAACACCATGATGGAAGAAATCCGTCAGGCAATGGACGAAGACCGTTTCCCTCAGTACAAAAAAGAAAAACTGGAAGGCTTTCGCAGAAACGGTATGTAAGAAGGCTTGACGTGTTTTCAAAACTCGGATATAATATTTTTACTGTGTTTTTCAGAATTTAACAACGTTAGGAGAGAAGGAAATGAACAGCTTAACAGCATTTTTGCTGGACGTCAGCACTACCGTTTCTTCCGGTAGCGGCGAGGCAGCAGCACAGGGTACACAGCAGGCAGCAGGCGGCGGTCTGTTTGGCGGCATGAATGGTTTCACATTGGTTATCATCTACTGCGTAGCATTGGTAATCATCATGTATTTCCTGTCTTTCAGACCTACTCAGAAAAGAGAAAAGGCTCTGGCAGAACAGAGAAATGCAATTCAGATCGGCGATATGGTTGTAACAAATGCAGGGATGTACGGCAAAGTTGTTGACACAACTTATGACTGCTTCATCATCGAATTTGGCCTGAACAAAGGCGTTCGTGTTCCTGTTGCCAGAGGCGAAGTTTATGGCAAGAGAGAACCCAACATGACAAACGAAGCTCCCCCTGAAGAAGAAAAGCCCAAGAAAAAGGGTCTGTTCAGAAGAGGTTAATGGCTTTTGCACAGTCAGAAAAATAAAAATCAGCAGATGTGTTGTAAGAAAAAGCGATACATCTGCTTTTTTGTTTGCGTTCTGACGACATCTGTGTTTTTGCAGAATGAATACAATATTCAAATTTTCAAAAATAATGCAATTTTTTTGTTTATAGTTGACAAAACGCGGGTATAGTCGGGTTATTTTATTGACAATAATGGATAGATACTGTAAACTGAAAACGGATATGTTGTCCATGTCATGGCACAACTATTCCTGTTTAGTCCAATTTTATAACAAGAAAGGGAGATCGACTATGAAGAAATTGCTTTCTCTGTTGCTGACTTCCGCTCTGGCAGTTACTATGCTGGCAGGCTGTGGTAGCGGCGGCGACACAACAACCACTGAAACAGCAGACACTGGTGACGGAAAGGTTTACAATGTCTGCAACCTGGTAAATGGTAACCTGGGTGACAAATCGTTCTTTGACTCTGCGGAAGCAGGCCTGAAAGAACTGCAGGATGCCGGCAGAATTACTTACACAACCATTGAAATGGGCGGTACAACCGAAGATGAAGCGAAATGGGAAAGCTATCTGGAAGAAGTATCTGCTTCCGGCGAATACGACCTGATCGTTGTTGGTACTTTCCAGATGCCTGAATATCTGAAAAACGTATCCGAAAGATACCCTGATCAGAAATACCTGATTTACGATGACACAACATACACACTGCCTAACGTAGTAAACCTGAGCTATGCACAGAACGACCTGGGCTACATGGTTGGTGCTTATGCAGCAGCTATGACAACTGCAACAGACGTTGAAAAAATCAACGAAGATGCAGTTATCGGTTTTGTTGGCGGCGTAGACAGCCCCGTAATCAACGACTTCCTGTATGGTTACATTCTGGGTGCACAGTCCGTAAATCCTGACATCAAAGTAGATACAAGATACATTGGTAACTACATTGACCCCGCAAAAGGCAAAGAATTGGCTGAATCCATGATCAACGACAACAACTGTGATATCATCTGGGGCGTAGCTGGTAATGCTGGTAACGGTGCCGCAGAAGCATGTCTGGAAACAGGCAAAGCATATTTCATCGGTGTTGACTCCGACCAGGAATCCACATTCTCCGCTGAAATGGCAGGCATCACTCTGACATCCGGTCTGAAAAACATCGGCGACTCTCTGGTATGGTTCTTCGATGAATGGGATGCAGGCAACGAATACTGGGGCCAGCAGATCCTGATCGGTATCAACGAAGGCGGCGTTGGCCTGGTAACAGATAAGAACTATGACAAGATTTCTCCTGACAGCGTAAAAGAAACAGTTGACAATGCTGTTGCAGCTGTTACAAACGGCGAAGTTGAAGTTCCCAGCGCTATCGGCGATACAACAAACGCAGTTGTAGAACTGAGAGAATCTGTAAGACCTTAATTTCATACGAATCAATAAGTTCGCTGAAATGTAATCACAAATCTAAGGGGGCTGAACAGCCCCCTTTTTTTTTCATAGTACCTCTGCAGATTGAAAAAATCTTTTTGTTGCTTGGGCAGAAAGGACTTTTTGAAGGTGCAGAATCTTTACCAATGATATAGAAGGAGGGGACCCGATAATGGCTGACAATGAATATGTTGTGCAAATGAAGGGAATTACCAAAGTTTATCCCAATGGTATTGCTGCCAATCAGGGTGTTGATTTTAACGTCAAACGAGGAGAAATTCATGCTTTGATGGGCGAAAACGGTGCGGGTAAATCCACACTGATGAAAATGCTGTTCGGTCTGGAACAGCCCACAGAAGGTGAAATTTATGTAAACGGAGAAAAAGTTTCTCTCACATCACCAACTGTGGCGATTTCTAAAGAAATCGGTATGGTACATCAGCATTTTATGCTGGTACCCAATCTGACAGTAGCGGAAAATATGGTCCTGGGTATGGAACCCAAACACAAAGGTATGTTTATGGACTATAAAAAAGCTGTTGAGATCACAGAAGAATATGCGAAAAAATATAATCTGCATGTAGATCCCAATGCGAAAGTCAGAGATATCCCCGTAGGGATGAAACAGAAAGTAGAAATCTTAAAAGCACTGGTGCGTGGTGCAAAAATCCTGATTTTGGACGAACCCACAGCGGTACTGACCACTCAGGAAACAGAAGAACTGTTTAAAGAATTGGTTCACTTAAAAGAACAGGGCTACACCATGATCTTTATTTCTCATAAACTGCATGAAATCAAGCAGATCACAGACCGCCTGACTATCATGCGCAGTGGGAAATCCATGGGTGTATACCAGACAGCGGATATTTCCAAAGAAGAAATCTCCCGTCTGATGGTTGGTCGTGATGTTATTCTGACAGTAGAAAAAGATCAGGCACAGCCCACAGATGTGGTATTGCGTGTACGTGATTTGGAATATACCAATGAATGGAATAAGAAAATGCTTAACAAACTTTCCTTTGACGTACGCAAAGGTGAGATTCTGGGGATTGCCGGTGTAGAAGGCAATGGTCAGAGAGAACTGGTAGACATGCTGTTCAATCTGAATATTCCTGACAGCGGCAGTGCCACTGTAAATGGCCATAGTGTCATTGGTCAGCCTCAGCGTAAGATCCGTGATTTGGGCGTTTCTTTGATTCCAGAAGACCGTATGACATTCGGTATGGCGGGAACAGCTACCATCGAGGAAAACCTGATGAGTGACCGCTGTGCAGACAAAAAATACAATAATGGCCCCTTGTTTAACATGAAGAAAATGCATGAAGACAGTGACCAGCTCATCAAAGACTATAAAGTCCTTTGCAAGAGCAGAAACCAGCAGGTAGGTATGCTGTCCGGCGGTAATATTCAGAAAGTAGTTGTAGCAAGGGAATTCTCCGCAGAACCTGTACTGATCATTGCTGACCAGCCTACACGAGGCATCGACGTTGGCGCTACGGAGTTCATTCGTAAGAAACTGGTGGAACTGAGCCGTGCAGGCGCAGCAGTATTGCTGGTATCTGCCGACCTGAATGAAGTTATGGAATTGTCCGATAGCTTGATCATCATGTATAACGGCGGCATCGCAGCATATTTTGAAGATACAACATCTTTGACTGACACAGTCATGGGTGAATATATGCTGGGCTTGAAACAGCAGAGCGATGAAGAAGTAAGGAGGGTTCAGCATGGGGAATAAACAAAAGCTGAAGTTTGAATTCATGCGCGGCTTTGTGGCCATTGCTATCGCCATTGCCGTTGCATTCATATTTATTTTCATTTGCGCGGATGATCCGGCAAAGGCGCTGAACTGTTTGCTGATTCGTCCCATTATCAGCAACGGCGCATTGAATATGTCTTCTATTTTGACTATTTTGGGACGTATGACACCCATTATCTTTACCGGTCTGGCGGTTTGCGTTATGTTCTCTGCAAACCAGTTCAACCTTGCTGGTGAAGGTACTGTTATGGCAGGTGGCTTTGTAGCAGCTCTGCTGGCAATTTATGTACCTATGGCAGCAGGTCTGCATCCAGTTGTATGTATTCTGGTTGGTGCTGTTGTAGGTGGTCTGCTGATGCTGATCCCCGCAATTGCCAAAGTAAAACTCAATGCCAGTGAAATGGTTTGCTCCCTGATGCTGAACTATGTGGTACTGTATGTAATCATGCACTTCCTGAGCAATGTATTTGCAGACAGAAGCCAGGGTTCCACACAGACATATCCTTTCCTGGAAACAGCAAAGGTTGCAAAAATTGTACCCGGTACAGAACTGACATGGGGTTTTGCAATTGCTATCATTGCAACAATCCTGGTAGGCTTCTTCATGTATCGTACACGTTGGGGCTACACCATTCGTATGATTGGTATCAACGAATCTTTCTCTAAATACTCTGGTATGAAAGTAGGCGGCGTAATCGTCCTTTCTCAGGTTATCGGGGGCGTACTGAGTGGTATGGGCGGTGCCATCGAAGTATTGGGCAGATACAACACATTCCTGTGGAAAGATCTGCCTGGCTATGGTTGGACAGGTATCACTGTTGCCATCCTGGCAAAGAACAATCCGCTGGCAATTCCTTTTGCGGCATTGTTCATTGCATATCTGAACCGTGGCTGTGAATTGATGTCCATTTATGCAGGTGTACCCGCAGAAATGATCGATATCATTCAGGCAGTAATCTTCCTGTTCTTCGCAGCTGAACAGTTCATGTCTAAGACAAGACAGAAAATGGTTGTTAAAGAAACAAAAGAAGAACTTGCGAAAAAACAGCAGGAAGCAGCAGTGGAAGGGGGTAACGCATAATGTTGGAACAGATTTTTAGCATGATTTTCACAACAAGCTTTGGTTACTCTATCATTCGTATTACATCTCCCATTCTGTTTGCAGCTCTTGCGGCAGTAGTAGCAGAAAAAGCTGGTGTTACTAACATCGGTTTGGAAGGTATCATGATGATTTCCGCGCTGTTCGGCGTATTGTTCGCTTATTGGACAAGCTATTGGTGGGTAGGCGTAATTGGTGCCGTTGTAGTAGGTATCATCTTGGCATTGATCATCGGTGTCTTTGCTTTGAAACTGAAAACAGATATTATCCTTGCCGGAATCGCCATCAACTTGGTTGGTTCAGGCGGTACCATTTTCCTTCTGTATCTGTTCACAGGTCTGAAGGGGAATACAGCCAGCCTGACAACACCTGGCATGCTGACACCTAAGATTGATATTCCTATTTTGGAAAGCATCCCTATTTTGGGGCCTATTTTCTCTGGTCACTCCATTTTGACTTATGTGGCATTTATTCTGGTACTGCTGGTTTGGATCCTGCTGTATAAAACAGCTATTGGCTTGCAGATCCGTGCCGTAGGTGAAAACTCCCATGCGGCAGACAGCGTTGGTATCAGCGTATTGAAAATCCAGTATATCGCACTGGGTATTTCCGGTGCTCTGTCTGGTCTGGGCGGTGCTTACATGTCCATGTACTACTCTCAGAGCTGGAATACAGGTATCGTTGCTGGTCGTGGCTTCATTGCTTTGGCTGCACAGGCGATGGGTCAGGGGGAACCTCTGGGAACCATGTTCGCATCCCTGTTCTTTGGTTTTGCCAGTGCCCTTGGCAATAAGATGGAAGGTATGCAGGGCTTCTCTTCCTTCCTGGTATCCGCAATTCCTTACCTTGCGACCATTATCGGTTTGATCCTCTATGCGGCAACACAGGTAAGACGTGTAAAACGTGTAAAGAATAACGGTAAAAAGAAAAATGCAGAAGCAAAATAATTTAAAATGACATTGTTTCTGGAAAAAGTCGGAACGTTTTACGCTCCGGCTTTTTCAAAAGAAAAAAATATTTGTGGAGGAAAAATTATGAAAAGAATTCCCATTATTCTGGATGGCGATCCGGGACATGATGACGCAATTGCATGGGTTCTTGCAAAAGGAAGCCCCATGCTGGATATCCGCGGTGTTACATCTGTATGCGGCAATCAGACCATCGAAAAAACAACATACAATGCGCAGCGTATCTGCACATTGATCGATTTGCATGTGCCTACTGCTATGGGACGGCTCAGACCCCTGATTTCTGACCCCATTATCGCACCTACTGTGCATGGGGAAAGCGGTCTGGATGGCCCCGCATTGCCTGAACCCGATTTTGAACTGGAAGACATGGATGCAGTTTCCCTTATGGCAAAACTTATCCAGGAAAGTGATGAACCTATCACACTGGTTCCCACAGGCCCTTTGACAAACGTTGCGGCGTTGCTGATGGCATATCCCGAACTGAAAGAAAAGATTGCACGGATTTCCCTTATGGGCGGCGGCGTGCAGTATGGTAACTGGACACCTGCGGCAGAATTTAATATTCTGGTTGACCCCGAAGCGGCAGCTGTTGTGTTTGAATCCGGTATTCCTATCATTATGGCAGGTCTGGATGTTACAGAAAAAGCAATGATCTTCCCGGAAGACTTTGAACGGATTCGTGCCCTCGGCAATCGTGTGGCAGTGATCGTAGCAGACTGGCTGGAATTCTTCTATCAGTTCCATAGAAGTCTGGGCTACGAAGGCGCACCCGTACATGATGCGGTTGCAGTAGCAGCCCTTCTGCGTCCCGAAATCATGGAATCTCAGGATCTGTATGTGCAGGTAGAAACAGCCGGAGATTTCTGTAAAGGCGCTACTGTGGCAGACTTTAACGGTGCTCTTGGAAAAGCACCCAATGCGAAAGTATTGATGGGTATTGACCGTCAGGCATTTGTAGACTTGTTGGTAGAAGCAATTGCGACTTATGGGGAGGGAAAAGCATGAATCGGATACCTGTAATCATTGACTGTGATCCTGGCGTGGACGATACCGCGGCACTGCTGCTGGCATGTCAGATGCCGGAATTGGATATTCGTGCGGTAACAACCGTAGCCGGAAATGTTGGACTGGATAAAACAACAGCCAACGCAAAACGTGTACGCCGTGCCATCGGCGCGGATTTCCCTATTTACTGCGGCGCAGATAAACCCATGTTCCGTGAACTGCATACAGCAGCAGAATTCCATGGCGCAGATGGTTTTGGCGGCGTAGAACTTCCCATTCCTGACGATGTTTTGCCGGAAGAAAAAGCATGGGATGCTATTTATCGCATTGCTAAAGAATTGAATGGGGAATTGGTACTCATTGCTGTTGGCCCTATGACCAATGTGGGTATCGCTTTGGCAAAATATAAAGAGCTGCCTAAGCTCATCAAAAAGATTGTTATCATGGGCGGCGCTGCCATTGGTGGCAATGTGACTCCCGCAGCCGAATTTAACATTTATGTAGATCCCGAAGCGGCAGATATGATGTTCTGCTGCGGGATTCCTGTACATATGTGTGGTCTGGATGTGACCATGAAGGCTTACATAACACCGGAAGAACTGGAAGAAATTGCGGCATTTGGTACACCACAGGCAAAACTGTTCCATGATGTCCTGCAGAAAGGCTTGGAAAAATATGTTGGCTGGGGTAAATCCGGTGCTGCACTCCACGATCCTGCGGCGGTACTTTATACCGTTTATCCCGAAATGTTCACAGCTGAAGAAGCTGGTGTCCGCGTAGAAACAAAGGGGCCCCTGACTGTTGGCAAAACAGTGACAGACCTTTACAGCGATAAACAGTTTGATGATCATAATGCTTTTGTTGTAACAAATGTAGACAGAGAAGCTTTTATCGGCAAAGTCAAAGAACTGATTAAAAAATATTGAGATGGAGCGGTCTTCTGCATAGAAGGCCGCTTTTTGCATTTGATAGGAGGAGATTTTCTATGAAAAAAATTGGGTTTATCGGTATTGGTGTTATGGGATGTGCCATGGCAGCAAATTTGATGAAAAAAGGATATGAAGTGTCTGTTTACACCAGAACAAAGCAGAAAGCGGAAGTTTTGCTGGAAAAAGGCGCGAAATGGTGTGATACTGCTGCGGCCTGTGCCAAAGGGCAGGATGCTGTGATTACCATGGTTGGATTCCCCAATGATGTAGAAGAAGTTTATTTTGGAGAAACAGGGATTTTTGCGGCAGCGGAACAGGGCACATATCTCATTGATATGACCACAACCAGTCCCAAACTGTCTGTGAAGATTTATGACGCGGCTAAGGAAAGAAATGTGTATGCATTGGATGCGCCTGTCAGCGGCGGCGATACTGGTGCGAAAAATGGTACTTTGTCTATTATGGTTGGTGGTGATCGGGAAGCCTTCGATGCATGCCACGATATTTTTGCCGCTATGGGCACCAATATCATTTATGAAGGCCCGGCTAGCTGTGGTCAGCATACCAAAATGGCAAACCAGATTGCATTGGGCGGTGCTATCTCTGGTGTATGCGAAGCGTTGGCCTATGCGAAAGCAGTTGGTTTGGATCAGCAGACCATGCTGGACAGCATTTCCGCAGGTGCTGCCGGCAGCTGGCAGATGACCAATATGGCACCACGGATTTTAAAAGGCGATGATGCGCCCGGATTTTATATCAAGCATTACATCAAAGATATGCGAATTGCGGTGGAAGAAAGTGAACAGGTACAGCTGGATCTGAAGATGCTGAATTCTGTTTTGGAAATGTATGAAAAACTGGCAGAATCCGGTATGGCGAACCTTGGTACGCAGGCACTGTATCATTACTACCAGAAAGAAAAATAAGATTTTTGTCAGGAATTGTTTCCTTTTTTTGAACAGAAAGATATGCTATAATCAAGCCAGAAAGGAATTGCCATGGATATGGCAGATGGAAGCGTAAGAGAATTCGATAAGGGGGAATTCTATGGATACTGGTTCAATTTTTAGTTTTATCGTAGCACTTTATGCGTCTTTGACCACTTGTGCTGTTCCACCATCGGATTTGCCTGTACAGCAGCAGGAACCGACAGCTGTTGCAGCAGAACAGGAAACACAGGAACCGGTAGTGCCGGAAGTACAGCTCATTTATGATCCTGTTGCAACACCGAAACAGCCTACGGTGAATGCGGCAAATGTGGGTTACAATGACAAAAAATCCTGGTGGTTCCGCAGAAATGCCGATCATTTGCCGCCTTCTGCCCAGGATGAAATTGCCATTGGAAATTATGATGCTTATTATTTAGGTGATACCCAGCATAAAGTCATTTATCTGACTTTTGATGAAGGGTACGAAAATGGGTATACTTCTAAAATCTTGGATATTTTGAAAGCCAATGATGTGAAGGCTGCATTTTTTGTTACAAAAAGTTATATGGAAGATCAGCCTGAATTAGTGAAACGAATGGTTGCGGAAGGGCATATTGTGGGAAACCATTCTGTGTCTCATCCCAATATGTCCGACTTGAGCAATGAACAAATTTTGGCGGAGCTGAATGGCTGTGCAGCTTATTATAAAGAACTGACAGGTCAGGAAATGCCGAAATATTTCCGTCCGCCAGAAGGTGTTTATAGCATTCGCTCTTTGGAACAGACAAAAGCAGCAGGATATAAAACCATTTTCTGGAGTTTTGCCTATAATGATTGGGATCCGAAGAATCAGCCAGGGACAAAGGCTGCCTATGATATGGTCATGAACAATTATCACAATGGGTCTATCATGCTGCTCCATGCAGTTTCTCAATCCAATACAGAAGCGCTGGATCAGATGTTGAAAGATTTGAAGGCGAAAGGGTATGTATTCCAGACTTTGGATCAGCTTCCGCCGGCAACGTCCATCGGACAGTGATGACTTGATGTAAAATAGCAGAGCAGCAGTAGGTGCTGGTTCAGCAGAAAACAAAAAAGCTGGAATCTTTTTTCAAGATTCCAGCTTTTATTATATTGACTAAGCTTTATTTGCCTTTTAAATTAAATACGATAATACTGCAAATGATGATGGCACCCCCAAGGAATGTACCGAGGTTGGGAATTTCCCGCAGAATCAGGAATCCCAAAATGGTAGAAAGCAGTGGGGTAACGAACATGAAATTGGTTACTTCACTGGTACGGTTGGCAAAAGACATTGCTTTGCCCCAAAGGAAGTAAGCTGCTGCACTGGGAAAAGCACCCAAATATACAAGCGCCAGAATATGGGACATGTCTGAAGCAGCCAATTGCTGGAATCCCTGCACAGACCAAAAGCCCAAAAGCAGGGCACCGAAAATCATGCTGTAAGTAACGATTTCCAACGCCGTATAGCCTTTTGTTGTAAGCAAACGGCTCATCATATTATAGCCAAAGAATACGAGGGCAGCGCCCATTGTCCAGATTAAACCTACATTGATAGAGAAAACACCATCCCAAAGCAAAAGCACCAAAACGCCGATAAAGGCAGTGGCAATGGAGATCCAGCCGATGGTTTTGATTTTTTCATGATAAACCTTTGCGCAGCCAATTGCTGTCAAAATGGGGGTGAGGGCCACAATGATACTGGATGTTGCAGAGGTCAGTGTTTGAATACCTGTGTTGAAAAAGATCATATAGCCTGTGAAGCCCATGGCACCGGCTAGTATGAAGTAGGGGATATCCTTTTTTGCCGGGATACGGATATGGCTGCATTTGCCAATGATGATTAAGAAAATAGCGGCAATACTGCAGCGCAGAAATCCCAGAGGATTGGATGTAAACTGTTCCTGCACGACCTTTGTCAAAGGAAATGCGGATGCCCATAGCAATACAGTACAAAAACTTAGAAGAAAAACTTTATGTTTTGCTTGCACGATAATTCCCTCCTTTTATTGCTTATACTATACAACGAAATATGGGGAAGTACAAGAGAAATGTAAAATATTTTTTACGGTTGTTCGTTATTTTTTATATACTGGGGAAATGGATAGCATGCTTATTTCGACTTTGAAATGGAAAGGATATTGTAAGAACATAATAGACAAGAGTATAATAAGAATTTGGTATCAATAAAATTTATTTCTCAAATGGCTTTGTCTAAAGAGCGTTTTTGCATCTGGCTGAGAAAAGGGAACTGCGCCTTGATAGGCTGCGTTGCTGATTGTAATAAGCTGCGAAAAAAACTGAAGAAAGTACTACTGCCCCGATTTGTATTGTCTTTACAAAACGGGGCAGTTCGTTTTCAGAGATAAATTCTGTGCTGTCAGAGCATTGTGTCATTCTGAGGCAGCAAAAGTGTATAGTTGGAATGCTTGAAAATCACATCTGCATCTGCTTCTTGTGATGCGGATTGTTTTGTGGACGCTTCTACATGGATGTTCTGATCTTTTTTCAAAGTGCCTGGCCCGGTTACAATCGCGATATAGCTGGCAAAGACGCAGATCACACCAATAATGGCAGCTGCAATGAGAATTGGTTTCCAATTGGTTTTTTCAGACTCTTCAGATTCATCGTAATCATCGTAATCTTCAAAGTCATCAAAATCTTCATTAAAATCCTCATCATAATCGTCCTCATCTGTGATGTCTGATTCTGCTGCGTCCATCTCGCTGTAAGAGGATTCCTGCTGAGGATCTTCCGGTGCTGTGATTTCTTCAGAAAGGGATACTTCTTCCAATGGCCAGTCAGCAAAAAATTTCGACGGCAAAGGGGTTCCGTCCATGGGACAGAAATTTTCTTTTTTCCAAATGATATGTCCACAGGTAGGACACTTGGGAATTTTTTTCCCACATTGCTCACAGAAGTTTGCATTTTCAGAAATTTCATGCTTACAGTAAGGGCAGTGCATAGTTTCTCTCCTTTATCATGTGCATCAGATTGGTGATGGTGTCATGGTGATGGCTTCTGGATTTTTATACAGAATGACCATGGTCGGATATTTGCTTTTTGTTGCATTGCTTGGAAAAAATAACAAATATAAATGGAATATACATATATTTTACATGTTAATTCAAAGGTGTGCAATATACTTCTGTAATTATATAGAAAAAATTACCATTTCTGGTTTTTTTGTTAGGATTTATTTCATTGGATGTAAAATATAATCATTACAAAAGAAAAAGCCGCCAAAAGGCGGCAAGAGTCTGTGCTTTAAGCCGGAAAGGCATCCAGAATAAATGCCAGAATCATCATCATCAGGAAAATCCACACATAAGCGAAAAAACCAATGGCGATAAAACGGATCACCGGATTGCGATGGCGGCAAAGGGGGAAATAGTACCAAATGCCTCTGTAATTCCCCAGCCAAAGCGTCAGGGAAAATAGCATCAGAAAGCTGATGATTTGGTAAGGAATCAATCGAATGCCAACTACATTGTCCGATTCCATAAATAGGCAGCCAATTACAAGACAGAAATACCAGATAGAAGCTGCAATCATATATCCCTTTTTTCTGCTGCGAAAACCCGGCAGAGCATATCCTTGGTATTTTTCAGGAATTTGCAGTTGTTCCAATGTGAGGGGAGGCTTCTGTATTTTTTCAATAGCTTTTTGGAGCGAAGCAACAGAATCATAACGGTTTTTCGGATCGATTTTGATGCATTTGGCAATGACACCGGAAAATTTCCCTGAATAGTTTCCTTCTCCCGGTAGGTCACCAGTCAGCATTTTGTGGAACAGCACACCCAACGCATAAATATCAGCTGCCGGTGCGGAAGGGGAAAAGCCATATTGTTCCGGTGCGGCGTATCCGGCTGTACCAAAGAGGACAGTATCTTGGGAACGCTCAGGGTGATAAGACTTTGCGGAATTAAAATCCACCAGAATCAGTCTGCCATCATAAGTCAAAATCAGATTGGATGGTTTCAAATCACGATGAACCATGGGAGGATGCTGCTGGTGCAGCGGCTGTAAAATCCGGCAGATGCGCAGAATATAATCTGCTGCTTTTTCTTCTGAAAATGTACCTTCTTTGGCAAGAATTTCTTCCAGAGAATTACCGGAAATATATTCTTCAATCACATATAAGGTGGTGTTTTCTTCAATCAGCTCTTCAATCTTGGGTGTACCCGGAATTTTTTGGGTCATCAGATACTGAAAAACCTGAAGATCATATATGGACAGCGCTTTTTTCACAAAAATTTTCCCGGTTACCGTGTGCTGTACCAGACGAATGTTGTGTGCTGTGTCAATTTCAGCAATTTCTTTATAGAATGATAAACGAAGGCGGGTTTGTAATTCCATAAGTTCACCTCAAAATGAATCACTATTGTTTCAAAATGTGAAATGCAGTATAATTTTACTACAATGGACAGGCTTTTGTAAACAGGAGTGGGAATATGGAAGAAAAAAGTACATCGAAGTTGATGGAGATTTTGAAACATACCAAGAAAACGGAATTGACGGCACTTCAAGATGATTTGACGGTGCAATCGCATAGCTTCATTACCTATATGGATCGGTTGATTGAGCAAAGGAATCTGAAGCGGCAGGATATTTTTCAAAAAGCGGATATGCCCCAGAAGTATGGATATAAATTGCTCAATGGGGAAAGTCATACCAAAGATCGGGATAAATTGCTGCGGATTTTTATTGCCATGGGAATGAACTTGAAGGAAGTGCAGCGTGCATTGGCATTATATGGAATGCCGGGGCTATATCCTAAAAAACGGAGAGATGCTATTTTCATCATTGCTTTTAATGAGGGGATTTCCTCTGTGGATACGGTCAATAGCTGGCTGCGGGAATATGGAGAAACAGAACTGACCAGAAGCGCAGATTAAAACTCCCCTAAATCGGGGGAAAAATCAAGAGGCTTTTCCTTTATACTGAATTTGCAAATAGCGAATAGCAAAAAGCAAAAGGAGGGAGCCTATGAATGATATGGAATTGGCAGAAATTCTGCGCGGTATGTACAACAATGCCAGACGGAATGAAGCGGTGTGCCAGGTCAATCTTTTTGGTATTCTTTATGCAGAAGAACTGAAAAACAGTGGCTGTACCATCAAACATATTGTGGAGCTCTCTGGAATCCAGTCCGGTTATGTTTCTGAAATCAGTAAAGGAATGAAATTATCCAGATATGTGGTTCCAAGAGGCGATCAAGAATGAGTTTGCCTTCCTTTTTGTGAGAGGTTATTTGCGGAAAACAAATGGAAAAAGGGAGGAAGTAACATGAAAACAGCAAAATTGGTCATTGGGATCCTCAGTATTGTACTGACCATGGTGGTTTTATTCCAATCTTGCGCGGCCACGGTGGGGGATGCGTTGGCAAATGAAGGAGGAACCAGCGGTGGTGTGGGAATGGCTGTGGCACTGCTGATGCTGGTGGCAGGTATTGTAGCCATTGCGGCAAGAAATAGCCGCGGAGGCAGCTTATTCTGTATCATTGCCTATGCTTTGGCAGGTGTTTTGGGACTGACTGCACATGGCATTTTCCAGGATTTGATCGTTTGGGGAAGTTTGTGCCTGATTTTTGCACTGATTTTCCTCATTGGTTTGATTAGAGAGAAACGGGCATAACTAAATGCGCCTAAAGCAGTAAATGAATTGGAGAATCACAGAGAACTTTGGACGTCCTCTGTGATTCTTTGTTTATGGAGTTTCTTTGAAAATAGGGTGGAAGAAAATCAAATGTAAAATGAACGATAGCATACATTTTATTTTCTGTTGTGACATAGGATGTTTTTAGGAAAAAGTTATGAGGATAAATTTTGTTAGATGTTGGAGAAAGAAGTGCATAGGACAGCATCGTATTTTGATTCTGCTCATGATGTTTTTTATTGCGTTTTATGAGAAATTGTGATATAGTATTATAGGTATTTGCCCAATGATACTGTTTTATAAAATGAAAAATGATTCGTAAGAAACAGGTCGCTGGTTGTAGATAAGGATAGTCCATCAGATATGCCGGAATAACTCAGTCGGTAGAGTAACTGATTCGTAATCAGTAAGTCGCGTGTTCGAGTCACGTTTCCGGCTCTTTGCAAAAAAACGGTTAAAACCTTAGGTTTTAGCCGTTTTTTTCATGTCCAAAATGTTTCAGATGGATTCGGAAAACCTCGCTCCCTGTTTCTATATCGGTGGTCAGAAATCTTCTGATGAACTCTGTGGTCATGCCTTGTAAAAAGAGCTGTGCCACAGAAGAAAACAGAAAACGACGAAGAAATATTCTCTGGAAAGATTCCAGTTTCTCCTGTCCAATGAGAACTTTTATTTTTTCCTCTGTTTGTCTGAGGTCTATGATGTCTACACTGGTTTCAGAGGAAAGTGTCTTTTCCTGTATGAAGTCATGATATGCCTGCTCCAATAAGGCGTCTACATGAGATATCAGCCAGAGCATTTGTCTTGTATGAACTTCCTGACAGGAAAATGCTTTTTCTGCCTCTGCATCAGAAATTCTCCCCATTATGGCAGCCATGGCTTCTGAAACTTCATCCTGTAAGCTAACAAAATCAATCTGTGCAAGCAAACGAAAGCACAGAGAAAGATAATGATCCAGCAAGTATCCCTTCGTCCCAAGGCTTTCCTTTAGGTCTTGCACTGACTGAAAGAATGCGGAGAATGTTGGTGTGCTTTCGTCAGGTGAGGAGAGATATGCTTCGAAAATATCCATAAGATAACCACCTTTAAGAATGTAATATGCTTTGTGGTATATAAACTCTTATGGAATCAGAAGTCAAGTGATTTATTAGACCATTTCCCATTCTCCTGTAGTAGGATTTTTTGCAATCAGCAGTTTGTAATCATCATACAGCAGAACATAGATCTCCTTGCATTCAGGAGAGAGGGGAAGATCAAATTCATACTTTGCGCCTATGGAACCATTGATGCCGCCAAAAGCAGGATAAAATTGCAACTTCATTTTTTCAGGATCATCAGATACATCTTTTACAGCTCTGGTATAACCAACGGAACTTAAAACAAAGGTATAAACCGTTATTTGATCCTGCTTTTCCGATACCTTAAAATCTGATATCCCCACGTCTGTTGCTGGTATCAAACCAAGCCCAAAGTAATAACCACCATATAATAACAAAAGAATAACAACGATGATGCTCAATTTCTTTTTCATACAGAGTCCCCCTTTGATGTTTTAACTAGCCCTTTCATTTTTCATGTCATCTCTCCACACCTACATCATTCATCTGGAAATCTTGCTTTTATTTGAGCCGAGAATTTTATTTCCTTGAAGCAAATAATTCTACAGTCATTGGGAATATACGAGTGTCACCAAAATAGAAAGCATACAAATTCCAAAAGTCAAGCAGGATAGAAAGGTATATGTCATTCCTTCGTTTTCTTCATCCTTTGATCTCACTGCTGAGATAAGAAATAATGGAAACGCAAAACCTGCAATTATCCCCGCAATCCAAAGAATCATCAGCATAATTGTTTTCCCCCTTAATTCGCATTATTTCTTCAGCCAATCCTTAAATTCCTCCAGTGTCATCTCCCCACGATCACACAATTCTTTTTGCTGTCTTGCTTTCTCAGACCATGCGTAAAAATCTTCCTGAGAGATTTTTTTGCTCTTGATCCATGCGAAACGCTTCTTATATTCCCGTCTGTAAACTTTGAATATCTCATCATCCTTTTTCTTTCTTTCCCAAAGATAGGACGCCCCCAAATCTCTGCATGTCCTGCCCATGTCGTCAATGGGGCGGGAGCAGTATTCCGTATCGGTTCTGCCACGGATGGCAAAATATTTCTGGCAGTTCTTGCATTTTCTGATGGGCTGTTCTCTCTTGATGCACTCCCGCAGGACATAATCAATGACGTCATAAATGCTTTCGGGATAAAGCACATCTGTAAAAGCCCGATCTTCCACCATTTCATATTTGATATTCAATTTCTGGAAGCGGAACAGTTTCAAAGAATCATCCTGATATTTTTTGAAATGACTTGTCAGTCTTTCGTTGACAGTCCCTTGTGATAAATCTCTGTCCAAACAGTTGTCGAAAATATCTCTGATCTGACGCTGTATCTCCACCGCCTCCGAAGGAATCCAAGTCAGTTGTTTTCTTGGCAGCAGGTCAATGATGTTTTTGAATTCCTGTTCTTCTGCCTGACGGAATCTCTTTTTCCAAACATGGTAAGTGATTTCGAAATAGGGGTGTACCGCTGCCATGTCATGGAGAAAGTCCAAAACACTTCTGGTGTATTGGGCATCTTTTTTCTGGTAGAGGTTTTCAATATCTCGTCCCAGTTGTTCAAATGCGCCCATAAGGGGTTGGAAATCCACATACAGAAAATCGATCAGACTATCAGGAAACTGATATTCTTTTTTCAGCGCATATTCTTTTGTTTCTGTTACGAAGTTTTCCTGTCCCTCTAACAGATAGACTTTATATTGCAGATCATCAGCCATGGTCATTTTCCTTTCAAAATAAAATTAGACAGAACTATAATATTATTATAAATGTGTCTTGACAAAAAAGCAATGGCGTGCTAAATTTTAGTTATAGACTTATAAAAATAATATTTTTGATAAGTCTAAATATTTTTGAGATATGAACGAGGAGGTGGTGTTCCAATGCCCATATCAGATTCCCACAAAAATTTCATAGGAGAGGAGGTGTTATGGTGTTATGACGAAACCGCTTCAGGTCATGAGTGGAGAGGAACTCATGGATATGGATTACAAACCCATCAAGTTTGTAGTCAGAGAATTTCTTCCCCAAGGACTTGCCATACTTGCTGGTGCCCCTAAGACAGGGAAATCTTTTTTCGCTCTTTGGCTTTGCCTCTGCGTTGCGAAAGGGGAGCCTGTCTGGGGCTGCGAAACGGCAAAAGGAACTGTATTATATCTCTGTTTGGAGGACAATCAATCCCGTCTGCAAAACAGAACCCTTACCATAACAGATGACGCACCTGCGAATCTGTTTTTTTGTTGGGAAGCCGCTTGCCTTGGAGAAGGGCTGGAAGAACAGATTCGAAAGTTTTTATCAGAGCAGAAAGAAACAGTGCTCATCGTCGTTGATACATTGCAGTGCATCCGAAAACAAAGTCTGGATTATAGTTACGGGACGGACTATAAAGACATCCAATCTCTCAAAAAGATTGCTGACGAATACCAGATGACTATACTTTTGATTCATCACTTGCGGAAGCAGGAAAGCAAAGACGCATTCCACATGATTTCCGGAACGACAGGGCTACAAGGGGCAGCCGATACTATTCTGGTGATGACAGAAAACAAAAGGGGCAGTGGTTCCGTGAAGTTATCTGTTCTGGGGAGAGATGTGGAGCCGCGGGAACTGAAACTGGAACGGGATGAAAACAGTATCTGGATGAAAAAAGAAGATTCATTGGAAAAGCAAAAAGAACCCGTTGACGAAATCGTTTCCATTGTGGACGGGTGCATGAAAAAACATATTTTTCTATCAGGCGAACCAAGTGCACTGGCAGAGCTGTTCAGTAACGCTTCTGGAAAAACCATTTCCCATCTGACACTCTTGAAACGATTGAAGAAAAGCTCAGCGGAGCTTCTGCGTTTGGGTTATGCTTTCCATACCAGAAGAAGCGATGGCAAAAGAATCATGGAAATTTCAAAAATCACATGGCTGGAAGGAGAAAAGGTAAATGAAAATAGATTTTATCAGTGACGGTAGTCGGCAGAAAAATCCTTCTACTGACCCTGCCACAGAAAAAGACAGCAGATTGGAAAACCCTCTGAAATCAGGGAAAAGATGGATTTTCCAAAGATGTAAAAATGAAAAAAGTGACGGTAGTGACGGTTTTTGGGTGGGCTGGCAAAAAACTGACCCTGCTGACCCTGTCAGAGAGTAGGAAGGCGTTTATTGGCGGCGTGACCGCCTGTGTGGCGATGAGAAACAGGATCGGGGGATGTGATCGCCAGAGGAATGAAGGGGCAACGTGAGGGATTTTTGGGGAATGTTGAAAGTTGGCAGTGAACGGCTTTCTTTGACCCTGTTGTAAAGCCCATTAGAAGGGCAAAAAAAGATTGCTGGTTAAAGCGGCGGTGTCTTGTTCCGCCACGATTTCCTCCAATCCCCGCAGTGCGGAGATTGTTTGCCCCGAAAAGCTGGTGTCAGAAAGAAGGCACAGACGTCGGAAGCGGCGCTTTGCAGTGGGAAAAACTGCCTTTTCCCTTAGAAACTACGGGCTTTGTACCTGACGTCGGTACCGACATCAAGGAGAGATGGAAGGGGAAGATGAGGATTGCAAAAGGAGAACACAAAACAGACATTTACTGTCCGGCTTTCGGAGGAAACAGCCAATCTTTGCGTGGCTGGTATGGCAATGGATGACTGCCGGAGCCGAAATGAATTTATCGAAAAAGCCATCAGGCACTATACTGGTTACCTTTCCGCAGAGAAAAACAAAGTGGTGTTGGGCGAGCAGATTCAGAAGGTAGTGGAGTCATCGGTGAAATCTTCTGAAGGCAGACTCTCCAATCAGAGCTTTCGTATGGCAGTGGAGTTGGCAAAACTGCAGCGGATCATTGCTTATTATTTTCAAATGGACGAAGAAACATTGACGGAGCTCCACAATCTATGCCAGCGAGAAGTAAAAAGCATGAACGGAACTTTATCTCTGGAAGACATGATAAAGTGAAAAAATGATGAAAGGATGGTGGTGAAGGCATGGCAAAAATCATTTTTACTGCACGATATGTGAAGAATATTTCCAAAGGACAAATGAAAAACTATGTGAAATACATCGCCACCAGACCGAATGCAGAAAGATATTCTGAACCAATTTCCCTTGAAGTTTCTACACTCCAAAGGGAATGGATCTCAAAAGAACTGAAAAAATCCTTAAAGCTGAAAGAAGAATGTGCCGCAGAATATCAGGCGTATGAAGAAAATCCAAGCTGTCAAACAGCGGAAGATCTCATTCATAAAATTGCTGAGGTGCAAATTTATCATGGAAATGATATGAAAAATTACGTGGGTTATTTAGCCAAACGCCCTCGGGCGGAGTTCACAGAGCAGGGGCATGCCCTGTGGAATGACAGAGATGAAAAGATTGATTTACGGAAGGTGCAGAAGGAAGCGGCGGAATATCAGGGACGCATCTGGAACTTTGTGGTTTCTCTAAAACGAGAGGATGCCCAGCGATTGGGCTATGATAATTCAAAGGTATGGAGAAATCTGGTCACGCAAAAATCTTTGGCAATGGCAAAAGAAATGCGGATCAAGCCGGAAAATCTGGTTTGGTATGGTGCTTTTCATAACGAAGGTCACCATCCACATATCCATATCATGTGCTATTCCAAAGACCCAAAGGAGGGCTATCTGACGAAAAAAGGCATTGAAAATTTGAGAAGTACCTTCGCTCATGAGATTTTCCATGATGAATTTTATCATCTCTATGAGCAAAAAGACGAGATTCGGAAATGGATTCGGGAGGAATGCAGAAACCTTTTGGAGCGTTCCTTGTCTTTGGAACACAAAGAAAATCCTTATGCACAGGCGTTGTTATTTACCTTGGCAAAGAACTTGCAGACAGCAAAGCATAAAAAAGTATATGGTCGTCTTGCCAAAGAGAATAAATTGCTGGTGGATGAGATCGTTTCGGAAATCAGTAAGGATGAAAAGATAGATTCACTTTACCAGTCATGGCTGGATTTGAAAGATGAGGTCATATCTTTTTATGACGGTAAAGGCTACGCCAGACATTCTTTCTCTGAGGAGCCAGAGTTTCGGAACATCAAAAATCTGGTGCTGAAAACGGCGTTGGAAATCAGCAATAAGCAGATGGAAAGCCAGCACCAAAAGAAAAATCAGATACAAAATGAAATCATCAGGAATCATTTGATACGGCTATTGAAAGAAGTCAGCAACATCGTTGTAGAAGATTATGAAAAACAGGATGCGGTCATCCAAACCGTTGACCGTAAACTGCGACAGAAAATTCAGGAGAAAAAAGAAGCCCATGGCATGAAAATGGGGTAATGCAGGAGGTGCTTTATGAGAAAGGTATCAAGAGTAATGAGTACCAAAGAAATCAGAGGGATCAAATTTCATGTGGAAAGCTGCTTCAATGGGGAAAAAGATATCACCGAAAAAGTAGCGGATATGATCAAAAAAGATTTTGAATCTGGTGCATATGACGAACCAGAGGAAGAAGATTCAGTAGATTGGGGTATGGATTCACCGGCTATGTAGGGATATGATGTTTGGCTGAAAGAAGGTGATTTTATGGAAAATATCGCTGCTGCAATTTACTGCAGACTCAGCCAGGATGACGGCAACGCCGGAGAATCCAACAGTATCCAGACACAGAAAGCACTGTTGAAACAGTACTGTGCAGAAAACAGAATCCCCATTGCAGGCGTTTATTGTGATGATGGATGGAGCGGAACAAACTTTGAAAGACCCCAGTTCAAACAGATGATAGCGGACATTGAAGCTGGAAAAATCAATGTGGTCATCGTCAAAGACCTCTCCAGATTTGGCAGAGAGTATGCCCAGATGGGGCTTTATATCGAACATTACTTCGAGGAGAAGGGCGTCCGCTTCATCTCCATCGCGGAAAATTATGACTCAAAAAATGGTGCGGATAACTTAGTCCTTCCGTTCACGAATGTTATCAATTCCTATTACACCAGACAGGTGTCAGCTAAAACAAAAGCTGCCCATAGAGCCAGAGCAAAGGAAGGGATGTACCTTGGTGCCCATGCACCATTCGGTTACGAGAAAGATCCACAGAATAGACATAAACTCATTGTCGATCCGCCGGCAGCTGAAGTGGTGCAAATGATATTCAGACTTTTCGCCGATGGCATTGGATATGGGAAGATGACAAAGATATTGCGGGAGCGAAAAATCTTGAATCCGCAGGCATATTTCAATCGGAACCATCCCGATTATTATGAAAGCGATTACTGGAGACAAGATTTTGATTGGCACGCATCAACCATACGCTCCATTCTGAACAATCCGGTCTATCTGGGAAAGGCAGTGTTTGGCAGGACAAGAACAAAGGGATTTTTCGATAAAAGGAGAGAGGAAACGCCGGAAAAAGATTGGATCGTATATAATAATGCACATCAGGCTATCATTTCCGAAGAACTTTGGGACACGGTGCATCAGATGATGAAAGCCAAGAGAAGACCAAATGCCAAAGGGGAATTGCAGCCCTTCGCAGGATTGGTGAAGTGTGCTGACTGTGGTTCCTCGCTGAACGTCAGCTATGATGCCAAACGAGGCACTTATACAAGCTTTAGCTGCTGGGTCTATAGAAACTATGGTAAGGATCGATGTACCTCACATTACATCAGCTGGAAAGCGTTGTACCAAATCGTGCTGGAAGATATCCGCCGCCATGCAAGTAGAGCACAAAATGCAGAAGAACAGTATCTGGAAATGCTGGTGAAGATGAAAACAGACCAGCAGAAACAGGATGGGACGAAAATCAAAGTGGAATTGCAGCGAGTTGAAAGAAGATTATCAGAAATCACAGCAGTCATCAAACGATTATATGAAGACCTTGCCTTGGGCAGAATCAGCGATGAACGGTATGAGGATATGTATCAGGGGCTTGATCAAGAGGAAAGAGAACTGAAAAGCAAGCAGGAAACGCTGAAAGAACAGTGGGAGAGAACTCAGGAAGCGTTCCAAAATGTGGAGAAGTTCATTCCTCTCATCAAGAAGTATACGGATATACAGGAACTGAACGCTTACATACTCAATGAGCTCATCGAAAGGATCGTCGTCCATGAAAAGGTCGTAGACGAGGATGGAAACAAGACACAGAAAGTGGAGATTTACTATAAGTTCGTGGGGACTGCAGTGGAGTGAAAAGGGAATGAAATGGGAATCAGCTGATCGTTGGAAACGGTCAGCTGATTTTTGGTTGGAAGTATTAATGAAAAATGAACGAATATTATGTTATGTATGGAATTATTTGAAGCGTAAAAGTTAGAATGGTAGCAATGCTGTTAGTAGATTATTGTTTTTCTAATATCGAAGTCTTTTAGGATATATTTTGAAACTTCTTCTTTTTGTTTTTATATAAAGCGTATACTATATGAAAATTTTCGTTTCACAATGAGTAGCATATGGATTACTATTTTTGCGACTTATTATTATAGTTCTGTAAATAGGAGTTGTTAGAAAGCTTAATAGCCGTTCTTTGTAGCATGAAGTTTTAGAATAGTTGAATAAGACCCAATGCTCTAGTTGATAATTTTGATTTTGAAAAATATCGGTGCTGTTTGGAGAAACTTCTTTCTATTATAAAAACATCAAAATGTCTATAATGTGTGGAAACTAAAGAATATTAGTAGCTTAAAAAGTGGTTATATTGCTGAACTTAACGAAAGATAGTATAATAAAATTATACATATCTACTTTTATAACAAATATAACAAAGCTAATAATAAGTTGATTTATGTATAATTTTAGTGGAGGGCAACATAATGAATATAATTCCTAAAGGAAAACAAAAAGAAGTACTAGCTTTGTCCGCAACAGGTCATACTGTTGTATTAGGTACTGCTGGAAGTGGTAAAACAACCATTGCACTTCTCCGTGCATATCATCTTGCTAAGACATATAAAGATAAGAGAGTATTACTTGTTACATTTAACGGTGCGCTAGTTGAATACATTAGAGGAATCAGTGATATTATTCCTTCAAATCTTACAGTAGAAAACTATCATAAGTTCGCACGAGGCTACCTCAATAGTCGAGGGAAGATGCCTCTTAGAAACGGTATACTAAATTCAGAGGGAAAGGCATGTTACATAAGCAAAGCTGTGAAATTTTTAAAAAAACAATACCCCAAAGAATCGACGCTAGATCGTTCTAATGACTTTTTTGTTGATGAGATAACTTTTATTGAAAAATTTGGGTTTGTAGATTTTAACGCCTATAATCAGGCTGAGCGTATCGGTAGGGCTTCTGCTAATATTAAACGGGAAAATAGAAAATGGGTTTTCGCAGTTTATACAAAATATATTGAATTACGTGAGGCGGCAGGACGCAAATATGATTGGGATGATTTAGCACTATATGTATATTTAGAACTGCAAAATGACCAATCACCTCGTCGTTATACCCACATCATAGTAGATGAAGGACAAGACTTTTCTCCAATGATGATTAAGTCATTAGCACATGCTGTTGCGTATGATGGATCATTTACTTTTTTTGGAGATGTTGCCCAGCAGATTTATGGGAGTCGTTTATCTTGGCGAGATTCCGGAATAAATACAGATAAAATTTGGAAATTTAATATTAATTATAGAAATCCATCTACCATTACATCATTTGCAAAAGATATTACTGAGAGTAAGTATTGGTTAAAAGATAAAGATATGGTAGATGCAACTGAACAGATTGCAGAGGGACCAAAACCAATACTTATTAAATTTTCAGATCGATTGAATGAAAAAACATGGATTGTTAATCGAGCTATTATTTTGAGCAGAACTTCTTCAGTAGTAATAATTTGTAGAAATCGTTCAGATATAGATATGTTCTTAAATGTATTTAAAAGGAAAGGGTATGTTGCAACAGAGATTGATAAAGATACAGCTGGATATGCAGACGAAAAAACAGTATACCTTTCAACTTTTCATTCGGCAAAAGGGTTGGAGTTTGATAATGTCTTTATTCCCTTTTTAGAAAAGGAAAGATTTCCAGATCCTAATGCTGTTGCGCGAGCTATTTCTGATAAAGAAGCATATGCGGATGAAATTAAACTTCTTTATGTTGCAGCAACTAGGTCAAAGTACGGCTTGTTTATGACATACAGCAAGTCTCTTTCAGCATTATTTCCAAAAGAATCTTCTAATTACGACTATTATTACTATAAAGAGGAGGATTAAAATGAGTGCTTATGATATTTTAAGTAGGCGTGGGGTAACAAGACTATGTCATTTTACAAAACTACAAAGTTTTATTCATATTATTACTTCACCGCAAGGAATCTTGCCAAGTAATTCTATTAGACAGGATACTAAAAATACTATAGATAATGCTCGTTATGACGGAGAATTAGATTATATTTGCTGTTCAATTCAATATCCAAATTCATGGTTTTTAAACAGAGCTGTTGAAAGAAATTTAGATAAAATTTTCAAAGATTTCATTGTTTTGTATATTGATCCAAGTATATTGAATGAGAGAGAGGCGAAATATTGTCCATGTAATTCAAGTCGGGAAAATGGAACATATATATGTGATGATATGGGTAGTATTGATTCAATATTCTCTAATGCAGTAAGAACTTTTAGATATTCAAGACCTTCGAAGATGCTTCAATGTTGTCCAACTGATGGTCAGGCTGAAATTTTAATTAAGAGAAATATACCATGTAGATATATAACCGGAATTGCAGTTGGTAATGTAGATATTGCATTAAGGGTTTCTGGCATATTGGAATTGTTTGATATAAAATCTATTCCTATTTACGTTGCTCCAGATGTTTTAACTACGAGGTGGAGCAACATAATCAAAAATGGTGAGTGTCCAACAGAAGTTCTGTTCAATCACCATTCCAAGGAGGTGTGAACTATGTTTTCAACTATACCAACACAAATTGATAAGTGCAAAGGAGCCATGCTTGCAACAGCCATCGGAGATGCACTTGGATGGCCCAACGAAATACGTTCGAAAAATAAATCAAAAAAGATGGGAGACAGTGATAGTTTTGTGAAATGGATTCGGCGTAATAATAAACCGTGCTATCATGATGAAATAATCTTGCCAGGAGAATATAGTGATGATACACAATTAACATTATCAGTAGCTAGAAGTATCATAGTAGGAAACTGGGAGAGGTTTTTCTCTGAAAAAGAACTTGTTTTTTGGCTTAGATATGAACGTGGCGGAGGAAAAGCACTACTAAATGCTGCAAAATCATATAAAGAAGGTAGATTGCCTTGGCAAGCGAAGTTTGCGTTAGATTACTTTAATGCAGGTGGAAACGGTACTGTTATGCGTATATTGCCACATATTATTTCTCAACAAAAATCAATATCTTCTGAAAATTTGATGATAGATATTATAAAAGATTCAATTATTACACATGGTCATCCACGAGCCATTTTAGGAGCAACTTGTTATGGTTTTGCCCTTGACTATTTACTCAAAAAAAAGAGTATTTTGAATTATGGTGAACTTGTTTCGGCTATAATTGATGGTGAAAAAGTATGGGGGGCATATCCTGATAGCCAGGTGTTTTTTGAATGGTTAAATGTAGCCAATAAATACCTTGATTATCAGAAAGAATGGGATAATACTCGTTCTTCAATGATTGAACAGTTGGACTTTATTAAGAATTCGTTAAAAAAGGGGCTAATGCTAGATGATTCTAGTGTTCTAACTAAACTTGGTTGTTTCTCTAAAATATCAGGAGCAGGAGACGTGGCAATTCTTGCAGCGATTTACTTGGCATCCCGATATGCTAATAATCCTGTACTTGGAATCAAAGTCCCAGCATCATCGATTGGAATGGATACTGATACGATTGCGTCTATTACTGGTGGTTTATTGGGTATGCTTTGCGGCACAGATTGGATTCCACTGGAATGGAGAAGTGTCCAAGATTATGACTGTCTTAATCTCATCACCGATATGCTCGTTTCTGACAATAATAAACAAGTCAAAAAATGGGAATTGGAGGATACCAGTGAAAGCTCCTCTAATTGGCTTCATACTGCAATTGGGCGTTGTCGTCGTCTTGAAGCGACAGAAGTTCAAGGCGGAGAATATGCAATTGTTACTATCCAAAAATGGGAATCTGCGCTGGGACAAACATTTTACACAAAAGAAATACAAAAAACAGCGATTTCACAAAACGATTATAAGCTTTCAAATGCTTTTCCACTTCCATATTCATCTCTTGATAAGAGTATGACTCAAGAAAAAAAAGTTCTTGATACTATTCAAAAAGGAGCCTCTGTAAAAAGTATTAAGAATACTCATATAACAGGTTCAAATTTTGTATTGGATTTGGCTACCGTAATAAGCTTACTAAATAATTTAAATTTCAAACAAAATATTACAATAGGAAAAGTTTTGAAAATTATTCGCTATTTAATGGAAAATGAAACTTCTACAGCTTATGTTGCAAAAAAATTTGAAGTTTCTCAGAAGTTTGTTGAGATTATTGAATCGTGCATACAACAAAGCGGTTAATATAATGAAGAGCGGTCATAGCTTACCAAGTTCTGATTGCTCTTCGTTTTTATTTATGCTTGATATTAGAAAGGAATTTATAATCATGATTGTGATTGACATTATGTAGTAATGGTTAAATCAGGTGATGTTAGAAATTTTGCGCAAATTAATTTGTAGCCCTGACATGAATGGAGTCAGCTATAAATGGAGGTATCCTAAGAGGCGGTCTCCAGGTGCCTTATGTTCATTTATCGGCACTGGCGCTGCTCATGACATTCATATCGGACAACCCTGTGTAAGTTTTTCTGCTCCAGTTTCCAGCAGTTCCTTGAGGCTTTCTCCACGTGCTATGTGCAAGGATCTTTCGTTTACTCTTCCGTCTAGCTTTGTTTCGTGTACAATTTTCTCAGATATGCTTTGCTGTCTACTTTCAAATGATTAGTGTCACAACTTCATTCTATCAGAGATTTGCAAACCATGTCTTTTTTCTGTGCTTTAATCTCTAATGCAAGAATATGTCTAGTTCATTTAGTAAGAAGCATAGTAAAAATGTTTGTATAATATTACTTGCATTTATGAAAAATGTATGAGTGCATTCATTTGATTTAATTGGACTCAAATTAAAAGTAATATTCGTAAATAAATCTGCATATAATGATCTAATAAAAATAGATGAAGGTATGAATTGTCGAAAGAGGGGGAGTCTGGTAAATAAATTATATCTATAGTTGAAATTATGCTAATGAACTGGAGCATATTTTGGCATATGATAATAATTAATGAAAATTTTGAAAAGGATAATTATATTGCTAAGAAAAAAACTGTTGAAAAAGCATCGAATATATTAATTGCAGAGATTTTTTGCGTGTTGTGCGTAACTCAGGTTTTTTGAAAAGAGGGAGATGATGCTTACGCTTGTGTTCCTAAGTTTTATTGGCGAAAAATATGAAGATGGTATTGAAAAGCTGCGTCAAATTTTAGTTGAACAAGGTCTTAATTCCGAGGACGAAAATATCAAAGCAGCATTTCTTGATGATGCTACATTTACAGATGGTACATATAATTTACCTGAAGATGTACGCCAGTCAATTATTATCAATACACCTGCATTAAAGCTCAATGTTGTACTGGATATTGCACTTCACGGCATTGCGTCTAGCTCCAAAGATTTGAAAGGCTATTTTATAGAAGGTACATTTACAACTCGTAACCTTGCTCCCAATGACATAAAGAAACTGGTAGACGAAGTGAACAAAATCATTCATAAAGCCTTCGGGGAAGAAAAAAATTTGATTGGTCGTGTATATGAATGCTTTTTGAAAGAATTTGCTGTAAATGCAACAAAAGAGGAAGGGGAATTTTATACCTCCCATGATATGGTACAGCTGATTGCAACGATGATAGAGGCTTATGATGGTACGTTATATGATTTCTGTTGAGGTTCTGGTGGTATGGTTATCCAGAGTGCAGAACTGGTAAAATCTAAACAAGGCGATATCAATAAAATTAATATATATGGTCAGGAAAAAGAGGCAGATATTTATCGTCTCGCAAAAATGAATTTTGCACTTCGTGGACTGAGCCATAATCTTGGTGAAACAAATGATTCTTCCTTTTTACACGATTTGCATAAGGGTTTGTATTTTAACTAAATTATGGCAAATGAGCGTGAGTTATTAAGACTAATTGCATAAATGCTAAATTTAAGCTATTTTTAGGACTTTTAAAGAATTTAAAAAGTAAAAATAAATAGCAGATGGGAAGCTTTTCGCCAAAGGAATGGTGGAAAGCTTTTTTTTACCTAAAACTAAATATGAAATTTGCCAGTTTGTGAAAATAGGTAAAAGCTAGGACATTTATAGTATTCATGTAAAAAAGTATTGATACAGAAGTTTATTCGGAAAATAACGATAAAAAACTTTGGTATCGCTAAGTATTATATTGAAATTTGTAGCGTTTTAGACTATAATATAAATTGGATTATAATAAGAATATGAAAATGTTAGAAAGGTGGCTTTTATATGTCGGTTAGTTATAAAAAACTTTGGAAACTTCTTATAGATCGAGATATGAAGAAAAAAGATTTAGCGGAAAAAGCCAATATTAGTTCGTACACACTCAGTAAATTAAATCGTGGTGACAATGTTAATACTGATACCTTAGTGAAAATTTGCAAGGCTTTAGATTGTCAAATAGAAGATATTGTAGAAATTATTTCTGAAGGAGAATGTTAAAATGGATAACCAATTACAAAATTCAATCGTAAGTTTTATATGGGGGATTGCAGACGACTGTTTAAGAGATGTTTATGTCAGAGGTAAATATAGAGATGTCATTCTTCCTATGACTGTTATTCGCCGTTTGGATGCAATGCTTGAAGATACAAAAACGGCGGTTTTAGAAATGAAAAAGAAAATGGATGAAGCCGGAATTACAAATCAATGGCCAGCGTTATGCAATGCGGCAGGTCAAGCTTTTTGTAATGCTTCACCATTCTTGTTGAAAGATTTAACAAGCAGAGCTAAAAAGCAAACTTTAAAATCAGACTTTGAAGCCTATTTGGATGGATTCTCTCCGAATGTTCAAGAGATTTTGGAGAAGTTCAAATTTAAAAATCAGATTGATACAATGATTGATGCTGATATTCTTGGTGCAGTTATTGAAAAGTTTGTTTCTCCAACAATTAACTTAAGTCCTAAATGTATTTATACAGATGATACTAAGCAAACAGTAAAACTTCCCGCACTTGATAATCACGCTATGGGGACTATTTTTGAAGAATTGATTCGTAAATTCAATGAAGAGAACAACGAAGAAGCTGGTGAACACTGGACACCAAGAGATGTTGTTGAGCTTATGGCAGATTTAATTTTTGTTCCAATTAAGGACAAGATTAAAGACGCAACTTATTCGTGTTATGACGGAGCTTGCGGTACAGGTGGTATGCTTACTGTCGCTCAAGACAGATTGCTTGATTTGGCAAAAAAAAATAATAAAAATGTATCAATTCATCTTTTTGGACAAGAGATTCAACCGGAAACTTATGCAATATGTAAGGCGGATATGCTTCTTAAAGGTGATGGAGAACAAGCTGATCATATCTCTTATGGCTCTACTTTATCCGCTGATGGCAACGCAACTCGTGAGTTCGATTTCATGTTATCGAATCCTCCTTACGGAAAAAGCTGGAAAGTTGATGCTGAAAAGATGGGTGGAAAGAAAGATATTCTCGATAGCAGATTTAACACATATTTAGAAGATGGAAGTCGAATGGCAATGTTACCAAGAACAAGTGATGGTCAGCTTCTGTTCTTGCTTAATAATGTAGCAAAAATGAAAAAAGATACAGAACTTGGAAGTCGTATTGCAGAAGTTCACAACGGTTCTTCTATTTTCACAGGCGATGCCGGCAGTGGTGAAAGTAATGCTCGTAAATATTTAATTGAAAATGATTTAGTGGAAGCGGTAATCGCACTACCTGAAAATATGTTTTATAACACCGGCATAGGAACTTTTATCTGGGTGCTTTCTAACAAAAAAGAAGAACGCAGAAAAGGTAAAATTCAACTTATAGATGCAACTGCTATGAAGTCAGGACTTCGTAAAAATATGGGTAAAAAGAACTGTGAGTTTACATTAGATATTCGTAATGAAATCATGCGTATTTTTATGGATATGGAAGAAAGTGAAGTTAGCAAAGTTTTTAATAACGATGACTTTGGATATTGGAATGTAACTGTGGAAAGACCACTTCATCTAAGAGTGTTCCCTGAACGCGTTATTCCTGCCGGCACTTTCAAAAAAGAAGAGGAACAAAAATTAGTTGAAGAAGCAATTTCTAAAGCGGCTAAAGCAGCACCACTTGATGATTGGAGTGCGTTTGCAAAAGCTACAAAATTAAAAAAAGCTCAATTAAACAAAGTTCGTCCGCTTATCACAGAAAAGGATATGACTGCCAAAGCTGTTGATGGCGAAGCAGATACAGATCTTCGAGATACAGAAAACATTCCGTTTAACTACGAGGGCGGTATTGATGGTTTTATGAAAAATGAAGTGCTTTCTTATGCACCGGATTCCTATATTGACGAAAAGAAAACACAAATAGGATATGAAATCAGCTTTACTAAATATTTCTACAAGCCTGTAGAACTTCGCAAAATGAAAGATATTATGGAGAGTTTATCGGCTTTGGAAAAAGAAGCTGATGGAATGATGGCTGAGATTATGGGAGGGATACAATGAGTAAAATAGATTTAACATGGCTTGGTCTTCCTCCCTCTTATTGGAAACAACTCAAGCTCCGTCAAATATTAAAACCATTCAGCGAAAAGAATCATGCTGACCTTCCACTTTTATCGGTTGTTAGAGAAAAAGGGGTAATTGTCAGAGATATAGAAAATGATGATAATCACAACTTTATTCCTGATGATTTAAGTGATTACAAATTGGTTAAAGTTGGTCAATTTGCGATGAATAAAATGAAAGCGTGGCAAGGATCATACGGTGTATCAAAATTTACTGGAATTGTAAGTCCAGCATATCTTGTGTTTGATTTTAATTATGATATAGATGTGGATTTTTTTAATTATGCAATCCGATGTAAAAAATACGTAAGTTTTTTTGGACAAGCATCAGATGGAATTAGAGTTGGACAGTGGGATTTGTCAATGCAGAGAATGAAAGAGATACCGTTCTATCTTCCCCCACGCCCTGAGCAAGACCAAATTGTGCGTTTTTTGGATTGGAAAGTTTCGAGAATCAATAAGCTGATAAATATTAAGAAGAAGGAAATTAAGGAGCTTCAATTGATAAGACAGTCATATATTGATAGTGAACTTTCAAATAAAAATCAAAGTAAAGAAGAGTCTAAAAACTGGATTGTACGACCATTAAAGTATTTTGTTACAAGTAATGATGATTCATTAAGTAATCAAACTGATGATGAATATGAACTTGATTATTTAGATATTAGTAGTGTTGGAAGAAACTATTTAAAACAGAATCCGGTTCATTATAAATTTAAAGATGCTCCTTCAAGAGCAAGAAGAAAAGTTCAAGAAGGTGATACTATTATTTCAACTGTAAGAACTTATTTAAGATCTATGATTTATATAGATGAACAACTACAAGATTGTATAGTTTCTACTGGCTTTTCTGTTTTGAGACCAAAACGAGATGTTTATCCTAGATTATTAAATTATGTGTTAAGCGGAAATCAATTTATTGATGAGGTAATATGTAATTCTATTGGGGTATCTTACCCGGCAATCAATGATACTGATTTACTAAGAATTAAAGTTGCTTTGCCTGTTTCTTTAGAATTACAAAAAAAAATGGTAGAAAAATTAGAAAGTAAACTTAGGAACATTGACAAGCTAATAGATGTTGTTTCAAAACAAATAGATGAACTACACAATTTAAAAAATACACTTATTTCTGATGTAGTAACAGGTCAAATAGATGTTCGTGATGTTGAAATTCCGAATTTTGAGTTTGAAGATGAATCATTAGATTTTAGTGAAGATGGTTTAGAAGTTGAAGTAGCCGAAGAGGAGGATTAATCTATGGCCTTTACAAATATAAAAGAAAATGGCTTAGAGTCTTTAATTGTAAGATGGCTTGTAGAACACAATGGTTATGAGCAAGGTACTAATGCAGACTATAATCGAGAATATGCTATTGATGAAACTCGCGTATTCCGTTTTTTACAAGATACTCAACCAGATTCTTTAGAAAAATTAGGCGTATTTCAAGCTGAAATAAAAAAGAGACAGTTTTTAAACCGTTTGCAAGGTGAAATTGCTAAACGAGGCATTATTGATGTGCTTAGAAATGGTGTGAAAATATATCCAGCTAATCTCATTATGTTCTATCTTACACCGACAGAAAACAATGCTAAGGCGAAAGAAATGTATGAAAAGAATATTTTCAGCGTTACTCGTCAACTGATGTATTCTAACGATTCGACAAGACTTGCTCTTGATATGTGCGTCTTTATTAATGGACTTCCGGTAATTACATTTGAGCTTAAAAACCAGCTTACAAAACAAGATGTTGAAGACGCAGTGCAGCAATATAAAACAGATCGTGATCCACGAGAATTATTATTCCAATTTAAGCGTTGTATGGTGCATTTTGCGTTAGATGATGCTCGAATTAAATTCTGTACAAAGCTTGATGGAAAGAACAGCTGGTTCTTACCTTTTGATAAAGGTTATAACGATGGAGCTGGCAATCCGCCAAATCCAGACGGAATAATGACAGATTATTTGTGGAAAGACATTCTTACAAAGGATAAAATTAGTCGTATTATCGAAAACTACGCTCAGGTTGTAGTTGAAGAAGACCCAGAGACCAAGAAGAAAACTGTTAAGCAGATATTCCCACGTTATCATCAGCTTGATGCGGTTGAAAGCTTGCTTAAAGATGTGAAAACCAATGGAATTGGAAAAAGGTATTTAATTCAACATAGTGCCGGTTCAGGTAAATCAAATTCTATTTCATGGCTTGCACATCAACTTATCGGTCTTGAAAAAGACGGTCATCCTATAGTTGACTCTGTGCTTGTTGTTACAGATCGTAGGATACTTGATAAGCAAATAAGAGACAATATTAAACAATTTATGCAAGTGGCAAATACTGTAGCATGGGCAGAACATTCTGGGGATTTAAGAAAAGCAATTCAAGGTGGTAAGAGAATCATTATTACTACCGTTGAAAAGTTTCCTTATGTTGTTCCGGATATTGGTGCTACCCATAAAGAAAACCATTTTGCTGTTGTTATTGACGAGGCTCATTCTGGTCAGAGTGGACGCAACTCTGCCAATATGAATTTAGCACTTTCAGGTCTTGCAACAGTTGATGAAGTTGATAATGAAGATAAAATCAACGCAATGATGGAAGGGCGAAAGTTACTGACAAATGCAAGTTATTTTGCATTTACTGCTACTCCTAAAAATAAAACATTAGAAACTTTCGGTATGTTAGTTGTAGATGAAAATGGCAACCCAATTCTAAATGAAGATGGAGAATTGCAGTACAGACCATTTCATTCTTACACAATGAAACAGGCTATTCAAGAAGGTTTTATTCTTGATGTTTTGAAATATTATACACCGATTTCAAGCTATTATAAGCTTATGAAAACAGTACAAGATGACCCGATGTTCGACAAGAAACGTGCTCAAAAGAAATTACGCTCTTTTGTAGAAAGTGATAGCTATACCATCGCTCAAAAGGCTGAAATGATGGTAGAACATTTCCATGAGCAAGTTATTTCAAAAGGAAAAATTGGCGGACAAGCTCGTGCTATGGTTGTAACTTCAAGTATTCCTCGTTGTATAGAGTATTATTTTGCGATAAATAAATGCCTTGAAGTTCGCCATAGTCCATATAAAACTATTGTTGCATTTTCTGGCGAACACAAATATCAGGGACAAGAGCTGGCACTCACTTCAGCAGGGTTGAATGGATTTCCAGACGCAAAGATTCCAAAAACTTTAAAGACCGACCCTTATAGAATTCTGATTGTTGCCGATATGTTCCAAACAGGATTTGACGAACCACTACTTCATACAATGTATGTAGATAAAATACTTTATGATATTAAGGCTGTTCAGACATTATCAAGATTAAACAGATGTCATCCACAAAAGCATGATGCATTCGTTTTGGACTTTGCCAATAGTCCGGATATGATTGAAAAATCTTTTTCAAGATATTATAGGACAACACTACTTTCGGGAGAAACCGACCCCAATAAATTATATGATTTGATTGCTATGATGGAAGGATACCAAGTTTATTCAGACAAAGATGTTGAATCGCTTGTAAATCTGTACCTTGATGGAGCGGAAAGAGATAAGCTTGATCCAATTCTTGATTTTTGTGTAGTAGCTTATAAAGGATTAGAAACAGATGATCAAATTAAATTTAAGAGTTCTGCTAAAGCATTCTGCCGTACCTATGGATTCCTTGGAGCAATTCTGCCTTATGGAAATGCTGAATGGGAGCGCTTGTCAATCTTTATGAATCTACTTATACCTAAGCTTCCATCACCTCGTGATGATGATTTTTCTGAAGGTATATTAGATGTTATTGACCTTGATAGCTATCGATTAGAAGCTCAGGAATCAATGTCAATAAAACTTGCAGATGAAGATGCTGAAGTCGCACCGGTTCCAGCAGGCAGTGCAGGACATATTGTAAATCCTGAAATGGATTATCTTTCAATGATATTGAACGACTTTAACGATATGTTTGGAAACATTGATTGGAAAGAGCCGGATAATGTTAGAAAACAAATTATTGCTATTCCAGATATGGTCGCTAAAGATGAGAAGTATCGAAATGCAATGAAGAACTCTGACAAACAAAATGCTCGTATGGAAAGTGAACGTGCTTTGCAACAAGTAATTTTCTCAGTTATGGCAGATAATATGGAACTGTTTAAACAATTTCAAGACAACCCATCTTTTAAGAAGTGGCTATCTGACTTAGTGTTTAATACAACATATACACCTGATAAAAATTAACAGGAGCAGTGCCAAGGTAAATTAGTGGAATTGGAGGGATGAGATAGTGTCATATACAGTTTGCTCATCAGAAAAATTAAGAAAATCCGGTGCAGATGCGGAAACTAAAGCTATGCTTTATCTTATGAACTTCCGTGAAGATAGTTTTGAGATGAATTATTTTGTGGTGGACTTTTTTAATGATGTTACAGGCATGGATAGAATGGGGAGAAAATTATGGGATGTTCAATCTAAAGCAAGTAAAACAGCAAGTGCTAAAGGAATTGGCAGAGAATTAGTTACACTTTTTAAAAACTATTTGAGTGAATTTACATTTGTTGATTATGTAATCTTTATGGGAGGAGTTCCTGACACCTTTAGGGTGGATTCTTCACAAAATCTTTTTGATGCAACTAATATTAACAAAAAAGCTTTAATCAGTGTCAGAAAAGGACTTATAGAAGAAAGTAAGAAAAAAGAATATATCGACAATTCTTACATTACAGATAAAAATATTGATGATTTTTTAAAAGTAGTTTGGTTTGTTGTTGATGATAAGTTACCACAAGATTATATTAAAGAGATTATAAAAAATCATCCATCAATCATTCCACCTGATTCTGAGTTAATAAGTATTTTTAATGAGATTAGAAATAAACAATCAGAATTAAAAAATACAAATGTAGAGGGCGTAACAATAGAAAGGATTGATGAAGTTCTTTCATATGGCAGGGAATTAAAAACGCACGAAATAAGATTGTTAGTTCTGCAAAGAATTCTAAATACCGATCCTCTTTCAAAAGGTATACCTGAACCGTTTATGGAGGTGTACTTGAAATATCCGGAGGAAAGAAGAAAAATGCTACTAGAGCAATGCCAAAGTGCAATGTGCAGAGCACTATTTAACAATTCACTTGCACAAGCTTATTGGGCATTGTTTGATAGTGTTTATACATCAATTATTCAGAATCCTGATAAAAATATCGATTATATAGTTGATTCGATTCCGGATGAAGTGTTAGATGCGTGTACGGATTTTGATGCATTTTCATTAAAGTATTTTATTGCCAAAATTAAGGAGGGTGTATCACAATGATTATACGAAAAGTGGCTGTTGGTAATAGTGAAGAAGCCTTTATTGAAGATACTTTTTCAGAAGGGCTAAATATATTACTGAGTGATGATAATAATAAAGGTAAAACTATTATTATTCAATCTATGCTTTATGCACTTGGAAATAAACCTATTTTCCCAGATTCATTCAATTACAAAGATTTTGTTTATTATCTTGAATTTGAACATAATAGTGAAAGATATATTATTGTGAGGTCGGGAGATGAATATGTTCTGAAATACTCAGACAAACTAGGAATTTTTGAAGGAATGTCAGAATTGAAAAGATTTTGGAATAACAATATTTTTCAGTTGCCTATGATTCAATTTCAGGGTGAAAAAAGAATTGTTGATATGGAGCTGTTTGTTCAATTATTCTTTGTGGGTCAAGATGGCAAAGATACATCGACTATTTTTAATAGTGGATTTTATCATAAACATGATTTTAGAAATATGTTGCTTTCATATGCCGGTGATTTTTTATCAGAAATTACGCCTACAGAAATAAAAAAGATTAAATATAAAATTAAAGAGTTAAAGGCTCAAAGAAAAGAACAATTAAATTTGTCTAATTTTTATAAGACAATTACGGTTGCACCAGAGTATTTGAGCAAAATTAAAGATAGAGATGCGTTTAATAAACGTGTTGATGAAATGGACTCTATAACGGATTTGATTACTGAAATTAAGAAAAAAAGGAATCGCTTAGCTGTCGAAAAATCATTATGGAATGGAACATTAAAAGAACTTAATTCGTTAAATAGGAATATTAAAGTAGGTGAATTACGCTGTATGGATTGTGATTCTACCCATATAGCCTATAAAGGAACAAGTAAATCTAAATATCCCTTTGATATTTCGACACCATTGATGAGAAAGCAAATAATAGAATCTATAAATGAGAAGATTTCTGATTTTACAGAAGAAATAAAAAAGCTTGATTTTGAAATACAAAAGCAACAAGAGGAACTCAATTCTTTGATGGATAATGAGGATATAACAATAGAAAATGTTGTTGCATATAAAATGGGATACAAGGGCGTTGCTGATATTGAACGAACAATAGACGATATTGACAAAGAACTCGAACAATATGAAGGTATTCTCAAAGCTGGAAAAAGTTTTTCGGATGAAGCAAAAGAGAAAAGAGAAGAATTCTATGGTCGCTTTATGTCTTTAATGAATGAGAAAAAGAAGCAAATAGATATAGAAAGTGAAAAGGAATACGAGGATATTTTTACAAAGCGAGGCACTGTTGTTTCTGGTAGTGAAGAAACGGTATTCTATGTTTCAAAATTGTTGGCTTCTGTTGAAATGACAGGTCATGATTGTCCAATTATAATGGATTCTTTTAGAGCTGAGGATCTTTCTACAGATAAAGAAAAACGTGTGTTAGAATTGTTTGGCGAATTAAGAAATCAATGTATTTTAACAACCACATTAAAAACAGAAGAAATAGGAAAATATGATGACATGAAGAATATTAACATAGTCGATTATTCTTCTCATAGGACAAATAAAATTCTGAATCAATATGATTTAGAAGAATTTAAAAAGTTACTTCAAAACATGTATATAGAAATATAGAACATTAAAAAATCTATAAGTTAATATTTTGAGTAAGTATCTCTAAGTGAGATAGAAAAAGGAAGAAACTTTCAGAGCTCTGATTTAAATGAAAAGAAGCTCAGACAGAAATGCATTTAACATCAGCTGCTGAGCTTCTTTTCATTCGTACTGCAATCACATCATAGCCCTCTAAGTCATTTTTCAGGAATCCGGATTTCCGAATGCATATAGGATTAACTGGTTCCTTTTTTTCGTGAAGTAAGTTAAATTTATAATCTAGTAAGATAGTGTCAGGGTTCTTTCGCAAAAACAAATCTAGCCAGTTGGTAGCCGGCAGTCAACCAGCTATGATATCAGACAACAGACCATCCTCTGCTTTGAAAAGGTAATACATGTTCATATAACATCTGGCTCTCCAGTCTGTTGCTGCTACATGGTGCAGTCTGGTATATACGAGCATCAGAGCGCTCTACCCATCGGGGGGAAAGCGCCAATTGCTTTTGTTCGGCATTTGCTCTTACGGATGAGGTGCTCAATGGAGTTGTTTGTTCGAATCTGAGTCTAATGCTGAGTAGGAAAATCTATATAGGTTAATGTTTCCTCAATAATATCATCAACCTTTTGCCAGTTTCATGGCTTTCAGCTTTTCGACTACCTGTATCGCCTTTTCACGGACTGTTTCTTTACTTTCCTGAGAATGGATGGCTTTCAGCATAAGGGCTACAGCCTTCATTTTCTTCCGGAGTGTTACGAAAAAGATGTTCCTGTAAAAATGTACTGTAAAGCGCTGGTATCTGGCAGCCGGAAAGACTTCAGGAATGGTCTCAAGGATACCGAGATTTTTATCACCAATGATCAGACGCACACTAGTAAGCCCCCCGTTCTTTCAATCATACAAAGAAAGAGCGCCAGCTTTCGCAATCTTTTTTCATACCTTCAGCAGCACCGAGGATTTCACAGTAGCCATCCTAGCTGATGTCGATAGCAACCAGAACGGAAACATTCTGAATCTCACCGCCCCTGCTGCGTTTCAGGTAGACACCATCTACATAAACATAGGAATATTCCCCGGAAAGCGGACGGGTGCCCCAGGTTTCGATACGTTCATACGCTTTTTTATTTAGGTTACCGATTGTTCTGGGGGATACTTTCGTTCCCCATAAAGCTTTGGTAATATCTTCCACCCGACGGACAGAGACACCTGCGAGATACATTTTAATTAACGCTTCTTCAACAGAACATTCTCTTCAACGGTAGCGTTTAATAATGTCTGTTTCGAAATAAATCCGCTTGAGTTTGGGAACTTTAAGTTCTACTTCTCCTGCTGTTATATGAAGATTTCGCTTATAATGTCTGGAACGATATCCTTGTCGCTCAGAGGAATGCTCGTACTTTTCAGCGTTGACTAATTCATCTGCTTCCTTATCAAGCAGAGCGTTTAGGGTTTCTTCGGCACTGCTACGGACAAGAACTTTTAAATCATGCTTTATTAAGTCCTTGTTTAGCTATATAATTTTATCAGACATGGTTCTATAGTCTCCTTTTATGGGGTTTGTTGTGGTGACTTAATTTTACCAAACGGCTGTAGACCAGTTTTTATTATTATGAAATTTTGTTTTTGCGAAACTTATTATACGTCATCAAAGAATTAACTTCATAGTTGTTAACCCGCTTTATTATCAAACAAAACGGTTAAGGCTTAATGCTCTAACCGTTTTTGTATTTGTACCCTATCCAAAAATCCATCTATAATATGATTATTATATTATAGATCCTTGGATTAGACATATAATATATTAAATATCTATCAGTCCTTATTCGCAACCAGCGGTCAAGCTGTTCAGAATTCCTTAAATTGTTGAAATTATCATTTTTAAGCCTTTAATTAAAAACTTATGCAATATATCCCAACCACTAATTTTCTGTTTTTGTTTTCAAATTCGCAATAACTGTATTCCTAATATAATTTATTACACTGTTAAATAATCCGACAGATGTAGCTAAGCATATTCGTACACTAAGCTATCTCGTAATTCAGAAAGAATTCTTGAGATTTTTCTAATAAGTTCCTTCTAAGCATATGCAATCACTTTATTCGAAGGCAATGTCCCCTTGAGGCAAGCCAAAAGAACTTAATAAATTTTCAATGCTGGTGCGTATCAGTAACATCGGACAAGGTTGTTCTTGTTACTGATCATCCAGTAGTGGCTGAGGATGCTCCATATATCAAACATCTGGTTGGTGGAATAGCCGTAGAGGTGGATTTGCTTATCGATGTGGGTTTTGTCGTTCTGTTCCCTGATGACATACAGTTTCTTATGTTCCATTTTTACTTTCTGATTTCGAGCATAAGAAAAGCAGGAAGTCCGTTTATGGATTTCCTGCTCAATGTTTCTATTGTGAGGATCGTGATTATTTAGATGTCATATACTCAATAAAATTCAATTCCGTTTAATTCAGTGGATCTTCCATTAAGATGATTTTTTTGTTTGTTGCGTCTAAAAGTACTTCACATCCAATTGGAATTGTGAGCATAGGGTGAGTATGACAACAATCAAACTCTGCTAAAATGGGAATGGAAGTATCTCCTATAACTTCTAAAAGAATTTCATAAGGTTTTCTACCTGTTCCATTATCGTCAAATTTTTCGTGTTTTCCTAAAATTATTCCGCTCACCTTGTCAAATACGCCAGCAAGTTTAAGCAAAGAGAAAGAACGCTCTATTGTATATGCGTCTTTTTCGGCGTCTTCGATAAATAGAATATCTCCCTTGTTTATTATCGGCATATATTCTGTACCAAAAACGCCTTCCATTGTATTCAGATTTCCTCCAATTAATCTGCCCTGACAAGTTCCTTGTTTTACACAAACCCATTGATTAGAATATTGTTTTTTGCTCGATCTTGTTTGCTCCAATCAATAAATTCCTCTGTCCACGCAATAGGCATTTCATAATTGTACGGTACAGATATACCGTTCACGAATGTGTTGAAACTTTCAAAAGTCCAGTCTACAAAGGGTGGTAATTCTCCAAAGGATGATGCTACATCTGGACCGTAAAAAGTGACTAAACCCGTTTTTGCATAAATCGCCAGTAACAAAGCAGTGATATCAGAAAATCCGATAATTATTTTAGGGTGTTTTTTATATACTCATAATCTATATATGGCAGAATAGAATTTGTATTATTGCCGCCTATTGCCGTCATAATTATCTGAATGTTCTCATCATATAAAAGATCATTAAATTCTGATGCTCGTTCTTTTATTGTTCCAGAACGATAAAAGTCATTTTTCTTATACAAAAATCCATTTTTTACTTGAAAACCTTTACTTTCTAAATATTTTATTCCTCTCTCATAACGAATAGGTTCTGTTGCTGAAATTGGAAACGAAGGAGAACACACACCGATAGTAGCCTTGTCTTTCATTCTACTTGCTTTCATTTACATCGCTCCTTTCTGAATAATAAAATTCAAGTTGTAGATTTTCTTTAACATACTATACCTAATCAGTATTTTCTATCCTTATTTGACAATGGTAATCAGTGTTTTAAGGTTTCTTTCTCATTGTTAGTGAACTGAATTAGAAAGAGTATGTCTATATTGAAGAGTGAAGCTATCGCCTTTTACAAGATGTATGGTACGAGTATGCCTATGTGTATAGAATCTACTTGCATTATAACTGGGACAGAGCATTTGGAAAAAGAGTGCTATCTCGGTTGATATCGTAGTCAACAAGGAAAATACAGCGAGTTTTTTTAGCAGCCAAGAGCATGAAGAAGGACAGGATTTGCTGAGTCTGTTTCATCCAATTGTTACGAGACTATGATTTGGATGGGGTGAAACTTATTGTTAGCTGCACGTGCCTTGGTATAGAGGAGCCTGCTAATGAGGACCTTCCATTTGCTAGCTGATTTCATTTACACTAAGATCAGTATATCAATTTGCGGAACACTCTTAATTCTATATCCATTCAACTACAAAATAGACATATAGAAAATAAAATATATATCAGCACTTATCCATGACAAGTGGTCTCTATACAAAATATGTAAAATAATCATATGGTTTTTAGTAAACGGTTAAGACTAATGTTTTAACCGTTTTATGTTTGTAATTTACTTCATATCTGTATCGCTTAAGTATTGCTGAAGATTCTTTTATTGAAATGAAAACAATTAAATGTTAAATAGTAGAATTGCATTCTGATATATGGTAAAATTATAAAAAATTCTATTTGGAGGTTTTTATGAAAGTTATCGATTTGACGCAAGCTATCTCACCTGAAATGCCTGTTTATCCAGGAACAGAAACACCTGATTTTGTCGATGCTAATACGTATGACAGGGATGGTTTTAAAGAAACTAAGATATCTTTTTATACACATACAGGTACACATGTTGATCCACCAGTTCATCTCTTTCCTAATAGAACTGCTTTGGATGAGTTTCCTATTTCTCAATTTATTGGGAAAGCATTAGTAATTGACTGTACTATGTTACAAGAAGGAGAATACATTACAAAAGAACAGTTATTACCATATGCAAATCAAGTTGAACAGGCAGATTTTCTTCTTTTTCATTTAGGTTGGGATAAATACTGGGGCAGTTCAAAATATTTTGAAGAATATCCTTGTATTGACGAAGAGGTTCTTTCTTTTATTATGAATAGTTCCTTAAAAGGTATTGGCTTTGATACCATTGGTCTGGATCCAGTATCTGATTTAAATTTGACGAGACATCGTGCTTTATTTGCAAAAAAAGACATTCTTAATATAGAAAATTTAAAAAATTTGCATTTATGTGGCAGTGAATTATTCTGGTTTAGTTGTTTTCCGTTGAAAATAGAAAATGCAGATGGTTCTCCTGTTCGTGCTGTTGCATGGTTTATTTGAAGTAAAATAAAAATAATAAACAAAAGGCTTGTGCTCAGGTTGAGGAACGAGCCTTTTTACGTTTGATTTATTATTTTGGAATTGGATTGTTTTTTCTGTAATATAAGGATGAATATAAAAAAACAATAAATAAGACCACTATTTTATAATGTTTCGCAAATTTATAGAATATATACAAATATAGGAATAAAAATATATATATTCTGATATATAGAATAGTATTGACAAAAAGAATGGCATTCTATATAATGAAAACTGTAATAAACATCATTGAAAAATGAAAGCAAAAAATTTAAAGCAAAAGCAATTATAAGGAGGAAGTTTATTATGGTAGGTAAAAAAGTTGTACATCATCTGATGATGAGTGCGAAAGATGCACACTATGTTGGCGGTCTTGTAAATGGTGCAAGAATTGTAGATCAGTGGGGTGATGTTGGTACAGAACTGATGGTTTATGTAGATGGTGACATCAGTCTGTTCCTGGGCTATGAAAATATTGAATTCCTGGCACCTGTATATGTAGGTGACTTCATGGAATACCATGGCTGGATCGAAAAAGTGGGTAACCAGTCCTATACATGCAAATTTGAAGCATGGAAAGTTGCAACTCAGCTGGATAGAACTGATGCAGATCTTAGCGGTGTTGCAACACCTGGTACAGCAGCTACAGCATGTGAACCTCCTGTACTGTGTGGTAGAGCAACAGGTAGCCTGTATATTGCAAAAAAAGACCAGAGAGGTCCTCAGGAATCTTCTTTCAAAGATAGAAAACATCCTGGTGAAGAATAAGAAGTAGTAGATTATAGCATACAGAAATAATTTTATTTACAATCCATACACATATCTCATTATTTTAGACAAATGAAGGCAGGCATAATTTGCCTGCCTTTTGTAGAGAAAGGAGTGCCAGGATGATGAATATGGTCAAAATTGATTTTGACAGATGCAAAGAGTGCCATTATTGTGTAAAATATTGCCCAAAAAAAATTTTGGTGAATGGGGATAAGATAAATAAACAAGGTTATTACACACCCGTTGTGACAGATATGGAAGAATGTATTGGTTGTGGTACATGTGGAAGAGTATGTCCTGAAGGTGCAATTGAAGTAGTGAAAGATATTTCTGAATAAGGAGTGAAAAAAATGGGTGAAAAGGTTTTTATGCAGGGAAATGCTGCATTATCTGAATCTGCAATTCGTGCCGGCTGTAAAATGTTCTTTGGATATCCAATTACACCTTCTAGTGAAATGCCAGAATATTATGCAGCAGAGGCTCCAAAAAGAGATTTAGTTTTTGTACAGGCGGAAACAGAAGTTGCCGCTTTTAACATGATTGCAGGCGCAGCAGCTGCTGGTAAGAGAGCAATGACAGGTACTGCAGGTCCTGGTTTTAGTTTGGGACAAGAAGCGATGAGCTATATGGCAGCAGCGGGTCTTCCTGCGGTTGTAGTAAACGTAATGCGTCCCGGTCCTGCAGATGGCGAAATCCTTGGTTCTCAAGGTGACTATTTCCAGGCAGTAAAAGGTGGTGGACATGGTGACTACAATGTTATCTGTATGACACCTTATTCTGTACAGGAACAGGCTGATATGATTCAGGAAGCTTTCGATTTGGCTGAAAAATATTTGAATCCTGTTATTGTTCTGACAGATGCAACACTGGCTAAAATGAGAGAAAGTGTTGTCCTGCCTGACGAAGTGACACCCAAAGATATTTCTTTTGCCGGTGCAGTAACAGGCGCAAGAAATAGAGAACACAATGTTATCACAACTTGTGGGGATGGTCCTGCACAGTGGGAAGCATTCAACTTGAGATTGCAGGAAAAATACAGCAAGATCAGAGAAAACGAACAGAAATGGGAAAGCATTCAGGTGGAAGATGCAGATATTGTTATCGTAGCATTTGGCTCTGTAGCAAGAGTAGCGCTGGATACAATTAAAATTGCAAGAGAAAACGGCTTGAAAGTTGGTATGATTCGTCCTCAGCGTGTATGGCCTTTCCCTGAAAAAGCATTTGAAGGCTTGGATGATAAAAAATTCCTGGTAGTAGAATTGAACGCTGGTCAGATGGTAGAAGACGTAAAACTGTCTGTAAAAGATAAAGATCAGGTAGAATTCTACGGCAGATTGGGTGGCTTTACACCAACACCTGTAGAATTGTACGAAAAAATTCGTGAATTGTACGTGAAATAATAGAAAGGATGTGTCGGAATGCAGGTTGTATATAAAAGACCTTCCGTATTGCAGGATGCATATTTCAAATACTGCGGCGGCTGCGGACATGCTATCATCAATAAACTGATTGCGGAAATTATCGAAGAAATGGATTGGCTGGAAGAAACCGTTATGGTATGGCCTATTGGCTGTTCTGTGTACGCAGATCAGTACTTCAAAACAGACTCTATCTGTGCGCTGCATGGTAGAGCGCCTGCTCTGGCGACAGGTCTCAAACGCGCAAGACCTGAAAATATGGTTATTGTATATCAGGGTGACGGCGATATGGTTTCCGAAGGAATGTCTGAAATTATCCACGCTGCAATTCGTGGTGAAAAATTCAGTGTTATTTTCGTAAACAATGCAATTTATGGTATGACAGGTGGTCAGATGGCTCCTACAACATTAGAGGGTCAGAAAACATCTACAACACCTTATGGTAAGTCTGTAGAAAGAGAAGGTGCCCCTGTAAATATGGCAGAGTTAATCTCTAACATCAAAGGCTGCGTTTACAGTGAAAGAGTTGCTGTTAACACTCCCGCAAATATTGCTAAAACAAAAAGAGCCATCAAAAAAGCTCTGGAACTGCAGAAAGCAGGCAAAGGCTTAGGTTTTGTAGAAGTACTTTCTCCCTGTCCTACAGGTTGGAGTATGAAACCTGTACAGGCTCTGGATTTCCTGGAAGAAAATATGATTCCTATTTACCCTCTGGGTGTATTCAAAGATGAGGAGGTAAATGCATAATGAAAAGTCAATTCATGTTTTCCGGTATTGGTGGTCAGGGTGTTATTTCCATTGGCGAATTGATTTGCACAGCTGCTATGAAAGAAGGATATACTGTTACATTTGCACCCTCTTATGGTCAGGAAAAAAGGGGTGGACGCACCATGTGTCAAATGGTAGTATCTGAAGAGATGGGGTCTCCTATCATTTCTGAAGCAGATGTACTGCTGGTTATGGATGAACGTTCTCTGCATGACTATGAACATCAGGTGAAAAAAGGTGGTTATCTGATCATCAATAGCAACCTGGTAGAAGTAAAACCTGAAAGAACAGACATCGAAGTGGTTTATGCTCCTGTAAACGATATGGCACAAGAACTGGGGAATGCAAAAACAGCAAATATGGTAGCTCTGGGCGTAGCTTTGAAGTACCTGAACTTTGTTGGTCTGGACGCTGTAAAAGCAGAACTGAAGAGTGTATTCCCTGGCAGAAAAGAAAAGCTGATCCCTGTAAATGAAAAAGCGCTGGAAGTAGGCTACAACTTTAAGTAAATGATTGTATGTAATTACAAAAATAAAAAATATAAGGAGTGAGAGATATGAAAAATTTGGTATTTTCCGTAGCGGAATATATGGAACGTGTTGCTAAAACCAAAAAAAGCATGTCAGAAAAAGGTATTGAAGTACTGATTGTAACTGATCCTGCCAACATGAACTACCTGACAGGTTTCGATGGTTGGTCCTTCTATGTACATCAGGGTGTTATCGTTGCGCTGGATGAGGAACAGCCCATGTGGTTTGGTCGTGGCCAGGACGGTAATGCTGCAAGACTGACAACATATTTGGAAGAAAAAAATATCTATGCTTATACTGATGACTATGTAAACTCTACAGTAAAACATCCCTATGAATATGTTGCAGATATCCTGAAAGAAAGAGGACTGGATAAAAAAGTAATTGCAACAGAATTGGATGCATATTACTTCTCTGCAAAATGCCAGAAAACAATCGAAAGATGTCTGCCTAATGCAACATTCAAAGATGGTTATAACATTGTAAACTGGGTAAAAATTGTAAAGAGCGCAACAGAAATCGAATTCATGAAAAAAGCAGCTGTAATTGCTGAAAAAGCAATGACAACAGCTTATGACTTCATTGATATCGGTGTTCGTCAGTGTGATGCCGCAGCAGCTGTATATCAGGCACAGATCAGTGGTACAAAAGAATACGGCGGCGAATATTCCTCTATTGCACCTCTGATGCCTGCTGGTATTCGTACTTCTACACCTCATCTGAGCTGGACAGACGATGTTTACAAAGATGGTGACACAGTTATTCTGGAACTGAGTGGTAACTATCGTCATTATCATTGCCCTCTGGCAAGAACCATGATTCTGGGCAATGCTTCTCAGAAAGTACGTGATTTGGGCGCAACAGTTTCCGAGGGTCTGACAGCTGCACTGGAAGGTATCAAACCTGGTATGCTGTGTGAAGATGTAGAACGCATCTGGGCTAAAACAATTGCAAAGAGCGGTTTTGTGAAAGACTCTCGTATTGGCTACTCCATGGGTTTGAACTTCCCTCCCGACTGGGGCGAACATACAGCAAGTCTGCGTCCTGGCGATAAAACTGTTCTGGTGCCTGGTATGACATTCCACATGATTCCTGGTATTTGGTTGGATGACTGTGGTGTAGATACAAGTGAATCCTTTGTTGTAACAGAAAAAGGTGCAGAAACATTCTGTAACTTCAGAAGAGAATTGCTCGTGAAATAATTATGAGGCGAAGATAAGCTTTAGTTAGAAGAATAGGTACTCTGGAGTTATATTATTATAGAGGAGAAAGACTCTAGACACTATACTTCCGAGTACCTTTTTTTACATTAGAAAAAGGAGGGGAATGGATTTTGAACAATCAAAAGACTATTGTAGACAAAATTTTTGAAATTCTTCTGAGTTTTTCAGTCTTAGGGATGGCGTTTATCCTGATTGCGGGGGTTTTTGCTAGAACTGTATTAAACTCCAGTTTGACATTTACAGAAGAAGTCGGAATCTGGTTAAATATCGCAGTCACCTTTTTGGGGATTGGTTATTGTGCAAAACAGGCAAGACATATCAGTATGTCCGTTATATATGACTTCGCAAGTTTGAAGGTAAAAAAGATTATGACATGCGTAATCTCTTTGCTTACAGCGATTATTATGTTCTATCTGCTTCACCTTTCCATTTACTATGTGCACAGCGTATATAAATTGGAATATATTTCTCCTGCTCTGCAGTTACCTATGTGGATTTTCTATCTGAGTGTTCCCATTGGCTTCCTGATGGCAGGTGTTGAATATACAAGAACTTTTATCAAAAATATCCGTGAAAAAGATGAAATTTATATCTCCAGTGTATTGAAATTAGGAGAAAATATGGATGAAGGTCTGAATGACGTAGAGGAGGTGTCTGAATAATATGGTAGCATTGATGTTATGTATCATGTTTTTCTTCTTGGCATTGAACTTCCCCATGGTAATTCCCATGGTAGCTGCACCGATTGCTATTATATTCTTCTTTTTCCCAAATGTCAATCTTGCAATTTGTATTCAGCAGTTGATTGCAGGGGTATCCGCACAGGTATTGCTTGCAGTTCCCATGTTCATTCTGGCTGCAGATATCATGTGTTCTGGTCATACAACAAAAAGACTGCTTGATTTGATTGAAACATTTGTTGGTCATATTCGTGGTGGTATGGCAATCACAACAGCAGCAACATGTACTCTGTTTGGTGCGATTTCCGGTTCTACACAGGCTACTGTAGTAGCAGTTGGAAAGCCTATGAGACAGAGACTGGCAAAACTGGGTTATTCCGATGGTGAAAGCTCTTCACTGATTATCAACTCCGCTATTATCGCACTGTTGATTCCTCCCAGTATTTCCATGATCATGTACTCCGTTGTAACAGGTTCTTCTGTTGGTGACCTGTTCATTGCAGGTGTTGGACCTGGTATCCTGATGCTGATCGTTTTCTCTATTTACTGTTTCTTCTATGCAAAATGGGCAAAAATCCCCACACAGAGAAAGGCAACTGGTAAAGAAAGAGTGGTAGCCTTGAAAAAAGCTATCCTGCCTCTGTTCTTCCCTGTAATTATCTTTGCTGGTATTTACAGTGGTAAATTTAGTCCTACAGAAGCTGCTGCAATTGCAGTACTGTATGCACTGATTCTGGAAATGATTGTTTATCGTACCGTTGGTCTGAAAGATTTGCATAGAATTGCTCTGAGCACAGCTGTGGTTACCAGTGCTGTATTCGTTCTGGTTGCAAGTGGTCAGCTGTTCTCTTGGGTTATTTCCTATGCGCAGATTCCTCAGTTACTGACTGACGCAGTATTGGGTACAGATCCTAGCGCACTGCGTATCCTGGTAACAGTAACGATTTTCTTCTTTATTGGTTGTATGTTTGTAGACAGCTTGGTTGTTATCATCATCCTGTCTCCTATTTTCTATCCACTGGCAGTACAGGCGGGCATCGATCCAATTCACCTGGGTATTCTGATTACACTGCAGGCAGCAATTGGTTCTGTATCTCCTCCGTTCGGATGTAACATCTTTACTGCATGTGCGATCTTCAATAAGCCGTATGCAACTGTTGTGAAGGGGTTACCAGCATATATGGCAATGTTGATTTTAATTACGATTATTGTCATTGCATTCCCTCAACTGTCCTTGTTTATGCTGTAATGGAGGAATAAAAATGTTTGATATTAAAAAAGAAGTTGCAGCTCTAGAAAATGAGTTGATTACACTTAGAAGAGATTTTCATGCTCATCCAGAATTGGGGTATCAAGAATTTTTGACTTCTAAAAAGATTTGCGGATATCTAACAGCACTTGGTTTGGAAGATATCCAGACAATTACCAAAACTGGAGTAACGGCTATTTTGAGAGGTACAAAGGGAGAAGGAAAGACCATTATGCTAAGAGCAGATATGGATGCTCTGCCTGTTGAAGAAATGACGGGTCTTCCTTTTGCAAGTCAAAATAAAGGTGTGATGCATGCTTGTGGTCATGACAGTCATATGGCAATCCAGTTGATTGTTGCAAAAATCCTGGCTGCACACAAAGATGAATTTTCTGGTATAGTCAAATTTGTCTTCCAGCCTAATGAAGAAGAGGCTGGTGCTTTGAATATGATAGAAGCTGGTGTTTTGGAAAATCCGCATGTGGATGCTGCTTTAGCATTGCATCTGTGGAGCCCTATCAAAACAGGTCACATCGGTTTGTCTGAGGGTCCTATTCTGGGTACAACAGAAGAGTTTGAACTGGAGATCATCGGAAAAGCAGGGCACACTTCCACTCCTCATACAGCCAAAGATGCAATTTTGGGCGCTTGCAGTGTCGTACAGGCACTGCAGGTGCTTGGCACCAGAGAATTTGATCCACTGTTGCCAATCGCAGTTATGTTTGGTCATATCGAAGGTGGCACAGCAAGAAATATTATCACTGATTCTGTAAAATTGGGTGGTACCATTCGTTTCCTGTTCCCCGACGAAGAAGTGAATAAACCGAAAGTGTTGGCAGCGTTTGAGAGAGTGATTGCAGGTACTTGCATGGCGCAGGGGCTGGAATATAAAATCAAATATATTCCTAGTAATCCATCTCTTTTCAATGACGCAAAAATGGTTAGTATCGTAAGAGCAGCCGCAGAAGAAACTTTCGGAACAAGAGACAATGTGGATGATTTCCGTTCTCTGGCGGGCGAAGATTTTGCGGAATTCAGCCAGAGAGTACCTTCTGTGATGACATGGGTAGGTATTGCTGATCCGGAAAAGAAAAGTGATTTCCCGCATCATCATGCCCAGTTTGATATTGATGAAAGCATGATGAAATATGGTGTAGAACTTCAGGTAAGAAGCGTATTATCCTATCTCAATCAGGATTGAACTGCGCAATAGAAAAGAAGGAGGCGGCTTATGAAGAAGAAAGCCTTAGTTGCGACACTGGCTGGACTTTGCATGGTTGTTGGTGCGACCGGCTGTGCAGGTGTTCGAACCGGTGAAATGGTACATGATGAAAATACTGTATATGAATGGCGTATGGTACACGAAGAATACACCAACGATATGCAGGACGTATATTGTAAAGAATTTGCAGAATTGCTGCACGAAAAATCTGATGGCAGAATCAACCTGCAGATTTATCAGGTAGGGCAGATCGGTAATGCGCTGCAGGGCTGTGAAATCCTGCAGAACGGTGGCGTGGAATTTGCCATGATTAGCCCTGGTAATACGGGTACTGTAGTACCTGAAAACCAGCTGTTCTCTTTACATTTTCTGTTCCCTCAGGATATGGATAAAACACAAAAAGTTTTGAAAGAAAGTGTAGCACTGAATGAAATGCTGGCGGAAAAATATCTGGAAAAAAATATTATGCCTCTGAGTTTCTGGACAGAAGGCGCCATGCAGTGGACAGCAAACAAACCTTTGACATCTCCCGATGACTTTAAAGGCTTGAAATTTAGAACTATGCAGTCTCCAATGATCTTAGCTGCTTATGAAGCTTATGGTGCGAATCCTACACCAATGAGCTACACAGAAGTATATTCCGGTTTGCAGCTGAACATGATCGAAGGGCAGGAAAACCCCATCAGTGCAATTCATACTTCTAAATTCCACGAAGTACAGGATTATTTGATTGAGGCAAATTCCAATTTGTTTATTACAGCAACATGTGTAAACCCTGACTTCTTTAATAGCTTGCCAGAAGATATTCAGCAGATTATTCTGGATACAGCAGAAGAAATGATCCCTCGTTCTTTTGAAATTCAGGAAGAAATCAATGGCGCCGCATTGGAAAAAATCCAGGCTGAAAGCGATATTGAAGTTATTCAGTTGACAGATGAACAGAGAGCTGCATTTGAGGAAAAAGCAATCGCCGGTTATGAAGTCTATGAACAGGTAGTAGGTCCAGAAGGTAAAGAAATTCTGGATACGCTGAGAGCCGAAATTGAAGCGATCGAAGCAGAATGATTGTATAGAGCACATAGTGTGCGAAAGGAGCAAGAAAAATGAAGGTAAAGGATATTACATCCAGAGATATTTGGGCTGCAAGAAAAAGAATTGCACCTTATATTACAAGAACACCCCTTGTATACTCTCCTGAGCTGAGTGAAAAAACAGGTGCCAACATTTATCTGAAATTAGAAAACCTGCAGGCGATTGGTGCATTTAAAGTAAGAGGTGCAGCAAACAAAATTTTGAGCCTGACACCTGAGGAACGTGCAAATGGTGTTTCCACATTCTCTACAGGAAATCATGGTATGGCGGTTGCACATATTGCAAGCAGATTGGGCGTAAAAGCGACAGTTTGTATGTCTAGAAATGTGCCTCAGGCGAAAGTAAAAGCGATCAGCAGATGGAATCCTGAGATTTTAATGAACTGGAATAGTCAGGACGCAGCTGGTGTATATTGCTACGAACTGGAAAAAGAAAAAGGCGTGAAAGTAATTCCTCCTTTCGATGACAAAGAAATTCTTTGTGGTCAGGGTACTATGTCCTTGGAAATTCTGGAAGATTGTCCTGAAATCGACACAGCTATTGTACCACTTTCTGGCGGCGGCCTCATCAGTGGTGTAACACTTGGTCTGAAAATGTCTGTGCCTGATGTGAAAATCATCGGTGTATCTCAGGAAAGAGCAGCTGTTATGATTGAAAGCTTGAAAGCAGGTCATCCCATCGAAATGCCAGAAGAACCTACCCTTGCTGACAGCTTGCTGGGCGGCATTGGTCTGGATAATCAGTATACATACGATATTGTAAAAGATTATGTGGACGAGACTGTACAGGTCAGCGAAGAAGAGATCGCCAATGGCATGGCTTATATTATGGAAAATCACAAAGTGATTGCAGAGGGTGCAAGCTGCGTTGGTATTGCGTATTGCATGCGTGAAGGTGTCATCAAACCTGGCAGCAATGTTGCAATTATTGTAACAGGATGTGGTGTTCCTATGGAACAGATCAAAGAGATCGTTAATACAAATTTCTGATTTTGAAATCAACCTCCATAAATCGGCAAAAATCAGAGAATTGTAATAGTATATAACGATAGATTGAACCAATATGGTTCAACTCATAAACGGGAAAATGGATGGAATTACTCTCTCTCGGTGGCATCGGTTTTCCCGTTTTTGTTTATTGTGTGTTAGTGGATTATTAGATAATTTTGGAGTGAGATCAATGAAAATATCAGAAGAAGTATTGTGTTTGAATGATGAGTTGATTGCACTGAGACGAGATTTTCATCAACATCCTGAAATTGGCGGGAAGGAATTTCGCACATCACAAATAGTAGAAAAGTACTTACAGGATTTGGAACTGGAAACGCAAAGAATGGCAGATACTGGTGTTGTGGCAACCCTATATGGTAATCGCCCCAATGGTAAAACAATTCTGCTGCGTGCAGATATGGATGCACTTTTCGTTGAAGAAGAAAATGAAGTTCCTTACAAATCTGTGAATCCAGGTGTGATGCACGCTTGTGGTCATGATGGTCACACAGCCATGCTGTTGGTAGCGGCAAAAGTGTTGTGTGCCAGAAAAGATGAGCTGAAAGGAAATGTAAAATTTGTATTCCAGCCCAATGAAGAAGTAGGAGCTGCACATTTGATGGTAAGAGACGGTGTTCTTCAGAATCCATCTGTGGACGCATCCTTTGGCCTGCACTTGTGGTCGCCTATAAAAAGCGGTGTGATCGGTATCAAATCCGGTTCTGTTATGGCAGAAATGTATAACTTTAAAATCACGCTGGTAGGTAAAGATGGGCATACATCGGCTCCAGAAGCAAGCATTGATCCCATCATCTGTGCTGCCAACATCATACAGTCTTTTCAGACAGTACAAACAAGAGAAATTAGCAGCTTAAAGCCAACGAATATCATGTTTGGCAAGATTCAGGCTGGAACATCTTCAAATATTATTCCACAAAAGCTGGAAATGGAAGGTTCTTTACGATATCTATACGATGGAGGGGAAAACAGCGAAGAAAATCCCAGAAAACGTATGGAACGTATTGTAAAGAGTGTATGCGAAGCCCATAGAATCGATGGCAAAATTGAATTTGAAGTTAGTAATTATATTCTGATCAACGATGAAAAAATTATTGATTTCATCAATTCCGATGTGGTTCCCAAAATGGAAATCACTCATAACGAAATACAGGCATATCAGTGTCTGGGAGGCGAAGATTTCTCCGAATATTCCAACCACAACAATATACCTGGTGCATTCCTGTTTATTGGTGTGGGGAACGAAGAAAAGAAAACAGATAGACCTCACCATAGTTCTACATTCAATATTGATGAAGATTGTTTGAAGATTGGTGTAGAATTGTTCAAAAATATTTGTTTTGCGTACTTTGATAAAATGGAAGGAGAAGAATGCTAATGGATGATCTGGATTATGGCGGAAGAGCCAAGATTGGTTTGATTTATCCTGCAATGGGATGGGTGATGGAGCCTGAATTTACTGCAATGGCACCTAAGGGTGTTTCCATTCAAACAACCAGAGTGATGAATGGCAGCACAGATAAAGAAGGTCTGAACGACTTAATCATTGCCGGTACCAAACAGGCTGCCAGTTTGCTTGCGGCTATTCCAACAGATATTCTGATGTTTGGCTGCACCAGCGCAAGTTTCTGCAATGGCGTAGAGTATGAAAAAAATATGATTGCGGAAATGGAAAAAGAGTTTGGTCTGCCTTTTGTCACGACTTCTACAGCTGTTGCAGAGGCGGTAAAGGCGGTAGGTGCGAAGAAAGTTGCTTTCGCAACACCTTATATTGAAGACTTGAATGTTCTGGCAAAAGCATATCTGGAAAGCTGTGGAATTGAAGTACTGAATACCAAAGGTCTTGGTCTGCTGTATGACAAGGATATGGATGCTACACCTCTGGAAAAGATTTATGAATTAGCTAAATCTGTTGATGTTCCAGAAGCAGATGCAGTGCTGATTTTATGTACAGGCGTACGCAGCGTACCTATTATTGAAATGCTGGAAAAAGATCTGAAAAAACCTGTCATTTCTGCAATTCAGGCATCCATGTGGTATTCTCTGAAAACACTGGGTATTGACACAAATGAAGTAAAAGGATTCGGCTCTTTATTTGAAAAATAAAATTGGAGGAATAAACGATGCAGATTGAAGGACGCGTAAAAGATATTACAGCAAGGGATTTTTGGGCAGCAAAAAAACGGATCAAACCTTATGTAACAAGAACACCTCTGATCTATTCCAAGGCGCTTTCTGACATTACAAAAGCAAATGTATATATCAAAGCAGAAAATTTACAGGCCATTGGTGCTTTTAAAGTACGTGGCGCAGCAAACAAGCTCCTGAGTATTTCTGAAGAACAGAAAGCAATCGGTGTGTCCACATTCTCTACAGGTAACCACGGTATGGCAGTTGCTTATATGGCAAATAGATTGGGAATTTCCGCTCAGATTTGTATGTCCAGATATGTACCTCAGGTAAAAGTAGACGCAATTGGACAGTGGAATCCTACAATCAAGCAGGACTGGGAAACACAGGATGAAGCGCAAAAATATTGTGAAGAACTGCAAGAAAAAGAAGGTGTAATGATTATTCCTCCTTTTGATGACAAATATATTTTGTGTGGACAGGGAACCATTGGTTTGGAAATCATTGAAGATCTGCCTGAAGTAGATACCATTATTGCGCCTTTGTCTGGTGGCGGTCTGTTGTCTGGTATTTCTCTTTCTTCCAAAATGAGCGTGCCTGATATAAAAGTAATCGGTACTTGTATGTTTGGCGGCGCTGCTATGGTAGAAAGTCTGAAGGTCGGAAAGCCTATCGAAATTCCAGAAGATACAACGTTTGCAGATAGCCTATTGGGTGGAATTGGTTTGGATAATCAATATACATTTGATATTGTAAAAGATTATGTAGATGAAATCCATCAGATTGCAGAAGAAGAAATTGCAAAAGGCATTGAGTTTGTATTGGAAAAACACAGAATGTTGATTGAAGGTGCAAGTGCAACAGGGATTGCTTATGCATTACAGCCTGGTACTATTGAGGAGGGCTCTAATGTTGTTATCGTGACAACTGGTTGTGGTATTAGCAGAGAGTGGTTAGATCTTGTATTAGCAGGAAAAACATTAGATGGAAGATAAATAAGAAAAGGAGAAAATATTATGAAAGAAGTTATTTTTACAAACAAAGCAACAAGCCCTACTGGTCCTTATTCTCAGGCGATTAAAGTAGACAAAACTGTTTATCTGGCAGGTGTTTGTGGGGATGACCCTGTAACAGGTGAAATCATGGGTGGCGGTGATATGAAGGTAGAAGCGAAATATGCCATGGAAAACCTGAAAAACACATTGGAAGCTGCCGGCGGCAAGATGACAGACATTGTAAAAGTGAAAGTTGTATTTACGGATTTGGAGCAGGCTGCTGATTTTAATGAAGTATACATGACATATTTCCCGGATTATCGACCGGCAAGAATTGCTATGGGGGTTGCAGGCTTGTTAGGAGGGGCACATCTGGAATTGGATGCTGTAGCAATTTTGGATGAAGAATAATACAAGTTTACTTTTATGTGAATTTTCCTAAAAAAGATTATGATGTTCAAGATAGCGTAAAACCTATATAAAGATTTTGGGGGTTTGATGAAATAGTCAAACTCCCTCTTTGTTTTTTCGTTTTATGATTTGACGGTAAAGCCTGCCAAGAATCACAAAGTAATGAGATTAGTGAAAGGATATGAGCGGATACGGGAAAATGGATACCTATTTTTATGGTTATGCTAGCTGCTTTTTGTTGGGGTACAGGTGGTGTATTTACGAAAATGATTGTCCCATTTGGATTTAGCTCAACAGATATGGTGTTTATAAAGTCAGTAGTGGCTCTGTTTTTTTTAGTGTTGGTTAATATCCGAAAAGGAACAAAATTATTTCGTATCAACGAATTTGCGGATTTGAAATATTTAACAATTGTAAGTTTAATGGGGTATGTTTTTTACGGGGCTATGTTCGTTCTAACGGTAAATGAAATGGGTGTAGGTATTGGTGGGGCTATGCTCTATACAAAATGTGCTTTTGTTATTATATTGGAAAGATGGATTTTTCAAAAAAAGATTACATCTAAAAAATTTTTTACAGTATTACTGACAATTACAGGCTGTATGGGTATTGCAGGATTGTTTTCAGGAGCTTTTGAACAGATTACAGCAAAAGGGTTGTTGTTTGGATTTTTATCAGGTGTTGGATTTGCAATTTATGATGTTATGAGTAAAAAAGTTTTAGATAAAAATACTTCAGAAACCGTAACATTTTATACATTTTTTATTGCCTCTATTGTAGTTGGATTTATCGTACATCCGCTTGAGATTTTACAGGTAATTATGCAGAATGATTTATTCCTGATTGTAATACTTTATGGTATTGTCGTTTCAGGATTACCTTATATTTTATATGTTTGGGCATTATCTAAAATTGATGCAGGTATTGCGGCAATTGTATCAACATTTGAGCTGTTTACAGCGGTGTTTGCGGGTATAATTTTATATCATGAACCATTAAACATGATAACAATTTGTTCTATGATTGCAATTTTACTTGCCGTATTCATCTCCAATTATACATTTCAGAAAAGAAGATGGTAACTGAATGAAATGGCGAAATTATGAAGTATTTTAATATTTTATTTTAGTAAATGTTTATATGAACAGATTGACAAGTATGCGAAGTATTAGTATGATGAATATTATAAAATACATAGATTGTGAATCAGAAATGATTGTATGCAGTAAGAAGAGGGGAATTTTTATGGAATTTAATTATACACCTAAATATCCAGTACAGACACTTCAAAAAGCTATCGAAATACTAATGTACATCAAAGAAAATGGATCTTCAGATGGACTTACAATTGCAGAACTGAGTGAAAAGCTGGATATGGGAAAAAGTGTTGTTCATAGAATTTTAGATACACTGTATGCGTATCGTTTTGTGGAAAAGACGGACAAAAATGGAGCTTATCGTTTAGGCTGGGGGATTTATGAGATTGCTCAAACGATACCGTTGCATCATAGTTTGAATGAAGATGTGTACCGGAAAATTATGGAGAAGCTATGCAATGAATTTCAAGAAACTGTAAATCTTGGGATTTATAATAATGGTGAAGTGGTGATTATTTGTAAAGTTGAACCTGATCGAAGAGTTCGTTCTAATATTGAGGTTGGTGAAAGAGAACCATTGTATGCAACAGCGTTAGGAAAACAATTTCTTTCAGAATTTACTAAAGATAAAGTAAGGGAGTATTTTGAAACAGTCCAATTAAAGAAACTGACAGAGAATACGATTGTAGATTTGGATAAAATGTATGAGGAATTAAAAAAAGTCAGAATGAATGGAGTTTCTATAGATAATCAAGAGTATAGTGAAGATTTGATTTGTACAGCAGCACCAATTTATAATTATGAAAATAGGATTGTTGCAGCTTTAAGTATCAGTGTACCTGAAAGTCGATATACCGAAAAAAAATCTAAGGAGATTGTTAATTCATTAAAAGAAGCAGCTATGGAAATTTCTGAGTTTCTTGGATATTAAAGTTTTTATCATGAAAAATAAGCAGTAAGATTTATTTCTTACTGCATTTTTATTTTTCTAAATGTAATATATAAAATGATTTACGATTTGCTGCTTCGTAGTTTTGCAAAAATTTGACCAATATTTAGTTTATTTAAGCTTCTAGTGCTATTCTTTTTCTCTGAATCATATGCAAACGCTTTTTTCCTATGTTGTTACATAAAGAAATTATTTCTTGTAAGTTGGCATTTATAAGAGTGTGATTTTATGGTAATCTCAATGATTTTTCAAATTGTTTAGGTGTTTTCTAAAAGAAAAGTTAATACAAATAATCATGTTTGATTTTATTATGTTCTGTTTTTCATAGGAAAACATAGTGAAAAGATTTATAAGTCATTTTTTCAAGGACTATATAATAGAAACCGAAGAGGAAAATTCGCTAGCATTTTTTTATTTATATTTTACAATATACTGAGTTTATGATAAAATAGACATATAGAAAATAAAACAACTATCAGTTCTTATCCGCGGCCAGCGGTCGCGTATTCAAGTCGCGTTTCAGCCGTTTTTCCATAGCTATTTTTTCTTAGAAGGAGTATTCAAGATATGCTTCCTATTCTTTCATAAAAGATTGCAAAAATTAAATTATTCTTTTATGAATAAATTATTCTGAATTAAATAATAATCAAAAACAAGATTATTTGAATCTGAATAATCTTGTTTTTTTATGGCAAATTTTCTGATTTTCAGCATTCCTCGATTTGGCACAAATTTTGTTTTATAAATGGACAAAGAAATCAAAAGGAGTTGTGACCATGAATGCTCTAGAAAACACCAAGATTCTGGATTTATCCGAAAAGCAAACCATCAGTTTAGCAACGTTTTACCTTTCATCCTATGGTACGGAAGTGACAAAAGTTGAGCGGCCGGATGGCGGGGACAAAGCGAGAAGTTGTGCACCGATCAAAAAGGTGATAGCTTGTATTTCAATTACCTGAATCGTGGGAAAAAGAGTATCATTTTGGACATTACCACAGCAGAAGGGACAGAAATTTTGGAAAAATTGATTCCTTTTTATGACGTCATTTGTGTAGGTGAAGAAGCGGGTTATATGGAGTCTTTGGGACTTGGTTATGGCAGACCTGATATTATTTATGCTTCTTATTCCTATTATGGGGAAACAGGATCTTATAAGAATAAGCCAGTCAGCTCTCTTACAGCACAGGCAAAAGGTGTTGCCATGGATATGACTGGTGTCCATAACGCATACTCCGTTCAATCTGCGCCGTCCATTGCAGAGCATGACAGTGCCGCATATTTTGCCACGCGAATTGTTATGGATCTTATTGATTGGAATAGCAGAGGAATTAGTCAGAAAGTAGATATTGCACTGCTGGATTCCATCTATTCCTATATCGAAGCAGCGCCGGAAGTTTTTTCTACTGTGAGAGAAGTACATAAAAGAAAAGATAATTTCAAAAAAGTTCTGTGATGTACTGGAATTAGAGGATTTAAAGGAAGATTCGAGATTTATTGTTAATGAAGGAATAAGAACAGATTATATGAACATTCTTCGCTCGATTCTGGCAAAACCCATTGTCTGTTTAAAAAGAAAACAGAAGCAGAAAATTTGGTATGTTCTTACGGCTGAATTTCCTGCCGTTTTGTTTGAGAAAATTTAAAAAAAACTTGTAATGTTTTAAGATTTCGATTGTTATTATAGTGAAAGGTGGTGAAGATGGGTGGACTTTGAAAGTGTATATCAACGATATTTCAAAGATGTTTTTTTGTTTTTACGAAGCATATCAGCCAGCGAGGATATGGCAGAGGAAATCACACAGGAAACTTTTACAAAAGCACTGAAGGCAATCGACACTTTTGACGGCAGGAAAGATATACGTGCGTGGCTGTTTACCATTGCGAGGAATACATACTATACTCATTGTAAACGCCAGAAAATATATGTTGAAGAAGATATAGAGAATATGCATCTGGTTAATTAGGAGGCTTTTACCAGTAAAATCATAGACGAAGAAAGTGCGCTGCTTGTTCATCGTTTTCTTCATCATATGAGAGAACCATATAAAGAGGTTTTTACTTTGCGCGTCTTTGGCGAGCTTCCTTTTGAAAAGATTGCGGTGTTATTTGGAAAAACACCCAATTGGGCCCGTGTGACATTTTATCGTGCGAAAAAAGAAATTATCGAATATATGGAGGGGATAGAGAATGGAAAAAATCAGTTGTAATATTGCAAGGGATTTATTGCCGTTATATATAGAAGGAATTTTGAGTGAAGAAACAGCGCAAGTTGTTGAGATGCATTTGCAGACCTGTAAGAGCTGCAAAAAAGATTTTGAAACCATGCGTCAGGAGTTTGTTTTTCCGTCTGCGCCCAAAATTCAGGAGGAAAATGAAAGAATATTAAAAGAACTGAAGCGTCGGCTAAAAATTAAGAGAATATTGACTGCGGTTGTTGCGGTTTTTGTGACTGTGGCTGTTGTTATATCAGGTTATTTGGTATACACAAATGTCGGGGCTGTACATAATTTTTTCACGGAAGACAACACAGTTATATTGCGGGATATTCATACAGGAGATACATGGGAACCACTCTATATTGAGAGGGATGAATATTTGAATTATGATCGCTTGATCTGTAAAAAGAAGATGGTTGTCCACATTGACAGTGCATCGGCAGTTACTTTTAGAATCAGTGATACAGATGGGAATATCGTCATAGATGAGCAGACTCTTGAACCGGGAGAAGGCGCTTCCCTAAAGGAATTGAAACGCAATACAGACTACAAAGTGGAAATAAAAACAGAAGGGGATTTTGTTTTGCTCCGATTTGTATAACTGAAACGATAAAATAAGAAAGGTTCTTCGCGATCAAATATCATAGAAGAACCTTTTTATTATAAAAAATGATCCTTCCATAATTAAGAATTTTGAAATAGCTTCCTTTCAGCCTTTATGGTAAGATTGACAAAATAAAAGGGCATAGATAATGAAATAAAGGGGGAGTACGAATGAAGCGCATCATGAAGATTTTTATCTTTGGCGTTTGTATCGGCATTGCAGCATTGATTATTCAAAAATCATTTCATATTAATGAGGATGTATTCATGCGTGGCTATTGCATTGCTGCGATTGTTATTGTAATTGGTGCTGTGTTATTTAACATGCTGTATAATCGATATTACTTCAAAAAGGTAAGAGCGTTGTCGGAACAATTCCTTGAGGAGAAACCACAGGAGTATATTGATGGGATACAGGCATTGCTGAAAACTGCCAAGGGACGATATTTGCAGAATATCCTGCGCCTAAACTTGACAGCAGGATATATGGAGCAAAAACGATTTGAGGAAGCAATGCAGATATTGGAAGAACTGTCAGACAGACAAAGAAAAGGTGCCATTGTAAATGTGGTTTATTGTATCAATCTTTTCATTTGCTATTTCGAAACCAATCAGTATGAAAAAGCCATCGCATTATATCATGAGAATTCTCGGCTCATTGAGAAATTTCGATATAGTAAAAGCTATGGTGCCAATATTGCTATACTGGATGTGTTGGCTATGGTGATCCGCAAACAATACCAAGAAGCGGAAGATCTGCTGGAAAAAGCAAAACAAATATATGATACACCGCAATTTCAAAAAGCCTTTCAAGAAATTTCCGGTAAGTTGAATGGAATAAAAGACGGGACTACATAAATATCAAAAAACTGTTGACACTCATTTATATGCGAAAAGGTCAGCGTTTTTTTTATTTTAAAAATTTCCGGCTGAGATGGAAATCAAAGAGAAAGGAACCTTATAAAATCCGTTGTGTTTGTGCAAATGATGAAAAAATGCATAATAATATCCTTTGTGCATGGGAAAGTTTGTGCAAAAAGTTTTGTTAGCACTCTTTACAAGTGAGTGCTAACAATGTATAATAAGATCGTATTCAAAAGGAAATAACCTAAATTTTGAATAGATTCTAAATGGAGAAAGGTGGAATGGTTATGAACTTACAAAAATTTACACAGAAATCTCTGGAGGCCATTCAGAACGCCCAATCTATGGCAGTGGAATATGGTAACCCCCAGATGGATCAACAGCATCTGCTGGTTACATTACTGACGCAGGATGAAGGTTTGATCCCCCAGCTGATGCAGAAAGTGAATGTGAATGTAAACGGTTTGCTGCAGGCAGCGGAAAATGAAGTGAAAAAACTGCCTCGCGCAACAGGCGGACAGACATATGTTTCTTCTGACTTGGAAAAAACACTGACAGCAGCAGAAAAGCTGGCAGAAAATATGACAGATGAATATGTATCCGTAGAACATATTTTCATGGCAATGGTAAACAGCCCTAATGCGGCGCTGAAAGATATTTTCCGTCAGTATAACATCACCAAAGAAGGCTTTATGAAAATTCTGGCAACAGTACGGGGCAATACTCGTGTAACCAGTGATTCTCCCGAAGCAACTTATGATGCTTTGAAGAAATATGGTACTGACCTGGTGGAAAAAGCAAGAAGCAAAAAACTGGACCCTGTCATCGGTCGTGACGATGAAATCCGTAACGTTATCCGTATTCTGTCCAGAAAAACCAAAAACAACCCTGTGCTGATTGGTGAACCCGGTGTCGGTAAAACAGCCATCGCAGAAGGTCTGGCACAGCGTATTGTCAAAGAAGATGTTCCCAACAGTCTGAAAGACAAAACCATTTTCTCTCTGGATATGGGCGCCCTCATTGCTGGCGCAAAATTCAGAGGTGAATTTGAAGAACGTCTGAAAGCCGTTTTGAATGAAGTCAAAAAGAGCGAAGGTAAAATCATTCTGTTCATTGATGAACTGCATACCATTGTTGGTGCAGGGAAATCAGATGGCGCCATGGATGCAGGGAACCTGTTAAAACCTATGCTGGCAAGAGGGGAACTGCATTGCATCGGTGCAACCACACTGAATGAATATAAACAGTATATCGAAAAAGACCCTGCTCTGGAACGTCGTTTCCAGCCTGTTATGGTAAACGAACCTACGGTGGAAGATACCATCGCAATTCTGCGTGGTCTGAAAGAACGGTATGAAGTATATCATGGTGTTAAAATTCAGGATCAGGCAATGATTGCGGCTGCGACATTGTCCAACCGTTATATCTCTGACAGATTTCTGCCAGATAAAGCCATTGACCTGGTGGATGAAGCTTGTGCTATGATTCGTACAGAAATGGATTCCATGCCCACAGAACTGGATATTATCCAGAGAAAGATCATCCAGCATGAAATCGAAGAAGCGGCACTGAAAAAAGAGGACGATAAACTGTCCAAAGAACATCTGGAAGAAATCCAGAAAGAACTGGCAGAAATGCGTGACCAGTTTGCAACTTTGAAAGCAAAATGGGAAAACGAAAAAGATGCCATTGGCGTTGTTCAGAAACTCCGTGAACAGATCGAAGATGTCAATGCGGAAATTGAAGCTGCTGAACGGAAATATGATCTGAACAAAGCAGCGGAACTGAAATATGGCAAACTGCCTCAGCTCCAGAAAGAACTGGAAGAAAAAGAACGGGAAGCTGAAGAAAACGGCAACAAGAATACATTGCTGCGTGATAAAGTAACCGAGGAAGAAATTGCTCGTATCATCGAACGGTGGACAGGTATTCCTGTTGCGAAATTGATGGAAGGCGAACGTGAAAAACTGCTCCATCTGGAAGATATCCTTCACGAAAGAGTGGTAGGACAGGATGAAGCTGTTCAGAAAGTTGCGGAAGCAATCCTGAGAAGCCGTGCAGGTATCCAGAGTCCTAACAGACCTATTGGTTCCTTCATGTTCTTGGGCCCGACAGGTGTTGGTAAAACAGAACTGGCAAAAACATTGGCAGAATGCCTGTTTGATGATGAAAAGAATATGGTCAGAATCGATATGACTGAATATATGGAAAAATTCAGTGTGTCTCGTCTGATTGGTGCGCCTCCCGGATATGTAGGTTATGAAGAAGGCGGTCAGCTGACAGAGGCTGTTCGGAGAAAACCTTATTCCGTAATCCTGTTCGATGAAGTGGAAAAAGCACATCCTGATGTGTTCAATATTCTGCTTCAGGTATTGGATGATGGCCGAATCACAGACTCTCAGGGCAGAACTGTTGACTTCAAGAATACCGTCATCATCCTGACAAGTAACTTGGGCTCCAATTATCTGCTGGAAGGCATTGATGCAAACGGCGAAATTACCCAGGAAGCAAGAAATCAGGTAGAAGAACTGCTGCATCATTCCTTCCGTCCTGAATTCCTGAACAGACTGGATGAAATCGTATTCTACAAACCTCTGACAAAGGATAACATCACCCATATCATTGACCTGATCATGAAAGATCTGAACAAACGTCTGGCAGATAAACAGCTGAAATGTGAACTGACAGAACGTGCGAAAGATTATATCGTAGAAACTGGGTATGATCCTGCCTTTGGTGCAAGACCTTTGAAACGTCTGGTACAGCGTGACATCGAAACACTGCTGGCACGGAAGATTATTGCCGGTGATATTGATCAGGGCACAACCTTGGTAGTAGATGTAGAAAATGGCGAATACAGCGTTACAGCGAAATAAAATCTGTTCTTTGCAATGACCTCAAAAGAATAGAGAAACCCCATGGAATGACAGAAAACTGTCGTTCCATGGGGTTATTGTTTTGTAGGGAAAACTTATTTCTTTTTCTGTTCCACGGTACTTACAAAATTTCTCAGGTCTTCCATGGAGCAGATGGAGCTGCTGTTGTTGGATAATGCAATCTGTGTGGTGTCGGGTAAGCCTTTATAAAAATGTTTCGCACGTTCGTTGTGCAGCAGTAAATCCGCAAGATCTTGATATTTTTGTCCAGCCATGTCTGTATGCCTCCTTTTTGTTTGTCAGCATTATTCTGCGCAAAAAATATGGCTTTTATGCAGTTTCTTTCTTGAGTGGATTGCTGCTTTTTGGTATACTAAAGCAAGGTGATTGCTTATGTTGAAAAAATATAAAACCATTCTGGCGCAGGCGGAAGCGGAAATTGTGGAAAAGAAATCCCGTTTTATCGCTACTGTTCGCCCTGTAAAAACAGAGGAAGAAGCCAGAAGTTTTATCGAAGAATTGAAAAAGAAATATTGGGATGCAACCCATAATGTTTTCGCTTATCAGATTGGCGAAAGAAATGAAATTCAGCGTTTCAGTGACGATGGAGAACCACAGGGAACAGCAGGTATGCCGGTGTTAAATGTTCTCAAAGGGGAAGATGTGAAAGATACCGCTATTGTGGTAACAAGATATTTTGGCGGTACGCTTCTTGGTACTGGCGGTCTGGTGCGTGCCTATGGAAAAGCCGCAAAAGAAGGATTGCTGACAGCTGGAATTGCAGAATTGGTTCTGTATAGTCGTTATTTTGTGACTGTGGATTACACAGATTCTGGAAAAGTACAATATGAAATTTTGCAGGATGGACATGTGCTCCATGATACCCAATATACGGATCAGGTGCAGTTTTGTGTGCTGGTAGAATCGGAACAGTCCGAAGCCTTCGAAAAGAAGATGCTGGATATTATGAAAGGCAAACAGGCTGCCGAAAAGGTGGATGAAGTCTTTGGTGTTTGGCAAAATGGCGAACTTCAGTTGACAGAATCGTAGTTTTATCTTGTTTTTTCGATGAAAAAATGATAAAATATTTTGGTGAATTTTAATCGAGGAGGGTTATGAATGTCTGGACATTCTAAGTTTGCGAATATTAAACATAAAAAGGAAAAAAATGATGCTGCCAAAGGTAAAGTATTTACCATGTTGGGCAGAGAAATTCAGGTTGCAGTAAAAGCTGGCGGCCCCGATCCCGCTGTAAACGGTAAACTGCGTGATGTAATCGCAAAATGTAAATCTAACAATATGCCCAATGATACTATCGAAAGAAGTATCAAAAAAGCAGCTGGTAACGAAGAAGGCGTAGAATACGAATTGGTAACATATGAAGGTTATGGCCCCAGTGGTGTAGCAGTTATCGTAGAAGCGCTGACAGATAACAGAAACCGTGCAGCTGCAAATGTAAGAAATGCATTTACAAAAGGCGGCGGTAACATGGGTACCAACGGCTGCGTATCTTTCATGTTTGACCAGAAAGGTCTGATCGTGATTGATAAAGAAGAAGTAGAAATGGATGAAGAAGAACTGATGATGGCAGCTCTGGATGCAGGCGCAGAAGACTTCGCAGCAGAAGAAGACAGCTACGAAATCACAACTTCTCCTGATGACTTCTCTGCAGTACGTGAAGCTATGGAAGCAGCAGGCATTCCTATGGCAAGCGCAGAAGTGACAATGATTCCTCAGACATATACAGAACTGAAATCTGATGAAGATATCAAGAAAATGAATAAATTGCTGGATATGCTGGATGATGACGATGATGTACAGAATGTATATCATAACTGGGATGAGTGATCAAAATAGATGACATAGCCGCAAAGCCAGTAAAATCAAGGCTTCCAGCGGTTTTTGAGGGCGATTTTCAAAGCCCCAAAAAATCCAATTTTATAGATGACATAGCGTTTTTGGAGTTAAAAAACGATTTTCGGGCAGTGAGATGAAAAAAAATCTCACTGCCTTTTTTCATTTCTGAAAATCGACAAAAAAGTGGTTTCCAAAATATAACCATTTTTTGAAAAAATTTTTTCGACAAATTTTGAAGGAAAATGTTATTAAAGTGCCAAAAGTAAAGTTGTATGAACATCCTGAAGTCTTTAAAAAATTGAATACAGAGGAAATGATTTATTTTTATAAATCTTAAGTTTTACATAAAGTGCTACCTACAAGGATGGAATGTTTATGGAAGAACATGAAAGAATTTTAAACCTATATTTGCCAATATTGGTAAATTAGCAGAGGTTGTTGTACTAGAATCTTTGTGATATACTTTTTTATAAATGTGGATCTTTGTCTATTAGGGGGTTTAAATATAAAAAGGAACTAGAATAATTGTGGATTAACTATGTGGGATTGATTTATATATGTGTTTTGAAAAAAAGAACATCATGCAGTTGTGAAACGAACAATTATTACAATCCTATATAGCAAAGGAAAGAGGTGTGTTATGGATACCATCAATGCTTTATTACATAATACAAATTCATTAAGAAATGCAACTATTTTAGCGGGAAGCAGAGGTTTGAATAATAAGATATCTGGTGTTACTGTCTTAGAAATGTCTGATCTAAATGAAGAGGGGAGTTCTTTATTAAATCTGAAGCAAGGAGAAATTGTAATTACGTCTTGTAATGATATCAAAGAAAATGTTGAAAAGCAGCTTCAGTTAATTTATGCGTTAAAACAAAGAAAAATAGCAGGTATTGTTTTATTTTATATAGGCTATGTTATAAAAAGTTTGGATTATAGTGTGATTGCGTTATGTGATAAGCTGGATCTTCCATTGATTTGTCCACCTAATGATCCCCAAATATCTTATGCTTCTGTGATGAATGATATAATGGGTCTTTTAATGAGGAAAAGTGAACATGAATCAAAGAAAGAGAGAACTATTCTAAAGGGGATAATGGAACTAAATCAGAAACAAAGATCTTTTTCAGAAGGATTAAAATTTTTAAGTGATTCGTATGATATTACACTGATGCTATTGGAAAATAGTATGGAAGAGATTTGTTCCTGCGGTTTAGATATCTTGCAGATGAAGGAGCTGTTGAAAAAACAGGATTTGTTTGATGATAGAAAGGATAATGTCTTTTTTTTCATTGATGATGGAAATCGGTGTGTTTGGAAAAAGATATGGCAAAATAATACGTATTTATGGTTGGGCATGTTTTCAAGAACACAGCAATTGCATAATGTAAGTTTTATTATGCAAAGTTTCGAGATGATTATAGATATATGGGAAAAAGATATTCTTCACAAGAGTCAGCATGAATTGATTTTGTCAATTCTGGGTGATAATAGGTCGCAGGCATTTGCTGTTGCAGAAAAGCAGAAAATTGATCTGGAAAAAGCTGTAGGTGTTATTTGTATTGCGAAGCAAGGAGATTTTGAGAAAAATAGAAATATAAAGATACTCATGGATTCTATTATAAAGCAAGAAGGATTTAGAGTTGTACACACAGAAGTTCAACAAAAATTTGTTTATCTATTATTTGGGCATGAAGAAAATAAATTTTTGGATGTGAAGAATTCCATTGAGAATATATCTAATTTCCCGTATCATACAATTGTAGCAACAGTATATGGAAAGGAAGATTTATTCTTATTTCTGCCTAAAGTAATTGAGGTTTTTGCTTGTCTAAAAGAAATAAAAAACAGTAGAATATATGATCGAAGTGAAATTCAATCAATTCTTCAAATGCAGTTTCTTCTCCATTCACCAATGCGGATACTGTATCAAAGCATGCAAAATAGGCTGGATATATACGATAAGAAGAATAAAAGCAATTTGAAAAAAATGATTGTTGACTGTTGTTTAGAATATAAAATGAATTTGAAAGAGATGGCAAAGGCAGAATTTATCCACTATAACACAGTGCAATATCGAATGAAGAAAATTGAGGAACTCCTGCAGATCAACTTAAAAAGGCCGTCAGATATGGATACATTATATACATTGGCTTTGTTTATGAAGATGAAAGAAAAGTGAATAAAGTGTAAAAAAACAAACCATAACTTGGTTTGTTTTTTTTATAAAATTTGGTTTGCATTTTTGTTTTTTTGACAATTGTTTCAGAATTATGGATTTGTATAATTAAAGAAAAATACAAAACAGGAGAGTGGTAATTATGGCAACAAAAAAATTGACAAACATTCAGGAAGCAACAGATTTTGTAAGAGGTTGTACATTTTATGCAACTGGCGGGGGCGGACTTCCTGAAAATGGGATTGAGTCTTTGATGAGCGAAATTAATGAAAAAGGCTTTGTACAAATAACAGATATTTCAGAGATTCCCGATGATGCTGTTGCTGTATGCCCGTTTTTGATGGGTTCTATTGCACCGCATGATGAAGCAACTCTTAAGGAAATGGCAGGTTTTGGTTTTATTGATGGCGTAAATAAAGAAAAAACCAGACTGGCAAAAGCAATTCAGGAACTGGAAGCATATACAGGGGTAAAAACAACAGTAGTTGTTCCTATTGAACTGGCAGGTGCGAATACTTCTGGCCCCATTTCTGCAGGCAGTTCTTTGGGTATGATGGCAGTTGATGGAGATTATTGTGGACGTGCTATTCCGGAAATTTTGCAGATTACACCATATTTGTATGATAGAAAATGGCTTCCTGTCGCTTCTGTTGATGAATGGGATAATGTTTGTATTATCAAAAAGGCAACCAATCTTCGTGTAGTTGAAAGAATTGGTAAGCTTATTAGCGCTGGTGCATATGGTTTGGCCGGTCAGGCAGGTTTTATTATGAGTGGGAAAGAACTGAAAGAAACCGTAATTGCTGGAACTCTCTCCAAATCTTATGAACTTGGTAAGTTTATTCGTGAAGCTCAGGAAGCACATCTGGATCATATTCCTCAGAAAATTGCAGAAAAAGTTGGCGGTTGGGTGTTGGCAGAAGGAAAAAGAACAGACTTTGAAGATGAAGATCGAATCGGATACTACTGGGGAACGACAACCATTCAGAGCGATGCTGGAGATGAATACAAAATCTGGTTTAAAAATGAAAACCATGTATGCTGGAAAAATGGAGAACCATTTGTTTCCAGTCCGGATTTGATTTGTGTTGTTGATCGTCATACAGGTGAACCAATTCCAAATCCGAAGATGCGTCAGGCGCAGGAAGTGGCAATCATTGTTTTGCCTTGTGATGAGAGATTGAGACAAGACAAAATCAAAAAGGTATTAGACCCTCAATATTTTGGTTTCGAAGATATTTCCTATGTTCCAGTAGAAGAACGTATGAAATAAATAAGATTGTATATGTTGACGTATAAACCTTAAGGAGTCTGAAAGGAGAATTGTTATGGATCAAAATGTTTATACGCCAGAGGATAAATATTATGATTATCCTGATAGACCTGTACCACATGACAAACGGAAAAGTCCAATTAATATTGCTGTAGTTACAACTGGGATGGCAGTTGCTATGTCAACTTTATATACAGGATCAGCACTGGCGGAAGTTATGAATTTTAAAGAAGGCACGATTGCAATTGTTGTAGGCAGTGTGATTTTGGCCATACTTGCTTCGCTAACTGGGGGAATCGGAGCAAATCAAGGCATTTCTACATCAATGTTATCTAGAGTTCCTTTCGGTAGAAAAGGTTCCAATATTGTTGGTCTGGTTTTGGGAATATCAATGTTGGGGTGGTTTTCATACCAATGTGGGTATTTTGGTGAAACTATCGCGCTGATGCTGCCAGGGCATTTTTTGACATCTCCAGTTGTTGCTACAATTTGGGGTGGATTGCTCATGATGTCAACTGCCATTGTTGGCTATAAAGGGATGACTTATTTAAGTATGGTAGCAGCACCGTTACTTTTGGGACTTTGTCTTTACTGTGCCATTATGGCAATCAGCACAACGGGTCTGAGTCCTATCATTGCACATATGCCAGATAATCCTGCTACCATCGGAACTGGTATTACAATTGTAGTAGGTGGTTGGATTACTGGGGCAGTTTTACAGCCGGATATTTCCAGATATGCGAGAAGCAAAATGGATAATTCCGTGGGTGTTATTGTAGCAATGTTTGTTTTTGCTGCAGCAAACTGGGGTGGTTTTGTTGTGGCAAAAGCGACAAATAGCGCTAATATCATGGAAGGCCTCAGTATTTTAGGCATGGGTGTTTTGGGCTTACTGATTGTTGTATTAGGTCAGTGGACAAGTAATGATAATAATTTGTATTCCGCAGCTTTGGCAATTATCAATATTAAGCCAGGGATTAACAAGCATATCGTTTCAGCCGTATGCGGTGTCATTTTTACTGCTTTGGCTGTTACTGGCATCCAAAACCATTTTGTAGGGTTCTTGTCTGCGTTAGGAACATTTTTACCTCCAATAGGTGCTGTTTTGGCAGTAGATTATTACTTACTAAAGAAAAAACATCAATATGATTTCGAAAATATGGATCAGACGACCTCTTATAAACCACTTGCCTTTGTATCAGTTGTTTTAGGTGGAGGAATCGCATATATTTCCAAGTTTGGTTCTACAACAATCACTGCGATTATTCTCACGGTTGTTCTGTATTATGGCTTAAGTAAATTGATGGAAAAGAAAATTGTGTGAGAAAACGCCATGCTGTATGTTCAGCATGGCGTTTTATTTAAAGGAGGCTTTGTAATGGTACAAAAGGAAATTTTAGATTTATGTTTGGAACGGTATTATGACAGAATGATAGAAGGAATTCAAAATAATATGCTTATTCCAAGTGTGAAAGGTAAGCCAGAAGCAGGGGCACCTTATGGGAAATTTGTGAATATGGCTTTAGAGGATGCTTTGTTGCAGGCAAAAGAACTGGGACTTCGTGTGAAAAATATTGATCATAAAATAGGCTACGCTGAGATTGGAAAAGGAGATCAAATGATTGCAGTATTGGGACATTTAGATGTAGTTCCGGCAGAGGGTGAATGGAAACATCCTCCCTATGAAGCAGTCATTTCAGAAGGGATTTTATGGGGACGAGGTGCCTTAGATGATAAAGGCCCTATAATAGGGGCATTATACGCATTAAAAGCAATTCAAGATAGTGGTATACAGCTAAATAAAAGGATTCGTGTCATTTTAGGCACAGATGAAGAAAGCGGGTCTTCGTGTGTAAAGCATTATATAACGAGTAAAGAGGAAATGCCGTCTTGCGGATTTACACCAGATGCACAGTTTCCAGTTATTTATTCGGAAAAAGGAGCCATCCAAATTGTTATTGAACAGAAACTTACAGCAAAAGAGGATATGTTATTTGAGGAATGTAATGGGGGCAAAGCTATAAATGCGGTAATGTCAAACTTTTCAATAGCTTTTTTTGATGAGCAAACGAAAACAAGGTATCAAAAAAACTTTGAAGGGAAAAATGCTCATGCCAGTGAGCCATGGAAAGGAATCAATGCTGCTCTAAAAGCGTCGAAGGAATTGTTGACTCTTGGCGATGTTCCTGAAGCTATTAAGAGAATGAGTTGTTTTATACAGGAAAGTCTGATGATGTTTCCGCGAGAATTAGAGAAGGGTGTTCGATCCTTTGAAGAAGATTTGGGTAAAATAACGATTAATCTGGGAAAGGTGTACAAAAAGAAAGAATCGGTTTTTTACGAATTTGATATCAGATATCCATATGGAATTAATGCAGCAGATGTGATAGATCAAATGGGTCAACTTTCAGGTAAATATGAAATGACAATAGCAGATAAAAAAAATAATCCTCCACTTTACATTTCAAAAGATACTGAGATTGTGAGAAAACTCATGAATTTATATTGTAGTGAGATGGGGGAAGAAATTGCACCGATTGCTATTGGTGGCAGTACCTATGCAAAATCTTTTCCTAATATGGTAGCTTTTGGCCCCATTTTTCCATTTCAAGAAAATAAGATCCATCAACCAAACGAGTCAGTAGATTTAAAAGATCTTTACCGAGCGATTACATTGATTATGTATGCAATGGTAGTCTTGGCACAGTAAATAATGAGCTTTTGTATATGCAAAATAAATTGCATACTAGGACTAGTGATCAAAATAGATGATATGGCGTTTTTGGATTCAAAAAACGCTTTTTGGGCAGTGAGATACGTAAATCCCACTGCCTTTTTTTATTTCTAAAAATCGACAAAAAGTGGTTTTCAAAAAACAATCATTTTTTGAAAAAATTTTTTTGACAAATTTTGGAAGGGGGTAAAAATATTGAAGGAAAATGTCATTAAAGTGCTAAAAGTAAAGCCGCATAAACATCCTGAAGAAAAATACATTGGAAGCAATGCAGAAAGCGGTGGGAGGATATACTGAAATCGTGGGAATAGATGAATCCTATTAAACGATGACGGGAATTTTGATTGGCTTGAGAGCTAGGATTGCTTCATTAAGTGTAGGGTAGAAAAATTTACAGTTGTGTAGTAAAATAAATTATCTGTTTAGAAAAGAGAAAATGTATGAAATAGGTATATAGGTTAAATGTATTAAGCTATTAGAGTAGTTTTGGATAGATCAAAATAGGAGGTAAAAATGGCACATTGGACTATAGTCAATAAAAAAGACACGATTTTTAAATATATTTTCTGGGAACGGCTAGATTCCTTGCCGATCCCAGAAAGTTGCTTCCATTTCGTCTGGTGTCAGATAGCCTAAAGAACCATGTGGTCTGCGAGAGTTATAGAAGCCTTCGATATATTGGAAGACAGAGTGGTATAGGTCACGATAGGTACGAAAATTACGCCTGTTGGTTTCTTCTTTTTTGAGATATTTGAAGAAACTTTCGCAGCAGGCGTTATCAAAAGGATATCCCTTTTTGGAGAAGGACTGGACAACATTCAGTTCATCAAGCAGTTTTCGAAATGCAAAGGCTGTGTACTGTGATCCTCTATCAGAGTGAAACATCAGTCCAGCTGGACAATTTCTGGAATAATATGCTTTCTGAAAGGTCTGGATGACCAGATCCGCATTGGGTTTGGATGATATATTCCAGGAGATAATTTTTCTGGAAAAAAGGTCCATAATGATACAAAGATAATACCACTTACCTCCGGCTTTGAGATATGTAAAATCACTTGTCCAGACCAAGTTGGGAGCTTTTTGATGAAAGTTTTGATGCAGGCGATCAGCATAACAACCAGACGACTCTTTTGGGCGAGAAATGGATTTTGGTTTTATTGTGGACATAGGTGGAAGCTGCATGGAACGCATCAGGCGGTACACTCGACCGACGCTGATGTAAATGCCATAGTCACGACCTAAGATATATGTGATTTTATAAGCACCGATGCGTTTATCGTAGTCAGCGTAAATGTGCAGAATCATTTGTTTGATGTTCTGATTCTCAATGGTTCTGGAAGAAGGCAGAGAATAAAAATGTTTGTAATAAGTGCTGCGGTTTACGTTGAGAACACGGCAGAGGGTTTTGATATTGTGCTGGAATCGAAGCTTATAAACTGCACTTAATCTTTGTTTGAGTGTGGCGTGAAGATGGCAATCGCTTTTTTTAGGATGAGGTTTTCTTCTTCGAGCTGCGCATTTCTTTTCTGGAGTTCCTGAATCTGTTTCGCAGTCAGAATTTCACCATTAGATGTTTCAACGGTGGAGTACTGCTTGATCCATCTGGAAAGAGCAGTTTGAGAAACACCATACTCTTTGATCAGAGAAGCTTGTGTTTTGCCATTATGATAGAGTTCAACAAGAGTTCGTTTGAAATCCTCATCATAATAATTTTTTTTAGCCATAAAGATACCTTCTTTTGGTGTCTAGTATTATGGTACATCTGTTTATAAATCGTGTCCACTTATTTAATATAGATCCAAAAATGTGTATATTCTATATATTATAGTAATAAAAAGTGATATATTTGAAAGTGCGAAACAAAAGTTACCAAACAGTGTTTTTGCTGCAAGGACAAATTTTGCTCGAGTACATTATACGTATTTTTAAAGGTGCATATAATTACAGAATAAAATGCAAAAGAAATAGGTATTATTTTTGTGATGTTAACTATTGCTAATTTATAAAGTGTAAAAATGGTTAAATTAATACTTGTCAATATGGTTATGCTTGTTTATAATGTGACCATAAATAAAATAAACGACCGGATGAAAGCAGTCTGAAACACTTCTTAGAAGAGAAGGACCGACGCGGAAAGCTGGAGCAAAGAGCGTTTGCTTCAAGGAAACTGACAGGTACAAAAAAGGTTGCTGGACGGAACTCTGGAAAGACTATCTTTTGATGGAGCCAATGAGGCGATAACCAACTGGCAAAAAGACAGAGGAAATCTAACGCGATTAGATTTCCTCTGTCTTTTTTTATATAAATTTTTAAATGAAGTGGGAAACTTGAAATCATATTTGATTTTGCTTTTGATATATTTTTTCGCTGAAGAGAACAAAAGTGAGCTGCAGCAGACTTTTGATATATAGCTTTAAATGGTGAAGGAAATACAAAGTCAAAGGAGGCAAGTAATGAGCGAAAAAAGTACCACAACATTAAAAAAATCAAAAATGTCAATAATAGGTGTCGTCGCACTGATTTATTCCTTTGTTGCTGCTGGTGCCTTTGGGATTGAAGAAGCCATTTCTGCCAGCGGACCAGGTGTGACGTTACTGATGTTGCTAATCTTTCCTTTTATTTGGTCATTTCCACTTTGTGAAATGGTGGGGGAGCTGGGCTCCATTTATCCTACCGAAGGTGGAATCTATTCGTGGGGGAGAGAAGCTTTTGGCGAATTTTGGGGATGGCAAGTTGGATTTTGGTCTGGATTGACAACTTGGTTATGTCAGGCACAGTATTGTGCACTGATTGCAGGCTACGCAGCAAAAATAATGGAGTTAACACCAACTGCTGCTTATTTGGTTAAGATTGGAGTTGTGTTGGTGTTTACAGCCATAAATATTATTGGTTTGGAGTGGCTGGAAAAATTAGAAACTGTATTTATTGCATTAGTATTGATTGCATTTGCAGTGGTTACGGTGGTTGGTTTTATAAACTGGAATTACAATCCCATTGAGCCGTTTTTTAACTATGAAGAAGGTCTGTTCCACTCTATTGGTGGTGGGATTGCTATTATCATTTGGATGTATTGCGGGTATGAATGTATGTCTAACATGGCAGAAGAAGTAGACAATCCGCAAATTATACCAAAGGCTATGCGCTTTTCTCAGCCATTGGTTGCACTGAGTTATATTCTTCCAACACTGGCCGCGTTGGCAGCTATTGGCTCTTGGTCAGCATGGTCAACAGAATCTGGCATAGGTAATGTGGGTTACGCGGATGTCCTGATCCAATATGTAGGTTCTTGGGCGGGAGTGCTGTTTGTTATTGTAGCAATTCTTTCAAATTGCGCAATGTTTTGTTCTTACATAGCCCATGGATCAGAGCATTTTTTGTTATGGCTGACGACCATATGTTCCCGAAAATCATGAAGAAAGTAGACAAACGAGGGATTCCCACAGTGTCGATTATATTGCTGGCAGTTTTTACTATTATTACATGTCAGTTTGATTTTGCAACATTGGTAATGGCAACAACACCAATCCAGCTTTCTTTGTATCTGATGCTGATTGCCTGTGTAGTGAAGGTACGTAGGCGTTATCCGATAGAAGAACGCAAAAAAATGGGGCTTACGGTAATGCCGGGAGGAAAAATTGGTCTTTTGGTTTTGGGGGCCTGTGTATTTTTCATTTGTATGTTTGCTATTTACGCAAATGGTGCTGATTATTTTATTACTGGCTTTACAGTATTGTTTGTAGGTTTGGTCGCATACATTCTGTGCAAATGGATTTACAAAGGCAGAGCTTTAGAAGATCCGGAAATCTATCCACTTAATCCTAAAACAAAATTAGGCTTAGGAGATTTGATTGATATTGGGGTTTATATTTTTCTGACGGGTGCTATTGCCCTTGTTGGATCTATATTTCTATATTTTTATGAAGGCAGTTATGGGGTGACATACTATTTGCAAGAATATCAGACAGGGCTATTCAGTGATTTTTATGGAATGTTGAATATTTGTAAATGGATGGGATTGCTCCTCATTGCCGTAGGCATTGTCATCATATTTGTTGGCAAAAGACAGAAGGCGTTAGCTTATCAAGATTAAAGAAACAGTGAAATAATAAACTAGACGAGCGTATTTTGGAGCTACATGGTAATGTTCCAAGAAAACTAGCAAAGAAATTTCAATGAAAAATGGAAGCAATCGCATTTTATGCGATTGATATAAAAAGTGAAATAAAAGGAGGATTTTATATGAAAAAAGTTATGGTATTGGGTTGTGGTGTACAGGGATCTACGATTTGCAGAAAATTGGATGAAGAAGCAAATGTTCAGGAAATTATCTGCGCGGACTACAGTCTGGCAGCAGCAGAAGCTGTATGCAGCCTGATGAAAAAAGGTGTGCCCAAACAGGTAGATGCTACGAATATTGATGCAATTGTAGAAGCAGCAGAAGGGTGCGAATTGATTGTTAATGTAATGCCATTGGATTTTGGTGTAAATGTACTGGAAGCAGCATTACGCGTGAAAGCATGCTATCAGGATTTAGCAGCGTGTGAAAATATTGCTGATTGTGAAGATCCACGGGATAACTGGCTGGAAGGCATCAAAATTATGTATAACGATTATGGCAAGCGTTTTGCAGAAAATGGTACAACAGCTATCATCGGTACTGGTTCAGCACCGGGGGTGATGTGTGTAATGGCAAGAAAGGCAGTAAATGAACTGGATGAGTGTGACACTATAAATATGTTGGTATATGAAGGCGTGGAGGCTAAGAGATTCCTACCTTACTGGTGGTCTCCTCTCGTAGCACTGAGTGATATGGAAGAAGATGCATATGCATTTGAAAACTGCCAGCAGATCAGGACTACACCTTTTAGCAGACCTGTAAAGAGAAGATGGCCTGAAATGGGTAACCGTGAAGTTACACTGGTAGAACATGCCCACGATGAACCTGTATATGTTGGTTTCAACAGAGAAAAGTACTTTAAAAATTGTAAAAATGCTTATTTCAAATATGGTGGTATCGGTGTCGAATTTGCTGAACCCATTTATAGAGCAGGCTTGCTTTCTCGTGAGGAAGAAGTGGTAAATGGTAGAAAAGTAGTTCCTTTTGATCTGGTATTGGCACATGTTCCAGCAGCTCCAAAAGATCCTGACGAAATCAAGGAAATCATCAATGAAGGTCTGGTTGCAGATGAAGGTGCTTTTGTCTGTGAAGCATACGGTCAGAAAGATGGCAAAAATATTATGGTAGATCTTCATGTGTTTGCACCTGGGTTGGTAGAAGCATATGATAAAGCCAAAATGTCCGGCGAAATGTATTTGACAGGTCAGGGTGCATTCCTCTTCACAAAAATGTTTGTAAATGACAAGATTACACAGCATGGTCTGATTTCTTCTGATATGTTGGATGATGTACAGGTAGAGCAGTATCTCCAGTGGGCAGAAGAATTGGATATCACTTATACAATGGAAGTGAAGGAGGGTGTTGTCTGCGAGGATTGAGGAGAAGGAGTAAAGTAAGCATCCAATAAAGAATATATTCGTTTTATTTTAGAAAGGAGCAGTAATATGACAGTTCAGGAAACTATTCGCAATGCACGAAAGCATTTGATGAAATTAAAGATTATACACAGGAGCAGATTGATAAGCTGGTCTATGAAAGTGCAAAAATCATTTACGAAAACGCTGTTCCTCTGGCGAAATTGGCAGTAGAGGAAACTGGTCTTGGCAAATTCGAAGATAAAATTTGCAAGAATACAGATACAGCGGCTGTATTCTGGGATTATCTCAAAGATAAAAAATCTGTTGGCATTATCAATGAGATTCCAGAACAGGGTATCATCGAAGTAGCACATCCCATTGGCGTTATTGGTGCTGTTACACCTGCAACGAACCCTACTGTTACCCCTCTGGGCAACTTCATGCATGCTCTGAAAGGTAAAAATGCATTGGTGATTACACCTGCGCCTCGTGCAGAAAAAACAACAACAGATACAGTCAATCTGATTCGAGAAGCACTTGTGAAAAATGGTGCGCCGGCAGATCTGATTCAGGTCATTCAGGATACTACTATTGATAAATCCAGGGAGTTGATGGAAAGTTGTGATCTGGTAATCGCAACAGGTGGTCCCGGCCTGACCAAAGCGGCATACTCCAGCGGCACTCCTGCATATGGAGTTAGTCCTGGGAATCCCCCTGTGATTTTGGACAAAGGATATGATCTGCAGGAAGCAGCAAAAATGACTTTTATTGCTGTTGGCAGCGATAATGGTATTTTATGTGATGGCGATAACCTACTGCTCTATCCACAGGAAACAGAAAAAGATTTCTTTGTAGCACTGAAGCAGGAAGGCATTCTGGTATATGAAGAAAAAGCAGATGTGGAAAAATTCCGCGCAGCACTGTTCAGTGAAGGAAAAATTAATTCTGGTCTGGTTGGGAAGGATGCGTATGTTATTGCGGAAGCGGCTGGTTTTGACATTCCTGCTGATACAAAAGTTATTGCAGTGAAGATTGAGGGCGTTGGCAAAGAAGATATCATGTGCAGAGAAATCATGGGACCTATCGTTGTTCTGAAGAGTTATGAGACTTTTGAAGAAGCGGTTGATATGGCTGTTAGAAATATGGAAGAATCTGGTGGTATTGGCCATACAGCAGGTTTATTTACCAACGATCAGAAACATATTCGCTATGCGGGAGAAAGGATTCCTGTGGCAAGATTGCTGGTAAATCAGCCAACCCCTGATGCATGGGGCCCAGCTACAAATGGTCTCTCTCCTGCGGTTTCTGAAGGTTGTGGTACATGGGGCAACAACATCCTGGCTGGCAATGTAGACTATATCCATATGCTCAATGTGTCCAAAATTGCACTGCCTTTGGATGTAAAAGCACCTGATGCAGCTGAAATCTTTGGCAAATAATAAACGCTTATTCTATTGTTTTTATAAGAAAAGTATTTTTTCCAAAAACAGATTTGGAAAGAACAAATATCCATATCAATAATCATTATATGACTATGAAGGAGGAATTTTATTATGGTAGGCAAAAAAGTAGTACATCATTTAATGATGAGCGCAAAAGATGCACATTATGTTGGCGGTCTGGTAAATGGTGCCAGAATCGTAAATCAGTGGGGTGACGTTGGCACAGAACTGATGGTTTATGTAGACGGTGATATCAGCCTGTTCCTGGGATATGAAAATATCGAATTTACAGCTCCCGTATATGTAGGGGACTTTATGGAATATCATGGTTGGATCGAAAAAGTTGGCAATCAGTCCTACACATGCAAATTTGAAGCATGGAAGGTTGCGACACAGTTGGACAGAACGGATGCGGATCTTTCTGGTGTAGCAACACCTCATACAGCAGCTACTGCTTGCGAACCTCCTGTATTGTGCGGCAGAGCGACGGGCAGCCTGTACATTGCAAAGAAAGATCAGAGAGGTCCTCAGGAATCTTCTTTCAAAGACAGAAAACATCCTGGCGAATAAGATGATAAATCAAACTTAAATAAGAGACAACCCATCTGACAAGTGTCGATATCGAGAAGAGGGCGGACGAAGTTATTTGTCCGCTCTTTTCTATAAGAGAATAAAGCAAATGGCTTAGCTATGGCACGGAGAAACAGAAGAAAGGAGAAGAAGGGATGGGAGAAATACAAGCAAGAGAGTATGTACTTTCAAAAATCAAACAGATTGTAGCAGATGAGAAGTTTAAAGTAGATGCATTTTTCTTTTGTGGATTTCCCGGGGGAACACCTAATGAAATTTTGAAACAAGCCTGTGAAAACTACTTAGAAATGGTGGAATTAGGACAAGATAAACCTGAGGTAAGAGAAAAGTTAATTCATGAATTAGAGGCAGCAATTTCGATTACAAAAAAGAACATGCTGGTACATTACTGAATAATCAGAAAGATATTCAAGAAGTACTGAACTACAAAAGATATCTTTAATTATCTAGGAGAAATATTTAAGAAAAGGGTTTTGAGAGAGTTTAATAAATGGAACTAAAGGACTCTGGAGGTGTTGAAAGCATGGAATCCTACAATTTTTTATTCATCATTGCAATCATTTTGCTATCGACGAAAATATTTGGCTTGTTATCCCAGAAAGTCCATATGCCACAGGTAGTAGGTGCTTTATTAGTAGGGATTTTATTGGGCCCGGGTTGTCTGGGGATTTTACATGAAACAGATTTTTTGTTGCAGACAGCGGAAATTGGTGTAATTGTCCCATTTTTCTGTGGAGCAGGAATATGCTGGCTGTTCTTTTATACATCAGATTTTACAACGAAAGCACTTTTACAGGCTTGTTTTGTTGGTGTCATTTTAACAGCAACGTCTGTCAGTATCACGGTGGAAACCTTGCGGGAAATGGAAAAACTGAAAGGAAAGGTAGGCGTTTCTATTTTAGGGGCTGCTATTATTGATGATATTTTGGGAATCATGGCTTTAGCGATGATTACAGGAATATCATCGCCGGAAAATCATATCGGTTTGGTCATACTTAAGATTTTTTTGTTCTTTATTTTTATAGCTGTATGTGGATGGATTGTATTTCAGATTTTTCGGTATTTTCAAAAAAAACATCCTCAGGGGAAACGTCGTATTGCTATCTATGCAATCTCTTTCTGTCTGCTGCTATCCTATATATCGGAAGTGTTCTTTGGAATATCAGATATTACTGGAGCATATTTTGCAGGTTTGATTTTATGTAACTTAACGGATATCAGAAATTATATTGTGACTAGGATATGTATAATATCATATATGTTTTTTACTCCGATTTTTTTTTGCGGGAATTGGTATGAAAACAGAAGTGGCAGGAATGTCCTCCATAGTATTCACTTTTTCTTTGATTTTGCTCATTGGTGCCGTATTGTCTAAAGTTATTGGATGCGGTTTGGGAGCAAAGCTTTGTAGATATGAAAATAAGGAGGCATTGTCGGTGGGGATTGGAATGATATCCAGAGGAGAGGTTGCCTTAATTGTGGCACAGAAAGGTGCCCAAATAGGGCTCATCTCCCTTCAGCTTTTTCCTGCCATTGTATTGGTTGTTATTGGAACAACTATGCTTACACCGATATTATTGAAATTACAAATGAAGTAAATCCAGCTTATAAAAGCATTTAACTTATCGCAACCTTTAGTGTTTAGGGAGAAGACAAAACAATTTTGATCAGAGCCATAACAACGCAGCTTCCTAATGGATCAGCTTCTATAAAAGTACCTAGCAAAGGAACTCATTACCTGAAGGAATTACAGGCACCAAGAGGGTACATATAAGATTTAGGAAGCACCAAGTGGATATATACTAGACATAAAATCGTCTGTATCATTTACTATTGATTCTACCTAATACTATCAAGATATAGCACTGGTGATCCGGCAGGAAGAATATATTATCTTTCTGTCGGATTTTTTTCATTTCAATCGTTGATACTAAATGTGTAGTTAAACAAAGCTAGTTCATATGGGTGGTGTAAAAATGAGTATAAGATCTTCAGAAATGAAAGTGCTAGAAGAATGTGGGAGCAAAATAGCATTTTATCTTCCATCAATGAAATTTAACCTGACAAGGTACATTGTAAAAGCAAAAAGGTGGAGAAATTTGTGCCGTTTTAGTTGATGAAATCGATGTTTGTCGTTTGCGCAAGTTTCAATATAAAGAGTTTGAATTACAGAAAGAGGAGGGAAGTTTTAAACCGACACTTTCTAATTTTGATCCAGAAATTGTAGAGATGAAACAAAATGGAAAGAGAAGGCATATGTTATTGAAAGAACAAAAAGGAAAAAGATAGAAGTGAGAACACAATAAATATGTGAGTGGTAAATTGAGTATCCATTTATTAAAATAATTTGATGGTACAAAGAAAAAATCTGGAATGGCAAAGTTAATACAACTAATTCCGGGATTTTTATTTCTGAAATTGACAAAAAAGTTATTTTCAAAAAAACAACCATTTTATATAAAACTTCGTTTTGTCTTAAATGGTAACTGTGAGTATTTTACAATTTCTATGCATCAAATTTTGATAAAGTGACAGTTGAAAAAGAGTTTTTATGGCTTTATAATGAATGATAGTTAGCATTAGCTAACTTCTATTGTTTTAGAGGGGATGCAGGATCAATAGAGTGGAAGAAATTTTGTGATGCAACATCGTATTATAACAGTGGGTTAGCACATACTAACCAAAGGAGGAATCTATGAAAAAATTACATGCACAGATATGTGCGGCATTAGTCACTTCAAGTATTGCGTTGGGAGCAATCCCCTCTGGACAGGCATTCGCAGCTGAATCAGATATTGATGGCCATTGGGCGCAGCAGCAAATGCAATCTTTTGTGGCGAAAGGTTTTATTGCTGGTGATGGAACTGGAAATTATCTTCCCAACCAGATAATGACCAGAGCGCAGTTTGCGGCAGTTATCAATCGCGTGATGGGTTTTACTGAGGAATCTGCATCTATTGATGGATATGCCGATATAGAGGAGAATGCATGGTATCGCTCTGATTTGGCAAAAGCTTTAAGTGCGGGATATATGAGCGGAACATCTGCAACTACTATGTCGCCGAATGAGCCTGTCACGAGAGAACAGGCTGCGGTCATGCTCGTAAGAGCATTTGGAGTGAATGCTTCAGCAGATTTATCTGTTATGAATAATTTCACAGATAAAGGTGATATCTCTGCCTTCGCAGTAAATGCGATGGCCAGCTTAATTGGGGGAGGGCACCTTTACGGCGGTAAAGATGGCAAATTGATGCCGAAACAGTTATTGACTCGTGCGGAAGGTGTGGTACTTCTTTCCAGATTAATGAACGCATCAAAAAATACAAGTCCTGAAGAAACAAAAGAGGACTCAAAGACAGATAAAAAAGAGAATTTCAACAAAGGCAATTCTGGCAGCAGTGGCAGTGGCAGCAGTAGTCGAGGCAGTAGTGGCGGCAGTAGCAGAGGCAGCAGTGGAGGCAGTAGCGGAGGTGGCAGTAGTAGAGGCAGCAGCAGTGGAGGAAATCCTTCAACACCATCTAAAAATATTGCTAAAACAGCTCAGACAAAACTGATAGATTTAGGTCGAAGCCAGTATGTTGTAGTTTCCTTTGAAGAAGGCTTTTCCAAGGATAATACAAAATTGTTCGTGGATGGAACAGATGTTACTTCTAATTTCACCAATGTAGATGATGACGGAACAATCGTCAAATGGGAATTGACTTCTTTAAATCCTGCGAAATTGGTACTGGAAAGCGGAAGCAGTCGGCAAGAAGTAAAATTAACAGATAACCAGAATCCGGTGAAACCAGAAGTGCTGCCATCTGTGCCGGAATCCTACAATTTGATGGCAAATGGTGCAGTAGCTGTATGGGACTATCATTTAACAAACTATGATAAGGCTGGAAATGTAAGAGTGTACCCGGAAAAAACAACATTTGACTTGGATGCGTCTGACGAATCCATACGGTATTATAGCCCGGATGCAGAAATTTCTGAAAATGGTGAGGGTGAAGTTATTGTAATGTTCAATTATACCACGACAGAAGAAAAACAGTGGTTTGACAGCATTACTGATGTTGATCTGGTGGCATTTAATGAAAATAACAATACCTTAAATAATGAACTTCGTTATACAGTAGAACAGAAAGTGCATCATAGAAAAACAGTTGGTCAAATTCGTATTCCTTTGGGTCAAGATAATTTCATCAGCCACGGACGTTATAACATTAGAGTTACTGGTGAGAAGCAAAGTTGGTTGTTCCCTATACATGTGGTAAATGCGAAAGCGCCATCCATGCATTTGCAGGGAAATGGCGGCACTATTCAAAGTGGTAAAAATGTTCATTTCCAGGTGGAAGATATGGTATATGGCATCACAATGCCTGTATATCGCGTGACATTGACTGCACCGGATGGAAAAACAAGAGAACTGGAAAAAATTACAGATTGGTATCTGATTGGTAATTTGTTCGTTCTCTATAATGATACCGAAGGGCATAACAATATTCCAGATAATGGAACATACACAATCGAGGTCTATGCTGAGGGCTTCAAACCTATGGAAACAACTTTTAAAGTTGGCAGTGCAGTAAATAATGCCATTGTATATGCTGGCGCAGATGCGGTTACCATGGCAACTGTCAGCGGAAGCGGGTCATCCAGTGGCGGTGGAGGCAGCAGCGTAATGAATGCGTATTTGATTTTTGACTCTGATCTGTTGGCGAATGCAGAAATTATAACAGAGTTGGGCATTGAACAGGAAAGTGCTGCCAAGATTGCTGAAAGATGGGAGCAAGATATGACAAGCTGGCTTTACGTTTTTGATAAAGGCGGCAAAGTATTCTATGATTACAGCGGAAAAAGCGGCGCGTTTATCAATCTGGTGAATGAAGCAGAAGCGAGTGGTGAATATTTGACTTTTGCGGAATTTCGGCAAAAAGAGAACGCTTCTGTAACACAGAATCGTCCTTACGCAGCAAAATATGTACTGGAAGACAACCTCCTTGGTGAAACACAAATGAGAGGAAGCTATCTTGGTAGACCAGCACCAGAGCTGACAGTGGTGGAAAGTGTGGAAGGCGCTGACCTGAAGCTTACCTGCAAAGATGCGGCATACCTTGCTGCCATTGCGGAGGATGGAGAAATTTATCTGAACGGTGATAACCTGAACCCCTTGCAGAAAGATGATTTGATTGTCAATTTGGAAGATTCCACTTTGATGATAACAAAGGAAAAATTGAAAGTCGGCAAAAATCACATTCGTATGAAAGTCGGTGGTTATCAGAACAAAGAATTTAAAGTCGATTATGGCAAAACAGTTGAAGAAACGGCTCTGGAAGTGACAGCTGGAAAGATTGGGGAAGCCGTTACTGTAACCGTTGCTGGAGAAAATGCCACAGGGGACATTTGGAAATATTTGAAAGAAGTAAAGCTGACATACTCTGATGGTACAGTGAAAAAGGTTTTACCTGATGGGCAGGAATCTTCTTCTAAAAAAATTGGCTATGAAATTTCTGGTAAAAATATGATTTTAGGGAAGGATCTGTTTACAAAGTCTGGAAAATACCAGTTGACTGTTACAGCAGAACACTATGGTACAAAAGCAGTGGAATTTACTATCGGTGATGAAACAACGGCAGAAACGAAGCCAGTACCAGAACACGAAGAAGTAACTTGTGAAAAAAATACTTTGTTTAGTGTGACCTATAAATTTGGATTTACGCCATCCTATACTAAGGAGATTAAAGAATGGATTCAGGCTGTGAATAAAGTGACAGTGAACGATACAACTTATCGTTCCAGCATGACAGATGACTTGTATTTCTCAATCAATGCAACAGATCAGCAGATCATTCTTCATGGAGACAAGCCTTTTGTCGAAGGAAATAACACCGTTGTGATTTCCGCAGCAGGCTATGAAGATTTGACATTAACAGTCGGAAAAGATGGAACCATTGGAGGAGATGCGGGAGAAAATACAGAAGTGCCAGAAAAAGAGAAAGCCGCTCCTGAAGCGGAGTCTTTGACTTTTGTAAATCAAACTTTTGGGGACAGTTATTATCGCTTAAAATTCAACCTGGAAGCGGAAGATGCATCTGCTTATTTGCAGGCCATTACTTCTATAAAAATTAATGAAGAGGAATGCAGTAAAACAGAGACAAGTTTCTGGAGAGATGAAAAGACATATAAGTTCTCTAAAGATGAAACACACGGAGGGAAAAATCAATTCATTGATTTTACGCATGACTGCTTCGCGGGAACTGATAAGATCTATACCGTAGAAATCGTTGCCAATGGCTATGAAAAGCAAACTTTGGAAATCAAAAATAACGGCTTAGTAGATGGTGATACACATACCGAATCAGAGGAAAATAAAAATATTCCCTCTGTAAAAAGCTTGGTGTTTAAAAGCGAAATATTGAACAGTTACTATCGTTTAAGCTTTAACCTTTCAGTAGAAGAAGCATCAGCTTATTTGAACGCAATCACAAGTATAGAAGTTGATGGAAATAATTGCAAACAGGTATCCAATTTTTGGAATGAAAAGAGTTCCTATAAGTTCTCTAATGATGATATGTACGGAGGAAAAAATCAATTCATTGACTTCACTGAAGATTGTTTCTCAGGTAAAGGGGAACATACTTTGACAATTCATGCAGAGGGATATAAAACACTAAGTTATAAATACTCTGCTCAGTGATTGGCACAGGAACCGATTTTGACAGGATAAAATAGAAAAGGCAAACAGGAAAAGAAAAATTCCTGTTTGCCTTTTCATTTATTGGCAAAAAGCCTTCTATCACTTTTACAAACGAGGAAGGTGAGAGTCTTGAAAAAATGTCATGAAAGGGCTAAAAGGAAAGCCACATTTACATTTTCAACGAACAATATGATTTTTTAGAAATCAAAAAATGCTGGAAAGATATCAATAGATGCTAATCTACAACAACAGATTTTAATTTTATTAATTTCAAATCTTAATCCTATCTTTATATGAAAAGTCCGTTGTTTATGCCTTATTTATTTGGGCCGTAAGATAATAAAAGATATACTGCATTGATTATATAGGATATGAGAGGGTAAAGAATATGGAGAAAAGAAGGCCTAGTTCTGAGGAGCTTTTAGAAATAATCCAAAGAGAGCAGAAGGAAATACATAATGGAAAATTGAAGATTTTTTTTGGATATGCCGCTGGTGTGGGGAAAACGTATGCCATGCTGGAAGCAGCTCATGAAGCTAAAAAAAGTGGCAAGGATGTTGTAGTTGGGTATGTGGAAAGACATACCAGACCAGATACCCTTGCTTTATTAAATGGATTGGAGGAAATCCCCAATAAAGAAATCAGTTACCATGGCATGGCATTAAAAGAGATGGATCTAGATGCAGTTCTTGAGCGAAAGCCAGAGTTGGTTTTAGTAGATGAATTGGCTCATAACAATGCGGCTGGATGCAGACACCTAAAAAGATATCAAGACGTGGAAGAATTGCTTCGGGCAGGAATCGATGTTTACAGCACAGTGAATGTCCAGCATTTGGAATCTTTACACGACTTGGTGGCATCTATTACAGGAATTTCTGTAAAAGAAAGGATACCGGATGATATCTTTGACTCGGCTGCGCAGGTGGAAGTTGTTGATATAGAGCCTGACGATTTGATTCTCCGTTTGCATGAAGGAAAAGTTTATAAAGAAAACCAAGCGAAGCGAGCATTAAACCACTTTTTTACAAAAGAAAATTTGGCGGCATTGCGTGAAATTGCTTTGAGACGCACTGCGGATCGTTTGAATCGAACAGCGAAAAAAGAGAAAAAAGAATCCGCAGCAAGGGCAGGGGAACATATTTTAATCTGTTTGTCACCGGCGCCATCCAATAAAAAAGTAATTCGAACAGCGGCTCGTATGGCAGAAGCTTTTCACAGTGGTTTTACCGCATTATATGTGGAAACATCAAAAAAAGCTGAAATATCGGAAGAAAGTGCAAAGCGTTTAAAAGAAAATTTTCGCTTGGCAGAACAGTTGGGAGCGCAAATCGCTACTGTTTATGGGGAAGATCCAGCCGTACAAATCGCTGAATATGCAAAAGTGAGCGGTGTAACGAAAATCGTCATGGGCCGAACGAATCATAGGCAAAGTACTTTGGTTGGGAAAAAGAATATGGTGGATCGTCTGACGGAACTTGCGGCTAATATAGATATCTATATCATACCGGATCAGCAGCCATTGTTTCGGAAAAAGATGTTTTTTTCCATGGAAGATACAGTTATAACAACAAAGGATTTATTAAAGACATTCCTGATTCTTGTTTGTGCTTCTGGCATCGGAATGATTTTCTTTCAGTTTGGGCTGAGAGAAGCAAATATCATCATGATTTATATTTTGGGTGTGTTGCTTTCATCCATTGCAACCAGAGGATACTTATGTGGAATTTTATCTTCTATATGCAGTGTTGTGATATTTAATTATTTATTTACAGAACCAAGATTTTCATTCAGTGCAGATCCGGATTATCCAATTACTTTTTTCATTATGCTGTTGACCAGTGTTCTTTCCAGTACACTTGCCACAAGGGTACAAAGGCAGGCAAGACAAGCATCACAAAAAGCGTATTATACAGAGCTTTTGATTAGCAGTATACAGAAGCTGCAAAAGGGAAAAAACGAAGAAGAAATATTGCAAAAAGGTGCTGAACAATTGGAAGCCCTTTTAAACAGACCCATTTTGTACGCCGTTTCTTATGAAGATAAAGAGTTAGCGTTTTCCGTAGAACCAAAAGACCAAGAAAAAGAGATGTTTGACCGATTTACATTAGAAGAAAAGGCTGTGGCCCAGTGGGTACAAAAAAATAATAAACATGCAGGGGCAACCACCAATACGCTGTCCAATGTAAAGAACTATTATCTTTCCGTCCGAGGTATGCAGGAAGTTATGGGGATTGTGGGGATTCCCATAAAATCTTATGAACAGCTAGATACCTTTGAAAAGAATTTGATTATTGCCATTTTAAACGAATGCGGCATCATTATGGAAAGAAGGAGATTGAGCCAGGAAAAATATAAAATTGAGATGCGTACACATCAGGAAAAACTTCGGTCGAATTTATTGCGTGCAATTTCACATGATTTACGAACGCCCCTTACAGGAATCAGTGGAAATGCCGCGATTCTTATGGATCAGGAAACCCTTTTGCCAGAGGGAAAAAAGCATGAATTGTACACTTCTATTTATGATGACGCAATGTGGCTTATGAATTTGACAGAAAACCTTTTGTCAATCACCAGAGTTGAAAATGGTTCCATGAAGCTGCAGATGGAACCGCAGCTTTTAACGGAAGTTTTTGACGAGGCATTACGCCATGTGGATAGGCAGGTAAAAGATCATGTGGTACATGCAGAGGTAAAAGATGAATTGCTGATGGCCAAAATGGATGTGCATTTGATCATACAAGTGATTATTAATATTGTTAACAATGCCATTAAATATACGCCCGTGGGCTCAGAAATTAACTTGTCTGCATACAGGAAAGGAGACTGGGTCTATATTCAAATTGCTGACAATGGACTAGGAATGGATGATGAGATCAAAAAACATCTCTTTGACATGTTTTATACCGCATATCAAGGGAAAGGAGATAATCGCAGAGGCCTTGGACTGGGACTGAATTTATGTAAATCTATCGTTATGGCACATGGAGGTAAGATATCTGTTTCTGACAATACACCACAAGGGGCTGTTTTTACATTTACATTGCCATGGGAGAAAGTAGATATTCGTTCATCAGACTGTTGATGCATCACTTTGTAAAGAGAACAGAATCAGAAATAGATTCTGTTCTTTTTTTGTGAAAGCAGTTTAAGCAATTGCTTTCTTTATATGGTTTTAATTCCTGCTGGGTTTTCCTTAGCCCATATTGATAGCTGCCTTGCTAAAATAAGTCCATAAAAAGTGAATGGAAAAAGGAGGAAGTAAAAATATGCTTGATATTGCAATGGCAGTGATACTGATTATTTGTTTTGGCTTGGTCAATTTATTGGTGCGCTGGTGTAAAAAACAAGTGGATTCGAATGAATAATGATTGAAGGAATAAGGAGGAAGCAGAAATGATCATTCTTGGTGCAGTTGTTATTTTTCTTGGTGTATATCTGATATACGCTCTGGTGCATCCAGATAGATTTTGATACTTTGAGGAGGAAATGATTATGTTGGAATTCATTGTGACAATTGCCATTTTTATCGCACTTGTCATTCCTGTTGGCAATTATTTGTATCACATTTCAACAGGGCAAAAAACATTTGCAGATCCGGTTATGGATCGGATAGATGGTGTGATTTATAAAATCAGCGGCGTTCGTCCAGATAAAGGAATGAATTGGTGGCAATATGCGATTGCTTTGCTGACAACAAACGCAGTGATGGTTTTGATTGGATATTTGATTTTGAGAATACAGTCTATTTCTATTTTGAACCCTAATGGGATTGCTTCTATGGAAGAAACGCTTTCCTTTAATACCATCATCAGTTTTATGACAAATACAAACTTGCAGCATTATTCCGGAGAGAGTGGATTATCTTATTTTTCTCAGCTGCTGGTTATTACATTTATGATGTTTGTATCAGCAGCCAGCGGTTATGCGGCATGTATTGCTTTTATCCGAGGCCTCGCAGGAAAAACAAAAGAATGTGTTGGCAACTTTTATATGGACTTGGTAAGAGTGACAACTCGTATCCTGCTTCCATTCTCCTTTGTAGGCGGCTTGCTTTTGGTATGGCAGGGCGTTCCACAGAATTTGGGAGCAAATATTGTGGTGGACACCATTGAAGGGATGAAACAAACCATTGCTACTGGGCCTGTGGCGGCAGTGGAAATTATCAAACACTTAGGCACAAATGGCGGCGGCTTCTTTGGCGCAAACTCCACAACACCTATGGAAAACCCCACGATAATTTCAAACTTAATTGAATTATATTCGATGATGCTTCTCCCAGGTGCCTGTGTGATTACTTTTGGCAAAATGGTTAGAGATCGTAAAGCACAGGCTGCTTTGGAAAATGACGTTGCGATAAAATCCAGCCTGACAACAAAATTCTTTGGCAGAGAAGGCAGATCTATTTTCCTGGCAATGGGGATTCTCTTTGTGATTGGTTTGAGTGTATGTTTCTGGGCAGAAAGTCAGGGAAACCCTGCATTGGCAAGTGTTGGTCTGACTCAGTCCATGGGCAGTATGGAAGGGAAAGAAGTCCGTTTTGGCATTGCGCAGTCTGCAATGTTTACCACTACGACCACATCCTTTACAACAGGTACTGTAAACAATATGCATGATACTTTGACACCGTTGGGTGGCATGATTCCAATGCTGCACATGATGCTGAATGTTGTGTTCGGCGGCAAAGGCGTTGGCTTGATGAATATGATCATGTATGCAATTTTAGCAGTTTTCATCTGTGGCTTGATGATCGGCCGTACCCCTGAATATCTTGGCAAAAAGATTGAAGGCAGAGAAATGAAACTTGCAGCACTTTGTATCATCATTCATCCACTTTTGATTTTGGCGTTTTCTGCGCTAGCAGTTGCAGTACCGTCAGGTGCAGAAGGAATTACAAATCCTGGCTTCCACGGGTTGTCACAGGTACTTTATGAATACGCATCTTCAGCGGCAAATAATGGTTCCGGCTTTGAAGGTCTTGCCGATAACAGTTATTTCTGGAATATTACAACAGGTCTTGTTATGTTTTTTGGTCGGTATTTGTCTATTGTGATTCAGTTGGCAATTGCGGGATCACTGATGCGGAAGAAGTTTGTAAGTGAAACAGTAGGTACATTGCATACAGATAATATCGCCTTTGCGGTGATCCTGGTATTTGTCGTATACATTTTTGCTGCACTGACATTCTTCCCTGCATTGGCACTGGGGCCTATTGCAGAGCATCTTACCCTTTGGTCATAAGGAGGCATTATCATTATGAGTAAGAAACAAAACCAGAAACTGATTACACCTGAGATTATGCATCAGGCCATGATCGGTTCTTTTACAAAATTGAATCCGCGGTACATGATGAAAAACCCCGTCATGTTTGTGGTTGAAATTGGCTGCATCATTTCTCTGATTTTGTCCATTGTACCTGGACTCTTTGGCGATGTCAGCCAGGATATCAATCTTCGGCTATATAACATTCTTGTATGTATTATATTGTTTATCACGATTTTGTTTGCAAATTTTGCAGAATCTGTTGCGGAAGGACGAGGCAAAGCCCAGGCAGCCAGTTTGAAGAAGACGCAGAAAGATACAAAGGCCAGAGTTCTTTTGGAAGATGGCAGCGAAACAGAAGTTCTGTCCAGCCAGTTGAAAAAAGGTGACATTGTTCTGGTAAAAGCCGGCGAAGTAATTCCTGGTGATGGTGAAGTTATTGAAGGGATTGCATCGGTGGATGAATCCGCAATTACTGGTGAATCTGCACCTGTGGTCAGAGAAAGCGGCGGCGATTTCTGTTCTGTAACAGGTGGTACAACGGTAGTATCTGACTGGCTGAAAATTCAGATTACTTCTGATCCTGGCAACAGCTTTTTGGATCGTATGATCTCCCTGGTTGAAGGTGCCTCCAGAAAGAAAACACCTAATGAAATTGCGTTGAATACATTGTTGGTTTCCTTAACTATCATTTTTTTGATCGTTATTGTAACGCTGTATCCCATTGGTCTTTACAGTGGGGTACAGCTTCAAACATCTACTTTGATTGCATTGTGTGTATGTTTGATACCTACAACAATCGGTGGTTTGCTTTCCGCAATTGGTATTGCGGGTATGGATCGTGTTACCAGATTTAATGTCATTGCTATGTCCGGGAAAGCCGTAGAAGCTTGTGGCGACGTAGATACAATGATTTTGGATAAAACAGGAACCATTACATTTGGTAACCGTCTGGCAGCGGATTTCCTGCCAGTAGGCGGTGCTGAACGCAGTGAACTGATCCGCTGTGCCGCATTGACTTCTGTGCTGGATGAAACGCCAGAAGGGAAATCTACATTAGATTTGGCAAAACAAATGGGAGATAGAAGCGTTTTGGCAGAAGATGCTCAGTTTATCGAATTTACAGCACAGACACGTATGAGCGGTGTAGACTTACCTGATGGTACAAAGATCAGAAAAGGTGCATCTGATTCCATCGAAAAGTATGTGTTGGAACAGGGTGGCAAAATCCCCAGTGATTTGCATGAACAGGTTGAAAAGGTTTCTGCTTTGGGTGGTACACCTTTGACCGTATGTGAAAACGCACGTATTTTAGGTGTTATCTATCTGAAAGATACTGTAAAACCAGGTATGGCAGAAAGATTTGAAAGACTTCGTGCTATTGGGATTAAAACAATCATGTGTACAGGGGATAATCCATTGACAGCGGCAACCATTGCAAAAGAGGCTGGTGTGGATGGTTTTATTGCAGAATGTAAACCAGAAGACAAAATTGATGTCATTAAGAAAGAACAGGCAGAAGGTAAAATTGTTGCGATGACCGGCGACGGTACAAATGACGCCCCTGCGTTAGCACAGGCCAATGTTGGTTTGGCAATGAATAGCGGGACAACTGCGGCAAAAGAAGCGGCCAATATGGTTGACTTGGATTCTGACCCCACTAAGATTCTGGAGGTTGTAGAAATCGGGAAACAGCTGTTGATTACAAGAGGCAGTTTGACAACATTTTCTATTGCCAATGATATTGCAAAATATTTTGCAATCATCCCTGCAATGTTTATGATGGCGATTCCAGAGTTGAGTGTGCTGAATATCATGCATTTGACAACTCCATACAGTGCCATTTTGTCTGCCTTGATCTTCAACGCGATTATCATTCCTTGTTTGATTCCTTTGGCAATCAAAGGTGTAAAATATCGTCCAATGTCATCAGGAAGAATGTTGGCAAGAAACATGCTGATTTATGGTTTGGGTGGCGTAATTACACCATTTGTTGGTATTAAGATCATTGATATGATCATTTATCCAGTCCTTCATATGCTGGGATTTTAAGGAGGTTCATTTATTATGAAAGAAATTCTTCGGAACGCAAGGCAAGCAATTACAGTAACAATCGTTCTGTTGGTTATTTGTGGTTTGGCTTATCCATTGGCATTAACAGGTGTCTCTCAAGTAATATTTCCAAAACAGGCAAACGGAAGTTTAATCACTGTGGATGGCAAAGCTGTCGGGGCAGAAAATATTGGGCAGGAATTTACAGAAGACTACTTCCTGTGGGGACGTCCTTCCGCGTATCATTACAATACCTATGGTGAAGATGCAGAAGGAAACCAGTATTACAGTGACGGGACAGAATATGCAGGTGTTTCTTCAGGCTCTAATAACTATGCGCCTTCCAATCCAGCATTAACAGAAAGAGTTGCCGCTGATATGGAAAACTTTCTTGCAAAAAATCCCGGTGTCAGTGCGGATGATATTCCCACAGACTTGCTGACGGCTTCTGGTTCCGGCTTGGATCCGCATATTTCTCCGGAATCTGCCAAGATTCAAGTTCCCCGTATTGCAGCCGCTTCTGGCTTGAGTGAAGATGAAGTTCAGCGTATTATAGATGAACATACAGAAGGGAAAACGTTCGGAATCTTTGGCGAAGAAACAGTGAATGTATTGCTTGTGAATATTGATATTGCGGAGGCCATGGGGATTCTTCCTAAAGAATGAAGCGTGATCTTTCATGCAGACTTAAAAGAACAAAGCAGGTGTTTCATCAGCTGTAAAGCTTTGAAACGCCTGCTCTTTTTATTGAAAATAAATTCTGACTGCGGAAGGCGATGGGAGGGGCTTCGTTTTCCAATCTCGTCCACTCATTTAGAAAAAGATAATATCTGGTTTTCATTGTATCAGTGGGTTATGGTGCCTTAACTGTTTCTTAATTGTATTCGCGCGTTCCTTTTCCCCGTTTTCATATTCCCTATGGTATTCTGTACATGAAATAAAGGAGGGAAAGATTATGACAGCCGTTTTACAGTCTATACACAAATTTGAATTTCGTTTTCATCACATTTTACAGTGGTTTGGAGATCATCACCCATATATTTCTTTTGCGGCAGCTTTTATTGTACTTCCTGTCGCTATGGTTGGTATGGTGTTTCTTGGTACAACTGCAATTGTTTTGCCCATTGCATGGTTTTTTGGCTATATGTAAACATAAGCATAAGACTTTTGGATATAGGACGATAATAGACATCTTAATGCAATCTTAATACCAAACGCCAGATGCTTACTCCCATTTAATGCGAATAAAGATAAGATTAAGGAAACGAAAAGATCGCATAAAGAAAGTAGGAGAGATACATGCATCTGGTGGAACACAGAAAACATCATCACATAACCTCATTTCAAGTGATTATTCTTGGTTTTTTATCTGTGATTTTATTAGGTACTTTATTTTTGACATTGCCAATTGCAACACAGGACGGACAGGGCGCATCTTTTTTAGATGCGTTATTTACTGCAACGTCTGCAACTTGTGTGACAGGATTGGTTGTGCATGATACTGCCACATACTGGTCTGTATTTGGTCAAACCATTCTATTGGTATTAATCCAGATTGGCGGTATGGGTGTTGTGACCATTGCCGTTTCCATTGCGGTAATTTCCGGAAGAAAAATTGGGCTGATGCAGAGAAGTGTCATGCAGGAAGCGATATCCGCTCCCCAGGTTGGGGGCATTGTGCGTATGACAGAATTCATACTCAAAACGGTTATTTTTATTGAAATGATTGGAGCTATCTTGCTGGCCCCTGTCTTTTGCAGTGATTTTGGACTTGTGAAAGGAATATGGTATGCAATCTTCCATTCGATCTCTGCTTTTTGTAATGCGGGGTTTGATTTGATTGGCATTCGAACGCCATATTCTTCTTTGACTTCTTATGCAACAGATCCCATTGTAAACATTACCATTATGATGCTGATTGTTGTTGGCGGCATTGGGTTTATGACGTGGGCAGATATCTATAATAATCAATTTCATTTCAAAAAATATCGGATGCAAAGTAAAGTTATATTGATGGTTACAGCGATGCTGATTGCAATTCCCTTTTTATATTTTTTCTTTATTGAGTTTTCAGATATGGATTTTCTGAATCGATTATGGGGATCTTTGTTTCAGTCCATTACACCCAGAACAGCAGGTTTTAATACCGTAGATTTAACAATCATTAGTGAACCCGGTTTACTGTTGATGATTATTCTTATGTTAATCGGCGGTTCTCCCGGTTCTACGGCAGGTGGTATGAAGACGACAACAATCGCAGTCCTTTGTGCATCAGCATTGGCTGTTTTCAGAGAAAAGGAACAAGCCCATCTTTTCGGCAGAGGTATTCCCATACGAGCAATCAGAAATGGGGCAACCGTTCTTTTATTATATGTTGTACTGTCGGTAGCCGGTGCAATGCTCATTAGTGGCTATGAAGAAATACCGATATTGTCTGCGCTGTTTGAAACAAGCTCAGCCATTGGAACCGTTGGCTTGTCTTTAGGGATTACACCCACTTTGGGAATCCTTTCCAGAATCATTTTGATTTGCTTGATGTTTCTTGGACGAGTCGGTGGGCTGACATTGGTTTTTGCAGCACTACATGAAAAAGAAATTTCCGGATTCAAATATCCAGAAGAAAAAATTACAGTTGGTTAATAAAGGAGAAAAAAATGAAAACGATTTTACTAATTGGTCTTGGCAGATTTGGTAGACATGCAGCAATGAAACTGGATGAATTACATCACGAAGTAATGGCTGTGGATAAGGATGAAGAAAGAGTGCGTGCGGTGTTGCCTTATGTAACAAATGCGCAGATCGGTGATGGGACACAGGAGGAATTTTTATCTTCTCTGGGTGTGAATAACTTTGATGTATGTATCGTTGCCATCGGCGATGATTTCCAGAGTTCCTTGGAAACGACTTCATTACTGAAAGAATTAGGCGCAAAGATGGTTGTTGCACGAGCAGCAAGAGATGTCCATGCAAAATTTTTGTTGAAAAATGGTGCGGATGAGGTAGTGTATCCAGAAAAACAATTGGCTGAGTGGACAGCAATCCGATATAGTTCAGATCATATTTTGGATTATATTGAATTAGATCAGGAGTATTCTATTTTTGAAATTGAAATTCCGAAAGTATGGGTTGGCAAGACGGTTGGCCAAATGGAAATTCGAAAAAAACATAATATCAATTTGATGGCCTTTAAGCATAATGGCAAAATGGATTTGAAAATATCTTCTGAAACTGTTTTCCCAGAGGATCACAGTATGCTGGTGTTAGGAAGCATTAAGGATATTCAAAAGTGTTTTCACATCTAAAATCAGAAAGAAGATGAGCATATGAAAGAATTTCTTTTGATTTGTGGAGGTATTGCAGTATTTCTATATTTGTTTTTGTTGATGGATCGTTTGGATCATTACTTATGTGAATATAAAGGAGAAAAGACTGATTCTCAAATGAATAAGGAACTAAAGATTGCTGTTGAAAATTTGGAGGCGGGTGGTGCGCTTACATGTTTTCTCAAGAACTTTTCAGAAAAATATGATAACTATACCATAAAATTGTATTATAATGAAAAAAGAAAAATACTAAATTGTTTGAAGAATAAAAAGTTAGATATAGGTTTTCTTACAGGAGAAACTGCAAAATATGAAGATGGCGTATTTTGTAAGGGAGCAGTTCGAATCAAGAACCAAAAACTTCTGCTGGCAAATTTAGACGTGCCATTTATTCCAATGAAGGATGAAGAGGCTCAATTAAGTATTTTCTTGAGAATGAACGAACAAGATCCGCAGATTCTTTTATTCATGAAAGAGTTTTTACATTTTTATCAAAAGAGCTTTATCAAACAAGACTTTTATCTTTGTAAAACCAGCTAATGACATAAATAGAACCAAGTATGATATGACCATGACAGAAGAATCTTCATAACAGTAGGGAACAATAGAAAGAATGATAGCGAGAATATGTGTGCAGAACTAAAGCAAAAGAAGGGCGAATTAAAAATTTTTTTAGGTTATTCCATTGGTACCGGAAAAACCTATGCTATGTTACAGGCCGCATTATCGTTAAAGCAACATGGTGCAGATGTGGTAGTAGGTTATATCAATCCTGATAGAAACCCCAAAACTTTGTCTATGCAAGATGGATTGGAAGTTCTTCCAACAAAGAAATTGAAATGGAATGGAGAAACGATTCAGGAATTTGATCTGGATGGGGCTTTGGCAAGAAAGCCGGAATATATTTTAATAGATGATTTGGCACATACAAATCCTATGGGTTTTCGTCATGAAAAACGATATAAAGACATTGAGGAACTATTAAATATGGGAATTCATGTCTATACAACGTTGAATATCCAGCATCTTGAGAGCTTGAATGATAGAATTGCTTCTATTTCAGGCATCACAGAAAAAGAACGGATTCCAGATTCTATATTTGAGGAAGCGAATCAGGTAGAGTTTATTGATTTGGAACCTGAGGAATTGTTGAACCGAATAAAGGAAGATCAGTATTACAAATGTAAAACCAATCAGGATTTTTGTACCATAGAAAGATTGACAGCTCTGCGCGAGCTGACATTGCGCTGCTGCGCGAATCGGTTGAACCGTTTTTTAGAAGAAGAAAAATCTCAATATCCGACAAAAGAACATATCTTGGTTTGTTTGTCGGCATCTCCATCTAATGAAAAAATTCTTCGCACCGCAGCAAGAATGGCTGTGGCTTTTTCAGGAGAATTTACAGCCGTTTATGTAGAGACGACCAATTCTAAGGATAATGAGAAAATAAAAAATGCACTGCATAAAAACATGAAATTGGCTCGTCAATTGGGAGCGAAAGTAGAAATTGTCTATGGAGATGATATTTCGTTTCAGATTGCTGAGTTCGCAAGACTATCCGGGGTAACGAAAATTGTCATTGGAAGAAGTTCCATTGCGAAAAATCCGTTTTTTAGAAAGCCTTCTTTAACGGAACATCTGATTGCGGATGTCCCCAATTTGGAAGTACATATCATACCGGATTCTGAACAAACCACCAAATCATATCGCGAAAATAAAGAGAACCATTTATCAAGCCTCGTTTTCTCAGCCCATGATATTTTGTGGAGTATTGGGATACTTGTGCTAACAAGTTGCATCGGACTTTTATTCCAAAGATTGCAATTTGTTGAGTCAAATATTATTATGGTTTATGTTTTGGGTGTGCTGATTATTTCTATTGTGACGAAGAATCAAATTTATAGTTTGATTGCTTCCATTGTCAGTGTTTTGATTTTTAATTTTTTGTTTACGGAACCCAGATTTACACTGCATGCATATAGCCAAGGGTATCCTGTTACCTTTGTAATTATGTTTGTCGTATCCTTTTTAACAGGTACATTGGCTGTGCGATTGAAAAATCATGCAAAGAGTTTGGCGCAATCAGCTTTTCGAACAAAGGTCTTATTCGATACAAACCAAATTCTTCAGAAAGTAACCAAAAAAGAAGAAATCATTTCTACAACGGCACAGCAGCTCAATAAGCTGCTTGGAAAGTCCATTGTTTTTTATCCTGTGGAAAATGAAACATTGGGGGATGTGATTCTGTTTCTGGCTTCTGAAGATACGCCAAAAGAGAGATATCTTTTGGAAAGCGAACGAGAAGCGGCCTTATGGGTTCTTAGAAATAATAAGCATGCTGGTGCAAGTACACAAACATTTTCAGAAGCGGAGTGTTTGTACCTGGCTGTACGGATTAACGATGTGGTATACGGTGTCATCGGAATTGATATTGAAAAAGAGCCATTGGATGCTTTTGATCACAGCATGCTGCTTTCGATTGTCGGAGAATGTGCGTTATCTTTGGAAAATGAGAAGCATGCAAGAGAAAAAGAAGAAGCAGCAGTTCTGGCAAGAAATGAGCAGCTGAAAGCAAATCTATTGCGTTCGATTTCACATGATTTGAGAACGCCTTTAACATCCATTTCGGGAAACGCCAGCAATTTGCTTCATAACAGCAAATTTTTTGATGAAGATACAAAGTCGCAGCTGTATCTTGATATTTATGATGATTCTATGTGGCTGATCAATTTGGTTGAAAATCTGCTGTCTATTACACGTTTAGAGGAAAACAGGCTGCACTTGAACATCACAGATGACATAATGGATGATGTTGTTGAGGAGGCACTGCGCCATATCAATCGCAGAAGTGTAAAATATCATATAGAAGTAAAGCATGAAGATGAGCTCTTGCTTGCGAAGATGGACGCAAGATTGATTGTCCAGGTTGTGATCAATATTGTCAATAACGCGATCCAATATACGAAAGAAGGTTCTCACATTCTTATATATACGAGAAAAGAAGGTGATGAAGCAGTGGTATCAATTATGGATAATGGAGATGGTATGTCTGATGAAATGAAACAACATGTTTTTGATATGTTTTATACAGGAAGCAATCAGGTTGCTGACAGCAGACGAAGCTTAGGGTTAGGCTTAGCCTTATGCAAGTCCATTATTCAGATGCATAATGGCCAAATTACGGTTACAGATAACATGCCACATGGAACAAACTTTACATTTAGATTACCAGCCGGGGAGGTTCATATACATGAATAAATTAACAATACTCGTAGTAGAAGATGATATGTCTGTCAAAAACTTAATTACAACAACTCTCAAAGCTCATGATTATCGATTTTTGACAGCAAAGAATGGGGAAACCGCAATTATGGAGGCCTCATCTCACAATCCGGATGTTGTTTTGCTTGATTTAGGCTTACCGGACATGGATGGTATTGAAGTGATTAAAAAAATCCGTTCTTGGTCTAATATACCAATCATTGTAATCAGTGCCCGCAGTGAGGATACAGATAAAATTGACGCACTGGATGCAGGTGCGGATGATTATTTGACAAAACCATTTTCTGTGGAAGAATTGCTGGCTCGTTTAAGGGTGACACAGCGCCGGATATTCATGATGCAAAGCGAAACAATGTCACAATCCTCTGTATTTAAAAATGGGGATTTGACAATTGATTATGCTGCGGGATGTGTGTATGTAAAAGAGAAAGAACTTCATTTGACTCCCATCGAATATAAACTGTTATGCTTGCTTTCCCACAATGTTGGCAAAGTGCTGACGCATACTTTTATTATGCAAAATATTTGGGGAACCAGCTGGGAAAATGATATTGCGTCATTGCGTGTATTTATGGCCACATTGCGTAAAAAAATCGAGAAAGAACCAAATTCTCCGCAGTATATTCAGACGCATATTGGCGTGGGATATAGAATGCTTAAGGTGGAAGAATAAGTATTTTGATATTCATATCAATATATAGATGTATGATATTGCTACAAATGCTTTTAACAATCACAAAATTTTATAGATGGTATAGCGTTTTAGAAGTAAAAGAATGCTTTTGGGCAGTGAGATAGGTAAATCTCACTGCCTTTTTGTTTCTGAAAATCAACAAAAAAGTGGTTTGCAAAAATATAACCACTTTTTGAAGGAGGGAAATCTTGAATGAAAAATGTTATGGAATCTAAAAGGAGAGCTGTATGGATAGTATGGAGTATTGTATAAATCATGTTTCTCCAATGCGGTTGAAATAATCCTAATCGCATAATTTATCTAATAATGCTGCAAATTGCTTTTTTTGGTTTCTGTGTATAATACAGTAAAACTGTGGGTTAGCTTCTTGATCCAATATTGGTATTTGTATACGGTTAGAGACGGATTTTTCATGCTCCATTGCCAAGTCCGTCACAAATGAAGGCAATGAAGATAATCGGACCAATTCTTTATGATCATATGCTTTGTCTTGTACGATGAAGTATGAATCTGGCATTTTTTCATGCGTCAATTCATGCCAAAATCCAATATTAGACATAAGCAATGTTGTTTCTCCATTTAGATCGTGGAGATATACCCCTGGATATGCAGCAAGCGGATGTGCGGGAGGAACAGAAAAAAATAAGTGCTCCTCACATAATTTAAAAGATAAGAATTCATTATCGTCTATGGCTTGGGGAAGTATAGCAATTTGATACTGAGATTCTTTTATCCCATTCAAAACTTGCGGAATATTTTTGATCTCAGAAGAAATGGTTGATGCGGGATAAGCGGTGGAGAGCAGGGGCAATAATCGCCATAAAGGAGCAGGGGCGCAGGAGCAGACGGAAATAGTGCGCTTTTTCTTTTCAAATTCAATAATATTATTACGCATGTTACTGACAGTATTCAGAACAGTTTCTGCATATTTGACGGCTACTTCGCCTGTTTCATTTAGCTGAATGCTGTTTTTTGTTCGATCGAATAAAGTTGTGCCTAAATCGTTTTCCAGTTTTTGCATGGATCGGCTAAGGGCTGGCTGAGAAATATGAAGGGACTCAGCCGCGGCAGACAGTGTTTTTCGTTTGGCAATTTCGATAAGTTGTTCTAATTGTGTGATGTTCATTGCTTCGCTACTTCCATACCAATATATCACTATGCGTTTATATTATAGCACATTCCGCTATTGGCATTGTACTTTTTTTCATGAGGGCAGTACAATTGATACTGTAAAGGAGGTCATTTATATGAATTACGTTAGATTACAAAATGGTGTGAAAATGCCCCAAGAAGGTTTTGGTGTTTTCCAGATTGCTGATGCTGAACAATGTGAAAAAGTGGTAATGGAGGCCTTAAGCGCAGGTTATCGTTTAATTGATACCGCCGCTGCTTACATGAATGAAGAGGCTGTTGGCCGTTCAATTAAAAAAAGCGGTATTCCTCGTGAAGAAATATTTGTTACGACAAAACTGTGGATTCAGGATGCAGGATACGAGAATGCAAAAAAAGCATTTCAAAATTCTCTTGATCATTTAGGATTGGATTATATTAACCTGTATCTGATTCATCAGCCAATGAACGATTACTATGGTGCTTGGAGAGCGATGGAAGAATTATATGATGCAGGAAAAATAAGAGCAATCGGTGTTTGCAACTTTTATCCGGAAAGATTGACAGATCTTTGTATGAATGCAAGAATTGCGCCGATGGTAAATCAAGTGGAGTGCCATCCATTTTTTCAGCAAAAAGCAGCATTGGAAAATATGAAAGAGTTAGGTGTACAAATTGAAGCATGGGGGCCGTTAGCAGAAGGCCAAAAAGATATTTTTCATAATCCTGTACTTACAGAAATCGGAAAGAAATATGGCAAAACCGTAGCCCAGGTTATTCTGCGCTGGCATATTCAAAGAAGTGTTGTTGTAATTCTAAAGTCTGTTCATAAAAATCGCATTGAAGAAAATCTGGATATTTGGGATTTCGAACTTACTCATGAAGATATGGATGTTATTGGACAGATGGATCTTGGACACAGCGAAATCATCGATCATTTCAGCGCAGCTACTGCAAAATGGTTAAATAGCTATAAAATCCATAAATAATAGGTGAAAGTAATCAAGTAAAAGAATCAGAGCAGATGTGTTATTGATAAAACATTTTGTTTTTTGCCTCCAATTTTTTAAGCAGTGAGATTTTGATATCTCACTGCATTTATATTTTTGATCTATTCTCTAAAGATGAAAATTGGGGGATAGTCAGAAAGCATCTTGGATGGGAGAAATCGTGTGATAACTACGGAATATCTGGAAAAACTGCAATGCTTAAAAATCTGAATCAGTAATATTTTCTAAGTTGTTTTCGTCTTTATGTGCTTCTCCCCAAATACAAAGTTGATCCAATATTTGCATCAAGGATTGGCCTTTATCTGACAAGCTATATTCTACCTTGGGCGGAATTTGTGGATATTCTTTGCGAATAATAAGATGATCTTTTTCCAGTTCTTTCAAAGCGGTGCTTAATGTTTTATGAGAAATTGTCTTGATGTAACGTTTTAACTCATTATAACGAACGACTTCAAATTCCATTAAACAATAAAGAATGACCATTTTATACTTGCCGCTGATCAAAAACAATGTATAGCTAAATCCGGTATCTTCGAAGTTTGCATTTTCAATATAATTTTTAATCAATGCCTACACTCTCCTCTGGGATTGGACTATAGTCAATAAAAAAGACACGATTTTTAAATATATTTTCTGGGAACGGCTAGATTCCTTGCCGATCCCAGAAAGTTGCTTCCATTTCGTCTGGTGTCAGATAGCCTAAAGAACCATGTGGTCTGCGAGAGTTATAGAAGCCTTCGATATATTGGAAGACAGAGTGGTATAGGTCACGATAGGTACGAAAATTACGCCTGTTGGTTTCTTCTTTTTTGAGATATTTGAAGAAACTTTCGCAGCAGGCGTTATCAAAAGGATATCCCTTTTTGGAGAAGGACTGGACAACATTCAGTTCATCAAGCAGTTTTCGAAATGCAAAGGCTGTGTACTGTGATCCTCTATCAGAGTGAAACATCAGTCCAGCTGGACAATTTCTGGAATAATATGCTTTCTGAAAGGTCTGGATGACCAGATCCGCATTGGGTTTGGATGATATATTCCAGGAGATAATTTTTCTGGAAAAAAGGTCCATAATGATACAAAGATAATACCACTTACCTCCGGCTTTGAGATATGTAAAATCACTTGTCCAGACCAAGTTGGGAGCTTTTTGATGAAAGTTTTGATGCAGGCGATCAGCATAACAACCAGACGACTCTTTTGGGCGAGAAATGGATTTTGGTTTTATTGTGGACATAGGTGGAAGCTGCATGGAACGCATCAGGCGGTACACTCGACCGACGCTGATGTAAATGCCATAGTCACGACCTAAGATATATGTGATTTTATAAGCACCGATGCGTTTATCGTAGTCAGCGTAAATGTGCAGAATCATTTGTTTGATGTTCTGATTCTCAATGGTTCTGGAAGAAGGCAGAGAATAAAAATGTTTGTAATAAGTGCTGCGGTTTACGTTGAGAACACGGCAGAGGGTTTTGATATTGTGCTGGAATCGAAGCTTATAAACTGCACTTAATCTTTGTTTGAGTGTGGCGTGAAGATGGCAATCGCTTTTTTTAGGATGAGGTTTTCTTCTTCGAGCTGCGCATTTCTTTTCTGGAGTTCCTGAATCTGTTTCGCAGTCAGAATTTCACCATTAGATGTTTCAACGGTGGAGTACTGCTTGATCCATCTGGAAAGAGCAGTTTGAGAAACACCATACTCTTTGATCAGAGAAGCTTGTGTTTTGCCATTATGATAGAGTTCAACAAGAGTTCGTTTGAAATCCTCATCATAATAATTTTTTTTAGCCATAAAGATACCTTCTTTTGGTGTCTAGTATTATGGTACATCTGTTTATAAATCGTGTCCACTTATTTAATATAGATCCAGTTGGGTATGTGATAGGGTTTTGAAAACAACAGCAAGAGGATTTATGGTAATGTTTGCTTTAATCGGTTTGTTCACATTTGGTGTCATGTTGATTCCAAGCAGTGTAAGTACAACTTTTGCTAGTATTTACACATTGCTGCCGGCAGCTGTGACAATGACGCTTTATGGCATTTCATGGTCTATTCAGAGAGAACTGAAAATTCCTGCTGCGGTAATGGGTACAGCCATCGGCATTTCCTCTTGTATTGGTTGGCTGCCAGACTTATTTATGCATACCATGTTTGGACATTGGTTAGACATTTACGGAAATACAGGCTATCGCTTTATCTTTAGTTATTTGATTGTTCTTTCAATCATTGGTTTTCTGTGTGGTTTTGTTGTACAGCGTTCCAATAGCAAAAGAAAAGCGGAAGAATGATGCGAAAAGATACAATTTTTATGCATCTGAGGAATCCTGAAAGAAACAATGACGGCGAATGGAAGAAAGGCGGTAGGATGCTATGGAAAAAAGAAAAGAAGAGTTGAAAAAAGGTCTTAAAAGCAGGTATATGAGCATGATTGCCATTGGAGGAACGATAGGCGCCGGACTTTTCTTCACAAGTGGCAGTGCCATAAACCAAGCTGGTCCAGGCGGGGCGCTGGTCGCATATTTAGTTATGGGCGCCATTGTTTACACAATGATTATTGCCTTGATTGAAATGGCATCCTTTCTTCCTGTGGCTGGAACGTTTAAAGAATATCCAAAACGTTTTTTTGATCCGGCGTGGGCGTTTGCAAATGGATGGAGTTATTGGTTTGGATGTGCCATCACAGTAACCGCTGAGCTGGTAGCTTGTTCCATTATCATAAAGTATTGGTTTCCTAATACATCGTCAGTATTATGGGCAATGTTTTTCCTGGCAATTTTGCTGGTATTAAATCTTTTTTCCGTCAATCATTTTGGGGAAGGAGAATATTGGCTTTCCGGGATCAAAGTTATTACGATTATTATTTTTCTGATCGTTGGCTTGTTAATGATTTTTGGATTGGTTCAGGGAAATGAATTTGGTTTTGACAATTGGACATTAGATGCGGGAGAAGCCGGAAAAGCACCGTTTGTCAATGGTGCTGGCGGTGTGGTAGGAGCGTTTTTGGTAGCTGGGTTTTCGTTTTCTAATACAAAATTGATCGGTGTTTCTGCAGCGGAAAGCGAAAATCCCAGTGAGGATGTCCCTAAATCTGTTAGAAATGTTTTTATGGTAATCTTCCTGTTTTATGTGGGATGCATCTTTATCATTGGTACATTAATTCCATTTACTGATCCTAACTTGCTGAATACCAGTGTGGACAATGTAGCGGCATCGCCTTTCACCATTGTATTCCAGGCAGCGGGTTTTAAAGCGGCAGCGTCGGTAATCAACGTTGTTGTGTTAACAGCGCTTTTGACTGCCGGAAATTCTTCTCTGTATACTTCATCAAGAATGTTGTTTGCCATGGGGCAATCGGGAGAAGGCCCGAAATTTTTCGCAAAGATTAACAAAAAGAAAGTTCCGGTTCGTGCAATTATTGCGACGGCAATTATTGGTGGATTTTCCTTCTTTACCTCCATTTTAGGAGATGGACGAATTTATCAGGCATGTTATAGCCTTGCTGGCATTACAACATTTATCAATTGGCTTACAATTTCAATTTGCCATTATCGCTTTCGGAAAGCAAATATTGCGCAAGGAAAGGATTTATCCGCATTGCCTTACCAAGCTGCAATGTATCCAGCGGCTTCTATATTTGGAATCATTATGAGCGTAATTGTCATTTTCGGTTCCAATATCTGGGTATTTCAGCAGGAAACATTTTCATGGTTTGATTTTTGCACAAACTATGGAACCATTCCTTTGTTTTTGATTTTGTATGGTGGGTATAAGAAAAAGCACCATACAAAAATAATTCCATTAACAGAGTGTGACTTTAAAGAGTAGCAGTCGTTTATGAGAGGAGAGAGAAAGATGAGTATTCAATTCGCAAATAGAACAGAACAAATGAAAGCGTCTGAAATTAGAGAATCTTATAAATTGATGGACATTCCCGGCATGATTTCTTTATCATCAGGAAGTCCAGACCCTTCTCTGTATCCTATGGATCAAGTGAAACAGGCAACAATGGCGGTGCTGGATCAGTATGGCACAACTGCACTTTCTTATAGTGCAACAGATGGGTATGATCCATTGCGTGAGAAAATTGCCCAGAGAATGTGGACAAAGGCTCAAGTTCGTTGCAGTATGGAGAACATTCTGATTATGAGCGGCTCTCAGCAGGCACTGGAATTTTCAGCAAAGATTTTTATTAATGAAGGAGATTATATTGCTTGTGAAACACCGTCTTATATGGGTGCATTCAATGCCTTCGCCCCATATCTCCCGAAATATGCCAGTGTTCCAACAGATGAATTTGGGATGCTGCCAGAGGAATTGGATAAAATTCTGGCAGAAAATAAAAAAGTCAAAATGATTTACGTTATTCCAAATTTCCAAAATCCAACAGGTCACACATGGAGTTTGGAAAGAAGAAAAGCATTTATGGAAGTCGTAAATAAATATGAGATTCCTGTCATTGAGGATGATCCTTATGGGGAACTGCGTTATGAAGGAGAGGCACTGCCATCTTTGAAATCCATGGATACCAAAAATCTTGTTATTTATGCGGGTTCTTTTTCTAAAATTCTGGCGCCTGGTTATCGTGTAGCTTGGATTTGTGCTGCTCCGGAAATTGTAGAAAAATATATGTTTGCAAAACAGGGTGCAGATTTGCAGGCACCTTCCAGCGCACAGCTGGAAGTGGATATGTTCATGGAAATGTTTGATTTGGATGAACATGTGAAAAAAATCTGTGCTGCTTATAAACATAAAAGAGATGTTATGCTGCAAATGATGGAAGAAAATTTCCCGGATTGTGTAACATGGAATAAACCGGAAGGCGGCTTGTTTATTTGGGTTACGCTGCCAGAAGGTATTAATTCAAAAGATATCCTGAAAGTGTGTCTGGAAAACAGAGTTGTGTTTGTAACAGGATCTATGTTCTATCCAAATGGCGGCGTTGAAAATACATTCCGTTTGAATTTCTCCTGGATGAATGAGGAGGATATTAAGGAAGGAATCCGCAGAATGGGCGTTGCCATCAAACAGGCATTGGAAATGCTGCAGCAAAAGTAATCTCATATAAGGAAGATGCCTATGAATAAATTAATTGATAAAAAGCAAGCAATTGATTACATACAAAATAATGACACAGTGATGATTGGAGGATTTACGAATTTTGGTTCGCCCCTGCATTTGATGTATGAATTGGCGCAAAGAGATATTCGGGATTTGACGATTATTTCTGAGGACTTAGGCTATGGTGGGATGTCTTATGATCAAGGAAAAGGTGTACTGCTTTCCAACGGTCAGGTAAAAGAAGCAATTGTTTCTTTTGTTGGAGGATATCCATTGGTGAATCAATTGGTGGAACAGGGAAAATTAAAACTGACTTTAGTGCCGCAGGGAACATTGGCAGAGTGGATTAGAGCAGGTGATGCTGGAATTGGCGGTTTTTATACGCCAACCGGTGTTGGTACGGTTGTGGAAGAGGGGAAGGAAACCCATGTAATAGACGGAAAAAATATCTTTTTGAAAAACCTCTCCGTGCCAATGTAGCACTGGTAAAAGCTTGGAAAGCTGATACCATGGGCAATGCTGTTTTTAAGTATACAGCAGCTAATTTTAATCCGTTAATGGCGATGGCAGCGGACATTGTAATTTTGGAAGCAGAGGAAGTTGTACAGCCAGGAGAAATTGAACCAGATCATGTACAGCTTCCAGGGGTATTTGTAGATTATGTAGTTTTGGCGAAAGAGGTGGTATTCTGATGGCAAATAATCGAGGAATGATTGCAAAAAATATCGCTGCAATGCTGCATGATGGAGATTTTGTTAATCTTGGAATCGGAATACCCACTATGGTCGGAAACTATATCCCGAAGGGAATTTCTGTACTGCTTCATGGAGAAAATGGATGTATTGGTCAGGATAAGGAACTTAATACACCGGAGCTTTTTGATACACGGGAGTCTGTAATGTCTTGGATGTCCGCGCATCGAGAAGAAACGGATACGTGGAGAACAGGTCATAAAGATTTGAATAATGCAGGAGACAATTTTATTACACTGATTCCTGGCGGATGTTGTTTTGATAGCAGCATATCATTTGCCATGGCAAGAGGCGGACACTTAGATGCTGCGGTTCTAGGCGGATTGCAGGTAGATATGGAAGGGAATCTCGCAAATTGGATGGTGCCAGGGAAAATGATCAATGGTATGGGGGGAGCCATGGATTTAGCCAGTGGAGCTAAAAAAGTTATCGTAGCAATGGAGCACTGTGATAAAAAAGGCGTTTCCAAAATCAGGAAAAAATGTACAATGCCTTTGACAGCCGTTGGCTGTGTAGATGTGATTGTTACAGAATTGTGCATCGTTGAAGTGAGAAAAGAGGGGCTTGTGGTAACAGCCATTTCGCCCTATATTACCAAAGAAGAATTGCAGGAAAAAACAGAAGCACCATTGTACTTTGCTGATGATATGAAAATGATGCTTACATTGGAAGAAAGGCAGGTATGAGTATGGATGAGAAACTGATGCAGCGTGTAAAAGAGGGCTGGAAGGAATGTTGCATTCTGAATGATTCCATAGCGGACGAGCCGGAAATTTCCGGAGAAGAAGAAAAAACCTGTAAAAAAAATGTGTCTTTATTGGAGCGACATGGATTAAAAGTGGAAATGTCGGTTGCCGGACAACCATGGTCATTTCGTACGCAAATTCATTCATGTGCAGATCCTGTTTTGCGTGTTGCAATTGTAACAGAATATGATGCTTTACCAGAGATGGGGCATGCCTGCGGTCATTGTGTAAGTGGAAGTGTTAGTGTTCTGGCAGCATTGGCGTTAATGGAGTGTACATATCCCATTTGTGTTGACTTGATTGGAACACCGGATGAAGAATTGCGGGGAGCAAAGACCTACATGGTATAGAATGGCGTGTTTGATCAATATGACTTTGCCATTATGATCCATTTGGATAATAAAAACAGAAGTGCGGTAAAGACCCTTTGTATCATGGACTTAAAGGTAGATTTTTTCGGAAAAAGCAGCCATGCTGCTTCTGCGCCATGGGAAGACAGAAATGCATTAAATGGTGTGCAGTTGTTTTTCCATGCGGTAGACATGTTGCGCCAGCACGTTACGCCGGATATCATGATGCATGGAATCATTCAGGAAGGCGGTACAGCGGCAAATATTGTGCCTAAAAAGCGTCAGCATATATGTATATTAGAGGTGATAAGCTGACAGGTACAAAACGCGCTTTAGAAATGGTTCAGGATTGTGCAAGAGGCGCTGCAATTGCAACACAGACAGAAGTGCAGATGGAAAGTCTTTATCCACCTTATCAGGAAACAGTTCCAAGCCGTGTGTTATCAGATGTTGTGGCAAAGAATATGGAAGATCTCCATTTGGATATTGGTGACAATAATGCTATTTCCATGGGCTCAACAGACTTTGGCAATATCAGCAGTGTGATTCCTGTGGTTTGTCCGACGTTAAAAATTTCTGAAGCAGATATCCATACAGCACAATTTGCAATGGATGTAAAAGGAGATCTGGCACATGAAGCCATTTGTAATGGAGCTTATATTATTGCGAAAACCATTCTGGATATGGCGCAGAGCAAAGACCTTATTGCGGAAATGAAGAAAGAATTCAAGATGTATTATGGTAAGTGCGTTTAAAGAATAAAAGTTTTGTTTATAAATCCAACGAAAAGAAGATAGAGTTCTAATGGAACTCTATCTTCTTTTAAGTTGATTAAATTATGATTTTTCTTCATCATATTTTATTATGCATAATAGGTATTTTTAACAAAGCACCCAATAAAAAATAATCTGCTTCCAAAAAAGGTAAGTTCAGATAAAACATTTCATAGAATTAAAGGATTTGTAAGGTTGATTTGCTTGTAATTTTAGACCTTTTCTTTTATAATTGCTTTAAGCTGATTTTGTGCACATTTGTTAAAAAATATCAAAACATAAGAAAAAAAGTAAGAAGTTTATACTACTTTTAATGAGGTAACTCTATATGAAGCATAAACAGTACTATCATCGAAAAGAAAAGAGCCACATAGTAATGTCATGGAAAGAAATTGTATCTGATAAACAGTATGATTTTTCTCCAGGATTTTTTATGCCTTGCATTATGCTGTCCGTTTGACGGTGTAGATGCAGGGCTTTTTTGTTATATAAAGGGACTTAGAAGATGGGTTATAATTGTGAGACTTCGTTGAAATAGGAAGGATTGTGCTGGCAATACAAAGTAGGAGAAAGAGCATTTAGATGAGATTGTATAGAAATCAGACAGATTGTGCGAGACAGGTAAAAGCCAGCATAAAGTCTTTAGAGATAGAGTGAGTTTATTGATTTCTGATGTTTGCTGTGAGCGCAGCAGACCGGAAAGGGGACTAAGACATGAGTTTACCAAAACGTGACGGCGTAAATGGTCGTTATTATTTAATACATAGACTGGATACGGATCCTGAGGTGTTGGCAGAGGCAGATCTCTGCATCCAGGATATTTTACTGGGAACTGCTCGTGAAAATCATTCCGCCTATCCGATGGTTGTGCGAAACCACAAGGGGACACCATTTATTCCAAGCCATTTGTTGGAACGTTATCTTTCCGGGCTGCCGTTAAAGGGATTTCCCTACGAGGACGCGGTTGCTTTCTGCGATACTATGCGTCGGCTGGTGGGATGGGAAGAAATCCGTTTTGAGCTGGAGAAGTATATAGAAAAGCAGGTGCAGGAACGGTACTTTATCGTTGGAGAACGAGAAGATGGCTTTACCGTCTTTCCGCCCTGTACTGTGTGTCCAGAGCTGCGATCAGAAGATGTAGACGATAACATGCTTCGATTTGCCTGCTATGTAGCCGTCTGCCATACCGTGTATGGACAAAGTTTTGAATCTCTTACCACCGAGCATATTTTGGGCTTAGTTTCCCAGATCCGCCCCGATATGGTAAAGGATTTGAAAGCCAATGGCAGCGGAAAACTGCCACCTGAGATTCGGAAGCGAAAGGCAGAAAGAATGACTGCATCTGCAAATGATGCTTTTGCTACCATCCGTATTACAGCCAAAGAAGGTACACAGGAATATTATGAGGAAGTGCTGGACTATTTATGTGATGTACTGGAACAAGAAGCATTCCCTGACAGCTATTCTGTGGAATTTCGTGGAGTGGAAAAGATATATTTGTCCATTCCTGGTTTGCCTAAAAAAGGGATCAACCAGTTATTTGCCTGTGCGGTGCGGTATCCGAAGCTGCATACGAAGATAGAACGCTATGCAAGATTGGCAATGAAAGAATTTGAATTTTATAACAATATCAGTGGGGAACAGTGTGCCATGCCAGGTACTTTTGCTGTATTTGCACTGGGATTGGAAGGATTGGAATGGCAGCAGCTTGTGTGTGATTATCTGGAACTGTGTGATGATGAACATTCTTCGGTGCAAGAGAAATTTCTCCATGTATTTTTCAAAAAGTTTGGATTTACTGACCAGACAATGCCTGTGTTGATCAGTGGGGTGCAGTCTATGCAGGGATTTAAGCCTGCCAAGGAGTTCCGTACCTTGATTGCAAACGAGGAGAGTCTGAATGCGTTGTTGAAAATCAAAGAACATTTGAAGGATTATCTGCCTGAGGAAGCCAAGAGGAGTAAAAATGCAACTGTCTATCTTTGGCGTGATGTGATATGGGGGATCTGGGGAAAGGATTCCGAGAATGGCGGCAAAAAGATCATGAAAGCGGCTCCTGCACATTTGCGAGAGATATATGAACAGATCTTTCACTAAGGGGGGTTACCATATGAAAAAAAGAACAGTGAAGGACTTTATTGCCCTCTATCATACGGAAGATGAGGAAAAGCTGGTACTGATTCAAAGTGGTACCAGTGCAGATAAAACATTTATGGATAATTTCTGGACGGCTCATACCTATGCTCTAGCTATGGCTGACGTGCAAACTGGTCAAGTGATTTCTGACCGCTGCTGCCTAAATTCTCCATTGACAGAGAAAGAGAGAGAAGCAGGTGAGTATTCCAAACGATTTGCAAAAGGGTTGATTTATCGGATCAAGGTTCGAGGATGGAAAGGCACAGCACTTAGTGAAACACAGTGGTATGTCACCGAAATCGTAGAGGAGAATGTTTCTTGTCCGGCTCTGGAAGAAATCTGGGCAGAGTACATCAAACCCATTGTGATGGAAGATGAGCTGTTGGGAACGCTGACTTTAGATAGGGAAATGAGTTTTTTCGCTGGAACCTGTCGCTGGATGGGAAAAGAAGTCCACATTTCTCTGGATGTTGATATGGAAAAGAAAGCATCTTGGACACGAGTTCGAAATGTGATGAAGAAACTTATAGAGGAACAGGAGATATGGGATAAATCTTTGCGAGATTTTGCAGCCAAAAAGCTTACAAGCCTTGCCAATGACTGGCTGGCGGACAACGATCAAACAGACCGAAATCCTGAAAAAGACCCTATTACGGAGGATGAATTTGTAAAGCACTTGATTTTAACAGAATTTTCTGTTTCTCCAGGTGGTCGCTTTACCGCTTGGTACGAGGATGACGATATGTTCTGGGGTCATGTGGTTATTGTAGAAGCCACACTGAAAAAAGGTCCCATATCTGCTGATATACAAGGATAACAAGGGGGGATGTGCTCATGATGTGCGAACATTGTCGAAACATTCAAACATGGAGAAAATTTGACGCTCCAAATGACTATCTGGCTTGTATTGCTTATATTCAGCAACTGGTGGAGAAAAATGAGTTTGCATTCATTGCGGAGGAATCCACCTGTCCATTAGAAAGAATAAAGACAGAAGATGGCTGGGCGGACGAGATCATGGTTCATATGATACGATGCAAACACTGCGGACAGCCCTTCACCTGTGTGGTCAATACTTATCGAGGAAGTGGTCACTTCAAAAAAGGTAAAGGCTGAGAATTGGAGGTGACGAGATGGAGCCGACTGAAAAAACAAAACTTTTGGAACAGATCGAACAATGGAATAGCAAGGACGAGTATTCCCGATGCATCCGGGTCATCGAAGCCATACCGGAGCAGGAGAGAGGCTATTTGCTGACCGTCAAGCTAAGCCGAGCTTACAGTAATCTGGCAGTGCTGGGGGATCATAGAAAGCATGGAACAGATGGTGAAGTGGACGGAAATCTTATCCAGCACGCCATTGAACTGTTGGAGTCCGTTCGCTTTCGGGGCGAAAACGATCCCTACTGGAACGCTCGGATGGGTTATTCCTGCCTGATGGCATACTGCTCCGCCTCCACCGCCTATAAATATGCAAAACGATGGCTGACCCTCGCTCCAAAGGATCCGGATGCCCAAAAGCTGGTTCGGGACTGCGAAGGATATTTGGAGGAGGAAAAAGCTTTGGAAATAGATTTGAAAGAACGGGAGGAATTTATCCGGCGGGAAGCTCCCGATGATGAAAGGGGGTTATATGTAAATGAACAGCGAACAGATTACGGCTTTTTTGCAGGAAAATCATAATGCTGTCACACTGATTATAGGTATTGTCTTGCTGCTTGGGGCAATTATGAATTGGAATTGGCTTTGTGATCCTACCGGTAAACCAGATTCCCATCGTTATGGTCGCGGCTCAAGGAGAGTTATTTTCTTCCTGCTGGGGATTGTATTGATTGTTGTTAGTATTATGTCTTGGTTACTGTAAGGAGGATGAAATGATGAACGAAAAATATCCTACTTGGCTTACCAATCATGTAAAAGAGTGGGAGAAAAAGCGTCTGATCACTGTGACACTGTGTTCTACCAGTGGTAACGAATGGTTGGAAGTGTGGTATTACGGTGACTTGTTGACCATAAATGGAGAACCACAGTTATATATTGTACCCAGTTACTTTGCACCAGAGCTTGTGGCAGCACGTGACCCGGAGAGCGGAGAGGAGTTCGTTGTTTTTGATGGTGGGCGGCATGGTTATGATAATATGTTCTGCGATGAACATGATTTGGATGAATTGGAACGCCGCACCCTAAAGCGGTATGAAATTCCTGCTTCAAAGCTGATACTGGAATTAGGTTATAGTATCGACTATGAAGATGAAAAAGAAGATTTTCAGGTAAATGAAGATGGTATGGTTGCGTTGATAAATGGTGAGCGTATGCCATGGGAGCAAGTTAAGAGAGACGGTATTGACTACATTGCGCTTTACTATGTGAATGAGGAAGGAAAACAAGTTCAGATTTTGGATAATGAATTAGCATGAGTCTGCCATTGTATTACCAGACAATCCAGGGAGGTACTCTATGACCGAAGAAGAAAAAATCCGCCTTTACCGACTTATGGAAAAGCTAAACTGGTTTTTCCACCAAGAGATGCACTACTTGGACAGAGAAATTGCAGAACAGACAGCACGAGCGTGTTATCCAGAGATTCGGGAGTTTACATACGATATTTTGTGGAATGAACTGCCGAAAGAAGTGCAGGAACAACTGATAGACGAGGAGGAATCCCTGTGAATACGTTAATTTGTTCTTTTGATTGTCTGCATGACAACAGAATTCTGCGTTACTGTGCAGACTTTGCATCCAACACCCTGCATATAGATACTCAGAACGAGTATGGGGAGAAGGTATCTATTTACTTTTCGGGTCTGTTTGCACACTGGTTTGAGAATATGATTCAGGACAATATTCTCTTTGGAATGGATGAAATCAGTGTGGACGGATTCTTTGAATTGTATAAAGAATTATTGGATCATACCATCTCTTATGGCTTTCCTGCTTGTTGCAGCATCCAAGAACTAAAAGAACGAATGAATCAGGAGAAGATTCGTGTGTTCGTTATTGACGCCTCACTTGGATTATGTGGATTTGTACTGGCACAGGAGGTGGAAATACAATGTCAATCACTGCTTTTAAAGTAGAAGCCAACGGACATGACAGAGCGGGCAAGGACTTTGGCTATGTGAATATTATGTACCGCTATGGCAATAAGAAAACTTGTCCCAGACCAGATCAGTGTGAAAAAATGGAGGTTATGTGGGCGGATGAAAGCGTCTATGGACCACCTGCTCCAGGTAGTAAAGTGGGTGATTTCATCATGACATGGCTGATGGGGTCTTGGAATTGTGGTGTATTTACTCACCGTCAGATTGCCCAGAAACTCATGAATATTTTCACTGGTCTGAAAATCAAAGAGCTGGAATGGTTTGAGAATCCCAGAGAAAAGACACTGAAAAATGGAAAGCCGCGTGTACGCCGTGCCAAGTGGCTGCCAGATTGTGAAGTAGATTTGGTATATCTCTATTCTGATTATTATATTGATGCAAGAAATCCTATGCCACCTGAAACGGATTTCTTTACTGTAACAAGGAGGGACTCTTGGGGGATAAGCACTTGGTTCATGTGTACCTCGGAAGCTGCTAAAAAGCTAATTGCTATGGATTTTGAAAATTTGACTGTGGAGGAAACCACAATTGTAGGATAGGAGGAAATGAAGAATGACTTTGGAACAACTACCCCCTAAGGGCGTAAAGCGAGAACAAGCCATTTTGGAGCTGGGCAAGGATGAAGCAAACGGCGAACTGCTTTTCCAGCTTATGAATACAGAAAAGGGCAAATGCAAAACAGCAGCTCAGAAGGCTTTGGCGCAGCTAGAGTATGCTCCTGCTGCTCCACTGTGGACCAAACTGGTCAAGGGTAAATGGATGGGTAGCAATATCATGTCAGATGCCTGCTCTGACTGTGTATCGGAGCAGATCGCCCCGGTTATTCTGAAGACTCTCTCCCAGCTGCTGGACGAGGGGGATGCAAAGCCACTGGATATAGAACAACTGAACTTCTGTTTCCATTTGATGTTGGGGAAAGCCTCGCCTAAAATGCTGGAGGTCTACCGCTTTCTGGCGGAAAACACCCAACGGATCGCCCAGCTGAAACGCACACCTGTTTATTCTCGTGATGATTGTACCTCCTGGTGGATTACGGACGGGCTTCGCATTTGGGATGCCACACCCAAGGAAAAAGAGAAAATTCCCGCTGTGGTGCTGACCGCCTCCCTGATCCGCAACCCGGATGAGCGACTGCAAGCATTGGCTGATGAGCTGAATGAACGCTACGGCGGCAACTGGCTGATGCCGGTCTTTATGAAGGCGATCATCACCCAGCCCAAGGAGCAGGTGTACGAGACCTATTCGCCCCTTCTGGATACGCCGCAAAAAGGCTATTTGTTCCATGCACTGGGAATGCTCCATTACCGCTGTTATCCGGAAGACTGGACCTTTGAACGCCTGGGTCCGGATGGAATGATTGCTCTGATTTTCTGGGGTGATTATAGCTATGGAACCTATGACACAAGGTTCATGTTTGAACGGTATGTGGATCTTGATGAGCGGTGGCTCTTTGATCTGGCTAAAGACCCGGAAGGACGCAAACCTACGGTGACATGGCAGACTTACAACCGGGGCGGTGTGCTATATGGAAGCTACGACGAAATGTTCATCAGCCTGCTGCCCCGCAAGGTGGAAAATCCGAAACTGAAGCGCATTCTGCGAGACTACTTCCGTATTCGCAGTGAAAAAGTGAGAGTGGAAGAAAGTATTACTGTTTACAAAGACGCTGCTGAGCGGTTCGGAAATTGAACAGGAATAGAGAGACTGGTCCGAAGGAGTGATACAGTATGATCGGAACGGATGAAAATCGGGCGGTACTCCATGTGGAGGTCATCTTCTGGAATGGTAAACGAAAAGGACCACCCAGTCTGATGAGTGGAAAGTATTGTCCACATTTTGTAGCCATGGGAACCTCTGAATATCTGAGAATCTGTTTTTTGGACAGAACCGAGTGTGCATTTGATGAACCGGCTTTTGGAAATGCCCAGCCTCTCTACCCAGATACTATGGACTATAGCTCGCTGAAAACAATGCGGAGTTCTTAATCTATGAAGGGGCAAATGCTGTTGGAAGAGGTCGAGTACTTAGTCGGACGATACTATATAAAGTGAAACAACAACGAAAGTAGGTGCCTTATGTACCAAATTGCATATATTGGCCGCTGGGAGACCCTCCCGGAAACGGCTGCTGCCATCTGTGACCATGACACTCCCAAGCTTGAAGCAATGCTTCGAGATGGGTTGGATCTGAATGTTCCCATTCAGCTCAGCGAGTATATTAAACTCACACCGCTGGAGATTGCGGTTTTTCGGAATGATGTTCCCATGATTCACTTCCTGCTGGAGCATGGAGCTGATCCCGGTCTGTCAGAGGAACAGCCCTTACTGCTCACCGCTTCCCGCTGTTGTGGACCGGAGGTGGTGGCGCTCTTTGCTGGACAAGCTGCACAACTCAGCCCTAAGCAGAAAAAGCGAGCCTTTCAGGAAGTGCGCTGGGGCAAGCGTCCGGAGAATATCCAGGTGCTGGAGCAGGCTGGGATCACAGTGAACAAGTTTGGCGGCGAGGCATTCCGTGCTGCTGTGTCAGATGGTGATCGAAAACTGGCAGAGCTGCTTTTGAAAAAAGGAGCGAACATCAATTACCACAAGCCAGATATGGTATTTCCTTATGCTTCCACAGCGGTAACAGAAGCTGCCAGAAACGACGATTTTCCCATGGTGTGCTATCTTGTGGAGCAGGGAGCGGATATCACAATAATAGACAAATATGGAGATCGTCCCTATACATTGGCAATACAAAACAATAATCAGGGAATGGCAGACTATTTAAAATCATTGGAACCCAAAGACTGGCACAATGAACAGGAAAAAGTACGACAATTATCTCCCTATAAGCTGCCAGCAAAGATGGTGGAATACTTCAAGACAGGTCCGTTTCGCTTGGAATTTCCAGAACAGGAACTAGTCAAATGGGCGGAACTATATCAATACATGGATTTGCAGGAAATGAAATGGAAACGGAAAAAACTCCTTTCTTTGATGGTAAAAATGGATAATTACAGTGATTATTTGCTGCTGTGGAGTCCAAAGGACAAGAAGATTTGGTATTTAGATGTAGAACATGAAGAATTTCATCCTCTAGCAAAATGGGATGACTTCATCACCAATCCTGGTAGGTATTTGAATGGAATGATCGAGGGTGAGTTTGAAGAATAAGGAGAATTGATATGACATCGATAGACTTTCTGAACAAGGTACATAAAAACCTGGATTCGCAGGAATACAACCTTTCCTATTCTCCGGCGAAGTCCAAGAATTATTTGCTATACTGCAACGGCAATTTTATCGGCGGTCTGTTCGATGAGGAACTGTGCTTCGTTTACGCCGATGGTGTGAGCGAATTGTTGGGATACCCTGAACCCGTATATCGAGGCTATTCCAGCACTGCACAACACAGAATGCTGGTGATTCCGGAGGAACACTGGGAGAAGGCACTGAAACTGCTCTATACGGAGAAATTTGAATGGAACCGCCTAGTTTATGACATCACCTATACCAGCATTGGTGCGGCTGTGGTGGAGGACTTTTACGATGAAAATGTAGTGTTCTTGCGCTTTTGCTTTGAAAAGAAACTGCTGAAAGAGAACCCTCTGGATCGACAAGACCGTATCCTGCGTATGGTCTATATCAATCGGGATCTGACCGATACCGGTAAGCATTTGTTCCCTGAGTTACTGGACAAGTTCCTTGTCTTTTTGGATCGGAAAGGAAAAACCAGTTTGGAAACCATGCTGAAACGGTGGTACGTCGCACTGGAGAAGGAATACCAGAGTGTAATAAAGGGATAAGGAGAAAGGCATGATGAAAGAAGAAAACAAAGCATATATTACCGGTTTAGATGTCCGTGATGTTCCGTGGCACCGGCTTACCACCGCCTATGGCAGAGGAACAGATTTTCCTGTATATTTTGAAACCCTTTTCAAGATGGATGATTTAAAAGCAGTTAAAAAAGCTCTTTATGCGCTTACCACGAATATGGAGCATCAAAGCACTTTATGGCACGGAACACCTTTTGGAATGATATTTATGAGCCGTGTTTTAATAGAAGCTTTGAATAAAAGCGAACAGAACCCCATTGCCAATTTCCTTGCAGACGAGCTTTTAGACTTTTTCAACTGTATTCTCCAGTGCTATCACGATGGGGATGAGATGGAACATGCTGATCCATTGCCATTCTTTTTTGATATGTTGAAGGAAGAATACTTGTGGTCAGAGGAGTACGACGAGGAAGAAGATGAGATACGGTATGAGGAGGATGAGGTGTTCCCTGATGACCTCTTTTACAGCTTTTATTACTATTCTTGGCAGGCGGTACTGGCTTATCGCAGTGCTTTAGAAAAAGAAGTATCAGAAAAATTTGCCCCTAAAATCATTGCTATTTTGGCTGTGTTATAAAGGAGGATTTCTATATGTTTGAAGAATTTTATGAAATGTACGAGTCCGAGGAGCAGGAAGTAGTTGCTCTGATCAATCGCTGCATAGGAGGCGGATATAACTGGAAAGGCAAGTTTTGGGAAATGACCGTTGTGACACTGGGGATAATGTTCTGTGACACCGGTGAGGTCAGCACCAAAGAGGAGCGGCTGGATTGGTCGGTTACTGATGAGGACCGCAACGGCGAAAAGGGTTGGGGACGCTTTCGAAACGAGCAGATCTGCCGCCTGAAAATTCGCCGGATGAAAGAAGAGTGGGCAAAAGATCTGGTGGCGCGGCCTTGGTGTATCTCCGAGGTGATCAAGCCCTATGAGGACTGTCCGGAGCTTCTGGCTATTCTGGACGAGAGGAATAAGCCTGTCATCATAGAAGATAAGGTTCTGGGTATTCTTCAGTTGAATCGGGATTTTGACATTTTTGAAGGTGCTGTTTCATGGTGTAGTATGGAAGTGATATTATCCCTTGAAGTAAATCCGGAAAGTAAATCTTCTTGGAGCCGAGCACGTACAGCTGCCAAAAAGTTGGTTGTTGATATGGAAAATTGGAATAAGTCAATGCGGGAGTTTGCGGCGAATGAACTTACACAATTGGCAAACGATTGGCTCGCCCAAGATGAGGAAAACTCACGTGACGCGAAAAAGAATCCCATTACAGAGGAGGAATTTGCACAACGCATATCTATGACTGAATTGACCGTTACATCTGGCGGTAGTTTTACTGCCTTTTTCGATTGTGATGAGATGTTTGTCGATCATGCTGTGACAATCTATGGTTCTTTGAAGAAGGGAATTATAGGCACTAACATAGAAGGATAAGGAGGCACGGCTATGAGACTGAACAGTAAACGAGTGAACTTTGAATATCAGCCAGGTGAAGAGATCTTTACATTTCCAGAAGATACGTGACTGCCATTTATTTTTGATGTGTTGGACGAGGAATTGACAGAAAATATCCAAGCCATGGATATTGTAGGGCAGATGCTGGACGAAGCGGAATCCCTTGCGGAGAAAGCGAAAGAAACATTGAAACAAATTTTATCTGATGAAAACCACCAAAAGTATGGTATGGTGTCGTTCTTTATGGAATTCCATCGGGATGAGGTGGATCCAGAAACAGCAGCGGCGCTGTTTCCGGGTAAAGATCTGTCAACTTTGTCCTTTGTGGATATGGTGGATGATTTACAGTTAAAACGATTTGGAAGCTGTATAGATGATGAAAGGGATCAACAAGTTTTTATTCTGGATTTTTCTTTTAACCCGGAACTTACAGATGAACTGCTGGTGGTTTATTTTAATTTGGAAAAGGAAGTTGTTGAAATTGCCCATGAAAGTTGAGAGGAGTAAATGATGCTTTCAACAAAAGATTTGTCAACATTACCTGACACAGGAAGATTAAAGAATTTCTGCAAAGGACTGGCGGCACTGGATATCATCATGCTGGAAGAAGAATGGAGCTTCATTCGCCATTATACATACAATCCCACATGGAGAAAGGGTAAAGAAGCCTTTTTTGCCACCGATGGCAGTGACCAGAGTATGATTGTCATGTTTGCACCTGAAGGCTGTGTCATCAATGGTGTGGATTCGGAGCTTTATGACAGGGAGAAAAAACTGCCGAACATTGAAGATTTGACAGAGGGGATGCCGTCCACTTTGCAAAAGCTGATGAATAGCCGCGAAGTCAAGAAGATGAAAAGCACTTTCTGTGTCTGGACAGAAGATGGAGCTACTTGGAAATGTAATCCTATAAATGGTAAGGATGCTTCTGAAGATTTGCTTTCCATGATTGATGGCAATCCACAGACTTATGTGGAGTATGGCAAATGGCATTCCGCTGACTTGCCTTTGGACGTTGTACGTCAGCTTTGTGAAGGGGTGCCTTTGACAAAAGAAATGGTCTTAGCTCTGAACCCGAAACGTAGTGAATGGGACGAAATCAAAGCGGGACTGGATAGAATTGGGTATCCCAATAATCTATGATTTGTGGAGGTGAGGAGGAAGCAATATGGATCAGAATTTTTGTACTGCCGTTTTCTGGCGCGGCGGTGAAAAAATCGACCTGCATGGATTGGAACCAGAAGCGGTAAGATGTCTTTCTGTTACCGGAGAACGGAAGGTGAATATATCCTTTTTACGGGCGTATCCTAATCTAGAAGAATTGACCCTTATGGAAAAATGCGAGGGTGTAGAAGTCCTTTGTGAGCTAAAACAACTTCGTTATCTGACACTGTGGCTTTCTGCTCCTGTTTCTTGGGAACAGATTCATCTTTCGAATTTGCGAGTTCTCCATCTGAGAGGAGAAAAGAATGGTGATGTCACGCCGCTGCTTGCAGATATTACGGTTCTGCACCTTGAAGAAATGCGTAAAGTAGAGGATATTTCGTCTTTTCTGATACCTGCGGTTCATTTGCAAAAGCTATATCTTCAATCTCTTCCGGCAGTACAAACCCTGCCCAATCTGGAGCTGTTGTGCGATCTTTACGCTATAAAACTTTATGAGTTACATAAATTAAATGATTTGTCAGCACTCTCTCACAGCAATCTGCATTACTTTGCAGCTTCCTTGATTGCGGACAAGCTGTCAGCTGGAAGATTGGCAGAAGCTGTAATGGCGATTCCGAATTTGAAAGGGGCAGCTTTAGAACGGGTAGATCGTTCTGGACAGCGATATAGTCAAATCCAAAAGGCATTTTCTGATGCAGGGAAATCAGCGTTGCTCTGTAAAGAAATCAGTAATTTAACCACATGGCTGTCTTTGTGATGAAATGCAAAGAAAAAGGAGGATTTTGCCATGATCAAAGAACGTATTTCAGTCTCCGGCGACCTCAAAAGCAAAGTCAACCAACTCATGAAATATGCCGGGTGGCAGGAAGGGAGAAAAGTTGATGTCTCCATTGCGGAGCAGTATTACGCCGCACATGGTGTTCCAATGATGAAAACCACCCAGAGGTTTTACCGCAAGTATTTTGGTCTGTGCTGTCAGTGGTATTTGGAACAGAAAAAGATGAATTGGGCTGCGGATTTTGAATTTGCTTTGTTTCCTTATCTTGTCAACGGTATCAAAAATCATTTGGAGGATGCCTATTTTCGGGACATGACGGGGGATAGGCTGGCAGAAATCGAACAAGTGGCAGGTGAGTGTTGTCAGCCCATCGGACATATCGGCTACTATTATCCTGCAGAAGTCTGGATTTCGGAGCATGGAAAGCTATATGCGAAATATGAGTATCAGGATGAAATTGAGTGTTTTCCTGATGTATTTGCTTT